>JAESGS010000031.1_pt1 | contig 406967 bp, 406 predicted proteins | sample 9269761 | NCBI WGS metagenome assembly JAESGS01 (sample SAMN15741799, study PRJNA653493) | algae metagenome | isolation source: Cyanosarcina radialis HA8281-LM2 and co-occurring heterotrophs from damp... | place: USA: Makauwahi cave, Hawaii | collected 2011-01-06 | reverse complement strand
TGGCGACGGCGGTCTTGCCGGTCTGACGGTCGCCGATGATCAGCTCGCGCTGGCCGCGGCCGACGGGCACCAGGCTGTCGATCGCCTTGAGGCCGGTCTGCATCGGCTCGTGCACCGACTTGCGGGCGATGATGCCGGGGGCCTTCACCTCGACGCGCTGGCGCGTCACGTCCTTGAGCGGGCCCTTGCCGTCGATCGGGTTGCCGAGCGCGTCGACCACGCGGCCGAGCAGGCCCTTGCCGACCGAGGTCTCGACGATCGCGCCCGTGCGCTTGACCGTGTCGCCTTCCTTGATGTCGCGGTCATCGCCGAAGATGACGACGCCGACGTTGTCGCTCTCCAGGTTCAGGGCCATGCCCTTGATGCCGCCCGGGAATTCCACCATCTCGCCGGCCTGGACCTTGTCGAGGCCGTAGACGCGGGCAATGCCGTCGCCGACCGAGATCACCTGGCCGACTTCCGCGACGTCGGCGCCCATATCGGCCTGGGCAATCTGCTTCTTGAGGATTGCCGAAATTTCGGCGGCCCGGATTTCCATTACTCGAAACCTTTCATCGCGAGTTGGAGGCGTTGCAGCTTGGAGGCGAGCGAGGCATCGACCAGGCGAGACCCGACCTTCACCTTCAGCCCGCCGAGGAGCTTGGGATCGACCTTGAGATCCATCGAAACCTTGCGGCCGACGGCGCCGCGCAGCGCCGCGTTGACGGCATCGGCCTGTGCCTGGGTCAGCGGCTTCGCCGAGGTCACCTCGGCGGTCAGCTCGCCGCGGCGGTCGGCCAGCATGCGGTTGAAGACGTCGATGATCGCGCGCAGGCCGAACAGGCGGCGGTTGCTGGCCACGACGCGCACGAAGCGGCGCGTGAGCTCGTTGACGCCGGCCTGGGCGACCAGCTCGTCCATCGCCTTGGCCTGCTGGACGCGGCTGACAAGCGGGCTGGACATCAGCCGGCGGAGGTCGTCGCTCTCGTCGATCATCGTCTTGAGCCGCGCGAGGTCGGCGGCGACGGCGTCGAGCTGCTTCGCCTCGTCGGCGAGATCGTAGAGCGCCAGCGCATAACGCCCCGCGAGACCGGCAGCTACAGAAGTGTCGGATGCCACGCTGATCGTCCCTGAAAACTTGCGGGGTGCGGTTCGCGCCGCCCCACCCTTGAAGCACAAACGGGCCCGCGGCCGGAGCATTAACCCCCGCCGGAAGGCGGGGGAGTGCTACCACAGCACTTTATGCGATGCAACACGCCGAACCGCTTGCGCTAGCGGCGAAAAGTCACAGAAAGCTGTAGGGGTCGATATCCACGTAAAGTCGCACCGCGCCAGGCACTTCGACGCGCGTCAGCCAGTCCGAAATCGTGCCCTGCAGATCGGCCGCGCGGCTGGCCTTGACCAGGAAGCGGCGGCGGTGGCGGCCGCGGAGAATGGCCAGCGGCGCCGGCGCGGGGCCGAGGATATCGACGCCGGAAACGCGCGGCGCGACGCGGGCGAGCTTGCGCGCCACGTCATCCACCTGACGCTCGTCCGGGCCCGCCAGGATCAGCGCGCCGAGTCGGCCGAAGGGCGGTAAGCCGAGACGCTGGCGCTCGTCGGCCTCCGCGGCGAGGAAGCGGTCGCGGTCCCAGCCGGTCAGGGCCCGCATGACCGGATGCTCCGGCATATGGGTCTGCAGCAGGACCCGGCCCGGCCGGCCCGCCCGCCCCGCGCGGCCAGCGACCTGATGCAGAAGCTGGTAAGTCCGCTCCGCCGCGCGCAGGTCGCCGCCGGCCAGCCCGAGATCGGCGTCCACCACGCCGACCAGGGTCAGCATCGGGAAATGATGGCCCTTCGCGACGATCTGCGTCCCGACCAGCAGGTCGATCTCCTTGTCCGCCATGCGCGCGATGAAGGCCGAGGCGCTGTCCGGTCCGCTGATCGTGTCGCTGGTGATGATCTCGATCTTTGCATCGGGGAACAGCGCGGTCGCTTCCTCGGCGATGCGTTCGACGCCCGGCCCGCATACGGCAAAGCTGTCCTCGTCGCCGCAGGACGGACATACTTTCGGCGGCGCCATCGTGAATCCGCAATGGTGGCATTGCAGCCGACGGGCAAGCCGGTGGTCGACCAGCCATGCGGTGCAGCTCGGGCATTGCAGGCGGTGGCCGCAGGTCCGACACAGCGTCAGGGGCGCGTAGCCGCGGCGGTTGAGGAACAGCATCGCCTGCTCGCCCTGCGCCAGCGTTCCCGCCACCGCCTCGCGCAGCGCCGGCGACAGCCAGGACTGGCGCGGCGGCGGGTCGCGCCGCAGGTCGATCGTTGCGATGTCCGGCAGCGCGGCGCCGCCATGCCGCGCCGGCAGATGCAGAACGCCGTACCGCCCCTGCTCCACATTCACGATCGTCTCGAGCGACGGCGTCGCGGACACCAGCGCGATCGGCAGGTTGCCCGAGCGCGCGCGCACCACCGCCATGTCGCGCGCATGGTAGACGACGCCATCCTCCTGCTTGAACGCCGCCTCGTGCTCCTCGTCGACGACGATGAGGCCGAGATTCGGGTACGGGAGGAACAGCGACGAGCGCGCACCGACCACCACCGGCGCGCGCCCCTCGGCCACATCGCGCCATGTGCGGCAGCGCGCGGTCTGTCCGATCTCGGAATGCCACGCCGCCGGTGCCGCGCCGAAGCGTGCCTCGAAACGCGCCAGCCACTGCGCGCTCATCGCGATTTCGGGCAGCAGCACCAGGGCCTGCTTGCCGGCCGCGATCGTGTCGGCGATCGCCTCGAAATAGACCTCGGTCTTGCCGGAGCCCGTGACGCCGTCGAGCAGGGTCACGGAGAACCCGCGATTCAGCTTTGCGCGTAAGGCGTCGGCCGCCGCGCGCTGGTCCGGCGACAGATCCGGACCGGCGCGCCGGCCATCGGGCGGCGTGGGCGCGGGACGGTCGACCGCCACCGCCTCCAGCCACCCCAGGTCGACCATGCCGCGGACGACGCCGGTCCCGACGGAGGCCGCACGCGCCAGCTCGCCGGCCGCGCGCGGCCGGCCGGCGCGCGCCTCCCGCAGCACCTGGCGCCGCGCCCTGGTCAGGCGCGGCTCGAGCGCCTGCGGCGCCTCCGGATCGGGCACGTGCGCGGACAGGGCAAGCGCCATCATCGGTCGCGGCCGCTCGAGCGCGGCGTCGACACTCATCGCCATGCGCAGCACGGCCCCGGGCGGCGCCATCGTGTAGAGGGATACCCAGTCGATGAAGCGGCGCATCGCCTGTGACATCGGTGGGACGTCGAGTCGCTCGGCGACGTATTTGAGGCGACCGTCTTCGAGTGCGTCGCCGGCGTTCTCCTCGGGGTCCCATACCACGCCATTGACGTGGCGCGAGCCGAGCGGCACCCGCACGAAATCGCCGGGTGCGAGGTCGAGGCCCGCTATCACCTTGTAATCATAGGCCCCGGCCAGCGGCAGCGGGAGCAGCACGCGCACGCGCGAGACTGTCACGTCATCGTCTTCGAACGCGTCGCCAAGGGGCGGCAAACTGGCGTGGCGAATCACCATGGGCTACACTTTACCCGCGCGATGGGCTATGGGTCACGCGAGGCGCGGCGCCGGGAGTCGCGCAAGCGAACGAGTTTCGAGGCTCATGAAGTTCTTCATAGATACGGCCGATCTCAACGAGATCCGCGACCTTGCGGCAACCGGCCTCGTCGACGGCGTGACGACCAATCCGTCGCTGGTCGCGAAGTCGGGACGCAAGTTCCTCGACGTCGTCAAGGAGATCTGCGCGGTCGTTCCCGGCCCGATCAGCGCCGAGGTGACGGCGACCGATCACGCGACGATGCTCGCCGAGGGCCGCGCGCTGGCGAAGATCGCCAAGAACGTCACGGTCAAGGTGCCGCTGACGGTCGACGGGCTAAAGACCTGCAAGGCGCTGTCGAGCGAAGGCACCATGGTCAACGTGACTTTGTGCTTCTCGGCGGCGCAGGCCATCCTCGCGGCGAAGGCCGGCGCCAGCTTCATCTCGCCGTTCGTCGGCCGGCTCGACGATGTCGGTTCCGACGGCATGGCGCTGATCCGCGACATCTGCCAGATCTATCGCCAGTACGACTATTTCAAGACCGAAGTGCTGGTCGCCTCGATCCGCCATCCAATGCACATCGTTGAATCGGCGAAGATGGGCGCCCATGTCGCAACCATGCCGCCCAACGTGCTGCGCCAGCTCTTCGCGCATCCGCTGACCGACAAGGGTCTCGCCGCATTCCTTGCTGACTGGCAGAAGACCGGCCAGTCGATCCTGAAAGGCTGAACGGCGCCGTGGCCGACCGCGACGTCGCCCCCCGGCTGGACCCCGCCGCGCCGACCGGCTCGGAAGTCGCCGAGTACCTGCGCCGCCATCCCGACTTCCTGGTCGAGCATCCGGACCTCGTCCGCCTGCTGACGCCGCCCGCGCATGATCGCGGCGAGGGCGTGGTCGACATGCAGCGCTACATGCTGGAGAAGCTGCGCGGCGAGATCGGCAAGCTGCAGGAATCGCAGAACGACCTGATCTCCACCGCGCGCGTCAACCTGTCGATCCAGGCGCGCATCCATGCGGCGATCCTGTCGATGCTCGGGGCGACGACGCTCGAGCACCTGATCGAGGTGATCACCACCGACCTCGCCGTGCATCTGGAAGTCGACGCCGTCGTGCTCGGCTTCGAGGCGCTGGACCGCGTCGCACCCGGCCAGCAGGCGCGCGGCCTGCGCCTGTTCCCGCGCGGGCGCATCGACCGGCTGATGGCCGGCGCGCGCGACGTGCTGCTCATCGCCGACACGCCGGGCGATGCCGAGCTGTTCGGCAGCGCCGCCAGCCTGGTGCGCTCGCAGGCGCTCCTGCGCATGCAGCTCCGCCGCGACGCGCCGCTTGGCGTGCTCGCCTTCGGCGCGCGTGACCCTGAAAAATTCCACCCCGGTCAGGGCACGGAGCTTCTGACTTTCCTCGGGCGCGTCGTCGAGCTGTCGATCCGCGCATGGCTCGATCGCGGGTGAGCGCAGGCAGCGAAACCGGACAGCCGCCTCCGATCCTGGCCGGCGCGAGCGCTGCGCATGCCTACGCGACATGGCTCGAATGGCTGGGGACGGAGCGGCGCGCGTCACGCCACACGATCGCCGCCTATGGGCGTGATCTCGCCTTCTTCTTTGCCTTTCTCGCCGAGCACCGGGGCGGCCCCGCCGATCTCGCCGAGCTCGGCCTCCTGCGCACCGCCGATTTCCGCGCGTGGCTGGCTGCGCGTGTGCAGAGCGACCACGTCGCCGCGTCCAATGCGCGCGCCCTGTCGGTGCTGCGCAATTTCTTCCGCTGGCTCGACCGGCAGGGACTCGTGCACAACCCGCACCTCGCGGCACTGCGCACGCCCAAGCTGCCGCGCGCCGTACCGAAGCCGCTATCGGTGCCGGATGCGGCGGCCGCGGTGGACTCGATCGAGCATCTTAGCGACGAGCCATGGGTCGGCGCGCGCGACACCGCGCTGGTCACGCTCCTGTACGGCGCCGGTCTGCGCATCGACGAGGCGCTGTCGCTGAACCGCGACGTGCTGCCGCTCGGCGAGTCGCTCACCGTAACCGGCAAAGGACGCAAGCAGCGCGTCGTCCCCCTCCTCGCCAGCGTGCGCCAGGCGATCGACGACTACGTCGCCCGCTGCCCCTACCGGCCGGGCCGCGATGGCGCGCTGTTCCTGGGCGCGCGCGGCAAGCGGCTGCAGGCCGGTGTCGTCCAGGCGCAGATCCGCAAGCTGCGTGCCTGGCTGGGCCTGCCGGATACGGCGACGCCGCACGCCTTGCGGCATTCCTTCGCGACGCATTTGCTCGCCGCCGGCGGCGACCTGCGCGCGATCCAGGAGCTGCTCGGCCACGCCTCGCTGTCGACGACGCAGCGCTACACCGCGGTCGATGCCGAACGTCTGCTGGCGGTGTACGACCAGGCCCATCCGCGCGCGAAGGCGGCTACACAGCGATGACGGACCAGACGAATCACCGCAAGGTGTCGCAGATCATCGCGGAGCTTGCGCGCGAGCCGAAGGAGCGCGTGCACCTCGCCGATCTGGTCGCCGTGCTCGACGAGCGCGCCTTCGGCGTCCTGATGCTGATCCTGTCACTACCCAACGCCGTCGGGCTCGGCACGATTCCCGGTCTGTCCACCGTCTTCGGCATCCCCCAGATCTTCGTTTCGCTGCAGATGGTCCTCGGCAGGCAGCAGCCGTGGCTGCCGGCCTTCGTCCTCGACCGTTCGATCGCGATGAAGGACTTCCGGACGATGGTTGCGAAGGCCGAGCCGCATCTCGTCCGGATCGAGCGGCTGCTGCGGCCGCGCCTCGCCTTCATGGCGTCGACCCTGGTCGAGCGTCTGCTCGGCCTCGTGCTCCTGCTGCTGTCCATCCTGGTGGCACTGCCCATCCCGTTCGCCAACCAGCCGCCGGCGGTCGCGCAAAGCCTGATCTCGCTCGGCCTGATCGAGCAGGACGGGGTGGTGGTGTCGATCGGCCTCGTCGTCGCCGTTATCGCGACGGCCATCGCGATCGCCGTCGGCGGCGGCATTCTCGCGGGAATCTATTTCGCGGCGAAGGCAGTGCTCGGGCTCTAGTAACTTCGGAGGCTCTCGCGATGTACAAGTTGTTCTATGCGCCGGGCTCCGCGGCGATGGCCCCCCACGCGGCGATCGAGGAGATCGGCGTCAAGCACGAGCTGGTATCGGTCGACCTGCAGAAGAAAGCACACCATCGGCCGGAGTACCTCAAGCTCAATCCCAAGGGTCGCGTGCCGGTCTTCGTCGATGGCCGCTTCGTGCTGACCGAGTCGGTCGCGATCATCATGCATCTCGCCGATCGCCATCCCGAATCAGGCCTCGCGCCGCCGCCAGGCACACCCGAGCGCTCGCACTGGTACCAGTGGCTGCTCTATCTCTCGAACACGCTGCAGCCGGCGTTTCTCGAGTATTTCTATCCGGAACGGACCTTCGCCGACGCGCCCAACACGCAGTCGCTGCTCAAGGCCAGCGCCGAGCGCAGGCTGACCGGCATGTTCATCTACATCGATTCCGAGCTGGCGGTGCGCGGACCTTACCTGCTCGGCGACAAGTTCAGCGCCGCCGACCTGTTCCTGCACATGCTGGCCCGCTGGAGCCGCTGGTTCGAGAAGCCGGCCTACCGCTACATCCACATCAAGCAGCTCACCGACCTCGTTCGCGCCCGGCCCGCGGTCCAGCGCATGATGAAGGCGCAAGGCATCGCCGAGCAGGAGAAAGCCTAGGTCTTCGCCGCTGACGCGCAGTCGATCCACTCGTCAGGATTGAACCCGTATCGGCGATGCTCCATTCTTCCCGCCAAGCTGGCTGCTGATTCCACAGAACCAAAAGGAGCAGGGAATGCGACTCGAGAGTCTCTCCGCCTACGCCCCGCAGATGCTGAGCGTGCTGCGCATCATGTCGGGCCTGATCTTCCTGGCACACGGTACTCAGAAGATACTCAATTTCCCGCCGGCGCAGCGCGCCGTCGACCTGACCAGCATGAGCGGCATTGCCGGCTTCATCGAGCTGATCGGCGGCGCCCTGATCGTGCTCGGCCTGTTCACGCGGCCGGCGGCGTTCCTGTGCTCGGGCACGATGGCGGTCGCATACTTCTACGCCCACGCGCCGCGCAGCTTTTATCCGATCCTCAACAACGGCGACGCGGCGATCCTCTACTGCTTCGTCTTCCTCTACATCTTCTTCGCCGGCGCCGGCCCGTGGAGCGTCGACGCGGCGCGCAAGCGCTGAACCCGGCTCCGCCGCCGCGCCGGAACCTTCGCGCGCGGCGGCGGTTAGACCCGTCAGGACCCATCCTGCCCGGGAGTGCCGCGCATGGGCTTGAGAGCGGCGCAGTTCCTCGCCCTGATCCTGATAGCGCTGGCGCTCGTCCCCGCCGGCGCCCATCTTTTCGAGCTGCCCAACAAGATCGGATTGCCGCAGGACGAGTATTTCATCGTCCAGGGCATCTATCGCGGCTGGGCCTTGTTCGGCGTGATCCTGTTCGCGGCCCTCGCGGCCAGCCTTGTGCTTGCCATCCTGTTGCGACGCCGGGGGGCGGCGTTCTGGATGGCGCTGGGCGGATTCCTGCTGATCGCCGCGACGCTGGCGATCTTCTTCGGCTGGACGTTTCCCGCGAACCAGGCGACCGCGAACTGGACGACCGTGCCGCCGGACTGGATGGCGCTGCGCATGCAATGGGAATACGCGCACGCGGTCAATGCCGTGCTGACCTTCGCGGCGCTGTGCCTCGTGACCCTTTCCGTTCTCTCGGCGCGCGATGCGCCGCCGCGTCGCCGCGATTAGCGCCTAGATATGAAGCGGGCGGCCGTCGACCGCCAGCGCCGCCTCTTTCACCGCCTCGTTGAGTGTCGGATGGGCGTGGCAGGTGCGCGCGATGTCCTCGGCCGAGGCGCCGAACTCCATGGCGAGGACGACCTCCGCGATCATCGTTCCCGCCTCGGCGCCGATGATGTGTACGCCGAGCACGCGGTCGGTCTTCTTGTCGGCGAGCACCTTGACGAAGCCGTCGGTCATCGCGATCGCGCGCGCGCGGCCGTTGGCCGTGAACGGGAACTTGCCGGCGCGATATTCGATGCCCTCCTGCTTGAGCTGCTCCTCGGTCTTGCCGACCGAGGCGGCTTCCGGCCAGGTGTAGACGACACCGGGGATGGCGTCGTAGTTCACGTGACCGGCCTGTCCGGCAAGGATCTCCGCAACCGCCACACCTTCGTCCTCCGCCTTGTGCGCCAGCATCGGCCCGGCGATGACGTCGCCGATCGCGTAGATGCCCTGCACGTTCGTGGCGAAATGCGCATCGGTCTTGATGCGGCCCTTGTCGTCGAGCGCAACGCCGGCCTCCTTGAGGCCCAGCCCGTCGGCGAAGGGCTTGCGGCCGATGGCGAGCAGCACAACGTCGACGGTCATCGTCTCGGCAGCGCCGCCTTTCGCCGGCTCGATCGTCACGTCGACGCCCTTGTTGGTGACCTTGGCGCCGGTCACCTTCATGCCCAGCTTGAAGGCCATGCCCTGCTTGGTGAGGATGCGCTGCATGTGCTTCGACACCTCGCCGTCCATGCCCGGCAGGATGCGATCGAGGAACTCGACGACGGTGACCTTGGTGCCCAGCCGCTGCCACACCGAGCCCATCTCCAGCCCGATATAGCCGCCGCCGATCACGATCATCTGCTTCGGCACCTCGGGCAGCGCGAGAGCGCCCGTCGACGACACGATGCGCTGCTCGTCGATCGTAACACCCGGCAGCGGCATGACGTCGGAGCCCGTGGCGATCACGATGTTCTTCGTGTTGAGAGTGGGCTTGTCGCCGCCGCCATTCGCGGTCACTTCGACCTTGCCGGCGCCTGTTATGCGCGCGGTGCCCTTCACCCAGTCGATCTTGTTCTTCTTGAACAGGAAGGCGACGCCGTTGACGTTGTCGCCGACGACCTTGTCCTTGTGGCCCATCATGCCCTTGAGGTCGAGTTCGACCTTGCCGACCTTGACGCCGAACGTGCCCAGGCCATGGCTCGCCTCCTCGAACTTCTCCGAGGCCTGCAGCAGCGCCTTCGACGGGATGCAGCCGACATTGAGGCAGGTGCCGCCGAGCGTCTCGCGCTTCTCCACGCAGGCGACCTTCAGGCCGAGCTGTGCCGCGCGGATGGCGCAGACATAGCCGCCCGGCCCGCTGCCGATGACGACGAGATCGTATTGCGTGTCGGCCATGATCGGTCCTTCCTTCGGAAAAAGCGCCGCGGACGATGCCGCATAAGCCGGCCCGGAACAAGGGGGCGGCGCGCTTGACAGCCTTATGCGCAGATCATGACAGTAATTGGTGAAATGCCCGTTTCCGCGCCAGCCCCGGACCGCCGCATACGACCCGTCGCCCTGCGGCGGTCCTATCTGTTCCTGCCCGGTGCCGACGAGAGGGCCCTCCAAGCCGCGCCGGCGAGCGGCGCCGACGTGCTGATCCAGGAGCTGGAGGATTTCACGCCGCCGCAGCGCCTGCCCGATGCGCGCCGGATATCGCCGGCGATTCTGGACGGCTGGCGGCGGGCGGGCGCAATCGCAACGGTGCGCATCAACCCGCTTGCGAAAGGCGGCGAGGCCGACCTTGCCGCGGCGATGCGCGGCGCCCCCGATATCGTGTTGCTGCCCAAGGTCGCCGAGCCGGAGCACGTGATCGAGCTCGACCGCGCCATCGCGCGGCGCGAAGCCGAATACGGCATCGCGCCGGGCAGCACCGAGATCCTGCCGAACGTGGAGCTCGCGCGCGGGCTGATCCAGACCCATGCCATCGCACAGGCAAGTCCGCGCGTGAAGGCGTGCCTGGTCGCGTCCGAGGACATGGCCGCCGACCTTGGCGCCGAGCGCGGGCGCGATGGCATCGAGTTGCTCTACGTGCGCCAGCGCTTCCTGGTCGAATGCGTCGCCGCCGGCGTGGTCGCGGTCGATGCGCCCTACACATTCTCCGACGACGCGGGCTGCGAGGCGGAGACCCGCTTTGCGCGCCGGCTCGGCTACCGTGCCAAGAGCTGCGTGACGCCGGCGCATGCGGCGATCGTCAACCGCGTGCTGACTCCGTCGGCGGACGATATCGCAAAAGCCCGCGCCATCGTCGCGGCGTTCGATGCCGCCCGCGCGCGCGGCGAGGAGCGTGCCGATGTCGACGGCAACCTGGTCGAGGTGCCGAGCTACATGAACGCCCGGCGCCTGTTGGCCCGCGCCGAGGCGCTGCTAGAATACGAGCCCGCTGGAGGGAGATCTGCATGAACACCGTCAATCTCGACGCCAAGTTCGCGAAATTCTCGGAGCACTGGTCGCCCAAGATCCTCGCGCAGCTCAACGAGTTTCACATCAAGGCCGTGAAGGTGCGGGGCGAGTTCCTCTGGCACAGCCATCCTGAGACGGACGAGCTGTTCTTCGTCCACAAGGGAACCCTGACCATCCGCCTGCGCGACCGCGACGTGGCGCTCAAGGCCGGAGAAATGTTCGTCGTGCCCAAGGGGGTCGAGCACATGCCGGTCGCCGACGAGGAGTGCGAGATCCTGCTGATCGAGCCGGCCGGCACCCCCAACACCGGCGATGCCGGCGGCGAACGAACGGCGACGGAGGCGTGGATCTAGGGCCTGCTGCCCCGCCTGCCCTTCAATGACTTAAATACAAGCGTCATGCGCGGGCTTGACCCGCGCATCCATCGCGCCGACGGAACCATGGACCCGCGGATCAAGTCCGCGGGTAACGCATTCAAGGCAACCGCTCGTCACATATCGAGGACGAGGCGCTGCGGATCCTCGATGCATTCCTTGACCCGCACCAGGAAGGTCACGGCCTCGCGGCCGTCGACGATGCGGTGGTCGTAGGACAGCGCCAGGTACATCATCGGCCGCACCTCGACCTTGTCGCCGACGGCGACCGGTCGCGGCTGGATCTTGTGCATGCCGAGGATGCCCGACTGCGGCGGGTTGAGGATCGGCGTCGACATCAGCGAGCCGAAGATGCCGCCGTTGGAGATCGTGAACGTGCCGCCGGTCAGCTCCTCGATCGACAGCTTGCCGTCGCGCGCCTTCCTGCCGAGTTCGCCGATCGCCTTCTCGATCCCCGCGAGGCTCATGGCGTCGGCATCGCGGACCACCGGCACGACGAGGCCCTGCGGCGCCGATACGGCGACGCCGATGTCGTAATGGTTCTTGTAGATGACGTCGTCGCCGTCGAGCTCGGCGTTGACGCCCGGCAGCTCCTTGAGGGCCACGATGCAGGCCTTCACGAAGAACGACATGAAGCCCAGCTTCACGCCATGCTTCTTCTCGAACGCCTCGTTGTACTGCTTGCGCAGCGCCATCACCGCGCTCATGTCGCATTCGTTGAACGTGGTGAGCATCGCCGCGGTGTTCTGCGCCTCCTTGAGGCGCTCGGCGATGCGTTTGCGCAGGCGCGTCATCTTCACGCGCTCTTCGCGCTCGCCAAGGGCGCGCGGCGCCCGCGGGGCCTGTGCCGGCGGCGCGGCGGGCTTGCTCTGCAGTGCCGCCAGCACGTCGCCCTTGGTGATGCGGCCGTCTTTCCCCGATCCTGAAGCCGGGGTGACGCCGGATTCCGCCATCATCTTGCGCGCGGCCGGGCCCGGCTCCTTCGCCGCGGCCGGTGCCGCAGGGGCGGCGGCCGGCTTCGCCGGTGCCGCAGCGGGCGCCGGTGCCGCGGCTTTCGCCGGAGCGGCGGCGGACGCGGTGGGCTTCTTCGCCGGTGCGGCACCTTCGGCGAGGCTGCCGAGCAGGGCGCCGACCTCGACGGTGGCGCCGGCATCGACCTTGATCTCGCTGAGCGTGCCGGAGCCAGGCGCGTTCACCTCGACCGTCACCTTGTCGGTCTCGAGCTCGACCAGCGGCTCATCCGCCGCGACGGCATCGCCGACATTGCGCAGCCATTTCGCGACCGTCGCCTCGGTGACCGACTCGCCCAGCGTGGGCACCTTGATTTCCAGCGCCATTGACCTGCCCCTTCTTCTTGTGCGACGCGCCCTAGACGGTCAGCGCCTCGTCGACGAGCTTCGCCTGCTCCAGATTGTGCCGCTTGTAGAGGCCCGTGGCCGGCGAGGCCGCCTCCGGCCGGCCGACATAGCGCGGCCGCTTCGCCGCGACCTTGATCGCGGTCAGCGAATCTTCGATGCGATGCTCGATGAACGACCACGCTCCCATGTTCCGGGGCTCTTCCTGGCACCACACCACGTCGGCATTGGCGTAGCGCTGCAGCTCCTTCTCCATCGTCCGCTTCGGGAACGGATAGAGCTGTTCGACACGGATCAGCGCGACGTCCTTGATGCCGCGCTTCTCGCGCTCCTCGAGCAGGTCGTAATAGACCTTGCCCGAGCACAGCACGACGCGCCGGACATTGGCGTCTGCGACGAGCTGCCCGGTCTCGGGCAGCAGGCGGTGGAACGTCTTGTCCTGCGCCATGTCGGCGAGCGCGGACACCGCCAGCTTGTGCCGCAGCAGCGATTTCGGCGTTGCGATGATCAGCGGCTTGCGGAACGGGCGGCGCATCTGGCGGCGCAGCGCATGGAAATAGTTGGCCGGCGTGGTCAGGTTGCAGACCTGCCAGTTGTCTTCGCCGCTCAACTGTAGGAAGCGCTCGAGCCTGGCGGAGGAATGCTCCGGCCCCTGGCCTTCGTACCCGTGCGGCAGCAGCATCACCAGCCCGGACATGCGCAGCCACTTCGATTCGGCCGACGAGATGAACTGGTCGATGATCACCTGGGCGCCGTTGACGAAGTCGCCGAACTGAGCCTCCCAGCAGACCAGCGCGTTCGGCTCCGCCAGCGAGAAGCCGTAGTCGAAGCCGAGCACGCCCGCCTCCGACAGCGGGCTGTCGATGACCTCGAATGCCGCCTGTCCCTCGCGCAGGTTGCTGAGCGGGGCGTAGCGGTCCTCCGTCTCCTGGTCGATCAGCACCGCGTGGCGGTGGGAGAACGTGCCGCGGCCCGAATCCTGGCCCGACAGGCGCACCGGCGTGCCCTCGACCAGCAGCGTGCCGAAGGCGAGCGCCTCGGCCGTCGCCCAGTCGATGCCCTGGCCGCTCTCGATCGTCTTGCGCTTGTTGTCGAGGATGCGACGCAGCGTGCGGTGCAGGTGGAACTGCTCGGGCACCTTGGTCAGGGACGCGCCGACATCGCGCAACGTCTGGGCCGGCGCGCCGGTTTCGCCGCGGCGGTCCTCGCCGGAGGCGATCTCAAATCCGGACCACTTGCCTTCGAGCCAGTCGGCCTTGTTCGGCTTGTAGCCCTTCGCCGCCTCGAACTGCGAGTCGAGATGGGCGACGAAGTCCGTCACCATCCGTTCGCCTTCCTCGGCCGTGATCACGCCCTCGCCGACGAGCTTCTCCGCATAGAGCGTGCGCGTGGTCGGATGCTTCGCGATCTTGCGGTACATGATCGGCTGCGTGAATGCCGGCTCGTCGGCCTCGTTATGGCCGTGGCGGCGGTAGCAGATCAGGTCGACGACGACGTCCTTCTTGAACCGCTGGCGGAACTCCGTCGCGATCCGCGCGACGTGGACCACCGCCTCGGGGTCGTCGCCGTTCACGTGGAAGATCGGCGCCTGGATGGTCTTCGCGACATCGGTCGGATAGGGCGACGAGCGCGAATAGGCCGGCGACGTCGTGAAGCCGATCTGGTTGTTGACGACGAGGTGGATGGTGCCGCCGGTGCGATAGCCGCGGAGCTCCGACAGCAGCAGCGTCTCGGGCACCAGGCCCTGGCCGGCGAAGGCCGCATCGCCATGCATGAGCAGGCCCATGACCTCGCTCATCTGCTCCTCGCGCGGCAACTGCTTGCGCTGCATCTGCTTGGCGCGCACCTTGCCCAGCGCCACCGGATTCACCGCCTCGAGATGCGAGGGGTTCGCGGTCAGCGAGAGATGGACGTTGGTGCCATCGAACTCGCGATCGGACGAGGTGCCGAGGTGGTACTTGACGTCGCCCGAGCCCTGCACGTCCTCGGGATTGGCCGTGTTGCCCTGGAACTCGGAGAACATCGCCGCGAACGGCTTGCCCATGAAATTGGCCAGCACGTTGAGGCGGCCGCGATGCGGCATGCCGATGATGATCTCGCGCATGCCGAGCTGGCCGCCGCGCTTGACGATCTGCTCGAGCGCCGGAATCGCCGATTCGCCGCCCTCGAGGCCGAAGCGCTTCGTGCCGGTGAACTTCTTGTCGAGGAAGCGCTCGAACGTCTCGGCGGCGGTCAGGCGCTCGAGGATCGCCTTCTTGCCCTTGTCGGTGAATTCGGTGTGGTTGCGGATGCCCTCGATGCGCTCCTGGATCCAGCGCTTCTGGTCGGGGTCGCTCATATGCATGAACTCGACGCCGATCGTGCCGCAATAGGTATCGCGCAGCACCGACAGGATCTCGCGCAGCGGCGCCGTCTCGCCGAGGCCGAGCACGTTGTCGATGAAGATCGGGCGGTCGGTGTCGGCATCGGTGAAGCCGTACGTCTCCGGCTCCAGCTCCGGGTGCGGCTCGCGCTTCTCGAGGCCGAGCGGATCGAGCTTCGCCAGCAGATGGCCGCGGATGCGATAGGCCCGGATCAGCATCAGGGCGCGGATCGAGTCGATCGTCGCCGCGCGGATATCCGCGTCCGTGGCATGCGCCGCCGCGCCGTTGGCCTTGGCCGGTGCCGCCTCGCCGTTCGCATAGCCGTTCGTGGGGGCCCAGCTCGGCCCCCGCACGGCCGCGCTTGCGGCAGCCGCTTCGTCGGGAAGGCCGGCGAAGAACTCGACCCAGCTCGGATCCACCGTGCGCGGGTCGCGGAGATAGCGGGCGTAGAGGTCGGAGATGAATCCGGCGTTGGCGCCGGACAGGATCGTCGCGAGATCGGTTTGCATCACAGCCATCATTCAAGCAGCGGGCCGGATCATTGGCCGGAACGCCCTGGGGGACCCCCTTCCGGGGGCCCCTCTTATATGGTGCGAATCGTTAACCCTTCAAAACTTTCAGCATGGTGCTGCCCAGCGCTGCGGGCGAGTCTGCCACGCGGATTCCGGCCGCCTTCATTGCCTCGATCTTGTCCCCCGCCCCGCCCTTGCCACCGGAGATGATCGCCCCGGCATGGCCCATCCGCCGGCCCGGGGGGGCCGTGACACCGGCGATGAAGCCGACGACCGGCTTCTTGGTCTTTGACGATTTGAGGAACTGGGCCGCGTCCTCCTCGGCGTTGCCGCCGATTTCGCCAATCATGATAATGCCTTCGGTCTCGGGATCCTTCAGGAACAGGTCGAGGCAGTCGATGAAATTGGTGCCGTTGACCGGGTCGCCGCCGATGCCGATGCAGGTCGACTGGCCGAGGCCGGCTGCCGTCGTTTGCGCCACTGCCTCATAAGTGAGCGTTCCCGAGCGCGACACGATCCCGATCTTGCCGCGGACATGGATATGGCCAGGCATGATCCCGATCTTGCATTCCCCGGGCGTGATCACGCCGGGGCAGTTCGGCCCGATCAGCCGGGTCTTCGACCCCGCCATGGCCCGCTTGACCCGGACCATGTCGAGGACGGGGATGCCCTCGGTGATGCACACCGCCAGCCGGATCCCGGCGTCCACGGCCTCGAGGATCGCATCGGCCGCGAAGGGCGGCGGGACATAGATGGCGGACGCATCGGCGCCCGTGGCCTTGACGGCATCGGCCACCGTGTCGAACACGGGCAGGTCGAGATGCTTCGTGCCGCCTTTGCCGGGGGTGACGCCGCCAACCATTTTCGTGCCGTAGGCGATTGCCTGCTCGGAGTGGAAGGTGCCCTGCGCGCCGGTGAAGCCCTGGCAGATGACCTTCGTGTTTTTATCGACGAGGACCGACATCAGGCAGCTTCCTTCACGGCTTCGACGATCTTCTCGGCCGCGTCGGCCAGATTGTCGGCGGAAATGATCTTGAGGCCCGACTGCTTCATCACCTTCTTGCCGAGCTCGACGTTCGTCCCTTCGAGCCGGACGACGAGCGGCACGTTGAGCGACACCTCACGCGCTGCGGCGACCACGCCCTCGGCGATGACGTCGCAGCGCATGATGCCGCCGAAGATGTTGACGAGGATGCCCTCGACGTTCGGGTCGGACAGGATCAGCTTGAAGGCCGTGGAGACGCGCTCGCGCGTGGCGCCGCCACCGACGTCGAGGAAGTTGGCCGGATCGCCGCCGTAGAGCTTGATGATGTCCATCGTCGCCATGGCGAGGCCGGCGCCGTTGACCATGCAGCCGATATTGCCGTCGAGCTTGATGTAGTTGAGCGCGTGCTTCGCCGCCTCGAGCTCCATCGGGTCTTCCTCGTCGGCATCGCGCAGCTCCTCCACGTCCGGATGGCGGAACAGCGCGTTGTCGTCGAAGTTCATCTTGGCGTCGAGAGCGATCACGGCGCCTGATCCGGTGACGATCAGCGGATTGATCTCGACGATCGAGGCATCGAGGCCGGTGAAGGCCTCGTACATCGCCGTCAGGAATTTGACCGCGGCGCCGACCTGCTTGCCTTCCAGCTTCAGGCCGAACGCGACCTGGCGCGCGTGATAGGGCTGCATGCCCGTGGCCGGGTCGATGGCCACCTTGTGGATTTTCTCCGGGTGCTTCGCCGCGACTTCCTCGATGTCCATGCCGCCTTCGGTGGACGCGATGATCGTGATGCGGCTGGTGACGCGGTCGATCAGCATGCCGAGATAGAGCTCGCGCTTGATGTCGCAGCCTTCCTCGATGAAGACCCGCTTCACTTCCTTGCCCTTGGGGCCGGTCTGCTTGGTCACCAGTGTCTGGCCCAGCATCGCGGCGGCGTGAGCCTTCACGTCCGCGGACGATTTGGCGATGCGCACACCGCCCTTGCCGTTCGGATCGTTCTTGAAGCGGCCGGCGCCGCGGCCGCCGGCATGGATCTGCGATTTCACCGCCCACACGGAGCCGCCCAATTGCTGGGCGACCTTCTCGGCCTCGTCGGCGGTATAGGCGACGCCGCCCTTCGGCAAGGCTACGCCGTATTTCGCGAGCAGTGCCTTGGCCTGATACTCATGGATATTCATGTCGGTTCCTATTGTCGGAAGGACCGATGCACGGCAGGCCAGACACTTCCAGCCACCAGGCCGGATACTTCCGGCCAGTTCGAGCAAGGGAGAGGTGCGTAATCTAGCATCCCGTCGCGGCCTTGCAACCGCGTGGACGGGAACCTATCGCGAACACCGACGCGCGTACGTCAGAGCTTGCCCTCTTTCTTGAGCAGGCCGGTCGCGACGGTGCAGAGCTCCTTCACGGCGTTGACCGACTTGTCGAACATCGCCTTCTCGTCCGGATTCAGCGAGATCTCGACGATCTTCTCGACGCCCTTGGCGCCGATCACGGTCGGCACGCCGACATAGAGGTCCTTCAGGCCGTACTGGCCGGTCAGCCACGCCGCGCACGGCAGCACGCGCTTCTTGTCGCGCAGGTAGCTCGCGGCCATCTCGATCGCCGAGGCCGCGGGCGCGTAGAAGGCCGAGCCGGTCTTGAGCAGGTTGACGATCTCCGCACCGCCGTCGCGCGTGCGCTTGACGATCGCGTCGATCTTCTCCTGCGTCGACCAGCCCATCTTGATCAGGTCGGGCACGGGGATGCCGGCGACGGTCGAGTAGCGGATCAGCGGCACCATCGTGTCGCCATGGCCGCCGAGCACGAACGCCGTCACGTCCTCGACGGAGACCTTGAATTCCTGGGCGAGGAAGAGGCGGAAGCGGGCGGAGTCGAGCACGCCCGCCATGCCGACCACCTTGTTGTGCGGCAGGCCGGACAGCTCGCGCATCACCCACACCATCACGTCGAGCGGGTTGGTGACGACGATGACGAACGCGTTGGGGCAGTGCTGCTTGATGTTCTCGGCGACCGTGGCGATGACCTTGGCGTTGATGCCGATCAGGTCGTCGCGGGTCATGCCCGGCTTGCGCGGCACGCCGGCGGTGACGATCACGACGTCGGCGCCCTTCATCGCGCTGTAATCGTTCGATCCGACGTAATTGGCATCGAAGCCCTCGACCGTCGACATCTGGGCGATGTCGAGCCCCTTGCCTTGGGGCACGCCCTCGACGACGTCGAAGAGCACGACATCGCCGAGCTCCTTGATGCCTGCGAGCAATGCCAGGGTGCCACCGATCTGGCCGGAGCCGACCAGCGCGATCTTGTTACGAGCCATGAAAACCTCGATGAGCGGGTGAAGCCAATACCGGAAATGGCACACCGCGACGACAATTCGCCCGCCGTCGTGCTGCGCCTGCGAAAGGCGCGGGTTTCGTACTCTTTTTCGCTCCGGGGAGCAAGGGGCCGCAGCAGCCCGGCCGCCGCGGCCCGCCTTTCCGTTTCTGGCCGAGCGAGGCGGCTAATGCCCCGTCATTTCGGCGCGGCCTTGGACTCGTAGCGGCGCGTCCACTCGGCGAGGATGCGCTCGCGGTTCTGCGCCATGAAGGCGAAGTCCATGTCGGCCATCGCCGCAGGCGCGGCCGAGGGATAGTTGACCGGCAGCGCGGCGACATCCTTGTGCGCGACGATGGCGTAATACTTCGAGTACATCTCGCTCGCCTTGCGCGTCACCGACCAGTCGGCGAGCCGCTGCGCCGCCGCCAGATTCTTCGTGCCCTTGACGATCGCCGTCGCCTCGAGATCCCAGGCCAGGCCCTCCTTCGGCACGACGAGCTCCAGCGGTGCGCCTTGCGTCTTCTCGCGAACGCCGCGCATGTCGAGGCCGATGCCGACCATGCGCTCGCCGCGCGCGGCCTGGACGCACGGCGCCGAGCCGGAATGCAGATAAGCGGCGATGTTCTGGTGGAGCTGGTCCATGAAGGACCAGGCCTGCGCCTCGCCCATCGACTTGATCCACGCGACCACCTGCATGTAGCCCGTGCCCGACGAGGCCGGGTGCGGCATCACGATCTGGCCGCGGAACTTCGGGTCCGTCAGATCGTTCCATGAGGCCGGCAGCGGCGCACCCGCCTTCTTCTGCTCCATCGTGTTCACGCAGAGCAGCGCCAGAAAGGCCTCGACGCCAGTGAAGACCATCGGCTCCGCCTTGGAGCGCAAGGCCGGCCGCAACCCGTCAGCGCCTTTGGGCGTATAGCCTTGGATCAGACCGGCCTGATCGAAGATCAGGATACTGGTCGCGGCCAGTCCCCAGATGATATCCGCGCGCGGGTTGTCTTTTTCCGCCAGGAGGCGCGCGGTGATGACGCCCGTGGAATCGCGCTGCCAGACGATCTCGATGTCCGGATTGTCGGCTTCGAATGCCTGCTTGTAGGGAACGAGCTGGTCGTTCTCCAGCGCCGTGTAGACCGTCAGGCGCGTCTTCGTCTGCGCCGCCGCGTCCGTCCCAAACCCGACCGCAGCGCACGCCGCCACGACCCATGCCGCCACTCCTGAAACTATCCGGTTCGCCCGCATCGCACCCCTCCTTTGCCAAGGCTGATCCAGAGGTAATATTGCAGATACAAATTAGAGTTGGCAACTCCAACATTTGAGCTATTGTAGCAATTGCTACGAAGGGGAGGGGCGGTGGACTTCATTTTCATGCTGACCCGGGACGACCGGACGATCGACGACTGCCTCGCGGTGGTCGACGAGGCGGTTTCCGTCGGCCTGCGGCACATCGGGTTCAAGGATGTCGGCGTCTCACCCGCGACGCTCCGCGCCGTCAATGCGCGGATCAAGAACGCCGGCGCGACAAGCTACATGGAGGTCGTCAGCACCTCGCCCGAAGCAGCCCTGCGCTCCGCATCGGTGGCGGCGGAGATCGGCGTGGACCGGCTGCTGGGCGGAACGAACGCGGATGCGATCCTGCGCGTCGTCGCGGGGACCGGCATCGCCTACTACCCCTTCCCCGGATTCCCCGAGGGCCTTCCGACCAAGCTGGGCGGCTCGCCCGACCATATCGCCGACCATTGCCGCGCCTTCCTGGCACAGGGATGCGCGGGCGTCGACCTGCTTGCCTATCGCGCCACCGCGGCCGATCCGCTGGACCTCGTACGCGCGGCGCGACGGGCGCTCGGCAACGACAAGCGGCTGATCGTCGCCGGCAGCGTCAACTCCGCCGAGCGGATCGCGGCGCTCCACGCGGCGGGCGCCGATGCGTTCACGATCGGCTCCGCGGTCTTCGACGGCTCCTTCTCGCCCAGCAAGGGAGGCACGCGCGCGCAATTGCGCGACGTACTCGCCGCCTGCGCCGCCGCCGAGGCCCGGGTGCTCTGAATGGCCGCCGCCGCACCCGGCGCCCTCGAACGGCTGCTGGCCGGTCGCTTCTCCGATCCTGACGGACCGGGCACGCTCAAAGTCACGACGCACGTCGTCATCGCGCCGAGCCTCGCCGGACAGGAGGCGGCGCTGCTACGCGGCGCGGCCCTCGACGGCCAGCGATGGGCCGTCGTCAGCGACGAGCAGACGCACCCCGTCCTCGGCGCGCGCGTGGCGCAGGCGGTGGCACCGGTCGCTTCCGTCGTCCTTCAGCGGCCGCACCCGGATGCAGAGACGGTTGCACAGCTTCAGGCGATGACGCGCGAGGCCGACGCGCTGCTCGCGGTCGGCTCCGGCACGATCAACGACCTGTGCAAATACGCCGCCTTTCTCGACCGGAAACCCTACGCCGTTTTCGGCACGGCGCCGTCGATGAACGGCTACACCTCGCCGACGGCGGCGATCACCGTCCGCGGCCACAAGAAGTCGCTGCAGGCCGCCGCGGCGGCGGCGGTGTTCCTCGACCTGAGCGTCCTGGCGCGCGCGCCCGCGCGGCTCATACGCTCGGGACTGGGCGATTCGCTGTGCCGATCGACCGCGCAGGCGGACTGGCTTCTCGCGCACCTGCTGCGCGACGAGCCGTATCGCGAGGCACCATTCGCTTTGTTGCGGGAGGATGAGGAGCCGCTCTTTGCCGCGTCCGCTGAGCTCCTGCGCGGCGATCTGGAGGCCATGCGCCGGCTCGCGCGCACGCTCGTCCTGTCGGGCTTCGGCATGGGCCTGTGCGGCAGCAGCATGCCGGCCAGCCAGGGCGAGCACCTCATCAGCCACTACGTCGACATGATGGGCGACCCGGCATGGCCGGAAAGCTTTCACGGCGAACAGATCGGCGTCACGACATTGACGATGGCGCGGCTCCAGGAGGCGATGCTGGCGGGGCCGGCGCCGCGGCTGCGCCCTTCGCTGTCCACCCCCGCATCGGTGAAAGCGCGATTCGGCCCGCAGATCGGCAAGGCGTGCTGGGACGAGTTCGCCAGGAAACGGCTGACCAAGGCGGGCGCCGAAGCGATGAGCGCGCGCCTGCAGGAGCGGTGGCCGGAAATCCGGCGCCGCATCGCCGCGGTCAGCCTGCCCACGCGCACGCTGGAAGACGTGCTGCGCCGCGCCGGGGCGCCGACCGCGCCCGCGGCGCTCGGCTGGCCGCCCGCCTTCTATCGGGAAGCGGTTCGCTGGGCTCGGGAGATCCGCAACCGCTGGACCTTTCTCGATCTTGCCGCGGACGCAGGCGTGCTCGACGAAGCCAACGTCGCGATCCCTGCTTGACGGTAGCCGGCTTGCCCGCGCGCCGATAGGATCGGCGAGCCATGACACCCCGCGATCACCACACATGAGCCAACGCCAGCGTCGTGCCGGTGCCGAAGAGCGCCGCGAACGGATCCTCCGCGACCTCAAACTGCACGCGGCGATCCGCGTATCGCATCTCGCGAAAAGCCTCGGCGTGACGACCGAGACGATCCGGCGCGATCTCGACGCACTCGGCGAGAGCGGCGTCCTCAACCGCACCTATGGCGGCGCCGCGCTGCCGCCCGGACAGCGCGAGCCGGCGGTGCAGGAGCGCCAGCAGCGCCAGGTCGAGGAACGCTCGCGCATCGGCGCGCATGCGGCCGGACTGATCCGCCGCGGCGAGATCCTGATGATCGACGCGGGCTCGACGACGCTGCATTTCGCCCGCCACCTCGCCTCGCAGGCGCAGGACCTCACCGTCATCACCAACAGCCTTGCCATCGCAACGACGCTCGGCGTCAACCCGGCTGTCCGCGTGGTGCTGTGCCCGGGCGACTACAACGAGCGCGAAGGCGGCGTGTTCGGGCCGCACACCGCCGACTTCATCCGCCGGTTCAACGCAGATTGCGCGGTCATCGGCGCCAGCGGCATCGGCGTGCACGGCCCCACCGAAGCGCGCCCGGAAGGCGTCTGGATCAAGCGTGCGATGATGGACATGGCGCGCCGGCGCGTCCTGCTGGTCGACTCAGGGAAGTTCGACGTCGCGCATCTGGAACTCGTCTGTCCGCTGGCGAGGCTCAGCGACATCGTGACGGAGCGGGCTCCGCGCGGTTCGCTGGCCGATGCGATCGCCGCCTCCAAGGTCAAATTGCACATCGCCGCCGCCAGACGCCGGACCTAGAGCAGCGTTCGATTAAATTGAATCGCAGAGACGTGGAAAGGCCGCACAAGGGCGGGTCTTAGACCCGCCCCTACACGAATGAATCTTTCCCGTGTAGGGGCCGATCTCAGATCGGCCCTGGCGCAACTCGATCGGATGTTGCGCTTGGCTCAGGTCAGGTGCGGGCTCGCCAGGTAGTCCTCGCTCTGCATCTCGTGCAGGCGGGATATCGTGCGCTGGAACTCGGCCGTGTGGTCGCCTTCCGTGTAGAGCTGCTCGGGCGGCACCTCGGCGGAGCACACCAATTTGACGCGGTGTTCGTAGAGTTCGTCGATCAGGGTGATGAAGCGGCGGGCCTCGTTCCGCTGATCCGGTCCCATCTTCTTGATCCCCTCGAGAACGAGCGCTTCGAACCGCGTCGCCAGCGCGACGTAGTCGGCGGGCCCGAGCGGCTGCTCGCACAGATCCGTGAAGCCTGCCATCGCGATGCGGTTCGCCGCGCGCGGGATCAGCAGGGTCCGACCCTGCACCGTCAGCTTGCGCGGACTGCCGGTCATGCCCTCGGTCAGGAACATGAACATCGACTCGAGTGCTTCGGATGAGGACCGGCCGAGCGGTGTGTAATAGACCGGCGTCGCCTTGATGCGCTCGCGGCGGTAGTCGACGCCGCCCTCGAGCTCGATGACATCGAGCTGACTTTTGATCAGCTCGATCGTCGGCAGGAAGCGCTCACGCTGCAGGCCGTTGGCATAGAGGTCGTCGGGCGCGATGTTCGATGTCGTGACGATGACCACGCCCTTGGCGAACAGCGCTTCGAGCAGGCGGCCGAGGATCATCGCGTCGGCGATGTTCGTGACCTGGAATTCGTCGAAGCACAGCAGCCAGGCTTCGGCGGCGATCTGCGCCGCCAGCGCGGCCATCGGGTGCTCCGAGGCGCGCGGGCCTTCCTGCTGTTCCTGGTACAGCCGCTCGTGGATCTCCAGCATGAAAGCGTTGAAATGGACGCGGCGCTTGCGCTCGACCGGCGCGGTCGCGAAGAATAGGTCCATCAGCATCGATTTGCCGCGGCCGACGCCGCCGCAGATGTACAGGCCGTGCGGCGCCGGATCCGGCGCCCGCGCGAGGCCCAGGCGCGCGCGCCAGCCACCGCCATTGGTGCTGGGCTCGTAGCCCTTGAGGGCGCGGTGGAGGCTTTCGAGCTTTTCGGCCGCGAGCGCCTGGACGGGGTCGGGCTTGAGCCGCCGTTCGGCGAGCCGTGCCCGATAGGCGGCAAGCGGCCCCTCGGCCGAGTCGGAGGTCATGGCGCGCGGGAGTTAAGCGAACGCGCCTGGGATGTAAAGAGCGGCATGGGCCCGTCGCCTTAACCTTGCCGTAGTTCTCTTGCGCGATCTTGGGGTTTCGAGCCCGAGAGCCGCATGAGCCCCCCGCCCGCGCCCACTTTAGCCGCCCGTGATGAAGAATCGCTTGCCGCGCGGCGCCGCAAGCGGCTCGACGCCGCCTTCGGCCGCGCCGAGCGGGACGGGCTGCGAATCGCCCTGCACACCCGTTTCGCGGCCCTCGCCGTGCTCGCTTTCTGGGTCCTGGCCACCCAGAAAGGCAGCGGATCCCTGTTCTACGGCCTTTCGGCCGTCGCCCTGTTCGCCGCCAGCGGCGTCGCCTATTTCTGGCTCGGCGAGCGCAGCCGCCGCAACCGCTCGCGGGTCGCCTACGCGTTTGTCGGCCTCGACGCCCTGCTGCTGTCGCTCCTCATCGTCATCCCGAACCCGTTCGAGTCGATGGCCCTGCCGCCGCCCATGCTGCTGCGCGGCGAGGGCTTCCTCTATTTCTTCGTGCTGCTGGGCCTCGTGGCGCTGAGCTATTCGCCCGGCCTGGTGCTGTGGTTCGGCGCCGTCGGCAGCATCGGCCGCGCCGGCGTCATCACAGCCATCGCCCTCGACCCGCGCGCGCGAGTCGACACGGACCTGTTCTTCGCGCCGATGTCGACCGAGGAGCGGCTCGCGGCCTATCTCGACCCGTGGTTCGTCGATCTTACGTCGCAGGCCCACGACATTCTTCTGCTTCTGATCGTGTCCGCGACATTGGCTGTTGTCGTCGACCGCTCGCGCCGGCTCGTGTTCAGGCAGGCGACGGTGGAGCGCGAACGCGCCAACCTCGCCCGCTATTTCTCGCCGACCATGATCGACGAGCTGGCCGAAAGCGACGTGCCGCTCGATGCGACGCGCCGGCAGGACGTCGCCGTCCTGTTCGCCGATATCGTCGGATTCACGGCCATGGCGTCGCAGCGCACGCCGGAGGAGGTCATCGCGTTGCTGCGCGACTTCCAGGGCCGCATGGAAGGCTGCGCCTTCGCCCATCGCGGCACGGTCGACAAGTATATCGGCGATGCCGTCATGGTGACATTCGGCACGCCCCATCCGGCCGCCGACGATGCGCGGCGGGCGTTCGAGTGCGCGCGCGCGATGCTGGCCGCGGTGGCCGACTGGAACCGCCAGCGCCTCGCCGCGAACGAAAAGCCGATCCGGGTCGGAATCGGCGTTCATTACGGACCGGCGGTGCTGGGCGACATCGGCAGCAAGCGGCGCCTCGAATTCGCCGTGGTCGGCGACACCATCAACGTCGCGAGCCGCATCGAGGGACTGACGCGCAGCCTGGGCGTCGACCTGCTGATCAGCGACGAGGTGCTGAGCCACGCGCGCAAGGCCGGCGGCGACGCCGTCACGCTGACCGATTTCGGCCAGCAGGCCCTCCGCGGCCGCGAGGCCCCGGTGCGCATCTGGGGCTACGGCCCGCCCCGGCTGCGCGTCGTCAGCGCGACGTCCTGACCGTTCCTGCTCAGGCCCTGACTGCGGCCTTCGACCGCCATCCGCCGGCAACGAGCAGGACCGCGCCGAACAGGATCGTCACCGCCGCGAACACGAGCGACAGGTCGAAGCCCTGCCCGCCCTCCGCGAGCACGCCCGCGACGACCGGGCCGATGATCTGGCCGACGCTGAAGCTCGCGGTCAGCACGCCGATCACCCGAGTCGGATTGGCGCTGCCGCTGCGGTTCGCCAGCGCGACCACCAGCGCGGTGATGCCGACGAAGGTCCCGCCGAACAGCACGGCGGAGACGAGGACCGAGACCGGATGTGCCGAGAGCACCGGCAGGATGACGCCGACGGCCTGGACGACATGGCTGAGAACCAGCGCCGGCAACAGGCCGATCCGCTGACCGATCCGGCTCCAGAAGATCGCCGAGGGAGCGGCGGCGATGCCGACCACGATCCAGAAATGTGCCGCCATGTCGGCCAGCGCGGGCATCGTCTTGACGATCGCGACGAGGAACGTGCCGGTGACGATGTAGCCGGCGCCCTCGCAGAAATACGCGATGGCCAGAACGGCCAGCGGAAACGACGCGGCGGCACCGGACACGGCAGCGCCACCGGAACCTGCGCCCGGTTGCGCGCGGGGCGCAACGAGCCAGAGCCAGCACATCGGCGCGAGCGCGATACAGATCAGGCTGAGCACGATCCAGCCGCCCGCCCAGCCGAGACGGTCCTGCAGCAGCGCCGTGACGATGCCCGTCATCGCCACGCCGGCGCCAGGTCCGATGAACTGCACGCCGATCAGCGACGGCCGGCCGCGCTGGTTGAGATGCCTCACGACAATGTCGGCGGCCAGGATGAGAACGCCGGCGCTTGCGATCCCGGCGATCAGCCGCGAGGCGGCCCACAGCCACACGCTCGGCGCCAGCGCCATCATCGCCGTCGAGACAATGCTGGCGACCAGCGCGACGCGGAAGGCGCGGGTCCGCGACCAGTGCGGCGGCAGCGCGGCGACGCCGACGGCGCCCGCGAGATAGCCGATGTAGTTCACGGCGGCGAGGAAGCCCGCCGTATCGTTGCCGATCCCGGCAGCCTGCTGCAGCAACGGCAGCAGCGGCGTATACGCGAACCGGCCCACGCCGATCCCGATCACCAGGGCGCAGATTCCGGCCGCGAGCAGCCGTGGCAACGCGACGGGCGCGGCCGAACCGGCGTGATCCTTCACGTTGCCCATCGCGCGTGCATCACGCTCCACAGCCTGCCGCGAGACCGGAATCCGCACAAACGATACGTTCCGATTGCAGGTAGCTGTTTTCGAGATGCCTGCTCAGCCGGCGGCGAGGCTGCGCAGGATCTGCTCGCTGGCCGGGTCGGCGGGGAAGAAGCTCTCGATGCGCAGCTCCTGCAACGTCACGTCCTGCGGCGTGCCGAAGCTGGCGATCATGGTGACCAGGTTCAAGGTGACGCCGTCTTTCGCGAAGGTGACCGGCAGGACGGCCCTGGGCTCGCGCTCCCCTTCGACCTCGCGCAGCAGGTCCGCGACGACCGGATCGCGCCGCAGCTCGCCGAGCACCGTCGCGCAGGCCTCGCTGTCGGCCGCCTCGCGCTGCAGGCGATGGAGGAACGGCGCCGCCGTTTCAGCCCAGTTGGCGATGAACGGCCGCAGCCCGTCCGCGCCGAGCGACAGCCGGGCGAGATTGAGCGGGCGATCGAGCGCGACGCCGAGCAGGCCCAACAGCCGCTGCGCCCCGCCATTGGCCAGCAGCACGTTCCACGCGGCATCGATGACGACGGCCGGGAACGGCTCGTGGTGACGCAGCATCAGCTCCAGAGCTTGGCGCGCCTCGGCAAGAGCGGGCGCATCGAGTGCGCTCTCGCGATAGGCGGGCGCGAAGCCCGCCGCCAGCAGCAGGCGGTTGCGCTCGCGCAGCGGCAGATCGAGCTGGCCCGACAGGTGCAGCACCATGTCGCGGCTTGGACGCGACCGGCCCGATTCAAGGAAACTGACATGGCGCTGCGACACGTTGCCGGCCGTCGCCAGATCGAGCTGGCTCAAGCCGCGCTTGCGCCGCCAGATGCGCATCATCGTGCCGAAATCCTGAGCCGCCATCCGCGCTGTCCTCCCGGTGCCACTGTCGCCGGGAGGATGGTCGAGGTCCAGCATCTCAGGCCGGCAGGCGATTGCGATGGGTCATGGCGCGTCCCTTTGCCGAGGATCACGCCATCACCTTACCCGCGGCGATCCGGCCGACAATTATCCGGCAGGTAATGAAACCGGCGGCTACTCCGCCGCGCGCGGCAAGGCGTCAAGCTCGGCGCGGAACGTCGCCTCCATCTCGCGACGCACCTTGAAGGCATCCGCGTTCTCGTCAGCGGCCACGTCGCTCCAGCGCACCGGCTGGCCGGCCTTCACCGGCTGCGTCACCTTCACGTTGTGCGCGAGGCCGATCGGCAGCCCGCCCAGCCGCAGCGAATCCGCCGCCGGCATCAGCTTGCCCCAGACGGTGAAGCCGCCCTCGCCGTCGAGCATCTCGCCGGGTTTCAGGTCGCGCTTCGCGGTCGCGACCACGTCGCCGCGGAAGCCGGTCGCGGCACCGGTGGCTTCGCGGCGCAGCCCGGCCGAGGCGACCGAGATGCCCAGCTCCAGCCCGATCAGGTGGTACGGCTTGTACATCGCCGAATAGCGCCCGCTCGCATCCGTCACCAGCCCGTACTCTGCAAAGCAGCGTTTCACGTAATCGTTCGGCGCCTCGAACACGACATAGACGCCCCAGCGCAGATCGCGGAACACCGGGCGCCCGTCGCGCTCGAGCGAGGAGATCACCTCGACCTGCCCCTTGTGATCGAGCTGGCCGCCATCGGCGGCAGGCTTGAGCACGCGCGGCAGGTCGTCGACGCCGCAGGGCGGGAAGTTGAGGCCGCCCGCGGCGGGCAGCAGGCCGGTGGCGTTGGCGACGGCCGCCATCTCGATGCCGGACTTGGTGCCGTCGAGGAAAGAGTTGAACATCTGCGCGTTCATCCCGCCGATCTTGGCCTGCTCCGGCGTGAGCCCGTAATGGCCCCACACCGTGTCGGGCGTCGACGCGTGGTAGGCCGGCAGGTATTTCGTGCCCTTGCCCGCCGCGACGACGTCGAAGCCGGCGGTGCGCGCCCAGTCGACCATCTCGGCGATCAGCGCCGGCTGGTCGCCGTAGGCGAGCGAATAGACGACATTGGCCTCCTGCGCGCGGCGCGCCAGCAGCGGACCGGCGAGCACGTCCGCCTCCACATTGACCATGACGATGTGCTTGCCCGCGGCGCACGCCATCAGCGCATGGCGGATGCCGGCGGACGGGCTGCCGGTCGCATCGATGATGACATCGAGCCCCGGATGGGCGATCAGCGCCGGTGCCTCCTCGCCGACATGGGTCGTGCGCTTCTCGAACGCGTCGTTGAGGCTTGCCGCCGCGATCTGCTCTGCCGGCCAGCCGACGCGCGCAAGCGCATCCTTCGCGCGCGGCACCGAGAGGTCGGCAACGCCTAAAAGATGCAGGCCAGGCGTCCGCCTGACCTGTGCCAGGAACATCGAGCCGAACTTGCCGGCGCCGATCAGGCCCACGCGCAGCGGCTTGCCGGCGTCTTCGCGTTCACGGAGCAGTCGATAGAGGTTCATCGATCAACCTATTTTTCTGCGTCATGCCCGGGCTCGACCCGGGCATCCATGGATCCGCGGGTCAAGCCCGCGGATGACGCGAGTGAGACTGGAGTGCTACTCCGCCGCCGTGCGGTGGGTGCGCGCGTACTGGGTCAGGGAGTCGTCCGGCGCCATCTCGATCGGCGTGAAGTCGCGGTTGGCGATCCAGGTCGGCCGCTTGAAGCGGCGGATCGCGTTGTCGCAGCGGTTAAGCGACAGGTATACGATCCAGCGCGACCACGGCGTCAGATTCGAGCCCGACGCGTGGACGAGATTGCCGTGGAACAGCAGCATCGATCCCGACGGGCCCTTGGGCGCGACGATGCCGCCCTCCTCGACCAGGCGCGTGATCGTGTGGTTGTCGATCGTCCACAGCGGGTAGCTGGTGGTCGTCACGTCGTGGCCCGCCTCGAGCCTGCCCTTGCGGTGGCTCTTCGGGATGAACATCAGCGGCCCGTTGAACTCGTTCGCCTCGGCGAGGAACAGCGCGATGTTCATCGCCTGCGGGCGCGGCATGTCGTCGTCGTTGTGCCAGGTCGCATAATCCTGGTGCCACTGCCACACCGCGCCGTCGAACGCCGACTTCGCGTTGATCTTGAACTGGTGCATGTAGAGCTCATCGGAGCCGAGAAGCTGGATGCCCGGCTCGACCAGCCGCGGATGGCGCGCAAGCAGGGCGTACGCCTCGTTCCATGTCTGCACGTAGAAGGCCGAGCGCGGCGCATCCGAGCCCTTCTCGCGGATCACCTCCTCGCGGCGCTGCGCGAAGAGGCCCGGGACCTCGGCATTCAGCATCGCCATCTCCTCGGCCGAGAAGACGTTCGGCAGGAACAGATAGCCGTCCTCTTCGAACTGCCTGATCTGGTCGGGCGACAGTTTCATGGCGTTGGCTCCTCTCAGGACATCATTGCCTGTTGTATTGACGGGGCGGGCGCGGCGCTCAGCGCGTCGCGCACCTTGCGCGCGGAATCGTCGGCGTGCTGCCGGGCGAGACGCTCGGCGCGGTCGCCGTCGCCGGCGGCAACGGCTTCGAGGATCTCCGCATGCTCGTCCCAGATCGAGTCCGGGACCTCGGGCCGCTGCAGGTAGGTGCCCATCACGCGGCGGATGTGCTGCCAGTGCAGCGCGGCCGTCTCCGCGATCAGCGGATTGCCCGACAGCTCGTAGAAGAACAGGTGGAAGGCCATGTCGGCCGCGATCAGCCGGGCGACGGAGCGCGAGCGGGCGGCGGCGCGGCCCGCCTCGACGAGGGCCGGCCCGCGCCGCGCCGCCTCGTGCGGCTGGCGCAACGCGGCCATCCGGCAGGCCAGCGCATCCAGCGCGCTGCGCACCTCGTAAAGCCTTGTCACGAAATCCGGATCGAGCGGCGCCACGACGATGCCGCGACGGCCGGTCCCCTGCACGAAACCCTGCTTCTTCAGCAGCAGCAGCGCCTGCAGGATCGGCTGACGGGAAACATCGAGGGTGGCGGCGAGCTGCTCCTGGGTCAGCCGCTGACCCGGCGCGAAACGTCCGTTGCAGATCGCGTCGAGAATCGCGTTGTAGGCCTGTTCGGCAAGATGCGGCTGTACCGCCAGCCGTTCCATGCGCGTAACCTCCCGTCGGCTTTGTTTGTATACCGTATGCAAACCTAGGCCAACGTGTCAATGCCCCCCGCCGGCTTTGCTCGCGGAAGTGTGTACGAGGTCCGATTGGAAGGACCGCGCCCGCGCCCCATGTCGTTACTGGTCACTGTGGTAACAGGAGGAACCCGTGCCATGATCCGTGCATCCCGTACCCTGGCCCTGCTTGGCGCCCTGTCGGCCGCGACCCTGGCGGCGTGCGCCGGCGAGCCGTCCAGCGGCGCCAGCCGCGAGTCCAGTACCTACAGCCGTTTCGACGACGTCGACCGGTTTCCGCAGCCGCGCGGATCGAGCGCATATCTGCGACAATAGGCATTCCGTCCACCGGGAGAAAAATGCCGTGAACGAAGACGTCTTCAACATGGAGGTCCGCAAGTTCCTCAAGCTGGTCGGGGTCACCTCGCAGCGCGAGATCGAGAACGCCGTGCGCGAGGCCACCAAGGCCGGCAAGCTGAAGGGGAACGAGAAGCTCAAGGCGCGGGTCGTGCTGTCGATCGACGGCGCCAATCTCCAGCACACGATCGACGGCGAGATCGCGCTAAGTTGACTTACCGGCGCAGCGCCAGCCGCGCCGCGTCGTACGGCATCGCCGCCAGCTCGCGGAGCCGATAGAACAGCCACACATGCGGCCGCATCTCGCGCCGCTCCTGCGGCATGGGCGCGGGTTGCGCCTCGATCCCGCATTGACGAAGGAGCATCGCGCAGCGCGGCTGGTGGAACCTGTCCGAGCACACCAGCACCGGCCGCAGCTCCGGCCGCGTGTGCAGGATCGCTGCGCAAAGGATCGCCGAGCTGCGCGTGTTGTGGGCCTTCTCCTCGACCAGGATCCGATCGCCGGCGATGCCGACGCCCCGCAGCATCTCGCGCATCACCGCCGCCTCGGTGCGACCCGCCTGCGGCTGCGCGCCCGTCACCAGGAACCGCGCGTCAGGCTGGCCTTGCGCGGCGGCAAGCGCGCCGGCGATGCGGCGCCGGAGCGCCGGGCCCGCCGTCCCATCCGGCCGCAGCCGGGCCCCGAAAATGACGAAGCAGGCAGGCACGGCGCGGCCTTAACAGGCGGACCTTTTCCGCGGGACGAACGTTTGCGAAGGGAGCAGTTGCGAGATCATGCGGCGCCATTGATGAGGAAACGACCGTGATGCGCAAGATCCTGAAATGCGGCGAGATCGTCCCCGGTTGCAACTTTGTCGCCCACGGCGACGACGAATCCGACGTGATGATGCGGGTCGCCGACCATGCCCGCTCGGTCCATGGGGTCGACCACATGTCCGAGCAGCTCCGCACCAAGGTCAAATCCGCGATCAGGGACGAAGTTCCGGCCTGACGTCGGCGCCACTTCAGGGGCCGCCGACCAGGCTTTTCAGCTTCAGCACCGCGCTCGCCGGCGTCGTGATGACCTTGCGTCCCGCGACCGGCGTAATGGATGCGGCTGCCCGCGCCATGGAAAACTGCGCGAGCACGAGCGCGTCCACGGACGGAAGCGCGGCGGCCGCCTGCGCAATCAGGCGGTCATGCTCGTCGACCGATCCGGCTTTGAGCGCCGCCAGCGCGCCGTCGGCGAGACGCGTGATGATGGTGGGCACGATGCCGCGCGCCTTGGCCATCGTTTCGAGCTCGGCCGTCACCGATGGGATCGTGGGCCCGAACGTCGCGAGCAGGGCGATACGCGGCCCCGCATCGAGCGCGTCCTCGAGCGCGGCTTCGTTCGGCTTGAGGACCGGGATCGGCGCGAGGTCCGCCTTGCAGGCGTCAATGGCGGTCCCGAACGCGGAGCAGGTGAAGAGGATGCCGCGCGCGCCGGTGGCCGCCGCGTAGCGTCCGAGGTCGAGGAAGCGCCGGGCGATCTTCGGCGTGATGGACCCGGCGGCTGCCAGATCCGTCGCGAGCGAATCATCCATGAGGTTGAAGCGCGCCGCGGCGGGCCACATCTCCGCGAAGGCGCGGTTGGCCGGCTCGGGCGACTCGGGAAGGGCGTGAACGAGTGCAATGCGCGGTCCGGCCATGGTCCTCTCAAGGGATTCTGTGATCGTCCTGCCCCGGGTTATCATGCCGCGCGGGGGCAGCCAAGCGGACGGGAGGAACGGACGCGATGACCCTTCACTACACCATCGGCATGACGATCGGCGGCAAGTCGCAGCACGTGACCGTCGAGGCCGAGGACGCCCTGATCGCCGCGCTGAAGGTCAAGCACCGCAATCCGGAAGCGGCGATCAACTACGTCCGCAAGACCAACACCCGCGGCGACCGTCGCCACCCGCATATGGATATCGCCGAGCGGCGGCCGATCTGACGCCGTATCAGGGTGCCACCGGCGACGGTGCCGGAAGCGGCATCCCCTTTTCCGCCATCGCCGTGCGCAGGCGGTCGGGATAGTCGGTGATGACGCCATCGACGCCCAGTTCGATCATGCGCGCGATGTCAGCCGGCTCGTTCACGGTCCACACGACGACCTGAAGCCCTTGCGCCTTCGCCTCGGCGAGGGCATCCGCCGCAAGGTCGCGGAAGAACGGCGACCAGACCGCGCACCCCGCCGCCTTGACGAGGCGCGGCACCGAACCGCCGTAATCGTCGACATCGAGCCCCGCCAGCCACGGCGACGCGCCGTCCCTGCCGGCCTGCACGTTGTCGTTGGCGCCGCGCGCGATCGTCAGGCAGACGGTCGGAATCTCCGGGGCGATGCGCTGGACGACCTTCAGCGTGCGCCAGTCGAAGGACTGGATGGTGGAGCGGTCGGCGATCCCTTCCGCGCGCAGGGCGGCCACGAGCGTGGTCGCGAACGTCTCCGGATCGACGGTTTCGCCCGGCGCCAGCGGCGAAAGCTTCGTCTCGACATTGAAGCGCACCGTTGCATTGCCCGACTTGCGGACCAGGGACGCGAGTTCGCCGAGAGTCGGCATGCGCGTGCCAGGAACGGATGTCTGCGTCGCGAACGTCTTCGCGTAGTTGCTGCCCTCGCGCAGCGTGCCGACGTCATAGGCCTTGAGCTCCGCGAGCGACAGGGCGCGAACGACCGGGCCGGGTGCCGTCACATAGGCGCCGTCGGCGCCCCGGGTGATGTCAGGATTGAGGGTGCGGTCATGCGCGATGATGACGGCACCATCCTTCGTGATTCCGGTGTCGAATTCGAGCGTGGTGACACCGAGCGACAGCGCGGCGGCGAAGGCCGGCAGCGTGTTCTCCGGCATCAGGCCGCGCGCGCCGCGATGGCCCTGGAGGTCGAGCGCCATGGCAGGAACGGCAAGGAGCGACGCCGCGAGTAGAACGCCGAACCGCATGTGCACCTCCGAAAGCGTAGGGGCGGGTTTAAACCCGCCCCTACACCAAAGCAAATGTGCAGCTTCGCCCGTTCAGAGCCGCTCGACCATGAGTTGCTTGATCGCGCCGATCGCCTTGGCCGGATTGAGGCTCTTCGGGCAGGTCTTCGTGCAGTTCATGATCGTGTGGCAGCGGTAGAGCCGGAACGGGTCCTCCAGCGCGTCGAGCCGCTCGCCCTTCGCCTCGTCGCGCGTATCCGCGATCCAGCGATAGGCCTGCAGCAGCACGGCGGGACCGAGATAGCGGTCGCCGTTCCACCAATAGCTGGGGCAGCTCGTCGTGCAGCAGAAGCACAGGATGCACTCCCACAGCCCGTCGAGCTTGGCGCGGTCCTCCGGCGTCTGCGTCCGCTCGCGGTCCGGCGGCGGCGTGTCGCTCTTCAGCCAGGGCTCGACCAGCCGGAGCTGCGCGAAGGCCTGCGTCAGATCAGGGACCAGATCCTTGATCACTTCCATGTGCGGCAGCGGATAGACGCGCACCTGGTCGCCGCAATCCGCGATCGCCCTGGTGCAGGCGAGGGTGTTCGTGCCGGCGATGTTCATCGCGCACGAGCCGCACACGCCCTCGCGGCAGGAGCGGCGGAAGGTCAGGGTCGGATCGATCTCGTTCTTGATCTTGATGAGGGCGTCGAGAACCATCGGCCCGCATTTGTCGAGGTCGACCTGGTAGGTGTCGACGCGCGGATTGGCGCCCGCGTCCGGATCCCAGCGGTAGATCTTGAATTCCTTGACGCGCGTGGCGCCGGCGGCCGCCGGCCACGTCTTGCCGGGGCCGATCTTCGAATTTGCGGGAAGCGTGAATTCAGCCATGTCCGATCAGTACACGCGCGCCTTTGGCGGGAAGCTCTGCACTTCGTTGGTCAACGGGTTGAGATGGACCGGCCGGTAGTCGATTTCGACCTTGCCGTTCCGCAGCCAGGCAACCGTATGCTTCATCCAGTGGGCGTCGTCGCGCTCCGGGAAATCCTCGCGCGCGTGGGCGCCGCGGCTTTCCTCGCGGTTGAGGCCGGACCGGACGGTCACCACCGCCTGGTCGATCAGGTTGTCGTATTCGAGCGTCTCGACGAGGTCGGAGTTCCAGACCAGCGAGCGGTCGCTGACGCTGATGTCCGCGCTGCGCGCGCGCGTCTCGTCGAGCACCTTGGCGCCCTCGCTGAGCACGTCCTTGCTGCGGAACACGGCGCAGTTGTTCTGCATCGCCTTCTGCATCTCCAGCCGCAGCGCGGCGGTGGGCGTGGACCCCTTGGCGTGGCGCAGGCGGTCGAAGCGCGCCAGGGCGTGGTCGCCGGCGCTCGACGGCAGCGGCTTGTGCGCCTCGCCCGGACGCACCGTCTCGGCGGCCCGGTTCGCCGCGGCACGGCCGAAGACGACGAGATCGAGCAGCGAGTTGGAGCCCAGCCGGTTGGCGCCATGCACCGAGACGCAGGCCGCCTCGCCGATCGCCATCAGGCCGGGAACGACGGTGTCCGGGCTGCCATTGGCGAGCGTCACGACCTCGCCATGGTAGTTGGTCGGCACGCCGCCCATGTTGTAGTGCACGGTCGGCAGCACCGGAATCGGCTCCTTGGTGACGTCGACGTCCGCGAAGATCTTCGCGGTCTCGGAGATGCCGGGCAGGCGCTCGTGCAGCACGTCGGCGCCGAGATGCTCCAGATGCAGGAGGATGTGGTCCTTGTGCGGGCCGCAGCCCCGCCCCTCGCGGATCTCGATCGTCATCGAGCGGCTGACGACGTCGCGCGAGGCAAGGTCCTTGGCCGACGGCGCATAGCGCTCCATGAAGCGCTCGCCCTCGGAATTGGTCAGGTACCCGCCCTCGCCGCGGCTGCCCTCGGTGATCAGGCAGCCGGCGCCGTAGATGCCGGTCGGATGGAACTGCACGAACTCCATGTCCTGCAGCGGCAGGCCGGCGCGCAGCGCCATGGCGTTGCCGTCGCCGGTGCAGGTGTGCGCCGACGTGCAGGAGAAATAGGCGCGGCCGTACCCGCCGGTCGCCAGCACGACGGTGTGTGCGCGGAAGCGGTGGATCGTCCCGTCGGTCAGGTTCCACGCCATCACGCCGCGGCAGGCCCCCTCGTCATCCATGATCAGGTCGAGGGCGAAGTACTCGATGAAGAACTCGGCGTTGTGCTTGAGCGACTGCTGATAGAGCGTGTGCAGGATCGCGTGGCCGGTGCGGTCGGCGGCAGCGCAGGTGCGGTGCGCGGTGCCCTTGCCGAACTCGGTCGTCATGCCGCCAAAGGGGCGCTGGTAGATCTTGCCCTCGGGCGTGCGGCTGAACGGCACGCCGTAGTGCTCGAGCTCGATGATCGCCGGCATCGCCTCCTTGCACATGTACTCGATCGCGTCCTGGTCGCCGAGCCAGTCGGAGCCCTTGACGGTGTCGTACATGTGCCAGCGCCAGTCGTCGGGCCCCATGTTGCCGAGCGCGGCGGAGATGCCGCCCTGCGCCGCGACGGTGTGGCTGCGCGTCGGAAATATCTTGGAGATGCAGGCCGTCTTGAGGCCCGCGATGGCCATGCCGAAGGTCGCGCGCAATCCGGCGCCGCCGGCGCCGACGACGATCACGTCATAGGTGTGGTCGACGACCGGATAGGCCGGAGTGACGCGCCGCTGCGCCGTAGTCGTGCTGTCGGGCATCTCAGCCTCGGAGGACGAGCTTGATGATCGAGAGGATGGACGCGATCGCCAGCAGCGCGAACACCGCGTTCACGGCCAGCAGGCTCGCGACCTTCACCCCCTCGTGGTGGATATAGTCTTCGATCACGACGCGCAGGCCGAGCTGGGCATGCCGGAACGTCGCCAGCAGCAGCGCGATCAGCAGCACGGCCGTAACGGGCGATCCCAGCCAGTTCGCGACCGTGCGGTAGTCCGCACCCGCGAGCGAAACGATAGACGCCACCAGCCACAAGGTGAGCGGAATCAGGGCCAGCGCAGTGACGCGCTGCATCCACCAATCACCCACGCCGTGTCGTGCCGCGCCGAGGCCGCGGACGCGCGAGAGCGGGGAGCGAACGCTCGGTGAAGCCATCAGCGCCCCACCACGAACATGGCCAGGCCCGCGATCCAGGCGACCGCCGTGAGCACGACGGTCGCGCCAATGACCATCCAGCCCGAGCGGTAGGCCGTCTCGAGCTCGAAGCCGTAGCCGGCGTCCCAGAACAGGTGACGGATGCCGTTGGCGAGGTGGTAGAAGAGCGCCACGCTCCAGCCGAACAGCATCAGCAGGCCGATCGGGTTGCGCAGGAAGCCGCTGACGATGGCGAAGGCGTCAGGCCCCTTGGCGGCGCCGACGATCCACGCGACGAGCAGCAGCGTCCCCACCGCAAGCGCAATACCGGTGATCCGGTGGCTGATCGACGTCACCGACGTCAGCTGCGGCTTGTAGATTTGGAGATGCGGAGAAAGCGGGCGACTCGTTGTTCCGCGGATCGCCGATCTTTCAGACGACATATAGGGCTCGCAAGTGAAGAACCACCCGTCACTCTGGCGGGCAGCCCGAATGTGCAGCGCAATGTTGATTTAGACCGCGTGTGCCGCGACGTCAATCTTCGCGGCCGCCTTAATGGCGAATCTTCGTGCCCGATGCGGGTGTTGAAGAAAATCGGTTCAAGCCTAAACCAATGGCTGTGGAAAATATCGTGGATAACTGACGCATGAATTGTGCGGAACCGAAGATTTCATCAACAGAAAAATTCAAATTTCAGCGATTTTATTGTTTGAGCGCTGCCCAATCTTTGCCAAAGTTTCATCGGCACGCGAGAGCACGGGGGAACGACAAAACATCTGCAACGCCCGCCTTGAAGTCTGAGCCAAGGCGCCCCGCCCGCAAGGGCCGGTGGTGGGTAAAAGCAGATGAGCGATCCTCCGGGATGACCGGCGCTTCTTCAGGCTTCACGGCCTTCGGGAGTTCAGGTTGTCGGTCTGGTCGAGGCGTCTTTCCCGGAAGACACGGCGGTCGGGCGAAGGTCTGGCTCCACTCGCGCGCGACGCCTGGGCCTGGGCGGTCCGTCATCCCGCGAGGGAGATGACCGGTCAGCGCCGTAGAGCGGCACGGGACGCCGCTCCGGTCGGGTCGGACATTGCGATTGTGGCGGCGCAAGCTGCGGTAATTGCAGGTCGGATCGGTCGGGAACGGGTGGCGCTGCGGAGCGGGGTTTGGACTTACTCGGGCTCGGGACCTCACGGTCCCGCCGTTGCGGAGTTTGGTAGCGTCGTGTGGCGAGCGGCGCTGTCGGGAACCGCGAAGGCACGTCCGAGCTGTCGTAATGCCGTGGAACGGCGGGCCTTGTGTCCTTCGTTCCGAGGCGTCAGGCCGTGTCCCGCCCGGACACGTAAGCGTGGGATTTCGGTCCAGCGCGCCTGACGCCTCTTTATTTTCCATCCTTCCATTCGTGGCGGTCCCTGCGCTCGATCGACGCAGACAGGACGGATTCAGATTGTGATCCGCAGCCGCATCACGCGCCTGCGACGTCGTGTCCACACGATTCTAACCCGGCCTTAAGACTTCGGGCCAACAGTGGCCCCATAGCTTCAGCCGCTGGCACGGTCTGCCGGGGACAAACACGGACGACGCCTATGCGCAACAACCAGCCGGTCACCGCCACCGAATACCAGGTCGGCGAGGATGTCACCCTCGTCTCCAGAACCGATCTGAAAGGCAAGATCGCGTTTGCCAACCGCGCCTTCATCGAGGTCAGCGGCTTCAGCGAAGATGAGTTGCTGGGTGCCCCGCATAACATCGTCCGCCATCCGGACATGCCGGTCGAGGCGTTCGAGGATCTGTGGACCACGCTCAAGGCTGGCAAGCCGTGGGCGGGCGCGGTCAAGAACCGCCGCAAGAACGGCGATTTCTACTGGGTCCTCGCCAGCGCGACGCCGGTTTGGGAGAACGGCCGGATCGCCGGCTACATGTCCATCCGCACCAGGCTGCCGCAGGAACAGCGCGATAGTGCCGAAGCGATCTACCGCCAGTTCAGGCAGAACCAGGCGAGCGGCATCCGGATTCAGGGGGGCACGGCCCGAAAGAAGGCGCGCTTCGATTTCCTGTCGGGCCTGACCTCGACCATCCGACGGCGTCTCATCGCCGTCGTCGCAATCCTGTCGCTGTTCACCATCCTCGTCGGCGGCGTCGGCGTGATGACGGCCAGCAGCAGCAACAGCAAGCTCGAGACCGTCTACAGCGACCGCACGTTGCCGCTCGCCTGGGTCGGCGAGATCAATGACCGGATGAGCAACAATATCATCCTCCTGTTCGAGGCGGCCAACGGGCGCGCGCGATCGGCCGATACGCAGCAAGCCGTCGAGGCCAATGTGGCCCAGATCGGCAAGCTCTGGTCGTCCTTCATGGCGACGCAGCTCACCCCGGAAGCGGCCAGGGTCGCCGACGAGTACACCGCGCAGCGCCGCGAGTTCGTCGAGAAAGGCATCAAGCCGGCGCTTGCTCTCCTTCAGGCCGGCAAGCGCGAGGACATGGCCGTTCAAGTCAGCGAACATGCGGTGCCGCTGTTCGACAAGGCCAAGGCGACGGCCGAGCGTCTGCAAAAGCTTCAGCTCGACGGCGCGCAGCAGGAGTTCGCGGCCGCGGAGAGTGCATTTGTCGTCGCGCTGACGATCTGCATCGTCGCGATTCTGCTGGCCGGCGGGCTCGGCGCGTTTGCCGGCCTCGCGACCATTCGCGCGATAGGACGGCCGATCGACCGCATGATGGCCGCCATGACGGCGATTGCGCAGGGCAAGTACAACGGCGTCATCGCGATCGAGCGGAACGACGAGCTTGGAACCGCCCTCCGCCATCTTCAGGCGATGCAGGCGAAGCTCGGTTACGACGCCGCGACCCGGCGCGAGGAGCAGGTCGTCAAGGAAAAACGCGAGCAGCGCCTCGACGCCCTCATCCGGAGCTTTGACACCAAGGTCGCCTCCATGCTTCAGGCGGCTTCGTCAGCGGCCGCGGAGATGCAGGCGACCGCCGGCTCGATGGCGTCGACGGCCGAAGAGACGAATCGTCAGGCCACGGCCGTCGCGGCCGCGTCCGAACAGACCTCTACCAATGTCCAGACCGTTGCGGCCGCGACCGAGGAGTTGACATCCTCGATCAGCGAGATCGGCCGGCAGGTCACGCAGTCGACCCGTATCGCCGGACAGGCCGTTGCCGAGGCCGAGCAGGCCGGCATGTCGGTTCGCGGACTGACCCAGGCGGCCGAGAAGATCGGCGACGTCGTCCGCCTGATCAACGACGTCGCGAGCCAGACGAACCTCCTCGCGCTCAACGCGACGATCGAGGCCGCACGCGCCGGCGAGGCCGGCAAGGGCTTCGCGGTCGTCGCGGGCGAGGTGAAGACGCTGGCGAACCAGACCGCGAAGGCCACCGAGGAGATCGCCGGCCAGGTCTCGGGCATTCAGCAGGCGACCCAGCAGGCGGTCAGCGCCATCACCTCCGTGGCCAGCGTGATCAACGAGGTGCACCAGATCGCAACCACGATCGCCGCCGCGGTCGAGGAGCAGGGCGCCGCAACGCAGGAGATCGCGCGCAACGTCGAGCAGGCGGCGAAGGGCACCTCGGAGGTTTCGTCCAACATTGCGGGCGTGACCCAGGCCGCCGGGGAAACCGGAGCCGCCGCGACACAGGTGCTCGGCGCGGCCGACGACCTGTCCAGGCAGGCCACATCGCTGCGAAGCGAAGTAGATTCGTTCCTGACGAACGTGAAGGCCGCCTAGACCGCGGCAGCCGGCTTCGTCACCCCTGGCCAGCGGGTGCCGGGCGCGACTACAGCCGGCCCGGCGTGAAGCTGACGATCTCGGCGCTTTGCTGCTGTGCCGGCATCCCGCCTTGGCGCGGTGCCAGAGGGAACGGCACGATATCCGCCGACGCGGTCATCTGACTGACCGCCGCCAAGGCGTCGGCGACCGTCTGCCAGTACACGGCTGCGCAACGGGCCGCGAACAGCCAGGGCAATGCCGGGGACATCAGGAAAATCGGAGGAATCATCGCTAGCGCCAGCCTTCGCGCAAGTATGCGGCAACGACCGTTGGCATCCGATTAACTCTTTCCGACCTTCCGTCGCCCCAAAAAAGATGCCGGCGGATGAAATCCGCCGGCATCCTGGAGGAGGTATCTACCCCTTGCCCCGCCCGGGCAAGAGGTTTGGGGTCGATGAGGACACAACCCCGGCTGTCATTTACCGGTGCTAAGCTCGGTCCAGCACACCTGACGGCTCGATCCGTATCACAGCGGATTCGCGCCGGGCAACATCATTTTGTGCTTCGCAGCGTCAAAAACACCAGATGTCGCGCTACCGGCCGCGCTCGATCGCTTCGGCCAGCGCCACGGTGCGCTTCGCGCTCTCCACATGAAGCTGTTCGACCAGCTTGCCGTCGACCACGGCCACGCCCTGCCCCTTTTTCAGCGCCTGCCCATGCGCATCGATGATGCGCCGGGCCAAGGCCACCTCGTCCTTCGTCGGGGCGAAAGCGGCGTTGGCGCCGGCAATGGTCTTGGGATGGATCAGCGTCTTGCCATCGCAGCCCAGCTCGACCCCCTGGCGGCACGAGGCGAGGAAGCCCTTCTCATCCTCGAGGTCGAGATGAACCCCGTCGAGGATTGGCAGCCCGGCCGCGCGCGCGGCGAGGATGCACAGCGACAGCGAGGTCAGCACCGGCAGGCGGTCCGGGGTGTGACGGGCGCGCAGGTCCTTGGCGAGGTCGGACGTCCCCATGACGATGCATTTGAGGTGCGGGCTGGAGAAGGCGATCTCCTGCACGCGCAGGACGCCCATCGGCGTCTCGATCATGCACCAGATCGCCATGCTCGCCGGGGCACCCGCCGCGGCCAGGCGCAGGGCGGCATCGCGCACCTCCTGCGCCGTCTCGACCTTCGGCAGCAGCACGGCATCCGCGCCGGACACCGCGGCGGTCTTGAGATCGGCCGCACCGAGCTTCGTGCCGGGATGGTTGATGCGGATGACACGCTCAGCCCTGTAGCCGCCGGCCTTCAGGACGGCGGTCACCTGCTTGCGCGCGTCTTCCTTGCGGTCGGGGGCGACGCCGTCCTCGAAATCGAAGATCAGCACGTCGGCGTCGAGGTCGCGTGCCTTCTCGAGCGCGCGCTGGTTGGAGCCCGGAACGTAGAGCGCGCTGCGGCGCGGACGGATCGCTGTTGCGGCCATGTCCTATCCCCTTCCCTGCGGTACGTGCTGCAGCCGTTCGACCGCCTCGCGCATGCGGCGGATTTCGGCGGTCAGCTCGTCGATCTCGCGGCCCATCCTGGCGCGGTCGGCGGCTTCGTTCGCGCGCTCCTCCGCATCGTGCACCTCGATCTCGACCTGATGCAGCTTTTGCATCGAATCGACGATCAGGGCAATGAACAGGTTCAGGACGGTGAAGGTCGACAGGACCATGAACGGCAGGAAGAACAGCATCGCCAAGGGGTGATGCGTCAGGACACCGTCGACGATGTCGGGCCACCCTTCCAGGGTCATCACCTGGAACAGCGAGTACATCGACGCGCCGAGCGAGCCGAACAGCTCCGGGTTCGTGTCGCCATACAGCTTCGTCGCCATGACGGCGAAGACGTAGAAGACCAGCGACAGGAGCAGCATGATCGACGACAGGCCCGGTACCGACCTGATCAGCGCCTCGATCACCGAGCGCATCGCCGGCACCGCGGAGACGAGGCGGAAGGCGCGCAGGATGCGCAGCGCCCGCAGCACGGACAGGGCGCCGCTCGACGGCAGCAGTGCGATGCCGACCACGAACAGGTCGAACAGGCTCCAGCCACTGGTGAAGAACCGCCAGCCATGCGCGGCGATCCGCAGCGCGATCTCGACGACGAAGACCGCCAGGATGACGGTATCGACCACGGCGAGAATCTCGCCCCAGCGCTCCACGGCGCCGTCCCAGGTCTCCAGGCCCAGCGTGATCGCGTTGATGACGATGAGGATCGTGATGGCCCGCTGGAAGGGCTCCCCCTCGACCAGGGCGGCGAGGCGCGCGCGCCAGCCGGGCGCGATGCGGTCTGAATTCACGGGTGCGGACTCGTTCACAGCTTGGCCTTTCGTGGCTGCATCATCTAAGAAGAGCGGGTGACTTTCGCAAGCGCGGCGGCGCGAATTGCCGCACCTTCGCCATGAACGTCCTTTCGATCCAGTCGGCCGTCACCTACGGCCATGTCGGCAACAGCGTAGCCGCCTTCGCCCTGCAGCGCCTCGGCCACGAGGCCTGGTGCGTCGATACCGTACGCTTCTCCAACCATCCCGGGCACGGCGGCTTCCGCGGCCGCGCCGCCACCGCCGCCGAGATGGGAGACCTGATCGACGGGCTGGCCGAGCGCGGCTGGCTTGGCGGCGTCGACGCGATCCTGACCGGCTATCTGGGTGCCGCCGAGCAGGGCGACGTCGTCGCCAGCGCCGTCGCCCGCGTGAAGGCCGCAAACCCCAAGGCGCTGTGGGCGCTCGACCCGGTGATCGGCGACAAGGGGCGCGTCTTCGTCAAGCCCGGCATCCCCGAGTTCCTGCGGGGTGCCGCAGGCGAGGCCGATATCCTGACGCCCAATGCCTTCGAACTCGAATACCTGACGGGGCGGCCATGCGGCACGCTGGCGGAGGCGCTTTCCGCCGCGCAGGCGCTGCGTGGCGGCGCGGAGCGGATCGTCGTCGTCACGGGGCTGACACCGTCCGACGGGCACCCGCAGACCCTGACGACGCTGGCGATCGGCCCCGCCGGCGCCTGGCAGGTGACGACCCCGCTGATCGCGCATCCGGCCAATGGCGCCGGCGACCTGTTCGCAGCACTCTTCCTCAGCCGCTACCTGCAGGACCGCGCGCTCGCCGATTCGCTCGATCGGGCTACTTCCTCTGTCCACGCCGTCATCGCACGCAGCGCCGCCGCGGGCGTCCGTGAATTGCTGCTGATTGCCGCACAGGACGAACTGGTCGCGCCGCGCCACCTGTTCGGCGCCGTCCCCGTCGCGGCGGCGCGTTTGTAATCGGTCCGCCCGCGGGTTAAGAGTGCCTCGGCGCCGTCTTCCGCATCATCCGCAATAAGATCGAGGCTCCGGTCCGTCCGCATGATCCTCGCCCTGTTCGTGAAGGGACTCGTCATCGGGTTCGTGATCGCGGCCCCGGTTGGGCCCATCAACATCATGTGCGTCCGGCGCACGATCGTGCACGGGCGGCTTGCGGGCATCGTCTCGGGCTTCGGCGCCGCCGTGGCCGACACGATCCTGGGCGCGATCGCCATCTTCGGCATGGCGTTCCTCACGGACCTGCTGATCGGCGAGCGGTTCTGGCTGGCGCTCGGCGGCGCGATCTTCCTCGTCGTGCTCGGCGTCCGCTCGCTCCTGAAGCCGCCGCCCAAGCTCGTCTCCGGACGCGATCCGACGAGCCTGCTGGGAGATTTCACCACCAGCCTCGTGCTGACTCTCAGCAACCCGATCACCATCCTGTCGTTCTTCGGCATCTTCGCCGCCTTCGGCGTGCATCCCGACGGCCAGATCGGGCCCGACGACTGGGCGGCGCTGGTCGGCGTGTTCGCCGGCGCGATGATCTGGTGGCTCATCGTCACCGGGCTCGCCGGCATGTTCCACGGGCGCTTCACGGTCAGCGGTCTGATCTGGGCGAACCGCATCACCGGGGTCGTGATGCTGGTCTTCGCCGCGGTGGTGCTGGTGGAAGTCGCGCGACTGTGGTTCGACTGACCTGAAACGCAGAGGGGCGGGCCTTCCGGCCCGCCCCTCGTTTGCGTCCAGTACTGCGCGGACCGGCGGTCAGGCGGCCTTGCGCATGTGGCCGTCGACCAGCGCCTCGGCGATCTGCACGGCGTTAAGGGCGGCACCCTTGCGCAGGTTGTCGGCCACGCACCAGAACACCAGCCCGTTCTTGACGGTGGGGTCGGCGCGCAAGCGGCTGATATAGACCTTGTCCTCGCCGGTGGCCTCGAGCGGCGTGACATAGCCCTCGTTGGCGCGGTGATCGACGATGCCGATGCCCGGCGCATCGCGCAGCACGCGGCGCGCCTCGCCCTCGGTGATCGGATTTTCGAACTCGACGAACACGGCCTCCGCGTGGCCGACGAAGACCGGCACGCGCACGCAGGTGGCGACGACGTCGATTTTCGGGTCGAGGATCTTCTTGGTCTCGACCTGCATCTTCCACTCTTCCTTCGTGAACCCGTCATCCATGAAGATGTCGATGTGCGGGATCACGTTGAAGGCGATCTGCTTGGTGAACCGCTCGCGCTCGATCGGCTGGTTCACGTAGACGGCGCGGGTCTGGTTGAACAGCTCGTCCATCGCCTCCTTGCCGGCGCCCGACACCGACTGGTAGGTCGACACCACGACGCGCTTGATCTTCGCGGCGTCGTGCAGCGGCTTGAGGGCCACGACCATCTGGATGGTCGAGCAATTCGGGTTGGCGATGATGTTCTTCTTGGAGAAGCCGGCGATGGCGCCGGGATTGACCTCCGGCACGACCAGCGGCACGTCGGGGTCCATGCGGAAATGCGACGTGTTGTCGATCACCACGCAGCCGGCCTTGCCGGCGCGCGGGCTGTGCACGGCCGAGATCTTCGCGCCGGGCGATGACAGGGCGATGTCGACGCCCTTGAAATCGAACTTCGCCAGGTCCTGGACCTTGAGCTCGTCGTCACCGAAGGAAACGCGGCGCCCGACCGAGCGCTCGGAGGCCAGCGCAATCACCTCGCTCACGGGGAATTTACGCTCGGCCAGGGTCGACAGCATTTCCCGACCGACATTGCCTGTCGCACCGATGACGGCAACCTTGTAACCCATGATGGTGACTTCCTATCTAGTCTTGCGCCATATGCGCGCTTGCGCCATGAATTACGCCGCCGGATGCCCGTTTGCAAGGGAACGAATCCGGAAATTCGCTTGTATATCCCACTGCGAATCCTCGTATATTCTGCCCCCACAGAAACAAGGACCGGGCTGCGACATGAAAACCCCCTCCGCTGCCAATACGTCGCCGGCTGAAGAAGGACTTTTGTTCCTGCGGCGCTGGCTGGCACACCCGCTGAAAGTGGGTGCCGTGCTGCCATCGTCGCCTGCACTGGCTCGCCTGGTGGCGAAGCAGGTGCCGCTCCGGGCCGACGAGGCCGTGGTCGAAGTGGGTGCCGGCACCGGTTCGGTCACCAAAGCCCTGCTTGAGCGCGGCGTGCCGCCCGAGCGGCTCTTCGTGGTGGAGATCGATGCGGACCTCTGCGCGTTCCTGCGCAAGCAGCTGCCGCAGGTCCAGGTGATCCACGGCGACGCCAGCAGGCTGTCGGAGATGCTGCCGAGCAAGTGGCTGGGCAAGATCTCGACGGTGATCTCCGGCATCCCGATGGTGACGCTGCCGCTGGAGCTGCAGCAGCGCTTCATCGACGCCTGGTTCGACGTGCTCGTTCCCGAAGGGCGGATGCTCCAGTACACCTACTCGCTCGTCTCGCCGCTGCCCGAGGCCAAGCTCGGCGTCAAAGGCCGCCGCAAGGGCCTTGCCGTCCTGAACGTCCCGCCCGCCTGGGTGTGGAGCTACGAGCAGGTCAAGAAGACCAAGGCCGCCGCCTGAGCCGGGCCGCGCCGCGCGCGGCCTTTCTCGCCAAGCGTTCCGACAACGCATCGCTCCGCGTCGCGGAGTGCGACCGGCTTGCCGTCGCGGCAAGGCTGTTGACTCCCCTTATTGCGTAGTTCCACGATTGCACGTTGGCTCCGCCAACAGTGGGCGCGCACGCGCGCACCCGGCGGGAGCCCCATAGAAATATCATGGAGGCGGCATCATGCGGTTCACGTCGATGGCGGTGGCACTGCTGGCGAGCGCAGGAGTCGCAATCTCGGCCGGCGGCGATGAGGCACGCGCGCAGACGCCGCGCGACACGGTGGTGATGGCCAAGGCCATCGACGACATCATCTCGATGGATCCGGCGGAGTCGTTCGAGTTCTCGGGCAGCGAGGCGCTCGGGAACATCTACGACAAGCTGCTGACCTTCAACGTCAAGAACGTGTCCGAGATCCGCGGCCAGCTCGCGCAGAGCTGGGACGTTGCCGCCGACGGCAAGACCTATACGTTCAAGCTGCGTCCCGACGCCAAGTTCCATTCGGGCGCGCCGGTGACGGCCGCGGACGCCGCGTATTCGCTGCAGCGCGCCGTGATCCTCAACAAGTCGCCCGGCTTCATCCTGGCGCAGTTCGGGTTCAACAAGGACAACGTCAAGGACAGGATCCGCGCCACCGACGCGCAGACCCTGGTCATCGAGACGGACAAGGCGGTGGCGCCCACATTCTTCTACTACTGCCTGACCGCGACGGTCGCCTCGGTCGTCGAGATGAAGGTCGTCGCCGCGCAGGACAAGAACGGCGACTTCGGCAACGACTGGCTCAAGACCAACTCCGCCGCGTCAGGCCCGTACCGCCTCCGCGCATGGCGCGCCAACGAGAACTACACGCTGGAGGCCAACGAGCAGTACTGGGGCGGCGCGCCCAAGACCAAGCGCGTCGTCGTCCGCCACATCAAGGAGGCCGCAAGCCAGCGCCTGCTGCTGGAGAAAGGCGACGTCGACTACGCCCGCAACCTGACCAAGGACCAGCTCGACGGGCTCGCCGGCAACGCCAACGTCAAGATCGACAAGGGCCTGAAGGGCGCGATCTTCTACATCAGCCTCAACCAGAAGAACCCGATCCTCGCCAAGCCCGAGGTGCGCGAGGCGATGAAGTGGCTGACCGACTACGACGCCATCCAGAAGAACATCGTCTCCGCCACGCACACCGTCCACCAGTCCTTCCTGCCGATCGGCTTCCTCGGCGCGATCGAGGACCGGCCGTACAAGTTCGATCTCGCCAAGGCGAAGGAGCTGCTCGCCAAGGCCGGCCATCCCAACGGCTTCACCGTCACGATGGACGTGCGCACGGCCTACCCGGCGCAGGACATCGCCCAGGCCGTGCAGGCGAACTGGGCGCAGGCCGGCGTGAAGGTGGACCTGATCCCCGGCGACGGCCGGCAGACGCTGACCAAGTACCGCGCGCGGGCGCACGACATGTATATCGGGCAGTGGGGCCCGGACTACCAGGACCCGCATACCAATGCCGAGACCTTCGCGATGAACCCCGACAACGCCGAGGACGCGAAGTCGAAGACCCTGGCCTGGCGCAACGCGTGGGACATCCCCGACATGACCAAGGCCACCGCCGCGGCGGTGCTGGAGCGCGATGCGAAAAAGCGCGAGCAGATCTATCAGGCGCTGCAGCGCGAGCACCAGAAGACCTCTCCCTTCATCATCATGTACCAGGAGACCGAGGTCGTGGCGCGGCGCGCCAATGTCGACGGGTTCGTGATCGGGCCCAGCTTCGACAACAATTTCTACAGCGCGATCGCCAAGAACTGACCGGCTGAAGACCGACCCGTGCGGGCCGGTACGTATGTCAAGAAGCGGTGGGCGTCCGATCTGTCGGCGCCCACCGCGAACTTTTTCGGCCGCGCCATCCGCCTGCTGGCGAGCGTGGCGCTGACCTTCTTCGGCCTGCTGGTCGTCACCTTCTTTATCGGCCGCGTCGTGCCGATCGACCCGGTTCTGGCGGTGGTCGGCGACCGTGCACCGGCCGACGTCTATGAGCGCGTGCGCATCGAGATGGGCCTGCACCTGCCGCTGTGGGAGCAGTTCTACATCTACGCCTCCAAGGTGCTGCACGGCGATTTCGGTCGCTCGGTGCTGACCTCGAACCCGGTCCTGACCGATATCGCCCGGTTCTTTCCCGCCACACTCGAACTCGCGACCGTCGCCACGCTGATCGGCGTCGTCACCGGCGTGCCGATGGGCGTGCTGGCGGCGGTGCATCGCGGACGCTGGCCCGACCATGCGGTGCGGGTGTTCGGGCTGGTCGGCTATTCGATGCCTGTGTTCTGGCTCGGCCTGGTGGCGCTGCTGCTGTTCTACGCCCGGCTCGACTGGGCCGCCGGGCCCGGCCGTCTCGATGTCGGCTACGAGGACATCGTCGACACCGTCACCGGCGTCATCCTGATCGACAGCCTGATCGCGCGCGAATGGGGCGTGTTCGTCAACGCGCTGCGGCACATCATCCTGCCCGCCGCGGTGCTTGGCTATTTCTCGCTGGCCTATATCAGCCGCATGACGCGCGGCTTCATGCTGGAGCAGCTCCGCCAGGAATACATAACCACGGCGCGAATCAAGGGCCTCAGCGAAACCCGCATCATCTGGCGGCACGCGCTCGGCAACATCGCCGTGCCGCTGGTGACCGTGATCGCGCTGTCCTATGCCAACCTGCTCGAAGGCTCGGTGCTCACGGAGACGGTTTTCGCCTGGCCAGGCATCGGCTCCTACATCACCAACTCGCTGCTCAATGCCGACATGAACGCCGTCCTCGGCGGCACGCTCGTGATCGGCGCTGTCTTCGTCGGCATCAACCTGCTTTCCGACGTGCTCTACCGCCTGCTCGATCCGAGGGCACGATGACGACGGCGGCGCAGGCAGGCAAGGGCGGCTGGCGCGCGTGGCTGCTGACCGAATCGGCGCAGTCGGCGACGCAGGCGCGGCTCGGCCGCGCCTACATCGCCTGGCAAGCCTTCGCGCGCAATCCGCTGGCGATGATCGGCCTCGGCATCGTGCTCGTCCTGCTGCTCGTCGCCTGCGCGGCGCCGCTGCTCGCCACCCATTCGCCGATCGCGCAGGATCTCGGCGCCCGCCTGCGCCCGCCCGGGGCCAATTACTGGCTGGGCACGGACGAACTCGGCCGCGACATCTATTCGCGCATCGTCTACGGCGCGCGCATCACCCTGACGATCGTCGGCCTGGTCGTGATCCTCGTGGCGCCGGTCGGCCTGCTCGTCGGCACGATCGCGGGCTATGTCGGCGGCTGGGTCGACGTCGTGCTGATGCGCATCACCGACATCTTCCTCGCCTTCCCGCGCCTGATCCTCGCGCTTGCTTTCGTCGCGGCCCTCGGGCCGGGGATCGAGAACGCGGTGATCGCCATCGCGCTGACGACGTGGCCGCCCTACGCGCGCATCGCGCGGGCGGAAACACTGACCCTGCGCAACAGCGACTTCATCAGCGCCGCCCGGTTGCAGGGCGCATCGACCGCGCGGATCCTGTGGCGCTATGTGATGCCGTTGTGCCTGTCGTCGGTGATCGTGCGCGTGACGCTCGACATGGCCGGCATCATCCTGACCGCGGCCGGGCTCGGCTTCCTCGGCCTCGGCGCGCAGCCGCCCTCGCCCGAATGGGGCGCCATGATCTCCTCCGGCCGCAAGTTCATCCTCGACCAGTGGTGGGTGGCGACCATCCCGGGCCTCGCGATCTTCATCGTCAGCCTCGGCTTCAACCTGCTGGGCGACGGGCTGCGCGACGTGCTCGACCCGAAGCAGCGATGACCGCCCCACTGCTCACGGTCGAGGACCTCCGGGTCCGCTTCCCCGGCCCGCACGGCATCACCGAAGCGGTGCGCGGCGTCAGTTTCCAGGTCGGGCGCGAGAAACTCGGCATCGTCGGCGAATCCGGATCGGGAAAATCCGTGACCGGCCGCGCTGTCCTGCGCCTGGTGCCCTCGCCCGGCATCGTCAGCGCGAAGCGGCTGACCTTCGGCGACACCGACATCCTTTCCGCCAGCGAGCGGACGATGCGCGATATCCGCGGCCGCCGCATCTCCATGGTCATGCAGGACCCGAAATTCTCGCTCAATCCCGTGATGACGGTCGGGCGGCAGATCGCCGAGGCCTATCTCGTCCATGCCGACGCCGGCGCCGCCGAGGCGCGCCGCCGCGCCCTCGACGTGCTCGCCGCAGTGCGCATCCGCGATCCCGAGCGCGTCTACGACCTCTATCCGCACGAGGTGTCGGGCGGCATGGGCCAGCGCGTGATGATCGCGATGATGCTCGTCCCCGACCCGGAGCTGCTGATCGCCGACGAGCCGACCTCGGCGCTCGACGTCACGGTGCAGATGCAGGTGCTGGCGATCATCGACGACCTCGTGACGAAGCGCGGCATGGGGCTCGTTTTCATCAGCCACGACCTGAACCTGGTGGCGTCGTTCTGCGACCGCATCCTCGTCATGTATGGCGGCCGGGTGGTCGAGAGCTGCCGCGCCGCCGCGCTGCACGCCGCGACCCATCCCTACACGCGCGGTCTGCTGGCGGCCCTGCCGCGTATCGACGGCAACGGCGCCGACCTGCCGGTGCTGCGGCGCGATCCGGCCTGGCTCGAGGAGCCGGCATGATTGACATCGACGTCCTCAACGTCGCCTTCGGGCCAAGCGACCGGCGCATCCATGCCGTGCGCGACGTGTCGTTCCATGTCGCCGACGGCGAGTCGTTCGGGCTGGTCGGCGAATCAGGCTCCGGCAAGTCGACCGTGCTGCGTGCGTTGTCCGGCCTCAACCCCGCCTGGACCGGACGGATGGCGGTCGCCGGAGAGGCGCTCGGCCCGCGCCGCCGCAAGTCGTTCCACAAGGCGGTGCAGATGGTCTTCCAGGACCCGTACGCATCGCTGCATCCGCGCCATACGGTCGATCGCATCCTGATCGAGCCGCTGGCCATCCACGGCCTGGACGCGTCCGACCAGCGCATCCTGCGCGCCCTCGAAGAGGTCGGGCTCGGCGCGCGCTTCCGCTACCGCTTCCCGCATCAGCTTTCGGGCGGGCAGCGCCAGCGCATCGCCATCGCGCGCGCGCTCATCCTCGAGCCGAAAGTGCTGCTGCTGGACGAGCCGACCTCGTCGCTGGACGTTTCCGTGCAGGCGGAGATCCTGAACCTGCTGGCGCGGCTGCGCCGCGAGCGGCGGCTGACCTACGTGCTCGTCAGCCACAACCTCGCGGTGATCGCCCATATGTGCGAGCGCCTCGCGGTGATGAATGCCGGCCGCATCGTCGAGCAGCTCGACGTCGATGCCCTGCGCGCCGGCGCCTTCAGCCACGCCTACACGCAGCAGCTCTTCACCGCGAGCCGCGGTTACGACCGCGCGGGCGCGGACCGGCTCGTTGCCTTCGATTGAGCCAACGCAAAGGGGCGGATCTTAGATCCGCCCCTACACGAGGAACGAAATTCTTCTGGTAGGGGCCGATCTCAGATCGGCCCTCGTACGACCTCTACGCCGCGAGCTTGTCGAGCTCCTTCAGGAGCGCATCGCCCATCTGCGCCGTCGAGACCTTGGTGGTCCCCGGCGGCGCGATGTCGGCGGTGCGGATGCCCTGCTTCAGCACGCCCTTCGCCGCCTTCTCGATCAGGTCGGCGTCGTCGGGCAGGTCGAAAGAATAGCGCAGCAGCATCGCGAAGGAGAGCAGCATCGCCAGCGGATTGGCGAGCTCCTTGCCGGCGATGTCGGGCGCCGAGCCGTGGATCGGCTCGTACAGCGCCTTGCGGCGGCCGGTCGCATCCGGTGCGCCCAGCGAGGCCGACGGCAGCATGCCGAGCGAGCCGGTCAGCATCGAGGCGAGGTCCGACAGCATGTCGCCGAACAGGTTGTCGGTGACGATGACGTCGAACTGGCGCGGATTGCGGACGAGCTGCATGGCGCAGTTGTCGGCGTACATGTGCGAGAGCTGCACGTCCTTGTACTCGGCATGCAGCTTGGTCATCGTCTCGCGCCACAGCACGCCGGTGTGCATGACGTTGGCCTTCTCGACCGAGCAGACCTTGTTCTGGCGCTTGCGCGCGAGCTCGAAGGCGACGCGGCCGATGCGCTCGATCTCGGGCGTCGTGTAGACCTGCGTGTCGATGCCGCGCTTGGTGCCGTCCTTCAGCGTCTCGATGCCGCGCGGCTCGCCGAAATAGACGCCGCCGGTCAGCTCGCGCAGGATCAGGATGTCGAGCCCGGCGACGACTTCGCGCTTCAGCGTCGAGGCGTCGGCGAGCTCCTCGAATACCGTGGCGGGCCGCAGATTGGCGAACAGCCCCATGTCCTTGCGCAGGCGCAGGATGGCGCGCTCCGGCTTCTTGTCGAACGAGACGTTGTCCCATTTCGGATCGCCGACTGCGCCGAACAGCACCGCGTCTGTCGCGAGCGCATCGGCCATCACGTTGTCGGTGATCGGGGTGTTGTGCTTCTCGAGCGAGGCGGCGCCGACGAGGCCCTCCTTGATGTCGAAGCGCACGGCGCGGCGCTTGTCGAACCAGTCGACCACGCGGCGCACCTGGCGGGTCACCTCTGGGCCGATCCCGTCCCCCGGCAGCAGCAGCATTTTCTTGTTCGCGGGCATGACTGTCCTCGATGATTTGCGAGTTACCTACTGAATTCAGGCAGGGCAAACTAACCCGCCCGCGCGGCTCACGAAAGAGGCTCTATATTCCTCAGTTTCTCTATCAAAGCCGGGTTCCGCGCCAAATACTTCGAAGCCTTGCCGAGGTCGCTGTAGAGGTGATCCTTGAGAAACGGCTTGGCGTCCGCAATCTCCAGCTTGCGGAGCGCGATGAACACGGCGAGCGCGAAGCACCATTCCCGCTGGCTCAAATAGCCCTGCCGGGAATAGCTCCACCCCTGCGACATGACGTCTTGATATTGCTGAAAGTGGAATGCGGCGTTCGCGCCGAACAGCCCGAAACCGAGATACACGGTCACCAGATCCGTGGCGAACTCCAGGTTTTCCTCGCCTCCTGGCGGCGGCTCCGGCAGCGTCGCCAGCAAATAGTGGCCAAGCTCGTGGACCAGCGTCGCGACCAATGTCAGCGAGTTTGCGACCGCATCGGGATCGTACGTGATCACGACACGATTGCCCTCGACGCCGAAGGTGCCCAGCGGCATGTGCCCGGAGTCGAACTTGAGGGCGGCAAGCTCGCCGATCCGTGCCTCGGGGCGTCGAGGCTGTGCGACAAGGCTACATTCCCACTCTTCCAGCCGCGCGTGCCGCTTGACGAGACCGAGAATGTACTCGGCACGCGCATGCCCCTCGGCATCTGACGGCGGGAAGAACTCGCGCGATGGAGCAACCAGCGGCGAGAGCACCAGATCGGCGGCGCCCCCGAGCATCCTGAGAAGCCATTCCCAGGTCTCGAGCTGCCACACCTCGTCGCCGCTCTCGAGGAACGGCTTCTGACCGAACAGTCCCCAAGCCATCGCGCCCCTCCCGCGCGAGCCGCTCCGTTAGGTCAGATCAGCCATACAGCCAGGGCTGGCCCTGCTTCTGCTTGGCCTCGAACGTGTCGACATGCGCCTTCTTCTGCATCGTCAGGCCGACATCGTCGAGGCCGTTGAGCAGGCAGTGCCGGCGGAACGGATCGATGTCGAACTTCACGCTGCCGCCGTCCGGGCCGCGGATCTCCTGCTTCTCCAGGTCGACGGTGAGCGTCGCATTGGCGCCGCGGCTGGCGTCGTCCATCAGCTTGTCGAGGTCTTCCTTCGACACCTTGATCGGCAGGATGCCGTTCTTGAAGCAGTTGTTGTAGAAAATGTCGGCGAACGAGGTCGAGATGATGCAGCGGATGCCGTAGTCGAGCAGGGCCCACGGGGCATGCTCGCGGCTCGACCCGCAGCCGAAATTGTCGCCGGCGACCAGGATCTGCGCCTTGCGGTAGGCCGGCTTGTTCAGCACGAAATCCGGCTTCTCCTTGCCGTCGGGCGTGTAGCGCATCTCCTCGAACAGCGCCTTGCCCAGGCCGCTGCGCTTGATCGTCTTCAGATGCAGCTTCGGGATGATCATGTCGGTGTCGACATTGATCATCGGCAGCGGTGCGGCGACCCCGGTCAGTGTGGTGAACTTGTTCATCAGGCGCTCCTCCTCGGAATCGCTCAGGACAGCTTGCGGACGTCGGCGAGATGGCCGGTGACGGCGGCGGCGGCGGCCATCTCCGGGCTCATCAGATGGGTGCGCCCGCCGCGGCCCTGGCGGCCCTCGAAGTTGCGGTTCGAGGTGGAGGCGCAGCGCTCGCCCGGCTCCAGCCGGTCGGCGTTCATCGCCAGGCACATCGAGCAGCCGGGTTCGCGCCATTCGAAGCCGGCGGCGACGAAGACCTTGTCGAGGCCTTCCTCCTCCGCCTGGTGCTTCACGATGCCGGAGCCGGGCACGACCATCGCCTTCACATGGCCGGCGACCTTCTTGCCCTGCGCGACCTTGGCGGCGGCGCGCAGGTCCTCGATGCGGCCATTGGTGCACGAGCCGATGAAGACGCGATCGACCTTGACGTCCTCCAGCTTGGTGCCGGGCGTGAGGCCCATGTACCTGAGCGAGCGTTCGATCGCCGCGCGTTTGCCCTCGTCCGCTTCGGAAGCCGGGTTCGGGATGACGCCGGTGATCGGCAGCACGTCCTGCGGCGACGTTCCCCACGTGACCTGCGGGACGATGTCGCGCGCGTTGATCGTGATCTCCTTGTCGTACTTGGCGCCGGCGTCGGACGGCAGCGTCTTCCAGTAGGCAACCGCAGCCTCCCACGCGGCCGCCTTCGGCGCGTACGGGCGTCCCTTGACGTAGGCGAACGTCGTCTCGTCGGGCGCGATCAGCCCGGCGCGCGCACCCGCCTCGATCGTCATGTTGCAGACCGTCATGCGGGATTCCATCGACAGCTTGCGGACGGCATCGCCCGCATACTCGATGACATGGCCGGTGCCGCCGGCGGTGCCGATCTTGCCGATGATGGCGAGGATGAGGTCCTTCGCCGTCACGCCTTGCGGCAGGTCGCCTTCCACCGTGATGCGCATGTTCTTGGCGGGCCGCTGGATCAGCGTCTGCGTCGCCAGCACGTGCTCGACTTCCGACGTGCCGATGCCGAAGGCCAGCGCGCCGAACGCGCCGTGCGTCGCGGTGTGGCTGTCGCCGCACACGACCGTCGTGCCGGGCAGGGTCAGGCCCTGCTCGGGGCCGATGATGTGCACGATGCCCTGGCGGATGTCCGACATGCCGTAATAGGGCACGCCGAAATCGCGGCAGTTCTCCTCCAGCGTCTCGACCTGGATGCGGCTTTCCTCGTCGTCGATCCCCTTGCTGCGGTCGGTGGTCGGCACGTTGTGGTCGGCGACCGCGACCGTCGCCTCGGGCCGATGGACCTTGCGGCCGGCCATGCGCAGGCCCTCGAAAGCCTGCGGGCTGGTCACTTCATGGACAAGATGGCGGTCGATGTAGAGGAGGCAGGTTCCGTCCTCCTGCGTATGCACGACGTGGCTGTCCCAGATCTTGTCGAACAACGTGCGCGGCTTTGCCATCGCTCGCCTCCTCACCTTCGCGTCCTTGTCACTTCATACCCTGTAGGGGCGGATCGGAGACCCGCCCCTGACGAATGCCCGTCCTGCTTACTTCGCGGCCGCCGCTTCCGGCGCCGCAGCGGCCTCGGCCGCGGCCTCGCTCGCCTCGGCGCCCACGCCGCCCTTCTCGGTGATGCGCGCCTTCTTGCCGGTGCGGCCGCGCAGGTAATAGAGCTTGGCGCGGCGCACGTCGCCGCGACGCACGACCTCGATCGAGGCGATGCGCGGGCTGAACAGCGGGAAGAGGCGCTCGACACCCTCGCCGAACGAAATCTTGCGCACCGTGAACGACGAGCTCATGCCCGCATTCTTGCGTGCGATGCACACGCCCTCATAGGCCTGCACGCGCTCGCGGTTGCCTTCGATCACCTTGATGTTCACGCGCAGCGTGTCGCCGGGCCCGAACTCGGGGACCGCCCGCTCGGCGGTGAGCTTGGCGATCTGTTCTTTTTCGATCTGTTCCATAACGTTCATGGTCGCTTCTCCTTGCATTCCATTCTAGCGTTTTCGCGGCCGGCGCACATCGCCGGCTAGTGCGGTCGCGCGCTGTAGCGGGCCCACAGGTCGGGCCGCCTCTCGCGCGTGATTCGTTCGGCCTCGGCTTGGCGCCAGGCCCGGATGTTCTCGTGGTGGCCCGAGAGCAGTGTCTCGGGCACGGCGCGGCCCTGCCAGGATTGCGGGCGCGTGTAGTGCGGGTATTCCAGCAGGCCGCGCTCGAAGCTTTCCTCGGCGAGCGATTCGTCCTCGCCGATCACGCCGGGCAGCAGGCGCACGCAGGCGTCGATCAGCACCATCGCCGCCGGCTCGCCGCCGGACAGCACGAAATCGCCCAGCGAGACCTCCTCGAGCTGACGCGCCTCGATCACGCGCTGGTCGATGCCCTCGAAGCGGCCGCACAGCACCGTGAGGCCGGGGCCGTCGGCCAGCGCGCGCACGCGCGCCTGCGTCAGCAGGGCACCGCGCGGTGTCAGGTAGATCGCCGGCGCGCCCTTGGGGGCCGCGTCGATCGCGGCGCCGAGCGCCGCGTCGAGCACGTCGGGGCGCATCACCATGCCGGGGCCACCGCCGAACGGCGCATCGTCGACGGTGCGGTGCTTGTCATTGGCATGCGCGCGGATGTCGACAGGGACGAGCTTCCACAGGCCGGCGCCGAGCGCGCGCCCGGCCAGCGAATGGCCGAGCGGCCCGGGGAACATCTCCGGGAAGATCGTCAGCACGGTCGCGGTCCAGGGCTGCGTCATCGCATCCCCTCCGCCGGAGTTAACCGCCGAGGACGCAGAGAAGCGCGGAGGTCGCGGAGAAGCATGATCGTGGCGCTCTGCGCCGCAACCGCTCGACTCCGCGTCCTCTGCGCCTTCTCGGCGAACTCTGCGTTAAAACTCTTCATTCCCGTTCCGCTGCACTCTCGTCAGTCCTGCCCGTCTCTCTCGCCTCGATCTCGTCGGGCAGGTCGATGACGACCCGTCCGCCTTCGATATCGACCTCCGGCACCACCGCATTGGTGAACGGCAGGAACTCCGTCGTTCCGTCCGTCCCCTCCAGCTCGATCACGTCGCCGGCGCCGTAGTTCTGCACCGACCTGATCCTGCCGAGCGGGGCACCGCCCGTATCCACCGCCGCCAGCCCGATCAGGTCGGCGACGTACCATTCGCCGCGCCTGGGCTTCGGCAGCCTGTCGCGCGGCACGTAGAGCCGCAGCCCCTTCAGCGCCTCGGCCTGGTCGCGGTCGGCGATGCCGTCGAGCCGCGCGATCACCAGGCCCTTCGCCTCGCCGCGCACCGTGAGCTTGAACCGCCTGTTCCCGCTCTCGTCCTCGACCAGTCCGTAGCGGCCGATCGCGCGGGGATTATCGGTGAAGCTCTTGACCTTGACCTCGCCGCGCACGCCATGCGCGCCGGCAACGGCCCCGACCAGGATGCGCCGCGTCGTCAGGGGCCGTCCCCTTTACGCCGCGGGCGCCGCCGCCTCGCCCTCGCCCGCCGCAGCGGCCGCCGCCTTGGCGCGCTCCTGCGCCTTCGCCTTCGGCGCGCTCTTCTTCGGCGATTCGTGGATCGCCGGCTTCTCGGCGAGCCCGGCATCGTGGAGGAAGCGCTGCACGCGGTCCGACGGCTGGGCGCCGACCGACAGCCAGTACTTGATGCGGTCGGTCTTGAGCGTCACGCGGTCGGCGTGGCCCTTCTCGAGCATCGGGTTGTAGGTGCCGATGCGCTCGATGAAGCGGCCGTCGCGCGGGCTGCGGCTGTCGGCGACGACGATGTAATAGAACGGGCGCTTCTTCGCGCCGTGGCGGGTCATGCGGATCTTGGTGGCCATGCTTGTCCTTCTCGTCCTTTCGGGGTGGTTGGTGTGATCGGGTTCAGCGGCGGAAGAGGCCGCCCATGCCGGAGCGCATGATGCCCTTCTGTCCCAGCTTGGAGACCTGCTTCATCATCCGCTGCATTTCGAGATACTGCTTCACGAGGCGGTTGATCTCCTCGACCGTGGTGCCGGAGCCCGACGCGATGCGCCGCTTGCGGCTGGCATTGAGGAGCTTGGCGTCGCGCCGCTCCGCCTTCGTCATCGACGAGATGATCGCCTCCTGGCGCTTCACCAGCTTGTCGTCGATCTTGGTGTTGGCGAGCTGCTGCTTCATCTTGCCGATGCCGGGCAGCAGGTTCATGACGCTCGACAGGCCGCCCATCTTGCGGAGCTGCTTGAGCTGCGAGGCCATGTCGTCGAAATCGAACTGGCCCTTCTGGACCTTCCTGGCGAGCTTCTCGGCTTCCTCGCGCTCGACCGTCTCGGCCGCCTTCTCGACCAGGCCGACGATGTCGCCCATGCCGAGGATGCGGCCGGCGATGCGGTCGGGATGGAAGACGTCGAGCGCGTCGAGCTTCTCGCCGAGGCCGATCAGCTTGATCGGCTGGCCGGTGACCGCGCGCATCGACAGCGCGGCACCGCCGCGCGCATCGCCGTCGACGCGGGTCAGCACGATGCCGGAAACGCCGATCTTCTCGTTGAACGAGCGCGCGGTGTTGACCGCGTCCTGACCGGTCATCGCGTCGACCACCAGCAGCGTTTCGGCCGGCTTCACCGCGTCGCGCACGGCGGCGGCCTCGGCCATCAATTCATCGTCGATCGACAGGCGGCCGGCGGTGTCCAGCAACACGACGTCGTAGCCTTCGCGGCTGCCCGTCTCCATCGCGCGCCGTGCGATCTCGACCGGGCCTTGCCCCGCGATGATCGGCAGGGTCGCCGTTTCCGTCTGCGTGCCGAGCACCGCGAGCTGCTCCTGGGCGGCCGGCCGGCGCGTGTCCAGCGAGGCCATCAGCACCTTCTTCTTGTCGCGGTTCTTGAGGCGCAGGGCCAGCTTCGCGGTCGTCGTCGTCTTGCCCGAGCCCTGCAGCCCGACCATCAGCACCGGCACCGGCGGGGCGGCGCGCAGGTTGATCTCGGCGGCATTGGAGCCGAGCGTCTCGACGAGATGATCGTGGACGATCTTCACGACCATCTGGCCGGGGGTGACGCTCTTCACCACCTCGGCGCCGATCGCGCGCAGCCGCACGCCGGCCATGAAGTCCTTGACCACCGTCAGCGCGACGTCCGCCTCGAGCAGCGCCACGCGCACTTCGCGCAGGGCCGCGTCGACATCCGCCTCCGACAGCGCGCCGCGCTTGCGCAGGCGATCGAAGACTTCGCCGAGTTTGCTACTGAGGCTTTCGAACATTCCTTCACCACAAAGCACAAGCGCCCCAGTGCGCGACACTCGCGGACTGGGGGAGACCCCCTCGCTCAAGGAAGGGGGCCCAAGGGGCCGGTTTGTCCCTTGAACGGCGCGGAACCTAATCCCTTGGTCCGGACGGGTCAAGCGCCGCCCCCGCCCACCGGGCCTGCTTCACGAAGCGGCGGGGTGAAGCACCCCGTGAAGCACTTAACCCACTGTTCTCATTTGAATAATTTCGGAGTGCTTCACTGCTTCATGCGAGCGCGCGGTGCCCTTCCCTGCGTCCCCGTATCAGGCGTTTCACCTGTTTCGCCCGTTCCTGCCGTTTCGTCTCCTCTGCCAATTGCTCTCGTTAGCCCCAGATGGCGCGTGCGCGGGCTTGACCCGCGCACCCATCGTCGTGCCGGGCTGGACGCTGCCGGCCCTCGCGGCGGCATAGATGCGCGGGTCAAGCCCGCGCAAGCGCACCCATTGGACCGCAGAAACAGAACGCCCGCCGCGGTCGAGAGGACCGGGCGGGCGTGGATGTCCGGGCCGAATTCCAGCACAGCCAAGCCTGAAGTCAACCCGCTTTCTGGCGGGGCTCCGCCTTAGAAGACGTGGCCGGCTGCGGCCGGACACGTCGCCCGGCGTGGGCGCGTCGAGCCTGGCGCTCGACAACTAGATCGACGTTGGGGCCGGCACCTTATTGTCCCGGGTGTTGTTGCGGGCCGCGCTCCGGAGTCGGTGGAGGTCCCCCGGGGACGTTCCCGCAGTTTGCGACAACCGCGAGCGCCAAACACAACAGAAGAATGCGCACACTCATGACGGCCTCCGCCCCTCGTCCGTATGCAATCAGGGTCGGCGTCGGCCGGCAATCGGGCAAATTGCCGACAGGGTCAAAGGGACAAGTGCCTGATACTGGGCGGAGCGTCGCGATCTACGGGCCGCGGAGTTCGTAGACCTGGACCGCGGCACCAAAGCCCTTCGGCGTGACCGTGTCGACAGCCCGGAAATCGAAACGGTCCGCCGCTCGCAGTCGGATGGTCTCGCTGACAAGGATCTCGGTGCCATACTCCTTGTTGAGCGGCTCCAGCCGGGCCGCCAGATTCACGGTCGCGCCCAGCACCGTGTAGGCCATACGGTCCGTCGAGCCGATGATGCCGACTACGGCGTCGCCCGCGTGAAGCCCGAAGCGGGTCCTGAACGCCGGCAATCCTTCGCGCTCGAACTCTGCGTTGAGTTGCCGGTTGGCTTCGCGGCAGGCGAACCGCGGCGCAGGCATGGACGACGTGATCCGGGTCCTCCGCAGGGGCGTTCCAGATCGCCATGACGGCGTCGCCGACGAACTTGTCGACCGTACCCCCGTGGGCCATGATCGCTTCGGTGAGCACGGCGAGGTAGCGCGACATCTGGAGCATCACCTGCTCGGGATCGGCCTTCTCGCTGATGTTGGTAAAGCCGTCGATGTCGGTGAATAGAACGGTGACCTCCCGACGAGAGCCCCCCAGCCGGAGGCCCGTCCCACTCTCGATCAGTTGCTGGACGAGGCGTTTCGGGACGAAGCTGGAGAACGTCCGAACGACAGCGCGCATGGTCGACACCGAGCGCCCCAGATCGTCGATCTCGCGGATGGCCGAGTGTAGGGGGGCGGTATCGCCCTGCACCTCGAAGCGTTGAATCCTGTCGGTCTCCACCGCGAGGCTCCTCATGGAGCGGGACAGCATCGAGCCGATCCACCACACGATGGGCAGAGCCGCGAGAACGAACGCGAGCGCAAGAAGAAGCAGCCTGCGCCTTCCCGCTTCGACCTCTGAAAAGAACTCGTCCAACGGCGCCAGCACGGCGAGGCGCAGATTCGCCGCCCCGGCGGTCTCAACAGACCGAAACGCCGCGACGTAGGTCCGGCCATTCTTCGCCTCGAAAATCTGCTGCGCGCCGCCGCCCTGTCGCCAGATCGCCAGCGGGCGCGTGAGATCGACCGTCTCGAGCTGATCAAGGCGTGGCAGGTCGATGGTGCCGACCGATGCCGGCATCTGCAGGAACTCGGACATGCGCGGATGTGCGATGACCCGGCCGAGATCGTCGAAAAGGAAAACCACACCCGACTGTCCGAGCCTCTGCTCCTTGAGGAAAGCATCCGTGTCGGCGAGCAGGATGTCGCCGGCGACGATGCCGCGCCGATCCCCCGTCAACGGCGCGCGGACGGTGTACCCGATCAGGGCGACACTGAAGCGATACGGATCGGTGATCGCGCCGGCGCCCGGCTCGAAGGCGCCCCGGTACCAGGGCCGGTTTCGCGGATCGTAGTCCGCCTCGCGTTGCGCCTGGGCGAGCGTTCTGAGATCCGGCGCCAAATGATACGTGCTCAAGGTCCTCGACGGGGAAGCCGGAGGCTTGTCGATCACGATCAACCGAAATGCCGCCGCTTCCGGTGCGCCGAACCGCGCTCGAATGGCCGCCCCTGCCCGGTCCAAGGCATCGAGCTCGATGAACGTGCCGTCGTCGTAGCCGACATACAGGTTGTAAAGGTGGCTGTGCTGTCGCAGGAGCGCCGCCAGGGTCGCATAAAGGGATGGGTTGTCCGAGATCGCGCCGGCCTGCACGGGGGCAAGCAGCTTCAGCACCTCGACGGTGCTCAGGACAGCCTTGAATTGCCCGTCCACCTGGTCCGCTGTGTGCTCCGCGACACGGTCGATGAAGGTGAGGGCAGCGGAACGGCTGATGGCACGGGCACGGTCGAAACTCAGGACCACCAGCGCAAGGCCGACCGCCAGCACCACTGAAACGAAAAGCGCTGTAATGGAAAGCTGATAACCGATGCGAACGCGCATGGTCTCACTCCCGGCCCGGCGACCACCGGTTGTTCCCTGCCGAGGTAACGCTCCCATGCGCCATCGGCTGTCAGTCTGCGCATCGCCACGAAGAAAGTCTTATCGGGCGCGGACCCGAGAGCCTGCAGAAAAATCCGGTCAACAATCGGGGATGCCCTCGATTGTGCTTACGGCTCAACGCGACGCACGTTGATCAACAAGCCTTGGCGGTTCTACGGCGCGACCACTGGCACCGCAGCGAGCATCGGCGCAAGAACGATACGCGGTCTGCCGGCGTACCTTGGCCACGCGTTGAGGTTCGATCATGTTTTATCGGCCAGAGCTTTTTCCTTTGCTCATGAACCGTGCCTAGCCGTGTTCGTGACGACCGTGATCCTGACCCTCGCGGCCTGCGCGCCGGAGCCATCTGGCAGCGCGACAAGCGAGCGGACCGCGCAGCGTTGGAAACCGCCACCCGACTACAACCGTGGCCCGCAGATCCGCAATAACCCGTAGCACCGGGCGACCGGGCGGCCCCATCTTCGCGCGTCGCAGCGGAGCCGCGCTGATTGCGTGTCTCTCGGCGCTCGCCGCGTGTGCCGAACCAGGCTCCCGACCGCGAGCGCCAACCATGGCGGAGCAATGCCAGGCCTGGGGTTATGAACCGGGCGATCCAGCCTGCACCCGCCTGTTCCGCCGCGATCTACCGTAACGGGAACCGTGACTCACGGTCGGATAGGAAATAGGCCAAGCGGACGGAGACGACCGTCCATGAATGCCAATATCAGGGAGGCCGCCCTTGTGATGAAAATAGCGGTCGATGGTTTCTTCGGCCGGACCGAGCCACACCCACGCGGCCGCATCTTGCAGGCGCGGGTGTGGGCGTGTGTTCTGATCGCTCTTGGCGCATGCGCCGCGAGCGCGCGGGCGCAAGTAACGCTCATCGACGGGTACATTCCGCGCTTTGCGCAAAAGAGCCAGATGAACGAGGAGTTTGCGGAAGCGATCGAGACGCTGCGGCAGCAGGTGATCGAGCGGGACCGGCGCGGCGACGACGTGCCATGCTCGAGCCAGATCCTTGGCGAGGTCGATTGGCTCATAAACTACACCAACCAGAAGGACCGCGTTGAACGCCGGCTCGCCGACCTTCGCGCAAGCCTCGCGCTTTCAAAGGAAGCGCAGGCCCACGCCGGCGATCAGTCTCCCGACGATGGCAGTTGGGGCGCGTGCTACGAGGAGTGGTTTCTCAAGATCGACCACAGCGTTGATCCTCTCAAGGAACTCGTCGCGAACGGCAAGCGGCCGAAATATCCGCTCAAACTCCTCGATGCCGTCAATACGCCGGAAAAGCTGCGCGCCAAATTTCAACGATTGCTGACCTCGCGGGTCCAGGTCGACGGCGTCGACCATCGCAAGGAGTTGAACCTGACGGTCACTGCCTTGGGACAATTACTATTCCTGCCCGAATTGGAGCCGGTGCTCGACCCGGCATTTCCGCGCAAGGAACTCGCGGACGCGTTGATCCAGTTCATGGACGAGACATGGCAGGATCCCGCGACGGGTTACTGGGGTGCCTGGTACGAGGTCGATGGCAACGTCGTGAAGACCGAGGACCTCAGCATCACATTTCATGTGGTCCGCTACCGGGGCGGAAACGTGCCATTGCTGGACAAGATGGTGCAGACCACATTCGAGATTCGCGAGCGGCGATATCCGTTCGGCTGGCAGGATCGCGGCACCCAGAACACCCATCACAGCTACGATGTGGTCGCACTCGTCCGGTTTGCCTGGCCCCTGATGACGGACTTTCAACGGGCCCGGGCGCAGGCGGAACTCACCATCATCCTGGTGCGCACGTTGCGGCTGGCCCTGAACAGCCGCGGCGAGTTCGATGCGACCCCGTTCGATAGCCTTGGCGAAGCCTACTATTTTGGCGTCTCACTCCTTGACGAGATCGGCTTTTTTCGCCCATCGCGCAATTTCTGGGCGCGCCGGAACCTCGATAGCGAGCCGCTTCGGCAGAAGATCATGGCGCGAATGGCCGAAATCCCCAGCGACGACCCCATGCTGGCGGCTGCACGCCGAAAACTGCGGGCAACCGACTGATCAGTCTTGTTTGCTCAAGGCGGTTTCGTGCGTTCCAACGCCGCGACCCTGCGTTCCAGCCGACGCATTTCATTCCTGATCTGTGCCACCCCCGTCGCTGACATCTCGGTATCCACCGCCAGCGAGGCAAGCGCCAATATCAGCGCGTCGACGGTCATAGCCTGGTCCGGGATCAGCGTCGCATCCTGCGCCAGTACAGGACCGGGCAAGTGGCTTGGCAGCCAGAGCATCAGGCACATGCCAGCGGCCACCCCCGCAGCGACATCACGCCACCTGCGGCCGGATCGTTCCACTGCATAGGTGTGGTGTGAATTGCCCATCATCGGCCTCCTCAAGGCGGAGCGGAGCGATTTCATCTTAAAACGGGACGGGCCTGCTACCTTTCGGCCCGTTTCCACCCTTCGTCGGGGTCGTAGACACGGAGGGTCTGGGCCAACGAGCCGGTGTCCTCGCCGAGATCCTTCTCCAGCACGCGGCCGTCGGGTCCGACGATGAAAGTCATGATCCCGGCGCTTCTGTAGTCCGCGGGCCAGGCGATCATTGCGAACCCCCGGGTCATGCGCCCGTCCGCGAGATAGCTCATCGCTCCGCCGGGGGCATGGATCCCTTGCCCCGTCAGCACACGGAAGTAGTAGCCCTTGAACGGGTCCCCGGGACGCCGCCCTTGCAAGAACTCCCGATTCCTTGCAACGAACCCGGCGAGCGGGCTCGGACCGGCGGAAGCAGCCGTCGGCTCGTCCCACCAGAGCCCGTCTGTCCGCGTCGGCGTGCTCTGGACGTACTGCGCGTATTCAGCGCTCAGCCCTTTGGCGCGGCGCGAGGCCGCGTAGTTCCGTTCTGCGTCGACAAACGTCTTGAGTGTGTCAATCGCGGCGAGTTCGTTCTCGCCGATGCGGCGGACCAGGATTTCATCCTCGCCGGCCTCCGTATCGAACATCCACCGGTCGCCGCTCCGCACCAAAGGGATCGGCATCGGCCAGTTGTTGCGGCCCATGACAAGCGTGATCTGCTCGCCGGTATCGTGACGCAGCAGGATTTTTTCTCGTGCGGCCGCGGCTGCCCGTCGACGGATGACACGGCCGCTTGCCGGGTCGCTCCCGAGGACGACGTCCGCGTGGTCGCTGCCGAAAATGTAGATGAGGGCGGGGACGTCATCCTTTGCCAGGGCCTCTTTCAGGGCGCGAACCGCGGCCTCCGGCGTCGCGAATGTTGCCTGGTCGGCACGCACCGGCAAGGTCACGCCGCAAAGACCGGTCAGGACGATCAGGCTCCAGACGAAGACTCTTATCGTTCCACGCATCGACACGATCCTCCTACCGTCGACCACCGCCCCGGCCGCCGCCGCGGAAACCGCCGCCCATGCTTCCGGCACCGCGCGCGCTGTAACGACTGGCGGCGGCGCCGCCCCGATCGATGCCGGAAAAGGCTCCCGACGAGGACCCGCCATAGGATCTGTCGCCACCGACGCTGCTTCGCGAGGTCCGATCGAAGTCCTGGCGGCCTGCGCGCGATGCGTCACCGCCTGTTGCCCGGCCACCCCGTGCCGTCGCCGCCGCGCCGTCTCCCGCGCCCGCGCCGATGTTGCGACCGCCGCCGGCCGGCTGCTGCGACGCTGACCTCGTGAACCTTCCGCTGGCTTGCGCCTGGCTTAGCCCGCTTCGGTCCGGCTGCCAGACATTCTCGGGATTCCGGCGGATCTGGTTCGTCAGGTTCGAGTTGCGGCGCTCTTCGAGGCGTTGCTTCGCCTGGTCGCGATTGATGTTGATGTTATCGACGTTGATGTCGCCGTGATAGATGTCGTGATCGTCCCAGTCGCAGCCATAGCCGATGGCGACGCCGACGAACGTGCCCATGAAGAACGGCGCCGCGGGGCTGTAGTAGTAGGGATACGGCGCGGACCAGTAATACGGATAATACGGGTACGGATAGCCCGGCGGCGGCGGGTAGGTGACCGTGCTCGGCTCATAGGTCGGGACATGGATGACCTGCTGGCTCGCCGGCTCGATGACGATGGTCTGCGGCGATTGCGCGACGGCCGGTTGAACGGACACGGTCTGCTTGTCGTCGGATTTGAGGTTGCCGGCATCGAGCGCCTTCTTCCGGAACGCCTGGACCGCATCCATGATGCCTGCGCGCTGGCTGACGACGGAGGTGCCGAGCTGCTGCAACCAGGTGAGATCGGCCGTCATGCGCCCCAGCGCCTCGGGATAGTTCAGAAGCGCGACGACGCTCGGGTCCCACGTTTTGCGCGGCTGCAGGCTCGGATCCGTCTTGCGCTGCTCCAGCAAACGTTGCGCATCGACAACCTGCAGGGGTTGCGTCGACGCAGGAAGCACGAGAGCCAGCAGGTCATCCGGGTAGAGCGCCACCGGCCCCACGAGGGTTTCGAGCTGCTGCGATGTCAGGTTCGCGTCGGTTCCGGAGAAGGACGCCGCCGCAACGGCTGTCGGTGCCGGCGTGATCGTTGCGGCGGGTGGAGGCGTGGTCTCCTGGGCGCACGACACCAGGAGAATCAGCGACAGCGCCGACGCAGGCCCGGCGAGGCGCTTGAGTGTGGCCTCGGCGACACTGATCCACGCCAGCATGGCGGACTGCGTCCGTCGATCCCGGCGCGCCGCAAACCTGAACACGGTTTAAGCCTCGCCCGTCATGCGCAGGACGACGCGGCCCTCGATGCGCCCGTCCCGCAACTTGCCCAACACGTGGTTGATGTTGTCCAGCCTGTCGGTGCTGCAGACCGTGCGGACCTTGCCTTCGCCCGCGAAGGCGAGCGCCTCCTGAAGGTCCTTGCGTGTGCCGACGATGGATCCGCGAACGGTTTTGGCGTTGAGGACCATGTCGAAGATCGGCAGCGCGAAGTCGCCCGGCGGCAGGCCGACCATCGACATGGTGCCGCGCTTGTGCAGCATGCCGAGACCCTGCGCGAAAGCCTGGCGCGAGGCGGCGGTGACCAGCACCCCGTGTGCGCCACGCAGCGCGGTCTGCATCTCCTTCACGGGATCCTGGGTTGCGGCGTTGACCAGCATGTCCGCACCGAGGTCTTTCGCCATCCGGAGCTTGTCATCCGCGACATCGACGGCCGCGACATGCAACCCCATGGCTTTCGCGTACTGGATCGCGACATGCCCAAGCCCGCCCACCCCGGAAATCGCCACCCAATCCCCGGGCTTGCAGTCCAGGACCTTGAGGCCCTTGTAGACCGTGACGCCGGCGCAAAGGATCGGTGAGATTTCGATGAAGTCCGCCCGGTCGGGCAAACGCCCGACATAGGCGGGGTCGGCCAGCACATACTCGGCATAGCTGCCGTTGACGGTATAGCCGGTCATCTGCTGGCTATCGCACAGCGTTTCCCAGCCGGTGATGCAGTACTCGCAGTGACCGCACGCCGTATGCAGCCATGGAACGCCTATGCGATCGCCCTCGCGGATGTTCCTGACGTCGGCGCCGACGGCCGCGACGTGCCCGACCCCCTCATGGCCCGGAATGAAAGGCAGGCCCGGCTTGACCGGCCAATCGCCGTCTGCGGCGTGCAGGTCCGTATGGCACACACCGCAGGCCGCGACCTTCATCAGAATGCGGTCGCGCGCCACCTCCGGGACCGGGACTTCCTCGATCGCGAGGGGTTGCCGAAATGCGTGGACAACCGCAGCCTTCATCGTCTTGGGCATCGCAACCTCCGGCGAGATGCGGGTCGAATGCGTGCGTTCCTGTGCCTCAGGCGCCCGTTTGCAGCCAGCCGAGCGCGCGCGCCTTCTCGCCGCTCGCGAAGACCTTGAATTCAGGATGAGCGAAGTGCTCGGCGATCTTTGGAGCGATCGACAGCACCTTGCTGTCCGTGACCGCGGCGACGCGGTCGATCTTCCGGTGGTGATCCTTGACGAACTTCATGTGCTCGACGAGAGCGCCGAAGCTGTCCCAACCCGGGAAGGATGGCGCCGCGATCAGCAGCCCGGTCAGCTTTCCTTTCGCCTCGATGTAAGGGTCGACGACGCGGGAAATGTCGCGAAAGTCGGCGGCCGAAAGCGCGCCCTTGGGTTCGATGATCAGGACGCCACTTTCCTTCGAAAGTTCGAACGTGATCATGACTGGCTCCTTGCCAGGCGATATTGGGGATAAGCCTGACCTCGCGCACTCAAGGAATCCCTTGGGTTGCCAGGGGAAAACAGCGGAGACGGCATTCCCTTCGGGACTGCCCGGCGGTTCCCGGCTTGCGGCCCACGGCCAAGCTTCCGGCAGATGCTTCGGCGCGCGCCGAAACAATGGCGCGCTGGAAGCCCCACGCTCGGTCGATCACCACCATCGACCGGATTCTCATCATGCGCACCGCGAGGCGCAGCGCTCCCGAGACGCGAGGCTGTCGGCCCAACGCTGACCGCTGGTCACAGGCCGTCCGCAGCGTCCCTTCGATGCAAGCGGGTAAGCAGTGACTTCGATACGACCGGCTATCAGGCGCCCGTTAAAGAGACAGATGCCGCGAAAAACGCTCCTGCCGCGGATAACTGGTCGGTCTGGTGCAACGCCTCCACTCGAAGCGCTGATTAACCGCTTTCGCGAATGCAGCTCGAGCGGAACGTTAGGCGCTCCCGAAGCTAGTCTTGGCGGCGGTCCGCTGAACGGCAGGACCGCACAGTTTCGAATCTCGCAGCAGTCACTATGTCTGCAGTCGGCTCAATACTGCATTCATCTCCATCATTTCCGCTAGCCTCCGCATCAATTCTCGCACCTCGGCCGGGACCGGCTTCCGCTCCTCTACGTAGATACCAACAGCAGTCTCCAACGCCAGCCCGTATTCCCCAACGTCGACGAAGTGTTGAACCTCAGACAGCTCTTCGATTGACAGCACCTCCGCACTCGCCTCGTTCAGGCGAGACAACAGACGCTCAACCTCTTCAAAGTGGGACATAACAGCTAACGTGGGTTGCGCGGAACGTTCGTCGGATATCCTGTCCAAATTCCGGCAGTTGGGTCAACGATCACTTCAATGTCGATGCCATCACGCGAGCCTCGCACGATCTCGTGGCCGGTGAAGCCGCGGTCGCTCTGCGCGGTGGTCTCGAGCACGCCGGTGGCGTCGTCATCGCCGTTGAGGTGACGCCGCTTGCCCCAGGCGTCATACGATAGCCGCTGCGAGACCGTCCCCGCCTCGTCGGTGATGACACTGGTCGAGCCGAGATGGTCCTTGTGGAAGTAGCGCGTCAGGCTGCTACCCACGCTGCGGTCGTAGTGGACCGCGACGATCTCGCTGCCGACGAAGACGTAGTTGTTCCACTGCTCCAGCGACGGGCTGTTGAACCGCTCGATCTGGACGCCGAAGGCCCTGAGATACGTCGTGGTGCCGTCGGGGGCGACCTGGCGGACACGCCCGCGTTCGGGATCGTAGGAGAAAGACAACGTGTTGGTGCCGCGGGTGATCGCGCGCGGCATGTTGAACGACGTCCAGCTGATCGTCCGGCTGTTGCCGGAGGTCATGTTGCCGTTGTCGTCGTAGTCGAAGCTCGTGTTGATCGTACCGGCGATGCTGCTCACCGCATGCGACTGCACCGACCCCGACCCGGGTGTCGGGTAGGTGTAGGTGCCCGTGTCCGACTTGGCCGTGATGTTGCCGACGACGTCGTATGCGTAGGTCTTGGTCGGACCGGCCGCAAGGACGAGGCCATCGCCGCCTTCGAGGCCACGGTCGGCACCGGCGGCGTAGAGTTCATCGAGTACTGGCACGCCAAGGTCGATCTCCGCCGGCTCGGCCGGTAGGATGGCGACAATGGAGGCGGCGCGCCGAGGCCGGTCCTAGACCGGCGTGCCCCCAGCACCTAAAGTGCCGGCCATCCGCACCGCACCAGCAAGCCGGAGCCCCCGCCCATGAAGACCACGCCCGTCACGACCGCCGATCTCGGCGCCTCCGTCTTTGCCGTGCCGCCGGTGGCGCGCCACAAGGACCTGTCGCTCAACCGCATGGCCAACGCGGCGCAGATCAAGCACATCGAGGCGGGCGGCGTGACGACGCTGCTCTATGGCGGCAATGCCAATTTCTTCCATGTGCGCGTGTCCGAGTATCCGGCGATGCTCGACATGCTGGAGATGCTGGCGGCACCCAACACCTGGGTGATCCCGTCGGTCGGCCCCGAATACGGCCTGCTGATGGACCAGATCGACGTCCTGAAGCAGCGGCGCTTCCCGACCGCGATGGTCCTGCCGCTCGCCTCGCCCGGCAATTCGGACGGTCTCGAAACCGGCATCGCGCGCGCCGCGGACCAGTACGGACGCAAGCTGATCCTCTATATCAAGTCGGAGACGGGCCTGACGCCGGAAGCGCTCGGCCGCCTCGTCAAGCGCGGCATGGTCTGCGCCGTGAAGTACGGCATCGAGCGGCAAGAGCCGGCCAAGGACGATTTCCTCAAGCGCATCCTCGACAATGTCGACCGCAGCCTCGTCGTCAGCGGCATGGGCGAGCGGCCGGCCATCATCCACATGCGTGATTTCGGCCTCGCCGGCTTCACGTCGGGCTGCGTGTGCATCGCCCCGCGCGGCTCGCGCCTGATGCTCAAGGCAGCGCAGGCCAAGGACTGGGCGGAGGCGGAGCGCCTGCGCGCGCTGTTCATGCCGCTCGAGGAATGCCGCATCCGCCTGCACCTGATCCGCGTGCTGCACGAGGCGCTGACCCTGTCGGGCATCGCCGACATGGGCCCGATCCTGCCGATGCTCAGCAACATCGACGAGAAGCACCACGCCGAGATCCGCGAGCTGGCGCTCGCGCTGAAAGAGGCGGACGTGCATCTGCCGTCCGAAAGTCGGGCTGCGTAGGGGCGGGTTTAAACCCGCCCCTACATAAGAGAAAAGAGAAACAGGGAGGAAAAAATGGAGTTCGCGAAGTGGATCGGCGCCCTGGCGGGCGCCGTGGTTCTGTGCGGCGTGGCCGGGGCCGATGCCGCGGGCTATCCGGAAAAGCCCATCAACATGATCGTGCCGTTCACGGCGGGCGGCTCGTCCGACATCGTCGGCCGCCTGGTCTCGCAGAAACTGGGCGAGCGGCTGGGGCAGAGCGTCGTCGTCGAGAACCGCACAGGGGCCAATGGCGGCATCGGTGCCGCCTATGTCGCCAAGGCGAAGCCCGACGGCTACACGCTGCTGGTCGGCTCGATCGGAGTGTTCTCGATCAATCCCGCGCTGTTCAAGGACCTGAACTACGACCCCGCGCGCGACATGGACCTGCTGACGCTGGCGGTGCGCACGCCCAACGTGCTCGTCGCCAATCCCAAATTCCCGGCGAACACGATCGCCGAGCTGATCGCGCACATGAAGAAGAACCCGGACAAGGTGTCGTTCGTCTCGTCCGGGACCGGTTCGTCCGATCACCTGACCGCGGTGCTGTTCTGGCAGCGCACCGGCACGAGCGGCGTGCATGTTCCCTACAAGGGCGGCGCGGCGGCGATGAGCGACATGATCGGCGGCCACGCCGACGTGTCGTTCCAGAATCTCGGTGCGGCCTCCGGCCATGTGAAAGCCGGCCGACTCAAGATTCTCGGCGTCACCGCGGAGAAGCGCAACCCGGTGTTCCCCGACACGCCGACCATGGCGGAAGCCGGCGTGCAAGGCCTCGAGGTCTATTCCTGGCAGGCCTTCGCCGCGCCGAAGGGCCTGCCGAAGGACGTGATGGACAAGGTGCAGCCGGCGATGGTCGGGGCCCTGCGCGATCCCGAAGTCGCCAAGAAGCTCGACGATATCGGCTTCGAGGTCGTCGCCAGCTCCAGCAAGGAATTCACCGATTTCCAGGCCGCCGAAGTGCGGCGCTGGAAGGAAGTGATCGAGAAGGGCAACATCAAGCCCGAGAGCTGAGGCGTCCGCTCTCGCCTGATGAAATGCGCGTCGCCGGGCATGACCCGGCGACGCCGCGCCGGGCGGCGTAGTCCGGAAGCGCCCTGCCGGAACGCCGCCTGGCACCGCAGCGACGTGGTCGTCCGTGATCCAGTTCACAGAGACGATAGGCGGAACAGCGTAACCTCCCGTCCAATCGGCCAAATCAGCGATTGGAGGCGAGAGATGCGGATCACCGGCGGCTCACGCCGCGACACGAACGACAATTTCTCTGAAGAAGACCGGATCGCCGGACGCGCCAGCGCCCGCTATGCCCGCGCCTGGGCGATCGGCGATCTGGTCGCCGATGCGATCATCGCCATCGTCAGGCCGTTCCGCGACGCCGCCCTGCGCGTGCACACCTGGCATGTGGCGCAGGTTCACCGCCACGCGCTCGAATCGCTGAGCGACCGCGAGCTGTCCGACATCGGCATCAGCCGCTGCGACATCGCCGGCATCAGCGCGGGCACGTTCCAGCGCGGCGGCTGGCACGGCGAGGCGACGACGCCGCGCAAGCCCGACCTGAGGAAGCCGCGCGCGGCTAACGACGGCGGCCGCGCCAAACCGGCGCTGCGGCGCGGCGGGAGGCCGTAAAGGCAGGCCCGCCCGTTCGGCGCACCATCGCCACGGCGATCAGGTTCTACGCCCGGGCGTCCGCCGCGAATGACCTCATGTCCGGGTATTCGTAATCGGGCGTCGCGTTCGCCGGCGGCGTGGCGCCGGCGCCCGCCTTCCCGCGGCGACGGTTGATCCACACGCTCGTCAGGCCGAGCTGCTTTGCCGGCACGTGATCGTGGAACAGGCTCTGCGCCACGTGCAGGATTTCCGACTGCGGCACGCCGATGCGCTTGAACGCGATCTGGAAGTTGTTGTGAGACGGCTTGTAGCTCTTCGCCTGCTGCGCCGTGATCACGTGATCGAACTGCACCTTCAGCTTCTTGTTCGACATCGCGAACAGGTCGTCGTCGCAATTGGTGATCACGACCAGCTTGAAGCGCTGCTTGAGCGAGGCCAGCGCGTCGGGTGAATCCGGAAAGGCCGGCCAGTCGCCGACCGAGCCGCCGAACGCCTTGACCTCGTCGTCGCCAGGTTTGAACCCCAGCTTCGTGCCGATCCCCTTCAACACCTCGCCGAGCACCTGCCGGTAGGTCTTGTAGGGCCCGTGCTCCTGCGCGGCCTCCAGTGGGCCGAACAGCTCCAGCGCCGCCTCACGGCCGATCGCCTGGCCGTGCCGCTTCAGCACCGGTTCGAGGGCGCCCCACAGGCCGGTCTCCCAGTCGATCAGGGTCCCGTAGCAATCGAAAGTCAGGACGGTCTTGCCGTTGAATTTCTTCATCTCGGGCCCTTTCGCATGCGGGGGGCTGCCGGGGGACGCACTATGACGGCCCCGGCCGTCCCCGCCAAGCCGCCCCAGTTGGCTTTCCGGCCCGCCGATGCCATATATCCGGCACCATGGCTTCCCGCCCCTTTATCAAGATGCACGGTCTCGGCAACGACTTCGTCGTGATCGACGCCCGCGACCGGCCGCTGGCGCTGAGCAACGCCGAGGCGCAGGCGATCGCCGACCGTCACTCAGGGGTGGGGTGCGACCAGCTCCTGATCCTGGAGAAGCCGGGGAAGCCCAACCTCGCCGACGTCTTCATGCGCATCCTCAACGCGGACGGCAGCGAGGCCGGGGCGTGCGGCAACGGCACGCGCTGCGTCGCCGACCTGCTGATGCGCGAAAGCGGACGCGACAAGCTGGTGATCGAGACATCCGCCGGGCTGCTGGATGCCGAGCGTGCCTCGGGCGGCCGCGTCAGCGTTGACATGGGGCCGGCGCGGCTCGACTGGCGCGAGATCCCGCTGAAGGAAGCCTGCGACACCAACCACGTGCCGCTGGCGCTCGGGCCGCTGAAGGACCCGGTCGCGGTCAACATGGGCAATCCGCACGCCGTCTTCTTCGTCGACGACGCGGCGAAGATCGATCTCGCGGCGCTCGGCCCGGTGCTGGAGCATCACGAGATGTTTCCGCAGCGCGCGAATATCGGTGTCGCGCAACTGATCGGGCCCGACCGCCTGCGCCTGCGCGTGTGGGAGCGCGGCGTCGGCATCACGCTCGCCTGCGGCTCGGGTGCATGCGCCGCCGCGGTGGCCGCGGCGCGGCGCGGCCTCACCGGCCGCAAGGTGACGATCGCCATCGAGCGCGGCGAGCTCGAGCTCGAATGGCTCAAGGACGGCCACGTCCTGATGACCGGGCCGGTCGCGGTGAGCTTCACCGGCGTGCTGCCGCAAGCCCAACACACCTCTCCCCAACGGGGAGAGGGAGGGGCCCAGCGCGCAGCGCTGGGAGGGTGAGGGGGAGACTACGCCTATCCACCAGCATCGCTCCCAGCGCGCTATCGCGCGCCCCCTCACCCCAACCCTCTCCCCGTTGGGGAGAGGGAGTCCGGCACAGATCGTCACCTTCGGCTGCCGGCTCAACATCCAGGAATCGGCGCTGATCGGCGCGCTCGCCGCCGGCCGCGACGACATCGTCGTGGTCAACACCTGCGCCGTCACCGCCGAGGCCGAGCGCCAGGCGCGCCAGGCGATCCGCCGGCTCAAGCGCGAGCAGCCTGACAAGGCGATCGTCGTTACCGGCTGCGCCGCGCAGCTCCATCCCGAGCGCTTCGCAGCAATGCCCGAAGTGGCGCGCGTCGTCGGCAATGTCGAGAAGCTGCGCGCGGAGACGTGGCACGACCCGAATGCGCCGCGCATCGCCGTCGCCGACATCATGGCCGTGCGGGAGACCGCGCACCACCTGCTCGACGGCTATGCCGACCAGACCCGCGCCTTCGTCGAGATCCAGCAGGGCTGCGACCACCGCTGCACGTTCTGCATCATTCCGTTCGCGCGGGGCCCGAGCCGGTCCGTGCCGGCGGCGCGGCTGGTGGAGCAGGTCGCGGCGCTCGTCGCGCGCGGCTATCAGGAGGTCGTGCTGACCGGCGTCGACATTGCGTCCTATGGCGCCGATCTGCCGGAGCGACCGTCGCTGGCGCGCCTCGCGCGGCGCTTGCTGGACGGCGTGCCGGCGCTGCCACGGCTGCGGCTGTCGTCGCTCGATCCCGTGGCGCTGGACGACGAATTGTTCGCCATCCTCGCCGACGAGCCACGCCTGATGCCGCATCTGCATCTGAGCCTGCAGGCCGGCGACGACCTGATCCTCAAGCGCATGAAGCGCCGCCATTCGCGCGCGCAGGCGATCGACGCCGCACGACGCGCCCGCGCCGCACGGCCCGACCTGGCGCTGGGCGCCGACCTGATCGCCGGCTTTCCGACCGAAAGCGCGGCGATGTTCGAGAACACGCTGGCCATCATCGACGACATGGACCTCGCCTTCGTCCACGTCTTCCCGTTCTCCGCGCGCGCCGGAACGCCGGCGGCGCGCATGCCGCAGCTCGCGGGCCCGGTGATCCGCGACCGTGCGCGGCGCCTGCGCGACGCCGCGACGCAAGCGCGCGGCCGCTTCCATCGCGCGCAGCACGGTGGTACGGCACGCGTGCTGGTGGAGCGCAGCGGGCGCGCCGGCTACAGCGAGCATTTCGCGCGCGTGCATCTCGACGGAACCGCGGCACCCGGCACCATCGTTTCCGCCATCATTGCCGGCGGCGACGCGGAAGGATTGATCGGACACATCGCATGAGCTGGTTCGAACGTCTCAAATCGGGCCTGTCGCGCTCGTCCGACCGGCTGGTCGGCGGCATCCACCAGGCGCTTGGCGGGCGCAAGCTCGACGACGACGCGCTCGACGAGCTGGAGGATTCGCTCGTCACCGCCGATCTCGGCCCTGCGGTCGCGGGCCGGATCGTCGGCGCGCTGCGCAGCAAGCGCTTCGAATCGATCGACGATGCCGCCGTGCGCGGCGTCTTCGCCGACGAGATCGCCAGGATCCTGCAGCCCGTCGCCCAGACGTTCGACCCGAAGGAAGGCCTCAAGCCGCAGGTCGTGCTGGTCGTCGGCGTGAACGGCAGCGGCAAGACGACGACGATCGGCAAGCTCGCCAACGGCTACACGCAGGCCGGCTGGAAGGTGATGGTCGCGGCCTGCGACACGTTCCGCGCCGCCGCCGTCAGCCAGCTCAAGGTCTGGGGCGAGCGCGCTGGCGTGCCCGTCATCACCGGACCGGAGCGCGGCGACCCCGCCGCCCTCGCCTACCAGGCGCTGGAGCAGGCGCGCGCGGAGGGCGCCGACCTACTGTTCATCGACACCGCGGGGCGGCTGCACAACAAGGCCGACCTGATGGCGGAGCTGCAGAAGATCATCCGCGTGCTGCGCAAGCTCGACCCGGCGACGCCGCACGACGTGCTGCTGGTGCTCGATGCGACCACCGGGCAGAACGCCATCGCGCAGGTCGAGACGTTCAAGTCGATGGTCGACATCAACGGCCTGATCGTCACCAAGCTGGACGGCAGTGCCCGCGGCGGCGTGCTGGTGGCGATCGCGGAGAAATTCGGTCTGCCGGTGGTCGCGATCGGCGTCGGCGAAGGCATCGACGACCTGCAGCCCTTCGCCGCCGACGAATTCGCCCGCGGCCTGCTCGCGCTCGGCTGATCGGCCGACCCCCAACCCATCCTAAGTTGGCATCCTAGGTTGCGGCCCGCACGCGGCAAAGGCTAAGCTGCGGCCCGGTAAGGGGGGACCCATGCGACTTGTTAACCGTTTGACCGTCACACGTCTTTTCGCTCTTCTGATCGGCCTCACGCTGACTGCCTTGCTGCCGCAACAGGCCAAGGCCATTCCAGTCCTCGCCGGCGAAACGCTGCGCGTCGAATTCGGCTTCTCGGCGCCGCCCGAGATCGGCGTGCCGATTCCGCCCGACCATCCGTTCCGCGTCGCGACGGTGCTGTTCGGATTTTTGAATGCCACGCATATCGGCGGCCCCGGCGCGCCGTCGGCCGACATCGCGCTCTATGACGGCGATGCTCTGCTGGGCTCCTACTCGCTCAGCTTCTCGGCGCCGTTCACGACGTTTGCATTCTCCGCGCCGGGCGGGCTGTACACGTTCCGGGCGGGCCAGGCGTCGGACTTCGCGTCGATCATCGATGGAACCATCGATGGCGTTCTGCTCATCACCAACACGAGCACGGTCGCTTTCGATCTGAGCGTCTCGAACCTCGTCGCCGGTCATGGCAGCGGACCGAATCAGCTCAGTTGGTTTTCGCCGAACCCGGTGATCAACTATCAGGGCGTGACAGCGATCGCGGAGCCCGCGAGTCTCGCCGCCATGCTGAGCGGGCTTCTGATTTTTGGTGCCGGCGCACGCCGCGTCTGACGCTGAAGCGCGCGGCGCTCAGCACGCGCGCCTCCGGTATCGGAGGATGCGTTTCCGTGCCGATTTCATGCGGGTTTCAGCGAGGTCGCATCCGTATCTTGATCGCCGTGACACGAGATGAACAACGCGTTGTGTGCCGCGCAACACGTTGTGGTCATGGCGATCGAGAACGCAGCATGTTGAAATTTTGTTGACACCATTTTGATTTTGCTGGATTTCTATCGCGTCCGGATCGTGCAGGGAGGGTGTCGTGCCTCGATCGGACGTTGCCGCGCTCAGCGGCGCGTTGTGGCCTTCACCCTCGTCGATCCGGCCTATCGAAAAGGAGCTAAACATGGCAGCGAAGAAAAAGGCGAAGAAGAAGTCGAAGAAGAAGGTCTGACCTTCTCGAGTTTCGTGCGCGCCTCTTCAAGAGCGCGCACGTGATCGAACTTCCAGGATGCGTTGGGCGGTTTCCGTCCAACGCATTTTTCTTTTGCGGTCGCTAAAGCGCGACGAGCACCGCGCCGGCACCGATCAGCGCGACGCCCAGCCAGTTCAGGGCCGCGAGCCTCTCGCCAAGAAAAATGAACGCGAACACCGCGACGAGCACGACGCTGAGCTTGTCGATGGGTGCCACCCGCGACGCTTCGCCGAGCTTCAGGGCGCGGAAGTAGCAGAGCCAGGACGCGCCGGTGGCAAGCCCGGACAGCACGAGGAACAGGTACGTGCGCCGAGACCGAGCCCGGCGGCTGCCACTGACCGGTGGCGGCCAGGATGGCACCGAGCGCGGCGAGGATGACGATCGTGCGGATGAACGTGGCGAAGTCGGAGTTGACGTTCTCCACGCCGACCTTCGCGAAGATCGCGGTCAGCGCCGCGAACGTCGCCGACAGGACTGCCCAGAGCTGCCATGATTGCAATGCGGAACGCATGCTCCACCTCTTGATGCCGAGCTATCCGGAATCCTAGACTCCGGCGCCGCCGTTGTAAGGGGCGCGTCGGCCCGCCCCGCGAAATCCGCCGCCGACGCATGCAGCCGACGCCACTGTCATAATGTTGTAACCATCGCCAAACGAGCCTAGAACACTGTTCCCGCGCCGCGTTTCGCGTTACTGACCGGATCTCCGTGACGCCCTCTTCCCCCCGCATCGCCGCGATCGGCGAATGCATGATCGAGCTGCGCCACCTTGGCGACGACAAGCTCGAACTTGCCTTCGGCGGCGACACGTTCAACACCGCGACCTACATCGTCCGCGCGGGCAAGGCGCGCGCCTTGACGGTCGACTACGTCACGGCGCTCGGCGACGATCCCTACAGTGCGGCGATGCGCGCATTCTTCGCGGGCGAGGGCGTCGGCACGGACCTGGTCCGCACGATCAAGGGGCGGCTGCCCGGCCTCTATGCGATCCGCACCGACGCACGCGGCGAGCGTACCTTCTATTACTGGCGGCGCGAGGCGGCGGCGCGCGACATGTTCCTCGGCACCGACGGCGCGGCGCTGGCCGACAAGCTCGCGGCTTTCGACTGGATCTACCTGTCCGGCATCACGCTGTCGATCCTCGACGAGGCCTCGCGCGCGCGGCTGATCGACGCCCTCGACCGGGCGCGGGCGCGCGGCGGCAAGGTCGTGTTCGACAGCAACTACCGGCCGCGCAACTGGACCAGCGTCGAGGCGACTCGCGCGGCCTATCTCGAGGTGCTGAAGCGCACCGACGTGGCGCTGCCGACCTTCTCGGACGAGCAGGCCGTGTTCGGCGACATTGATCCGCACGCGACGGTGCAGCGCCACCACGGCTACGGCGTCAAGGAAGTCGCCGTGAAGAACGGCGAAGCCGCGGCCGTCGCCTCGGACGGGCGCATGGTCTACCAGATCGCCGCGGAGCCCGTGAAACAGGTGGTCGACACGACCGCCGCCGGCGATGCGTTCAACGGCGGCTACCTCGCCGCACGGATCATCGGCCAGGACATCGAACGCGCGGTGCGCGCGGGCCACCGGCTCGCCGGCGCCGTCGTGCAGCATCGCGGCGCGATCATTCCCGCCGACGCCACGCCCTCTCTCGAAACGACATGAAGCTCGACCTCGCCGTCGCCGGCCTCGTCCTCCTCTCCGCCCTCCTCCACGCAAGCTGGAACGCCGTCGTCAAGTCGGACAAGGACCGGCTCGTGTCGATGGGGCTGGTGATGGTGGCGGGATCGATCCTCGGCCTGATCGTCATTCCGTTCGTGCCGCTGCCCGATCCGGCGTCGTGGAAATGGCTGATCACCTCGATGATCATCCACAATTTCTACTATTTCTTCCTGCTCAGCGCGTACGCGCATGGCGACCTCAGCCACGTCTATCCGATCGCGCGCGGCTCCGGCCCGCTGCTGGTCGCGATCTTCTCGGGCGTCTTGATCGGCGAGCACCTGACCACCGGCGAGTTCGCGGGTGTCTTCCTGGTGTCGCTCGGCATCGGCAGCCTCGCGCTCGCCAAGGGCTGGCCGCGCGGCGAGGAATGGCGGCCGACGCTGTATGCGCTGGCGACCGGCGTGACCATCGCCGCCTACACGATCGCCGACGGGCTCGGCGTGCGCGCCAGCGGCCATGCGCTCAGCTACATCGCCTGGCTGAACCTGCTCGAAGGGCCATGGGTCATCCTGTTCGCGATCTGGCTGCGCGGCCGCGCGATCGTCGATCACCTGCGCCAGTACTGGTGGCGCGGTGCCGGCGGCGGCGTGGTCGCGACGGTCGGCTACGGCCTCGCGATCTGGGCGCTCAGCGTCGGCGGCATGGCGCATGTCGCGGCATTGCGCGAGACGTCGGTGATCTTCGGCGCCCTGATCGGCACGATCATTCTGCGCGAATCGTTCGGCTACCGCCGCATCATCGCCGCGGCGATGGTCGTGTCGGGCCTGCTGCTGATGCACTTCCAGGCGCTGTTCTAGCGCTGCTGAAACGCCGCGTAGGGGCGGGTCTTAGACCCGCCCCTACGCGAAGACGGATTCGCGTGTAGGGGCCGATCTCAGATCGGCCCCGGTGCAATCCATCCGGTGAGACTTAAAGCCCCTGATAGTCGCCGGTCTGTTCCGGCGCGTTGGAGCGGGTGCGGAATTCCGGCACGTCGCCGACCTCGCGCCAATGGTTGAGCGCCCAGTGCACCGACGGGAAAGCGAGGTCCTGCCACGGAATCTCGTCCCAGCGGAACAGCGCCACTTCCTGGCTCTCCGGGCCGGCGGCGACGTCGGGCGAGACGAGCTTCGCGCGGAAAATGAGCTGTACCTGGCTGATGCGCGGGATGTTGTAGACCGCGAGCAGCCCGTCGATGGCGATCTTCGCCTGCGCCTCCTCCCAGGCCTCGCGCACGGCGCCCTCCATGGCGCTCTCGTTCAGCTCGAGATAGCCCGCCGGCAGGGTCCAGAAGCCCTTGCGCGGCATGATCGCGCGCCGGCACAGCAGCACCGTGTCGTCCCAGCGCGCCACCGAGCCGACGACGACCTTCGGGTTGTCGTACTGGATGAAGCCGCAATCCGGGCACACAAGCCGTTCGCGCGTATCGCCGTCCGGCACCGTACGGACCGACGGTCCGGGTTTCTTCACGTCTGTCGTCATCGCGCTAATCTGGCGCGGGCGCGCAGCGCGGGCAAGCCCGCGACAAATCCGGATGAATTCAGACGACGAGGTTCAGGAAGCTGCCGCGCGGCATCTGCTTCGCAGGCTGCTGCGGCGGCGTGGCCGGCGGCTGCGGCTGTGTGACGGCTGTGACCGGTACGGGCTGCGCGGGGCGCAGCGCCTCGAACGCCGCCCTCGCCGCGGCCTTCGCCGCATCCGGCGTGGTGACCGCGCGAGTCGGCTCGGTCGCGGTATCGGGGCGCGGCGACACAGGCTGGCGCGGCGCCTGCGCCGGCGCGTTCTCGCCGACGCGGGAAAGGGCATGAAGAAGGGCTGAGGTCGGGGCGATCTGCATTTGAGGCAATTTTTGCCGAGTTTCCCTAAGTGTCCGTTAAAGCCAAGCTTTCCGGCGCGCTGTGGCAAGTTTGGGACCTTAACTCTTTGCTAAGACGGCCCCTCGGAAGATGGATGATGGACGAGAACATCGCGCCCATGACAGGAACAGACACGTCCCGCATCACCGAACTGGTTGCGCTGGCCCGCGACCATGCGCCGGCCGCGCGCGCACGCCTCGTCGCCGGCATCGGCGACCTGATGTTCAGCACGACCGAGCCGCCCAACGTGCGCGAGACCGAGATCGCGACAGACATCCTGCGCTACCTGGTGCGCGAGGCGGAGACGTCGGTCCGGCGCGCACTCGCCGACCGCCTGGCGAAGGAGCCCAAGGCGCCGCGCGACCTGATCGTGGCGCTTGCCAATGACGAGATCGGCGTGGCGCGGCCCGTGCTGCTCGAAAGCGAGCTGCTGGCCGATGCCGACCTCATCGAGGTCATCCACCAGCGCACCCTGCAGCACCAGCTTGCGGTCGCGATGCGCACGCAGGTCAGCGAGACCGTGTCCGCGGCGCTCGTCTCGACCGGCAGCCCCGAGGTGATGCGCACGCTGGTCGAGAACCAGAATGCGCGCATCGCGCGCCGCACCTTCGACAGGTTGGTCGAGCATTCGCGCTCGGTCGAGGTCCTGCAGACGCCGCTGGTCCGTCGCGAAGACCTCGACCCCGACCTCGCCGCGCGCATGTATGCGTGGGTGTCCGCGGCGCTGCGCAAGCAGATCGTGCTCAATTTCGACGTCGACGCCAAGCTGCTCGACGAGGCGCTCGCCGACAGCCTGCGTGCCGCCAAGCAGCAGAAGAGCGCACAGGAACCGCAGGCTCCCGTGTTCGACGACCCCGGCGTGCTGCTGCAGCTCCTGCGCTCCGGCGAGATCGCGATGTTCGAGGCGCTGCTCGCCCGCAAGACCGGCCTGCGCCTCGCCATCGCGCGGCGCGCCTTCTACGAGCCGGGCGGCCGGCCGCTGGCCATCGCCTGCAAGGCGATCGGCGTCGAGAAAGCCCATTTCGCCGCCATCTTCCTGCTCGCGCGGCAGGCGCGCCCCGGCGACAAGATCGTCGACCCCGGCGAGCTCAATACGATCCTGGCCTATTTCGACGGCCTGACGGTGATGTCGGCCAAGCAGACCGTCGAGAGCTGGCGCAGCGGCGCCACGTCGCCAGGTCCGCGCACCCGCGCCTAGGTCCAGAACTCATTTGATCGGAGCCAGAAGGCGACGGTTTTTGCGAAGCCGATGGCGGACGGTGCGTGTGCACACCATGACTTCGAAACTATTGATTCCGTCACTAGTTGCGGCATCCCTTCTTCCTGTATCGGCACTCGCTAAAGACACCGGCTTTTTCACCGGCCTCGATCTGTCCGGCGGAAAGGCTTTCGGGTCGTCCAAGACGACGGACGGTGGCGCTCCCTGGGCTGGTGGCGGGGTGGTCGATAACGTCCGCTTCGGCAGGACCTTTGGCATCGGCGGACATGTTGGCTACAGGTTCGATAGCGCCCTGTCCGGATTCATCAGCTACCAGCATGTTCGGGGGGATGTGAGCTGGGATGCAGCATTCCCCATGTTTGGTGTCTCCTCGGACTTCAAGGGCACCGCCATCAGCAATGTCGTCATGGGCAACCTCGCTTATGATTTTGCACTTTCCGATACGACCTCCATCCAGGCCATCGCTGGTGCCGGTCTATCGTTCAATTCGCTGTCGGACGTCGTGGAGACAGACGTCGGGACAGGACTTTTCCTCTCCGACGTGAAGGATCACACCCGGACAAGCCCTGCGGCCCAGATCGGCATGGGCGTCCGGCACAAGATCACTCCGGACATCGTGTTGGGTCTGAACGCATCGGTGAACTACACGGGCGGCTTCGAAACAGGCAACACCAGAAGCGGCAATCTCGGCATCACACCGATAACGCCTTACAAGATCGATGACGTCTGGCGGGTCAGTCTGGGTGCATTGATCCGGTTCGAATTCTGAGCAAACTCGCACCCCCGCTGCCATACTCAACCTCTCGGCCGAACGTGCCATCGATTCAGATCGCAGGTCCATATTTGGGGCCTGGCGGCCGGAATAAGCCCCCCCGCTCCGTGTTAGTATCCTCGGCGCCGCGCTATCGCGGCGTCTGAGGGAGACCTTGCCATGTTCAAACGCATATTGCTTGCCGCTGCGGGATTGGTCGTCCTGGCCGGGCCGGCCTTCGCGTTCTCGTGCCCGGCGAACATCCGTCAGATCGATGCGGCGCTTGCCGCCAACACGCAGCTCTCCGCCGCCGACAAGGCAAAGGCGACCGAACTGCGCAACGAGGGCGAAAAACTGCATGCCGCCGGGCAGCATCAGCAATCTATGGACAAGCTCGCCGAAGCGAAGAAGATTCTGAAGATCCAGTAGCCCGGGCCATCGGGGATCCGGCCGGGGCTGTCCGACCGGATCTCCGAGGCGAGAGAACGATGGCAGGCGACGCAAGCGATCATCCCATTCTGGCGCAGATCCCGCATCTGCGCCGCTATGCGCGGGCCCTGCTTGGAGACCGCGCGCGGGCGGAGGACCTGGTACAGGACTGCCTCGAGCGGGCATGGGGACGGCTTCATCTGTGGCGCGAGGGAAGCAACCTCAGGACCTGGCTCTTCACCATCATGCACAACCTCCACGCCAACAACGCACGCACCGCCTCGCGCCGGCCGCAGACCGTGCCGATCGACGAGACCGGCCTTGCGGCGCCGACGCGGGCGGCGCAGGAGGACGGGCTCGAGGTCGCCTCGATCGAAACGGCGCTGGCGCAGCTCTCCGAGGACCAGCGCCAGGTGATCCTGCTGGTCGGCCTGGAGGGCATGAGCTACCAGGAAGCCGCCTCCATCCTCGGCGTGCCGATCGGCACGGTGATGAGCCGGCTGCATCGCGGTCGCGAGCGGCTGCGCCAGCTCCTGACGGGCGCCGGCGGAACAACGCTGCGGAGGGTGAAATGAACACCCGCCCCGTCGGCGACGACGACATCCACGCCTATGTCGACGGCCAGCTCGACCTCGCGCGCCGCGCCGAGGTCCAGGCCTGGCTTGCCGAGAATCCCGAGGCCGCCGCGCGCGCCGCGTTCTATGAGCGCAGCAACGAGGCGCTGCATCAGAGCTTCGATCCGATCCTCGTCGAACCGATCCCCGCGGAGATGAGTACGCCGAAGCGCCGCCGGCTGGCGCTGCCGTGGCGCAGTGCCGCGGTCGCCGCGTGCTTCGCGCTGATCGGTCTTGCCGGCGGCTGGTACGCCCACGAGGCCCTGACGGAGCCCACGATCGTCGAGCGCATCGTCGCGGTGCCGCAGCCGATGGCGACCCAGGCGGCACTGGCGCATTCCGCCTACGCCTCCGAGGTGCGCCATCCTGTCGAGGTCGGCGCCGACGAGGAAGCGCATCTCGTGCGCTGGCTCACCAACCGCATGGGCAAGCCGGTCAAGGCGCCGAAGCTGGACGCGATGGGCTATCGCCTGATGGGCGGCCGCCTGCTGCCCGGCAGCGAAACCGGCGTCGCCTGCCAGTTCATGTACGAGAACGCGAGCGGCGGCCGCATCACGCTGTTCATCCGTACGCCGTCGTCGAACCAGCAGCAGACCGCCTTCCGCTTCGCGACCGAAAGCAATGGCATCGGCGTGTTCTACTGGATCGACCGCAATCTCGCCTACGCGCTGTCCGCCAACCTTCCGAAGGAAGAGATGAAGCGGATCGCGCGCGAGATCTACGACCAGCTCACTTCATGAGAGCAGCGACGCCCGGCAGCTCCTTGCCCTCGAGCCATTCCAGGAAGGCGCCGCCGGCGGTCGACACGTAGGAGAATTTCTCCTCGACGCCCGCATGGGCGAGCGCCGCGACCGTGTCGCCGCCGCCCGCCACCGACAGCATCTTGCCCTCGCCCGTCAGCTTCGCCACGGCCTTGGCCAGCGCCACCGTGCCCTTGTCGAAGGGAGCATGCTCGAAGGCGCCCATCGGACCGTTCCACACCACGGTGCGGCACGAGCCGACGGTCTCGATCGTCTCGGCGATCGATTTCGGCCCGATGTCGAGGATCATCATGTCGGACGGGACGCGGCCGATCGGCACGGTCTGCGCCGCATTGCCGGCGCTGATCGCCGGCGCCACCACCGCGTCGACCGGCAGGACGATGCGCTTGCCTGAAGCGGCCGCGTCGGCGGTGATGCGGCGCGCGGTGTCGGCCATGTCGCGCTCGCACAGCGACTTGCCGACATCGATGCCGTTCGCGAACAGGAACGTGTTCGCCATGCCGCCGCCGATGACCAGGATATCGACCTTGCCGATCAGGTTGCCGAGCAGGTCGAGCTTGGTCGAAACCTTGGCGCCGCCGACCACCGCGGCGAGCGGACGCGCGGGACGATCGAGCGACTTGCCGAGCGCCTCGAGCTCGGCCTGCATCAGCCGGCCGGCCGCCGAGGGCAGCAGGCGCGCGATCGCCTCGGTCGAGGCATGCGCGCGGTGCGCCGCGGAGAACGCGTCATTGACGTAGACGTCGCCGAGCGCCGCGAGCTTCTTGGCGAAAGCGGGATCGTTCTTCTCCTCCTCGGCATGGAAGCGGAGGTTTTCGAGCAGCGCGACCTGGCCGTCGCGCAAGGCATTGACCACCGCTTCCGCCTTCGGACCGATGCAGTCGTCGGCGAAGGCGACCTCCGCCCCGCCCAGCGCCGCACGCAGCGGGGCGACCAGCGGCTTCAGCGACATCGACGGCTCGGGCTTTCCCTTCGGCCGGCCGAAATGGGACAGCACGACGACCCGGGCGCCCTTGCGCCGCAGCTCCTCGAGGGTGGGGGCGAGGCGCTCGATGCGGGTGGCATCGGTCACCTTGCCATCCTGCATGGGCACGTTGAGGTCGGCGCGCACCAGCACGCGCTTGCCGGCGACGGCGAGGTCATCAAGGGTTGCGAAGCGGTTCATGGAGAGTGGCAAAATCCTTGGCAAATGCGGGACATGGCCCTGTTGCAGCACATTGTCGGGGGGTTGGCAATGCACCGCCGGAAATCGTCGTTTTCCGGCTAAGCCATCCTTTTAAAAACAAGATTTGTCCGGTTCAAGGGAGGGTGCTAGGCTCAGCTTCACTGTTCCGGAACAAAAAAAGATCAGGGACAGGCGAGGAGGCTTTGGAAACATGCAGGCGTCTGGGGACGGCGCGATACGTGCCACGGTCAAATGGTTCAACACCGCTAAGGGTTTCGGCTTCGTCACTCCGATAGACGGTTCGCCCGAGGCGTTCCTTCATCTGTCGGCGCTGAGACAGGCGGGCTACGATTCGGTCGGCGAGGGCGCCGGCATGCTGGTCGAGATCGGGCAAAGCCCGAAAGGCCGGCAGGTCATCCGCGTCCTGCAGGTCGACGCAGGCTCGCAAGCGCCACGACCGATGCGCCCACCGCGCGATTCCGGCATGGGTGGCATGGGTAGCATGGGCGGCCCGCCGATATCGCTCGAGAACGCCGAGTCCATGGACGGCGTGGTGAAGTGGTTCAGCCCCCTCAAGGGCTACGGCTTCATCTCGCCCAATGGGGGCGGCAAGGACGTGTTCCTTCACATCACCATCCTGCGCAATGCCGGCATCAATGCCTTGGTGCCCGGCCAGGCGGTCCGGATGGGTGTCGTGCACGCCCGCAAGGGGCCTGAAGCGGTTTCGATCGAGCTGACCGGGCCGACGCCCGTCGACGACGGAATGCGCTGAGCGATCATTCGGGGACGAGCGCTTCGACGCGCGCGCGTCCGGTTTCGCGCGCGCCGAATTTCTCCAGCAGCGCCGGCAGAAGCTGCGCGAGCGCCGCATCGAGCTGCCATGGGGGATTGACGATCACCAGCCCCGAGCCGTTGAGGCGGTCGGGATCGGTGTCGGGGCGCAGCAGCAGTTCCGCCGCCAGGATCTTGCGGATACCGCTTTCGACCAGCGCGTCGTGGAACGCCTTGACCGGGCCGCGGTGCTTGATCGGATACCAGACCATCATGATCCCCGTCGCCCAGCGGCGATGGGCATGGCCCAGCCCGCGGACGATGCGCGTGAACTCGTCCGCCACCTCGAACGGCGGATCGATCAGCACGAGGCCGCGGCGCTCCTTCGGCGGCAGCAGCGCCTTCAGCCCGATATAGCCGTCCGCCTGCTGCACGCGGATGCGCCCGTCATAGGCGAAGGCATCGGCCAGCGTGCGCGCGTCCTCCGGATGCAGTTCGAGCAGCGCCATGCGGTCCTGCGGCCGGATCAGCGCCTGGGCGAGCCCCGGCGAGCCGGGATACCAGCGCACATGGCGGCCGCCATCGTTCATCGCCCGCACGACGGCCAGGAACGGCTCCAGCTCCGGCGGCGGGTCGCGCACGACCTTCAGGATGCCGTCGCGATACTCGCCGGTGCGCTGCGCCGGCTCCGACCACAGATCGTAGCGTCCGATCCCGGCATGCGTGTCGACGACGCAGAACGGCGCCTCCTTGGACTTGAGGTGCTCGATAACAAGCGCCATCGCCGCGTGCTTCATCACGTCGGCGAAGTTGCCCGCGTGGAAGGCATGCCGGTAGTTCATGCGCGGGCTATCGCGCGGACGGGCTGTCGCGTCAAGCCCGGACGCCTATAATCGCCGCCCGCAACATCACGGGGACTGCATGAAGATCTGCCGGTTCGACGACAATCGCCTGGGCCTTGTCCGGGGCGACATGGTGCACGACGTGACCAAGGCGCTCGACCTGCTGCCGGCGGCGCGCTGGCCGCTGCCGCAGGGCGACCTGCTCATCGCCAATCTCGCGAAGCTCAAACCGGAGATCGAGAAGCTGGCGAAGGCCGCCCCGGGCAAGCCGGTTGCGTCGGTGCGCCTGCTGAGCCCCGTCGCGAACCCGACGAAGATCATCGGCGCGCCGATCAACTACAAGGACCATGTCGAGGAATCGAAGAAGGACCAGGGCATCGCCTATGGCCGCGTGCTGAAGAGCATCGGCGAATTCGGCCTGTTCCTGAAAGCGAACAGCGCGCTGGTCGGCCCGAGCGAAGGCGTCGCCCTGCGCTTTCCCGACCGGCGCAACGACCACGAGGCGGAGCTTGCCGTCATCATCGGCCGCAGCGGCACCAGGATTGCGAAGGCCGATGCGCTGTCCTACATCGCCGCCTATGCGATCGGCCTGGACATGACGGTGCGCGGGCCCGAGGTGCCGAGCTTCCGCAAGTCGATCGACACGTATGCCGTGCTGGGGCCATGGCTCGTCACCGCCGACGAAATCGCCGATCCCGACAATCTGGATTTCGAGCTGAAGGTCGGTGGCGAGACGCGCCAGAAATCGAACACGCGCTATCTCGATTTCGGCGTGGCGCGGCTGATCGAGTTCGCCTCTGAGTTCTATACCCTCCATCCCGGCGACATCATCATGACCGGCACGCCGGCGGGGGTGGCGCCGGTGGCGCCCGGCGACACGATGGTGGTGACGATGCAGGGCATCGGCGAGATGTACGTCGCCGTGCGCGCCGCCAGCTAAGTCCCGAACCGAACGGCCGCGCTTGAGATGCGGGAACGCGACGGTCGGAGCCGCGTTCTCGGAACATGTCGCGGCTGCCGCGCTTCGCCCTCATCGCCCTCGCGGTCGTCGTCGTCCTAATCGGCGCCGTCGCCGCGATCCTGGAATCGGCCCTTCCCAGGAAGCTCGCCGAATCGGTGGCCAGCACCAAGCTGGGGCGACCCGTCTCGATGAGCCATCTCGAGATCGACCTGATCCCGCGCCTGCGCGTCGAGGTCCGGGACCTGAAGATCGCCAATATGGAAGGCGGCTCGACCGAGAACATGGTCGAACTCGCGCGCGGCGAGGCCTTCATCGACCGCACCGCCCTGTTGACCGGACGCCTCGACGTGCCGGAGGTGACGGCCGAGCGACCGACCATCGTCATGGAAAAGAACGGCGAAGGGAAAGGCAACTGGCAGTTCGGCGACTCCGACAAGCCTGCGACCGCCGCGGCACCGAATTTCCCGGTGCGCCGCCTGATCGTGCGCGAGGGCAAGACCACGTATCGCGATCCGAAGAGCCAGATCGACATCACCATCGCCGTGAACTCGCAGCAGCAGGAAGGTACAGGCACCGACCGGCTGGCGCTGGAGGGAACCGGCAAGATCGGCGGCAGCGATTTCAGGCTCCATGGCACCGCGGACACGGTGCTCAACATCCAGAACGCACAGCAGCCCTACGCCCTCGAGCTCGAGGTCTCCCAGGGCGACAACCGCGCGCGGCTGGCCGGCACGGTGAAAGAGCCGCTGCGCTTCGAGGGCCTCGCGGCCGACGTGCATCTCGAAGCCAAGAATGCCTATGACCTCTACCAGCTCACCGGTGTCGCCATTCCTCCGACCCCGCCCTACGTGCTCGACGGCAAGCTCTATCGCGAGGGGAATCTCTGGCGGCTCGAACCGTTCACGGCGAAGGTCGGCGAAAGCGACCTGCGCGGCACCGCGACCTTCGATGTCAGCGGCGAGCGGCCGAAGCTCGTCGCCGATCTGACATCGAGAAGGCTGACCTTCCCCGATTTTGCCGGGTTCATCGGCGGCAACGTGGACCGGAAGGACGCCTCGGGCATCCAGCAGGTCCAGCGCGAGTCCGAGCGCAAACAGGCACAGGGACAGCCGACCCGCCCGCCACCGAAGACCGACAGCGCGGGCGTCCTGCCGGACACCGACATCGACTTCGAACGGCTGAAGGCGATGGACGCGCATGTCAAATTCCGCGGCACGCGCGTCGAATCGCCGATCGTCCCGATCAACGAAGTTGCGACCGAGCTGACACTGGACAACGGCGTGGCGCAGGTGAAGCCACTGCGCTTCGGCATCGGCAAGGGAAAGATCGACATCACACTGACCCTCGACGGCCGCCGCAAGCCGGCCTCCATCGAGGCGGTGATGGCCGTGAACCGCGTGCCGGTCGGGGAAGTGCTGCGCTCGCTGGAGCGCAAGCTGGAGCAGCACCAGACGAGCACGGGCACGCTGGGCGGCCGCGCCGAGTTCAAGGGGCGCGGCAACTCGGTCAAGGCGCTGCTCGGCTCCGCCAACGGCCATCTCGGCCTGGCAATGGAGGGCGGTCAGATCGGCCTGATGCTGCTGGAACTGGTCGGCCTCGATGCGGCGGAGTCGATCGGGATCCTGATGACGGGCAACAAGCCGGTCGCCTTGCGCTGCTTCATCGCCGATTTCGAGTTCATCGACGGCATCATGGGCAGCAAGACCTTCGTGATCGACACCGAGGACACGAACATCGCCGGCGAGGGCGCGGTCAATTTCAAGACCGAACGGATCGATTTCCGGATCGTGCCCTATCCGAAGGATTTCAGCCCGTTCAGCGGCCGCTCTCCCATTGCGATCAGCGGTCCGCTGAACGACATCAAGGTGCGCCCCGAAGCGGCACCCCTGGCCGCGCGCGTCGGGCTGGCGGCGGTGCTGGCCATACTGACGCCGGTCGCCGCACCCCTCGCCTTCCTCGATGCCGGGCTCGGCAAGGACAGCGACTGCGCCGGCTTCGTGAACGAGGTGCGCGCGCGGATCGAGAAGCAGAAGCAGAACAGCCCGCGCTCGGGCGACTCAGGCGCGCCGGGCAGCCGCTAGCTGCGCTCAGTCCTCGCGCTTGTTCTCGGCGTGCGTGCCGCGCGAACGGAGCTGCGCGGCGACGAGGCCGCCGACCAGCCCGGCCGCGAGCGCATAGAGCGTGTTCGGATCGACCGAGCCGAGGCGGGTAGCGGCGCCGAGCAGATCGTTACGCTGGGTCCCCGGCAGGGCCATCGGCACCTTGGCGCCGGTTCCGGCACGACCCCGCTGGATCGCATGCTGCGCCAGCAGGCCCGCCACCGCCGCAAGCACCAGCAGGACCGCCGCGACGACGGCGGACGCGGCGACGGGCGACATGACCTCCGCCAGCGCAAAGAACAGCGCCGCCCCCAGGAACGCGACGGCGATCGCGACCAGCACGAGCGCGATGACGCCATAGATCGCCGCCACCGTGATGCGGCGCGACCAGCCGTTGACCGTCGCGCGCAGTTGCTGCACCGCGCCGACCGCGCTCAGGACCGTGAATGGGGTCATCGATCGCTGGACGGGCGCGTCAGAAGCCAGGCGATTGCGAGTCCGACCGCCAGCGCGCCCAGCGCCGTGCCCATCGGATGCTGCTGCATCGTCGAGCGCATCGCCGCGGCGGATTTCTCGCCGTGGGTCCGCAGGGCGGCAATCGCTTCGTCGCGGCCGCGCTGCGTATTCAGGTCGATCCCCGTCGCCCGCTGCAGCCACTCGCCGACCGGCGGACGCTGCCGCACGGCACGCGCCGCGGCGTGACTCAACTCGCCGACATCGGTTGCCACCTGACGCAGGTCGGCGCGCAGCGCGCGCAGATCCGATCGCAACGTCTCCAGTTCCTCGCTTGTTCGCGGCGTATTCATTTGCCCCGGCCTCCGTGGATGACAACCCGCCACGCGTAGCAAGCGCGGCTTTACAGGACATATACGCATGGCGCGCGGCGGTGTTCCCGTCACATCAGGAACCTCGTCGCGCCGAAAGCGTTAAGTTTCCCGACACACACGCAAAGGCGGAGCTGAATGAACGGCGTCGAAACTCTCAATGCAATGATCGCCGTTTCCCTGGATGGTGCGGGGACGCTCGCCAAGGGCGCCGACATCATCAAGGACCCGCGCATCCGGTCGCTGCTCGCCGAACTGGCATCCGAGCGCCAGCAGAGCGTCATCCGGTTGAAGGAAGAGGTCCGCAGCCTCGGCGGCACGCCGGAGGACCGCGGCACGGTCGTCGGGTCCGCCCACCGCCTCTACACCGAAGTGAAGCTCGCGCTGGCGCCCGAGGACCGGCGCGCGGTGATCGACGAGATCAAGCGCAGCGAGCAGCGCGTGCGCGAGAAGTTCCAGGAGCTGCTGCACCAGGACACCGCTTTGCCGCCGGCAATCCGCGAGATCGTCGAGCAACATTTCGAGCAGATGCGCCGTTCATGTAGTCGGGTGAACCAGCTCGAGCTGGATAGCGAGCTCGTTTCCGCCGAGGGGCGGAAACCCGCGCCCCAGCCACGCCGGCCCGCCCGCAGCACCAACGGTACACAGGAGCAGACGATCATGACCGGCAAGCAGCGCAACGAAGGCGAAGGCAACAAGACGGCGGCGAAGGAGTACAACGACGCCACCAAGAAATTCGTCGACAGCGGCAAGGTCGATCAGAAGGCCGAGGAAGCGGCCCGCGCCCGCGCGGGTGCCGAGGCGAAGGAACTCGACCGCGCCGAGCAGGCGGGCAAGAGCCACGCCAAGGAAGAGGACCCGGCCGTCACCCGCCAACCGCGCGAGCACGCCAAGACCGAATAGCCTGCGCATCCGCAAACGACGGGGGCGAGGGCGCAAATCCGCCCTCGCCCCTTGTCGTTGACTTGGCCAGTCACCCCCGTCACAGTCCCGGCCGGCGCCACGTAACGGGACCAAATCGTGCCGGGACTTCATTTCGAGGAATTCGAGGTCGGTCAGACGTTCGAGCATGCCATCCGCCGCACCGTGACGGAGGCGGACAACATGCTGTTCTCCGTCATGACCATGAATCCGCAGCCGCTGCATCTCGATGCGGAGTTCTCGGCCAAGACCGAGTTCGGCCAGCGCCTGGTCAACAGCCTGTTCACGCTCGGCCTGATGATCGGCCAGTCGGTCGGCGACACGACGCTCGGCACGACGATCGCCAATCTCGGCATGTCCGACGTCCGGTTCCCCAAGCCCGTTTTCCATGGCGACACGATCCGCACGACGACGCGCGTCGTCGCCAAGCGCGAGAGCAAGTCGCGGCCCGATGCCGGGCTCATCGAGTTCGAGCATATCGCGCTCAACCAGCGCGACGAGCAGGTCGCGATCTGCCGCCGCAACGCGCTGATGAAGAAGCGGTCCGCGTCACAAGCATGAGGTCGCTCCTTTTCGTCCCCGCCGACAGCGACAAGAAGCTGGCGAAGTCGCTGGCCTCCGCAGTGGACATCCTGCTGCTGGACCTTGAGGACTCGGTCGCCCTGCCGCGCAAGGAGACCGGGCGCGCGATGGCGCTCGATTTCCTCAAGTCCCGTGCCGCCGGCCGGCAGGCCTATGTCCGCATCAACCCGCTGACGACGCCCCTCGCCCGGCCCGATCTGGAAGCCGTCATGGCGGGACGGCCCGACGGCATCATGCTGCCGAAAGCGGCGGGCGGCGACGAAGTCCGGGCGCTCGATCGCGTACTGGCGGAGCTCGAGCAAAAGCACGCACTGACGGCGGGCAGCACCGCGATCCTGCCGATCGTGACGGAGACCGCGCGTGCGATGTTCACGCTGGGCACCTATGGCGGATCGAGCAAGCGCCTCGCCGGGCTGATGTGGGGCGCGGAAGACCTCGCCGCCGATATCGGCGCCCTCGCCAACCGCCGGCCGGACGCCACCTACGAGGCGCCGTTCGCGCTGGCGCGCTCCATGTGCCTGTTCGCAGCGGCGGCGGCCGGCGTGCCGGCGGTCGACACGGTCTATCCGGATTTCCGCGACCGCGCCGGCTTCGAGCGCGAGTGCGTCGAGGGCGTGCGGCTCGGCTTCTCGGCGAAGGCCGCGATCCATCCCGACCAGGTCGAGATCATCAACCGCGTCTTCACGCCCAGCGCGGAAGCTGTCGCGCATGCGCGCCGCATCGCCGATGCGTTCGCGGCAGCGCCCGAGGCCGGCGTCGTCAGCCTCGACGGCCAGATGGTCGACCGGCCGCACCTGATCGCCGCGCAACGCGTCCTCGCGCGCGCGGGACACTGAATGGCGGTCCTCAGCGTCCTCGACCAGTCGCCGATCCGGGCGGGCAGTACGCCCGCCGATGCCGTCGCGGAGACGATCGAGCTGGCGCGCCATTGCGAGGCACTGGGCTACCATCGCTACTGGCTGGCGGAGCACCACAACTCGGACGGCCTTGCCGGAACGGTGCCGGAGATCCTCATCACGCGCATCGCCGCGGTGACGAAGACGATGCGGCTCGGCTCCGGCGGCGTGATGCTGTCGCACTACAGCGCGCTGAAGGTCGCCGAGACGTTCCGGATGCTGGAGACGCTCTATCCCGGCCGCATCGATCTCGGCATCGGCCGCGCGCCCGGCAGCGACCAGCGCACCGCGCAGGCGCTGCAGCACGGCCCCGGCGCGCTGCCCATCGAATACTTCCCGGCGCAGATCGCCGACCTGCTCGCCTATCTCGGCCCGGGACTTGCCGCGGACCATCCCTTCGCCGGCGTGCGCGCCATGCCGACCGGCCCGGGCATCCCCGAGTTCTGGATCCTCGGCTCGACCGACCAGAGCGCGGCCTATGCCGCGCATTTCGGCAGCGCGTTCTCGTTCGCGCATTTCATCACGGAACGGATGGGCCCGGAGATCATGCAGGCCTATCGCGAGGCGTTCCGGCCGTCGCCGCTCAACGCCGCACCGCGCGGCAGCATCGGCGTGTTCGTGCTGTGCGCGGATACCGAGGCGGAAGCCGAGCGCCTCGCCTCCAGCCGCGATCTTTGGCGGCTGCGGCTCGACTACGGCAAGATCACCGCGATCCCCTCGGTCGAGGAAGCGCTGGCCTATCCCTACAGCGAGGCGGAGCGCGCGCGGATCGCGTACAACCGCCGCCGCCAGGTGATCGGCACGCCAGAGCAGGTCCGCGCGCGCCTGATCGAGCTGGGCGCGCGCTACGGGATCGACGAGTTTGTCGTCGTCTCGATCTGCCACGACTTCGCGGCGCGCAAGCGCTCCTACGCGCTGCTGGCCGAGGCCTTCGCCCTGACGCCGTCGTCCGTCGACGCTGCCTGAGGGAAGCGGCCCCTACCGCTTCGTGTACTCGACGCAGACCAGGAGCATGTCGATCACGCCCGCGTCGCCCGAGAAGGGCAGGATGATCGAATCGAAATTCCAGTGGCGCCGGTCGAGCGTGCGCTCGCCATGGCGCTCCAGCGGCTGGCGCGTGGTGATGACGGTGCGGTAGTTGTCGAGGATGAAGGCGCGCCGCTCGGGTTCCGGCACCTCGTCGACCAGCTTTCCCGTCATGTCGATGCCGACGCGGTCGACGATCACGCTGCCATGCAGGCGATAGCGGAACCGCAGCGGATCGTGCAGGACGTCGATCAGCGTGATGTTGCCGAGCGCGAAGCCGATATCGAGCGGATCCAGATCGGCGCGGGCGGGAAACTCCCGGCTGCCCCGCAGCGCCGTCCAGTGCTCGTAAACGCGGCGCAGCATCGGCCGCCGAATCTTCCCGACGAACGTATCCATCGATCTCCCAGGCGCTTGGCGGTTACGTGTCTTGTGCTGCGCCCGGGATGAGGAATAACCGCCTGCACGCCAAGATGGCAATAGCGATGACTTCCGCACGAGAAGCTCGATGAAAGACCCGCAGGACGAACGCCGCCGCCGCAGGGCGGGGCGATACATCATCGGTCAATATCACCGGTTATTCGCAAAGATACGATGCCATTACCTTCGATTGCCGTTGTCGGCATTTCCAATATCGGTGGTAACTGGCGGCTGACTATTTCTCATCTATTCCATACAGCGGAAATGCAATTTTACTTTTCCTTATGAGCGCCGGTGCTGAATTGCCACGCTTCGCGCGGCCCATTGCCGCGGGACATTGCTTCCGGGGGGATCGGCATGTTCAATCGATTCAGGTCGGGCGCCTTGATTGAAGCCCAGTCCAAGCTCGCCGCCATCGGCAAGTCGCAGGCGGTGATCGAGTTCAATCTCGACGGCACCATCATCACGGCCAACGATCATTTCCTGAAGGCCGTCGGCTATTCGCTGGACGAGATCAAGGGCCAGCACCATCGGATGTTCGTCGCCGCCGACGACCGCGACAGCGAGGCGTACCGCCAGTTCTGGAACAGGCTCAACCGCGGCGAATACGACGCGGGCGAGTTCAGGCGCGTCGGCAAGGGCGGCCGGGAGATCTGGCTGCAGGCCTCGTACAACCCGCTGCTCGATGCCGGCGGCAAGCCGTTCAAGGTCGTGAAATTCGCGGCCGACATCACCGCGGCGAAGCTGCGCGGCGCCGACCATGCCGGGCAGATTTCCGCGATCGGCAAGTCGCAGGCGGTGATCGAATTCAATCTCGACGGCACGATCATCACCGCCAACGCGAACTTCCTGCACGCGCTCGGCTACACGCTGGCGGAGATCAAGAGCCAGCACCACCGCATGTTCGTCGCGCCCGGCGAGCGCGAGAGCGAGGCGTATCGCCAGTTCTGGAACAGGCTCAAGCGCGGCGAATACGAGGCGGGCGAGTTCAAGCGTCTCGGCAAGGGCGGCAGGGAAATCTGGATCCAGGCCTCCTACAACCCGATCCTCGACATGAACGGCCAGCCGTTCAAGGTGGTCAAGTTCGCCAGCGACATCACCGAGGCGAAGCTGCGCACCGCCGACTATGCCGGCCAGCTCTCCGCGATCGGCAAGTCGCAGGCGGTGATCGAATTCCGCATGGACGGCACGATCCTCACCGCCAACGAGAACTTCCTGCATGCGGTCGGCTACACGCTGTCGGAGATCAGGGACCAGCACCACCGCATGTTCGTCGAGCCCGCGGCGCGCGAGGCGGCGGCGTACAAGGAATTCTGGGCCAAGCTCAACCGCGGCGAATACGAAGCAGGCGAGTACAAGCGCGTCGGCAAGGGCGGCAGGGAAGTCTGGATCCAGGCGTCCTACAACCCGATCCTCGATGCGGACGGCAAACCCTTCAAGGTCGTGAAATACGCCTCCGACGTCACCAAACAGGTCGTCGCGCGGATGAAGAGCGAGCATGTCCGCGGCCTGATGGAGAGCGTCGCGGCCGGCGCCGAGGAGATGAACGCCTCGGTCAAGGAGATCTCCGCCAGCATGCTGAAGTCGAAGGAGACTGCCGAAGGCGCGAGCGCGCGCGTGGTCAAGGCGGACCAGGCGACGCAGCGCCTGTCGCAGGCCGCCGAATCGATGGGCGGCATCGTCGGCCTGATCAACGACATCACCGGGCAGATCAACCTGCTCGCGCTCAACGCGACCATCGAATCGGCGCGCGCCGGCGAGGCCGGAAAAGGCTTCGCGATCGTCGCCAACGAGGTGAAGAACCTGGCGAGTCAGGCCAAGGGCGCCACGGAGCGCATCAGCCAGGAGATCGAAAGCCTGCGCGACGTGTCGAACGACGTCGTCGGCTCGCTCGGCAGCATCAAGCAGTCGATCGAGAAGGTCTGCGAGTTCGTGACCTCGACGGCCGCGGCGGTCGAGGAGCAGAGCGCCGTCGCCGGCGACATGTCCGCGAGCATGCAGCGCGCGGCGGCCGAGGCCAGCGCCATCGGCGGATAGCGCGCCGCTAGCGGTACGTGATGAAGGCGCGCGCGGGTCGGCCGGATTCCCAGCCGGCCCGCGCCAGCGCCGGCACGTCGTCCTCGGCGGCCGGATAGCCGATGCAGAGATAGGCGATGAAATGCCAGGCAGCCGGCACGTCCAGATCCGCCGCCATGCGCGCCGGATCGAGGATCGACACCCAGCCGAGGCCGAGTCCCTCGGCCCGCGCCACCAGCCACATCGTCTGGATGGCCGCGACGGTGGAGTATTCGATCGTCTCCGGCATCGTGCGCCGGCCGAGGCCGTGACCCTGCGCCGTCGACGGATCGGCGAACACCGCGAGTTGGCACGGCGCATCGTCGAGCCCGGCGAGCTTGAGCCGGGCATAGAGCGCCGCGCGCTCGCCCTCGTGCTCCGCCAGCGCCGTTTCATTGCTCGCCGCGAAGTTCTCGCGCACATGCCGGCGCCGCTCCGGGTCGTCGACCAGCACGAATCGCCATGGCTGGCTCAGCCCGACCGAGGGCGCAAGCGCCGCGGCCTCGACCAGCCGCTCCACGGCACCTTCCGGCAGCTTGTCGCGCCGGAAGTGGCGCACATCGCGCCGCCAGACCAGCAGGTCATGCAGCCGCGCGCGGAACGCCGCATCGAACGCAGGCGCGTCGCTCATGTGCCGTAGTCTCCGAACCGGTTCATGCCGGAAGGATAACCGAGTCCGGGCGCGGGCAAAGCCCCCAAGGCCAGGATTTGACGCTGGCGCGAGCGGCGGCGTAGAAGATTCGCAGCGATGATCGACAAGCTCGAATTCCTGATCGCGCTCGCCCGCGAGAAGCATTTCGGCCGGGCGGCCGAGGCCTGCCGCGTCACGCAGCCGACCTTTTCCGCCGGAATCAAGCAGCTCGAGGAAACGCTGGGCGTGATGCTCGTCCAGCGCGGATCGCGTTTCCACAATTTCACACCCGAGGGCGAACGCATCCTGGAATGGGCGCGACGCATCGTCGGCGACTCGCGGGCGATGCGTCAGGAGATCAGGGCGCTGAAGCACGGGCTCGCCGGGCACATCAAGATCGCGGCCGTGCCGACCGCGCTCGCCATGGCAGCGGCGCTCACCACGCCCTATCGCGCGCGCCACCCCGACGTGTCGTTCACGGTGCTGTCGCGGACGTCCGTGGAGATCCTGGCCCTGCTCGAGAATCTCGAGATCGATGCCGGAATCACCTACCTGGACAACGAACCGCTCGGCCGGGTGCAGTCGGTCCCGCTGTACCGCGAGCACTACATGCTGCTTGCCGCGGCCGACAGCCCGCTCGGCGACCGCGACGAGGTCACCTGGGCGGAAGTCGGCAAGATCCCCCTCTGCCTCCTGACCTCGGACATGCAGAACCGGCGCATCATCGATCGCCTGCTGCGCTCCGAGGGCTGCGAGCCGGCGCCGACTCTCGAATCCGATTCGATGATCGTCCTGTTCACCCATGTCCGCACGGGCCGTTGGGCGAGCGTCATGCCGGAGCGGCTGGCCGACGCGCTCGGCCTGACGGAGACTGTCCGCGCCATCCCCATCGTCGGCAGTTCGCACCATCCGACGATCGGCCTCGTGGTGCCCCAGCGCGAGCCCATGACCCCCCTCATCGCGGCCCTGGTCGTGGAGGCAAACCGGGCCGCGATGAACCTGGAAATACCCAGTATTTCAAAGGCTTCAAAGACCCCTGCGCCACGATAGGTTTTTTCTATCGCAGCACGAATCAGCTTTGTTGATAACCCGGTTTCCGCATCGCACCCTGAGGTCATAACCGACCTTGCGGGATGACGGATGGCACAGCCGACCGGCTGGAACAAAGAGCGTGCCGCGGAGATCATCGAAGCGCATCGGACCCAGGACGGGCCGGCGCTGCCGATCCTGCACGCGCTCCAGCATGAATTCGGGTTTGTCGCCGAGGAGGCGATCCCGATGGTGGCCGACGCGCTGAACCTGTCGCGCGCGGAGGTCCATGGCATCGTCACCTTCTATCACGACTTCCGGCGCGAGCCGGCCGGACGCCATATCCTGAAACTGTGCCGCGCCGAGGCCTGCCAATCGCGCGGCGGCGACGAGTTGGCCGCGCACGCCAAGGCGCGCCTGCGGCTGGGCTGGGGCGACACCGCCGCGAACGGCTCCGTGACCCTGGAGCCGGTTTTCTGCCTCGGGCTCTGCGCCTGCGCGCCGGCCGCGATGCTGGACGGACAGGTGGTGGCGCGCCTCGACCGCGCCCGGCTCGACAAGCTGCTCGACGAGGTCCGGCGATGATCCCGAGGGTCTTTCTGCCGCGCGATGCCGGGGCCGTCGCCGTCGGCGCCGACGACGTCGCCAAGGCGCTCGCGGCCGCGGCGCGGCGGCGGGGTGTGACGCTCGACATCGTGCGCACGGGATCGCGCGGGATGTTCTGGCTGGAGCCGATGCTGGAGGTCGAGACGCCGCAAGGACGCATCGCCTATGGCCCTGTTGCGGCCGACGACGTCCACCCGCTCCTCGACGCCATCCTCGCCGGCGCTGGACCGCATGCCTCGCGCATCGGCCCCGTAGACGACATCCCGTTCCTGAAGCGGCAGACGCGGCTGACTTTCGCCCGCTGCGGCATCATCGACCCGCTGTCGCTGTCCGACTATCGCGCGCATGGCGGCTATCGCGGGCTGGAGAAGGCGCTGAGCCTGGGGCCCGCGGCGATCGTCGCGGAAGTGACCCAGTCGGGCCTGCGCGGCCGCGGCGGCGCGGGCTTCCCGACCGGCATCAAGTGGAAGACGGTCCACGACACCAAGGCGGCGCAGAAATACATCGTCTGCAACGCCGACGAAGGCGATTCAGGCACTTTCGCCGACCGCATGATCATGGAAGGCGACCCCTTCGTCCTGATCGAAGGCATGACGATCGCCGGCATCGCCGTCGGTGCCACCAAGGGCTTCGTCTACATCCGCTCCGAATACCCGCACGCGGTCGCGGCCATGCAGGCGGCGATCGCGGTGGCGCGCAAGGACGGCGTGCTCGGCACGGGTGTCGCCGGCTCCGCGCATGATTTCGACATGGAGGTCCGCGTCGGCGCCGGCGCCTATGTGTGCGGCGAAGAGACGGCGCTGCTCGACAGCCTCGAAGGAAAGCGCGGCACGGTCCGGGCCAAGCCGCCGCTGCCGGCGCATCACGGCCTGTTCGGCAGGCCGACCGTCGTCAACAACGTGATCTCGCTCGCTTCCGTGCCGGTGATCCTGTCGGAGGGAAGTGCGCACTACCGCGACTTCGGGATGGGCCGCTCGCGCGGCACGATGCCGATCCAGCTCGCCGGCAACATCAGGTACGGCGGGCTTTACGAAACCGCGTTCGGCCCGACGCTCGGCGCGCTCGTCGACGACATCGGCGGCGGCACCGCCAGCGGCCGTCCGGTGCGCGCGGTGCAGGTCGGCGGCCCGCTCGGCGCCTATTTCCCCCGCGCCCTGTTCGACACGCCGTTCGACTACGAGGCGTTCACCGCGCGCGACGGCCTGATCGGGCATGGCGGCATCGTCGTCTTCGACGACACCGTGGACATGGCGCGCCAGGCACGCTTCGCGATGGAGTTCTGCTCGATCGAATCCTGCGGCAAATGCACGCCGTGCCGCATCGGATCGACGCGCGGCACCGAGGTCATCGACAAGATTCTGCGCGACGAGCAGCGCGACGCCAACCTGACGCTGCTTGAAGACCTCTGCCAGACCCTGAAATTCGGTTCGCTCTGCGCGCTCGGTGGCTTCACGCCCTATCCGGTGATGAGCGCCGTGCGCCACTTCCCCGAGGATTTCGGCCCGAGGCCAAGCCTCGAAGCCGCGGAATAAGGGATAGCCCCATGGACGGCCCCATGCACCTGATCAAGGAAACCGATTACGGCACGCCCGCCTCCAAGGCGGAAAAGATGGTGACGCTCACCATCGATGGCTTCCCGGTCACCGTTCCGGAAGGCACGTCGATCATGCGCGCGGCGATGGACGCCGGCATCAAGGTGCCCAAGCTCTGCGCCACCGATTCGATCCAGTCCTTCGGCTCGTGCCGCCTCTGCCTCGTCGAGGTGAAGGGCCGCAACGGCACGCCCGCCTCGTGCACGACGCCGGTCGCCCAGGGGATCGAGGTGTCGACCCAGACGCCGCGCCTCAAGCAGCTTCGCCGCGGCGTGATGGAGCTCTACATCTCCGACCACCCGCTCGACTGCCTGATCTGCTCCGCCAACGGCGATTGCGAGCTGCAGGACATGGCCGGTGCGGTCGGCCTGCGCGAGGTGCGCTACGGCTATGACGGCGCCAACCACCTGAAGTCCGAGAAGGACGAGTCGAACCCGTACTTCACCTTCGATCCGTCGAAATGCATCGTCTGCTCGCGCTGCGTGCGCGCCTGCGAGGAGACGCAGGGCACGTTCGCGCTGACCATCGACGGCCGCGGCTTCGCCTCCGTCGTGTCGCCGGGCATGAGCGAGAAGTTCCTGGAGTCCGAGTGCGTGTCGTGCGGCGCCTGCGTGCAGGCCTGCCCGACGGCGACCTTGATGGAGAAGTCGGTCATCGAGACCGGCCAGCCCGAGCATTCGGTGGTCACGACCTGCGCCTATTGCGGCGTCGGCTGCTCGTTCAAGGCGGAGATGCGCGGCGAGGAGCTCGTGCGCATGGTCCCCTACAAGGACGGCAAGGCCAATCACGGCCATTCCTGCGTCAAGGGCCGCTTCGCGTGGGGCTATGCGACCCACAAGGAACGCATCCTCAAGCCCATGATCCGCAGCAAGATCACGGATCCGTGGAAGGAAGTGTCGTGGGACGAGGCGTTCGCCTACACGGCCGCCGAGTTCAAGCGCATCCAGGCGCAGTACGGCCGCGGCTCGGTCGGCGGCATCACCTCGTCGCGCTGCACCAATGAAGAGACCTTCCTGGTGCAGAAGCTGATCCGCGCCGGCTTCGGCAACAACAACGTCGATACCTGCGCCCGCGTCTGCCATTCGCCGACCGGTTTCGGCCTGTCGAATGCCTTCGGCACCTCGGCCGGCACGCAGGATTTCGACTCGGTCGAGCACAGCGACGTCATCATGGTCATCGGCGCCAACCCGACCGACGGCCACCCGGTCTTCGCCTCGCGCATGAAGAAGCGGCTGCGCGAGGGCGCGAAGCTGATCGTCATCGATCCGCGGCGCATCGACCTGGTGCGCACGCCGCATATCGAGGCGGCGCATCACCTGCCGCTGCTCCCCGGCACCAACGTCGCGATCCTGTCGGCGCTGGCGCATGTGATCGTGACCGAGGGGCTGGTCAACGAGGCGTTCGTGCGCGAGCGCTGCGACTGGGACGAGTTCCAGCGCTGGGCCAGCTTCGTCAGCGAGACGCGCAACAGCCCGGAGGAGGTCTCCAAGATCTCCGGCGTTCCGGCGGAGACGATCCGCGAAGCGGCCCGTCTCTACGCCACCGGCGGCAACGGTGCCATCTATTACGGCCTGGGCGTCACGGAGCACAGCCAGGGCACGACCACCGTGATGGCGATCGCGAACCTCGCCATGGCCACTGGCAACCTCGGCAAGCTGGGCGTGGGCGTGAACCCGCTGCGCGGCCAGAACAACGTGCAGGGCGCCTGCGACATGGGCTCGTTCCCGCACGAGCTGTCGGGCTACCGCCACATCTCCGACGAGTCGACCCGTGCCATCTTCAACGAGCTGTGGGGCGTAGCGCTCGACAAGGAGCCGGGCCTGCGCATCCCCAACATGCTCGACGCGGCCGTCGACGGCACGTTCAAGGGCATCTACATCCAGGGCGAGGACATCCTGCAGTCCGATCCCGACACCAAGCACGTGTCGGCCGGCCTCGCGGCGATGGAGTGCGTTGTCGTGCAGGACCTGTTCCTGAACGAGACGGCCCGCTACGCGCATGTCTTCCTGCCGGGCTCCACCTTCCTCGAGAAGGACGGGACGTTCACCAACGCCGAACGCCGCATCCAGCGCGTGCGCAAGGTGATGACGCCGAAGAACGGCTTCGCCGACTGGGAGATCACGGTGAAGCTGGCCGAGGCGCTCGGCTTCAACATGCACTACGACCACCCGTCGCAGATCATGGACGAGATCGCCCGGCTCACGCCGACCTTCAAGGGCGTGTCCTACGCAAAGCTGGACGAGGTCGGCTCGGTGCAGTGGCCGTGCAACGACAAGACGCCGGTCGGCACGCCGGTGATGCATATCGGCGGCTTCGCGCGCGGCAAGGGCAAGTTCAACATCACCGAGTACGTGGCGACCGACGAGCGTACGGGCCCGCGCTTCCCGCTGCTGCTGACCACGGGGCGCATCCTGAGCCACTACAATGTCGGCGCCCAGACGCGCCGCACCGCCAACACGGCGTGGCACCCCGAGGACCGGCTGGAGATCCATCCGCACGATGCCGAGCAGCGCGGCGTCCGCGACGGCGACTGGGTGAAGCTCCAGAGCCGCGCCGGCGACACCAGCCTGCGCGCCCTGATCACCGATCGCGTGGCGCCGGGTGTCGTCTACACGACCTTCCATCACCCGGATACGCAGGCCAACGTCATCACCACCGACTTCTCGGACTGGGCGACGAACTGCCCCGAGTACAAGGTGACGGCGGTGCAGGTCATGCCGTCCAACGGGCCGACCAAGTGGCAGGAGGATTACCAGGAGCTCAGCGTCAAGACGCGCCGGATCGGCGATCTGGCGGGTGCCGCGGAATGAGCGTGCCCGTCCCTCTTCGCCCCGTGCCGCGCGCGGTGTGGCGCAGCAATGGCGCTGCCGCGGGCGAGCGCACGCTTGCCGAGGAGGTGGCGGTCGCCTTCACCTATAACCGGACGGCGCATGCGGTGATGATGGCGACACCCGCCGACCTCGAGGACTATGCGGTCGGCTTCAGTCTGGCCGAGGGCATCATCGAGCGCCCGCAGGACATCGAGGAGCTCGAGGTCGTGCCGACGGAGCACGGCATCGAGCTGCGCATGTGGATCGGCCGCGACAAGGGCGGCGTGTTCCACGAGCGCCGCCGCTATCTCGCCGGCCCGACCGGCTGCGGCCTGTGCGGCATCGAAAGCCTGGCCGAGGCTATGCGGCCATCCCCGCGCGTCGGAACGGGCCGCGTCTTCGCCGCGGCGGATATCGCGACCGCGGTCGCCTCGCTGCCCGTCGGCCAGACCCTCAATCGCCAGACCCGCGCTGTGCACGGTGCCGCGTACTGGGAGCCCGAAAGCGGCCTCGTCGCGCTGCGCGAGGATGTCGGGCGGCACAACGCGCTCGACAAGCTGGCCGGCGCGCTGGCGCTGGCCGGGACACAGGCGGAACGCGGCATCGTGGTGCTGACCAGCCGCGTTTCGGTCGAGATGGTGCAGAAGGCCGCCGTGATGGGCGCGCCGGTGGTCGTCGCGGTGTCGGCGCCGACCGCGCTCGCGGTGCGCACGGCGGATGCGGCAGGGATCACCCTGATCGCCGTAGCGCGCGACGACGGCTTCGAGATCTTCACCCACGGCCATCGCGTCACGACGGAGCGCGCCGAACATGTCGCCTGACAAGCTTGTCTACATGGCGAACCAGATCGGCAAGTTCTTCGCCCACGAGGGCGACACGAAGGCCGCGCAGAGCATCGCCACGCATCTCAGGAAGTTCTGGGACCCGCGGATGCGCACCGCCATCGTCGCCCATCTGGACGGCGGCGGAAAAGGCCTCGACCCGTTCGTCCGCCAGGCCGTCGAAAGCCTGCGCGCGGAGCGTCCCACCGCCGCCTGACCCGCCCTCGCCGGTCCCCCATCTATCGCCCGGAGGCGGAGGCCCGTATATAGGGGTCTCCACGCGACGACGGCCGCGCTGACGAACAGCAAGCGCGGACCTGGCTAATGAGGCGAATTGGCGATGACAGCACCTGGTACGCCGCTTGGCGCGGCCCTGCCGCGCCGTGAGGACGAAAGACTTGTCTCCGGCAAGGGCATCTTCACTGCCGACCTGCACCATCACGGACTTTGCCACGCCGTCTTCCTGCGCAGCCCGCACGGTCATGCGCGCATAGAACGGATCGCGACCGATGCGGCCGCGTCGCTGCCCGGCGTGATCGCCGTGCTGACGGCCAAGGATCTCCCGTCGGATCGCGGCGCCGCGATCGAATCGGTCATCCAGCTCAAGCGGCCGGACGGCGCGCCGGCCCCGTCCACCCCGCGACCGCTCCTCGTCGGCGACGTCGTGCGGCATCTGGGCGAGCCGGTGGTCATGATCATCGCCGAGAGCGCCGCGATCGGCGCCGATGCCGCCGAACTGGTGGAGGTGGACTACGCGCCGCTGCCGGCCGTGGCGACCTGCCGCGATGCGCTTGCGACAGGCGCGCCGGCCGTGTGGACCGAAACGCCCGACAACATCGCCTTCGTGTGGCGCCAGGGCGCGCACGAGGCCGTGGCCGAGGCCATCGCTGGCGCCGCGCACGTCACGCGGCTCGACTATGCACTGTCGCGGGTGGCCGCCGCCCCGCTCGAGCCGCGGGTAACGATGGCGCAGCCGGAGAGCGACGGCCGCATGCTGGTCCATTCCAGCACGCAGAACCCGTACCAGCTTCGCGACTTGCTGGTCCGCCAGTTCGGCGAAACCGCGGACCGCATCCGCGTCGTCGCGGGTGATGTCGGCGGCTCGTTCGGGATGAAGGCAGGGATTTTCCGCGAGGATGCGCTGGTGTTCTGGGCGGCGCGGCGCCTGGGCCGGCCGGTGCGCTGGATCCCCGACCGGGCCGAGGCGTTCCTGTCCGACGACCAGGCGCGCGACGTCGTCTTCTCCGCGGCCCTCGCCCTCGACGCAGACGGCACATTCAAGGCGCTGCAGGTGCGCTACGACATCAATGTCGGTGCCTACGTGTCCGGCCGGTCGCTTGGGCCCATCACGAATGTCGGCGGCGTTGCCGGCGCCTACCGCACGCCGCTGATCGCGGCCGAGGTCTATGGCGTCTTCACCAACACGATCCCGACCTCGCCCTATCGCGGTGCCGGGCGGCCGGATGCGACATACGTGATCGAGCGGCTGATCGACGTAGCCGCCGCCGAGATGGGCATCGATCCGATCGAGTTGCGCCGGCGCAACCTGATTCCAGCCCAGGCGATGCCATACAAGACCGGCCTGATCTTCGAATACGATTGCGGCGACTTCGCCGCCAACATGGAAACCGCCGCGCGGCGCGCCGACCTGGCCCGCCTCCCCGCGCGCAAGGTGGCGGCCGCCCGGCGCGGCAAGCTGCGCGGCGTCGGCATCTGCAATCCGGTCGAGGCGGCGGGCGGGCCTTACGGTCGTCCGCAACCCGACCAGGCGCGCGTCCTCGTGCGCGAGGATGGCAGCGCGCATCTCTATACGGGCGCCATGTCGGTCGGCCAGGGCCTCGAAACCGCGCTGGCGCAGATGACGGCTGCGCGGCTGGGCATCCCCATGGACCGCGTCGTCTATCACCAGGGCGACACGACGGGACTGCCGTCAGGCCGCGGCAGCGGCGGCTCGAGCGGCCTGTGCGTCAGCGGCAGCGCCGTGTCGGTCACGATCGATGAGACGATCGAGGCGGGCCGCCGGATCGCCGCCGACCAGCTCGAGGTCGCCGCCGCCGACATCGAGTTCGAAGCCGGCAGATATGTCGTCGCGGGCACGGACCGCGCGATCTCGCTTGCCGACGTCGCGAAAGCCGCGGCGAATGCAGACGGTGCATCGCAGCGTGGGCTGACGGCGCAGGCCACCTTCCAGCCGCCGTCGGTCACCTTTCCCAACGGCTGCCACATCTGCGAGGTCGAGGTCGATCCGGAAACAGGCGCCGTCGAGTTGATCAACTACGTGGCTGTCGAGGATGTCGGCCGTGTCCTCAACCCCTTGCTGGTGCACGGGCAGATCCACGGCGGCGTCGCGCAGGGCATCGGGCAGGCGCTGTGCGAGCACGTCGTGTACGATCCTGAGTCGGCGCAGCTCCTGAGCGGCTCCTTCATGGACTATGCCATGCCGCGCGCGGGCGACATGCCGAACATCACGATCGAAATGCGCGCGGTGCCGACCAAGGTCAATCCGCTGGGCGCCAAGGGCGTCGGCGAGGCCGGCACGATCGGCGCCCTGTCGGCCACCATCAACGCGGTGTGCGATGCTCTGGCGCCGCTCGGCGTTCGTCACCTCGAAATGCCGGCGACCCCGGACCGCGTCTGGGCGGCCATCCAGAACGCGCGCCGGACCGGCTGATCCCGGTTCGCCGCGGGGCGCGGTCAATGCGTCATCAGCACCGGCAGGGGCGCATTGGCGCAGACGTGGTTCGTCACGCCGCCGAGCACGAACTCGCGCAAACGGCTGTGCGTGTAGGCGCCCATGACCAGCAGGCTCGCGCCGATGTTCTTTGCCTCGTCGAGGATGTATCGGCCCGCGTCGCTCGCATCGACCTTCGCGGAGGCAACCGCGGCCTCGATGCCGTGGCGGGCCAGATAGCCGGTCAGCGCGCGCGGATCGGCGTTGATCTTCTTGCGCGCTTCCTCGCCGACGATCACCGTGACCCTCGATGCTCCTTTCAGGATGGGCATGGCGGCGCCGATGGCGGTCGGCCTCGACGCTGCCGTTCCACGCGATCGCGATCGGCCCGTTGGCGACCGGTAGCGCCATCTCGGGCGCAGGCGGCACGACGAGGACCGGCCGCGGCGTTCCGAACAGCGCCGCCTCCAGCACGCCGCTGAGCAGCGCTGTGGTCAGGTTCTCGGCGGTGGCACCCGGCCGGCCGACGATGATCAGGTCGGCGAAGCGGCCCTGGCGGCCGATCTCCTGCTCCGTCCCCTTCCGCTCGATCCATTGCGGCTCGATCGACAGACCCGCGGTCTTGCGCCACTGCGCGAACGTATTCTTGGCCTTGGCCCGGCGCGCCTCGATCTGGGCATCGACGGCGGCCAGCATGGAGGCAACGACGCCGGACGCCACACCCGCGTCCAGGTAGGGCAGCGCGTGCGGGTCCTCGCTGACATGCAGCACGTCGATGTGCGAGCGGAAATGCCGCGCGAGCGATTGCGTGGCGTCGAGCACCGCGCGATCCACGTCATCGCCTGTGATCACGGAGAGCAGAACTTCGAAACTCATCTCGTTTCCTTCACGACTGGACTGCTGCCGGCGGCCGCGCTCGTCCAGACCATCCGCCGCCGGTCGTCGAGCACATAACCGCGTTTGGCGAAGACCGTTCCCCACCAGGCCGCGGCGTGCGCGACGGCGATCTCGATTTCCTTCGTGTCATGCCGACGCGCCAGCGCGGCAATCGCCTCGAGCAGGCGGTCGGCGACGATCTCGCGGCCGAATGGCGCAACCGCGGCGAGATCCGCGACGACCATGACGCGGCCGCTGCGCAGGCACGGCCGCACGAAATAGGAGAACAGGCCGACGATGCAGCGATCGGGCTGCTCCGCGACCATGAGTCCGGACGGCCACCGGGCATCGGTGGGCCGGATCAGAAATGCTTCGGCATAGGCCTGCCACGCAGCGGCGGAGAGACACCGGACGCCCTCTCTAACCAGCGGAAATGCTTGCATAATCCGCTCACCGGGCAGGGCCCTGACCGGGAACTCGATGAAGCTGTCGAGCGGGAAGCGAGCGCCGCACATGCGGGTCAGAATGGGCTTGCCTGAGCGCCGCCGCCTTGATCTGCCTCAAACCGTCACAGCCCCCTTCCGAACGGTTGCCTAATGCCGGACAGGCGCCCAAAATCGTCCGCATGGACGAGCGACAGAAACGGGCACCGTCATCGGACAACCGCGCGTCATCGCGCGACTGCCGCCGGTGCGAGATTCGTCACCTCGCCTTCTGCGGCGCGCTCGACGTCGCGAACCTGGACGAGATCCAGGCGATCATGCAGATGAAGATGCTGCAACCCGGCGATCACGTCATCAACGAGGGCGACGACGCCGAGGCGGTGTTCAACGTCGTGTCCGGCTGCGTGAAGCTCTACAAGCTTCTGCCCGACGGCCGCTGCCAGATCACCGGCTTCCTTCTGCCGGGCGATTTCTGCGGCATCGCCACGGACGGCACGTACGCCTACAGCGCGGCCGCGATCGAGCCGACCGAGATCTGCAGCATGTCGCGCCGCAGGCTCGAGGACGTCTTCACGCGCCATCCCGAGCTCGAGCGCCGCCTGCTCGCCATGGTCAGCCACGAGCTGTCGGCGGCGCAGGAGCAGATGCTGTTGCTTGGCCGCAAGACGGCGGCCGAGCGGGTCGCGGCCTTCCTGCTCAACCTGTCCAGGCGCAGCGCCCGCGTGGGGTGGCCCGAAAATCCGGTCCATCTGCCGATGACGCGCGCCGACATCGCCGACTATCTCGGCCTGACGATCGAGACGGTGAGCCGCACGATCACCGCGCTGAAGAAGGATGGTCTGATCAACCTGAAGGGCACAAGCGAGGTCGCGATTCCGGCGCGGAGCCGCCTGTCCGCCCTCGCGGCCGGAGAGAGCGGCGCGACCGGATCGGCCTGAACGCCGCGACCGGTGCCGCCGCGCTGACGCCGTAAGCCCGCGCTCAGTGCGACAGCAGGACAGGCACGGTCATGTGCCGCAGGATCTCGCGCGTCATGCCGCCCAGCACCAGCTCGCGCACGCGCGTATGGCCGTAGCACCCCATGACCAGCAGGTCGGCGCCGAAATCGGCGATCCGCGACAGCAGGACGTCCGCCTCGCTGCAGTCGTCCGTCCTCAGATGGTCCGGCCGCGCCTGGATCCCATGGTCATGAAGGAACCGGCATAGATCCTCGGCCGGCTTCACGCCGTCGCCCGCGCAGCCCGCCTCGGCATCGATGGACACGACCCATACGGAGCTCGCCTGCCGCATCAAGGGCAAGGCGTCGGCGACCGCGCGCGCCGCCTCGCGGCTGCCATCCCACGCTATGACGATGCGTTTTCCGAGACCGGGCGCCGCACCGATATAGGGCACGACCAGGACCGGGCGGCCGCTGCCGAGCGCCACCTCCTCCGCGCGCGCCGCCAGCGGGGCGTCGGGGGATGCCGGATCAGCCTGCCCGACGACAACGATGTCGGCGTAGCGGGACAGACGGCGCATCGCCGACACGCTCGCATCGCGCACAAACCGCCATTCGCTTTCGAGGCCGCGGCGGACGACGTGGTCGAGGAAGCGGCGCCTTGCCGCCGCCGCGTCGTCGAAGTCGAGCTTCTCCTGATCCGCCAGGACCGCGGGCGGCAACGCGCCGACCATGAAGACGGGCGGCAGGACCGGCCGTGCGACATAGACGCCGGTCACCTTGCCGGCGACCCGTCTGGCGAGATCGACCGCAACCTCGATCCGGCGGTCGGACCAGGCCCCGCAGTCGACATGGACCAGGACGCGCTTGAATGCATGCGCCGTCGCCGCGGACTCCGTCCGCGACGCTTCGATCTGCTCCGCCAGGGTAGCCATCGCATGCTCCTGTTTTGCGGAAGCCTCAGCTCCCGTAGCTCAGCACGCGGGCATCCAGCGTCATGTGGTCCTTCACCGCACGGACGCCGGGGATGTTCTCAGCCGCGATCCGCATCGCATCGCGCTGCTCCTCGCTTTCAATGAAGCCCCAGAAATGGACTTTGCCGTCGGTGACGACGATGTTGATCATGCGCTCGCTCCACCACGGCTGCCGGCCCAGATGCTTGAGCAGCCGGTCACGGATCGCCTGATCGTCGGTCGCGACCGGCCCGGGACCTTTGGCGGCGCGCGATGCGAAAGCGCGCAGCAGGTTGGCGCGGCTCACGATACCGACCACGCGTCCGTCGCTGACCACCGGCACACGCTTGATACTGTGCTTCTCCAGCAGCTCGACGATGTCGACGATGGGCGTGGTCGCTTCCACCGACACGACTGGGCGCGTCATGATGTCCCGCGCCTTGCGGGCGCGCGCCTTGATGTAATCCTCCGCCAGCGTGGGCTTGTCGGTGAGGATGCTCAGCCACCACGACCGGCGCTTCTGGGTCCCGATCTCGCCGCGGCGAATCAGGTCGCCCTCGCTGACGATTCCCACGAGCTGGCCATGGGCGCCGATGACCGGCACGGCGCTGATGCCGCGTCCGAGCATCAGCGCGGCTATCTGCTCGACGGGAACGTCGGGATCGACCGATATGACACTGTCCGTCATCACGTCCGCTGCCTTCATGATGCTTCTCCCTTCTGATCAGGCGACGTTGACGACGTTACGCCCTGGATGCATCCGGCGGCTTTGATGTGGATCAACGGTATCCGGCGGGCGATTCCCGATGCTCTCAGCGGCGCTTCAGGCTCATGATGAAGCTGGCGACGTCCCTCGTCTCGTCGGCGGACAGGATCAGCATCGGCATGATCGGATGGGGCGTCCGCAGGAAGTTCTGCAGCGTGACCTCATTCATGCCGGGCCGATTGGCAACCGCTTCGAAGGTTGGCGCGCCGACCGCCGCCGGGGGCCGCTGACGTGCGGCGACGACGTGGCATCCCGAACAGAGCTGCATCGCCAGATTGCGTCCGCCCTCGACCGACCCGACCTCCTGGGCCACGGCGGTGAACGACATGACGCATGAGGCAATCGCGACAGGCAAAGCGCGCATGAGCTCCTCCGTCCTCGCTGTGATGGTTCGGGGTCGTCGTCAGCGCACGTAGGCAACGCGGAACGGCCGCGTCACGCCATCGTGCTCCGTGATCGACACGTATTCGCCCGTCTTCATGACATGCCGGTCGAACCTGAAGATCGGCTCGTCGTCGTCCTCGCCCGGCGCGTAGGAGAACATCCACCGGCCGCCCGGTCCGTGGATGAGAAGGCCGCTCTCCTCGTCGCCATTCCCGAAGCGCCGGACGGTGCACTTCTCCCTGTTCTTCTTCCAGCCGTCGGCATCGAGAAGTCCGTCGGCCTTGAGTGGTGCCACGAACTCGTACCCGTAATTGGGATTGCCCTGCGGGAACTCCTTCGTGCGGGCCAGTTCCAGCCGGATGCGTTTGAGCGTCATGATCGGACCTCCTTTGACAGCGGACCACGCCATCGATGCACCCGAGGACGTCCGAATCCTTGCGCTGGATCAAAGGCACAAAAAGCCGAGCAGTTGAGCCAGATCAAAGCCGGCCGCCCGCACCGGATGCTACCCAGCCCAGACCAGACAGGAGGGTCGGATGGGCGAGATGTGGTACCTGGGATTGGTGATCGGTGCGTTCCTTGCATTCATCGTTTCGCTGACATGGGTTGAGCGGACATGGCGCCCGAAGGCGACGGAAGCGCCGCCGGAACAGGCCGCGCCGGCCGAACGCCGCGCAGCGTAGGACGGGCTGCCGGCCCTAGCGGCGCGCGCCACTGCCGCCGCCACGCACGTCCTGGAAGCGCATGCCGCTCGACATGCCGGCTCGGCTCGGGGTCGGGTGGATTTACGCCACCAGCATCACGATCGCGGTGCCCCAGAGCGTCAGGATGATCTGCCCGAGGGCATAAGGGACGGTGTAGCCGAGCACCGGCACCTGGCTCCCCGCCCTTTCCTGGACGGCCGCGAGGGACGGAGTCGTGGTCTGCGCGCCGGCACAGGCGGCAAGCAGCAGAACCGGATTCATTTTCAGGACATGCCGGCCGAAGAGCACGCCGGCGAGCAGCGGGACAATCGTGCAGACGCATCCCGCGACGAAAAGGGCGATGCCTGATTCGCGCAGGGCTTCGATGAAATGCGGTGCAGCCTGAAGCCCGGTGATGCCGACGAAGGCGGCCAGCCCGAGGCTGCGCATGAGCTCGATCGCCGCGGCGGGTATGTGCCCGAAATCGGGCCGCAGCGCGGCGAAATGGCCGATGATGACGCCGGCCAGCAGCGCGCCGACGCTGGTGCCGAGGCCGATCTTGGCGCCGCCGACCGTGATGTAGAGCGCGCCGACGATGCCGCCGATGAAGACGCCGACACCGAGTGCGGCAAGGTCGGCGGCGAACCCTGACGGCACGACGCGGCCGATATTGGCCGCCACCTGCGCGACATTCTTCTCGAGGCCGACGACTTCGAGCACGTCGGCGCGCTCCAGAGTCGTGCCGGGAAGGATCGGCACCTCCTGTCCGAGCCGGGTCATGCGCCTAAGTCCGACACCCCGTGTCTCGGGTTGCAACGCCAGCTCGCCGAGCGTCCGGCCGATGACCTCCTGGCGCGCGACGATCACCGAAGCGAAGGCGACCGGAAAGTCGAGCAGCTCCTGGTCATGCACCTCCTCACCCCGGACGGGCGGAGGGCCCGTGATCAGCTCGCGCCGGCCGCCGAGCACGATCAGGTCGCCGGCACGAATGACGGTGTCCGGCTCTACCGCGAGGATGTCCGCCCCGCGGCGGAGACGGAGGATGAAGATACGGCCGCGCAGGGAGGCCTCGATCTCGCGCGCGGGCCTGCCGACGAGGGCAGGATCGTCGATGCGATAGGCGCGCATCGCGAACGGGCGGTAGCCCGACAGAATCCCCTCCGTTGTGCTCTTGATGCCGAGGCTGCGCTCGAGCGCCCGCGCCTCCTCGCGAAGATCGATGCCGAGAATCTTCGGCGCGATCCGGCTGAGGAACCAGATGGCGCCGAATGTGCCGAACACATAAGTGAGTGCATCGCCGATGGCGACGTGCGCAACGAATTTGTCGCGCACGTCCTGCGGGAGCGGCAGGGTGTTGATCGCCTCGCTCGCCGTGCCGATCGCCGGTGACTGCGTCAGCGCGCCAGACAGGAGGCCGCCGGCCAGGCCGGGATCGAGACCGAGGAGCCTTGCGAACAGCACGCACACGGCAAGTCCGACCACGCACTGGAACAAAGTCAGGACAAGCGGCTTCAACCCGTCGCGCTTCAGGCCCTTCACGAACTGCGGGCCGACGGCATAGCCATTGGCGAACAGGAACAGCAGAAACAGCACCGACTTCGCCGTGGGAGATACGGCGATGTCGAGCTGCCCGATCACCAGCCCGGCAAACAGCGCGCCGGTGACCGCCCCGAGGCTGATCGACGCGAATTTCACGCTGCCGATCCAGAAGCCGATACCGACCGTCACGAAGATCGCCAGCTCCGGGTAGCGCCGGAGCGTGTCCGCGATCATGTCCAGCAGGAACATTGGCAATCCCCGCGCCGTCTGTCCGCCGCGCAAACGCCTACGCGGCGGGCTCGGTCTGGCGTTTGCTCCTTGCCTTCGGCGGCGCTGCCGCCGGCGCGGCCTTCAGCACTTTCAACCCGAGCGCCGCGGTGTAGCCGTGGATCTCCTTGACGTCGAGCTTGCGCATGAACTCGATCGTCTCCGCCGAGATCACCTGCCCCGGCACCATGATCGGGAAGCCCGGCGGGTACGGGATGACGAAATTGGCCGAGACGAGCTCCGGCCCTTCCTTCAGGCGCCTGTCGATCTCCTTGCTGTTCAGCTTGATGTGTTCGCAGCCGTTCGGATCGTACGCCGCGTAATAGGCTTCGCGGATTCTGCCCTCGAGCGTCTTGCTGTCCGGCCGGTCGCGATAGGTATCGCTGAAGCGGCTGAAATTCGGCAGGTCCGGCACGTCCTTGGTCAGCGACCGGACGCGCGCCTCGAATGCCGCCCGTTCGTCCTCGCCGCCATCGGCGAGCCGCTTTTCGATGCCGCGGGCGATGTCGGCCAGGACCTTGATCAGATGGGCCGCGTCGCTGCGCGTGTTGTTGATGTTGATCTGGACGAGGATGCTGTTGCGCGACGTCTTGTTGATCTGGATGTCGTACTTGGACGCGAGCAGCCCCTTGAACTGCGTGCCGTCGAAGCCGGCCGTGCCGCACACCAGCGTCATGCGCGTGGGATCGAGGAAGAACTCGTCCCGATCCAGCGCCTGGATCGCGTCGCGCCAGTTGGAATGCGGCGCGCCGTAGTCCTTGAAGCCCGTCGCGCGCAACTCGGCCGGGATCATCTCCTCCGGCGTCAGGATGCGGAAGTACTTGGAGATCAGCGGGTGCGCGTTGATCTCGCGCCGCAGCTCGACCGCGAGCTGGATGGCGCCCATGACCAGCTCGTAGCCTTCCAGCTCCATCTGCCGGCGCGCCACGTCCAGCGAGGCGATGATCTGCAGGTTCGGCGAGGTCGAGGTATGCGTGAAGAATGCCTCGTGGAACTGCTCCTCCACCGTGTGCCAGTCCTGGTCGCAGACCAGGATCATCGATCCCTGGCGGAGCGCCGACATCGATTTGTGCGTCGAGTTCGTCTGGTAGATGCGCACCCGCGCCTTGTCGGGATCCGGCAGAAGCTGCATGTCGAGGAGTCGGGTGTTGCCGGGATCCATATCGCCGGCCTCCTTCTTGAACGCCGCGTAGCGCTCGCGATAGGCCGGATCGCGGAACTGCTCCCACAGGGTGGCGGCGGCACCCATCGCGGTCCTGCGGCGCAGGTAGGGCGAGGAATGCGCAAAGCCGAACCAGGCCTCGTCCCATAGGAAGATGAGGTCCGGCTTGATCGCGAGGCATTCTTCCATCACCCGCCGCGCGTGGTAGACGTGCCCGTCGAAGGTGCAGTTGGTCAGCAGGACCATGCGGGCGGCGTCGAGCTTGCCTTCCGCCTTCAATGTCAGCAGCGCCTGCTTGATCGCGCGCAGCGGCACGCCGCCATACATCGAGTACTCCATCATCGGATAGGCTTCGAGGTAGTAGGGCTGCGCGCCGGCGAGCACCATGCCGTAGTGGTGAGATTTGTGGCAGTTGCGGTCGACCAGCACGATGTCGCCCGGCCGGAGCAGAGCCTGCTCCACGATCTTGTTGGACGTCGACGTGCCGTTGGTCACGAAGAAGGCGCGGTCGGCGCCGAAGGCGCGCGCGGCTTTCTCCTGCGCCACCTTGATGTTGCCGGTCGGCTCCAGCAGGCTGTCCAGACCGCCGGTCGTCGCAGACGATTCCGCCAGGAAAAGATTCTGGCCGTAGAACTCGCCCATGTCGCGGATCCAGTTGGACTTGAAGATCGCCTTGCCGCGCGCGATCGGCAGCGCGTGGAAGGTGCCGATCGGACGCTGCGCGTACTTCTGGAGATTGGCGAAATACGGCGCGTCGAAGCGGTCGGCGATCCCCTCGAGAAGACTGAGATGGATCTCGGTCTGCTCCTCGACCTGGTAGAAGATCCGGCGGATGCACGCCGAATCGTCCGAGCCGGCCAGCTGCTCGACGTCGCGATCCGTCAGGAGATAGATGTCGAGCTCCGGCCGGACGCGCTTGAGCGCGCGCGCCAGCGCCGTGCCGAAATCGATCTCCTTGTGCCGGCTGGGCCCCATGTAGCCCGCGAGATAGTCGCGCAGCAGCGGCAAAGCGTGATGCGATTCGAACGGGAAGCCGTCATAGATCACGACGGCTTCGATATTGGGATTGATGACAGTGGCGACGACCGCATCCTCGAACGACCCGACCATCACCGGTTCGTAGAGGAATTCGTCCTGCGCTCGGCGCAGCCGCCGGATCTTCTGCCGTGCCTCCGGCCAGCTTGCCGGCGAGGTGGGCGCGACGAACAGCACTTCGAAATACGGCTTGTGAGGGACGGCGCCGGCCGCGGCCGAAGTAGCGGGCGAGACGCCGCTTGGCTCCGATTCCTCCACGGCCTCCGCGGCCGACGGATCCTCACGATAGCTTCGCGACAGCAGGGCGCCGCTGATGCGCTGCACCAGCCGCACGAGGCCGCTCGCATCGCCGCTCGCGAGGCGCTCGCGCACCGCCGCCATGAGCTTCGGCCCCGGATAGGCGAAGAACGACTCCAGGACCTCCATCTGCCCGAGGAGATCGGACGCGATCGAGCGCAGATCTCCGGCCGCGTTCCGCTGTTCGGCATCTCCGGCCGTGGCGGCGGCCCAGCTCCTGGCGATGCGCGTCAGGGTGCGCCAGCGATCGAGCCGCTCGGCCCACGCGGAGTAGAAAGTCTGGGTTCCAGACGAACGGACTGCTTCGTCCTGTCTTGCGGCCATGGGCTGTCTCCTCCCGGGGAAGTCCCCGAAGCGCAGCACATCGCAACCCTGCATGAAATCCGGTCCGCTCCCGAGGGCGGCGGCAGCATTGCCGTAGTCTCCCTGCGGTTGACGCGCTGGCGCATGCGAAACGCGCGGCCTACAGGGTTTCCCGGCTGTGCCTTACGCAGTTCCCGATATGGATACCGCGCCAACAGCCCAATACTCCGCCAAGGCCTGCCCCGATATCGCAGCCTCGAAACCGGGAGGCGCGCATGAAGCTTTTTGTCCTGTCTGGCATGGCAGCCATGGCGCTTGCGTGGGCGTCGGGCGCGTCGGCGCAGCAGACCGACATGCGTCAGAGCTTCGGCAGCGATCCGCCAAGCATCGTCATGGCCGACACCGTCACCACGAAGGCGACAGTCATCGTTCTGGACCGCGACACCCGTCGGATCACGCTGCAGGAAGAGGACGGCGACGAACATGCGATGGTGGCCGGTCCCGAGATCAGGAATTTCGACCAGATCGAGGTCGGCGACACGGTCACGACCGAATACTCCGTCGAGATCCGCGTCCATGTCCGCAAGCCGGGCGAGCCTCCGGCGGGCGCTGCCAGCAGCCTGGAGGCTGCACCGCTGGGCCAGAAGCCGGGCGGCAGGATGACGGAACGCACGGAAATCATCGCCACGATCGACGACATCGACTATGCGCAGCGGACGGTCACGCTGCGCAATCCCGAGGGCAAGACCCGGCTCATCGTCGTCAATGATCGCGTGAAAGACCTCGATCGGTTCAAGAAGGGCGACGAGATCGCCATCCGCCACACGGAGGTGCTGGCGATCTCGGTCACGAAGTAGCGGCGGGCCGCGCTACAGCAGCTTCCACTCGCCGCTCTTCACGCGGCAGCGATTGAAGATGTAGACCGCCGGGTCCTTCTCGCCCTTGACGGTGATGCGATGCCGCAGCTTGCGGCACGGCATGCCGTCCTTCTCGAAGACCTGGGTCAGGGTCACCGTTCCCGAGTTCCCGGTGTTCGGGTTGTTCCACCGCTCGGTGGCGCCTACCTGCGGGCTGTCGGTCTTGTAGAGCTTCGTCGACGCCGCCTCGATCAACCGCAAATCCTCGTTCGTTATGTTGTTCTGGTAGCGGCTGAACGGGTTTATCTGCGCGGTTGCCGGAGCGGCAACGGTCAGCAACGAGAGGGCTGCGATCAGACGCAGCGAAGCGCGCATAGTCGCCATGGATCGCTCCTACCGCAGGTGGAATGACACCAGTGGCACGGCGCGTCCGGCGGAGCACCGGTTATTCCGGACATCCATCGCAGCACAACGGTACGGCGTCACTCGCCCGCGGCCGCCATACGGCGAGCAGGACGGCTCGATGATCAGGCGGCTGCTGCCTTCGTCAACAAGGCGAAATTCCCGGCATTCGGACAGAAAAGCCTGTACTCGTCGGGTGCGCCGCGCGTGCTCAGCCAGCGGCTGCAAACGGCCTGGGTCGGACAGGTCGCACAGCAGCGTTCGATATGGCGCAGCAGCCGAGGATCGGCAAAAGCGAATTCCTTCTCGAGATCCAGCCGGAGAATCATGGCATCGAGCAGCGGCCTCGATCGCGGTGCGTTGGCAATGATCGCGGCGAGGTCGTCGCGCGAGCACCCGATATCGGCGAGCACCCGGTCAAGATCACACCCCAGTCCGGCAAATTCCTGCGCCAGCCCCCGGCGTATCACCGCATCGCGGTGGCGTGACGTCATGGCGGCGCCGAGGCGGCGCAAGCGGCACGACAAGGCAGATAGCATCTTCGTCATCGTGAACCTCCTTGGCTGGACCGGATCATCGCTCGCGATGTAAGAGCGGTGATCCAGCGAGACTTAGTCTTGCGCCAGCTTTCGATCGATGCTTTCCCGGAAGATCCTGGGATCATCCGGGCCCTCGACGATCAGATGCCCGGCTGCGCCCTTCTCGACGCGGCTCAGCGCATGGTCGACCAGCACGTAGGTGCCGGGCACCTCGAGCTTGATGTCGACCATCACGGCGCCGCCGGGTGCCACGGTCACAGTCTGGACGTCGTTGACGACCTTCGTGGTCGCCGAGCCCATCGGATAGACCTTGTCGAAAATCTCGCCGATCACGTGGAAGGACGACGTCAGGTTCGGGCCGCCGACACCGAAGTAGAGCCGGATCGTCTCGCCGACCTTCGCCGAGAGCGGTTTTCCGCCTTCGGTCAGGCCGCCCACCGCGCCGTTGAACACGACGTATTCCGGCCGCTCATGCAGCGTTTTATCGGGGCTTAATGTCGCCTCGCCCGGCGTGCCGAACGCCTCCTCGGTATAGATCTCGCCCTGCATGACATAGAACTCGCGATCGACCTTCGGCAGGCCACCCTCGGGCTCGACGAGGATCAGGCCGTACATGCCGCTGGCGATATGCTGCGCTACGCTCGGCGTCGCGCAATGGTAGACGTAAAGGCCCGGGTTCAGAGCCTTGAAGGTGAAGCCTTTCGTCTCTCCCGGCATTGCCTTCGTGGCGTGGCCGCCGCCGTGCAGGCCAGTGACCGCGTGGAAGTCCACGTTGTGCATCAGGGCACTGTCTTCGTGGTTCTTCAGGACCACTTCCACGGTGTCGCCTACGCGCACGCGCGCGAACGGGCCCGGCACTTTGCGGTTGAAGGTCCAGTAGCGGTATGTCGTGCCGTCCGCGAGCTGACCCTCGATCTCAACCGTTTCGAGATCGATCCGCACTCGCGCCGGACCGCGCCTGGCGAGCGGCCCCGGCAGATCGATCGCCGGGCGCACGATGTCCGCCACCGGTTTCGCATCGGTTGCGTGGCTGAGATGCGGCGCCGCCACCAGCGCGAGCGTCAGGATGCTGACGCCGGCAGCGAGGTCGCGAAAGCGGAACTTAAGCATGTCTGCTCCTTTCCGGGTTTCGAGTATGAGATACTGCCGGTGTCGCGGCGCTTCCTTGCGCTGGGTCAAGCAGACGCGGGAATTGGGCCTCGGGACAACATGTCGCAGCCGAGAGTCGAAAAATGAGCAGCGAAGCCAAGTTCGACCGCACGCGCCTGGCCGGCCTGCAGGCCTTCGCAGGGTTATCCGGCGATGAGCTGCGCGACCTGCTGCAGCGCGCACGCGTGCAGAAACTGGGGAAAGGCACCGCGCTGTTCGAACAGGGTGCGGAGGCCGACCGGTTCTTCGTGCTCGCCGATGGCCATCTCAAGGTGTCGCAGGTGACGCCGGACGGACAGCAGGTCGTCGTGCGCTACATCAACCCCGGCGAAATGTTCGGCTGCGTCGCGGTGACCGGGCAGCAGGCCTATCCCGGGACGGCGAGTGCCGCGACCGACAGCACCGTCGTCGCCTGGAGTGCCGCGGAGGCCTCCGACCTCGTCGAGCGGCACCCGAAATTCGGCGCGCACATCCTGCGCATGATGAGCGGCCGCGTGCAGGAAGCGCACGCGCGCATGCGCGAGATGGCGACCGAGCGCGTGGAGCGCCGCGTCGCCCGTGCATTGCTGCGGCTCGCGCACGAGGCCGGCAAGCACACCGAATCCGGCATCGAGATCGACATGCCGCTGTCACGCCAGGACGTGGCCGAAATGACGGGAACGACGCTCTATACGGTGAGCCGGCTGCTCAGCGCATGGGAGCAGGACGGGCTGGTCGAGGCCGGACGGCAGCGCGTCGTGATCAAGAAGCCGCACGAGCTGGTCAAGGTGGCGGAGGACCTGCCCAACTCCCAGTAGTTTGCGGCCGCGCAAAGACGCTTTCCTGCCGCCAGGTCATCCTGAACGCCAAGGCACTCCGACTGGCGGGATCAACCACCATGAATACACGGATCGCAATCGGCATCGCAGAACCGCGTCCTGCGTATCGCGGCCCAGCCGTCCTGGCTGCGGGCCACCGCCCCTTCTTCCTTGCCGCGGGCGTGTGGGCAGCGGCGGGCCTCGCCCTGTGGGTCGCGGCGCTCGCGGGACTGCTACCGCTCGCCGTGAGCTGGCACGGCCACGAGATGCTGTTCGGCTTCGCCGTCGCGGCGATCGCGGGATTCCTGATGGCGGCCGTGCCGAAATGGACCAATGGCGAGACGATCCTCGGCACGCGGCTGACCGTCCTGTTCGCCCTGTGGCTGATCGGGCGCATCGCGATGATCGAAGGCACGGCGCCCTGGCTCGACCTGCTGTTCCTGCCGACCTTCGCCGGCTTCATCCTCGCGGACATCCTGCGCGCGCGGAACAAGCGGAACTACCAGGTGCCGGCGATCCTGTTCGGCCTCGCGGGCCTCAATGCGCTTTACCATTTCCACGACGAGGTCCTGGCGCTGCACGTGGCCACGTACCTGATCACGGCACTGATTGCGCTGATCGGCGGCCGCATCGTGCCCGCCTTCTCGCAGAACGCGCTGCGCATGGCCGGCGATCGCAAGGCCGCCTGCACGTCGCCGGCCTGGGTCGAGCGGTCCGCGGTACCGTCAGTGATCCTCGTTGTACTCACCGAGCTCTTTGCTCAGGGCACGATGCTGAGCGCCGCCGCAGCACTCCTCGCCGGGACAATCCTGCTCGTGCGCATGGCCGGCTGGCGAAGCTGGCAGACGCGCGGCATGCCGATCGTCTGGATCCTGCATGTCGGCTATGCGTGGGTGCCGATCGGTTTCCTGCTCAAGGCGGCGAGCGAGTTCGCCCACCTCGTCCCGCACGGCGCGGCACTCCATGCTCTCACCGCCGGCGCGATCGGCACGATGATCCTCGCCGTCGCCTCGCGCGCGGCACTCGGCCACGCCGGGCTGCCGCTGAAAGTATCGCGCTGGACCGTGTTCGCCTATGTGCTGGTGATCGCCGGTGCCGCGTTGCGCGTGGCCACACCGCACCCGCATGCGCTCATCCTCGCCGGCGCGCTGTGGTCGCTCGGCTATGCGGTATTCTCGGTCGTCTACTGGCCGATCCTGACCCGACCGCGCGCCGACGGCCTTGCCGGCTGATCGCACTTCGCGTTCCGGGCAACACAGGCATGGCGCAAGCCGGCGGAGCGATTTGGCGTCCCCGGGGTGACTCGAACACCCGACCCACAGTTTAGGAAACTGTTGCTCTATCCTGCTGAGCTACGGGGACACGCGCGGCGCACCATAGCAGTCGCGATGCGACGCCCGCAATCCGGGCACGGGCGGGCGATCAGCCGAGGCGCTCGATCATCGCCATGGCGGCGGCCGGATTGCGCACCTTGGCGCCGCTGATGAAATAGGCATAGACGTCGCGCGCCTTCGCAGGGGCGGCGCCGGCGTGGCGGACGAGCCCCTCGGGCGCCTGCCCCGCGGCGAGGGCCTTGAGGCGCCCCGCCCATGTCGCCATCGCGGCCGGCGCGTAGCCGGTCGCCTCTTTCTCGACCGTCCGCTCGAGCCGGAGGTAGACGAAGTCGGCGGTGACGTCGTGGATCGGCGTGTGCTTCTCGGAATCCACGGCGACCACGGCGACATTGTGTTGGCGCAGCAGGTCGACGAAGGCCGGCTGCGCGAAGCTCTCGCCGCGCACCTCCAGCACGTGGCGGATGGCGCGACCGTCCTGCTTCGCCGGCAGCAGCGCGAGGAACGCGGCCAGATCGGCCGCATCGAACTTGGCCGGCGGCATGAGCTGCCACAGGATCGGCCCGAGCTTGTCGCCCAGTTCCGTGACGCCCGATTCCATGAACCGTTTCACCGAGTCGCCCGCCTCGGCCAGCACCCGGCGATGCGTCGCGAAGCGCGAGGCCTTCACCGAGAAGACGAAATCCGCCGGCGTCTGGTCGCGCCACTGCCGGAAGGTTGCCGGCTTCTGCGTGCGATAGAACGTGCCGTTGATCTCGATCGAGGTGACCTTGCCGCTCGCGTATTCGAGCTCGCGCGTCTGCGCGAGCCCCTTCGGATAGAACGCGCCGCGCCACGGCTCGAACGTCCAGCCGCCGATGCCGACGCGGATGCGTCCCGCACCTGCCGATTTTTCCTGCTTGGCTCCACGCGCCGGCATGGGCGGACTATAGCGCGCCGCCGGCGCCGCTTCAGCGGGAAGTGAGCGGGAAGTGATAGAACAGCATCAGTGACTCCTCGCCCGGGTTCTTGTCGCCGATATCGGCGTTAGAGCGGTGCGAGATCTCGATGCCGAGCCGCGAGCGGTCGTCGAAGCGCCAGGCCAGCTCCGCCGCCGAGCGGAACTCGATGACATGGCCGAGGTCCTTGCCGTTGCCCTCGTAATAGAGGCCCGGAGCGAAGCTCGGGCGCAGCACCAGCCGGTTGCCGAGGAAGATGTCGAGGCTGATCCCGGCATAGCCGTAGAGCGAGCCGTCGGTGCTGACATTGGCGCCAACCATCGGCTGGAACACCCACAGCTTCAGGTCGGAGCGGTACTGGATTTCGAACTGAGCCGCCCGATGGTCGTCATCGAAGGCATCGAACGCGCCGATGCCGCCGGTCAGGAAGGAGGGATCCTGGGCACGGGCCGGGGCGGCGATGATGAATGCGAGGAGAAGTGCCGCGCACGCGAGGAGCGCGCGGTGGAAATGCGGAATCGTCACGCAGGTCCCCCAGACGGTCGCAGTTGTTTTGCCGCGCCCCCCGGCGCGGGTGTCGTCTCGCTATAGCAAAGAACCGGCAGGACCGGCAACTGGCGGACGTCAGAGCCGCTTGAGCTTTTCCATGGCCGTGACCAGCGCCGCGCGGATGCCCGGCTCCATCGCCGAATGGCCGGCATCCGGCACGATGACGTAATCGGCCTCCGGCCACGCTCGCGTCAGGTCGTCGGCGGTCACCGCCGGGCAGACCATGTCGTAGCGGCCCTGCACGATGGTGGCCGGAATGCGCCGGATCTTCCCGACGTTATCCAGCAGGCTGTTCTCGGGCAGGAAGATGTCGTGGCGGAAATAATGCGCCTCGATCCGGGCGAGGCCGAGCGCCATGCGGTCCTCGCCGAACGCCGTCACCGTCTCCGGGCTCGGCAGCAGGGTCGAGCAGGCGCCCTCGTAGATGCTCCAGGCGCGCGCGGCAGGCATGTGCACCGACGGGTCGGGGTCGGTCAGCCGCCGGTAGTAGGATTCGAGCAGGTCGGCGCGCTCCGCCTTCGGCAGGAAGCCGGAAAAGGCCCGCCACGCCTCCGGAAAGACGTTGCGGATGCCGTAGAGAAACCAGTCGATCTCGCTCTTCCGGCACAGGAAGATGCCGCGCAGGACCAGGGCCCGGACATGCGCCGGATAGGCCTCGGCATAGGCCAGCGCCAGGGTCGAGCCCCACGACCCGCCAAAGACATGCCACTGATCGATGCCGCGGTGCTTGCGCAGCGCCTCGATATCCTCGACCAGCAGCGGCGTGGTGTTGTCGACGACCTCGCCATGCGGCAGCGACCGCCCCGCCCCGCGCTGGTCCAGGATGACGATGCGGTAATAGGTCGGGTCGAAGAACCGGCGGTGCGCCGGGGTAGCACCGGCGCCGGGCCCGCCGTGCAGGAACAGCACCGGCACGCCGCGCGGATTTCCGCTTTCCTCCCAGTACATCTGGTGGCGCCCGTCCAGGCGCAGCATGCCCGCGGCGTGGGGTTCGATCGGCGGGTACAGGTCGGTGCGTCGTGAGGAATCAGCCGGCATGGCCGGGAGCATCGCCGCGAGCGGGCCCGCGCGTCAACCGGCATAAGCGCGCTATAACGACACCATGTGGACACGCCTTGGCATGCTGGCGCTGATCGCCGTTGCGGCCGGACCGGCCCTCGCCGTCGGCCTGCCGGCCGGGCCCGAGCCGGCCGTCCGCGCCCGTGTCGCGGAAGTTGTCGACGGCGCCACGTTCACCCTTGCCGATGGTCGCACCGTGCGCCTCGCCGGCCTCGACGTTCCGCGCCCGGCGGCCGGGACCCGGACCGCAGCCAGCCGCCGCGACCTGGTTGCCGCGGAGGCGAAGGAGGCGCTCGGCCGGCTCGTGCTCGGCCACGACGTCGCCCTCGATGTCGCGGCGCGGCCGGTCGACCGGTACGGGCGCATGCTGGCCCATGTCACCGCCGCCGGTGGGCGCTGGGTCCAGGCGGAGATGGTGACGCGCGGCCTGGCGCGCGTCGCGATCTTCGCGGACGAACGCAAGGGCCTGGCAGAACTGTTGGCGCTCGAGGCGGCGGCGCGGGACGCACGCCGCGGCCTCTGGGCATTGTCCGAATACCGGATTGTCGACGCCGACCATGCGATGCGCCATCTCGACACGTTTCAGCTCGTCGAGGGGCGCGTGCGGCATGTCGAGCTGAAGAGCGGCCGCACCTACCTCAATTTCGGCGACGACTGGCGCAGCGATTTCACCATCCTGATGCCCGCCGCCATCCGTCGCCAGCTCGCCGCCGCGGGCCTTGACCCGTCGCGATACGAGGGGAAAATGGTGCGCGTGCGCGGCTGGATCAAATCGCGCAACGGGCCGCTGATCGAACTGGTGCAGCCCGAACAGATCGAGGTGCTGGAACAATGACTCCGTTGCGTGCGCTGCTGGCCGCCGGCGCTTTGGCAGGCTCGCTCCTGCTCGGCGGCTGCAGCACCAACCCCGCCACCGGCGCTTCGAGCTTCACCGGCTTCATGTCGCCGGAGCAGGAGCTCGAGGTCGGCCGCGACCAGCATCCGGAGATCCTCAAGGAGTTCGGTGGCGAGGTCGACGATCCGAAGCTGAAGGCCTATGTCGACCGCATCGGCCAGCGGCTGGCGAAGCAGTCGGAGATGCCCGATCTCAAATTCACCTTCACGATCCTCAACAGCGACATCACCAACGCCTTCGCGCTGCCGGGCGGCTATGTCTACGTGACGCGCGGACTGATGTCGCTCGCCTCCAGCGAAGCCGAGCTCGCCGGCGTGATCGGCCACGAGATCGGCCACGTCACCGCGCGCCATACGGCACAGCGCTACAGCCGCTCCGTCGCGACCGGCATCGCTGCGACGGCGGTCGGCGTGCTCGAGGCGGTCTTCCTCGGCACCAACATCGCGGGTCAGCTAGGCCAGCAGGCCGGCCAGATGTACCTCGCGGGCTTCTCGCGCGAGCAGGAGTTCGAAGCCGACACGCTGGGTGTCCGCTATCTGACCCGCGGCGGCTACTCGCCGGTCGCGATGTCGACCTTCCTCGCCAAGCTGCAGGCGGAAAGCGCCCTGGCGGCGGAGCTCGCCGGGAAGCCGGGCAGCACCAACGACCTCAATATCATGGCGACCCATCCGCGCACCCAGGACCGCGTGCGCGAGGCGATCGCCGCGGCACAGGCGCAGGGCGCCGTCGCCCCCGACGCGCGCCTCGGCAAGGAGGAATACCTCGCCACGATCGACGGTATGGAATATGGCGGCGACCGCCGGAGCGGCTTCATCCGCAACCGGGAATTCATCCACCCATCCCTGCGCTTCGAGTTCGAGGTGCCGTCGGGCTTCCAGCTCGTCAACAGCGACAAGAACGTAATGGCGCGCGGGCCGAACGCCGCGACCATCATCTTCGACCGCGACGCGCGGCCGCAGACCGCCAGCATGGCGATGCCGACCTATCTGCAATCTGTCTGGGCGCGGGGCGCGCGGCTCCAGGGCGTCGAGCAGATCAAGATCAACGGGCTCGACGCCGCGACCGGCGTCACGCGCCTCTCCGGCAACAGCGGCACCCGCGACGTGCGGCTGGTGGCGATCCGCTTCGACGCGAACACGATCTATCGTTTCATGTTCATGACGCAGCCGGGCGACACGGCGTCGCAGAACGAGCCGTTCCGCCGGACGACCTATTCCTTCCGCAAGCTCGGCGACAGCGAGGCGGCAAACGTGAAGCCGCTGCGCATCCGCGTCGTCACCGTCGGCGCGGGCGATACGGTCGACACGCTGTCGCGCCGCATGGCCTTCGACACGGCGCAGGCCGCGCGCTTCCGCGTTCTGAACGGCCTGCAACCGAACGACTCATTGCGCGCCGGCGACCGCGTCAAGATCATCGCCGACTAGCCGAACCGGCCCGCCTGCCAGTCGCACAGGCGGCGCACCATCTTCCGGACATGGCCGCCGGCCCAGTACAGCTTGTCGCACTGGCGGCAGTAATTGATCTCCGCGACAGTCGTCACCACGGCGGTGGGCAGGCGATCGCGAGCGAGACGCGGCGCCGGCCGCAGCTCTGTGTTGCAGACCAGGCAGCGCGAGAACGGACGCGCCATCCAGTCGAGATCGAAGCGGCGTGTCAGGTCCCGCACCCAGGCGCCGATCCCCTCGCCCTCCAGCAGCACCACGCAGGCTTCGGCGTCGCGGATCTCGCGCAGCTTGCGGTCGCGGGTCAGCAGCAGGCGACGATCGATGACCGCCCGCGCGACCAGCGTCCGGTCGCGCGCCTGGCGCTGCGCGATCAGCGTGTCGTAGCCGGCGGCGCGGAGCCAGTGGCCGAGCTGGACCAGCATTTCGTCGCAGAGGAAGCGCGGACCATCGCCAAGGCCATGCGGCTCTTCCATCCGGTCCGAACCATACTCCGGACCCAGCCATGCGCGCGAGGCGGATGCTTCCGTCAGCGGGCCGGCGCGATGCGGCGATACTCGACCTCGGAACCGTCATGCGCCCACAGGCGGAAACCGGCGAGGACGCCGTCCGCATCGTAGGCGATCTGCCGGCGCAGGCCGGCATCGTTGCGGATCTCGTAGCTCTCGCCGGGGGCGGGATCGCGCTGGACCGTGAGCGTGAATGTCGCGCCGTCGACAGGGTCGATGATCTCCGGCGCCGTCATGATGCCGCGGTTCCAGAAACTGAGCGGCTTGGCGTCGCGCGATGCATGGCTGGTCCTGCCGTCGGCCGTGACTGTCAGCCTGTCGCCGTCGCGCACGACGCGCACCATGTGCGCCGTGCCGTTATCGTCGGTCTCCGCCTCCATGCGCACGAGGCGGCTTCCCTCCCACACCTCGTGCGCGCGGTGGGCGAAGCGATAGACGGTGATGAAGGCGATCTTCACCTGGACGTCGACGGTGATCGCCACCTCGCGACGGGCTGCATCGCCGGAGAAGCGATAGGTGCCGCGGCCGATGTCGCTGCCGCGGCGGAAGGCGGCGAATTCGAGATGGCCGTCCGCCGGCACGCCGTCGGCCGCGGCCGGCGCGGCCAGCGCCAGCACGCACAGGACCGCAAGGACCCGCGCTATGCCTCGATCCATTCGACCACCTCGCCGCTGCGGTCGATGCAGGCGGCGATCAGGTTGCCGCCGAAGCCGCAGCCGTCATCGATGGTCAGGGTGAAGGGCCCGCGCGTCATGCCGCCATGGGCGTGGTCGTAGCCGCGCACGACCAGGCGATAGCCCTCGTACGGCGCCTGCCAGTGGCCAAAACCGGCCGTGCCCCACCACAGCGCGTCGCCCTGGGTCGAGAGCGGCCGCGTCGCATCGACGCCGGCGTGGACGAACAGCAGCGATCCGTCATCGGTGTAGGCGGCGCGCTTCAGACTGCTCAGCAGCGACTGGTGGCCCGGGCGGCTCGCGATGCCCGCCCGCATCTGGCTGGTCCAGCGCGTAATGCTCATCGCGCCGTCGCGCGCGGCAGCCATGCCCCGCTTGATGTCGCCGCCATAGGCCGCGAGCGTCGCGCCGACGCCGTGCGACATCATCCAGTCGAGGACCTCGCGCGGATTGATGGCGAATTGAAGCTGCTGCAGCTTCTGCCACATCTCCTCCTGGCTGCCGCGCAGATAGGCGATGTCGTATGCGAAGACGCCCGGCCGCGCGATGGTCTCGCGCCGGAAACGCAGCAACTCGTCGAGCGTGGCGACGATCTCGCCGCCGCGGCCGAGATAGTTACCCAGATAGACGAGCCGGTCGCCGATGGCGAAGCGCGGCGCGAGCGCCGCGTGAATCGAGGCAAGGCGCTGCGCCTCGCCGTGGATGGCGGCGATGGCCCAGACGCGCTCGGCCCGGCGCAGCGGTGCGAATCGTTCGCTGCCTTTCATGGGCGGGACCATAAAACGGTTGCCGCGAGTCGGGCCAGCGCCCTTGCGTGATCCGCAAAAACAGACCGCGCGGCAGCCGGAAAGCTGCCGCGCGGTCTTTTTGAACCGACTGGTCGGCTAGGCCGCCTTCAGCATCGCCTCGAGACGCTGCGTCGCCGTCTCTTCGGTGATCCGCTCGACGGCAGCGAACTCGCGCACCAGGCGATCGAGCGCCGCCTGGTACATCTGGCGCTCGCTGAACGACTGGTCCGGCTGACCGGCGTTGCGGTGCAGGTCGCGCACCACCTCGGCGATCGAGCGCGGGTCGCCCGAATTGATCTTCGCCTCGTACTCTTGCGCGCGGCGGCTCCACATCGTGCGCTTGGCGCGCGAACGGCCCTTGAGGGTCGTCAGCGCGGTCTGCATCTCCTTGCGCGTGCTGAGCCGGCGCAGGCCCGAGCCCTTCGCCTTGTTGACCGGCACGCGGAGCGTCATCCGGTCCTTCTCGAACTGGATGATCAGAAGCCGCAGCTTCTGACCGGCGATTTCCTGGTTCTCGATCCCGGTGATCTTGCCCACGCCATGAGTGGGGTAAACGACGAAATCGCTGACGCCAAATCCGACTTCATTAGTTTCACGCGACACTTTGCGCATCACCTTGCTAGCTCCATCGTCCAACATGCACGGCGTAACCGTGCACTGGGCGCCACGGGCGCCCACTGTCCATTTCCTTCGTAAGGTCGGCTGTGTTCGGCCGGGCCGCTCAGACCCAGGGCACCGTCAAGTCATCGCCTTAGCACTGTAGCCAAAATACCACAGTTTTCACGAAAATGGAAGGATAAGGGCAGGAGCCCGCCCTTAACCTTTTGTAATATATACCTTTTCGATCTAGCGCTTGGCCGGATTGGCGCTGAAATGCTGGTCGAATTTGTTTTCGACCCCTTTCCAGCTATCCGCATCCGCCGGCGCCTCACCTTTACGGGTGATATTCGGCCAGACCTCGGCGTACTCGCGGTTGATCTCGCCCCATTTGTCGGCACCGGGGTCGGTATCAGGAACGATCGCCTCGGCGGGGCATTCCGGCTCGCACACGCCGCAGTCGATGCACTCGTCCGGCTTGATGACGAGCATGTTCTCGCCCTCGTAGAAGCAGTCGACGGGGCAGACCTCGACGCAGTCCATGTACTTGCACTTGATGCACGCTTCGGTGACGACGTAAGTCATCCTGACGATACTCCGGGCCCTCGAAAAACGGCCTCCCGGTAACATGCGGGGCCCCGCAGGCGCAACCCCGCACGCTGCATGGCTATTTCGCGTCAAACGAACGGCGGTGCGACTATTTGACCAACGTCACGGGCACTTCGGAAAGCCGGATCACCTCGCTCGACACCGAGCCGAGCAGCGCCCCCTTCAACCCGCCGAGGCCGCGCGTGCCCATGATGATCCCGTTGACGCCAAGCTTCTTCGCGAAGCCCGCGACGGCGTCGCCGGCCATGCCGACCGTAATGTGAGTCTGGTAAGGGACACCGAGCCGTTCAAGGAGCGCGCGGGCCGACACCAGCACCTTTTCGCCTTCCTCGCGATGGAAGTCCCTGACGGTGGCGCTGCCGACGAAGGTCGAGACATCGCCGCCCAGCGGCGGCTGCACGTTGAGGACGTGCAGCTCGAACGGACCGCCCGATGTGCGGAGCATGGTCACCGCGCGTTCGAGCGCGCGCAGGGCGTTCTCGGACCCATCGACCGGAACCAGCACCTTCATCATCGTGCGCTCCTGTCTACTTCTTCTTCTCCGTCAGATCCTCGAGCTTGGCGGGTTCGTGCGGTCGGGCCAACAGCTTGCCGATGAAGATCACCAGAATAGCGCCGACCAGCGGGCCGGCCCAATGCAGCCAATGGGCATTGTCGTCGACCCACGCCGCCCATGCCGGATCGGTGACGATCACCTCGCCGCCGACCCAGCCGATCAGCGCGGCGCCGAGCGTCACGATGATCGGGAAGCGGCCGATCAGCTTGATGAGAATGGCGGCGCCGAACACGACGAGCGGAATGCTGATGAGCAGGCCGAGGCCGATCAGCACCGCCTTCGCCGGCGGATAGGCCTCGGCGGCGCCGGCGACGGCGATGACGTTGTCGAGGCTCATCACCGCGTCGGCGATGAGGACCGTGCGCACGGCGCCCATGAGGCTCGATGCCGCGCTGACCTCGTCGCCGCCCTCATGCTCCGGCTGCATCAGCTTGTAGCCGATCCAGAACAGAAGCAGGCCGCCGGCGAGCTTCAGGTACGGGATAGCCATCAAGGCAACGACGACGAAGGTGAAGATCACGCGGAGGACGACGGCAGCGCCCGAGCCGAAGATGATCCCCCACTTCTGCTGGCGCGGCGGGAGCGAGCGGCAGGCGAGCGCGATCACCACCGCATTGTCCCCGGACAGGATGATGTTCACGCCGATGATCTTCATCAGCGCTGCCCAGAATTCGGGCACAAACAGAAAATCCACCGTCGTCCCTCCCCTTACCCCTTCTCGCGCCGGTCCCGATGGCCGGCACCGTCAGCGGGTGGATCGGCATTCTCCGTGCGCCGATTCCCAGCCGTCACCGATGTCGGGAGCGCCTGGCCTGCGGGTGCAAGGTCCTGATACAAGGTCCGCGCCTCTGCCGGAGGCCCGCGCCGCATGGCGAGCGCCATGACGCGCACGACCCGAATATTCGGTCCCAAGGGAAACGTCAACACATCCCCGACCTTCAGCGCATGGTGCGCCTTGGTCAGGTTCTGCCCCGAAATCCGGATGCGGCCGTCATGGCAGGCCTTCGCGGCGAGCGTGCGCGATTTGAAGAACCGGGCGCACCACAGCCACTTGTCAACGCGCTGTTCGCCGCTCCCCTGACTCTCCGGCATGTCAGGGCCGGACCAGGCGCCGCAGCTCGGCGAACGGAGAATGCGGACTTCCGGCAGGGCCCCGGCGGCGGCGCCTGCCGCGCCGGCGCTCGCGCGGCGCAAACGACAGCTCGCCGTTCTCGCCCGACGGGGCATAACCGAGCGCGGCCAGCACCCCGGCGAGGTCGCGCGGCTTCGCCGAAATAGCAGCCGCCAGATCCGGCGTCGCCTGGAAGGCGCCCTGCTGCGAGAGCCGCCGCGCCGCTGCGGCCAACCGCTCGAGGCGATCGACGCGGACGAAGAGCGGGCCCGCCGGCAGGTGGCCGCATGTCGCCATGAAGGACGGCGAGACATCAGGCGACCGCGGCACGGTCAGACGGCCTTCCGGCAAGCGGCCGGCCGGCTGCCCGGTCTTCACGCTCCACAGCAAGGCACGCAGCGGCGCCTCCCGTTTCAGCGCGGGGATGAACACGGCCATCTCGCCGATCTCGATGCCGGCCTGCCGCAGCGCCTTGCGGTCCTCGCCGCCCAGGCCTTCGAGCAGGGCTGCGACGTCGGCGCGCGCAATGGTGCCCATGGCGGATGCCACTTCGAAGGCAATGCCGCGCGCGGCGCCGGACAGCGGCGCATCCTGCACGCTGTAGAGCGGGCGCAGCCGCCGGCGCAGATGGGCGGTCAGCCAGTCGCTGAGGCGACGGCGCACCGCCTCGCGCTGCGGCGTATCGAGCAGATCGCTCGGCAGCGGCTCGACCCGCGGCTGCAGGACGTGGTCGCCCGCCGCGAGCCGCGCGATCGGCTGGTCCTGCCAGCGGATCATGCCGGCCGCATCGAGGACGAATGCCGCATCGTCCGCGGCGACGAACCGGCGCACGCGCTCGCCGACATCACGGCGCACGGCGCGGTTCGCCGCGCTCAGCAGGGCGCGGGCCGACTCCTTGGCGCTGGGATCAGGCACGAAGCGGAAGCCCTCCAGCCGGCCGGCGAACTGACCCTCCACCAGCACGTCGCCATCCGCCGTCACCGCCGACAGCAGCTCGGCGCCGTCGTTGAGGCGGCGCGTCAGGGCGGCGGCACGGCGGTCGACGAAGCGTTGTGTCAGCCGCTCATGCAAGGCATCCGACAGCCGGTCCTCGATGGCGCGCGTGCGCTCCTGCCAGTGGGCCGCGTCGTCCAGCCATGACGGCCGGTGCGAGATGTAAGTCCACGTGCGCACATGCGCGAGGCGCATCAGCAGCGCGTCGATGTCGCCTTCGACCTGCTCCAGGCGCGCGACCTGGTTGGCAACCCAATCGGTCTGCAGCTTGCCGTCGCCGTGGCGCAGGCGGCGGAAGATCTGGCCGACAAGGCGCGGATGCGCGTCGCCCAGGGTCTTGCGGAAATCCGGAATCTGGCAGACGTCCCAGAGCAGCCGCACGTTGACGCGATCGCGCGCGAGATCGGTGATGCTGGTGTCGCGCACCAGCGCCGCCAGGGTCATGTGGTCGTCCGCCTCGCGCATGCGGATCAGCTCCGGCGAATGGGTGCGATGCTCAAGGCTCGCCAGCAGCGCCGTGGGCGAACGGAAATCGAGGTCCGTGTTGCGCCAGTACAGCGCCGTCAGGTTGGGGAAGCGGTGCTGCTCGATCGCTTCGACGGTGGCGGGATCGAGGCCGCCGATCTCCGCCGTCGTACCGAACGTGCCGTCGCTCATGTGGCGGCCGGCGCGGCCGGCGATCTGCGCCAGCTCCGCGACCGACAGGCGGCGCGGCATGCGCCCGTCGAACTTCACGAGCTCGGCGAAGGCGACATGGTCGATGTCCATGTTGAGGCCCATGCCGATCGCGTCGGTCGCGATCAGGTAGTCGACCTCGCCGGCCTGGTACATCGCGACCTGCGCGTTGCGCGTGCGCGGGCTGAGCGCGCCGAACACCACGGCGGCGCCGCCGCGCTGCCGCCGCACCAGCTCGGCGATGCCGTAGACGTCGGCGGCCGAGAACGCGACGACCGCCGAGCGCCGCGGCAGGCGCGTGATCTTGAGCGGTCCGCGATAGGTCAGCTTCGAAAAGCGCGGCCGCGCGACGAACTCGACCTTCGGCACCAAGCGGCGGATCAGCGGCTTCGCCGTGTCCGAGCCCAGGAACATCGTCTCGGCATAGCCGCGCGCGTGCAGCAGGCGATCGGTGAAGATGTGGCCGCGCTCGCGGTCGGCGGCGACCTGGATCTCGTCGACCGCGAGGAATGAAACTTCGCGATCGAGCGGCATCGCCTCGACCGTGCACACGAACCAGCGCGGCGCGGGCGGGACGATCCGCTCCTCGCCGGTGATCAGCGCGACGCTGGCGGCACCCTTGAGCTTGACGATCCGGTCGTAGTTCTCGCGCGCGAGCAGCCGCAGCGGGAAGCCGATCATGCCCGACCGGTGGCCGAGCATCCGCTCGATGGCGAGGTGGGTCTTGCCGGTGTTGGTGGGCCCGAGGACTGCGGTCAGGAGCTGCGCGTCGTCCGTCGGACGGTCGATGGCCGTCGACATCTCCTCTCAAGATCGGGGTTTCGGGGCCTCAAAGCAAGGCCATCGCGGAAGCCGTTGCCGGCCCCGAGCGAGCTAGGCCGCGCGGATCGCCGCGAGGAAGTCCTCGACCTGCTTGCGCAGCGCATCGGACTGGCTGGTCAGCTCGCCGGCGGCCGACAGCACGCGCGACGCCGCCGCACCCGTCTCGCCCACCGCCGCGGTCACGTCGGCGATGTTCGACGACACCTCTCCTGTGCCTTGGGCGGCCTGCTGCACGTTGCGCGCGATCTCCTGCGTCGCCGCGCCCTGCTCCTCGACGGCGGCGGCGATCGTGGTGGCGATCTCGTGGATCTGCTTGATCGTGCCACCGATGCCCTCGATCGCCTTGACCGAGTCCTGCGTCGCCGACTGGATGGCGCCGATCTGGGCGCCGATATCCTCGGTCGCCTTGGCTGTCTGATTGGCGAGGCTCTTGACCTCCGCGGCAACCACCGCGAAACCCTTGCCGGCCTCGCCGGCACGCGCCGCCTCGATCGTCGCATTGAGCGCCAGCAGGTTGGTCTGGCCGGCGATCTCGTTGATCAGCTTGACCACGTCGCCGATCTTCTGCGCCGCCTCCGCGAGACCCTGGACCGTCTGGTTCGTGCGGCCGGCCTCCTCGACCGCCTTGTCGGCGATGCGCGCCGACTGGACCACCTGGCGGTTGATCTCGGCGATGGACGAGGACAGTTCCTCCGCCGCGGACGCGACGGTCTGCACGTTGGTCGAAGCCTCTTCCGACGCGGCAGCGACCGCGGTGGAGCGCTTGGAGGCCGACTCGACCGCGCCCGACATCGAGCGGGCGGTGCCCTGCATCTCCTCGGCGGAGGCCGAGACGCGGTCGACCACGACCTTGACCTGCGCATCGAACGAATCGGCGAGCTTGCCCATCATCGCCTTCTTGTCGGCCTCGGCGCGCTGCTTGGACGCCTCGCGCTCGGTGCGCAGCCGCTCGGCATCGACCATGCTGCGCTTGAACACGTCGACCGCCTTGGCCATCGTGCCGATCTCGTCGACGCGACCGCTGCCCGGGATCTCGACGGTCATGTCGCCCGACGACAGGCTGTTCATGGCGCCGGTCAGCGCCATCACCGGCCGCGACAGGCCGCGCGCGACGAAGAAGCCCAGGCCGGCGGCGAGCAGGACGACGACCGCCGTGGCGATCAGCAGATAGAGGCGCGTGTCCGAAGCGATGGCGCCGAAATCGCGCGTGTCCTGGACGATCTCCAGCACCGCGACGGGCGCGCCGGAGAAATTGCGGATCTGGCCGAGATACGTCGCGACGTCGCGGCCGTTGAGCTGGTGCTGGCGCAGCACAGGTTTGCCGTCGATCGCCTGTTTGAACTCGGCCGGCGTCAGCGTGGTGCCGCCCGGCAGGGTCGACGCGGTGGTCGTGAAGTCGGTGCCGTTGAAGTGATGCACGGCGAGGTCGATCTTGAAGCGCTGCTTGATCGGGTCGATGAACGCCTTGCCGAACGCGGTGCCGATATCGATGACGCCGAGATGCTTCCCATCGACGCGGATCGGCACGCTCGCGAAGATGCTGAGGCTGTCGCGGCCCGGCTCGACGCCGGCCACGGGTGCGCTCTTCTCCTGCGCGGACACCACCAGCTTGCGCCGGGACGAGATGTCGTCGCCGGCGGGATGCTTGGGATCGTGGATGCGAACGAGGACCTTCGCCGGGCGCACCGAGAAGGTGAAGAGATTGACGCCCAGCTCGCGCTTCGTCGCCTCCAGGCTGTCGAGCAGGGTGGCCACCAGCGTGTCCCGGTCCCCCGACTGCATGGCGGTCTTGACCTGCGGCAGGTTGGCGATGACATGGCCGATACCCAGCACGTTGCGTGTCTCGGCGTCGATCATCGCGGTAACGCTGTCATACTGACCGCGCAGCTCGCGTTCGAGGGCCAGCTCCACCAGCGCGCTCTGCTGCGACAGGAAGAACGCCGCGAGGGAGGTGCAGGCGATCGCGACCGTAAAGACAATGGCGGCGATCAGACGGGTCGAGATCGAGCGCAGCTTGAGCATCGAGATCCCCAAAAGTCTTTCTACCGGAAGAGGCATTGGATTTTGCGTCTGCCGCCTTAAGACCGGGTTAAGCGCGTCCGCGCGAGGCGCTTGCCACGCCCGCGCGGCCGCCTATATAGGGCTCGGAACCGGAGGAGAGCGCCCGACATGACCGCAGGCACAGAGGAAAAACGCAGTTTCCAGGCGGAGGTTAGCCGCCTGCTCGACATCGTCGCCCACTCGCTCTACAGCGACCGGCGCATCTTCCTGCGCGAGCTGATCTCCAACGCCTCCGACGCCTGCGACCGGCTGCGCTACGAGGCGATCACCCGGCCCGAGCTGACCGCCGACGGCGGCGATTTCCGCGTCACCCTGTCCGTCGACAAGGCGAAGCGGACCCTGACGATCGCCGACAACGGCATCGGCATGAACCATGACGATCTGGTCGAGAATCTCGGCACGATCGCCCGCTCCGGCACCGCCGCCTTCATGAAGAACCTGACCGGCGACGCCAAGAAGGACGTGGCGCTGATCGGCCAGTTCGGCGTCGGCTTCTACTCCGCCTTCATGGTCGCCGACCATGTCGAGGTCACCACGCGCCGCGCCGGCGAGGCGGAGGCGTGGCGCTGGGTCTCCGACGGCCGCGGCGACTACACCATCGCGCCGGCGACGCGCGACGGCCGCGGCACGTCGGTGGTCCTGCACCTGCGCCAGGACGCGGACGACTTCCTCGAACCCGAGACCCTGCGCGGCATCGTGCGGCAGTACTCGGACCACGTCGCGCTGCCCATCGTGATGCTGGGCGAGACGGAAGAGACGCTCAACCGCGCCTCGGCGCTGTGGACGCGGCCGAAATCCGAGATCACGAAGGAGCAGCACAAGGAGTTCTACGCGCATGTCGCGCACAGCTTCGACGAGCCGTGGCTGACCCTCCATTGGCGCGCCGAAGGCAAGATCGAATACACCAGCCTCCTCTACGTCCCGTCGGCGCCGCCCTTCGACCTCTACCACCCGGACCGCAAGCACGGCGTGAAGCTGTACGTGAAGCGCGTCTTCATCACCGACCGCGCCGACGACCTGCTGCCGCGCTACCTGCGCTTCCTGCGCGGCGTGGTCGATTCCGAGGACCTGCCGCTCAACATCAGCCGCGAGATGCTGCAGCACAATCCGGTGCTCGCCCTGATCCGCGCCGGCGTCGTCAAGCGCGTGCTGTCGGAGCTGGAGAAGAAGGCCAAGGACGACGCGGCGGAATACACTAGGTTCTGGGCCAGTTTCGGCCCGGTGCTGAAGGAGGGCCTCTACGAGGATCCCGAGCACCGCGACGTGCTGCTCGGCCTCGCCCGCTTCCGCACCACCGCGCAGCCCGACGAATGGGTCAGCCTCGCCGACTATGTCGGCCGCATGAAATCCGGCCAGGACGCGATCTTCACCATCGCCGGCGAGGACGCGACGGCGCTCGCCGCGAGCCCGCAGCTCGAAGGCTTCGTCAAGCGCGGCGTCGAGGTGCTGCTGCTCACCGACCCGATCGACGAGTTCTGGATCAGCGCGGTCGGCAGGTACAAGGACAAGCCGTTCAAGTCGGTGACGCGCGGCGCCGCCGACCTCTCGAAGATCGCACCCGCCGAGGGCGAAGCGGCGAAGAAGGACGAGCCGGCCGGCGCGCCCGAAGCCGATATCGGCGCCCTCCTCGCCCTGTTCCGCCTGTCGCTGCAGGATCAGGTCAAGGACGTGCGCGCCTCGCAGCGCCTGACCGACAGCGCCGTGTGCCTCGTCGCCGACGAAACGGATCTCGACATCCATCTCGAGCGGCTGCTGCGCCAGCACAAGCAGCTCGACCAGGAATCGAAGCGCATCCTGGAGATCAACCCGGACCACGCGCTGATCAAGGCGCTCGCCGCCGAGGTGCCGAAGCCGGGTGCCGCCGACCGGCTGGGCGACATCGCGCGCCTCCTGCTCGACCAGGCCCGCATCGCCGAGGGCGACAAGCTGCCCGACCCCGCCGCCTTCGCCCGCCGCCTCAACGCCGCCCTGGTGAAGGCGCTCGCCGGCTAGCGCTTCACCGCTTCACGGGGTGCTTCACCCCCGTGAAGCACTTAACCCGCTGATCGGCCGTCCGAATCCGCCGCTGCTTCACCGCTTCATCCGCTTCACGGCCGTTGCTTTCTCTTCCCCTCTCCCGGAGGGAGAGGGTTACGGCAGCGGCCTTCGGCGATCACTTGCTGCCCTTCGCGGCCTCCTGGGCCTTCTGGTAGCTCTCGATGACCGCCTGATAGTTCGGCGCCACGAGGGCGTAGAGCTTGGCGAGCTCGGCGGCCTCCGGACGGTTCCACGTGCGGTGCGTCTCGGACAGCACGGCGTTGGTCGAGGTCGGCACGACGCCGGCTTGAACGAAACGCCCGAGCGTGGTGCGCGAGGCCATCTCGCTGGGATCGCCCGAGGCATCCATCACCGCATACACCTTGTACCCGGCCGCCTTCGCATCGAGGGCGGGGAACATGACGCAGACGCTGGTCCACACGCCGGCCATGATCAGTGTCCGCTTGCCCGTGGCCCGCACCGCATTGACGAAGTCGTCGTTGTCCCAGGCATTCACCTCGCCCTTGCGCGGCACGTAGACCGCGTGCGGCGCGTACTGGTGGATCTCCGGCATCAGCGGCCCGTTGGGCCCGTTGGGCTCGGACGCGGTCGTGATGACGGGGATCTTCAGCAGGGTCGCGAGCCTCGCGAGCATGATGGTATTCGCCCGCAATTCGGCGACGCTGATGTCCTTGACCGTCTGGAACAGGCCGGACTGGTGGTCGAGCAGCAGGAACACCGTGTCGGATGTGTCGATCAGCGCCTGCCCGCCGCCCGAAGGCAGCACGCTCGCGGGCCGGGCCGTCTGGGCCAGCGAGTCCGAGAGCGGCCACGAGAAGCCAATCGCCACGGCGGTGGCCAAGATGCCCAGACACTTGTTGATCGACGCACGCATATTCCCCTCCATCGCGGGCCGTCCGCGGATAAATCGGCGCTGCTTCTCATGAGACTCGACGCGAAAGTATTTCGCAGTTCCAGGTTGCGGGCAATCGCGTCCGCGTGACGGCGCGGCCTGGTTGTTGCCCGGTCGTGCGCGGGACCGGCGGCCGAAGGTCCCCGCTTCGCTGCTTCCGTCCCCGCTCTGTTTCATTGCGTCGCCCTCGGGCTTGACCCGAGGGCCCAGCAGCGATGCTTCGGCGACGACGGAATGGGTCCTCGGGTCAAGCCCGAGGACGACGCGGATGTTTTGATACAGGGTTCTCGAAACGGAAACGCCCGCCGGCCGCCTCGGATCAAATCCGAGTATGACCGCGCGGGCGTGGATGTCCGGCGACGATTCTCCCGGAGAGGGCACCGAAGTCAATCCGGTTTCTTTCATCCGCCGCCCCTTGAAGCGGGCGCCGCATGCGCCGAGGATGGCGCTGCCGACAACAGGAACCGGACCCGATGGATTTTGGCCTTACGGCGGAACAGACCGCGATCCGCGACAGCATCAAGCGCATCTGCGATGGCTTCGGCGACGACTATTGGCGCGCGCACGACATCAGCGGCGAATTCCCCGCCGAATTCCACCGCGCCATCGCCGAGGGCGGCTGGCTCGGCATCGCCATGCCGGAGGAGTTCGGCGGGGCGGCGCTCGGCGTGACCGAGGCAGCGATCATGATGCACACCATCGCCGGCTCGGCGGGCGCCATGGCGGCCGCCTCGTCGGTGCACATCAACATCTTCGGCCCGCACCCGATCGTCGTGCACGGCACGGCGGAGCAGAAGCAGCGCTGGCTGCCGCCGCTGGTCGCCGGGAAGGTGCGCACCTGCTTCGGCGTGACCGAACCCGATGCCGGCCTCGACACCGGCCGCATCAAGACGCGCGCCGAGAAGGTGCAGGGCGGCTATGTCGTGCACGGCCAGAAGATCTGGACGACGACCGCGCAGGAGGCCGACAAGATCCTGCTGCTGGCGCGCACCACGCCGCGCGAGCAATGCCGCCGCTCGACCGACGGCCTCACCCTGTTCTACGCCGATCTCGATCGCAGCAAGGTCGAGGTGCGCCTGATCCCCAAGATGGGCCGCCACGCGGTCGACTCGAACCAGGTGTTCATCGACGGCCTGCACGTGCCTGAGTCGGACCGCATCGGCGAGGAAGGCAAGGGCTTCACGTACCTGCTGCACGGCCTCAATCCCGAGCGCGTGCTGGTCGGCATCGAGGCGGTCGCGATCGGACAGAACGCGCTCGACCGCGCCGTGCGTTATGCCAGGGAGCGCGTCGTGTTCGGCCGGCCGATCGGCCAGAACCAGGGCATCCAGCACCCGCTGGCGGAAAGCTGGATGGAGCTGGAGGCCGCCTATTACGCCTGCATGCGCGCCGCCTGGCTCTACGACCAGGGCCGTCCCTGCGGGCCGGAGGCGAACGCGGCCAAATATCTCGGCGCCGAAGCGGGCTTCACCGCCTGCACCCGCGCCGTCATGACCCATGGCGGCATGGGCTATGCGCAGGAATTCCATGTCGAGCGGCTGCTGCGCGAGGTGATGATCTGCCGCATCGCGCCGGTGACCCCGCAGCTCATCCTCTGCCACATCGCCGAGAAGGCGCTCGGCCTGCCGAAGTCGTATTGACGGTCCCTCCAGCGCAGGCGGGATGGTTCAGCGACCAGTACAGGAAAGGCTTGCTGCGATGAGCGAACTGACCATCTGGACCTACGACTGGGTGCCTGAAGGCCCGCGTGGTTTTGTGCGTGACCTGAGGCTGAGATGGGCGTGTGAGGAAGCTGGCCTCATCTACGCAGTCCGAACGATCCCATTCGATGGCCGCGAGACCAATCATCTCGCGCGCCAGCCCTTTGGCCAGGTTCCGTTCCTGAGCGATGGAGAGCTGGAGATATTCGAAAGCGGCGCGGGGCTGCTGCATCTGGCCCGGAAGAGCGACAAGCTGATGCCGGCTGATCCGGCTGGAGAAGCGGAAACACTGCAATGGACGATCGCCGCGCTCAACTCGATTGAGATGGTCAGCGTCCCGTGGTGGTTTTTGAGAATGTGCGGCGATGAGAACAATCAACTTGCCGGATGGATGGGCACGCGCCTCGACCAGCTCGAAAAGATACTGAGCGAGCGAGAATGGCTCGCGGCCGACCGCTTCACCGTCGCGGACCTGCTGATGGCGGACGTGCTACGGGTTCCGAAGGTCCGCTCTTTCGGCAGTCGGCCGGCGACCGAGGCCTATGTAACCCGTGCAACCGATCGCCCCTCCTTCAAGAAGGCTCGAGCCGACCAAATCAGTCATTTCGCGGCGGCCGACGAGATGAGGACAAGAAAAGGGGCCGATTAATGAGCGTCTTGGGTCCGGTTGCGGCGACCACGTCACGTTCCACTTCGCACCTCGAACCGATGTCCGGAACGTCTGATCACCGGATACGGCGGCCGCTAGGCCGCTTGCTCACTGGGCTTTGCCCAGCCTGCTCCGCGACGCCCGCCCTCAATTCCTGAGAAGCCAGGCGCTGCGCAAGCGACGACCGCCGGCCGGCACACTGCCACGGGCGCGTAGTTGCTCGCGCCCGCTCACCGGACCGCAATATTGACAGCATCCGAACCGAACAACACCATAAGCCGATGCACCAAAAGTTGTAGGGCAAGGGAGTAGAATCGACCCTGAGCTGGGTCAAATGGGGGGCAACGTTGTTCAGTATCGAGAACCGGCGCGCTCTGATATTTGCCGCCTATTGTCTCGGAGGGGCGTTTGTAGGCGAAGAGATACTGATCCTAGTCTTTTCAGCCTTTAAATCCCTGGAGCCCGATTGGGACCCCGCGTTCTTAACAGGCCACCTCTGGATTGTCCTGAGAGCCGCAGTCGCGGCCACACTGGCTTTTACCCTGTGGCAGGTCGTTGGTCCGTCTCCGAGCCGTGCCCGTCGCGGCCTCAGCCCGATTGTCCTCGGCGCCTTGAGCGGCTGGCTGATGCAGGTCCTGTTCGGGTTTGGGTTGTTGATTTTGATCTGGCGCGCTCCAGAGCTGCCTGCCTTCATGACCGGGTTCTGGCCGGCCTTCATGCTCATCGTCATGAGCCCGACGAACTGGACTGGGCTCGCGTTCGGTGCATTGGCCGGATGGATCTATGAAGCAAGTATCGGTCGGGACGGGCTGGGCAACGATGCCCGCACTCAAGTGCCGATTTCGCATCGCGCGGCAAGTGCCGTCATGACCGTCGCAACGCCGATCAGCCTTTTCGCCGCCAGCTTTCTGATCCTCAGGTACCTGTCCTCCTGGGATGCGATGTTCAGTTATTGGTATCGTGCGAGAACTCTAACCGCCGCTACGGCAGTCTTGCTGCTGCTGGTCTTGCCGGCCCTATCCTGGTGGCTTTTTACGCGCCGGCAGAATGCGGCAGGGTTAATTGTGGCACTCATCTCGGTGGTGCTGGCGGCGGTAGTGACGTGGCTGCGCTTATAGCCGCATGTGCTCTGGCTTCGGGGGCTATCGCCAAGTAGGCGCTCGCCCTGTCGAAGTCGTTTTGAGATGCCCACGTTCAGTTCAGGCGGCCCATCCTTCGAGACGCCCGCTTCGCGGGCTCCTCAGGATGAGGGAGTAAATTTCAAGACCTCATCCTGAGGAGCCGGGCGTCGCGCAAGCGACGACCGGCGCCTCGAAGGATGGCAGACGGTCGCCACAGCGCCTGCGCGCCACAGGCGCGTAACCGCTCTCGCCGAGTTGAACGGGGTGCGGCCTTGCGCCGCTTGGCGGTTGTGGCGGTTATCGCCTATCGTCCCGGCATGCGGCTGCTGCGTCGCCTGTTCACCGTGCTCGCCCTTCTGTCCGTCGTCACCGGCAACATGACGGTGGCAGCCGTCATGCTGGACGCGGCGGCGCCGGCCTTCGCCGCGGGCGCGCCCGAGCATGTGCCGCCCTGCGCCGATTGCGGCCGGGACGCGACGGCCCCGGCCGCATGCGTGCAGGTGTGCCTGCCGGCGGCTGAAATCACCAGCACGCCTGTCCTCGCCGAGCAACAGGCGCGCCCCGCCGCTCGGCCCGTCGCCGCACTGGTCGGGCGCGTCGTCGCACCCGATCTGCATCCGCCGCAAGCGATCTCCTGAAGCCGCTTCCCCATCGGTTGGCGAAACGCTGATCCCGCCGCAAGCGGGATGCGGAAATTGCGCCCGCCGGATCGCATTGCCGCATTCGTGCAGAGGCCAGATTGAAGATCCGAACACGCGTCCTGATCGCCGCCGTGTGCGCCGTCGTCGCCGGCATCGCCGCCAACTACGTGGCCGATCGCTACCTGGCACCGCCGCCGGCGCCGCAGGCATCGCGCCCCGCCATCGGCGGCGCCTATACCCTCACCAACCATCGCGGCGAAACAGTCACCGAGCAGACCTGGCGCGGCAAGACGCAGCTCGTCTTCTTCGGCTTCACGCACTGCCCGGACGTCTGCCCGACGGCGCTGACGCTGGTCAGCGGCCTGATCGACCAGCTCGGGCCCGCCGCGGCACAGGTACAGCCCATCTTCATCACCGTCGACCACGAGCGCGACACGGTGGAGGCGATGGCGCGCTATGTCGAGGCGTTCCACCCGTCGCTGGTCGGACTCACCGGCACGCCCGAGCAGATCGCCGGCGCAGCGGCGGCCTTCAGGGTGCTTTACCAGAAGGTGCCGCAGTCCGACGGCGGCTATTTCATGGACCATTCCGCCTCCGTCTACGTGATGGCGCCTGACGGCAGCTTCCGCGCCACGCTCGACATCCACGAATCGGTCGAGGTCGCCAGGCAGCGGCTTCTGAAGATCCTCGGCCTGTCCTCCGCCACATCCTGAACAGGGAGCTTCCCATGACACGCACGCCTTCCCGCCGCTCGGTCCTCGCCGGGCTCGCGGTCGCAACCGTCCTCGCCTCCGGCCGCTCCGCGCGCGCCGCCGATCCGACCTATCCGATGGACGTCCGCCCCGACGACATGGTGATGGGCAACGCCGACGCGCCGATCACGATCATCGAGTACGCCTCGCTCACCTGCGACCATTGCGTGCGCTTCCATCGCGATACGCTGCCGCAGCTCAAGAAGAACTGGATCGACACCGGCAAGGCGCGGCTGGTCTATCGCGATTACCCGCTGGACCGCGTCGCGCTGCGCGCCGCGATGCTGCCGCATTGCGCCGGGCCGGAGCGGTATTTCGCGTTCCTCGGCGCCATTTTCCAGCAGCACGACCAGTGGGCGCATGCGCAGGATCCGATGGGCTCCCTCACGCGCCTGATGCGGTTCGGCGGCATGTCGGAGGATCAGGTGAAGGCCTGCGTCGCAAATCCGACGCTGGAAACGAAGGTCCTCGGCTCGCGCATGGACGCGGAGCGCCGCTACGAGGTCAAGTCCACGCCGACCTTCATCGTCAACGGGCGCAAGCTCACCGGCGCGCTGCCCTACGCCGAATTCGACGCGATCCTGTCCGGCGCCAAATGACGCAACGACCGCTCTGGGTTTGGGGTGCCGCCGCCGCCCTGACCGCCTTCGCCGCCGACCAGGCGACGAAATGGCTGATCGTCCATGTCGTGATGGATCCGCCGCGCCTGATCCCCGTCATGCCGTCCTTCAATCTCACGCTCGGCCTCAATCGCGGCGTGAGCTTCGGCATGCTGAGAGACACGCTCGGCGACACGCCGTGGGTGATGATCGTCCTCGGCTTCGGTATCGTCGCGATGCTGGGCGTGTGGCTGCGGCGCGCCGGCGGCCGGCTCGAAGCCGCAGGCCTCGGCGCCATCATCGGCGGCGCGCTGGGAAACATCATCGATCGCGCGCGGCTGGGCGGTGTCGTCGACTTCCTCGATTTCTATGTCGGCGCGTGGCACTGGCCGACGTTCAACGTCGCCGACATCGCCATCAGCGTGGGCGTCGCGTGCGTGCTGCTCGGCGCGCTGCTGGAAAGCCGCCAGAAGGCAGGCCGGTCCGCGTAGCGCCTATGCCGCGACCCAGCGCAGGCGTGCGATCCGGATGCCTTTGAGGTTGGGCAGCAGCGCCGCGATGTAGGTCTGTCCCGCGTGCTCGACGAGCTCGCAGGCCGCGAGCGGCAGGGTGCCGACCAGGTAGCGGTCGTCGTAGATGCCGAAATCGAACGGATCGGGCGAGCAGTAGACATGCGTGCGCGCGTCCGGCCCGTAGCGCTGCGTTCGGAACAGAACATAGCTGCGCGACGGCGCGTGGAAACAGACGAACGGGCATTCGGCCGAGTTCGCCGTGTCGCCCGCATCGCCGCCGATCGCGACGATCCTCTCTCCGCTCCACCGCTCCAGATCGTCCGAGACCCGGCAATACACGGCGCCCCTGCCGCCCGGATTGGACGTCGTGTAGCAGAGGTATCTGCCATCGGCCGCGATCACCATCGGATCGCGCGTGTTCCCGGTGGCAGGCTGGTTCGAGAACATCCCGGACGTTCCATCCCTGGCGAGCTGGCGCGAGAAGGTCTTCCCGTCGGCGCTGGTGGCGCGGCAGATATGCTCCCAGTCGCCGTAGAACATCGTGTAGCGCGATCCGATGCGAAGCACGAACGGCGCCTGCAGGCCGCCCGGCGTTTCGCCGAAGCCGGCATCGGCCTGCATCGCGATCCCCATCGGCCGCCAGTCGCGGTCGGTGAGCGTCTCGCCCTGCCAGCGATAGAACAGGCGGGTGCGCCCCGGCGCGGCGGTGTTGCGGATGCACGACCAGAGCTGCCACGTGCCGTCGGCCGCCTGCCAGATGCCGAAATCGACCGGCTGCTGCTCCGGCGCCGTCAGCCCGCCGAGGTCGGGGTCGCCCGCGAGCTGCCACCAGTCGCCGTCGATCGCGGGAGCGACCGAAGCCGCGCGCGCCGCGCGGGGAACGAGCGAGAGCACCGCGAGACCGGCGCCCGCGTGGATGCCGTCACGGATAAGCTGGCGTCGACTGAACCGCGCCGCCATGGCGGATGTTCTACGCCTGCGCGGCGGCGCGGGAAAGGTGGGGGTTTCGTAGGGGCGGGTTTCAACCCGCCCCGCCGCACGTGCTGCGGTGAAAGGGCGGGTTAAAACCCGCCCCTACGCGGAAGCATTCTCAGAACCCGACCTTGTCGCCGCCCTTGAGCGAGAGGATCTGCCGCGCCTCGTCGGGGCTCGCGACCTCGAGGCCGAGGCCTTCGAGGATCTGGCGCGCGCGCTTGACCTGCGCCGCGTTGCTCTTGGCGAGCGTGCCCGGCCCTTCCCACAGCGAGTCTTCGAGGCCGACGCGGACATTGCCGCCCATCGTCGCGGCAATCGCCGCGACGTTCATCTGGTTGCGGCCGGCGCCCAGCACCGACCAGTGGTACTGGTCGCCGAACAGCCGGTCGGCCGTCCGCCGCATGTGCAGCACGTCCTCGGGATGCGGGCCGATGCCGCCGAGGATGCCGAACACCGACTGCACGAACAGCGGCGGCTCCACCAGCTTGCGGTCGAGGAAATGCGACAGGCTGTAGAGGTGCGAGATGTCGTAGCACTCGAACTCGAAGCGCGTGCCGTTCTCGCGGCAGGTCGACAGGATGTACTCGACGTCCTTGAACGTGTTCTTGAAGACGAGGTCGCGGCTGTTCTCGAGGTGCTGGCGCTCCCACTCGTGCTTGAACTCCTTGAAGCGGTTCAGCATCGGGAACAGGCCGAAATTCATCGAGCCCATGTTGAGCGAGGCGACCTCCGGCTTGAACGTCGCGGCGGGCGTGACCCGCTCCTGGATGGTCATCGATGGCGAGCCGCCGGTGGTGATGTTCACCACCGCCTTGGTCGACTGCTTGATGCGCGGCAGGAAGGCGTTGAACGCCTCGGGGCTCTGGTCCGGCTTGCCGGTCTTGGGATCGCGCGCGTGCAGATGGATGATCGCGGCACCGGCTTCGGCCGCGCCGATCGCGGCATCGGCGATCTCGGAGGCCGTGACCGGCAGGTAGGGCGACATCGACGGCGTGTGGATCGAACCGGTGACGGCGCAGGTGATGATCGCCTTGCGGGCGGCGGCCATGGCGTTATTCCTCTTGAAAACGTGCCTTCGAATCCTCCGACATCCGGAGGAGGTGCGGGAGAAATTGCGCCAGGCGCGGGCCCGGTGGCAAGCCTGCGCTGCAGGACCGATGCGCGCGGCCTAGTGGTAGCCCACGTCGCCGCGCACCTTGCCGCGGAAGATCCAGTACGACCAGCCGGTGTACATCAGGATGATCGGCAGCAGGAACAGCGTGCCGACCATCAGGAAGGCCTGCGTGCGCGGCGATGACGCGGCGTCCCACAGCGTGATCTCGTGCGGCACGATCATCGGCCACAGGCTGATGGCGATGCCGAGATAGGCCACCACGAACAGGCAGATCGAGCCGATGAAGGGCGCCGCCTCGGACCTGTTGTTCAGCGAGCGCCAGACCCAGTATGTCAGCAGCGCGGTGACGATCGGCACCGGCGACAGGAAGGCGATGTTGGGCCACGAGAACCAGCGCGCGGCGATGCCCGCATGCATCAGCGGCGTCCACAGGCTGACGATGCCGATCCCGAGCACCACGCCGATCAGGGCCCGGCGGCCCATGCCGCGGGCCCAGTCCTGCAGCTCGCCTTCGGTCTTCATGACCAGCCAGCCCGCGCCCAGCAGCGTGTAGCCGAACAGCAGCGCTGCACCGGTCATGAGCGAGAACGGCGTCAGCCAGTCGAAGGACGTGCCGGCGAAGTGGCGGCCCTCCACCTCGAAGCCCTGGATGAAGGCGCCGAGCACGGCGCCCTGCGCGAAGGTGGCGATGGCGGAGCCGTAGCAGAATCCGTGGTCCCAGAAGCTCTGCTTGTCGGATTCCTTGTAGCGGAACTCGAACGCGACGCCGCGGAAGACCAGCCCGAGCAGCATGATCAGGATCGGGAAGTAGACGGCGGGGATGATGATCGCGAAGGCGAGCGGGAAGGCCGCCAGCAGGCCGATGCCGCCGAGCACCAGCCAGGTCTCGTTGCCGTCCCATACCGGGGCGATCGAGTTCATCATCGTCGTGCGCCAGGCCGGCTGCGGCGCGATCCCATGGAGGATGCCGACGCCGAGGTCGAAGCCGTCGAGCAGCACGTAGAAGAACACGGCGAGGCCGAGGATCAGGGTCCACAGGCCGATCAGGTCGAGGGCGGGCTGGGTCATGCGTTCCTCCCCGGAACGCCCGCCGGCAGGGCATCGACCGGCCGGCGCGGCCGGCCGCTCTCGACCGGCGACTCCTCTTCCTCCTCGTCCGCGCGCGGCGGGCCCTTGCGCACGGTGCGCGCGATGTAGATCAGCGCCACCGGATAGACGAGCAGATAGACCACCATGTAGAGCACCAGGGAGATCAGCACGTCGAGGCCGGTCAGCGACGGCGTCACCGATTCGCCGGTGCGCATCAGGCCGTACACCGTCCAGGGCTGGCGGCCGACCTCGGTCACCGTCCAGCCGGCCAGGATCGCGATGAAGCCGAACGGCATCGACCATTCGCACAGGCGCAGGAACCAGGTGCGGTTGAAGGTCGGGCGATGCCAGCCGAGGATCCAGCCGAGAATCACGAGGCCCAGCATCCCGAAGCCGATGGCGAGCATGATGCGGAAGGCGAAGAACACCACCGTGACCGGCGGCCGTTCGTCGCGCGGCCAGTCCTTGAGGCCGCGCACGACGCCGTCGAGCTCGTGCGTCAGGACGAGGCTGCCGGCCTTGGGGATCTCGATCGCGAGGCGGTTGCGCTCCGCCTCCTCGTCGGGAATCGCGAAGACGGTGAACGGCACGCCCGGCGCCGTGTCCCACAGCCCCTCCATCGCCGCGATCTTCGCCGGCTGATGCTTCAGGGTGTTGAGGCCGTGCAAGTCGCCGATGAAGATCTGCAGCGGCACCAGCGCCGTCAGCAGCCACGCCGCCATGGTGAACATCACGCGGCCTTCCTCCAGGCGGCCGCGACGCATCGTGTAGGCGCCGACGCCGAGCACGACGAAGCCGGCGGTGACATAGAACCCGACCACCGTGTGCGCGAGGCGATACGGGAAGGACGGCGTGAAGATGACCTGCATCCAGTCGACCGGATGGAAGCGCCCGTCGACGATCTCGTGGCCGGCCGGCGTCTGCATCCAGCTATTCACCGCCAGGATCCAGAACGACGAGAACAGCGTGCCGACCGCCACCATCAGCGCCGCGAAGAAATAGACGACCGGCGGCACGCGGTTGCGGCCGAACAGGAGCACGCCGAGGAACGCCGCCTCGAGGAAGAATGCGGTCAGGCCTTCATAGGCGAGCAACGGCGAGATGACATCGGCGGTGGCGTCGGTGAAGCGGCTCCAGTTGGTGCCGAACTGGAACGGCATGACGATGCCGGTGACGACGCCGAGCCCGAACGAAACCGCGAAGATCTTGATCCAGAACTGCGACACGCGCACGAACACGTCGCGTCCGGTGGCGAGATGGACCCCCTCGAGCACCACGATATACGAGGCCAGACCGATCGTGAGGGCCGGCAGCAGGATGTGCCAGGCAACGACCCATGCAAATTGCAGGCGCGACAGGAAAAGTGCGTCCAGCTCCATCGGACCTCCCCGCACGTGCGGCGCCAACGGCGCGCGGCGCCGATCTCCAACCTCTCCCGACTCTTGTTCGGTTCAGTATCGCCTACCTACCATACAACCGCGAACGACAAATCGCCGCAACCTAGGTCTTAGGACTAGAACTCCTAGCTTGAGGTAGGCCCGCTCGCATCGCGTTCGGCGAGGAATGACAGGATCGCAGTGGCGAATTCCTCCGGCTCGGCGCCGCACGCATCGTCCGCCATGTCTCGATGCGGTCGGAAAACTCGCACACCGATTCGATGTCCTCGACGAAGCGCTCGATCGTCTCCGCCTCGGCGGCCGGAGCGGAGTTCCGCGAGCCGCGCTGGTCGTAGAATACGACGCGGCGTTCGCGCGATCAGTGCGAAGCCGCCGCCGACATGCGCTGGTCGGAGCACGGTCGGCCGGCAATTGTGACTAACGGTACGGTTGCAGGGCCGCGCGGTTTGACGTAATACGCGGTGCGACCGCGATTTGCGGTAGTCGCATAGGCCGGTCCGGTGGCAATTGTTTTGTAAATAGTCGAAGACATAAAGTTCTTCATTGTCGGCTTGAAAATTTGATCGACCATTTCTGTCTTACGCGACGCAAACCCGAAATTTTTCATGTAGAGAATTAATATTACTGATCCTTCTTTGCTGCCGCCCCTTGGTGCCCTGCGCAGCTTCGATGCCGCAGCGCGCCATTTGAGCTTTGTCCGCGCCGCCAACGAGCTTGGCGTCACCCCCGGGGCCGTCAGCCACCAGATCAAGCAGCTCGAAGCCTGGCTCGGCCAGACCCTGTTCGACCGTCAGGCAAACGGGGTTGCCCTCACGGCCCTGGGGCGGGACTACAGCACCCGCCTGCGCGGCCTGTTCGACCAGCTCGCCACGGCCAGCCGTCATGCGCGCGGCCACGACGCGGTGCGCGCGGTCGTGGTGCGCTGCCAGTTCTCGCTGGCGACGAAGTGGCTGGCGCCGCGGCTCGACGCCTTCGCCCAAGCCCATCCGGAGATCGAGCTGCGCATCCTGGCGCGGCCCTACGACCCGGACCCGCGCGCCGACGGCGCCGACCTGGCGATCTACTACAGCCGCGGCCCGATGCCCGGCATCCGCCAGGACCGGCTGCTGGCCGGCGAAGTCGTCGTCGTCGCCACGCCGCGCGCACTCGAAGCGGCACCGCATCCGCTGCGGCCGGCCGACCTGCTGCACCAGACGCTGCTGCACACGCGCGCCGTCGACCGCGGCTGGCGCGAGCCGGACTGGAGCACGTGGTTCGCCGCGGCCGGTGTCGAGACGCCGGGCCTTCTGCGCGGACCGTCCTTCAACCTGCAGCATCTGACGCTCGAGGCGTGCCTCGCCGGCGGCGGCTTCGCCCTGCTGGTCGACGTGTTCGCGGCCTGCCATCTCGCGCGCGGCGAGCTGGTCGTTGCGTCCGAGATCCGCATCCCGGCGCCGCACGCCTATCATGTCATCGTCCCCGATACGCCCCTGCGCGACGAGGTCCGCATCGTGCGCGACTGGTTGCTCGGCCAGGCGGAGTCTTGACGCGCCTGCCGTCGCCCGTATGTTGGCTGCTCCGCCAAACAGGATGCCGGCCACCGAATGACGCTGCCGAGTTTGCTGAAGGACGCGCTTGCCCTTCCTGTCATCGGCGCGCCGATGTTCATTGTTTCAGGGCCGGACCTCGTCATCGCGCAGTGCAAGGCCGGCATCGTCGGCTCCTTCCCGGCGCTGAACGCGCGGCCGGCGCATGTGCTCGACGAATGGCTCACGCGCATCCGGCGGGAGTTGGATGAATTCCGCTCTGCGAACCCCGGCAGAAAAATCGCGCCTTTCGCGGTCAACCAGATCGTGCACACCTCGAACGACCGGCTGCTGCACGACGTCGATGTCTGCGCCAAGCACCAGGTGCCGATCATCATCACCAGCCTGCGCGCGCCGCGCGAGGTGGTGGAGCGCGTCCACGCCTATGGCGGCATCGTGCTGCACGACGTCACCACGATCCGCCACGCGAAGAAGGCGCTGGATGAAGGCGTCGACGGCCTGATCCTCGTCTGCGCCGGCGCCGGCGGCCATGCCGGCGTCATCAGCCCGTTCGCGCTGGTGCGCGAGGTGCGGCAGTTCTACGACGGCACGATCGTGCTGTCGGGCGCCATCGCGCACGGCTCGGCGGTGCTCGCCACCCAGGCGATGGGCGCCGACCTCGCCTATATCGGCACGCGCTTCATCGCCAGCGCCGAATCGAACGCGGCCCCCGCCTACAAGCAGATGCTGGTCGACGGCACCGCGGCCGACATCGTCTACACCTCGTATTTCTCGGGCGTGCACGGCAACTACCTCAAGCCGTCGATCCGCGCCGCCGGCCTCGACCCGGACAACCTGCCGGCCGGCGAAAAAGGCAAGATGAGCTTCGCCAGCGTCCGCGAGCGGCCGAAGGCGTGGCGCGACATCTGGGGATCGGGCCAGGGGCTCGGCGCCATCGTCGATGTTCCGCCGGCCACGGAGATCGTCGCCCGCCTGCGCCGCGAATACGACGACGCGCGGCGACAGATCTGCGGATGAGCGGCATGCTCATCTCCGGCGCGCGCAGCGTACCGACGGCCGTTCTGGCCGAACGCGCGGCGAAGGCGGCGCGGGTCCTCGCCGATCGCGGCGTCGGCAAAGGCGACAGCGTCGCCTTCTTCCTGCGCAACGACATCCCGCTGCTGGAGGGCGCGTACGCGACGGCGATGCTCGGCGCCTATGCGGTGCCGATGAACTGGCACTTCAAGGCCGCCGAGGCAGGGCATGTGCTGCGCGATTCGCGCGCCAAGGTGCTGGTCGTCCACGCAGACATGCTGCCGGCGATCGCGGACGCCGTGCCGCCGCAGGTGCGCGTGATCCAGGTCGCCACGCCGCCCGAGATCGCCAGAGCCTATGGCGTGGCACCGGACGCCTGTGCCGTGCCACGCGGCGCCGAGGACTGGGAGGCCGCGATCGACGCGGCGACGCTGCTCGGTCAACCAGGCTGCCCGCTGCCGGTCTCGATCATCTACACGTCGGGCACGACGGGCGTGCCCAAGGGCGTGCGCCGCCATCCGGCGACGCCGGACCAGCTCGCCGCCGCGCGGCGCATCTTCGCGACGACCTATGGCTTCGACGGGCCGGTGCGCGCCATCGCTACCGGGCCGATCTATCACAGCGCGCCCTATTCCTACGCGACGCGCTGCATCCATTTCGGCGGCACCCTGGTGCTGCAACCGCGTTTCGACGCGGAGGAGCTGCTGCAGCTCATCGAGCGCCACCGCGCAACGCACTTCCACATCGTGCCGATCATGTTCGTGCGGCTGCTCAAGCTGCCCGAGGCCGTGCGCCAGCGCTACGACCTGTCGTCGCTGCGCTTCGTCATCCACGGTGCCGCGCCCTGCCCGGTGGAGGTCAAGCGCGCGATGATCGACTGGTGGGGCCCCGTCATCCACGAATATTACGGCTCGACCGAGACCAGCCTCGTCACGCATTGCGACAGCGCGGAGTGGCTGGCGCGGCCCGGCACGACCGGCCGACCGATGGCCGGTGTCGAACTCAGGATCCTCGACCGCGACGGACGCGAGAAGCCGCCCGGCGAAAGCGGTGACATCTACGTGCGCTCGGCGCGCATCACGGACTTCACCTATCACAACCTCGACGATGTCCGGCGCTCGATCGAGCGTGACGGATTCGTGACGCTGGGCGATGTCGGCTATCTCGACGAGGACGGCTATCTCTTCCTCAACGACCGCAGCCGCGACATGGTGATCTCCGGCGGCGTCAACATCTACCCGGCCGAGATCGAGGCCGCGCTGCACGCGATGCCGGGCGTGCAGGACTGCGCCGTGTTCGGCATTCCCGACGAAGAGTATGGCGAGCGCATCGCGGCGATCATCGAGCCGCGCCCGGACGCGCGGCTCAGCGCCGAAGATGTGCTCACGCATCTGCGGCCGCGCCTGGCGAACTACAAGCTGCCGTCGCGCATCGAGTTCCGCACCGACCTGCCGCGCGAGGACTCCGGCAAGATCTTCAAGCGCAAGCTGCGCGACCCGTTCTGGGCCAAGGCCGGACGGAAGATTTGATCATTTCCCTGCATAGCCCGGCGCTGGACTCGGGCACGCGCTCGTTCCACACTTTCCGTCTGGTGAGTAGGTCGCTTCCGGATCGCCGTCGGCGCGCGGAACCTGCCTAGGAACCGGGCACCGCGAGGTAGGTCCGCAACGCGACCCTGCAGATTTGGGAATCACGTGCGATACCTCTTGCCGCGATGCACAATGGCACTCTACATCCAGCAGCCTACGCCGAGCACCCCGGCCGCAACTCCTTGCGGCTTCCCAGGAAGGCCTCGTCATGACCACGCACAATCTTCTGCGCGCCGCCGCCCTGCTGTCCCTTGGCCTGCTTGCGGCCTGCGATAATTCCGCGGCCACGTCGGCTGCCGCACCGCCTCCGCCGCCGGTGACGGTGGCCAAGCCGGTGGTCAAGGAGATCGTCGAGACCGACGACTTCACCGGCCGTTTCGATGCCACGGCGTCCGTCGAGCTGCGCGCCCGCGTCAACGGCTATCTCCAATCCATCCATTTCACCGACGGCGGCATCGTCAAGGAAGGCGACCTGCTGTTCATCATTGACCCGCGGCCCTACCAGGCGACGCTCTCCCAGGCCGACGCCTCGCTGGTTTCGGCGCGCGCGCGCCTCGACTTCGCCCGCCAGGAGCTGGACCGTGTCGAGCGGCTGACGCGCAGCGGCAACGCGCCCGAGCGCTCGCTCGACGAGCGCCGCCAGCAGTTCCTGTCGGCCCAGGCCGACGTCAACGGCGCGCAGGGCGCTTTGCAGCAGGCGCGCCTCGACCTTGGCTTCACCGAGGTGCGCGCGCCAATCTCCGGCCGCATCAGCCGCAAGCTGGTGACCGAAGGCAACCTCGTCCGGGCGAACGAGACGCTGCTGACGACGATCGTCACGCTCGATCCGATCCACTTCTATTTCGACGTCGACGAGCGGTCCTACATCGCCTACACGCGCATGGGCCGCGACGGCACGCGGCCGTCCGGCCGCGACACCCAGTACCCGATCATGGTGGCCCTCAGCGACGAGCGCGAGGCGACGCACCCCGGCAAGCTCGATTTCGTCGACAACCGCGTCGACCAGGCGACCGGCACGATGCGCGGCCGCGCCGTGGTCGAGAACAAGGACCTGCTGATGGTGCCGGGCATGTTCGGCCGCATCGCCATCCCGGGCAGCGGGCGCTATCGCGGCATCCTGGTGCCGGACGAGGCGATCGGCACCGATCTCGAGCGCCGCTTCGTCTATGTCGTCGCCGACGACGGCACGGTGTCGACCAAGGTGGTACGGCCGGGGCCGCGCATCGACGGCTACCGCGTGGTGCGTACCGGCCTGACCGGCGACGAGACCATCATTGTCAACGGCATGCAGCGCGCGCGCTTCGGCAAGGTGACGCCGCAGATGACCACGCTGCCGCCGGTGCGCGAGGCCCAGGCCACGGGCCGGCCATGAAGTTCTCGCATTTCTTCGTCGACCGCCCGATCTTCGCGGCGGTGCTGTCGATCGTCGTCATGATCGTCGGCCTGATCGCCTACACCGCCCTGCCCGTCACCGAGTATCCCGAGATCGCGCCGCCGACCATTGTCATACGCGCGAGCTATCCCGGCGCCGATGCCCAGACCGTGGCCGCCACCGTCGCCACGCCGCTGGAGCAGGAGATCAACGGCGTGGAGGACATGCTCTACATGTCCTCCTATGCCACCAGCGACGGCGCGATGTCGCTGACGGTCACCTTCAAGCTGGGCACGGACCTCGACATCGCCCAGGTGCTGGTCCAGAACCGCGTGGCCATCGCGACGCCCCGCCTGCCGGAAGAGGTCCGGCGCCTCGGCATCACGACGCGCAAGAGTTCGCCCGACCTGATGATGGTCGTGCATATGCTCTCGCCCGACGATTCCTACGACCAGCTCTACATCTCCAACTACGCCCAGCTCCGCGTCCGCGACCAGCTCCTGCGCCTGGACGGCGTCGGCGACATCAGCATCTTCGGCGGCCGGGAGTACGCGCTGCGCGTCTGGCTCGACCCCGAGCGGCTCTCCGCCTATGGCATCACCGGCGGCGACGTGGTGCGCGCGCTGCAGGAACAGAACGTGCAGGTTTCCGGCGGCGCGCTCGGCCAGCAGCCCGCCCCGACCGACAACGCCTTCCAGCTCATCGTCAGCACGCAAGGGCGCTTCGAGGACACGCGGCAGTTCCGCAACGTGATCATCCGCTCGACGCCGGACGGCCGCCTGATCCGGGTCCAGGACGTGGCGCGGGTGGAGATGGGCGCGCGCGAGTACGTCACCAACAGCTATCTGAACGGCAAGCCGGCCGTCGCCCTCGCCATCTTCCAGCGCCCCGGCACCAACGCGCTGGAGGCGGCGGCCGAGATCAAGGCCAAGATGGAGGAGCTGAAGCGCGACTTCCCCGCCGGCCTCGCCTACGACATCGTCTACAACCCGACCGAATTCATCGCCGAGTCCATCTCCGCCGTCTACACGACGCTGTGGGAGGCGGTGCTGCTGGTGGCGCTGGTCGTCATCATCTTCCTGCAGTCGTGGCGCGCGTCGCTGATCCCCATCATCGCCATCCCGGTTTCGCTGATCGGCACGTTCGCGGTGCTCGCGGCGTTCGGCTTCAGCCTGAACGTGCTGACCCTCTTCGGACTGGTGCTCGCCATCGGCATCGTCGTCGACGACGCGATCGTCGTGGTCGAGAACATCGAGCGCAACATCGCTGCGGGCATGTCGCCGCGCGACGCGGCGCACGAGACGATGGACGAGGTCGGCACGGCGCTGATCGCGATTGCCATCGTGCTGTCGGCCGTGTTCATCCCGACCGCATTCATCCCCGGGATCAGCGGCCAGTTCTACAAGCAGTTCGCGCTGACCATCGCCGTCGCGACCATCATCTCGGCGTTCAATTCGCTGACCCTGTCGCCGGCGCTGGGGGCGCTCCTGCTCAAGCCGCACGATGCCCACCGCCGCCCGCGCTTCTTCGTGACGCGGGGCCTGCGCTGGCTCGCCGACCGCTTCAACAGCGGATTCGATCGCACCAGCAACGGCTACGCGCGCACCGTCGGCGTCGTGGCGCGGCGCAAGTTCTTCATGCTCCTCGTCTATGCCGGGCTCGCCGGCCTCACCGTCTACATGGCGCAGCGCGTGCCGACGGGCTTCATCCCGCAGCTCGACCGCGGCTATGCGATCACGGTGATCCAGCTTCCCGACGGCGCGTCGCTGTCGCGCACCGACGAGGTCGTGCGCCGCGCCTCCGAGATCATCAAGTCGACCCCCGGCGTCATAAACGCCGTCGCCTTCGCCGGCTTCAACGGCGCCACGTTCACCAACGCGACGAATGCCGCGGTCATCTTCTCCGGGTTCCGACCGTTCAAGGACCGCGTGCGCGACAATCAGCCGGGCACTGCCATCATCGGGGAGTTGCACCAGCGGCTGCAGCAGATCGAGGAGGCGTTCATCATCACGCTGCCGCCACCCGCCGTGCCGGGAATCGGCAACTCGGGCGGCTTCAAGATGCAGGTGCAGAACCGCACCGGCGACGAGATGGGGCCGGTGCTGGCCCTCACCTACGGAATGATGGGCAAGGCCGGGCAGACCCCCGGCCTGTCAGGCGTGTTCACGACCTTCAGCGCCAGTTCGCCGCAGATCTTCCTCGAGATCGACCGCACCAAGGCGCAGATGCTGAACGTGCCGATCGGCAACATCTTCGAGGCGCTGCAAGTCAATCTGGGCTCGGCCTATGTCAACGACTTCAACGCCTTCGGCCGCGTCTTCCAGGTCCGCGCCCAGGCCGACCAGCGCTTCCGCATCGAACGCGAGGACATCGCGCGGCTGAAGGTGCGCAGCGCCACCGGAGCGCTGGTGCCGCTGGGCACGGTCGTCAACATCGTCGACCGCGCCGGTCCCGATCTGATCCAGCGCTACAACATGTACACATCGGTGCCGCTGCAGGGGAACGCGGCGCCCGGAACATCCGCCGGCCAGGCGCTGATAACGATGGAGAAGCTCGCCGCGGAGACGCTGCCGCCGGGCATGTCGTTCGAATGGACCGAGCTGGCGCTGCAGGAGCGTCTCGCCGGCAACACGGCGATCTTCATCTTCGCGCTGTCGGTCGTCTTCGTCTTCCTGGCGCTGGCGGCGCAGTACGAAAGCTGGTCATTGCCGCTGGCGATCATATTGATCGTGCCGATGAGCGTGCTGTCGGCGCTGATCGGCGTGATGACGCATGGCGGCGACAACAACATCCTGGTCCAGATCGGGCTGGTCGTGCTGGTCGGCCTCGCGGCGAAGAACGCCATCCTGATCGTGGAGTTCGCGCGCCAGCTCGAGGCGCACGGCAAGAACGCGGTCGATGCGGTGATCGAGGCGTGCCGCCTGCGCCTGCGCCCGATCCTGATGACGGCCTTCGCCTTCATCCTGGGCGTGCTGCCGCTGACGATCGCGACCGGCCCGGGCGCGGAGATGCGGCAGGCGCTGGGCACCGCCGTCTTCGCCGGCATGCTCGGCGTGACGTTCTTCGGCCTGTTCCTGACGCCGGTGTTCTACGTCACGCTGCGCGCGCTGACGCAGCGCCGGGACGCATCACCGCCGGCCAAGGCGAAGGACCAGCCCGCCTCCGCGGACTAGCCCCCGCGCGGACGACGGAGCTACGCCGACCGCTGTCCCGTCACGGCAGGCTTCGCGGCGACCTCATCCGAGAGTGCGCGGTAGGCGATCCCCGCGACGGCCGCACCCGCCATCGGCGCCAGCCAGAACAGCCAGAGCTGTGCCACCGCCCAGCCGCCGACGATCACGGCCGGACCGGTGCTGCGCGCCGGGTTCACGCTCGTGTTCGTCACCGGGATGCTGATGAGGTGGATCAGGGTCAGCGCGAAGCCGATAGCGATGGGCGCGAAGCCCGCCGGCCAGCGCTTGTCGGTGGCGCCGAGGATGACGATCAGGAACATGAAGGTGAGCACGAACTCGGCCACCAGCGCCGAGGTCATGGAGTATCCACCGGGCGAGTGCGCGCCGAAGCCGTTCGCGGCGAAACCGTTGTCCACGGTGAAGCCGGCCTTGCCGCTGGCGATCACATAGAGAACCACGGCGGCCAGGATCGCGCCGGCAACCTGCGCCACGATGTAAGGCGGAACGTCGCGGGCCGGGAACCGCCGCCCGACGCAGAGCCCCACCGTCACCGCGGGGTTGAGGTGGCATCCCGAGATGTTGCCGATCGCATACGCCATCGTCAGCACGGTCAGGCCGAACGCGAGGGCGACACCGGCATAGCCGATGCCGACATTGGGCACGGCCGCCGCGAGGACGGCGCTGCCGCAGCCGCCGAGGACGAGCCAGAAGGTTCCGAGAAACTCCGCCGAGGTGCGCTTCAGCATCGACATGCGTGACTCCGTCGCTGTTGCGAATCGCGCGGCCGGGCCGCGCGTGGATGGCCCATCATCCGAACTCGCGCACGCCCCTCCAATCGGGTATCCCCCCGCGCTCCCACGGGTTTTCGTACCCGGTCGCCTGCGGCGGCAAGCAACGCTGGCATGCGGTCCCTGCAGTTCACGCGGCGTGGCCGCGCCGCTTGCGCCGCCACGGCCTTCGCGAGAAGGTAGCGCCGTGAAGACGCGCCGCCTCTGGGACATCAGCCCGCCGATTCGCACCGGGATTCCGGTCTGGCCGGGCGACACCGAATATGCCGAGCAGCGCACTTGGGCGCTGTCGGAGACGTGCCCCGTCAATGTCTCCAAGTTCACGATGTCCACGCACACCGGCGCGCATGCCGATGCGCCCTTCCATTACGACGCCGAGGGCATGAAGGCGGGCGCCATGGCGCTGGAGCGCTATATCGGGCCGTGCCGGGTGGTGCATGCGATCGGCGCGGCACCGCTGGTCGAGCCGGACCATGTGCGCCGGCACCTGGCGCCCGGGATCACGCGCCTGATCGTGCGGACTTATGCACGCAACCCGGTCGAGGCCTGGGACCCGCAATTCACGGCGGTGGCGCCCGCGACCATCGAGCTGCTGGCGCAACGCGGCGTCATGCTGATCGGGATCGACACGCCCTCGCTCGATCCGCAGGATTCGAAGACGATGGATGCACACAAGGTCGTGCGGCGGCACCGGATGTCGATCCTCGAAGGCATCGTGCTCGACGATGTGCCCGAAGGCGACTACGAGCTGATCGCACCGCCGCTGAAGCTGGCAGGCCTCGACGCGGCACCCGTGCGCGCGGTCCTGCGCGAGCTCGCGGCATGAGCGCGCTGACCCGCGCCGGTTTGGCGGGGATGGACGCGGCCGACGCGCTGGCGCCGCTGCGCGACGCGTTCGTCCTTCCGGACGAGGTCATCTATCTCGACGGCAACTCGCTGGGCGCCCTGCCGCGTGCCACGCCGAGGCGGCTCGCCGCGGCGACGATCGAGGAGTGGGGCCGCGACCTGATCAAGAGCTGGAACGTGCACGGCTGGATCGACCTGCCGACGCGCCTCGGCGACAAGATCGCGCGGCTGATCGGCGCCGGCGCGGGCGAGGTCGTCGTCGCCGATTCGACCTCGGTCAACCTGTTCAAGGTCCTCGCCGCCGCCCTCAACCTGAATCCGGGCCGCTTCGTGATCCTGTCGGAACGCGACAATTTCCCGACCGACCTGTACATGGCGCAGGGGCTGGCGGCATTGCTCGGCAACCGGCATTCCCTGCGGCTGGTCGACGGCGACGAGGTCGCCGGCGCGATCGGCGACGACACGGCGGTCGTCATGCTGACCCACGTCAACTACCGGACCGGCGCGATGCACGATATGCCCGCCGTCACGAAGGCGGCGCAGGCGAAAGGCGCGCTGATGCTGTGGGACCTCGCCCACAGCGCGGGGGCGGTGCCGGTCGACCTCAACGGCAGCGGCGCCGATTTCGCGGTGGGCTGCGGCTACAAGTATCTCAATGGCGGGCCAGGTGCCCCAGCCTTCGCCTGGGTCGCCAGACGGCATCAGGAACGGTTCACGCAGCCGCTGTCGGGCTGGCTCGGCCATGCGGCCCCGTTCGCGTTCGAGCCAGGATACCGGCCGGCCGCCGGCGTCGCGCGCTACGTCTGCGGCACGCCGCCGGTGCTGTCGATGGTGGCGCTCGAATGCGGCATCGACCTGATGCTGGACGTCGACCAGGCGGCGTTGCGCCGGAAATCCGTGGCCCTCACCGAGGCGTTCGTAGCGCTGGTCGAGCAGGAGTGCGCGCCGTTCGGCCTGACCCTGCTGTCGCCGCGCGATGCGGCGCGGCGTGGCAGCCAAGTCAGCCTGCGCCATCCCGACGGCTACCCGATCATGCAGGCGCTGATCGCGCGCGGCGTGATCGGCGACTTCCGCGCGCCCGACATCCTGCGCTTCGGCTTCGCGCCGCTCTATGTGCGCTTCGTCGACGTGTGGGACGCCGTGGCCGCGCTCAAGGACATACTCGCCAGCGGCGCGTGGGATCGGCCCGAGTTCCGCGTGCGCGCGGCGGTGACATGACGGGAGACGCTTCGCCGTGAACGACCGCAAGAAACCCGCCGCGACCGACGCGCCCGAGAGCGGCGCGCATCTCGATTTCAGCGGCGAGATGAGCTACGGCGACTACCTCGCCCTCGACCGCATCCTCGATGCCCAGCACCGCCTCTCGGGCAACCACAACGAGATGCTGTTCATCATCCAGCATCAGACCACCGAGCTGTGGATGAAGCTGGTGATCCACGAGCTGACGGCCGCGATCGACCAGATCCGCCGCGACGACCTGCAGCCCGCGTTCAAGATGCTGGCGCGCGTCAGCCGGATCATGGCGCAGCTCATCCAGGCGTGGGACGTGCTGTCGACCCTGACGCCGAGCGAATATCTCGCGTTCCGCGAGAAGCTCGGGCACTCGTCGGGCTTCCAGTCCTACCAGTACCGCACCATCGAGTTCCTGCTCGGCAACAAGAGCGCCGCGTTCATGGCGCTGCACAGCCACCGCCCCGATATCAGCACGCCGCTCGAGGCGGCGCTGCGCGCGCCGAGCCTGTATGACGAGGCGATCCGGCTGCTCGCGCGGCGCGGCTTCGCGCTCGACACGGACCGGCTCGAGCGCGACTGGAGCCAGCCCTATGCGGCCAATCCCTCCGTCGAGGCGGCGTGGACCGCCGTCTATCGCAATACGGCGCAGTACTGGGACCTGTACGAACTGGCGGAGGAGCTGGTGGATCTCGAGGACTTCTTCCGCCAGTGGCGCTTCCGCCACGTGACGACGGTCGAGCGCGTGATCGGCTTCAAGCGCGGCACCGGCGGTACCGCCGGCGTTTCCTATCTGCGCAAGCTGCTCGACATCCGCCTGTTCCCGGAGCTGTGGGACCTGCGTACCGCACTGTAAGTAGAGCGCGGTATCCGCATCTACGCGAGCACGTCACTCACGTGGGCGATGCTCGCGCGGCTTAATATTCCTCAAGGCGCGCGCGACCCGAGTGGTCGTTTTGCACACAAACGGTGCAGTTTTAATCGGGCGTTAGCGCGCGCAATTTTAGTTTGCGGTCAACACAAACTTCGAGCGCCGCTCGAAACACCAGGGAAAGACCGCCCGATGAACACCTCGCACGCCAGCCTCGCAGTTCGAACCAAGTTTCTCGTCGGCACGGTGATAGCGCTATCGCTCCTTGTTTTTGGTCTGCTGTGGATGGTCAGCCGCAGCGTCGAGGCCGAGCGTGGAGCGACCGCGCGTCAGGCCGAATTCAGGCAGCTCGGCCTCGATCTCGCCAATGCGTCCGACTTCCTGACGAACGAAGCACGGCGCTATACGATCTTCGGCGACAGGAAGCATTTCGATGCCTACTGGCGCGAGGTAAACGACACCAAGACGCGCGACCGCGTGATCCGTCGGTTGACGGAACTGAAGGCGCCGAAGGCGGAACTCGACCTGATCGAGACGGCCAAGCGCAACTCCGATGCGCTCATCGCCACGGAAGAAGCCGCGATGAAAGCGGTGCAGTCCGGCGACCTTGAAAATGCCCGCAAACTCATGTTCGACGCGGCGTATGACCGCAACAAGCAGATCATCGTCAACCCGCTCGACGAGTTCCAGCGGCAGATGAACGCGCGTGCCGAAAGCGAAGCGCAGGACGCGCGCACGACCGCCGCCCGGACGCTCCTGATCGCGGAGATCGTCATCGGCCTTCTTGCCGCAGGGATCGCGGCGATCCTCTACTTCTTCTTCGCGCGGCGGGTCGTGGCGCCGGTCGTCGCCCTGAGCCAGTCGGTCGAGCGGCTCGCTCGACGCGATTACAAGGCGGACGTGCCCGAAACAGGTCGAAGCGACGAGATCGGCGCGCTGGCCAAGGCGGTGCTGGTCTTCAAGCAGAGCATGATCGAAGGGGAGCAGTTGGCCGAGGCGCAGAAGAACGAGCAGCAGCACAAGGAGCAGCGGCAGAAAACCATCGAGGTTGCAATCGGCGCTTTCGAGGGCGCTGCAGCGGAGGCGCTCCGGGCGATGGGCGCCTCGGCGACGCAGCTACAGAAGACCGCCACCTCCATGACCGAAACCGCGGAGAAGACCAGCCAGCAATCGACGGCGGCCGCGGCTGCGGCCGAAGAGGCATCGACCAATGTCCATACCGTGGCGGCGGCGGCGGAGGAGCTGTCCGGCTCGATCGCCGAGATCAACCGTCAGGTCACCGAGTCGACACGCATCGCCGGCAAGGCGGCGGGCGAGGCCGAACGGACCAGCAAGGAAGTCGAAGGACTTGCGGCGGCCGCGCAGCAGATCGGCGATGTCGTCAAGCTCATCAATGACATCGCATCGCAGACGAACCTGCTGGCGCTGAACGCGACGATCGAGGCCGCCCGCGCCGGAGAGGCAGGCAAGGGGTTCGCCGTGGTGGCATCGGAGGTCAAGAGCCTCGCCAACCAGACCGCCAAGGCGACCGATCAGATCGCGGCCCAGATCGGTTCGATCCAGAGCGCGACGAAGGAGGCCGTCGAGTCCATCCGCGGCATCGTCGGCACGATCGGCTCGATCAACGAGATCACTGCGACCGTCGCGGCCGCCGTGAACGAGCAGGGCGCCGCGACGCAGGAAATCGCCCGCAACGTGCAGCAGGCATCGGCCGGCGCCAACCAGGTTTCCTCGAATATCGCCGGGGTTGAAACAGCAGCGGGCCAGACCGGCGCGGCCGCGTCGGAGGTCCGCACCTCGGCGACGGATGTCGCGCGGCTGGGCGAGAGCCTGCGCGGCGAGGTCGGCAAGTTCCTCGACAGCATTCGCGCGGCCTAGCGGAGATGCCGGGAAGGCCGGCACTCGCCCGCCGAGTGCCGGCTTCCGGCTCTGCGTCATCAGCGAATGGTCAACGTGATACCGCTCCGCGGCGGACGACGATATGATGTGAGGACGATCACAGTAACACCCGGCTCATCCCTCCTAGGATGTGACTTGGTCGCCTGGATCCAGGGAGGCCCGTCATGTTCGACCTCGATCGTTTCATTGGAGATTGCCGCGCCGCCCTGGCGCAGGATGCGAGCCACAAGGGCGTGCGCGAGGTCGTCGAGCGCGCTGTATCGGATCCGCAGGGGGTCCTGAAAGGCCTGGGCGAGCCCGGGCGCGCCGAGTTGCAGAAGCTGCACCATGCCCCCGATCTGACGATCCTGAAGATCGTGTGGGGACCGCACATGACGATCATGCCGCACAATCACAACATGTGGGCGGTGATCGGCGTGTACACGGGCCGCGAGGACAACATCTTCTGGCGCCGCATCGACGGCCAGCGGGTCGAGGCGGCCGGCGCCAAGGCGCTGTCGGTCAAGGATGCGGCGCCGCTGGGCCCGGACATCATCCATTCGGTCATCAACCCGATCCCGCGCCTGACCGGCGCCATCCACGTCTATGGTGGCGATTTCTTCGCCGCGCATCGTAGCGAATGGGACGCGGAGACGCTGGTCGAGGGCCGCTACGATCCGGCCAAGACCATCCGCATGTTCGAGGAGTCGAACCGGCGCATGCCGGTGTCCTGATCGCCATCTGCCGCATCCGGCGGGCCCGCCCGTCCGTATCCGAGTCGCGCGCCGCAAAGCTTCGCGGTATAGTGACGTGCCCGCGAAACAGGGGGAGTCGCGGCGCCATAACCATGAGCATCGGAGATAACGCGATGTCCAGAGCCGCCCCCCTCCATAGCGCTTTCCTGACGCGACGCCGGCTCCTCATTGGCGCGGGCGCCGTTGGCGTTGTCGCTGCCGCAGGCGCATTTCCGGCGCCAGCCATCGCGCAGGGCCGCGCGCCCTACGCGCTGCCGCCTCTGCCCTATGCCGAGAACGCGCTCGACCCGGTGATCTCCTCGCGCACGATCGAGTTCCACTATGGCCGCCACCATCGCGGCTATGTCGACGCGATCAACCGCCTGGTGCAGGGCGACCCGCTCGGCGACCTGTCGCTCGAGGAACTGATCAAGACCACCAACGCCAACCCGAACCGCGCCGGCCATTTCAACAACGCGGCGCAGGTCTGGAACCATACTTTCTACTGGAACAGCCTGAAGCCCAATGGCGGCGGCCAGCCGACCGGCGCGCTCAAGGCGAAGATCGACGAGGACCTCGGCGGCTACGACAAGTTCAAGGCCGATTTCGCCACCATCTCCAACGGCCAGTTCGGCAGCGGCTGGGGCTGGCTCGTCGTCGACGACAAGGGCAAGCTGGCGCTGGTGCGCACGCCCAACGCGGAGACGCCGATGGCACGCGGCCAGGCGTGCCTGCTGACGATCGACGTGTGGGAGCACGCCTACTATCTCGACTATCAGAACCGCCGCGCCGACTACACGGCCGCGGTGATCGACAAGCTGCTCAACTGGGATTTCGCCAACGAGCAGTTCGAGAAGGTCAAGAAGGGCTGACGACCAGGGGCGGGCCGCGCAGGCCCGCCCCTCCCGCCGGCCGTCATCCGCTGGCGAGTTTCAGGCCGATGATGCCCGTGACGATCAGCGCGATCGAGCCGAGCCGCGCCGCGGTCATCGCCTCGCCGAACAGAGCGATGCCGAGGAACGCCGTGCCCAGTGTGCCGATCCCGGTCCAGATCGCATAAGCGGTTCCCAGCGGCAGATTACGCATGGCGAAGCCGAGCAGCCCCATGCTGACGACCATCGATGCGACGGTCGCCACGGTCGGCACGAGCCGCGTGAACCCGGCGGTGTATTTGAGGCCGACGGCCCAGCCGATTTCGAACAGGCCGGCAAGCAGAAGGATGACCCAGCTCATCATGCACCCCAATGAAGGGGCAGGGTCGTCCCTGCGAATTGTAAGGAAAGCAACGGAGTCGTCTCCGCGCGCCTCATAGATGGGGCAAGAGCGGCCGCGCTTCAAGGGTCGAATGTTGACCTATCACTAATATGGTAGTACCTTTGTTTTAAGAAAAAGCACCTTGAGGAACGCCCGTGCCCCAGCGCGCCGGCCCATCCGCCGCGTCCCGAAAGGCGGCCGCAACGCCTGATGCCCCGCAATTCGTGGCGGCGCGACGAGTGACGATCGCGCAGCAGGCCTATCAGTTCCTGCGCCGCGAGATCATCGACGGGCGGCTGGCGCCGCGAGTCCCCCTGTCGGAGCAGGAGCTTTCCGCGCAGCTCGGCGTCAGCCGCACGCCGGTGCGCGAGGCACTGATGAAGCTCGCCGACGAGGGCCTCGTCGACATCTACCCGCAGTTCGGCTCGTTCGTGGCGCCGATCAAGCTGTCCGAGGTCTTCGACAGCCAGTTCGTGCGCGAATCGCTCGAATGCGCGGCGGTCGAGCGTGCCGTGGAGCGCATGACGGACGCGCAGGCGGACACCCTGCGGAAGATGATCGATGCGCAGCGCAAGCATCAGCGCGCGGGCGACCGTCCCGCCTTCTTCGACGCCGACGAGCACATGCACGCCTTCCTGATGGAGATCGCGGGCCACCCGTCGGTCTGGAGCACCGTCGAGAACGCCAAGGCGCAGATGGACCGGGTGCGGCACCTCAGCATCCGCAACCCGATCAAGATGCCCGCCGTCATCGACGAGCACAGCGCCATCATAGACTGCGTCCTCCGCCGCGACCGCGACGGCGCCATCGGCGCGCTGCGCGCGCATCTGCGCGGGCTGTTCCGCAGCGTCGAACGGCTCGCCGAGGAAAACCGCCAGTACTTCGCCGAAGCCGGCGAAGGGCCGCCACGGCGCGCCGCGCGCGCCCGTACAACACCATCGCAGAACGCGAAAACAGGGAGGAGTCAGTCATGAGGAAACTGGGATTGCTTGGAGCGGTGGCGCTCCTGGCGGCGCTGCAGGCCCCCGATGCCTTCGCCGCCAAGTACACGCTGCGGCTGGGCACGGTGCTGGCCGCCGGAGATCCGTTGGTGGTCGCCGCGCAGCAGATGAAGAAGGACGTGGAAAGCCGCACCAAGGGCGACGTCGCGGTCCAAGTCTTCCCGAGCTCTCAGCTCGGCGACACGCAGAACATGATGGACCAGGCACAGGCCGGCGCCAATGTCGGGACGTTCGTCGAGGGTTCGCGGGTCTCGGCCTTCGTACCCCAGTTCAACGTGCTGGTCGCGCCGTACGCCTTCGACAATGTCGACGACCTGGCGAAGTTCGTCGAAACGCCGACCTTCGCGGCTTGGAACGAGCAGCTCAAGCAGAAGACGGGACTGACCCTGCTGTCGTTCAACTGGTACCAGGGCGCGCGTCACATGCTGACCAAGAAGCCGGTCCAGGCGCCGGCCGACCTGAAGGGCGTGCGCGTCCGCACGATCGGCGAACCGCTCTGGATCAAGACGATCGGCGCAATGGGCGCGGTGCCGACGCCGATGGCCTGGGCCGAGGTCTACCCCTCGATCCAGACCGGCGTGATCGACGGGGCGGAGGCGCAGCCCTCCGCGATCCGCGGCGCCAAGCTGTACGAGGTCGTCAGCCACATCACGCTGACCGAGCACATCTTCCTGATGAGCGGCCTGATCGTCAGCGACAAGTGGCTGCAGTCGCTGCCCGCAGAGTACCGGGCCATCGTCACGGAAGAGGCCAAGCGCGCGGGCGCTCTCGCGCTCAAGTCGAATGTCGAGCAGGCCGACCAGATCTTCAACGACATCAAGTCGCGGGGCGTGAAGGTGACGGCCATCGACAAGGCGCCGTTCCGGACCGCCGTCCAGCCGGTCTATACCGAGCTCGGCCTGACCGCGATGGTCGCCGAGGCCCGGAAGTCCATCGGCAAGTAAAGCACAGGGCGCACACGCGCGGCTCATCCGCGCGTGTGCGCCGACAATCCGCATCATCGGGACCGCCATGATCGTCTCCGCACTCGCGACGCTGCGCCGGGTCGAGCGCGGCGTCGCGTCCACCCTGCTCGTCGCCACTGTTGCGCTGGTCGTCCTCGCCTCGTCGACGCGCTACATGGGGATGCCCGTCATCTGGGCCATCGAGGTCATCCAGGCGCTGTTCGTCTGGCTGTGCGTGCTGGCGGCGGACCTGACACTGCAGCGGGCCGGACATTTCAGCGTGGACATGATCGCCAACCTGCTGCCGCCCCGCGCGCGCCGGGCGCTCGAGGTATTCAACGTCCTGCTGGCGGTGGCGCTGCTAGCCGCGCTTGCGTGGTACGGGTTCCAGTTCGCCTACATCACCAGCGGCCGGCCGCTGCCCATGACCGGCGTCACCTCCGCCTTCGCGACCGCCGCCCTGCCGGTCGGCTTCGCGCTGATGCTGATCACCCTGGCGGAGCAGCTCGTGGCGCGGCTCCAGGGCCGGCCGCCCGCCGCCGCGAGCGATGAAGCACGCGAGGTGATGTGATGCTGACCATCGTCGGGCTGCTGTTCGCGGTGCTGCTGGTCATCAATCTGCCCGTCGCCTTCGCACTGGCCCTGGCTGCCGCGCCCGCCTTCGTCTTCGGCGACTACATGCCGATCAGCGTGGCGATCGAGCGGATGTACGGCGTCACGCAGTCGTTTCCGCTGCTGGCGGTGCCGTTCTTCATCCTAGGCGGCAACCTCATGAACACGGCCGGCATCACCGAGCGGCTGTTGCGGTTCGCGCGCCTGCTGACCGGCTGGATGGCCGGCGGACTGGCCCAGGTGGCGGTCGTGCTGAGCATGCTGATGGGCGGCATCTGCGGATCGGCGGTCGCCGACGCCGCGATGGAGGCAAGGCTGCTCGGGCCCGCCATGCAGAAGCGCGGTTATTCGAAGGGCTATGCGGCGTGCGTCATCGCCTTCAGCTCCGTCATCACCGCGACCATCCCGCCCAGCATCGGCCTGGTCCTGTTCGGGTTCGTCAACGAGGTCTCCGTCGGCAAGCTGCTGCTGGGCGGCGTCATCCCGGGTATCCTGATGACGCTGGTGATCATGGCCGTCACCGGCGCGATCGCGCACCGACATGGCTACGCGCCGGAGCTTGCGAACCGACCGCGCTGGCGCGAGGTCGCGAAAGGGGCCCGCGAATGCTTCTGGGCGCTGATGTTTCCCGTCTTCCTGCTGGCAGGATTCCGCTTCGGCGCCTTCACCGCGACGGAAGCCGGCGCCGTCGTGGTCGTCTACGCCCTCGTCGTCGGCCTCCTCATCTACCGGGAGATGACCTGGAAGACGTTCAACGACGCGCTACGCCACTCGGTACACGACCTCGGCATGGTGATGCTGATCATCATCATGGCGGCGGCGATGGGCCATGTCGTGATCATCGAGCAGGCGCCGCAGGCGCTCAGCGAGATGCTGCGGTCGCTCGACAGCGCCTATGGCACCCTGTTCGTCGTGCTGGGGATCCTGTTCGTGGCCGGGATGATCATGGAGGCGACTGTCAACGTGCTGCTGCTGACGCCGCTGCTGATGCCGGCGCTGATCGACCAGGGCTTCGACCCCGTCCATGTCGGCGTCGTGATCGTCATCCTGATCACCTTCGGCGGCAATACCCCGCCGGTCGGCGTCATCATGTACACGGTGTGCGGAATCCTGAAATGCAGCTTCGAGGAATTCGTCCGGGTGTCGATCCCGTTCATCGTGGCGATGGCGCTGTTCCTCGCCGCCCTCGCCGTCATCCCGGCGTCGGTGCTGCTGCTGCCGAACATGCTGATGTGAAGCGGCGACTCTAGCGTCCGGGCATGCTGACCCGCGCGGCGCCGAGCACCGGGCCCATGTCGTCCGCCTGCACGATCACGGCAGCGCTGTCGCAGTTCTTCGAAGCGATCGCGGAAAGGTCTAGCGGAATCTCGGACGCGGCACCCTGCCACGCGCCGACCGGAGACATGGTCCGGACCACGTTGTGGTTGGCCAGCTTCTTGCCGCTGTTCTCACCGGAACGGATCGGGGTTTCATGCACGCGGTCGAAGCCGATCAGCCAGACCGTCGCCGCGGGCGCACCACCCGCAGCACCGATGCGTACGACCCGCTGCAGGCCGCTGCCGGTCACCGTGAGGCTCGGCCCCGCATCCCTCGTCCGTGCCTTGTCGATGAGCTTGTTGATGGTGGCACGGTCGGAGCCGATGCCCTGCGAGGCGCCGTTGACCACTATCTGCGGCGTATAGACGTAGCGCTGGTTCAGCGCGCGCGTATAGCCGCGCTGGCGCTCCGTATTGGCGCGCTGGGCGAACGGGTCCTTCCAGCCGATATAGTCCCAGTAATCGACATGGAAGCTGAGGGCCAGCACGTCGTCACGCTTTGCCAGCTCGCCGAGGAAGGCGTCGGCCGCCGGGCACGAACTGCAGCCCTGGCTCGTGAACAGCTCGACCACGACCGGCTTGTCGGCGGCCTGGGCGGCGCCGATACCGAGCGAAACCGCCAGCGCGATCATCAGGATACGCATGCGGAAAACCTAATCCTTGCCGGCCCGAACCGGGCATCACCTTCAAGTGAAGCCTGGCCCGCCAAAGCGCAAATTTCCGTGAATAAAGGGCGACAGCCAAGCGTTATGATGCGAACCGGACAATCGACCCTGTCGAGGAGTTCGGCCATGTCCCTCGTCAAGATGCCGAAGCTGCCGCCCATGCGCAAATCCGTGATCGCCCTCGCCGCCCTGTGCGCCTTCGCCGCGGCCCCGTCCCTTGCGCAGTCGCAGGCCCCCGCGCCCGCGCCGCAGGAGGACCGCCCGGGCGCGCTCGCGCGCGAGGCCATCGACAAGATGATGCGCGCCCTGTCGCTCGCCATCGAGAACCTGCCGCAATACGCGCCGCCCGAGTTCAACGAGAACGGCGACATCATCATCCGCCGCCTGAACCCGCGCGCCGAGAAGCCGCGGCCGCCTCCGCCCGAGAACCCGGACGAGACGCGGACGTAGATTCTCTGCGCGTCATGCCCGGGCTTGACCCGGGCATCCATCACGCATGAGGCACGATGGACCCGCGGATCAAGTCCGCGGGTGACGCATCAGCCGGTGGTCAGGCCGCCTTCAGCAGCCCGCGCAGCACATACGGCAGGATGCCGCCGTGGCGGTAGTACTCGACCTCGTCGAGCGTATCGATGCGGCACAGCAGCGGCACCGTGTCGGTCTTGCCGTTGGCGCGCTTGATCGTGAGCATCACGGTCATGCGCGGCTTGATGCCGCCGGCGATGCCGGTGATGTCGTACACCTCGCTGCCGTCGAGCTGCAGCGACTTGCGATCGACACCTTCGGGGAACTGCAGCGGCAGCACGCCCATGCCGACCAGGTTCGAGCGGTGGATGCGCTCGAAGCTCTCGACGATGACCGCCTTGATGCCGAGCAGCAAGGTACCCTTCGCCGCCCAGTCGCGCGACGAGCCGGTGCCGTATTCCTTGCCGCCGATCACGACCAGCGGCACGCCCGCCGCCTTGTACTTCTCGGCCGCCTCGTAGATCGTCATCGGCGTGCCGTCCGGCATGAAGCGCGTGACGCCGCCGGTGGTGCCCGGCGCCATCTCGTTCTTCAGGCGGATGTTGGCGAATGTGCCGCGCATCATGATCTCGTGATTGCCGCGCCGCGCGCCGAAGGAGTTGAAGTCCTGCGGCCGCACCTGGTGCTCCACCAGATAGACGCCCGCGGGCCCGTCCTTCTTGATCGAGCCGGCGGGGGAGATGTGGTCGGTCGTGATGCTGTCGCCGAGGATCGACAGCGGCCGCGCGCCGATCACGTCGGCGACGGCGCCGGGCTCCTTCGGCATGTTGTCGAAATACGGCGCGAGCTTCACATAGGTGCTGCCCGGCGCCCATTTGTAGGTGAGGCCCGCCGACGTGCCCATCGTCTGCCAGAGCTTGTCGCCCTTGGTGACGTCGGCATAGCGTTTGCGGAACATCTCCGGCGTCAGCGCCCTGTTCATCGTCTCGCTGACTTCCTGGCTGGTCGGCCAGATGTCCTTCAGGTAGACGGGCTGGCCGTCGCTGCCCTCGCCCAGCGGCTCCTTGGTCAAGTCCTTCAGCATCGTCCCCGCCAGCGCATAGGCCACGACCAGCGGCGGCGAGGCGAGATAGTTCGCCTTCACGAAGGGATGGATGCGGCCCTCGAAGTTGCGGTTGCCGGACAGCACCGCCGCGACCGTCAGGTCGCCGGCCTCGATCGCATTCTCGATCGGCTCGGGCAGCGGCCCCGAATTGCCGATGCAGGTCGTGCAGCCATAGCCGACGACGTTGAAGCCCAGCGCATCGAGATCGTCCTGCAGCCCGGCCGCGGCCAGGTAGTCCGACACGACCTGCGAGCCCGGCGCCAGCGACGTCTTGACCCACGGCTTGGTCTTGAGGCCCTTGCGCCGCGCGTTGCGCGCGACGAGGCCGGCGCCGACCAGCACCGACGGGTTCGACGTGTTGGTGCACGAGGTGATCGCCGCGATCACGACGTCGCCATGCGCGAGATCGTAGTTCGCGCCGCCGACCTTGACCGGCGCCTGCGCCGCCTTCGGCCCGGCGAGTTCGGACATCGCCTTCTCGAATCCCGCCTTGGCGCCTGTCAGCGGGACGCGGTCCTGCGGCCGCTTCGGCCCGGCGAGCGACGGCTCCACCGTGCCCATGTCGAGCTCGAGCGTGTCGGTGAAGACCGGATCGGGCGTGCTGGCGTCGCGCCACATGCCCTGCGCCTTCGCATAGGCTTCCACCAGCGCCACGCGGTCCTTGTCGCGGCCGGTGAAGGCGAGATAGCGCAGCGTCTCCTGGTCGATCGGGAAGAAGCCGCAGGTGGCGCCGTACTCGGGCGCCATGTTGCCGATCGTGGCACGGTCGGCCAGAGGCAGGTCGCCGAGGCCCGGCCCGAAGAATTCGACGAAGCGGCCGACGACGCCCTTCTTGCGCAGCATCTGCGTGACGGTCAGCACGAGGTCGGTCGCCGTGACGCCCTCGCGCAGCTTGCCCGAGAGCTTGAAGCCGACCACTTCCGGAATCAGCATCGACACCGGCTGGCCGAGCATCGCCGCTTCGGCCTCGATGCCGCCGACGCCCCAGCCCAGCACCGCCATGCCGTTGACCATCGTCGTGTGGCTGTCCGTTCCGACCAGCGTGTCAGGATAGGCGTAAGTCTTGCCGCCGACTTCGGCGGTCCACACCGTCTGCGCCAGGTATTCGAGATTGACCTGGTGGCAGATGCCGGTGCCCGGGGGCACGACGCGGAAATTGTCGAACGCGGTCTGGCCCCAGCGCAGGAAGGCATAGCGCTCGCCGTTGCGCTCGTATTCCAGCTCGACGTTCTTCTTGAACGCGTCCTTGCTGCCGAAGAAGTCGATCTGCACCGAATGGTCGATGACCAGGTCGACCGGCGACAGCGGGTTGATCTTCTTCGGATCGCCGCCCATCTTCGCCATCGCATCGCGCATCGCCGCGAGATCGACCACGGCCGGCACGCCGGTGAAGTCCTGCATCAGCACGCGCGCGGGGCGGTACGCGATCTCGCGTTCGGAGGTGCGGTTCTTGACCCAGTCGGCCATCGCCTTGACGTCGTCCGTCGTGACGGTGCGGCCATCCTCGTGGCGCAGGAGGTTCTCCAGCAGGACCTTGAGCGACATCGGCAGCCGCTCGATCCCGGCGAGCCCGCCCTTGGCGGCCTCCGCGAGGCTGAAATATTCGTAGGATTTGCTGCCGACCTTGAGGGTGCGGCGGGTCTTCAAGCTGTCATGGCCGATCGAGGACAAGGCAGATCTCCTGATACGAGGGGCGATTACCCTGATTTTTATATGGCGGCGTTGGCTTACACCCTCCTAACCGGATTTTGAAGGGCCCTGTTGCAGCGCAAGCAGGGCATCGCCGAAAACCACGCCAAAATCGCCGATCCTGCTTGATTTTCAGTCCGTTGGCGCGGGCCGCGCCGCCGCGGGCCGGGCACCGGATGTCGGGGCCACTTGCTGCATGTTCGGTGCTTTCCGGTGGCGGACGGCAACCGGAATAGGCCAAAAAGCATGGCCGGCCGACGATTGCCGGTTGCCGCTCGCAAACCAGACGGGGGATCCATGTTGAAGAAGGTTCTGATCGGAATCGCCGCTCTCGTTGTCGTCGCGATCGTCGCAATCGGCGGCGGCGTCTACTACCTCTACAGCAATCTTGACGCGATCGTGAAAGCGGCGATCGAGAGCTATGGCGGCGACGCAACGCAAGCCAAGGTCTCGGTCAAGGACGTGAAGCTGTCGCTGACCAGCGGCGAGGGCAGCATCTCCGGCCTCATCGTCGGCAACCCGAGCGGCTTCGCCACACCCGAAGCCCTGTCGCTGGGCAGCGTGTCGATGAAGGTCGACACTGCCTCCGTCACGAGGATGGCCTCCGACCCCAAGGCACCGCTGCTGATCAAGGAAGTCGTGATCACCGCGCCGGCCATCACCTACGAGCGCGGCGCGACCACCGGCAATCTCGAGACCATCCAGCAGAACGTCACGCGCTATGCCGGCATCGACCAGTCGAAGCCGGCCGCGAAGCCTGCCAGCGGCGGCAAGGACGAGCCGAAATTCATCATCGAGAACCTCTACGTGCGCGACGGCCGCATCGCGATCAGCCACTCGGCGCTGCAGGGCAAGACCCTGTCGAGCGGCCTGCCGACCATCCACCTCAAGGACATCGGCAAGGACAAGGGCGGTGCGAGCCCGGCCGAAGTCGCCGACAAGGTGCTCGGCGCCATCACCCAGCAGGCGAGCAGGATCGCCTCGATCGACCTCGACAAGACCCTCAACCAGCTCAAGGGCGTGGCCGAGAAGCAGCTCCAGGGCCTCGGCGGCGCCGCCCAGCAGCAGATCCCGCCCAGCGTCGGCGACAGGTTGCAGGGCATCCTGGGCGGCGGGCAGAAGAGCAACTGACCGGCGGCGTGAAGCAGCGCGCGGCAACGCGAAGCACGCAAGCGATTGATCTTTCGTATCAATCCGGGTGCTTCACTGCTTCACGCGAGTCTGCACCTCCGCTCCCTCTCCCCAACGGGGAGAGGTGTACGAGAAAGAAAAACGCCCGCGGAGACGGCTCCGCGGGCGCACTCTTTCCGGCGCGATCAAGCCACAGAATCCCGCGCCGTGGAAGCCGCTTTCTTCGGCAGGCGCACGCGGCAAAGTTGCGGCGCGCACGTCCTCTGCCACGACCGCGCCATCTTGTCCCGCCGTCGCGCCGCCCGTAACGTGCGCGTCATCATCGCCGGCTAAGAACGCGCGATGCTGCGGGGAGCGCCGACATGGCCTGGGTCACGGCCGTCTATCTAGCCTATCTGTTCGCGCCGATGCTGCTCCTGCTCGTCGGCTCGTTCGGCGAGTCGTGGTTCAACACGCTGCTGCCGTCCGGGTTCACCGGGCAGTGGTATGCCCAGGTCGCGGGCGACCCGAGCTTCCGCCGCGCCTTCCAGGTCAGCCTCACCGTCGCCGCGTCGACCTGCGTGGTCAACGCGCTGATCGGGCTGCCGCTCGCCTATGCGATCTACCGCGCCGCCTCGCGCGGCGTGCGCGCCGCCGCGCGGATCGTCTACCTGCTGCCGGTGGCCGTGCCGCCGCTGGTGCTCGCCTTCGGCTTCGTCCTGGTGTTTTCCAGCGACACCCTGCCGTTCCTTGGCTCCACCTGGGTGCTGGTCGGCGGCCACGTCGTGCTGACCCTGCCCTATCTGCTGCAGACCCTGGTCGGCGACATGCGCCATCTGCGCCTGCAGCAGCTCGAGATGGCGGCGGAATCGCTGGGCTCCGGCTTCGTCGCGCGGTTCTTCGACATCGTGCTGCCGTCGCTGCGCCACAGCCTTGCCACCGGCCTGATCATGGTGACGGCGCTGTCGATCGGCGAGTTCCAGCTTTCGAACCTCGTCGCCGGGTTCCTGACGCGCCCGTATCCCGTCGTGCTGCTGCAGGCCTTCTACGGCGCCACCGGCTTCGCCTGCGCCGCGACGGTGATCCTGCTGGTGCTGGCCCTGCTCGCCTCCATCGGCGGCGGCCTCACCGCGCGCGGCGCGCAGGCAACGAAGAGTCTTGGCGCATGAGCACGGCGCCGGTCATCGCCATCCAAGGCATCAGCTTCGCCTATCCGGGCGCCACGGCCGGCGTGTTCGACATCGACCTGTCGATCGGCGCCGGCGAGCTGGTGGCCGTGATCGGCGCCAGCGGCTGCGGCAAGTCGACCCTGTTGAAGCTCGTCGCCGGCTTCCTGATGCCCGACCGCGGACGCATCGCGATCGGCGGCCAGGACATGACGCACGTGCCGCCGCGCGCGCGCAATCTCGGCATCGTCTGGCAGTCCTATGCGCTGTTCCCGCACATGACGGCGTGGGAGAACGTCGCCTATCCGCTGAAGGTGCGCGGCGCCGCGCGGGCGAAGCGGCGCGACGAGGCGATGGCGGCGCTCGGCACGGTCGGGCTCGACGCCTTCGCCGAGCGCCGGCCGGGCGATCTGTCGGGCGGTCAGCAGCAGCGCGTGGCGCTGGCGCGCGCACTCGTGTTCCGCCCGCAGGCGCTGCTGCTCGACGAGCCGCTCTCGGCCCTCGACGCGGCGATGCGCGTCGAGATGCGCGACGAGATCCGCCGCATCCAGCAGGCGCACGGCATCGCCACCATCCATGTGACGCACGACCAGGAGGAGGCGCTGTCGATGGCCGACCGCGTCGTCCTGATGCGTCACGGCCGCATCGAGCAGGCGGGCACGCCGCAGGAGCTGTACGAGCGGCCGGCAACGCGCGAGGTCGCCGCCTTCGTCGGCCATGCCAATCTCTGGCCCGGCGTGATCGCCGGCCCCGACAGCGTCGACACGCCGGTCGGACGGCTGGTCACGGCACCGCACGGCGCCGCGATCGGCGCTGCCGTCACCGTGCTGGTGCGGCCCGAACGCGTGCGCGCCGGACGCAGCGTTGACAACGTCAACACGCTGTCCGGCACCGTCGCGCGCGACCGCTTTCTCGGCGCGCTCCGCCGCTTCGACCTTGCCGTCGCCGGCGGCACCGTGGTGGGCGAAACCGCCGATGCCGGCGCCATCACCGAGATCCATATCAGCCCGCAACACGTCCGCATCCTGCCGAACCCGACAAACCAGAGGAGGAGTTGATGAAACTGCTGCACTACGCCGCCATCGCGGCGATCGCCCTGACGGCACCGCTCGGAGCACGGGCGCAGACCGTGACCGACTCGCCGGAGCTCTATGCCGGCGAGAAGGCGCTGTACGAGGCCGCGAGCAAGGAAGGCATGGTCGTGTCGTTCGACACCGGGCCGACCTGGGCCAACTGGGCGGCGCAGTTCGCCGCCTTCAAGAAGCGCTATCCGAATGTCGAGATGACCTACAACGATCTCGGCTCCGCCGCGACCGTGGTCGCGCTCGAGAAGGCGCGCAACCGGCCGCAGGCCGACACGGCGTACTACTTCGCCGCCTCCGCGGTCGACGCCGCCAAGAAGGACGTCGTGGCGCCGTTCCAGCCGGTCAATTTCGACAAGCTGCCCGGCGTCTTCAAGGATCCCGAAGGCAAGTGGTTCACCATCCACTCGCTGACCATCGCCTTCGTCGTCAACACCAAGCTGGTCAAGAACGTGCCGCAATCCTGGGCCGACCTGCTGAAGCCCGAGTACAAGAATTCGGTCGTCTATCTCGACCCGCGCTCGACCGGCGTCGGCCAGGTCCTCGCCTTCGCCGCCAACTACGCGCATGGCGGCGACATGAACAACGTGAATCCCGGCATCGATTATCTCGGCAAGCTGCACCAGGCGGGCAATGTCCTGCGCGTCGTCGGCACCACGCCTTATGCGCAGTTCGTCAAGGGCGAGATCCCGATCTGGATCTCCTACGAGAATGACGGGCTCAAGGCCAAGCACACCGACGGCCTCGGTGACGCCGTCGCGGTGGTGATCCCGCAGGAAGCGTCGGTGGCGGCACCCTACGGCATCAGCCTGGTCAAGAACGCGCCCAACCCCAACGCCGGCAAGCTGTGGCTCAACTTCGTCATGACGGAGATGGGCCAAGGCATCTTCGCGCAGGGCTTCGTGCGGCCGTCCGTCCCCGGCGTGAAGCTGCCCGACGGCGTCGCCGACAAGCTGCCGCCCGCACCGCAGGTCCGCCCGCTCGACGTCACCGCCGCCGCCGCGAAGAAGGCGGAGATCGACGCGCTATGGGCGAAGGTCGCGGTGCGGTAGCATTGAGCAGGGCCCACGTGGCGCGACCCTCATCCCCCGCCTTCTCCCGCAAGCGGGAGAAGGAGCGCGGCCCAGCGCTTTTCCGGGACCCTCTCCCGCTTGCGGGAGAGGGGAGGGTGAGGGTGGTGCCGCATGTGCGACCTCACGCTACTCAAATCCGAACTGTCGCCCTCGGACTTGATCCGAGGGCCTCGTCAGGTCTTGCGGTCAGCATCGCTGCTGGGTCCTCGGGTCAAGCCCGAGGACGACAGTCAAATATCGTTCTTTTCTTCTACATCGGATCCGTACCACCAGCGCCGCGCAAGGGGTGGGCGCAATGAACAAGCCCCGCCCCTCCGGCACGCGCCCCGCAACGCTCGCGATGCTCGCCGTACCCGGCATCGCCGTGCTGCTGTTCTTCTTCGCGATCCCGCTGGCCGTGGTGTCGCTCGACGCGTTCGCCGGGGGCGGCAGCGCGTTCGCGCGCGTCTTCGCCAATCCGGTGTTCTGGCGCGGGCTGGCCGGCAGCGCCATCCTGACGGTCACGGCGGCGACGTTCTCGCTGCTGGTCGGCTTCGCCGTCGCCCTGCATCTGTCGCGGCTGTCGGCGCGGCTGCGCTCCGCCCTGCTCTTCCTGATCGCGCTGCCGCTGACCTTTTCCGGGCTGATCGTCGCCTACGGCTTCATCCTGACCTATGGCCGCGCCGGATTCGTGACGCAGCTTCTCGGTTTCGTCGGCGTCGACGGGGTCGCGTTCTCGGCTATCCTGTTCAGCCCGATCGGCCTCGCCTTCGCCTCGTCCTATTACCTGATCCCGCGCGTCGTCATGCTGCTCCTGCCCGTCCTGCTCAACTTCGACCGCGCCCAGCTCGTTGCCGCCGAATCGCTCGGCGCCACGCGGCGCGAGGCGCTGGTCGACGTCCTGATCCCGCAGATCCTGCCGACCGCGCTGACGGCGTTCTGCCTCGTCGCGGCCGTCGTGTTCGGCGCCTATGGCACGGCGCTGGCGCTGGTGGGCACGCAGCTCAACATCCTGCCGCTGCAGCTCTACAGCCTGATCTCCGAAACCGGCTCCGATTTCGCTGCGGCGGCGGCGCTGTCACTGCTGCTCATGGCGATCTGCTCGTCGATCATGGCGATCGGCGAGGTCGCCGCTGCCCGCGCGGAACGCGATGCTCACGCTTGACCGCAAAACAGGCACGCTGTTCGACGGCGCGCAGCGCTTCGACGGCGCGGTGCGCACGTGGCAACCGGGACCGCCATCCGCCGAGGCCGCGCCGGTCGACCTGCGCAAGGCGGTGCATTGGCTTCAGACCGAGAGCGCACACCGCGTCCGCGCCCCGGTCGGCGTGATCGGCCCGCGCGAGGCGAGTGCCGAGCAGCTCGCCATCGCCGAAGCGGTCGGCGCCGGGCTGGCGCGGCTCGGCCTGGCCATCGTCTGCGGCGGACGGCAGGGCGTGATGGAGGCGGTGTGCCGCGGCAGCGCGGCGCAGGGCGGCGTTTCGATCGGCCTGCTGCCCGAGACCGACGCCACCCTTGCCAATCGCTACGTCACCGTGCCGATCGCGACCGGCATCGGCGAGGCGCGCAACGCGCTGGTGGCGCGGGCGGCACTGTGCCTGGTCGTGATCGGCGACAGCTACGGCACGCTGTCCGAAGTGGCGCTCGGCCTGCAGTTCGGCAAGCGCGTGCTCGGGCTCGCCGGCGCCGCGCAGGTGAACGGGGTGCGTCATTGCGCTTCGGCGGACGAAGCGATCGACGCGGTCGCGCGCGTCGTGCTGGCGCTCACGGACTGACCAGCCGTTCCGCTGCGGCGCAGCAACGGGCGCGACTTGTGACGAGACGCGCGAGCCGGAACGGCGTATCCTTCCCTGTACGGCGGGTCGCGGCTTCCTCGTGACTGGCGGCCGGACTGGGCGTCAAGCCACGGCTGGCCCGCGGCCCTCGAACATCAACGGTTCGGGAGGTCTTGCTATGGCCGTCGACAATCACGTCCGCAATCCGATCGAATGGGGATGGGCGCAGCTCAAGGGCGCCGGCCACGCCGTGGGATCGGCGGGCCGCTCCGTGCGCGGCGCCGAGGGCATCGCGGAAACGGCGCCGGTGGTGCGCCATATCGAGATCGCCGATCTCAGGGACGCGCTGGCGCGCGGGATCGCCGATTTCGGCGCGTATCGCACCGACGTCATCTTCCTGTGCCTCATCTATCCGATCGCGGGCGCGGTGCTTGCCCAGATGATGTTCGGCCACGGCATGCTGCCGCTGCTGTTCCCGGTTGCGTCCGGCTTCGCGCTGGTCGGGCCGGTCGCCGCGGTCGGCCTCTACGAGATGAGCCGGCGGCGCGAGCAGGGCGACGACATCACCTGGGCCGATGCGTTCGGCGTGATCCGCTCGCCCGCCTTCGGCGCGATCATCGTCCTGGGCCTGATGCTGGTGGCGATCTTCGTGCTGTGGCTGGTCGCGGCCGACGTGATCTACCGCGTGACGCTCGGCCCCGAGCGGCCCGTGACGATGGCAGCGTTCGTGCACGACGTTTTCACCACCGGCGCCGGCTGGGCGATGATCGTCATCGGCATGGGCGTGGGGTTCCTGTTCGCCCTGACAGTGCTGACGATCAGCGTCGTGTCGTTCCCGATGCTGCTCGACCGCGACGTCGGGCTGCACACGGCCGTCGCGACATCGGTGCGCGCGGTGCTCGCGAACCCGCGCCCGATGGCGGTCTGGGGCCTGATCGTCGCCGGCGGACTCGTGCTGGGCTCGCTGCCGCTGTTCCTCGGGCTGGTCGCGGTCATGCCAGTACTCGGCCACGCCACCTGGCACCTGTACCGCAAGCTGGTCGCGCGCTGAGCGGCGCGCCGCGCCCGGGCGGCGCTACGTCGCCCAGGCGCGGGCGTTGCGCACGACGATCGCGAAACGGTCCGCCAGTGCTGCCAGCGTCGCCCGGTGCACGGTTTCGGCCCTCTGCACCGCGTGCGATTCGGGCGCGCAGAGCGGGTCCGGCAGGTCGCGCGTCGCGGTCGCATCGGCGACGACGGTGGTGCGGTAGCCGAGATCGAGCGCCGCGCGCACCGTGGCGCTGACGCAGAGATGCGTCATGAAGCCGACCACGACCAGCTCCTTGCGGCCGGTGGCATCGATCGTCTTCTGCAGGTCGGTCTTCGTGAAGGCGTTCGGCAGGCCCTTCGGGATGACCGCCTCGCCCGATTGCGGCGCCACCTCGGGCGCAATCTGCGACAGCTTGCCGTTGGGGTCGAACAGCGCGCCACCCGGCCGGCCGTGATGCACGACATGGATCACCGGCGCCCCCTGCTTGCGCGCCAGCGCCATCACCCGCGCCGCCTCCTCCAGCGCCGGCTTCACGCCGGACAAGGGAAGCTTGCCTTCGACATATTCGAGCTGCGCGTCGATCAGTACGAGTGCCGCCTTGTCCCACGGACTCGGCTCGAGCGGTGCGCCTGCCATCGCCAGCAAGCTCTGCGGTTGCGCCATGCATTCCCTCCCGGTTTCTTTGCTGCGCACAGGCTAGCGCCACGCGAGTCGCGCGTAAACGGCCCCGCAAAAAACCCCGTAACGACGGCTGCACGGGCCGACAACCACTGGTAAGCTGAGGGTCATGCGTTCCCTGGCCTGCGGGATGGTTCTATTGGCGGCGGTCGCGGCGTGGCCCGCTTCCGCCACGGCCGATCCGGTCGAGCCGGAGCGCCTGCTGCAGCACTTCGACGACCTCGTCCTGCACCGGTCGGGCGACGACACGAAATCGGGACACCTGCGCAAATGGACGTCCGCGATCCGGGTGAAGCTGTCCGGGACCCAGACCGACTTCTACGGGCCCGACGCCATTGCGGCGCTGCGGCGCGCCGCTGCGATCGGCGGCATCGCGGTGGAGGAAGCGCCGGCCGACGCGAGCGACGCCAACTACGTCATGGAGTTCGTCGAGACCGCGTTCCTCATCGTCAACGGCCGCACGGCATCCTGCGTCGCCTCCACGCGCTCGGCCGAGGACGGGCGCATCACCTTCGTGCGGCTGCAGCTCAACTACCGCAATCCACTGGGCATGCGGCGCTGCGTGGACCACGAGATCGGACACTCGCTCGGCCTCGGCCATTCGCATGTGGCGGATTCGGTGATGAGCTACGCCGCGGGGCGCACGACCATGACGCCGCTGGACCGGCTGATCATCCGCGCGCTCTACGACACGCGGCTGAAGCCGGGCACCGGCCGGCTCGCGGCGCTGGAGCAGGCCAAACCGGTGCTCGCCGGGCTTGCCGGCCAGGAGGTGGGGCCGGCGGACTATATCGAAGTCGCCGCGCAGCGCATGCTGGCCGATGCGGAAGCGGGCGATATCTGGACCCGGAATCAGCTCGGCTGGGCGCACGAATCCGGACAAGGCCGCATCAAGGATTATGCCGCGGCGCTCGGCTGGTACCAGCGCTCCGCCGACTCGGGCAGCGCGTACGGTTTGTTCAAACTCGGCTGGTTCGCGACGCGCGGGCTGGCCGGCCCGGCCGACCAGGAAGCGGCCGTGTCCTGGTATCGCCGCGCCGCGGCGCTCGGCCACGCGGGCGCGCAGAACAACCTCGGCGTCCTGCTGCGCGACGGCAAGGGCGCCGTGGCGGATCCGGTCGAGGCGATGATGTGGTTCGAGCTGGCGGCGAAGCGCGGCTACCCGCTCGGCATGCGCAACCGCGACGCGCTGGCCGGCAAGCTTGTGGAAGCGGACCTCGAATCCGCGCGGCGCCGCGCCGAGGCCTGGCAGCCGGCCAAATGAGCGGGGCGGTTCAGCCCAGCACCGCCAGCATTTCTTCCAATGTCGCGAATTTGCGGCGCGGCGCCGGCGCGCTCGCCGCGGCGACTTCCGCGGCCTCGATGCGGCGGCAGGCGGCGTAGTCGAGCGGCCGCGCGCCGCGCTGCGCCAGCAACCGGTCGAGTCCCGCCGGCCCGTCGCGGCCTTCCGCCTTCACCTCTGCCGCGATGCGCTTGGCGACGGCGAGACCGTCGGCGCGGTTATTGGGAATGACGCCGCTGGAGCCGCGCGCCGCCCAGCCGACGGCGTAGAGCCGGTCGGCGATGCGGCCGCCCTCGTTGCGATAGAACGTGCCGTCGAGCGCGGGCCCGCCGCCCTCGTAGCCGCGCGCGCAATAGCCGATGCAGCCGATCACCAGGTCGGCGGGCAGTGTCAGGGTGCCGGGCCCGCGCGCGAACACGGCGCGCTGCACGCAGCCCTCGCCTTCGAGCCGCAGCGGCCGCGCGTCGAAATGGAAGACGAGATCGATGTCGGCGATGCGGTCGTTGCCGGCATAGGTTTGCAGCAGGCGGACGACCTCGGCGCGGTCGGGCGGTGCCGCCGGCACCGGCATGTCGCGCACCGCCGCGTCATGCGGCGGTTCGATGCGCGGCCGGACGCGCGCGAGCTGGCCGAGCTCGCCGAGCTCGTGCGGCGAGAAGCGCACCGCCTCCGGTCCGCGCCGGCCGACGATGTGGATCGCATCGAGCGGTGCCGCCGCCAGCGCCTGGAGCGCCGCCGGCGCGATGTCGCTGGCGGCCAGCTCGTCGCGCGTCTTGGCCAGGATGCGCGCGACGTCGAGCGCCACGTTGCCGTTGCCGATGATGACGACCGAGCGCGCGCCCGCGAGCGGCGGCGCGAGATCGGCGAAATCCGGATGGCCGTTGTACCAGCCGACGAACGCGCCCGAGCCGATCGCGCCGGGCAGATCGTCGCCGACGATCCCGAGCGGCTTGTCGTGCGAGGCGCCGCTGGCGACGACCACCGCGTCGTAGAGCGCCATCAGCTCATCGAGTGTCACGTCGCGGCCGCAGGCGACATTGGCGACGACGCGGACGTTCGGCCGCGCGAGCGTGCGCTCCAGCACCCGCGTCACCGCCTTGGTGCCCTGATGGTCCGGCGCCACGCCGTGGCGCACGAGCCCGAACGGCACCGGCAGCCGCTCGATCATGTCGATGCGGCAGTCCGGGACCGCGCGCGCCACCGCCTCGGCGGCGTAGCACCCGGCGGGGCCTGCGCCGACGATGGCGACGGTCAGGGGCATGCTTGCCGGCTCCCTCTCCCCAACGGGGAGAGGGCTGGGGTGAGGGGGGGCGCGTTAGCGCGCTTGGAGCGGTGCTGGTAGGCGGGCGTATCCTCCCCCTCACCCTCCCACGCCTTCGGCGTGGGCCCCTCCCTCTCCCCGTTGGGGAGAGGTGTGCGAGTCGCGCGCCTCATCACACGCGCGCCCTAAGCCAGCCGCACGTACTCGTAGTCGACCGCGAGGGCGTTGATGCCGCGGTCGGGCGGTGCGATCCACGAGGCCATCTTGCCGGGCTCGGTGACCGGCTTCATCAGGCTCTTCACGAACGCGCTGTCCGCCTCCGACGGCAGCCACGCCGCGCGCGCCGTCGCCCACTGCTCGGCGGACAGCGGCTTGCCGGCCGGGTCGAAGTGGCGGCCGGCCCACACGCCGACGGTGCGGTTGAAGCGCTCGTGCGGCAGGGTCAGGCGCAGCGCGTGGCCAGCCTTGTCGATCATGCGGTTCCAGCGCGACAGGCCGATCTCGCAGTCGCGCATATAGGCCTTGCGCACCACCTGGTTCATGGCGCTGCGCATCGGCACGTCCTCGGTGCGGATCGCGCCATCGTCGCCCGGCGTCTCCAGCGCAAAGACGGCCTCGCGGCAGTCATGGTCCTCGAAATTGATCTCATCCGGCCGGCCCTTGATGCCGTTGGCGAAGGTCGTCGCCGCGTTGGACGAGATCTCCGCGCCGAACAGGTCGAGCGACGACGAGAACCAGAAATTCAGGTAGCGCTGGATGGTCGGCAGGTCGATGGCGCCGGCCTTGCGGATCGCCGCCGGATCGTCAGTGCCGAGCTCCTTCATCACCTCCAAGGTGCGCTTGATGACGCGGCCGACGCCGGTGTCGCCGACGAACATGTGATGCGCTTCTTCCGTCAGCATGAAGCGGCAGGTGCGCGACAGCGGATCGAACGCGCTCTCGGCCAGCGACTTGAGCTGGAACTTGCCGTCTCGGTCGGTGAAGTAGGTGAACATGAAGAAGCTGAGCCAGTCCGTCACCGGCTCGTTGAACGTGTTGAGGATGCGCGGGTTGTCGCGGTTGCCGGAATGGCGCTCCAGCAGCGCCTCCGCCTCCTCGCGGCCATCGCGGCCGAAATAGGCATGCAGCAGGTAGACCATCGCCCACAGATGGCGCCCCTCCTCCACGTTCACCTGGAACAGGTTGCGCAGGTCGTAGAGCGACGGGCAGGTGTGGCCGAGCAGGCGCTGCTGCTCGACCGAGGCGGGCTCGGTGTCGCCCTGCGTGACGATCAGGCGGCGCAGGGTCGAGCGGAACTCGCCCGGCACCTGCTCCCAAACAGGCTGGCCCATCGCATCGCCGAAGCCGATCCTGCGGTCCGGCGTGCGGTCGGCGAGGAAGATGCCCCAGCGGTAGTCGGGCATCTTGAGCTGGCCGTAGGTCGCCCAGCCCTTGGCATCGACGCTGGTCGCGGTGCGCAGATAGACGTCGGCGGCCTGGAAATCGCTCGGCCCCATCTCCTTCCACCACGACAGGAATTTGGGCTGCCAGTGCTCCAGCGCGCGCTGCAGCGCGCGGTCCGAGCCGAGCTCGACGTTGTTGGGAATCCGCTCGCTGTAGTTCAACGTCGACATCACACCCGCTCCCAATCGAATTGCGCCTTGCTGCCGCTGCCGAAGACCTTGAGCGCGCCTTTCTCGCCGACCGCGTTGGGCCGGTTGAAGATCCAGTTCTGCCACGCCGAGAGGCGGCCGAAGATCTTGGTGTCCATCGTCTCGGGCCCGCCGAAGCGCAGGCTCGCCTCGAGGCCGGTGAGCGCGTCAGGCGACAGCGCCGCGCGCTCCTCCACCGCGAGCCGCAGCTCGTCGTCCCAGTCGAGCTCGTCGGGCGCGAAGGTGACGAGGCCGAGGCGCAGCGCCTCGGCAGCGCCGAGCGGCTGGCCGATGCGGCCCTTGAGCTGCTCGAGCTGTGCCGCATCGCCGGCGAAGCGCGTGTCGAGCCGCGTGCGGCCGTTCGACATGGTCAGCAGCGGGCTGAAATTCAGCTCGCTGAGCGCCACGACAGGCGTATCCGGCCCGCCTTCCGATTCGTCGAGCATGTAGGTGCGGTCGGCGGCGAGCGCGAATTCATAGAACAGGCCGGCGAAGCACGAGCCGCGATCGGCGACCGCGAACAGGCTGCGCGCCGAGGCATCGAGGCGGCGCAGGGTGCGGCGCAGGAAGCCGACCGCCTCGCGCACCAGCCAGTGCTTCGCATGGCGCAGCAGCACGTCGTCCTGTGCCAGCACCTGGTCGACGCTGCCCTCGGTCTTCAGCACCCACAGGCCGACATCGGGGAGGTTGATGCGCAGGGTCAGGATCGCATCGTCGAGCTCGCGCGCGAGCCGCAGCGGCCACCAGCGGCAGCCTTCGGCGACTATCGCATCGAGGTCGGTCGTGACCTTGTCGGGCGCTTTCAGGGTGAACTGCGCGACGCGGCCGGCGCGGTCGATCGCGACCGACACGGTCGAGTAGGCGATCGCCTTGTCCTCGACCTTGCGCTCGAGCGGCTCCAGCGCGATGCCCTTGGCGTTCGCGGGGCGCGCCGACTGCGCGGCGAGCGCCTGCGCACGCGCCTTCACGAGGGCGGGAAAATCGGCGGGTTTGGCGATGTGGTCGACGAGCTTCCATTCCCGCGCGCGCTCGGCGCGCACGCCTTCGGCCGTGGTGCAGAACACGTCGGCGAGGTCGCGACGCACGCGGCGCTTGTCAGTCAGGCGCGTCAGGCCGCCCGTCCCCGGCAGCACGCCGAGCAGCGGCACTTCCGGCAGGCTGACCGTGCTGGAGCGGTCGTCGACCATCAGGATCTCGTCGCAGGCCAAGGCGATTTCGTAGCCGCCGCCCGCGCAGGCGCCGTTCACAGCCGCAAGGAATTTGAGCCCGCCATCAGCGCTGGAATCCTCCATGCCGTTGCGCGTCTCGTTGGTGAACTTGCAGAAATTCACCTTCCACTGATGGCTCGACGTGCCGAGCATGTAGATGTTGGCGCCGGAGCAGAAGATGCGGTCCTTGGCGCTGGTCAGCACCACGCTGCGCACCGCCGGGTGCTCGAAGCGGATGCGCTGGAGGGCGTCGTTCAGCTCGATATCGACGCCGAGATCGTAGGAATTGAGCTTGAGCTTGTAGCCGTCCTTGATGCCGCCATCCTCGCGCACGTCCAGTGCCAGGGTCGCGACCGGCCCGTCGACCGACAGGCGCCAATGGCGATAGGAGGACGGGTGGGCGTCAAAAAGGATCATCGGGCGCTTCCCTATCGAGATTATTCATGCATCATAATGCATGCCAAACAGACATGCAATATAATACAGATCACGCGGCTTCGGCGCGGCCCAGCAGCGTCTGGACGATGCGGACCAAGGCCTCGGTGCACTCCGCCGGGCTCTTGGCCGAGGTATCGATCGCGGCATCGGCCTTGCTGTAAAGCGCATGGCGGCCGTCGAGGATCCGCTTGAGGTCCTCCATCGCTTCCGGGCTGCCCTTCATCGGCCGCATGTCGCCCTGGGCCATGACGCGGGCCATGTGTTCGTGCGGGCTCGCCTTGATCCAGATCGTGTGGCACGAGCGCAGCAGGGTGGCGTAGGTCGACGGCTCGGATACGAGGGAGCCGCCGGTGGCGATGATCGCGCGCGAGTGGCTGGCGATGACCCGCTCCAGCGCGCGGCGCTCGTAGCGGCGATAGGCGCTCTGGCCGTAGAGCGAGAACACCTCGCTCAGCGTGGTCCCGGCTTCGGCGGCGATCTCGCGCGCCATCTCGACGAAGGGCAGGCCCAGCCGCTCCGCCGCGACGCGGCCCAGCGTGCTCTTGCCGGCGCCGCGCAGGCCGATCAGGGCGATGCGCCCGGCGCGCTCCTCGCCGCCTTCGCGGCCGAATTGCTGCGCCAGCAACTGATACGCTTCGGCCATGCCCTTGGCGTCGAGGCCGGCGAGGAGCTGCTGCGCCAGCGCGAATTCGACCGCCCGCTCGGGCCCGTCATGCACCAGGTCGGCGAGCGGCACGCCCATCGCCGCCGCGATCTGGCGCAGCAGCAGGATCGAGACATTGCCGCGGCCGCTCTCGAGCTGGGCGAGGTAGCGCTCCGAAACCTGGGAGTCGCGCGCGAGGATGCGCCGCGTCATGCCGCGCTGGGCGCGGATCTTGCGGACGCGGTCACCGAGCGCCTTCAGATAGGCGTTTGCCGCCGCGTCGATATCAGAGTCGGGCGCCGAAGCTTTGCCGTTGGCCATCGCCGTTCCACCTTGCCCCTTGCCACCGGGGTCGTGATATGCATTATATTGCTTATTGAGGTGACGTCCATGACCTATAACATAACTCCGGCACGCGGCGAAGCGCGCCACCCTGCGAATTTTAATTCCGCCATCGGGAGTTCGGACGTGAACGCGGTCACCATTCTGGTCGGAACGATGACCGGCACGGCCGAGATCGTGGCGCAGGACGTGCGCGACGTGATCGCCGCCACGGGCCGCGAGGCCGAAATCCTGCAGATGGACGATCTCGACCCGTCCGTGTTCGAGCGGCCGGGCGTGTTCCTGATCTGCAGCTCGACCTATGGCCAGGGCGATGTCCCTGATAACGCTATGAAATTCTATGACGCGCTGGGCCAGGCGAACCCCGATCTGGGCCATGTCCAGTACGGTGTCGTGGCCCTGGGCGACCGCACCTATACCGATACGTTCTGCCACGGCGGCAAGCGGTTCGACGAGCTGCTGACCCGCCTCAACGCGACGCGGCTGGGCGAGGTGATGCGCCATGACGCCAGCTCCGGCACGGTGCCGGAGGTCGTCGCGGTCGAATGGATTCAGGGCTGGCTCGATACGCTCGGCACGGCCGAGGCCAAGGCCGCCTGAGTCTGCCGGGGACATGCACGATATTGCTTGACCGCCCGGGTTCAAGCGGCAGAATGACCCGATAACCGCAGCATAGCGGGTCGACGATAGAGAATGAGGCGCCGCGGCCGGTCCGCAAGGCGTCTCGGGCACGAGCACATCGTGCGGGGCTTAGGGAAACGCGGGGAACATGACCGGTCAGGCATCCGTCGATCACGCTTCGTCGCCGCCGCGCATCGACATTCCGCGCGCGTACAACGCCACCGTCGACCTGGTCGACGTCAACCTCGCCGCCGGCCGCGGCAGCAAGGTGGCGGTGATCGACGATAGCGGCCGCACCACCTATGCCGAACTCGCCGAGCGGATGGCCCGCTGCGGCAACGCGCTCAAGGCGCTCGGCGTGGGCATGGAACAGCGCGTCGCGCTGTGCATGCTCGATACGGTCGACTTCCCGGCGATGTTCCTGGGCGCCATCCGCATCGGCGCGGTGCCGATCCCGCTCAACACCCTGCTCACGGCCGACGACTACGCCTACATGCTGCGCGACAGCCGCGCGCGCGTCGCCGTCGTGTCAGCCCCGCTCTTCGAGAAGTTCAAATCAGCCCTCGTCGACCAGCCGTTCCTGGAAAAGGTGGTGATCGCCGGCGGCGAGGCCGCGGGTCACCAGAGCCTCGCGGCCCTCGTCAGCGCCGCCTCCCCCGAGCTGAAACCGGCGCCGACCGTGTGCGACGATGCCGCGTTCTGGCTCTACTCCTCCGGATCGACCGGCGCGCCAAAGGGCACGGTGCATGTCCAGTCGAGCCTAGTGCAGACCGCGGAGCTCTACGCGAAGCCGGTGCTGGGCATAAAGACCGACGACGTTGTCTATTCCGCCGCGAAGCTGTTCTTCGCCTACGGGCTCGGCAACGCCCTCACCTTCCCGTTCCGGGTCGGCGCCACGGCGGTGCTGATGGCCGAGCGGCCGACGCCCGCATCCGTCGCGCGCGTCCTGACGCAGCATCGTCCGACCATCTTCTACGGCGTGCCGACGCTCTACGCCGCCCTGCTCGCCGCCGCCGACATGCCGAAGCGCGAGGCGCTGAACCTGCGCCGCTGCGTCTCCGCCGGCGAGGCGCTGCCCAAGGATCTCGGCGACCGCTGGACCGCGGCGACAGGCGTCGACATCCTCGATGGCATCGGTTCGACGGAGATGCTGCACATCTTCATCTCCAACGCGCCTGATGCGCTGCGCTACGGCACGACCGGCAAGCCGGTGCCGGGCTATGAAGCTCGCCTCGTCGACGACAAAGGCGCCGACGTGCCGCCCGGCGAGATCGGCGAGCTGCTGGTGCGCGGGCCGACCTGCGCGGCCGCCTACTGGAACAATCGCGCGCGCTCGCGCAGCACCTTCGAGGGGAGCTGGGCACGCACCGGCGACAAGTACACGCAGGACGCCGACGGCTATTTCGTCTACAGCGGCCGCACCGACGACATGCTGAAGGTCGGCGGCATCTACGTCTCGCCGTTCGAGGTCGAGGCGGCACTGATGTCGCACCCCGCCGTGCTGGAGAGCGCCGTGATCGGCGTCGCCGACGAGAACGACCTGATCAAGCCCAAGGCCTATGTCGTGCTGAAGGCGAAGGACCAGGGCGGGCCGGCGATGGTCGACACGCTCAAGGAGCACGTCAAGGCGCAGTTGGCACCGTACAAATATCCGCGCTGGATCGAGTTCGTCGCCGAGCTGCCGAAGACGGCGACCGGCAAGATCCAGCGCTTCAAGCTGCGCCAGCAGGCGCAGCACAAGGTCACCGAAGCCGCATAGTCCGCATCACAGGGAGGAAAGAACCAATGACATCGACACGCCTGACCATCGGCCGCCGCAGCCTGCTCAAGGCCGCCGGCGCCACCGCCGCGACGGCCGCGGTCGGCTTCACGCCGACGCGCTTCGCGATCGGCCAGCAGGCCAGGATCAAGATCGGCCTGATGCTGCCCTACAGCGGCACCTTCGCGCTGCTTGGCCAGAACATCACCGACGCGCTGAAACTGGCGATCAACGAGAAGGGCGGGAAGCTCGGCGGCCGCGAGGTCACCTTCGTCCAGGTCGACGACGAGAGCGCGCCGCCCAAGGCCGACCAGAACGCCAACCGCCTGGTCGTCGGCGAGAAGGTCGACGTGCTGATCGGCACCGTCCACTCCGGCGTGGCGATGGCGATGGCCAAGGTCGCGCGCGAGGAAGAGACATTGATGATCTGCCCGAATGCCGGCGCCGACGCGATCACGCGCGCGGCCTGCGCGCCCAACATCTTCCGAACGTCGTTCAGCAACTGGCAGCCGTCCTACCCGATGGGCAAGGTGATGTACGACAAGGGCCACCGCAACGTCATCGTCATGGCGTGGAAATACGCGGCCGGCGAAGAGTCGATCGGCGGCTTCAAGGAGGGCTTCACGGCGGCCGGCGGCAAGATCGCCAAGGAAATCTGGGTGCCGTTCCCGGATGCGGAGTTCCAGGCCAACCTGACCGACATCGCCAACACCAAGCCGGATGCGGTGTTCGTGTTCTTCGCCGGTGGCGGTGCCGCGAAGTTCGTGAAGGACTACCACGCGGCCGGCCTGCGCAACTCGATCCCGCTCTACGGCTCGGGCTTCCTCACCGACGGCGTGCTCAAGGCGCAGGGCGAGGCGGCGCAGGGACTGCTGACGACGCTGCACTACGCCGACGGGCTCGACAACGCCGTCGACAAGGCGTTCCGCCCGGCCTTCGAGAAGGCCACCAACCGCCCGGCCGACGTCTATGCCGTGCAGGGCTACGACACCGGCCTGCTGCTTGCCCAGGCGCTTGACGCGGTCAAGGGCGACATGAAGGCGAAGAAGCAGATCATCGCCAGCATGGAAGGGGCCGAGATCGACAGCCCGCGCGGCAAGTGGAAGATGTCCAAGGCGCACAACCCGATCCAGGACTTCTACCTGCGCGAGGCGAAGGGCGAGGAGAACCGCTACGTCTCCATCGCCCACAAGGCCCTGTCCGACCCGGGCACGGGCTGCAAGCTGGCCTGAACACAAGGGCGATGTTGATCTGACGTAGGGGCGGGTTTAAACCCGCCCCTACACGATCATTGACGCGCGCCCTCATCCCGCATGGACCCGCTCTTCCTCCTGATCCAGGTGCTCAACGGCGTCCAGTACGGGCTGCTGCTGTTCCTGATCGCCAGCGGGCTGACGCTCGTCTTCGGCATTCTCAACGTCATCAACCTGGCGCACGGGTCGTTCTACATGATCGGCGCGTACCTGGCCTATGCGCTGACCCTGCGCACCGGCAGCCTGTGGCTCGTCATCCTGCTCGGCGTGCCGATCGCCGTCGTGCTCGGGCTGCTGGTCGAGCGGCTGATGATCCGCTTCCTCTACACCCGCGACCACCTCTACCAGGTGCTGCTGACCTACGGCCTGATCCTGATCTTCAACGAGATGCAGAGCCTGATCTTCGGCAACGACGTGCACGGCGTGCCGGTGCCCGAGATGCTGCAGGGCTCGATCCCGCTGACCGAGAACCTGTCCTATCCGGTGTACCGGCTGGCCGTGTCGGCCATCTGCCTCGTGATGGTCGGCGTCATGTACGTGGTGATCCAGCGCACGCGGCTGGGGATGGCGATCCGCGCCGGCTCGGTCAACAGCGAGATGGTCCAGAGCCTCGGCATCAACATCAAGCTGATCTACACGATCGTGTTCGCGGCGGGTGCGGGTCTCGCGGCGCTGGCGGGCATGATCGCGGCGCCGCTCTCGTCGGTCTATCCAGGGCTGGGCGAGCACGTGCTGATCGTCTGCTTCGTCATCGTCGTGATCGGCGGCATCGGCTCGATCCGCGGCGCCTTCATCGCCGCCCTGCTGATCGGCCTCGCCGACACGTTCGGCAAGGTGCTGGTGCCCGATTTCGCCAGCGTCGCGATCTACGCGGTGATGGCGGCCGTGCTGCTGTGGCGCCCGCAGGGCGTGTTCGGGCGCGCATGAGCGGCGATACCAAGGTCACGCTGGCCCTCGCGGTCGCGGGGGTCGTGGCGCTGGCGCTGCTGCCGCAGTTCGCCGACCGCTACTACATCCAGCTCGTCACCCGCATCATGATCATGGCGATCTTCGCCATGAGCCTCGGCCTGCTGGTCAGCGGCATCGGCCTCGTCAGCTTCGGCCATGCCGCGTTCTTCGGGCTGGGTGCCTTCATGCTGGCACTGGTGGCACCGAAGGATTCGGCGGCGAGCATTTGGCTGGCCCTGCCGGTGGCACTCGGCGGCACGGCACTCGCCGCCCTCGCGGTGGGCGCGCTGGCGGTGCGCACGGCCGGCATCTATTTCATCATGCTGACGCTCGCCTTCGCGCAGATGTTCTATTTCCTGTTCCACGACTGGAAGGCGCTGGGCGGCTCCGACGGCCTGTACATCGCGGTGCGCCCCGTCGCGGAGCTGTTCGGCACGACGCTCGTCAACTTCAACCACCGCCCCAGCCTGTTCTATGTCGTGCTCGCCGCGATGGTCGGCGTGTACCTGCTGATCGGCATGCTGATGCGCTCCCCCTTCGGCAAGGTGATTTCCGGCATCCGCGTCAACGAGCACCGGATGCGCGCGCTCGGCTACAACACCTATCGCTACAAGCTGGCGACCTTCGTCATCGCCGGCGCCATCGCCGGCTTCGCCGGGTTCTTCTACGCAACGCAGAACACCTACGTGAACCCCGCGCTGATGGGCTGGCGCGAATCCGGCATCGTGCTGATGATGGTGATCCTCGGCGGCATGCGCTCGCGCCTCGGCCCCATCGTCGGCGCCTTCGCGCTCGTGCTGGTCGAGGACCTGTTCCAGCACATTACCGAGCGCTGGCTGCTGCTGGTCGGCTTCTTCGTGATTGCGGTCGTGTTGCTGTTGCCCAACGGCCTCGCCGGTCTGCTCGAGCGGCTGAACGTCCGCCGCAAGGCGCCCGCCGATGGCTGACCTCGCGCTGGAAACCAAGGCGCTGACCAAGCGCTTCGGCGGCCTGACCGCGGTCGACAACGTGAACCTGGCCGTGGCGCGCGGCAGCGTGCATTGCGTGATCGGCCCCAACGGCGCCGGCAAGACGACGCTGATCAATCTTCTGTCCGGCGACCTGGCCCCGACGAGCGGCGAGGTCCGCCTTGTCGGCGACGACATCACCGGCCTGCCGCCCTATCGCGTGTCGAAGCGCGGCATCGGCCGCAGCTACCAGAAGACCAACATCTTCCCCGAGTTCACGGTGTTCGAGAACGCGTGGCTGGCGGCGCAATCGCGGCTGCCGTCCTCGATGCGCTTCTTCCGGCGTGCATCGCGCCTCGGCGACGTCGCCGCGCGCACCAGGCGCGCGCTCGAGGCGGCCGGTCTTGGCGCGCGCGCCGAGGTGCCGGCCGGCACGCTCAGCCATGGCGAGCAGCGCCAGCTCGAGATCGCGCTGATCCTGGCGACCGAGCCGCAGGTGCTGCTGCTCGACGAGCCGATGGCCGGCATGAGCGCCGACGAGAGCCTGCGCATGGTCGAGCTGCTGCGCCGCCTGCGCGGCGAGCACACGCTGATCCTGGTCGAGCACGACATGGACGCGGTGTTCGCCGTCGCCGACGTCATCACGGTGATGGTCAACGGCGCCGTGCTCGAAAGCGGCGCGCCGCAGGCGATCCGCGCCAGCCGCACGGTGCAGGAAGCCTATCTCGGCGAAGGAGCGGCGGCATGAGCGATGCGCCGATCATCGAGGCGAGCGGGCTGCACACCTATTACGGCAGCAGCCATATCCTGCACGGGATCGACTTCACGGTCCGCCCCGGCGAGACGGTCAGCCTGCTCGGCCGCAACGGCATGGGCAAGACGACGACGCTGCGCTCGATCCTGGGCCTGACGCGGCCCCGGCGCGGCGCCGTGCGCATCAACGGTCGCGACATGAGCGGCGCGGAGCCGTACCGGATCGCGCGCGAGGGCATCGCCTTCGTGCCCGAGGGGCGCGGCATCTTCCATAACCTGACGGTGCGCGAGCACCTGCTGATGGCCGCGGCACCCGGGCGCCACGAATGGACGCTGGAGCGCATCCTGTCGCTGTTCCCGCGACTGGCGGAGCGCATCGACAACCACGGCAACCGCCTGTCGGGCGGCGAGCAGCAGATGCTCACCATCGGCCGCGCGCTGATGACCAATCCGCGCCTGCTGATCCTGGACGAGGCGACCGAGGGGCTCGCGCCCCTCATCCGGCACGAGATCTGGGGCGTGATCCGCCTCCTGAAGAAATCCGGGCTGGCGAGCATCATCGTCGACAAGAACGTGACGACCCTGCTGGAACTCGCCGACCGCAACGTGATTTTGGTCAAGGGCCAGGTCGCCTTCGCCGGATCGAGCGCCGAACTTGGCGCCGCCCCGCAACTGCTGGCCACACATCTCGGGGTCTGACTTGGCCTTCATCAAGATCGATGGTGTGAGTCTTGAATACGAACGGATCCCCGGGACTTCCGAGAACGCGGCGCGGATAGACCCTCACCCTCCCCTCTCCCGCGAGCGGGAGAGGGTCCCGGAGGGCGCTGGGCCGCGTCCCTTCTCCCGCTTGCGGGAGAAGGCGGAGGATGAGGGTGCCTCCGCCAGCACCTCTCCCACCATCGTCATGCTCCACGAAGGCCTCGGCAGCCTCGCCATGTGGCGCGACTTCCCGCAGCGTGTCGCCGCGGCGACCGGCGCCGAGGTCGTGGTCTACAGCCGCCGCGGCTACGGCCAGTCGGACCTGCTGCCCGGTCCGCGCGACGTCGACTACATGCACGGCGAAGCCAACGACGTGCTGCCCAAGCTGCTGCAGGCGCTCGGCATCAGCCGGCCGCTGCTGGTCGGCCACAGCGACGGCGCCTCGATCGCGCTCATCCATGCCGGCAGCGGCTTCGCGACGGCCGGGCTGGTGCTGATGGCGCCGCATGTCTTCGTCGAGGACCTGACCGTCGACAGCATCGCCGCGATCAAGGAGGTCTGGAAGACCAGCGACATGGGCAAGCGGCTGGGCCGCTATCACCGCGATGCCGAGCACACGTTCTGGGCGTGGAACGACATCTGGCTCCTGCCCGCGTTCAAGCAATGGAACATCGAGGCGCTCGTGCCGAAGGTCGCCGCACCCCTGATGGTGATCCAGGGCCTCGACGACGAGTACGGCACGCCCGCCCAGTGCGAGGCGATCAAGGCCCTGGCCAAGGCGCCCTGCGAGCTGGTGATGCTCGAGGCCTGCAAGCACTCCCCCCACCGCGACCAGCCGGAGCGGACCCTGGCGGCCATAAATCGCTTTTTCGGCAGCTTGACCGGCCCCGCGCGCGATTCCGTCCATACGCCCTAATTCGAGAGGCGAAACGCGGTCGGGGCGCTGCTTGACCGTGTTTCAATATTCGGGCTAGCTAGGATTCGACGAGCAGGCGCCTAAAAAAGCCTGCCGCGACAACAGGTACGACGGCTTAACGCTGCGGGGTCAACGGCCCTTTGGGAGGCGACGGGTGAACCAGTCATCGAAAGGTGCCGCGGCTGTGGCACCGGACGCGGACACGTTTCCGAAGCTGCTGGAGCACAACGCGCGGGTGCGGGGCGACCGCCCGGCGATCCGCGAGAAGGATTACGGCATCTGGCAGACCTGGAGCTGGGCGCAGACGCGCGACGGCGTGCGCGCGATGGCGGCCGGCCTTGCAGCGCTGGGCATCAAGCGCGGCGACAAGATCGCCATCGTCGGCGACAACCGGCCGCAGCTCTACTGGTCGATGTGCGCGGCGCAGTGCCTCGGCGCCATCCCCGTGCCCGTCTATCAGGACGCGGTCGCCGACGAGATGGCGTTCGTCCTCGACCATGCCGAGGCGCGGCTGGCGCTGGCGGAGGATCAGGAGCAGGTCGACAAGCTGCTGTCGCTGCGCGAGCGCTGCCCGCAGCTCACCACCATCATCTACAAGGACGTGCGGGGCATGCGGCACTACGCCATGCCGGGCCTGATGAGTCTGACCGACTTGGAAGCGCGAGGCGCGGAGTTCTCGAAGGCGAATCCCGGCTTCGTCGATGCCGAGATCGCCAAAGGCAAGGGCAGCGACATTTCCGTCATGCTCTACACGTCGGGCACGACCGGGCAGCCCAAGGGCGTGATGCTGTCCTATGACAACGCCATCATCTCGGCGCGCAACGCGATCGCCTTCGACAAGCTGACGGAAAAGGACGAGATCCTCGCCTACCTGCCGATGGCGTGGGTCGGCGACCACATCTTCTCCTATGCGCAGTCCTACGTCGCCGGGTTTTGCGTCTCCTGCCCGGAGAGCGGCGCCACGGTGCTCAACGACCTGCGCGAGATCGGCCCGACCTTCTTCTTCGCGCCGCCGCGCATCTTCGAGAACATCCTGACGACCGTGTCGATCCGGATGGAGGATGCCGGACGGATCAAGCGGTCGCTGTACCACTTCTTCATGAAGATCGCGAAGCGCGCCGGCATCGCCATCCTCGACGGCAAGCGCGTCTCGCCCACCGACCGGCTGCTCTACTGGATCGGTGAATACCTGATCTACGGGCCGCTGAAGAACACGCTGGGCTTGTCGCGCATGCGCCTCGGCTATACCGCCGGCGAGGCGATCGGCCCCGACATCTTCGACTTCTATCGCTCGCTCGGCCTGAACCTGAAGCAGCTCTACGGCATGACCGAGACGAGCGTCTTCATCTGCATGCAACCCGACGGGCAGATCAAGGCCGATACGGTCGGCGTCGCTGCGCCGGAGGTGGAGATCAGGATCGCCGACTCGGGCGAGGTGCTGGTCAAGAGCCCGGGCGTGTTCGTCACCTATTTCAAGAATGACCAGGCGACCCGGGACACGAAGACCGCGGACGGCTGGGTTCACACAGGCGATGCCGGCTTCTTCGACGGCGACGGCCATCTCAAGATCATCGACCGCGCCAAGGATGTCGGGCGGCTGACCGACGGCACGCTGTTCGCGCCGAAATATCTCGAGAACAAGCTCAAGTTCTTCTCCTACATCCGCGAGGCGGTCGCCTTCGGCGACGGCCGCGCGCACACGGCGGCGTTCATCAACATTGACCTCGCCGCGGTCGGCAACTGGGCGGAGCGCAACGGCCTGCCCTATGCGAGCTACCAGGAGCTCGCCGCGAAGCCCGAGGTCTATGGCCTGATCCAGGGCTGCGTCGAGCAGGTCAACCGCGACCTCGCGCAGGATCCGAAGCTGGCCGGCTCGCAGATCAAGCGCTTCCTGATCCTGCACAAGGAGCTGGACGCCGACGACGGCGAGCTGACGCGCACCCGCAAGGTGCGGCGGCGCTTCATCGGCGAGCGCTACACGCCGCTGATCGACGCGCTGTTCAGCGACGTGCCGCGCGCCTACATCGAGACGACCGTCAAGTTCGAGGACGGCCGCACCGGCATGATCAAGGCCGATCTCGAGGTCCGCGAAGCGGCCCGCTCCATTCCCGCGGCCGCGCCGCTCAAGAAGGCGAGCTGATGAACCAACTGAGCCCCGCCGCCCCCGCGTCGGGGCGCATCATCGGCGACGTGCTTCTCAAGGTCGACAACATCAGCCTCGCCTTCGGCGGCGTGAAGGCGCTGACCGACGTGTCGTTCGACATCCGCAAGGGCGAGATCCGCGCCATCATCGGCCCGAACGGCGCCGGCAAGTCATCGATGCTCAACTGCATCAACGGCTTCTACCACCCGCAGAAGGGCACGATCACCTACAAGGGTCAGGCGCGCCGGCAGATGCGGCCGCACGAGACGGCGCGCCAGGGCATCGCGCGCACCTTCCAGAACATCGCGCTGTTCAAGGGCATGTCGACGCTCGACAACATCATGACCGGGCGGCTGCTGAAGATGAAATCCAGCTTCTTCGCGCAGGCGCTCCACTGGGGGCCTGCGCAGAGGGAGGAGATCGAGCACCGCGCGTTCGTCGAGAGGATCATCGACTTCCTGGAGATCCAGGCGATCCGCAAGACGCAGGTCGGCCGCCTGCCCTACGGCCTGCAGAAGCGCGTGGAGCTGGGGCGCGCGCTCGCCGCCGAACCCGACCTGCTGCTGCTGGACGAGCCGATGGCCGGCATGAATGTCGAGGAGAAGGAGGACATGTGCCGCTTCATCCTCGACGTCAACGACGAGTTCGGCACGACCATCGTCCTGATCGAGCACGACATGGGCGTCGTGATGGACATCTCCGACCGCGTCGTCGTGCTCGAATACGGCCGCAAGATCGCCGACGGGCTGCCGGACGAGGTCCGCTCCGACCGCAAGGTCATCGACGCCTATCTCGGCGTTCCGCATTGAGGACGCGCTGATGGGCTTTTTCATCGAAGTCTTGCTGGGCGGCCTGCTGGCGGGGGTCCTTTACTCGCTGGTGGCGCTCGGCTTCGTGCTGATCTTCAAGGCATCGGGCGTGTTCAACTTCGCGCAAGGGGCGATGGTGCTGTTCGCGGCGCTCACCCTGGTGCGGCTGATGGAGGTGATGCCGTTCTGGCTGGCCTTCATCCTGAGCTGCGGCGTGATGGTGGCGCTGGGCTGGGTGATCGAGCGCGTGGTGCTGCGCCCGCTGGTGAACCAGGAGGGCATCATCCTGTTCATGGCGACGCTCGGCATCGCCTTCTTCATCGACGGCTTCGGCCAGACGATCTGGGGCAGCGACATCTACACGCTGGAGCTCGGCGTGCCGAAGGACCCGATGTTCATCCTCGAATCCGTGTTCGACGGCGGCGTGCTGGTCAACAAGCTGGATATCTTCGCCGCCGTGGTCGCGGGCGCGCTCGTCGTGGCGCTGGCGCTGTTCTTCCAGAAGACCAAGACGGGCCTGGCGCTGCGCGCCGTCGCGGACGACCATCAGGCGGCGCAGTCGATCGGCGTGCCGCTCAACTACATCTGGCTGATCGTCTGGTCGGTCGCCGGCATCGTGGCGCTGGTCGCGGGCATGGTGTGGGGCGCCAAGCTCGGCGTGCAGTTCTCGATCGCCCTGGTAGCGCTCAAGGCGCTGCCGGTGCTGATCCTCGGCGGCTTCACGTCGGTGCCGGGGGCCATCATCGGCGGCCTGATCATCGGCGCCGGCGAGAAGGTGTCCGAGGTCTATCTCGGCCCGGTGCTCGGCGGCGGCATCGAGAACTGGTTCGCCTATGTCGTGGCGCTCGTCTTCCTGCTGTTCCGGCCGCAGGGCCTGTTCGGCGAGAAGATCATCGAGCGGGTCTAGACCCTTCGACAGGCTCAGGGTGAGGCGCACGGGTAAGGATCGAAAGAACGAAGTATGCTCTACCGCGAAACAGGACAGTTCAAGACGACCTACGCCGCCGACCAGGCGATCTTCCCGATCCTGCAGGACCGGATCGGGACATGGCTCATCCTGGCCATCGCCTTCCTCGGCGTGCCGCTCTTCGCGACCGAATATCTCTACACCGCCATCCTGATCCCGTTCCTGATCCTGGCGCTGGCCGCACTCGGCCTCAACCTGCTGGTCGGCTATTGCGGCCAGCTCTCGCTCGGCACCGGCGCGTTCATGGCGGTCGGCGCCTATGCCGCCTACAAGCTCGTCACGATCTTTCCGTTCATGAACCTGTTCGTGGTGTTCGCGCTGGCCGGCGGCATCGCGGCGCTGGTCGGCGTGCTGTTCGGCCTGCCGTCCCTGCGCATCAAGGGCTTCTACCTGGCGGTGGCGACGCTCGCCGCGCAGTTCTTCATCGACTGGCTGTTCATCCGCATCAAGTGGTTCACCAACTACCAGCCCTCCGCCACCGTGGGCGACATCGTCATCTTCGGCCTGAAATTCTCGACCGCGGCGGAGCGCTACATGCTCACGCTCCTGATCGTGGTCGTCATGGCGCTGATCGCCAAGAATCTCGTGCGCGGGCGCATCGGCCGCGCGTGGATGGCGGTGCGCGACATGGACATCGCGGCGGAGATCATCGGCATCCCCCTGCTGCGCACCAAGCTGCTCGCCTTCGCCGTCAGCTCGTTCTATTGCGGCGTCGCCGGCGCGCTGTGGGCGTTCCTGCATCTCGGCTCGTGGGAGCCGCTGACCTTCGACATCAACCGCTCGTTCCAGGTCCTGTTCATGGTGATCATCGGCGGCCTGGGATCGATCCTCGGCTGCTTCCTGGGGGCCGCCTTCATCTCGATCGTGCCGATCCTGCTGAACCAGGTGCCGGCGGCACTGGGCATGCCGATCTCGACGGCGCTCGCCAGCCATCTCGAGTTCATGATCTTCGGCGCGCTGATCATCTTCTTCCTGATAGCCGAGCCGCACGGCCTCGCCCGGCTGTGGCAGGTCGGCAAGGAGAAGCTGCGCCTCTGGCCGTTCCCGCACTGAAGGCAGGCAGGAAAAAAGTCTGTCCCGGCGCGCAGGGGGGAGGCGCGCCGGGACAGGGCCTGAACCTGCCTCAGGATTGCAGGTTCAGGTGCTTGAGCGTCGCGCGGTCCGGCTGCCCGGTCTGCTTGAGATTGTTTTTCTTCTGGTAGTCCTTGAGGGCGCCGTGGGTCTTCGGGCCCATGACTCCGTCGACGGCAACCGATTCGCCCGAGTTGTTGAGGGCGGTCTGCAGCGCCTGGACCTTGTCCTTGGACATCGTCGACTTGCCGTGCATCGCGCCATGTTTCATGGGCGCGGTCGCGGCCGGCGCGGTCGTGTCGGCAGCGAACGCCGCTGTCGTCCCGGCGATCAGGATCGCCGCTGCCGTAAACATCTGCCTTGCCTGACGCATCATCCATCTCCACTGGGTTTGGGACGGTGCCCCTTCGTCGGTTCCGTCCCCGTGATGAAGCGCCAATCAAGCAGGGCCCAGCTTGCCGGAATTTGGCAGCCACATTAATTCCAGTACATGCGGCGGCGCGGCATGCCGCCGGCGTCGGCGCCGCGGGGCGACGGATTTCGCAGTGCAAACAAGCCGCTGCGACGCGCCGATAAGCCCTTCTCAGCTCCCCACTTTTTGACCGGTGACGCGCGCTTTTGCGCGGCAGAATCCCGTTTTGCGATCGTCGGGGTTGTTGTACGCTCGACCGCAAGCCGGCCGGTCAACGGAGCGGCATCCAAGGGAGGATCATGAATGCGTTTACCCCGTGTAGCCCTGACTCTGCTCGGCGCGGCCGCCATGGTCGCACCGTTTGCCGCCGATGCGCTGGCGCAGAATGAACAGTTCATCCCCGCGCTCGTCTATCGCACCGGCGCCTATGCGCCGAACGGCATCCCGTTCGCGAACGGCCGGGCCGACTACATCGCGCTGGTCAATGAGCGCGACGGCGGCATCAACGGCGTCAAGCTGACCTACGAGGAATGCGAGACGGGCTACGCCACCGACCGCGGGGTGGAGTGCTATGAGCGTCTCAAGGGCAAGGGCCCGACTGGCGCAGCGTCCTTCTCGCCGCTGTCGACCGGCATCACCTTCGCGCTCACCGAGAAGGCTCCGATCGACAAGATCCCGCTGCTCACGCAGGGCTACGGCCGCTCGGAATCCGTCGACGGCCGCATTTTCGCGTGGAACTTCCCGATGCTCGGCACCTACTGGGACGCCGCCGACATCCTGATCCAGCACATCGCCCAGAAGGCGGGCGGCATGGACAAGCTGAAGGGCAAGCGCCTGGCGCTCGTCTACCACGACTCGCCGTACGGCAAGGAGCCGATCACCGTTCTCGAGGACTACTCCAAGAAGCTCGGGTTCACCTTCGATGCGATGCCGGTGACGCATCCGGGCGTCGAGCAGAAATCGACCTGGCTGCAGATCCGCCAGAACCGGCCCGACTGGGTCTTCCTGTGGGGCTGGGGCGTGATGAACTCGACCGCGATCAAGGAGGCGGTCGCGGTCAACTATGCGCGCGACAAGATGTACGGCGTGTGGTGGGCGGGCGCGGAGCCCGACGTGACGCCCGCCGGCGACGGCGCCAAGGGCTACAACGCCCTGGCGCTGCATCCGTCCGGCGGCAACTACCCGGTCTACCAGGACATGCTCAAAAACGTCTATGACAAGAACAAGGGCGCCGGGAAGCGTGAAGAGGTCGGTCACGTGCTCTACAACCGCGGCCTGATCGACGGGCTGCTGACGGTCGAGGCGATCCGCAAGGCGCAGAGCAAGTTCGGCAACAAGCCGATGACGGGCGAACAGGTTCGGTGGGGCTTCGAGAACCTGCAGCTCTCCGCGGCGCGGCTGAAGGAGCTGGGCTTCGAAGGCCTGATCTCGCCGATCTCGGTGAGCTGCATGGACCATTCGGGCGTCCACAAGGCCCGCGTCCAGCAATGGGACGGCAGCAAGTGGAACTTCACCACCGACTGGATCGAGGCGGATTACAAATACATGCGCCCGAAGGTCGACAACGCGGCCAAGGACTACGGCGCGCAGAAGAACATCGCCGCGCGCGACTGCGCGAAGGAGAGCTGAGCGCTCGCTGGTCCTGAGTCTTCGTAGGGGCGGGTTTAAACCCGCCCCTACTGCTTCATGGGGCAAGACATGGCCCAACCCGGTTCCGCAGCACACGCGCCACAGACCGCCACGCCGCTGCTGCGCGTCAACAACATCGAAGTCATCTACAATCACGTCATCCTGGTCCTGAAGGGCGTCAGCCTCGACGTGCCGGACGGCGGCATCGTCGCCCTGCTGGGTGCGAACGGCGCCGGCAAGACCACCACGCTGAAGGCCGTGTCCAACCTGCTGCGCGCCGAGCGCGGCGACGTGACCAAGGGCACGATCGAGTACCGCGGCGAGCGCATCGACCGCCTGACGCCGTCGGAGCTGGTGCAGAAGGGCGTCATCCAGGTGATGGAGGGGCGCCACTGCTTCGCCCATCTGACGGTAGAGGAGAATCTCCAGACCGGCGCCTTCACACGGCGCGATGCGAAGGCTGACGTCGCGCGCGATCTGGACATGGTCTACGGCTATTTCCCGCGGCTCAAGGAGCGGCGGAAGTCGATCGCCGGCTATACCTCCGGCGGCGAGCAGCAGATGACGGCGATCGGCCGCGCGCTGATGTCGCGGCCGAACATGATCCTGCTGGATGAGCCGTCGATGGGGCTGGCGCCGCAGCTCGTCGAGGAGATCTTCGAGATCGTCGTCAAGCTCAACGCCGAGCAGAAGGTGAGCATCCTGCTCGCCGAGCAGAACACCAACATGGCGCTGCGCTTCGCCCATTACGGCTACATCCTCGAGAACGGCCGCGTCGTGCTCGACGGCACGGCCGAGGCGCTGCGGCAGAACGAGGACGTGAAGGAGTTCTATCTCGGCCTGTCGGCGGGCGGTCGCAAGAGCTACCGCGATGTGAAGCATTACAAGCGCCGCAAGCGCTGGCTCGCCTGAGCCCGTCCCGCAAGGTTGCTTTGTTGTAGGGGCGGGTTTAAACCCGCCCCTACGCTTTCAGGACGAGATTCACCGCATGCCCGTTTCCGATTTCTTCGACGAGCTCGAGACCCGCGACCCCGGCCACCGCGAGCGGTCGCTGTTCCGGATCCTGCCCGAGCAGATCGCCAACGCGCAGAAGAATGCGCCCGCGCTGGCGAAGGTCCTCGAGGGCGTCGACCCCATCGCGATCACCGATCGCGCTTCGCTCGCGCGGCTACCCGTCATCCGCAAGTCGGAGCTGATGGAGCGGCAGAAGCAGTCGTTTCCCGAGCGCGATCCGTTCGGCGGCCTGACCGCCATGCCGACCGGCCAGCTCGGGCGCATCTTCGCCTCGCCCGGGCCGATCTACGACCCCGAGGCGCCGCGCCCCGATTACTGGCGCCTGGCGCGCGCACTGTACGCCGCGGGGTTCCGCCGCGGCGACATCGTGCACAACACGTTCTCGTACCACTTCACGCCGGCCGGCTCGATGCTCGAGGGCGGCGCGCTGGCGTTGGGCTGCCCGGTGATCCCGGCAGGAACCGGCAACACCGAGCTGCAGGTGCGCACCATCGCCGACGTCAAGCCGAAGGGCTATGTCGGCACGCCGTCCTTCCTGAAGATCATCCTCGACAAGGCGCGCGAGATGAACATCGACCTGCCGTCGCTGAAGCTGGCGCTCGTCTCGGGCGAGGCGCTGCCGGCGGCACTGCGCGGCGAGTTCACGGAGCGGGGCATCGCGACATTGCAGTGCTACGCCACCGCCGATCTCGGCCTGGTCGGCTACGAGTCGGTCGCCGGCGAGGGCCTGATCGTCGACGAATGGCTGATCGTGGAGATCGTGCGCCCCGGCACGGGCGACCCCGTACCGGCGGGCGAAGTCGGTGAAGTCGTCGTCACCACGCTCAATCCCGACTATCCGGTGATCCGCTTCGCGACCGGCGACCTGTCCGCGGTGCTGCCGGGGCAAAGCGGGTGCGGCCGCACGAACATGCGCCTCAAGGGCTGGATGGGTCGCGCCGACCAGACGACCAAGGTGCGCGGCATGTTCGTCCATCCCCACCAGGTCGCCGAGATCCTCAGGCGGCACCCGGCCGTGCTCAAGGGGCGGCTGGTCGTCGATCGCGACCACGACAACGACACGATGGTCCTGCGCTGCGAGGTCGCCGGTCCCGCCGCCGGCCTGGACACGGCGATCGGCGAATCGATCCAGGCGGTGACGAAGATGCGCGGCAGCGTCGAGTTCGTCGCCCCCGGCAGCCTGCCCAACGACGGCAAGGTCATCGACGACGTGCGGAAATATACGTAGTCGCACGGCAACCGCAGACATGCTGACGGCCGTCGTTTCGGGCGGAAAGCTCCGGGCTGCGAGTCCGGACGCGCGTCCGGTGCCCTGGTGGAGTTTCACCAAGACGGTGCTGGCGGCCGCGGCCCTCATGTTGGTCGCGCGGGGGCGTTTGAGTCTAGACGCAGAGATTCCCGCGCGCGGATATACGCTCAGGCAGTTGCTTCAGCATACCGCCGGCGTGCCGAACTATGGCGGGCTGGCCGCCTATCACGAGGCGGTGGCGCGCGGCGATGCGCCGTGGAGCGAAGCGGAGCTCATCCGCCGCGCCGGCGCGGACGATCTCCTGTTCCGGCCGGGCGATGGCTGGATGTACTCGAATATCGGCTACCTGCATGTGCGGCGGATCGTCGAGGCGGCGACGGGCGATGACCTGCAGACGGCGCTTCACCGCCTGATCTTCTCACCGCTGGGGCTCGATTCAGTGTCCGTCCCCCAAACGCAGGCGGATCTCGACAGAACGGCCTGGGGCAATGCGGCACGATACCATCCCGGCTGGGTCTATCATGGGCTGCTGATCGGCACGCCCGCCGATGCCGCGATGCTGCTGCATCGCCTGATGGGCGGCGCCCTCCTTCCAGACGAGCTACTGATGGAAATGCGTGCGCCACGTCTGCTCGAATGGGCGCGCGTGGACGGGCGGCCATGGCGAATGCCGGGATATGGCCTGGGCCTGATGATCGATGGCGATTCACCGGCCGGGCGCGCCATGGGCCACACCGGCGGAGGGCCGGGGAGCACGGCGGCGGTCTATCACTTCCCCGACCGCGATCCGCCTGTCACCACAGCGGCGTTCGCAACAACGGAAGATCAGGGGCTCGTGGAACACGAGGCGGTTGCATTGGCGGCCGGCACAGGTTAGAGCCGCCGTGGTCCGAACGCAGCGAGGAGCGCGCCCGCGACCAGCGCCGAGATGCCGGAAACGAGGTACCAGAGCGTGGCGTCGCTGTAGCGGCCGGTCACGGCATAGGACACCTGCTCGCCCGGCGAATCCGCCGCGTTCAGGCCGAAAACCAGCAGAATCAGGCCGATTGCGGCAACGACGAGCCCCGTGATGCGCATGGCAAGTCCCTGAAATGCCAATGGCGAATCGCACAACGGTACCGTCACGGCGAAGTTCCGTGACAACGGTCAACCCAAGCTTTGCAGAAGGACCGCGAATTCCATATTTTCGCCATGGTATGCGTCGATTGACGACACAATCCTCGGCTTTAATCCGATCATCGAAACGGGCGACATCGCGCCGCCACGTTTCTAGTTCGTCCCCTGCCGAGGCCCCCCCGGACTCCATCCTCGGTAGTTACTTGCGCGATGGCGGGTCGGTGTGGCGGGCTTGTTCCGTCTCCGACCCGTTTTTTTGTGTCCCGCAGCATGTCGCCTGAGTTCGCCGGCACCGGCCTCGCCTGCGTGCGCGGCGAGCGCCTCGTCTTCGAGAATCTCGCATTCCGCGCGGCGGCCGGCGAGGCGCTGCTCCTCACCGGCCCTAACGGCAGCGGAAAGTCGAGCCTGCTGCGCCTGATGGCCGGGCTGCTGCAGCCCGAGGCGGGCCGGCTTGAATGGGACGGGCGCGCGGTCCGCGACGATCCGGACGCGCATCGCGCGCGGATCCATTACGTAGGGCATCTCGACGCGATGAAGCCCGCCCTGACCCTCGCGGAGAACCTCGCCTTCTACGCGGCACTGCGCGGACACGGGACCGCCCCGTCCGCAATCGCGGACGCGCTCGCCCGCTTCGACCTGGAGCGCCTCGCGGACACGCCGGCACGCTTCCTGTCGCAAGGGCAGCGTCGGCGCGGCGCGCTCGCGCGGCTGCTGGCGGCGCCGGCGCCGCTGTGGCTGCTGGACGAGCCGACATTGGCCCTCGACGACGCCTCGCAGGCGCGCCTGGGCGCGGTGCTCGCGGACCACCTCTCCGGCGGCGGGCATATCGTCGCGGCGACCCATGCACCCATCGCCCTCGCGGCGGCACGGCGGCTGGAGCTCGCCGGCCGATGAGCGGCGTTGTTGCCCTCCTCCGCCGCGATCTGCGCCTGGCCGTGCGCACGCCGGCCGAGAGCGCGACGGTCGTGCTGTTCTTCGTGCTGGCCGCCATGCTGTTCCCGCTCGGCATCGGCCCGGAACCGAACTTGCTGGCGCTGGTCGCGGGCGGCGTGATCTGGGTGATGGCGCTGCTGGCGAGCCTGCTGTCGTTCGAGCGCCTGTTCCAGCTCGACGCCGAGGACGGCAGCCTCGACCTCATCGCGCTCTCGCCCGCGCCGCTGGAGCTGCTCGTGCTGGGCAAGTGCGTGGCGCATTGGCTGGTAACCGGGTTGCCACTGGTGATCGTCTCGCCGCTACTCGGCCTGTTCCTCAACCTTCCGGTCGAGGCCTATCCGGTCCTGCTGCTGGCGCTGGCGCTGGGCACGCCGACCCTGAGCCTGATCGGCGCGATCGGCGCCGCCCTCACCCTGGGCGCCCGGCGCGGCGGCGTCCTGCTGGCCCTGCTGATCCTGCCGCTCTATATCCCGGTCCTGATCTTCGGCGTCGCCGCCGTCGAGGCCGCCATCGCCGGCCTGACGCCACGGCCGCACCTGTTCCTGCTCGGCGGGATGCTTGCGCTCAGCTTGTCCATGGCCCCCTTCGCGAGCGCCGCCGCGATCCGCCAAGCGTTGGAATAAAAAGGGCTTTCCCGGCGTCCATCCGTCGCGGCCGAAAGCCTTGGAAAGCCCGGCAGGGAAACGCTACATCCTTCCTGGTGGACGGGCCGTAGGGTCGTCTGGGAGCAGCCTGAATGCACCGTTTCGCAAATCCCGCACGGTTCCTGCGGATATCCGCCGCCGTGCTGCCGTGGAGCGCCGGCCTTGCCATCGCGCTGTTCGCCGCGGGCCTATGGTTCGCGCTGGCGGCGTCGCCGCCCGACTATCAGCAGGGCGAGACCGTGCGCATCATGTACGTGCACGTGCCGTCGGCGTGGATGGCGATGTTCGTCTACGCCAATCTGGCCATCGCCGGCGCCGTGGCGCTGGTGTGGAAGCATCCGCTCGCCGAACTCGCCGCCAAGGCGATGGCGCCGATCGGCGCCACCTTCACGGCGCTGTGCCTGATCACCGGCTCGCTGTGGGGCCAGCCGATGTGGGGCACGTGGTGGGTGTGGGATGCGCGGCTCACCTCGGTCCTCATCCTTCTGTTCCTCTATTTCGGCCATATCGCGCTGACCCATGCCTTCGACGATGCCTCGCGCGGCGCGCGCGCGGCCTCCGTCCTCGCCCTGGTCGGCGCGGTCAACCTGCCGATCATCAAGTTCTCGGTCGACTGGTGGAACACGCTGCATCAGCCGTCCTCGCTGACGCGCCTCGATGCGCCGGCGATCCATCCCGCGATGCTGACGCCGCTGCTGCTGATGGCCGGCGCGTTCATGGCGTATTTCGTGACCCTGCTGATCCTGCGCATCCGCGCCGAAATCGCCGCGCGCAAGCTGCGCACGATCAGGCTGGCGCAGGGCGTCGACGTGCCGGCGATGCCGGCCAGCGGGCCGGCGTGATGAGCCACGCGGCGTACATCTGGTGGGCCTATGGCGCCGCGGCCATCCTGCTCGTCGGCCTGCTGGTCGCGAGCCTGCGCACGTTGCGCGCGCGCGAGGCGGAGCTGGACGCCGCCGATGACGGACGCGGCCGGCGCCGCAGAAACCCCGCGCCATGACGCGCAAGCGGCGGCGCCTCTACATCCTGCTTCTGTTCATGCTCGGCCTCGGCAGCGCCGCGGCGCTGACCCTGGCCGCGTTCCGCGACAACCTGGTGTTCTTCTACAGCCCGACGGAGCTCGTGGAGAAGGATGCGCCGCGCGACCGCAACATGCGGATCGGCGGCCTGGTCGAGCTGGGCTCGGTCGAACGCGTGCCCGGCACGACGGAGGTGCACTTCCGCGTGACCGATTTGCAGCATACGATCGCCGTGGTGTACGCGGGCGCGCTGCCCGACCTGTTCCGCGAGGGACAGGGCGTGGTGGCGCAGGGCCGGCTTGGCACCGACAACGTGTTCCGCGCACGCGAGGTGCTGGCCAAGCATGACGAGAACTACATGCCGCCGGAAGTCGCCGAGGCGCTGAAGCGCAGCGGCCGCTGGCAGGAAACAGTGGGCCAGGGCAAGTGATCGCCGAAGCAGGGCATTTCGCGCTGCTGCTGGCGCTGGCCATCGCGCTGGCACAGGCCATCGTGCCGCTCGTGGGCGCGCAACGCGGGGACGTCCAGCTCATGGACTTCGCGCGCGCCGCGGCGCAGGCGCAATTCGGGTTCATCGCGGTGGCCTTCTTCTGCCTGACCTGGGCGTTCGTCGTCTCCGACTTCACCGTGTCCCTGGTCGTGCAGAGTTCGCATTCGCTCAAGCCGATGCTCTACAAGATCACCGGCGTGTGGGGAAACCACGAGGGCTCGATGGTCCTCTGGGTCCTCATCCTCGCCCTGTTCGGCGCGGCGATCGCGGTGTTCGGCGACAACCTGCCGCCGGCGTTGCGCGCGCGCGTGCTGTCGGTGCAGGCCATGATCGGCGCCGCCTTCCTCGCCTTCATCATCTTCACCTCGAACCCGTTCCAGCGCGTGTTCCCGCCACCGGCCGACGGCAACGGCCTCAACCCGCTGCTGCAGGATCCCGGCCTCGCCTTCCATCCGCCGCTGCTCTATCTCGGCTATGTCGGCTTCTCGACCGTGTTCTCCTTCGCCGTCGCGGCGCTGATCGAGGGCCGCGTCGACGCGGCCTGGGCGCGCTGGGTGCGGCCGTGGACGCTGGCCGCATGGGCGGCGCTCACGCTCGGCATCGCGCTGGGAAGCTGGTGGGCCTATTACGAGCTGGGCTGGGGCGGCTGGTGGTTCTGGGACCCGGTCGAGAACGCATCGTTCATGCCGTGGCTGATCGGCGCGGCGCTGCTGCACTCGGCCATCGTCGTCGAGAAGCGCGACGCGCTGAAGAGCTGGACCATCCTTCTCGCGATCCTCGCCTTTTCGCTGTCGCTGGTCGGCACGTTCCTGGTGCGGTCGGGCGTGCTGAGCTCGGTACACGCCTTCGCGGTCGACCCGGCGCGCGGCGTCTTCATCCTCCTCATCCTGATCGCCGCGATCGGCGGCTCGCTGACGCTGTACGCGATACGTGCGCCCACGCTGAAATCCTCGGGACTGTTCGCGCCGATCAGCCGCGAGGGCGGCCTCGTCGTCAACAACCTGCTGCTGGCGACCGCGACGCTGACGGTCTTCCTCGGCACGCTCTATCCGCTGTTCCTCGAAGCGACCGGCGGCGCCAAGGTCTCGGTCGGCCCGCCCTTCTTCAACGCGACGTTCGTGCCGCTGATGGTGCCGCTGCTGATCGCGGTGGCGGTCGGACCGCTGCTCGCCTGGAAGCGTGGCGACTTGCCCGGGGCGCTTTCGCGCCTCTGGGCCGCACTGGCCGCTGTCGTCGTCGTGGTGCTGGGAACGCTGTGGCTGCAGGGCGGACCAGCGGGCGCCCTGCTCGGCCTCGGCCTCGCGGCATGGCTGGCGGCAGGAGCGCTCGTCGAACTGGCCGAGCGCATCCGCCTGTTCCGCATGCCGCTGCGCGACTCCCTGCGCCGCGCCGCAAGCCTGCCGCGCGCCGCCTGGGGCATGACCATCGCCCATTTCGGCCTCGGCGTGATGGTCGCCGGCATCACGGCCATGTCCGCCTGGCAGATCGAGCGCGTGCAGCTCATGCGCGCGGGCGACACGATCGACATCGCCGGCTACACGCTGCTCTTCAAGGGCACCGAGCGCGCCGACGGCGCCAACTACTATGCGCGGCGCGGCGTGTTCGAAGTGACACGCGACGGCCGCGCGGTGACGACGCTCTATCCCGAGAAGCGCTTCTTCTACGTGCAGGGAACGACCACCACCGAGGCCGCGATCCGCACCAATTTCCTCGCCGACCTCTATGTCGTGCTCAGCGAGAGCGAGGATGCAAGCGCGCTCGGCGGCCAGCCAGCCTACCTCGCGGAGCCGAAGCCCGACGCATTGTGGACGGCACGCATTTACCACAACCCGCTGGTCCCGTGGATCTGGCTCGGCGCCGTGGTCACCGTCATCGGCGGGATCGTGTCGCTGACCGATCGGCGCCATCGCGTCGGCGCGCCGTCGCGCACGCGCGCCACCACTCCAGCGGCAGCGCCTGGCGACTGAGAGTCCGACGCCCATGCGCCGCCTGCTCTACGTCGTGCCGCTGCTCGCCTTCGCCGCCGTCGCTGCGTGGTTCGCCATCGGCCTCACGCAGGACCCGAGCAAGGTGCCGTCCGCGCTGATCGACCGGCCGATTCCGGAATTCTCGCTGCCGGCGCTGGCCGGCACCGATGCGCCCGCGCTCGATGACAAGGCGATCAGGGGCAAGGTGGCGCTGGTCAACGTGTTCGCGTCCTGGTGCGTGCCGTGCAAGGTCGAGCATCCGATCTTCATGCGCCTCGCCGCCGAGAAGCGCGTGCCGATCTACGGCATCAACTACAAGGACAAGAGCGTCGACGCCGCGCGCTGGCTGCGCGACCTCGGCAATCCCTATGCCGCCATCGGCCATGACGAGCCGGGCCGGGTCGGCATCGAATGGGGCGTCTACGGCGTGCCGGAAACGTTCATCATCGACCGCGAGGGCCGCATCCGCTTCAAGCAGGTCGGTCCGATCACGCCGGCGGTGCTGCAGGACACGATCCTGCCGCTGATCGAGAAGCTCGAGAAATGATCCGGGCCCTCGCCTTCGTCGCGATGCTTATGCTGTCCGTGCCGGCGCTCGCGGTGCTGCCGCAGGAACGGCTCGACGATCCTGCTCTCGAGGCGCGCGCGAGAGAAATCTCGCGCGAGCTGCGCTGCCAGGTGTGCCAGAACCAGTCGATCGACGATTCCAACGCGCCGCTCGCGGCCGACCTGCGCCGGCTGGTGCGCGAGCGCCTCAAATCCGGCGACACCGATGCGCAGGTCGTCTCCTATCTGACCGAGCGCTACGGCGACTACGTGCTGCTCCGGCCGCCCATGCGCGGCGACACGCTGCTGCTGTGGTTCGGGCCCGCGCTTGCCCTGGCGATCGCCATCGCCGGCATCGTGCTCTATGCGCGGCGCCGCCGCGCCGCACCCGCGGCCGCGCCGCTGGGCGCGGAGGAGGAGCGGCGGCTGGCGGCGCTGCTGAACGACAGGCGCGGGCCGCCGTGACCTGGATCGTCATCGCGGCCCTCACGGCGATCGCGGCCGCCGCGCTGCTGGCACCGCTGCTGCGGCAACGCCGCGACAGCGCCACGCGGTCCGAATACGATCGCGAGGTGTACCGCGACCAGCTTGCCGAGCTGGAGCGGGATAAGGCGCGCGGCATCATCAGCGAGGCCGAGGCGAAATCCGCGCGCGCCGAGATCGCCCGCAGGATGCTCGCGACCGAGCGCGCGGACGAGCCGTCAGCGGCGGACAAGCGCGGCGTCAGGCCCTTCGCCATTGCCGTAGCCGTTGCGGCACCGATCTTCGCCGTCGCGCTGTACGTCGCGACCGGTTCGCCCGGCCTTCCCGGCCTCCCGCTTGCGGCGCGGCACGCCGGCGACCCCGCCGGGGCCGATGCGCGGACGGAGTTGACCCAGCGCGTCGCAACGCTGGCGCAGCGGCTGCAACAGAACCCCGACGATGCCGAGGGCTGGCTGCTGCTGGCGCGCTCGCTCACCGCGCTGGAGCGCCATGCCGAGGCCGCGACCGCATGGCGGCAGGTCGTGCGTCTTGCCCCGGGCGATCCCGACACCGTTGGAAGCCTGGCCGAGAGCCTGGTGCAATCCGCCAGCGGCGTCGTGACCCCCGAGGCGCGCGCGGCCCTGGAGCGCCTGCGCCAGGCGGAACCGTTCGACCCGCGCGCGCTGTTCTATCTCGGCCTTGCCGAGGCGCAGGCGGGCAACGCCGGCGCGGCCCTCCAGCTCTGGACCGACCTGATCGCCGTCTCGCCGGCGGACGCGCCGTGGCTGACCGCGGTGCGCGATCGCATCAGCCGCACCGCGGCCGAGGCGCGCATCGATCCCGCGGCGACGAAACCGTCGCGCGAGGCGGTGCAGTTCGCCGAGGCGGCGCGCCAGGCACCGCGCGGGCCGTCCGCCGCCGATATCGAGGCGATGCAGCGCATGTCGCCCGAAGAACGCCAGCAGGCGATCCGCGGCATGGTCGAGGGTCTCGCGACCCGCATGGAGTCGCGGCCCGACGATCTTGACGGCTGGCGCCGGCTCGGCCGCGCCTGGAGCACGCTGGGCGAGCGCGACAAGGCGACAGCCGCCTATGCGAAAGCGGCGGCACTGGCCCCGAACCGCGTCGATGTCCTGAGCGACTACGCGGGCGCGCTGCTCGACGGGGCGGAAGGCGAGGCGTTGCCGCCGGATTTCGTCGAGGTCATGCGCCGCATCCTCGCCATCGATCCGAACCATGGCGATGCGCTGTGGTTCACCGGCCTTGCCGACGCGCAGGCCGGCAGGAAGGATGCGGCCGCCGCGGCCTGGGAGAAGCTGCTGGCCCGGCTTCCGGCTGACTCGCGCGAGCACGCCGAGGTCAAGCAGCGGCTGGACGAGCTGAAGGCCGCCAACTGACGGCCGCTAGAGCGGCCAGAACACCATGATGAGCGGCACGCCGACGGCAACGACGATGCATGACAGGGGCAGGCCGAGCCGCCAGTAGTCGGTGAAACTGTAGCCGCCGGGTCCCATCACCAGCGTGTTGCACTGGTGCCCGATCGGCGTCAGGAAATCGCAGGCGGCGCCGATCGCGACCGCCATCAGGAAGGCGTCGACGCCGAGCCCGAGCTGCGTTGCCAGGCTCGCGGCCACGGGCCCCATCACCAGCACCGTCGCGGCGTTGTTGAGGAACGGTGTCACCAGCATCGCCGCGATCATCACCATCGCCAGCGCCGCGGCTCCGGGCAGGAGCTGGCCGACCTGCGACAGCCAGCCCGCGATCAGCTCGGTGCCGCCGGTCGTGCGGATCGCATCGCTGACCGGGATGAGGCAGCCGAGCAGCACGATGATCGGCCATTCGATCGTATCGTAGAGGTCGCGCAGGCTGATTGCGCGGCACACGACCAGCAAGGCGGCCGCGCCGAAGAAGCCGACCGTGGCCGGCACGAAACCCGTGGAGATCGCGATCATCGCCAACGCCAGCACCGCGACGGGTATGAAGGCGTGACGCTTCGCGCCGAGCTGCACGTTGCGCCCGGCCAGCGGCAGCAGGCCGAGGTCGGCGAACACCTCCGGCAGCGCGTTCTCGGCGCCCTGCAGCACGATCACGTCGCCGGATTGGAACCGCATGCGTTGCAGGCGCGTGCGGGTTTTTCTGGAGCGCCGGCTGAGCGCGAGGACGTTGACCTGGTAGCGCTGCCGCAGGCGCATCTCCGCGAGCGAGCGGCCGACCAGCCGCGAACCGGCGGTCACCACCGCCTCGACGCTCATCAGCTCCTCGCCGGCGGTCTGCTCCTCCTGCGCGATCTCCTTGTTGCCGACCAGCTCGAGCTTGGCGCGCTCGACGACCTTCTGCAGCGCGTGCGGATCGGCTTCCAGCACCAGCACGTCGTCCTGGTACAGCGTCCAGTGGCTCGCCGGCACGTAGCGGCGCGCTTTCTCGCGGATGATCGCCGTGACGCTGACATCGCCGCTGCTGAGCGCCTCGAAATCGCCGACCGTCTTGCCGATGATGCCGGAGCCCTCGGGGATGCGGGCCTCGCTCATATAGCCTTCGGTCTTGAACAGCTCCTCGGGCGGCGGCCGGCCCTTGCCCGTCTGCGGCAGCAGGCGCCAGCCGACGACCAGGAAGGCGATGCCGGCGAGCGCGATACCGGCCCCGACCGGGAAGAAGTCGAACATGGCGAAGGGCTCGCCGACCGTCTCGGCGCGCACGCGCGAGACGATGATGTTGGGCGACGTGCCGATCAGGGTCAGCAGCCCGCCGAGCAGCGAGCCGAACGACATCGGCATCAGCAGGCGCGACGGCGGCACGTCGGCGCGCCGCGCGATCTGGATGGCGATGGGAATGAAGATGGCCAGCGCCGCGATGTTCTTCATGAACGCGGAGAGCAGCGCGACCGTCGTGACGAGGATCACGATCTGCCGTCCCGTCGTCGTCATGTGGGGCGCGAGCGGGGCGATCACCCATTCGACCACGCCCGAGCGCCCGATGGCGGCGCTGACCACCAGCGCCGAGGCGACGATGATGACGATCTGGTCGCTGAAGCCGGTGAAGGCCTGATCCGTCGGCACGATGCCGCACGCGATCGCCGCAAGCAGTGCCAGCGCGGCGACGATGTCGTAACGGATCCGGTCCCAGATGAAGAGCGCGATCGTGACGCCAAGAATGGCGAACGCCAGCGCCTGCTCGAGTGTCATAGCGGCTCGGTTGCCCCTCGCCCGGGAGCTGCTGGCCCGGTATGCGTCGCAAGTAAACCGCCGGCCCCCCGCCAAGGTTCCCTCTAGCTACCCGGCTTCACCTCCGTCAGCCGGTCGACCTTGCGCAGCTCCGGGAACCGCCAGCCGCAGAAGGCGACGGCCGCCAGCGTCCCGACGCCGCCAAAGACCACGGCGGGCACCGTGCCGATCATGACCGCCATCACGCCGGCCCGGAACTCGCCCAGTTCGTTGGAGGCGCCGACGAACAGCATGTTCACGGCGCTGATGCGCCCGCGCATCGGGTCGGGCGTGGCGAGCTGCACGAGGGTCGAGCGGACGAACACGTTGATCATGTCCGATGCGCCCAGCACCGCGAGGGTCACCACCGACAGGGCGAAGCTTTCCGACACGCCGAAGACGATGGTGGCGATGCCGAACAGGATGACACCGCCGAACATCGCCGGCCCCGCATGACGCCGCAGCGGGAAGTTCGCCAGCAGCAGCGCCGTCGACGCGGCGCCGACCGCCTGCGCGCTGCGCAGCACGCCAAGGCCGTCGGGGCCGACCATCAGGATGTCCTTGGCATAGACCGGCAGCAGCGCCGTGGCACCGCCGAGAAGGACGGCGAACAGGTCGAGCAGGATGGCGCCGAGGATGATGCGCTTGGTGCGGATGTACGACAGCCCCGCCAGCAGCCGGTCCCAGGCCGTCTCTCCGGCCTGGCCGATATGGCGCGGCGCGCGGGTGCGGATCGCCGCGGTCAGCAGCGCCATCGACATGAACAGGGCGAAGCACACCGCGTAGACGACGCCGGCGCCGAGGACGTAAAGGAGTCCGCCCAGGGCCGGGCCGATGATCACGGCGCTGGTGTTCGCCGACGAGCTCCAGGCGACCGCGCTGGGCAGCATCGACGGCGGCACGAGGAAGGGCGCGAAGGACTGCGCCGCCGGCGACGTGAAGCCGCGCGCCGCGCCGAACACGACCAGCACGACATAGAAGGGCCACGTCACGATGGTCGCCGTATGGGCCAGCCAGAGCAGGGCAAGGCCGCATAGGGCCTGCACCGCGTAGCTGACCGCCAGGATGACGCGGCGGTCGTAGCGGTCCGAGATGTCGCCGGCCGGCAGGATGAACCCCGCCATCGGCAGGAACTGCGCCAGGCCGACGAGGCCCAGCGACAGCGGGTCGCCGGTGATGTCGTAGATCTGCCAGCCGACCGCGACCGACTGCATCTGCATCGCGATCGACGACATGAAGCGGACGCTGAGGTAGAGGCGGAAGTCGCGGATCCGGAGCACGCCGGTCGACCGGCCCGCGGGCGGCGGCGCGGCCGTTACTGCATCGTTTGACAACTGGTTCCGCTCTTGGCCGCCGGGGGCCCTGGTTTGCCGGCTACGGGCGCTGCATGGTCGCGTAAAGGTCAAGCCCGCAGATCGGCCCCAATGTCGCCAACCAGAAGTTCCTTGGCAAGCGCTGAAGGACGCGGTGTCCGGCGAAGTTGCGCTTGCTGATCCTGATCTCCGTAAAATACTCGGCAAGCATCCAGCGCAGCGCGCGCACGGAAATGACCGATGTTTCCGGGCAGGCGTCACCGGCTGCGTTGCGATCGAACAGCCCCCGTCCGTCCCCGTCCAGGGGAAGCGGCTCCAGCGAGCGGCTGAAGAGGTAGCCGGCCGTGTCCGTCGGGAACCGGGCCCAGCGCAGATAGCTGCCGGCGTTGTAGACCATCACCGTGAAACGCCCGCCGGGCCGCAGGATGCGCGCGGTTTCGGCGATCGCGCCGCGCATGTTGCCGGTGTGGTGATAGCACCCTATCGACACGACGACGTCGAACGACCGGTCGGGAAACGGGGCATCGAGGATGGAGCCCTGCACCGCACGGCCCGGGAGATCGAACATCCCGAGCCTGTGCTCCAGCCACCTGACCGGACCGCTGGACACGTCGAGGCCAATGAGGTTCGCGCCGCTTTCGGCGATGCGCTGCGAAACCGTTCCGTACCCAAGCCCGACTTCAAGAACGTCCTTCCCGCGCAACTCGTCGAATCGCACGAAGTCGTCGAGGTAGGGATAGAATTTCAGGAAGGCGCGATCAAAAGCCCGGATCGAGTCCTTGTCCGCGCCGGCCGTGCCCGTCACGCGCGCGAACGACGTCCCGCACATCTCGGCCCAGAACTCGGCGTTCGCGCTGTCGACCGTCGTCGTGGACATCGCAGCCTTGCTGTTGATCCAGTCCCTGAGCTATCGCGAATAGATGCCGGCGGGCAAGGCGGAGGCACACGCCACGAAGAGGTAGGGTGGGCAACCGACCACCCCGAAATCGCCGAGACGGATCGGAGCGGCGCTGTCGACGGGGCGCCGGCCTCATCGTCGTCCATGCCGGCTACAACACCGCCTTCCCGGCGCTCGGCGCCCGCCGCGGCGGGCCTGCTGCTGTGTGCGCTGGCGATGCAGGAGACGGCGCCGCGCGCCGTCGGCGGCGTGCGAGGCAAGGCTAAGCGATTGACCGGCTAGGGGTTGGTGGAGCCGAGGGGAATCGAACCCCTGACCTCCTCATTGCGAACGAGGCGCTCTCCCATCTGAGCTACGGCCCCGCCGGGTCTGCTAGCGGCGCGGATAATGGGTAGGACCCCTGCCCGTGTCAAGGCGTTCCACCCCTTCCGGGCCCCGTCCGGGGCCCGGAATGCGCGGCAGGACAAAGCCTTGCAGTGAATCCGAGGCGTCGTGTAGGGTCGGGCCCGTCGCCCGGACCGGACCCCCCAAGCCACCCGCCATGACCCCCGTCTTCGAACTCCTGGTGCAAGTCATCGAACTGTACAAGTTCGTGCTGATCGTCGCCGTCATCATGTCGTGGCTGGTCGCCTTCAACGTGATCAACACGCACAACCGGTTCGTCTACATGGTGAACGATTTCCTGTACCGGGTCACCGAGCCGGCGCTGCGGCCGATCCGCCGCTTCGTGCCGAACCTGGGGGGAGTCGACATCTCGCCCATCGTCCTGATCCTGCTGCTGTGGTTCGTGCAGCGGATGATCGAAGTCAACATCATCTACGCCTGACGGTGGCGCGTGCGCTGCCGATCGCCCCTGCCCCGGACGGCGTGATCGTGACCGTCAAGCTGACCCCCCGCGCCCGTCAGGAGGGCATCGACGGCCTTGCCGACGAGCCCGCCGTCGAGGGCGCGCGCCCGGTCCTCAGGGTCCGCGTCACCGCCGCCCCCGAGGACGGCAAGGCCAATGCGGCGCTGATCGCCTTGCTCGCCAAGGCGTGGCGCCTGCCGAAGACCGCTTTTTCCATCGCCGCGGGCGACACGAGCCGCCTGAAGCGCCTTCACATCGCAGGCGTCCCCGACGACCTGCTGCGCCGCATCTCCGCACATATCGAGGCCGCATGACCGCTGAACGCCTGGGCAAGATCATCGACGGCAAGGCGTTCGCAGACCGCCTTGCGCAACGCTACGCGGGCGAGGTGGCGACGCTGCAGGAGCGCCACGGCGTGACCCCCGGCCTGGCGGTCGTGCTGGTCGGCGAGAACCCGGCCAGCCAGGTCTATGTCCGCAACAAGACCAACCAGACGGCGGTCGCCGGCATGCGCGGCCTCAAGCACACTCTGCCGGCGACGACCACGACGCGGCAGCTGCTCGACCTGATCGCGCATCTCAACGCCGACGAGGCGGTCGACGGCATCCTCGTCCAGCTCCCGCTGCCCGAGCAGGTCGACGCAGCGCAGGTGCTCGATGCGATCGCGCCCGAGAAGGATGTCGACGGCTTCCACTACGTGAACGCGGGCAAGCTGTCCGTCGGCCGCGACTCGCTGGTGCCCTGCACGCCGATGGGCTGCGAGATGCTGATCCGCGACCGCATCAAGGATCTCGCGGGTCTCAACGCGGTGGTGCTGGGGCGCTCCAACATCGTCGGCAAGCCGATGGCGCAGCTCCTGCTGCGCGCCGACTGCACGGTCACCATTGCGCATTCGAAGACGCGCAACCTGCCGGCCGTGTGCCGCAGCGCCGATATCCTCGTCGCGGCGGTCGGACGGCCGCAGATGGTGCGCGGCGACTGGGTCAAGCCCGGCGCCGTCGTCATCGATGTCGGCATCAACCGCGTGCCGGCCGAGGGGGGAAAGACCAGGCTGGTCGGCGACGTCAACTTCGACGAGGCCGTGCAGGTCGCCGGCGCCATCACGCCCGTTCCGGGCGGCGTCGGCCCGATGACCGTCGCGTGCCTGCTCGGCAACACGCTGACCGCCTGCAAGCGCCGACGCGGATTGCCCGGCTAGTCGGCGCACCCTAGGCTGGTCCGCGATGGATGCACCATCGCGGCCGGTCCTGATCTTCGACGGCGTCTGCAACATCTGCAGCTTCGGCGTGCGGATCGTGCTGCGGTACGACCATGACGCGGTCTTCGACTTCGCCTTCGCGCAGCGTCCGGTCGGCAGCGCCCTGAAGCACAGGCACGGCCTCGGCAACTCGCCGGAGACGGTGACCGTCGTCGCCGGCGACACCGTGTACGTGAAATCCGACGCAGCGCTCTATGTGCTCGCGCGCCTGCCGGCCCCGTGGCGCTGGCTGCGCGTCCTGCGCACGCTGCCGCGGCCGTGGCGGGACAAAGCCTACGACGTCGTCGCGCGCAACCGCTACCAATGGTTCGGCAGGCGCGATGCCTGCCTGCCGCCGCCGCAAGGCACCGCTTCGCGGTTCCTCGACAAACCATAGGGTGACACCCCTGCGAGGCGCGGGCACAATGCGCCCATGCTCGACGGGTTCATCGGCCTGATCGCTGCCGCGGTCGCATTTGTCGGCAGCCATTTCGCTCTGGCCGCGCCGCGCACGCGCGCGAGTCTCGTGAGCCGCTTCGGCGAGCAGGGCTTCACGGGCCTGTACTCGGCCGTGGCCGCGGTGACGCTCGTCGTCATGATCGTCGCGTTCTCGCGCACGCCCTATATAGAGCTGTGGCCGCCGCTGCCGCCCTTGCGCTGGGTCCCGACGCTGGTGATGCCGGTCGCCTGCCTGCTGCTGATCGGCGGCATCAGCCAGCAGAACCCGACCGCGGTGATGCAGGGATTCGATCCCAAGGCGCGCGACCCGGCGCCCGGCATCCTCAAGATCACGCGCCATCCGGTGATGTGGGCGATCGCGTTGTGGGCCCTGTCGCATCTGGTGCCCAACGGCGACCTCGCGAGCCTCGTCTTCTTCGGTGCCATCGCCTTCCTCGCGGTCTACGGCACGACGCGGATCGAGGCCAAACGCCGCCGCCGCGAGCCCGACGGCTTCGCGCGCTTCGCCGAGGTCACCTCCGACGTGCCGTTCGCCGCCCTGCTGTCAGAAAAGAAGCGGACGTTCTGGAAGACCGCGTACGGAATCGATCCGGCGCGGACGGTATGGACGGAGATCGGCCTGTGGCGCGTGACGGCGGCGCTGGCGCTCTACGTGGCGCTGGTGGTCGCGCATCCATGGATCACGGGCGTGAGCGCGCACTGACGGCGCAGCGGCCGCTGACTTGCCCGATCGTTCGGCCTGCACCGAAGCATCGTCGCGCCGGCGCCTGCTAGCGTTCGTCCTTGTCCAGCCCGCTGCCAAGGGAGCCCCGCGATGACAAGGGAAGTGATCCGCGTCGAGCCGCTGTCCACGTATCTGGAAAGGTGGAAGGCGCCGACCTCGGCGGTCACCCGCCACGGCGACACGATCTATGTCTCGGGATTCCCGCCCTTCGATCCCGAAACCGGGGAGATCGCCCGGGCGTCGATCGAACGGCAGGCCGAGCTCGTTCTGGAACAGCTCAAGCTTTGCGTCGAGACGGCCGGATCGTCGCTCGACAAGGTCCTGAAGTGCAACGTCTACTGCACGTCCGTCGAGAAATTCGCGGCGGTCAACGCGATCTATGCGCGCTACTTCCCCAAGGACCCGCCGGCGCGAATCTTCGTCTGCGTCCCGGCCTGGCCCGGTCCTTTCGACATCGAGATCGACTGCGTCGCGGCGCGGTAAGCGCCGCTACTTGCCGCGCTTGGCAAGCCGCAGGCGCAGCGCGTTGAGCTTGATGAAGCCCTCCGCGTCGCGCTGGTTGTAGGCGCCCTTGTCTTCCTCGAACGTCACGTGGGCGAGGCTGTAGAGCGACTTCGGCGACTTGCGGCCGACGACGCGGACATGGCCCTTGTAGCACTTGAGCCGCACCGTGCCGCTGACGTTCTCCTGGCTCCTGTCGATCGCCGCCTGCAGCATCTCGCGCTCGGGCGAATACCAGAAGCCGTTGTAGATCAGCTCCGCATAGCGCGGCATCAGCTCGTCCTTGAGGTGCCCGGCGCCACGGTCGAGCGTGATGCTCTCGATGCCGCGATGCGCCGCCGCCCAGATCGTGCCGCCCGGCGTCTCGTAGACGCCGCGCGATTTCATGCCGACGAAGCGGTTCTCGACCAGGTCGACGCGGCCGATGCCATTGCGATGGCCGATCTCGTTGAGCGCGATCAGAAGCTGCGCGGGCGAGAGCTTCTTGCCGTTGACGGCGACCGGATCGCCCTTCTCGAACTCGATCTCCACATATTCCGGCTTGTCGGGCGCCTGCTCGGGCGCCACGGTGCGCGAGTAGACGAACTCCTCCGGCTCGTGCCACGGATCCTCCAGCGCCTTGCCCTCGGCGGAGATGTGCAGGAGGTTCGCGTCGGTCGAGAACGGCGCCTCGCCGCGCTTGTCCTTGGCGATGGGGATCTGGTTCTTCTCGGCGTAGTCGAGCAGCTTGGTGCGGCTGTCGAGCTGCCACTCGCGCCAGGGCGCAATCACCTTGATGTCCGGCTTGAGCGCGTAGTAGGTCAGCTCGAAGCGGACCTGGTCATTGCCCTTGCCGGTAGCGCCGTGGGCGACCGCGTCGGCACCCGTCTCGCGCGCGATCTCGATCTGGCGCTTGGCGATCAGCGGCCGCGCGATCGAGGTGCCGAGCAGGTAAGTGCCTTCGTAGAGGGCGTTGGCGCGGAACATCGGGAACACGAAGTCGCGCACGAACTCCTCGCGCAGGTCCTCGATGTAGATCTGCTTCACGCCCAGCATCTGCGCCTTCTTGCGCGCGGGCTCGACCTCCTCCCCCTGGCCGATATCGGCGGTGAAGGTCACCACCTCGCAGCCATAGGTTTCATGGAGCCATTTCAGGATGACGGACGTGTCGAGGCCGCCTGAGTAGGCGAGAACGACCTTCTTGACGCTGTTGGCGGACGCTGCTGCAGCCATGAGGCCCCCGGGGATGAAAATCGCGCGGGAGTATAGGCATCGGCCGCCCTGCCGCAAGCGCGACCCGCATATACCTCCGGCGCAGGTTGTGGGCCGCTGGGCGGGCGACTAATCTCCCATCCAACCCCCCGGAGAAATCCCTATGATCGACCTGTATGCCTGGCCGACACCGAACGCCTACAAGGTGTCCATCATGCTGGAAGAGACGGAGACGCCCTACCGCGTTTTCCCCGTCGATATCGGCGCCGGCGACCAGTTCAAGGCGGACTTCCTCAAGATCAGCCCGAACAACAAGATGCCGGCCATCGTCGACAGCGACGGGCCGGACGAGAAGCCGCTGAGCATCTTCGAGTCGGGCGCCATCCTCCTCTACCTCGCCGAGAAGACCGGCCGGTTCATGCCGCGCGACATGCGCGGACGCTACAATGTGGTGCAGTGGCTGATGTTCCAGATGGGCAGCGTCGGCCCGATGCTCGGCCAGGTGCACCATTTCCGCGCCTATGCGCCGGAGCCGATCAAGTATGCGATCGACCGCTATACCAACGAGGCCTCGCGCATCTACAACGTCATCGACCGGCGGCTCCGCGAGGCGCCGTATCTCGCCGGCGACTACTCGATCGCCGACATGGCCGTGTTCCCGTGGCTGCGCGGCCACGAGCGGCAGGGGCAGAAGCTCGAGGACTACCCCGACCTGAAGCGCTGGTACGACGCGATCGACGCGCGGCCGGCGGTGCAGCGCGGGCTCAGCCTGCTCGCGGAGCGCCGGCGCCCCGTCGCGGCGATGGACAAGAAGGCGCGCGAAGTCCTGTTCGGCGCAACCCAGTACGCCAAGCGCTGACCGCCCTTAAACACCCCACGACGGATCGCCGGTGCCGGACGTCTCGACGATCCTCTACGTCTTCCTGTGCTTCTTCCTGGGCGGCCTCGTGAAGGGCGCGGCCGGCCTTGGCCTGCCGCTGGTCGCCGTGCCGCTGCTGTCCTTCGCCCTGCCGCTCAAGACGTCCGTGGCGCTGGCGATCGTGCCGATTTTCACCACCAACATGGCGCAGAGCTTCCAGGGCGGGTTGGCCAGAGACACATGGCGCCGCTTCTGGCCGGCCTGGCTGACCGTGCTGGTGGTCATCGCCCTCGCGGCGCAGGCGCTGGTCGCGGTCGACGAACGGATTCTCTACACGATCCTCGGGACGACGCTGATCCTGATGACGGTCACGCTGCGCTACCGCCCGACGCTGAAGATCGGCCCGGCGCTCGAAAAATGGACCAGTCCGCTCGCCGCCGCCGCCGGTGGAGTGCTGGGCGGCTTCACCGGCATCTACGGCCCGCCGTTCATGATCTATCTCGCCAGCCTGCGCATGAAGAAGGGCGAGTTCGTCGCCGCCATCTCGCAGTTCTTCGTCGCCGGGAATATCGGCCTTACGCTCGGCCTTCTCAGCTTCGGCGGCGCCGACCTGCGGGACCTGGCCCTGTCCGCTGTCGCCACCGTGCCGGCCTATCTCGGCCTCTGGCTCGGCCAGCGCATCCATGCGAGGCTCGACGAGTCGCGATTTTCGTCCCTGCTTTACGTGCTCTATATCGCCACCGGCGCCAGCTTTCTCATCCGCGCTTTCGGTTAGGCGCGAAGCCAGCGCCAGATGCCGCGGAACACGTCGCCGATCGCCTGCGCACGCAGCGCATGCGCGCGGTCGACATAGGCCTGCATCACGGCCGGGTCGACGTCCGACAGCCGCACCAGCGTGTGCGGCTCCGTCGGCCACACCTGCAACGAGGGCTGCTCGACGAGGTAGTGGACATCCGCATGCGTCAGGCCGGCATCGCGCAGCATCCGGTCCTCGAGCGCCAGCAATTCGCGCCGCTCGGTCGCCGTCGCGAACCACTCCCGCACAAACGCTCCGAAATCCATCGAATTAGAAACGCTCATGTCAACCTCCATCGTTGTCAGGAGGATCCCACACCGACATACTTGTCGACAAAAGACGTTTCGTGCAGTTTCAGGATAGATATTCTAATCTGATCCCATGGCCCGCCTGCCACCGCTCAATGCGCTGCGCGCCTTCGAGGCCGCGGCCCGCCATCTCAGTTTCAACGCCGCGGCCGCGGAGCTGAACGTGACGCCGGCCGCGATCAGCCATCAGATCAAGGCGCTCGAAGCCGATCTCGGCGTGAAGCTGTTCCGCCGCCTCAATCGCGCGGTGCGCCTCACCGATGCGGGCCAGGCCTGCCTGCCGGGGCTCCGCGACGCCTTCGAGCGCATCGCCCAGGCGGTGTCGCGCGCGCGCCAGGGCGGCAGCGTCGGGCTGCTCACCGTGACGGCATCGCCCGCGGTCGCCTCGAAATGGCTGGTGCCGCGCCTCGAGCGTTTCCGCACCCGCTATCCGGAGATCGACTTGCGCATCGATGCCTCGATGCGGATTGTCAACCTCGTGCGCGAGGATGTGCATGTCGGCCTGCGCTACGGCGCGGGAAACTATCCCGGGCTGCACACCGAGCGGCTCCTGCGCAGCGCCGTGTTCCCGGTGTGTGCGCCGGCGCTGCTCAAGGGCGAGCATCCGCTGCGCACGCCGGAAGACCTGCGCCATCACACCCTCATCCACGACGAGACGATCGCCTACGATCCGAGCAGCCCCGATTGGGCGATGTGGCTGCGCGCCGCGGGCGTTGCGGATCTGGACACGAGCCACGGCCTGCATTTCAACCAGGCGGCGCTGGCCCTGGACGCGGCGATCGGCGGACGCGGCGTGACGTTGGCCCGCGACGTGTTTGCCGCCGACGACCTGGCCGCGGGCCGCCTCGTGCGGCCCTTCGGCAAGGCAGTGCCCGTCGAATTCGCGATCTATATCGTGATGCCGCCGGCGGTCGTCGCGGCGCCGAAGGTCAAGGCGTTCCGCGACTGGCTGTTCGAGGAGGCCGCGGAGCCGGCAACTTCCCGCCCGCGGCCACGGCCGGCGAAATAGCGGCTCCTCCGCGATGCACGACTGGGAGCCATACTGCCGCAGCCGTTGAGCTCGCGCCCGTCGACCCTATATAACAGGCACCATGCATCCGCACTTCACCCCAATCCTGCCGTCCAGGCAGCGCCGGCTCGTCCGGGGAGTGCGTAGCGCCAAACCGTTGCCGCAGCCCCTGTAAGTCGCTGACCGCGCGACGCGTCGCCAGACGCTTCGGGGCTCATCAAGTCAACTGAGAATTCGCATTCGGAACGCGTCCCGGCGTCGGGCCGACCCGAACTGCGCGTGCTGCAACAGCTTTCGATGAATGTGAGAGCGCAATGTTCGAACAGGAATATGTTCGGCTTCCGACCATCTACGTGACCGCGCGCGACCAGCGCCGCGTGCAGGCCCTGCTCGGGAACCCCCGCAGGTTCATTCCCGATTCGGTCCGGACCGTCCTTCGGCGCGAACTCGCGCGCGCTGTGATCTGCAAGGACGACGCGATCCCGCCAAACGTCGTGACGATGAACTCGCGCGTGCTGTTTCGCGCCGATCCCGACGCGCCGACGCAGTCGCGCACGCTGATCTTCGATGACGACCATTCCAGCGTCGGTGGCACGGTTTCGATCGTGACCGCGACGGGCACGGCACTCCTCGGCCTTCGCGAGGGCAGCCACATGCCCTACGCCACCAGCGACGGCGAAAGACGCGTGCTCATCCTCGAGCGCGTGGCCTATCAGCCGGAAGCCCAGGGCCGTGTCGGCAGCGACCCGTACCGGCACTGGCCGCCCGGCAGCAGCACGATCATCGCATTCCCGCTGCGGCCGAGGCCGGCGACGCGAAGGAACCCCGACGATGACCCGGGACCGGGCGCGGCATAGACGCGCCGCGCCCTCCCCGTCCCCCTTTGTCGATTATTCGAGGTTACGATGCACGACCAGATTCTTCCCGAGATACAGCTGACCCGCCGCGACTTCGGCCGCCTCGATCATCTGACCGCGATGCAGGCATCGTCCGAATCCCTGCGCGTCGTTGACTTCCTCGTCCGCGAGCTGTCGCGCGCGCAGGTCGTCGACGCGGACCAGATCGGCGCCGACGTCGTGACCATGTACTCCGAGGTGCTGTGCCGCGACGAGGAGTCCGGCCGCGAGCGGACCGTGACCCTGGTCTTCCCGCGCGAACACGCCGTGCATGACGCCGCGCTCTCGATCCTGACGCCGCTCGGCGTGGCGCTGATCGGCCTGAAGGAGGGGCAGTCGATATCGTTCGAGACAGCCGACGGCCGGTCACGCCGCGTGAAGGTCATCCGCGTGCTGAGCCAGCCGGCCTCGATCAGCCGTGGGGCGGCTCAGCGTTAGGGCTGTGCGGAAGCGCGCTCGCTCTTGCGCAGCCTGACGCTGTCGGATTTGAGCTGGCCGCACGCGGCAAGGATGTCGCGGCCGCGCGGCGTGCGGACCGGCGCCACGTAGCCCGCGCGCGCCAGGATGTCGGCGAAGGCGCCGATCGCCGCGTCGTCGGAGCATTCGAAGGCGGAGCCCGGCCATTTGTTGAACGGGATCAGGTTGACCTTGGCGTGGACGCCGCGCAGCAGCTTCACCAGTGCGCGCGCATCGGCCGGCGAATCGTTGACGCCCTTGAGCATCACGTATTCGAAGGTGATGCGTCGCGCGTTCGATACGCCCGGATAGTCGCGGCACGCCGCCATCAGCTCGGCGATCGGATATTTCTTGTTGAGCGGGACGAGGACATCGCGGAGCTCGTCCGTGACCGCATGCAGCGACACCGCAAGCATGACTCCAAGCTCCTCACCGCAGCGGCGGATCATCGGCACGACGCCGGACGTCGACAGCGTGATCTTGCGGCGCGAGATGGCGATGCCTTCCGGGTCCATCACGATCTTCAGCGCCTGGGCGACGTTGTCGTAATTGAACAGCGGCTCGCCCATGCCCATCATGACGATGTTGGTGAGCTTGCGGTTTGCCTCCGGCGCCGGCCATTCGCCGAACGCGTCGCGCGCCAGCATCACCTGGCCGACGATCTCCGCCGGCTCGAGGTTGCGCACCAGGCGCTGCGTGCCGGTATGGCAGAACTTGCACGTCAGCGTGCAGCCGACCTGCGAGGAGACGCACAGCGTGCCGCGATCCTCCTCGGGGATGTGGACGGTTTCGGCCTCCTGCCCGTCGACGAAGCGCAGCAGCCATTTCTTCGTGCCGTCGACCGAGTCTTGCAGCCGCGCGACGTCGGGCCGCGCGACGATGAAGTGCTCGGCCAGGCGCGCGCGCAGCGGCTTGCCCAGGCTCGTCATCGCATCGAACGAGGTCGCGCCCCGCACATACATCCACTGCCAGAGCTGACGTGCGCGGAAGGCCGGCTCGCCCAGCTCGGCCATGGCGGCCGTCAGCTCGTCCCGCGACAGCCCGACGAGATTGCGCCGGCCATCGGCCGGGGCGGCGAGCGGATGCTGCGGCGTGTCGAAATCGGGCTTGAGCCCGGCGAGGATCTCGGCCATGCGGCCCTATATAGGCCGCCGGACCGCCGCCGTCACCCGCGGCGGGGGCAGCGCTACCGGATGCCGCAGGCTTTGCCGATCTCGGCGTAGGCCTTGGTGAAGCCGGACAGCGAGAAGGTGTCGGTCGTCTCCGTGCCGCGTCCGGAAACGCCCTTTACTGTCAAGGAGTTGCCGGCTTTCATTGCCTCCACCAGCGCCTTGTCCATGGCGGCATCGCGCGACCACGCGCCCTCGGCATCGGTCTCGGGTTTGGTAAACAGGTCGAACTTCTTCTTTTCCACGTCGATCACGACCGGCGCGCCGGGCTTGAACGGATAGCCGGACTGGAAGCTGACCTCGTCGCGCTGCTTGGCCGCGGGCCGGTGCATGACCGTCAGCAGGATGTCGCCGCGCTTGGCCCCATCGGGAAGCGACTTGGTCGGGCGCGCGACCATGTAGCAGATCTTGCTCGACCTCTCGGGCGCCTCGATCGCGGTCCAGGACTCGAACGTGCCGAGCGATTTCGGCGCGTTCTGCGCATGCGCCGCGCCAAGCATCGACACCGCGACCAGCGTCACGGCGGGGATCAGGAAGAAGCGGAACGACGATGCCAAGTGAGAAGCCCCTAAACGAAGACTGATAATTGCAACCGTTGCCGTATCCCATGCGACGCCATGGGCATCACCTTGTCAAGAGCCGACACCGATCACCTTGGCCGCGCGCGACGAAACCGCGGCGGCCCGAATTCATGCGCCGGCAGCGCCAGCGGCGGACCGCCAGGTGTTACCGGACGACCGGGAAAGCGCCCGGTGCTGATCAGCCGGTCATACATCGTGATGGCGCCCGCGAGAGCAAGATTGATTGAAAATTTTGTCGGAATTTTTACGACATGCTGGCACAGCGCAAGCAGCTCGGGCGACATCGACCCGCGCTCCGCGCCGAGGACATAGGCTGCGGCGCGCGGATGGCGGAAGCTCGGCATTTCGACCGCGTCGTCCACCAGCTCGATGCCGACCAGGACGCAGTCGCGCGGCAGGCGCAGCGCCGCGATGTTCTCGAACTCGTGGAACGGCAGATTGCCCGGCGTGTCCGACGTGTCGGCAAGCGCGCCCTGGCTGCGGTCATAGGCCGCGGCAATGGTAAACACGAAGCTGGCGCCGAAGGCATGTGCGGTGCGGAACAGGCTGCCGAGATTCATCGGCTTGCTGATGCCCTCGACGCCGATGCCGAAATACCCGCGCATGCGAATCTTTTTGGTGAATCCGTCGCGCGCACCTTGCCTGCGCCGATCCATCAAGGCAAGGTGTGTCTGCCGTGGTTGCCGTTACTTCCCCTCTCACAACTTTCGCGTCGAAACCAATTCCTGCGTCCTCGCCCGGCGGAGCGCCGCCGATCGCGGTGCATGTCCTGCGCGGCGCGACGGTCGAGAGCCGCCACCGCGCCTCGCTCGCCGTCGTTGACAGGCATGGCCGCGTCATCGCCTCCGCCGGCGACTGCGCGATGCCGGTCTTCCCGCGTTCGGCCATCAAGCCGCTTCAGTCGCTGCCGGTCGTCGAGAGCGGTGCCGCCGACCGCTTCGCCTTCACCGATGCACAGCTCGCCCTCTCCTGCGCAAGCCATGGCGGCGAGCCGGCCCACACCGCCGCGGCCGCCGACATGCTCGCGCGCGCCGGCCTCGCGCCGCGGGACCTCGAATGCGGCGCGCATCTGCCCTATCACGTGCCGACGCAGCACGCGCTGATCCGCGCCGGCGAGGCGCCGACCGCGCTCCACAACAACTGCTCGGGCAAGCATGCGGGAATGCTCGCAACGGCCGCGCATCTCGGCGAGAAGACGCGCGGCTACATCCAGCCGGACCATCCCGTGCAGCAGCGCATCGTGCGCGTGTTCGAGGACATGTGCGGGCTCGATCTGGCCACGGCGCCACGCGGCATCGACGGATGCAGCCTGCCGCAGATCGCCATACCGCTGACGGCGCTGGCGCTCGGCATCGCGCGCTTCGGCGATCCGGCCGACCTGCCGCCGGCCCGGGCCGCCGCGTGCCGGCGCCTTGCCGCGGCGCTGATCGCCCATCCGCTCATGATCGCCGGCACTGGCCGCTTCTGCACCGCGGTGATGGAAATCGCCGCCGGCAAGGCGATCGTCAAGACCGGGGCGGAAGGCATGTACATGGCGGCGATCCCCGCAAAGGGCCTCGGCATCGCCATCAAGGTCGAGGACGGCGCCGCACGCGCCGCGGAAGTCGCACTCGCGACCGTGCTCGCGCGCTACGCGGATTTCGACGCGGCGCAGCGCGAAAGGCTGGACGCGCTCGCCAACCCGCCGCTGACCAACGCTGCCGGGCTCCACATCGGCAGGATCATGCCCGACCCGACCTTCTGATGCGCGCTGTCATCTGCAGCCGACTGGACGGGCCCGCGGCCTTGAGCGTGGGCGAGATGCCGGCGCCGGCGCTCGGCCCCGGCCAGGTGCGCATCCAGGTCAAGGCCGCCGGCCTCAACTTCGCGGACACGCTGATCGTGCAGGGCCGCTACCAGGTGAAACCGGAGCTTCCGTTCGTGCCCGGCCTCGAGGCAGCAGGCACGATCATAGAGGTCGCACCGGACGTCACCAGCGTGCGGCCAGGGGCGCGGGTGATGGCGGCACTCGGCATCGGCGCGTTCGCCGAGCAGGCGATCAGCAAGGCGACGACGGTGTTCCCGATTCCCGACAGCATGGACTTCGTCACGGCCGCCGGGTTCCCGATCGTCTACGGCACCGCACAGGGCGGCCTCGTGCGCCGCGGCAATCTGAAGGCCGGCGAGACCTTGCTGGTGCTCGGCGCGGCCGGCGGCGTCGGCGTCGCGGCGATCGAGGTCGGCAAGGCGATCGGCGCCAAGGTCATCGCGGCGGCACGCGGCGCGGACAAGCTCGAAGTCGCGCGCAGGCACGGCGCCGACCACGTCATCGACTACGCGCAGGAGGATCTGCGCGAGCGGGTGAAAGCGCTCGCCGGCAGCCGCGGTGTCGATGTCGTGTTCGATCCGGTCGGCAGCGACGCCTTCGACGCGGCGCTGCGCACGCTGGGCTGGGAGGGCCGCATCGTCGTGGTCGGCTTCGCCGGCGGCCGGATTCCGCAGATCCCGGCCAACCTGCTGCTGGTCAAGAACATCTCGGCGGTCGGCCTGTTCTGGGGCGAGTACCGCCACCGCGACCCGGCGCTGGTGCACGGCTGGTTCGCCGAGCTGATGCAGTGGTACGAAGCGGGCCGGATCAAGCCGCATGTCTCGCACGTTTTCCCCGCCGAGCAGGTCGGCGAAGCGATGGACATGCTTCTGGCGCGCAAATCGACGGGCAAGATCGTCTTGACGTTCTAGACTTCTCTCTGAATCCAACCGATTGTGATCACGGAAAGCGCCTCCCGCGGACTTGATCCGCGGGTCCCTCGTGCCGCTTGCGCGATGGATGCGCGGGTCAAGCCCGCGCATGACGCGGAAAAGAAAATCCTGGTGCTGCAGGCAGGCACATGACCGATCCCGTCCACGCGCAGTACGAGGCGCTGCCCTATCCGCCGCGCGATCCGCGCGATGAGGCGAAGCGGCTGGTCGTCGGCTCGCCGAGCCACCTCGCGGAGCTCAACCACTTCGTGTTCGGCGGCCGGCTCGATTTCGGCAGGCCATTCCGCGCGCTGGTCGCGGGCGGCGGCACCGGCGATGCGACGCTCATGCTGGCGCAGCAGCTCGTGGACGCGGGAGCGGCGCAGGCCGAGATCGTCTATCTCGACTGGTCGAAGGCCTCCCGCGCGGTCGCCGAGGCGCGCGCCAAGGCGCGCGGCCTGACCAACATCCGCTTCGTGACCGGTTCGCTGCTGGAGCTCGACGCGCTGGCACCCGGCCCGTACGACTACATCGACTGCTGCGGCGTGCTGCATCATCTTGAAGCGCCGGAGACAGGCCTCGCGGTGCTCGCCGGTGCGCTCGCACCCGCAGGCGGCATGGGGCTGATGCTGTACGGCGCGCTGGGCCGCATCGGCGTCTATCATGTGCAGGCCCTGCTGAGCGCGCTCGCCGCGCAGGGCGAAGCGCCCGCGGCGCGGCTGGCGCTGGCGCGCAAGCTGCTGGCGCAGCTTCCTGCGACCAACTGGCTCAAGCGCAACCCGTTCGTCAGCGACCATGTCGTCGAGGGCGATGCCGGCCTGCACGACCTGCTGCTGCACGCGCGCGACCGTGCCTACGAGGTCGGCGACATCGCGCCCATGATCGCGGATGCGGGGCTGCGGCTGGTGACATTCGTACCCGCCGCGCGCTACGAGCCGGCGACCTATCTGAGCGATGCGACGATCCTCAAGCGCATCGAGGCGCTGCCGATGATCGAGCGCGCGGCATTCGCGGAGCGCCTTTCCGGCAACATCAAGGCGCACGCCTTCTATGTCGTGCGTGCGGACAATCCCGTGCAGCCGCCGCGCCCCGACGACCGCAATGCCGTTCCGGTGTGGTTCGATGCGGATCCGGAGCCGTTGCGCAGGACGCTCAAGCCCGGCGGCGTGATGAACGTGAGCGCGGAAGGCATCAGCCTGCGATTTCCCTTACCGCGACTTGCGACGGCGATCGCCGTGGCGATCGACGGGACGCGCACGCTCGCAGATATCCACGGCGTCGTCGCGGAAAAGGCGGGCCCGCTCGACTGGCCCGCCTTTGCCCAACAGTTCACCGCGCTCCATGCGACGCTGCACGGGGCCGGCAAGCTGTTCCTGCGCCTGCCCCGCTAGGCCTCGATCAGCCCCTCCAGAAGGGCCGCTCGCCCTCGCGCAGCGCCGACGCGCGGTCGATACCGATGTCGCTCAGCATGCGGTCATCCATGCCCAGCAGCACGCGGCGGCTGCGGGCCCGGTCGCGCCACATCAGGAGCTTCTCCACGGCCGTGACCATGACGGCACCGACGGACGGGCGGGGACGGGACGACAGGGCGACGGCGGGGATCGACGATGCGGTCTGGCAGATTGTTCCGTTCATGACCAAATCTCCTTATGCCTCGGTGGGTGGCATCAAATCTCTTGAGTGAAATCTGGTCGATCCGGTTCTTGCGGACAAACGACCTTTAATCTTATCATGACCTAGGAAAACTAGGTCATACATGCCCCGCCCCCTTCCGCCCCTGAATGCGCTGCGCGCCTTCGAAGCGGCCGCGCGCCATCTCAGCTTCACCCGCGCGGCAGAAGAGCTGCACGTCACCCAGGCCGCCGTCAGCCACCAGGTGAAGGCGCTGGAGGAGCGCCTCGGCGTGAAGCTGTTCCGCCGCCTCACGCGCGGCCTGCTGCTGACGGAGGAAGGCCATGCCCTGCTGCCCGACCTGCGCGAGGCCTTCGACCGGCTCGCCCAGGCGGTCGACAAGATCGGCCGCCAGGGCGGTCAGGGCACACTCAACATCAGCCTGCTGACGACCTTCGCGCTGGGCTGGCTGGTGCCGCGCCTGCCGCGCTTCCAGGAGGCGCACCCGTCCATCGACGTGCGGCTGACGACGACGGCGCGACTGATCGACTTCGCGGTCGAGGACGTCGACGTTGCGGTCCGCTACGGCACCGGCGGCTGGGCGGGGCTGCGCTGCGACAAGATCTTCGACGACGTCGTGACGCCGCTGTGCAACGCGCGCTTCAAGGAGCGGCTGCGCACGCACGAGGACATCCTCAACGTCCCGCTGCTGCACGAGCAGTACGAACACGACTGGCGCACCTGGTTCCGTGCCGCGGGCGTGTCGGTCGGCCAGCTCAAGAAGGGCCCGATCTTCGATTCGACGCGGGTCGCGATGGAGGCGGCCATCGCCGGCGTCGGCGTCGCGGCCGGCGCGCCCTTTCTGTTCGCCGCCGAGATTGCCTCGGGCCAGCTCCACCAGCCGTTCGACCTCGTCGTGCCCAACGGCAAGGGCTACTGGCTGGTGTGCCCGGAGGGCACGGCCGAACGCCCCAAGATCAAGGCGCTGCGCGACTGGATGCTCGCCGAGGCGGCGCTGCCTATTCCGGTGCCGCCTCGCGCAGATAGAAGATCAGGTCGAGCGGCGGCGGTGCCACCGAAGTCTGCGACAAGAGCCCGTGCGCCTGGCCGCGGTGGTGGGTCCCGTGGTTGAACAGGTGGCCCAGCACGAGCCGCATCGGCGTCGCCATGGTTGAATTGCCGGTGATCGGGCGATAGCGCAGCGTCGTGTTCAGCGTCGGCTCGTCCATCGCGTCGATGACATTGACGATCTGCGCATCCTCCGCCTCGCGCGCGACGCGCAGGCCCGGAAAGTCCCCGTACAGGATCTGGTCGAGCGACCGGATTCCGGAATCGCGGCCGGTGACGCGGCCCATCCACACCCGGTCACCGACGAGGTTGTGATTGAGCGTGCCGTGGATCGAGCCGAAGAAGGCCTGCCGGGGCTTCATGTACTCCGCCTCTGACAGCGCGCCGACGGCAGCGTAGAGGCTGCGGTTGGCCCACTGGTTGTAGCGCGCCAGGGTGCGGAAGTAGTCGAGTGTCGGCATTCTCGTCCTCCGGCCGCGGGGCTCAGGTCTTCAGAGCGGGCAGGTCCCTGTAGAACTCGAGCGCCTCGGGGTTGGCGAGAGCCTCGCGGTTCTTGATGGCCCGGCCGTGCACGACATCGCGCACCGCGAGCTCGACGATCTTGCCGCTCTTGGTGCGCGGGATGTCGGCGATCTGCACGATCTTCGCCGGCACGTGACGCGGCGTCGTGTTGCGCCGGATCTGGTCCTTGATCTTCTTCTCGATCTCCGGCGACAGCGTGACGCCGTCGCGCAGCCGCACGAACAGCACGACGCGCACGTCGTGGTCCCAGTCCTGGCCGATCACGATCGATTCAAGCACTTCGTGGACCTGCTCGACCTGGCGGTAGATCTCCGCGGTGCCGATGCGCACGCCGCCGGGATTCAGCACGGCGTCGGAGCGGCCGTAGATGATGACGCCGTCATGCGCCGTGATCTCGGTCCAGTCGCCGTGCGTCCACACGTTGGGGAAGCGCTCGAAATACGCGGCGCGGTACTTGGCGCCGTCGGGATCGTTCCAGAAACCGACCGGCATCGACGGGAACGGCTTGACGCAGACCAGCTCGCCCTTGGCGCCGCGCGCCGGCTTGCCGCTCTCGTCGAACACCTCGACCGCCATGCCCAGGCCGCGCGCCTGGATCTCGCCGCGCCACACCGGCAGGGTCGGTGCGCCGAGCACGAAGCACGACACGATGTCGGTGCCGCCGGAAATCGAGGCGAGGTGCATGTCGCGCTTCACCTTGGCGTAAACGTAGTCGAAGCTCTCGGCCACCAGCGGCGAGCCGGTCGACGTCATCGCCCGCACGGTCGTCAGCTTGTGCGTCCGCGCCGGCTCGATGCCCGCCTTGGCGCAGGCATCGATGTACTTGGCCGACGTGCCGAACAGGGTGAAGCCGGCCTCGTCGGCGAAGTCGTAGAGCACGTTGCCATCGGGATGGAACGGCGAGCCGTCATAGAGGCAGAGCGTCGCGCCGGCACCGAGCCCCGACACCAGCCAGTTCCACATCATCCACGAGCAGGTCGTGAAGTAGAAGACGCGGTCGCCCGGTTTCACGTCGCAATGGAGCATATGCTCCTTCAGATGCTGGATCAGCGTGCCGCCGGCGCCGTGCACGATGCATTTCGGCACGCCCGTCGTGCCGGACGAGTAGAGGATGTAGAGCGGGTGGTTGAACGGCAGCGCCGCGAAGGCGATCGGCCCGGCCTTGTACGGCGCCACGAAATCCGCCCAGAGCGTCGCCGTCTTCAAGCCGTCGAGCGACGGCTTCGCCGCGGCATAGGGCACGACCACGATCTTTTCGACCGTCGGCAGACGCGGCGCGATCTCGCGCAGCTTGCCAAGGCAGTCATGCGTCTTGCCGTTGTAGTGATAGCCGTCGACGGCGAACAGCACCTTGGGCTCGATCTGGCCGAAGCGGTCGATGACGCCCTGCACGCCGAAATCGGGCGAGCAGGACGACCACACGGCGCCGATGCTCGCCGCCGCCAGCGTGGCGATGATCGCCTCCGGCATGTTCGGCAGATAGCCGGCGATGCGATCGCCGGACTTGATGCCCATCGCCCCCAGCGCCTGCGCCAGCCGCGACACTTCGGCGTTCAGCTCCGCCCAGCTCACCGTGCGCCGGACCTTGTCCTCGCCGCGGAAGATCAGGGCCGGCGTCGCGTCGTTCTTGCGCAGCAGGTTCCGGGCGAAGTTCAGCCGCGCCTGCGGAAAGAACCGCGCGCCGGGCATCCGGTCCGCGTGCTCGAGCACGACCGCGCCGGGATCGCCAACGATGCCGCCGAAATCCCACATCGCGCGCCAGAAGGCGTCCGGCCGCTCGACAGACCAGCGCCACACCGCGCCGTAGTCGGCGAGGTCGACACCATGGGCCTTTGCCACCTGCGCCGCGAACGCGGTCAGGTTGGCCGCGGCGACGCGCTCCCGGGAAGGCTGCCAGAGCGGCTGGGCGCCGGCGGTTGCGGCATCGGGCATCGAATCGGGTCTCCGTTCGGGAAAATTCGCGCGGATTTAAGCGCAAAGGCGCGCCAAGCGGAAGGGCGGCCCGGAGCGCAAGGGAGAGTTGCGGCCTCTGCGCTGGCCTGGCCGGACGTATGTGGTTAGGGTGCCTCGCCTTTCATGCCTCCCTCGCGCCTTCTTTCCGGCCTGACTGCGCTGCCCGGGCCGATCCTCGGCGGGTTGTGGATGACGCTGGCCTGCATGGGCTTCGCCGGCATGAACGTGATCATCCGGCAGCTCAGCCTCGACATGCACCCGTTCCAGGTCGTGTTCTTCCGCAATCTGGGCGGGCTGGCGTTCATGCTGCCGTGGCTCGCCCATGTCGGATTCTCGGCGCTGCGCACCGACCATCACCGCTACTACCTTGGCCGTTCGTTCCTCGGCTTCATGTCGATGCTGCTGTGGTTCTACGCGCTGGCGCTGATGCCGCTGGCCGAGGCGACCGCGCTGTCCTTCACCGCGCCGCTCTTCGCGACGATCTTCGCGGTGATCCTGCTCCACGAGGTGGTGCGGGGGCGCCGCTGGACGGCGACCATCATCGGCTTCCTCGGCGCGATGATCATCCTGCGTCCCGGCGTCTCGGAACTCGGCCTCGCCCACGCCATGGTGCTCGGCTCGTCGGCGCTGGCGGGCGTCAACGCCATCCTGGTCAAGCAGCTCACGCGCAGCGAGAGCGCCAATGCCATCGTCACGTACATGACGCTCTACATCCTGCCGATGTCGCTGATCCCCGCCCTCTTCGTCTGGGTGATGCCGCCGCTCCACACCATTCCGCTGATCGTCGCCCTCGGCCTGCTCGCCACCATCGGCCACCAGGCGATGACACGCGCCTTCGCCGCCACCGATACCTCCGTCGTCATGTCGTTCGACTACGGACGGCTGCCCTTCGTGGCGCTGATCGCCTGGTTCGTCTACGGCGAGGTCCCCGATGTGTGGACCTGGATCGGCGCCGCCGTGATCGTCGGCGCCAGCACGTACATCGCGCACCGCGAGGCGGCCAACGCCCGCGCGCGGCAGACGCCGTCGTCGCTGGCCGGGGCTCCGCACGCCGCCGATGACTGACGCACCCAAGGGGCTCGCGGCCCGCTGCTCAGCCCTGCCCGGCAACGTGCGCGGCGCGCTTTGGATGCTGCTCGCTGGCGCCGTGTTCGCGGCGCAGGGCGCGCTGGTCAAGCTGCTCGGCGAGCGCCTCGACAGCTTCCAGATCGCCTTCTTCCGCTGCGCGGTCGGGCTCCTGACCATCGCGCCGTTCATCGTCGGCCCGTACCTGACACAGGGCGCCACGGCGCTGTTCATGACGGGGCGGCCGTGGATGCATCTCGCCCGCGCGATAGCCGGCGTCGCCGGCATGTTCTGCGGCTTCTACGCCGTCACGCGCATGCCGCTGGCCGATGCGACCGCGATCACGTTCACCAAGCCGCTGTTCATGATCGTGCTGGCGGTGCTGTTCCTGGGCGAGCAGGTGCGCTGGCGCCGCTGGTCGGCGACGATGATCGGCTTCCTCGGCGTGCTGATCATCATGCGGCCCGGCACGGAGTCGTTCCAGCCGGCGGCGCTGGTCGCCCTGCTCGGCTCGTTCTTCATCGCCGACGTGATCGTGCTGGTGAAAAAGCTTTCCGCGACCGAGCGCAACGTCACGATCCTGTTCTACTTCGCCGTCATCACCACGGTCGTATCGGCCGTGCCCGCGCTGTTCGTCTGGCAGCAGCCGACGCAGTACGAGCTGGGCATGCTGGTGCTCGTCGGCATCACCGCGACGCTGGGCCAGGCCTTCAGCCTGCGCGCCTATCGCGCCGGCGAGGCGACGGCGGTGGTGCCGTTCGACTACGCGCGCCTCCTCTTCGCCGCGACCTACGGCTACCTGTTCTTCGCCGAGACGCCGGATTTGTGGACCTGGGTCGGTGCCGCGGTGCTGGTCGCCAGCACGCTCTACATCGCGCTGCGCGACATCCGCGTCGGCGCGCCGCAGGTCCGCGCGCCGGCCGAAGCACCATGAAGCGGACCGTTGCGAGGCTGCGGCGGCTGCCTGGCAACGCGCGCGGCGCGATCTGGATCTTCGGCGCCGTCACCGCCTTCGCCACCATGGACGCGCTGATCAAGTGGGTGGGCCAGACGCTGGACCCGTTCCAGATCGCGCTGTTCCGCTGCATCTTCGGCGGCATCTTCGTGCTGCCCTTCGCGCTGCGCGGCGGGCTCGGCGCGCTGCGCACCCGCCGCTGGGGCGGCCATCTCGGACGCTCGCTGATCGGCTACACGGCGATGGCGCTCGGCTTCTACGCCGTCACGCACCTGCCGCTCGCCGATGCAACCGCGCTCAGCTTCACCCGGCCGCTGTTCATGATCGTGCTGGCCGTCCTGTTTCTCGGCGAGCAGGTTCGCTGGCGCCGCTGGAGCGCGACGGGCGTCGGCTTCCTCGGCGTGATGGTGATGGCGCGGCCGGGCGATGCGGGCTTCGACTTCGCGGCCCTCGTCGCCATCACCGCGACGCTGTTCGTCGCCGGCGTCGGCGTCATGCTCAAGCGCCTGTCGACGACGGAGCGGCCTGAGACGATCATTTTCTATTTCACCGTCATCAGCTCGCTGCTGGCGCTCGGCCCCGCGCTGTATGTCTGGCGCAATCCGACCTGGGAAGAGATCGCGATCATGGCGCTGCTGGGTGCGCTCGGCTCGCTCGGCCAGTACCTGACGATCCGCGCCTACCGGATCGCGGAGGCAACGGCCGTCGATCCGGTCGATTACGTGCGCCTGCTGATCGCGACGGGGTTCGGCCTCGTGCTGTTCGGCGAGCTGCCGGATCTGTGGACCGTCGTCGGCGCGGCGATCATCATCTCCAGCACGCTCTACATCACGCGGCGCGAGGCGCAGCTCGGCCGCACCGTCACCGAAGGCGTGGCGACACCCGCGGCACCGGCGCAGCGGCTCACGGCCAAGCCATGATCGGGATGCGGTATCCTTAGCAACGCGCTATAACAGCGCATGGATCAGTCTTTCGCGGCGCTGCTGGCCGATGCCGACAGCGCGGGGCTTTTCCTCACCGGACTTTGGTACTTCGCCATGCCAGGGCATTGGCTCCGGCGCGGGCAGATGCTGGCCAAGATGCTGTTCGGCCAGCCGCTGCTGTTCGGCCGCACCAGTGGCGGCGAAGTTTTCTGCCTGCTCGATATCTGTCCGCATCGCGGCATTCCGCTGCACCACGGCGCCTTCGACGGCACGGAAGTGGAGTGCTGCTACCACGGATGGCGCTTCGACTCCCGGACGATGCACCGCGATTCCCGCGCTCGTCGAAGGGCAGGCCTTCAGCGTCCACCGGATCAAGGTGCGGCGGTTCCCGTGCCGCGAGGTGCAAGGCAACATCTGGGTCCTCAACGGCTACGACGAAACGGCAGCACCGCCGATCGTGACGCTGCCCGCGATCTGCGCGCAGCGCCCGCTGCTGACGGAGCGCGTCGCCTTCGCGTGCCATGTCGACCATGCCGTGGTCGGGCTGATGGACTCGGCGCACGGCCCCTTCGTGCATCAGAGCTGGTTCTGGCGCTCGCGCCGCTCGATCCACGCCAAGGAGAAGCGCTACGGCCCTTCCGAGCTGGGCTTCCGCATGCACCGGCACCCGCCCTCGGCGAACTCGTTTGCCTACCGGATCCTCGGCGGCGGGGTGTCGACCGAGATCACCTTCCGCCTGCCCGGCATCCGCGTCGAGCACGTCCAGGCCGGCCGCCACACCGTGATCGGGCTGACCGCGGTGACGCCGGTCGATGCCAACCGTTCGGAGCTGCATCACCAGATCTACAGCTCGATGCCGTGGACCCGGCCGTTCGCGGCGCTGGTGCGGCCGATCGCGCGCCGCTTCCTGCACCAGGACCGCGACATCGTCGCGAAGCAGCAGGAGGGGCTGCGCCACGCCCCGAAGCTGATGCTGATCAACGATGCCGACATGCCCGCCAAATGGTATTACCGGCTGAAGAGGGAGTGGCGCGACGCGCTCGCCGCCCACCGCGCTTTCGTCAATCCGGTGCCGGAGACGACGCTGCGGTGGCGGAGCTGACGCCGCGTTTCGTCCGGACCGTTTTCATCATCGACACGCAAGGGGGAACAGCATGCAGGTAAAAGGCCATGCCGCGATCGTCACGGGCGGCGGCTCCGGTCTCGGGGCCGGCACGGCGAAGGCGCTGGCGGCGGCCGGCGCCAAGGTCGCGGTGCTCGACGTTAACATGGACGGCGCCGAGAAGGTCGCGAAGGAGATCGGCGGCATCGCCATCAAATGCGACGTCGCGAGCGCCGAGGACGGCGAGAAGGCCGTCGCCGCCGCGCGCGCCAAGCATGGTGCCGCGCGCGTCCTGATCAACTGCGCCGGCATCGCACCCGCCGCGCGCATCGTCGGCAAGGAAGGCCCTCTGGCCCTCGACGCCTTCGCGCGGGTCATCAACGTCAACCTGATCGGCTCCTTCAACATGATGCGCCTCGCCGCCGCCGACATGGGCAAGCTCGAGCCGCTCGCCGACGGCGAGCGCGGCGTCGTCATCTCCACCGCCTCGGTCGCCGCCTTCGAGGGCCAGATCGGCCAGGCCGCCTACGCCGCCTCCAAGGGCGGTGTCGCGGCGCTGACCATCCCGGCCGCGCGCGAGTTCGCGCGCAGCGGCATCCGCGTCATGACCATCGCCCCGGGCATCTTCGGCACGCCGATGCTGCTCGGCATGCCGCAGGCCGTGCAGGACAGCCTCGCCGCCTCCGTCCCCTTCCCGTCGCGCCTCGGCACGCCGGAGGAGTACGCGAAGCTGGCGATGCACATCATCGACAACGTCATGCTCAACGGCGAGGTCATCCGCCTCGACGGCGCCATCCGCATGGCGCCGAAGTGAAGCAGATGAAGCGGGCGTGAAGCGGGTAAGCGATTGATTCACAATCTGTTTCTGGGTGCTTCACTGCTTCACGCGCGTTTGCGCTGTCGCTCCCTCTCCCCAACGGGGAGAGGGTTGGGGTGAGGGGGGGCGCGATAGCGCGCTTGGAACCCTATCGGCCAACATTATCTCCCCCTCATCCTCCCGCTGCTACGCAGCGGGCCCCTCCTTCTCCCCGTTGGGGAGAAGGGTGCATGAAAGCGAAACGCCCGCCGGCCATCGGGCCGCGCGGGCGTTTTTCTCCGGCCGGGATTCGACCACAGTCGCGGCCCCCGGCCAAGGGGGTTTCTGGGCCTTACTCCACCTTGATGCCGGCGTCGGCGATCACCTTGCCCCATTTGGCGATCTCGCTGCGGATCAGGGCGCCGAAGGCCTCCGGCGTGCTCGGGGCCGGGATGGCGCCCGCGTTGAGCGCCCGCGTCCGGACCTCCGGGTCCTTGAGCGCCTCGACAATCCCCTGGTTCAGCTTCGCGACAATGGCGGGCGGCGTGCCGGCGGGGGCCACCACGCCGAACCAGCCGACCGCCTCGTAGCCGGGCAACCCTGACTCGGCAAAGGTGGGGACGCCGGGCAGCGCCTCGACCCGCTTCGACGACGTCACCGCCAGCGCCGTGAGCCGGTTGCCCTGGATGAACGAGACCGCGGACGTGACGTCGAGCATCGCCGCGGGCACGTGGCCGGCCATCGTGTCGCTGGCGGCGGGCCCGCTGCCCTTGTAGGCGACCAGCTCGATGTCGACATTGGCCATCGCGTTGATGAGCTGCGACGACAGATGCATCGCCGTGCCGTTGCCGCCATGGCCGATCGACAGGGCCTTCGGCTTCGCCTTTGCGAGCGCCACGAACTCCGCGACGGTCTTGGCCGGCGTTCCGGGATGGGCCGCGAGCACGAACGGAATCTCCGCCAGCATCGACACGGGCGCGAAATCCTTGACCGGGTCGAACGGCATCGTCTTGAACAGGCTGACATTGACCGCGAGCGCGCCGGCCGCACCCAGCCCGATCGTGTAGCCGTCGGCCGGCGCCTTGGCGACGATGTCGAGCCCGATATTGCCGCCGCCGCCCGGCCGGTTGTCGGCGACGACGGTCTGGCCGAACCGCTCGCTCAGCTTCTGCGCCACGGCGCGCGCCATGAGGTCGGCACTGCCGCCCGGCGGGAAGCTGACGACGAAGCGCACCTGCTTGGTCGGATAGGCGTCCTGCGCGGCCGCATGCGACGCCGGCAGCGCGAAACCGACGCACAGGGCCGCAACGGCCAGCGCGGAACGCGCGATGGAAGCTGTCATCTGCATTTCCCCCTCGAATCCTTGAGCCGCGACAGGCGCGGCGGTTGGCCGGAGCTTACATCGGATCGCTTGCGGCATAGAAGCGCGGACGGTCCAGGCCGCGCCAGGGCGGGTCTTAGACCCGCCCCTACACCAGAACCAATCTCGTTGTAGGGGCCGGTCTAAGACCGGCCCTTGCACGCTACATCCGCAGCAGCGGCGTCGGAAATCGCGTGGGTTCCGATGACGGGCCTGCTCTCTCCCCGGAGATTGTGCTACGTCGGCGAGCGCCGGCCGCGCATGAACGGAAGGAGCGCCATGCCCAAGATCGACATCGCCACGGTGCCGCAACGCAAAGGATCCGGCTATCCGTCGCCTTTCGATGCGCCCTGCGCCGACCGCGTGCGGCAGCGGCTGGGCAATTCAGGCGGGCTCACGGATTTCGGGGTCAATCTCATGTGGCTGCCGCCGGGCAACTGGTCGAGCCAGCGCCACTGGCATTCGCACGAAGACGAGTTCGTCTACGTGATCGAGGGCGAGCTGACGCTGATCGAGGATGACGGCGAAACCGTGCTGCGCGCCGGCGATTGCGCGGCCTTTCCGAAAGGCTCCGGCAACGGCCATCACATGATCAACAGATCGGACACGATGGCGGTCTATCTGGAAGTCGGCTCGCGCGCGCCTGCCGACCTCACCACCTGCTCCGACATCGACATGATGAGCGCCAACGCCGACGGCCGGTTCGTGCACAAGGACGCACGCCGTATCCCGAGCGGTAGATCGACGTCCGAACACATTGGATCGCAGAGATGGGAGAGGCTGCACGAGGGCGGGTCTTAGACCCGCCCCTACACGAATATTTTCTTCACGTGTAGGGGCCGATCTCAGATCGGCCCTGGCCCCCACCACAAGTGCGCCTCACGCCACCTGGTCGATGAACTTGGCCAGCCGGATGTCGCGCTCGGTGAGGCCGCCGGCGTCGTGGGTCGACAGGGTGATGTCGACCTTGTTGTAGACATTCGACCATTCCGGATGGTGGTCCATTTTCTCCGCCATCAGCGCGATGCGCGTCATGAAGCCGAAGGCCTGGTTGAAATCCTTGAACTTGAAACTCTTGGCGATGGCGTCGCGGCCGTCGACGAGGCGCCAGCCTTGCAGTTCCGCCAGTGCCCTGCCGCGCGCCTCGCCGTCGAGTTTGGCTGCCATGAGGTCCTCCGCCCTGCGGTTTCCGAATAGGCGCCCAGACTGGGCCGGGCGGCGCCTTGGATCAAGGTGGTAGGGCGCCGGTCGCGAAACCGCATTATATTTGTCGCCCTCGGGCTTGACCCGAGGGCCCATTCCGGTGCTTGCCGCCGTGTCAGCAATGGGTCCTCGGGTCAGGCCCGAGGACGACAGCAACCAAAGTCGAGCTGCAGTCCTCATGGCGCGAAACGAAATCCTTCCCCCCTCCATCGCCGACCTCGAAGCCCTCGCGAATGAGGCCCTCAGGACGATTCCCGAGGTGCTGCGCCGGCATGTGCGCGACGTGGTGATCCAGGTCCAGGACTTCCCCGACGAGGAGGTCGAACGCGAGATGGAGCTGGAGAGCCCGTTCGACCTGCTCGGCCTCTATCGCGGCGTCGATCTGACGCGCCAGAGCGTCAGCGACGTGCGGACCGAGCCGGACATGATCTTCCTCTACCGCCGGCCGCTGCTCGACTACTGGTGCGACAGCGGCGAGGACCTCGCCCATGTCGTGCGCCACGTCATGATCCACGAGATCGGCCACCATTTCGGCCTGTCGGACGACGACATGGAGGCGATCGAGGAGAGCATGCAGGACTAGGCTGCTCCCGCCCTAGAACAGCGCGGGCCGCAGCACGGCACGCGCGGGCGGCCGCTCCAGCGCCTCGAGCGCCGCGACCGGAGACTCCGCGGCGATGCCGCTGGTCCGAAGATGCTCCACGATGAGCGGATTGACCTCGTCCGGATGCGTCAGCGGCGACATGTGGCCGGCATCGCGGATGGTGCGGTGCCGCGCACGCGGCAGGGCATCGGCGAGCATCCGGGCGATCGCGCGCGACGGCCCGGGCGAGCGCGTCCCGCACAGGATCAGCGTCGGCACCTCCACACCGGCATAGGCCGCCAGCGTCGTGTCCTCTTCGATCAGGCTCCAGAAGTGATGCGCGACGAGCACGGCGAGTTGCGCGAGCTGCGCCTTCTTCGCTTCGGCCAGCCCCTCCCAGCATCCCGGTCCGCCCCAATAGTCGATGAACGTCGCCATGCCGTCGCGATAGTCGCCGCAGATGATGCCGCGATTGACCGCTTCTGCGACCGCCCTGATCTCGGCGAGCAGCTCGGCATGACGCGCATCCTCCGTCCGGAGGAGATGGAAGCAGCTCGGCTCGATCAGCGTCAGCGAACGCAGGCGCTCGGGATGGCTCAGCGCGTACCTGAGCGCCACGCCGCCGCCATAGGAATGGCCGACGAGATGGAACGTGCCGCCGGGAACGGCCGCCTCGATCGCGGCCGCTTCCTCCGCGAGGCTCAGCGCGCCGTCGCCATGCCAGCGGACCTGGCTGCCATGGCCGCAGAGATCGATCGGCAGCGCCTGGTACGCGGTGAGCCGCTCGACGAGCGTCTTCCACTGCCGCGCCGTCCCTGCCGAGCAGGGCACCAGCACCACCCGTTCGGGCGCCGCCGCACGGGCGGCCGCCCTGCCATTCCGGTCGTAGGCCGACATCGCAATTCTCCTTTTCGCCGCTTCGCGATCAGCGCAGGAACGGGATGATCATCGCCACGCGCTGCCGGTAGCGCAGATACTCCTCGCCGAAGGCGGCGATGAGGTCGCGCTCCTCGAAGACGATGGCGACGAGGATGTACGCCGTCGTCACCGCCGCGAACAGCAGATGCCCGACGGTCATCACGGGCGTCGCCCAGAACGCGACGATGAAGCCGAAATAGAGCGGATGGCGCACGGCCTTGTAGAGCATCGGCGTGCGGAACTGCGGCGCCGGCAAGGTCCAGCCCATCAGGTTGGCGACGACCTGGCGCAGCCCGAACAGCTCGAAGTGGTTGATGAGCAGCGTGCTGACCAGCACGATCGTCCAGCCGAGCATCGACACCGCCACGATCGCCTGCGCGAGAGCAGGATCGTCCACGGCCCATACGATCGCCGGGATCGGCTGCCAGCAGGCGAACAGAACGATGAGCACCAGACTGGCGAGCAGCACGTAGACGCTGCGCTCCACGGCGTGCGGAACGATGCGCGTCCACCACCGCTTGAAGCCCTGCCGCGCCATCACGCTGTGCTGGATGGCGAAGAGCGACAGCAGCAGCAGGTTCACCATGACCGCTTCGCCGCGGCCGACGACCGGCCCCGTGTCGATGCTCTTGGGGACGGCGAAATTGCCGACGAAGCCGATGGCATAGAGGAAGGTGCCGAGGAACACGAGATACGCGACCAGTCCGAATGCGAGCGAGAAAATCCTGCCCATGATCAAATCTCCCCAATCCGAATGACGCCGCGGCGAGGCGCTCCTCTCCGCGGCAAAAACAAAATGACGTCGAATATGCGATGATATTCTGATTGCCACTTTTATTTTGCAACTCCAACATCGTTTCGCGTGTTTCCGCGATGTTTCATTCATTTCAGAAGCGGCCGCGCGGAAGAGGTAGTGGAAGCCTTGCGCAATGGCGCCGGTAGGCCGGTACGAGCTGCGCCGTGCGAGGATTGCAGGCCGGCCGGCTTTGCTTCAGAGTCGCCGCTTCCCCGGAGGAGACACGCGATGTCCGTGCATGAGCAGCGCGCCCAGGCCGTGGCGCAGACGATGGACGCGATCCGCCGCATCGAGTCTGAGAAGGGCGTGACGCACGCGGCGCTCGACGCGATCAAGGACAGGCTGGTCGCGCTCGCCTCGCGCAGCGAGCTGTTCCCGCCGGCGCATTTCCCGGTGGCGGAAGGCCGCTCCGGGGTCGTGTACCGCCTGTCGGAGGACGCGGACCTGCGCTTCGCGCTCTACGCGTCCGCCGGCGTGCCCGGCAAGGCGCAGCCGCCGCACAACCACACGACATGGGCGGCGATCTCCGGCGTCTATGGCGACGAGCACAACGTGTTCTACGAGCGCATCGACAACCGCGATGCGCCCGGCACCGGACGCCTGCGCAAGACAGGCGAGCGCACCGTGACGCGCGGCAACGCCGTCGGCTTCCTGCCCGACGAGTTTCATACGATCGCGGTGTTGGGCGACAGGCCGTCGCTGCATCTGCACGTCTATGGCCGCAGCCTCGAGCACCTGCCCGAGCGGATCTATTTCGCGGGGCCCGACGGCGGTGCCTTCAAGGTGTTTCCTGCCAATCCGAACATCGCAACGCCGGTGGTGTCGCCGGCCGAGCTGAAAGCGATGCTGAACGACGGCGGCGAGCTGGCGCTGCTCGATCTCCGCGAGGAAGGCGTCTTCTCGCAGAGCCATCTGCTGTTCGCGGTCCCCTGCCCGCTGAGCCGGCTGGAGGAGCGGATCGCGAAGCTCGTGCCGCGTCGCACCACCCGCATCGTGCTGTGCGACGACAATGACGGCCTCGCGCACCGCGCCGCGACGAAGCTGATGCATTTCGGCTACCGCAACCTGTCGGTCCTCGACGGCGGCATCGCCGCGTGGAAGGCGGCCGGCTACGAGCTGTTCAGCGGCGTGCACGTGCCGAGCAAGGCGTTCGGCGAAGTGGTCGAGCACGAGGCCGGGACGCCGCATCTCTCCGCGCAGGAGCTGAAGGCGCGCATGGACCGCGGCGAGGACCTGATCGTCCTCGACAGCCGGCCGATGAACGAGTACCGGCGCATGAACATCCCCGGCGGCATCGACTGCCCCGGCGCCGAGCTGGTCCACCGCTTCTTCGAGACGGTGACGTCGCCGGAGACGCTGGTCGTCGTCAATTGCGCCGGCCGCACGCGCAGCATCATCGGCGCGCAGTCGCTGATCAATGCCGGCGTGCCGAACCGCGTGGTGGCGCTCAAGGACGGCACGATGGGCTGGAAGCTCGCCGGCTTCGACCTCGAAAGCGGCCAGACGCGCCATGCCCCCGCGCCGGGTCCGGACGCGCGTGCACGATCGCAGGATGCCGCGCAGCGCGTCGCCGCGCGCGCCGGCGTGAGGACCATCGATGCCGCCGCGCTCGCGCGCTTCGCCAGCGAGAAGGACCGCAGCCTCTATCTGCTTGACGTGCGCAGCCCCGAGGAATACGCGGCCGGCCACAGGACGGGCGCGCGCTCGGCGCCGGGCGGGCAGCTCGTGCAGTCCACCGACCAGTATGTCGGCACGCGCAACGCGCGGCTGGTGCTGGTCGACGACGACGGCGTGCGCGCGCGCATGACCGCGTCCTGGCTGCTGCAGCTCGGCTGGCCCGAGGTGTATGTGCTCGAGCCGATGGGCGCGGCGACGGAGTCGGGACCGGAGCCGGCCGAAGTGCTGGGCCTCGACGCCATGACGGCGGAGACGATCTCGGCCGCGAACCTCAAACAGGCGCTCGACCGCAATGCGGTCGCGGTGGTCGATCTCGACACCAGCCTGCGCTATCGCGACGGCCACATCCCCGGCGCGTGGTGGGCGGTGCGCGCGCGCCTCGCCACGGCGCTGGCGAAACTGCCGGAAGGCAAGCCGATCGTGTTCACCTCCCCCGACGGCGCCATGGCGCGCTTCGCCGCGAGCGAGGCGGCGCGGCTGACGACGGCTCCGGTGAAGGCGCTGGCCGGCGGCACGCGCGCCTGGCGCGACGCGAAGCTGCCGCTGGAGCAGGGCACGCAGCGCCTCGCCGACGAGCCCAACGACGTCTGGTACAAGCCCTACGACCACGGCACCGGCGTCGAGGGCGCGATGCGCGCCTATCTCACCTGGGAAGTCGGCCTCGTGCCGCAAATCGCCCGCGACGGCGACGCCAGATTCAGGGTGCTGGCGGCGCTTTAGCACCCTTCTCCCCAACGGGGAGAAGGAGGGGCCCACGCCGCAGGCGTGGGAGGATGAGGGGGAGATCACGTCGGGCTTCAGCGCCAAGCGCGCTACCGCGCGCCCCCTCACCCTAACCCTCTCCCCGTTGGGGAGAGGGACTTGGCTACAGCTTCACCCGCAGCGTCCCCTCGCGGAGCCGGCTCGCCACCCGCTCGATGATCTGCCGCGACGAGATCGTCGACGTGTACGGCACCAGCTTCATACGGCCGGCAGCCATCAGGCCGGGGAAGGAGCGCTCCAGCTCCTGCTCCGTGATGTCGTTGCCGTGCACGGCGAAATCGGCGCCCATGCGGTCGAGGGCGGCGACGTCGACGCGCGCCGGCGAGTCGGGCAGCACGCGGTCGACATAGCGGCAGGCGCTGACCACCGCGACGCGCTCCTCCAATGTCATGATCGGGCGCGGCTTGTAGGCCGCCGCCGTCGCCTCGCTGGCGACGCCGGCGATGAGCCGGTCACCGAGCGCGCGCGCCGCCCGGAAGAACTCGACATGGCCTGCATGAAACAGATCGCACACGCCCGGCGCAAAGACCCAGACCAGTTTTCTGGCACTCATGCGCAACGGTCTAGCACACCTCAACCCGAATCGCGGATCGGTTCGGCGCGCCGCCGCTCCCGGAAGGCCATTGCGTCGAGTTCCGCGGCCAGCGCGTCGGCCATCGTATCGGTGGTGACGAGCAGCCGCGGCGGCCGCAACCGGGCGACCGGCCCGCCGAGGATGATCGCATTGCGGTCGCGCTCGCCCGACGTGTCGAGAATGCGCGTGGCGAATCCGGCCTCCGCCATTCCCGCCGCCAGTCGGTCGGCGATGCGGTCGAGGTCGTGGGCGACGACGGCATTGAAGAGGATCATGCCCCGCGCCGTCAGCCGACCGCGCGCGAGCCGGAAGAAGCCGGTGGAGCAGAGATGCGCCGGCAGCGCGTTGCGGAAGAAGGAATCGACGACGATCGCATCGAAGGATGCCGTCGTCCGTTCGAGAAAGCGGCGCGCGTCCTCCACATGGCATTCGACGTCCGGCGCCAAGCCGAAATAGGCGCGCGCGAGGTCAAAGGAATCGGGATCGACGTCGACCGTTGTCACCCGCTTGCCAGCGCGCGCCAGCATGGTCGCCAGCGTACCACCCGCGCAGCCCAGCACGAGGACACGGCCGGCATCGGCCTGTCCGATGAGCCCGTAGAGGGCGTGGACATAGCCGGCGAGGCTCACGCCCGAGCGATCCGCATGACTGTGATACCAGTCGCCGCGGACATAGGCGTGCGAGCCGTCCTTGCGGCTGCGACGGATCTCGATCTCGCCGAACTCGCTGATCCGGCGCGCAACGACAATCATCGGTCACTCTATCCCTGGTCGTTGCCGCCGATCATACGCGAGCAGCGAGCGCAATCACACGGGGATCGTGCGCAGGAACTCCGTGCGCTTGCGCGCGCCGGCCATCATGAAAGCGAGGTCGGAGCCGCCGAGCAGGAAGCGGGCGCCCTTCCCGACGTAATGCGCCATCAGCTTTTCGTCGTAGATGCCGCCCATGCCGGCGTGCTTGCCGTGCTTCTGCGCCGCCGCGATCACCGCGTCATAGGCCTTGTCGATGCGCGGATCGCCGAACTGGCCGGGGATGCCGATATCGGCGCAGAGATCGTTGGTGCCGATCAGCAGCACGTCGATGCCCTGCACCGCCGCGATGGCGTCGGCATTGGCGATCGCCTCCTGCGTTTCCAGCATCACGACCACGAGCGTCGCCGCGTCCACGAGCCCCATCGCCTTGTCCAGCGGCAGGGATTCGAAGCCGAGCTGCGGCAGCCCGCCGGGGATCGAGCGGTGGCCCGTCGGCGGGAAGCGGCACTGGTCGGCGATGCGCTTCGCCTGTGCCGCCGTGTCGACATGCGGGACGATGATGCCGAGCGCCCCCGCATCGAGCGCCTTGGTCGCGTGGTAATGCTCGTGGCCTGGTACCCGCACGATCGGCGCGATGCCGACGCCAAGGGCGGCGACGCAGAGCTGCGCGGCGGCGTCGAGATCGATCGCGACATGCTCCATGTCGATGAACAGCCAGTCGAAACCGCACGTCTTCGCGATCATCGCGATGTCGACCGTGCGCGTCTGGCGCAGGTTGAAGCCGATCGCCGGCTGGTTGGCATCGAGGCGCTTGCGGGCGGAGTTGACGATCTCGGGCATGAGTTCCCCTGGTGTGCTGTCTGAGGTGATATTTCCGCGTCATGCCCGGACTTGACCCGGGCATCCATGGTGAGAGTGGCACACTTTCGCCGATGGATGCGCGGATCAAGTCCGCGCATGACGCACCGAACGGGACCTTCACCGCTCGCGATACTCGATCGTCAGGCCGTCCCACCTGATCGCTTGCCGGATCACGCGAGAACCCGCCGGAAAGAGAACTTCGATGCGGGTGGCATGGCCATCCATAACATCATCAGGCCATCGTATTTCGATATCAACGTCATCTCGGACCCTGAAGAACACGCGCTCGTTGCCCGCATCCAAAGTCTCGCCCTTGGCCTGCACGGAAACTGACGTCACGAACGGGGTCGTAGCGCCGCAGTTGGTCACATACACAATTGCGACGGCCGAGCCGGGCGACGGAAACTCCTGCTTCACTGTGTCAGAACAGCCACCAAGCAGGGTGAATGTCGAGGCAAACAGCGCCAGGCCAGCGACAACGACCACCAGCCCGATGCCGACCATCATCACGGCCAGGAGAAGCTGCTGCCCCCATACCGACTTGCGCATGGCCGCTACCGCCCTACGCGAGCTCCAGCCGCGCCTCGCCGAGGTCGTCGATCGTGAAGACGGCGATGTCGCCGGGCGACACCGAGGCGGTGGCGACGAGGCTGCCGGTGATGACCACCATGCCCTTGCGGATCGGCTTGCCGCGCTCGATGGCGAGGTTGGCGAGCCAGGCGAGCGCCTGGAGCGGGCCGTCGGCTCTCCCTTCGGAGACCGGCTTGCCGTTGATCGCCAGGCGGCCCTGCAGCGTGTCGACCTCGAAGCCGTTGCCGAACTTCACCGGCGCGCCGATGACGATGCCGGCGTTCCAGCAATTGTCGGCGATCATGCTCAGCGCCCTGGTCTCGCGGTAGACCGCGTTGCGGTCCTCGATCAGCTCGAAGGCCGGCATCGCCTCCGCCACCAGCGGCCGCACGTTCTCCGGCGTGAACTGCGCGACGCCCGTCATGTCGGCGCCGAGTCGCAGCGCGATCTCGCATTCGATGCGCAGGTTGACGAAGTCGGCGCAGCGCAGCCGCGCCGGGCTCTTGTGGATGGTGTTGGCGAAGATGGCGCCGCCGCAAGGATGGTCGATCCCCATCAGCTCCTGCATCACGCGGGTCGTCGTGGCGATCTTCATCCCGGCGACGACGCCGCGCGAAGGCGCCGCGAGCGCGTGGAAGGCGGTCTGCGCCGCATAGGCCTCCTTCGTGTCGCGCGGTGCCATCTCGTCCGGCAGGTTGCGGTACTTGTCCCGTGCCTGCTGGGCGTTCCACAGGAACTGCGCGGCGGCCTTGGCCTTGTCCACCATCATCCCCGTTATTTGAACTTCATCCCGGCGACGCGGATGATGCCGTCGGGATAGGGCGTGAAGCCGTCGATCTTCGAGGCATGCGCGAAGATCCACGGCTGATGATAGATGACAGTCAACGGCCGGTCGCGCGCGATGATGGCGAGCGCCTTGTCATAGAGCGCCTTGCGCTCGGCCATGTCGTTCTTGGTGCGCGCCTCGTTCACCAGCGCGTCGAATTCCTGGTTGCAGTAGCGCGGATCGTTGGTCGGCGCGTTGCAGGTCAGCAGGAAGTGCAGGTTGCCGTCGGGATCGACGCGGCCGCTCCAGCCATAGAACGTCGCCTCGAAATTGCCCTGGCGCTGCTGCGCCAGCATGCTGATCAGCTCCACCGCCTGCAGCTTGATGTCGATGCCTGCTTCCTTGGCCATCGACTGGATCACCTGCACGGCAAGTTGCCGCTCGTTGTCGCTGGGCGTCAGGATGGTCAGGGTCGGATTGGCGACGCCCGATTCCTTGACCAGCGCCTTCGCATTCTCGACGTCGCGCTTCGGCATCGGGATCGCCTGGTTGTAGAACGGCGTGCCGGGCGGGAAGGCCTGGTTGCCCGGCTGGAAGGCGCCGGCGAACACGACCTGGTTGACTGCGTCGCGGTCGATCGCCAGCTCCAGCGCCTCGCGCAGCTTCGGGTTGGCGCCGAACGGGCCCTTGGCCGCATCGCCGTTGGCGATGTTGTAGAGGATGCCCTGGTAGCCGAGGCCCGTGCCCGGCACGACCTTGAGCCGCGCATCGCCCTTGACCGACGGGATGGTCGTCGCCGCCAGGCGCTCGATCAGGTCGAGCTGGCCGGAGCGCAGGTTGGCGAGCCGCACCGTCGCATCGGGAATGCCGGTGAAGGTGATCGTCTTGAAGTGATAGGCGCCGGCATTCCAGTGCTCGGGGAATTTCTCGAGCACGATGCGGTCCTGGACGATGCGCTGCACCAGCCGGTAGGGGCCGGCGCAGATCGGCTTGTTGCCGAAGCCCTCGCCGCCTGTTTGCACGCCCTTGGGCGAGACCATCATGCCGGCGCGGTCGGTGAACTGCGCCATCAGCGGGGCGAACGGCGCGGACAGGCGCAGCCGCACGGTCAGCTCGTCGACGACGTCCGCGCCCGTCACCAAGCTGATCTCGCTTTTGCGGCGGCTGTCGGGCAGCGTCAGCATCCGCTCGATGTTGAACTTCACCGCCTCGGCGTTGAACGGCTCGCCGTCATGAAACTTCACGTTGGGGCGCAGCTTGAGCTCCAGCGCCTTGCCGTCGGCCGACGTGGTCCAGGACAGGGCGAGCTGCGGCACGATCTTCTGGTCGGGTGTGATGTCAACGAGCTTGTCGCAGATCGACGACAGGACGTGGCGGCCGACGAAGCTGAAATTCTTGGCTGGGTCGAGCGTGTCGGGATCGTCCTGCAGGCCGATGCGCAGGTCCTGCGCCGATGCGCTGCCGATCATCAGCAGCGCCGCCGCGGCGCACGAAGCAAAAACTCGCGTCTTCATCTCAACCGTCTCCCTGTTTCAATGCGCGCCGCCGTTCATCGGCCGAGCGCATAGCCCTGCATGCCGCGCGGGTTGGCGCCCGCTTTCAGAATCGTCCCCGCATCGGTGCGCTCGATCGCGGCGGCGCACAAGCGCCCTTCCGACCAGTCGTCGCCCGTCTCGATGATGTGGCCGCGCGCCTTGAGCTCGTCGCGCACCCCCTGCGCAAAGCGTCCCTCGACCACCACCACGCCCGGGCGCGCCGCGCGCGGCCAGAACGAGCTGGGCATGTGCTCGATATGGAAGGCGGGCGCGTCGATCGCCTGCTGCAGGTTCATGCCGTGATGGACGTGATGCAGGAAGAACTGCACCTGCCACTGGTCCTGCTGGTCGCCGCCCGGCGTGCCGAAGGCGACATACGGCGCGCCATCCTTCAGCGCCATCGACGGCGTCAGGGTCGTGCGTGGCCGCTTGCCGGGGGCAAGGCTCGCCGGCAGGCCTTCCTCCAGCCAGAACATCTGGCCGCGCGTGGTGAGATTGCAGCCGAGTTCGGGGATGACCGGCGAACTCGACAGCCAGCCGCCCGACGGCGTCGCCGAAACCATGTTGCCCCAGCGGTCGACCACGTCGACATGGCACGTGTCGCCGGCGGCGCGGCCATCGCGGCCGATCCGCGGCTCGGCGAGGCGACGCGTCGTCGGCTCGCCGACGCCGGCCATCGTCTGCTCGCCCGCACCGGCGCCGCTCCCCGCGGTCGTCGCGCCAGTCTGGCTCGGCAGGCGCGGCGCGCGTCCGCCCGGCGCGCCGGGCCGCAGCACCAGCGACGCCTCGCGCCCGACCAGCTTGCGGCGCGCATCGTTGTAGCTGTCGCTCAGCAGATCCGCGACGGGAACGTCGACGAAGTTCGGGTCGCCGTACCACGCCTCGCGGTCGGCGAAGGCGAGCTTCGCGCACTCGGTCACGGTGTGCACGAACTCGGCGCCCGTCGGATCCATGGCCGCGAGGTCGAAGCCCTTGAGCAGGGCGAGCTGCTGCAGGAGCACCGGCCCCTGGCACCACGCGCCGCACTTGGCGACGGTCGTGCCGTGATAGCCGTAGGTCAGCGGCCGCTCGTACGTCGCCTCCCAGCGCGCCATGTCATCGCCGCACAGCAGGCCGCCATGCGGGCGCCCCGACGTGTCCATGAGTTCCTGCGTGCGGCAGAAGCGGTCGATCGCGTCGGCGACGAAGCCCTGCGACCACGCCTTGCGCGCGCGCTCGATCTGGCCGTCGCGGTCGCCGCCGCCGGCTTCCTTGACGATGCGCAGATACATGTCGGCGATGCCGCGGTTGCGAAACAGCGCGCCGGTCTCCGGCACTGCGCCGCGCGGCAGATAGACCGCGGCCGAGGTCGGCCAATGCTGCTGGAAATGCGCCTGCACCGTCGCGATCGCCGCCGGAATGCGCCAGACCAGCGGATAGCCATCGCGGGCATAGTGGATCGCCGGCGACAGCACGTCGGCCACCGACAGCGTGCCGTAGTCGCGCAGCAGCAGCATCCACGCATCGAATGCGCCGGGCACGCAGGCGGCGAGCAGGCCCGTCCCGGGCACCTCGTCGAGGCCCAGCGCCTTGAACCGCGCGATCGTCGCGGCGGCGGGCGCCGTGCCCTGGCCACAGATCGCATCGATGCGGCGGTGGCGCGCGCTCCACGCCAGGATCGGCACCTCGCCCAGCGGGCCGTTGAGGTGCGGTTCGACCACCTGCAGGACGAAGCCGGCCGCGACGGCGGCGTCGAACGCGTTGCCGCCGCGCTCCAGCATCGCCATCGCCGAGGCGGAGGCGAGCCAGTGCGTCGAGGCGACCGCCCCGAACGTGCCGCGGATTTCCGGACGCGTCGTGAACATGAGCCGGAGACGGTGCCAATCCCCGCGCCCCTTGTCCACAGCGCAAACTTCAGGGCCAGTATGCGGCCCCCCTAGCCTCCCGACCGGAGCAGCGAACGGACCCGTCGTTGCAGTTCCGGAACGACCTCGCCCTCGAACCAGGGCTGGCGCCGGAGCCAGGCGGTGTTGCGCCAGGACGGGTGCGGCAGCGGCAGGAACTCCGGAAGATAGTCGCGCCACGCTGCGATCGTTTCGGTCATCGATGCCTTGCGCCGCGGGCCGAGATAGTAGGCCTGGGCATAGGAGCCGACGAGCAGCGTGAGCTCCACCTGCGTCAGCAGCGGGCGGATGCGCGGATGCCAGGTCGGCGCGCACACCTTCATCGGCGGGCGGTCGCCGCCCTTCGCATCGACGCCCGGATAGCACAGGCCGACCGGCATGATGCCGAGATGCGGGTGGTTGTAGAACGTATCGCGGTCGATGCCGAGCCACTGACGCAGGCGGTCGCCCGAGCGGTCGTTGAACGGCAGGCCGGTCTCGTGCACGCGCGTTCCCGGCGCCTGGCTGACGAGCAGCAGCCGCGCCGTGGGCCGCACCAGCAGCACGGGCCGCGGCCCGAGCGGCAGCTCCTTCGCGCAGATGCGGCAGGCACGCGCGGCGGCAACGGCTTCGTCGAACGCGGATGCGGCCGCTTCAAGCCGGACCGATGCAGGAGCGGGTTCAAACCCGCCCCTACGCTGCTGGGTGCCGGTGGCCTTACGCACTCTTCAACAGCCGCTCGACATAGGCGGGCACGATCTCGCCGGCGCGGCCATAGATCTTCTCGTCGAAATGCGACTGCCCCTCGGACGGCTCAAGGTTGAGCTCCACCGTGTGCGCGCCGGCGGCGCTCGCCTCGGCGACGAAACCGGCGGCGGGATAGACGTTGCCGGACGTGCCGATCGACATGAACAGCCCGCAACCCGCCAGCGCCGCATAGACCTCGTCGAGATGGAACGGCATCTCGCCGAACCAGACGACGTGCGGCCGCATCCCGCCCGCACGGCCGCAGGCCGCACAAGCGAGCGCGGTATCGATGTCGTCGCGCCACGCGCGCACGTCGCCGCACGAGGCGCAGCGCGCCTTGAGCATCTCGCCATGGATGTGCCGCAGGTTCTTGGAGCCGGCGCTCTCGTGCAGGTGATCGATGTTCTGCGTCACCAGCAGCACGGGCCCTTTCCATTCCTGCTCGAGCCGCGCCAGCGCCAGATGCGCCGGGTTCGGCGCGACGCCGTTGGCGAGCAGGCTGCGGCGCCGCGCGTTGTAGAACTCGTGCACGCGCGCAGGGTTGCGTGCGAACGCCTCGGGTGTCGCAACGTCCTCGATGCGCACCGTCGCCCAGATGCCGTCCGCGTCGCGGAACGTATGCAGCCCCGACTCCTTGGAGATGCCGGCGCCCGTGAGGATGACGATCGGCGGCGCCATCACGCCCGCCCTCCGGACAGAGCCTGCAGGATGTAGATCTCGTCGTCGGCGCCGATCGCGTCCGACAGCCGCGCGCGATCGGCAACAGGCTGGCCGTTGACGAACACGTTCACGTGCTTGCGCAGCACGCCCTGCTCGTCGACCACGTAGCCGCACAGCCGCGGCTCCTGCGCGAACACGGCCTCGAGTGCCGCGTGCACCGTGACGCCGTCGACCTCGACGGCGGAGAGCTTCATGTAGCGCCGCAGATGTCCGGTGAACTCGACCTTGGGCACGTGACCGCAATCCGCTATGGAAAAGGTAGGAAAGAATAGTCGCGGGCGGCCGAATGCTCAAAGTCCTGTTCGTATGCACCGGAAACATCTGCCGCTCGCCGACCGCGGAAGGCGTGCTGCGCGCGCTGGTCGAACGGGCCGGCCTCGGCGACCGCATCACCGTCGATTCCTGCGGCACACATGACTACCACGTCGGCGATCCGCCCGATCCGCGCTCGTGCGCGCACGCCAGGAAGCGCGGCTATGACATCACGGACCTGCGCGCGCGCATGCTCGACCGCGACGACTTCGAGAAATTCGACCTGCTGCTGGCGCTCGACCGCGGCCACGAGCGCATCCTGCGGCGCCAGGCACCGCCGGCGGGCAAGGACAAGGTGAAGCTGTTCATGTCCTACCTGCCGGAGCTGCGCCTGACCGACGTTCCCGATCCCTACTACGCCGGCCCCGAGGCGTTCGATCACGCGCTCGACCTGATCGAGCGCGGCTGCGTCCGTCTTCTGGAAGACCTGAAGCCGCGACTGGCGTGAGCCTCGACGCAGCCGCACGCGCGGCGATCGAGCAGGCGCTCGGGGCGCGCATCGTGCGCACGGCGCCGCTCGGCGGCGGCTGCATCGCCGCCGTCGCGCGCGTCGCCCTGTCCGACGGCCGGACGGTGGTGACGAAACAGGGCGACGGCCTGACGCTGGAAGCCTGGATGCTGCGCTGGATGCGGCAGAACACGGCTGCGCCGGTGCCGGCCGTGCAGTTCGAGGCGGGCGGCCTGCTCGTGCTCGAATGTCTCGACGGCGACAGCGGCGGGCTGACGGACGCGGCGGAGCGCGATCTGGGCGCGATCGTCGCGGCGCTGCACGGCATCGGCGCCCCGCATTTCGGTTTCGAGCGCGACACGGTGATCGGTGGCCTGAAGCAGCCGAACCCGCGCGTGCCCGTCTGGCGAGATTTCTTTCGCGACCACCGCCTGCTGCACATGGCGCGCGAGGGACTGGCGGCCGGCCGCCTGTCGGCGCGCGCGATGGCGCGGATCGAGGCGCTCGCCGCGCGTCTGGATCGCTGGATCGATGCTTCAGTCCCACCGTCGCTCGTCCATGGCGACCTGTGGGGCGGCAACATCCTGAGCGACGGCACGCGCATCACCGGGCTGATCGATCCGGCGATCCACTACGCCGATGCGGAGATCGAACTCGCCTTCATGACCCTGTTCGACAGCGTCGACGATGCGTTCTTCCGCAGCTATGCGGAGCGACGCGTCATCCGTCCGGGATTCTTCGAGGCGCGCCGCGACCTCTACAATCTCTATCCGCTGCTCGTGCATGTCCGCCTGTTCGGCGGCGCCTATGTCGCACAGGTGGAGCGGACGCTGGACCGGTTCGGTGTGTGAGGAGCGATCCGCATCACACCAGCGTCACCCGCGGACTTGATCCGCGGGTCCATTGGACAGGCGGCGCGATGGATGCCCGGGTCAAGCCCGGGCATGACGCCATCTTCGCGTGACGGCGCCTATGCCGCCGCGAGGATCAGCGGGTACTCAGCCTCTTCCTGATAGATCGCGCCTTCGCGCGACAGGAAGCTGGAGAACAGGCTGAAGCTTTCCACGGGGATCGGGCCCGCGCGGAACATGTTGTTGTGCGCGAGGAAGGCCGAGGCGCGCGACACCGGCGTGTCCTTGAGCCGCGCGAGCGTGATGTGCGGCGTGAAGCGCCGCTCCTCGGGCTCGAGCCCCATGCGCACCAGCGCCGATTCGATGCGCGCCTGCAGCGCGGACAGTTCAGGATTCTTTTCCACGCGCGCCCACAGCACGCGTACCTCGTTACCGGTTTCGAAGTGACCGACGCCGGCAATCGAGAGGTCGAAGCGCCGCGTGCGGATGCCCTGCAGCGTGTGGTGGATGTCCTCGGCCATGCCCTCGTCCACCTCGCCGATGAAGCGAAGGGTCAGGTGCATGCTTTCAGGGGCGACCCAGCGCGCGCCGGGCACGCCGCCGCACAGTCCCGAGAGCCGCGCGCGGATGTCCTCGGGAAGGCCGATGCCGACGAACAGGCGGATCACGTGCGCCTCCTGTAGCGGAAGAGGCTTGGCAGGGCGCGCGACTCCGTTCGGCCAAGCTCACGATTCGGGATAGCTGATTCGCGCCAAGCGTTCAACCCGTATCGCACGAGTGCGGTGAAATTTGGGTAAAGGGTTAACGCGGACTCACGGCGCGGGGTTCGGGCTGTCCGCCTGGATCGCCTCGATCGCATCGAGCACCTCCGGCGGCAGTGCGAGCGCGGCCGCGGCCACGTTGCGCTCGAGCTGCTCCAGTGATGTGGCGCCAATGATCGTCGACAGCACGAACGACCGCGACATGACGAAGGCCAGCGCCATCTGCGCGGGGTCGAGGCCGTGGCGGCGCGCGAGGTTCACATACGCCTCTGTCGCCGCGACGCTGCGCGCGCCCGTGTAGCGCTTGTAGCGGTCGCGGAACAGCGTGATGCGCGCACCGGGCGGCCATGCGCCGCCGAGATACTTGCCCGACAGCACGCCCATGCCGAGCGGCGAGTAAGGCAGCAGCTTCACGTTCGCGCGGAGCGCCACCTCGGCGAGCGACTCCTCGAAGCGCCGGTTGAGCAGGCTGTAGACGTTCTGGATCGACTGGATGCGCGGCGCGCCGGATTTCTCCGCGTGGCGCAGATGGCGCATCACGCCGTAGGCGGTTTCGTTCGAAACGCCGACATGGCGCACCTTGCCCGCCTTCACCAGCTCGCCCAGCACGTCGAGCGTCTCCTCGATCGGCGTGCCGTCCTTCGCCGCATCGGGCAGCGGCGCCGGGCGTCCGAAGATCGCGACGCCGCGGTCGGGCGAGTGGGTCTGGTACAGGTCGACATAGTCGGTGCGCAGCCGCTTGAGCGAGCCGTCGATCGCCTCGGTGATCTGCCTGCGGTTCAGGAGCGCGCCGTTGCGCACATGCGGCAGCGTGTTGTTGGCACCGGCGACCTTGGTCGCGATGATCACCTTCCCGCGCACCCCCGGCCGGCTGGCGAGCCAGCTCCCGATGATCGCCTCGGTGCGGCCGAACGTCTCCGCGCGCGGCGGCACGGGATAGATCTCCGCCACATCGATGAAGTTGACGCCGAGTTCGAGCGCGCGATCGAGCTGCGCGTGCCCCTCGGCCTCGGTGTTCTGCTGGCCCCAGGTCATCGTGCCGAGGCAGACCGTGCTGACGTCGATGTCGGACGTGCCGAGACGGCGATACTCCATGTCGGAAACCTGAAATCTGTTTGGATAGGGAAATGTCAGACGAACAGCGCGAGCACGCCGGTATAGCCGTAAAGCCGGTCGTTGGAAATCTCGCCGTTGCAGAACATGCCCGCGAGCGGAAAGTCGCCCAGCTCGCGCCGCACGATCGCGACCTCCGCGGAATCCGGGCCGAACAGGTTCGGGCCGCGCGCGAGGCACGAGAAGTACAGGCCGGCGCGCGGCGGTGCCGACAGGCGCCGCTTCAGCGCCGTCAGCATGCGCACGAGATCGCGCTCGGCCGCATCGCGGTCGCGGCGCACGAAAATGAGCGATGCGCCGACCGTCACCTCGTCGCCGATCGCGATCCAGCCGCGCTGCGGATCGATGCCGATCAGATTGCGCACGACATAGTCGCCCGTATCAGAGCCGGCGACGGGAAAGGCGACATGGATGTAGCCGCCGACCTTCTCGAGCTGGCGCGCGAGCACCTCGCCGATGTCCTCCTTGAACACCTCCAGCGCCGGCCGGCCGTCGAGTTCGAAGATCACGTTCTGCTGTCCGGCGGTGACGGCGCGCGCGGGTCCGATCGGCGAGCAGCCCTGGCTCAGTCCGGCGACGACGCCGACATCGGGTGCCAGGATCACGCCCGACACGCCGCCATGCACGACGCGGCCGGCGACCTGGTCGAGCGCGCCGCGCGAGGATGCCAGCCCGCCGACCAGGAAGGTCGAGAGGTCGCGGGCGAGCCCCTCCACCTTCTCGACGAGCTGGGGCGCGCGCGGGTCGGCGTGGACGACGGCGAGCACCGGCGCCATGCGCCGCGCCCATGCCTGCCCTGCATCGGCCGTGTCGGTGGTGATCAGGCAATGCGCGCCGGCCGGCAGCGATGCCACCAGCATCGCGATCGCCGGGCGGTCGAAGCATTCGCGGTCGCCGCCGATGATGCCGATGCCGACGCTGCCGACCCAGTCCGACACCGACGTGGTGCGCTTGAGAAAGGCAATGATGGACGACAGATCGCCGGCCAGCGCATCGGTCACGTAGATGAAGCCGAGACTGGCGCTCTGGGCGATGTCGCCGAGCTGCTCGACGCAATCGAAAGTGAGCCGTCCCCAGTCCGGATTGGCCGGATCGCCCTGGGCGCAGGCCATCGCAAATCGCGGCGCAGCCGTCCCGGCCGATGGTGGATCCGATGGTCGCATGGGCACCCCAGGTCAGGGTTTTACCCGAGCTGGGCAGGGTAAACCCTTGTGCCAGTAAACGTCTTGGCAACCGGCCGGTCAAAGACTATAAACGTAAACGCCGAAGGTGCGCAGACCTCTTGGAATGCGGACCGAGCATGTAGCGGTCAGCGTCAGTAGAACCGAATAAGGTCCGACGCGAGCGTGTCATCTTATTCGGCCGGTAATCGCCAGCTCTACCGGATCGTCTGCTGGCAGTCCGGCGTTAGGATTCCTGCCGTGCAGTGAATCCAAGATGCTATCGGGTTGGATGGTCGGTGCTTTCGTGAAAATTCGGTATGGCCTTTGCGCCGGTGCCCTGCGGGTATCCGGCGTTTGGTCGTCTGTCGGTTCGCGGCGCGTCTGGGCTGTCGTACTCGACGGACAGTGAGTGTGTGTAGCCGCTCCCCCCGGGCGGCCGTTTGGAAAGGAAGTTAGATCGTGAAGAGACTCTATGTTGGCAATCTGCCGTTCTCGTACACGTCCGCGAATCTGCAGGACCTGTTCGGAGCGCACGGCACCGTCACCTCGGCACAGGTGGTGATGGACCGTGTGACGAACCGCTCCCGCGGTTTCGGCTTTGTTGAATTCGCCACCGCCGAAGGTGCGGACAAGGCGATCAACGAGCTCAACGGCAAGTCCATCGAGGGCCGTGCCCTCACCGTCAACGAGGCGCGCGAGCGCACCGCGGGCGGCGGCGGTGGTGGCGGCGGTGGCGGCGGCTTCGGCCGCGGTCCGCGCGGCCCGGGCGGCGGCGGTGGCGGCGGTGGTCGGTTCGACCGCGGCCCGCGCTACTAAGCCGGATCGCCAAAAAGTCAACGGCGGCGCTTTCGAGCGCCGCCGTTTTCATTTCCAGGATTTGTCACGGCCGCTCAGCCGGCGCCGAGCAACTGCTTCACATAGGGCAGGATGTTGCGGACGATGACGTCGACGCCCGCCGCATTGGGATGGATCCCGTCGCCCTGGTTCAGGGCTGAATCGGCGGCGACCCCTTCGAGGAAGAAGGGATAGAGCGGGACGTCGTGCTTCTGCGCGAGGCGCGCGAACACACCGTCGAACTCCTCGGCATAGTCGCGGCCAAGATTGCGCGGCGCGCGCATGCCCGCCAGCAGGACGCGCACGTTGCGCGCCTTCAGCTTGCCGATGATCGTATCGAGATTGGCCTCCATCGCCTTGGGCGAAAGTCCGCGCAGGCCATCATTGGCGCCCAGTTCGACGATCGCGAAGGCGGGAGGCTGGTTGCCGATGGCCCAATCGAGCCGCGCGAGGCCGCCGGCGCTCGTATCGCCCGACACGCCGGCATCGACCACAGTGGCGGCGATGCCCTCCGCGGTCAGCGCCGCCTCCAGCCGCGCCGGGAATGCCTGGTTCTTGGGCAGGCCGTAGCCGGCCGTCAGGCTGTCGCCCAGGACGAGCAGGCGCGGACGATCCTGCGCGCGCACCGGTGCCGCCAGCAGCGCCATCACGGCCAAGCCGTTGACAATCGCCGCGCGGCGGCCATATCCCGAAGGGGACGATGCCTGATCGCTGACAGCCCTTCGGTCGCGCGCCGTCGCGCCGGACCAACACCGAGTTAAACGACGCGCGAGCCGACGCATGACCTCTTCAAACCTTCCCATTGTCGAACTCGCCGACATCCACCTGACACTGGCGAGCGCCGCCGGCCAGGTCAATATCCTGCGCGGCGTCAACCTGAGCGTCGAGCGTGGCGAAACCGTGGCGGTCGTCGGCCCGTCCGGCTCCGGCAAGTCGACGATGATGATGATCGTCGCCGGGCTCGAGCGCCCGACGACGGGCCGCGTCCATGTCGCCGGCAGCGACCTCGGCGCCCTCGATGAAGACGGGCTGGCGCTGTTCCGGCGCCGCAATGTCGGCATCGTCTTCCAGGCCTTCCACCTGATCGCGACGATGACCGCGCTGGAGAACGTGGCCGTGCCGCTGGAGTTCGCCGGTGTCGCCGACGCCTTCGACCGCGCGCGCGAAGGCCTGAAGGCCGTCGGGCTCGGCGAGCGCGTGACGCATTATCCGGGCCAGCTTTCCGGCGGCGAGCAGCAACGCGTGGCGCTGGCGCGCGCCTTCGCGGCGGAGCCCACCCTGCTGCTGGCGGACGAGCCGACCGGCAATCTCGATGCCGCGACGGGTGGCGCCATCGTCGACCTGATGTTCGAGCTGCGCCGCAAGCGCGACGCGACCCTGCTGATGATCACGCACGACCGAGAGCTGGCGGCGCGCTGCGACCGTACGCTGCGCATGCATGACGGCCGCATATCGGCCGACGCGCCGGCGCTGCGCGCATCGGGCACGCAGCGCGCGCGATGAGCGAGCTCGCCCTCGCCTTCCGCCTCGCGCGGCGCGAACTGCGCGGCGGGCTCAAGGGTTTCCGCGTCTTCCTCGCCTGCCTCGTGCTCGGCGTCGCGGCCATCGCCGGCGTCGGCTCGTTCGCCGCCAGCATTACGCGCGCCCTGCAGCAGGATGCACGCGTGCTGCTCGGCGGCGATGTCGAGTTGTCCTTCACGCACCGCGCGGCGACGCCGGCGCAGCTCGACTACATTTCGCGCGGCGGGCGCGTTTCGACGATCGCGGAGATGCGCGCGATGGCGCGCACCGACACGGCGCGATCGCTGGTGGAGCTCAAGGCGGTCGACGATGTCTACCCGCTGTTCGGCGACGTCCGGCTGGCCGGCGGCGTCAGCCCGCGCGACGCGCTCGCCGAGCGCGACGGCGTCTGGGGTGCGGCACTGGAGCCGGCGACGCTGACGCGGCTGGGCCTGGCCGTCGGCGATTCCTTCTTCGTCGGCGACAGCCGCTTCGTCGTGCGCGGCGTGGTGGAGCGCGAACCCGACCGCACCGCCAACGTGTTCACGCTGGGCCCGCGCGTGATGATAGCGCTGCCGGCATTGTCCGGCACCGGCCTGCTGCAGCCGGGAAGTCTCGTGCGCTACGAGTACCGCATCGCCCTCCACCAGCCGGAAGCGGCGGATAGCTGGATCGCGGCGCTGAAGACGCAGTTCCCCGATGCCGGCTGGCGCATTCGCGGCCTTGGCGAGGCGACACCCGGCGTGCAGCGCTGGATCGACCGCATTGCCATGTTCCTGACCCTGGTCGGGCTGTCGGCGCTGCTGGTCGGCGGCGTCGGCGTCGCCAACGCCGTGCGGGCCTATCTCGAAGGCAAGACGCAGACCATCGCGGTGCTGAAATGCCTTGGCGCGCCGGGCCGACTGGTGATGGCGGTCTATCTGCTGCAGGTGCTGGCGCTCGCGCTGCTCGCGGTGGTGATCGGACTGGCGATCGGCGCGCTGACTCCGGCGGTCATCGGTCCGCTGGTCGCCGACAAGCTGCCGGTCGCCGCGCGCGTCGGCATCTATCCGGCGCCGCTGCTGATCGCGGCGGGCTTCGGCATCCTGACGACGCTTGCCTTCACCCTGTGGCCGGTCGCGCGTGCCCGCGAGGTTCCGGCGGCAGCGCTGTTTCGCGACCTCGTCGCACCCGCCCGGCGGTGGCCGCGGCCGCTGGCGATCACCGCGACCATCGCGGCAGTCGTGGCGCTGGCGGCCCTCGCCATCGTCACCTCGATCGACAAGCGGCTGGCCGCCGGATTCGTCGTCGGCGCGCTGGCCACGTTCGGCCTGTTCTATGCGGCGGGCTTCGGCGTCGCCTGGCTGGCGCGGCGCGCAAGCCATGTCCGCCGCCCCGGCCTGCGCCTGGCGCTCGCCAACATGCACCGGCCCGGCAGCCCGATGCCGAGCGTCATGCTTTCGCTCGGCTTGGGCCTGACCGTCATGGTGCTGATCGCCGAGGCACAGGGCAATTTCGTCCGCGCGCTGCGCGACCAGATCCCGGCGGTGGCGCCGTCGTTCTTCTTCATCGACATCCAGCCCGACCAGATCGGCCCGTTCAACGAACTGGTGCGCGGCGCGAAGGGCGTGGAGAGCGTCGACCAGGTGCCGGCCCTGCGCGGCCGCATCGTGCGGCTGGCCGGCGTGCCGGTCGACCAGGTGCCGATCGCGCCCGAGGCGCAGTGGGCGATCGGCAGCGACCGCGGCCTGACCTATTCGCCCGTACCGCCGCCGGGCTCGCGCATCGTCGCCGGTTCGTGGTGGCCCGCCGACTACAGCGGGCCGCCGCTCGTGTCGTTCGACGCGCAGATCGCGCGCGGCATGGGGCTCGGCGTCGGCGACACCATCACCATCAACATTCTCGGCCGCGAGGTGGAGGCGACGATCGCCAATCTGCGCGCGATCGACTGGACGAGCCTCGGCATTAATTTCACACTGATCTTCGCGCCCGGCACGCTGGAGGGCGCACCGCACACCTTCATCGCCACCGCCCGCGTCGCCCCCGATGCGGAGGACGCGATCGAGCGCGCGGTCAGCGAGCGCTTCGCCAATGTCTCCGCCATCCGCGTCAAGTCGGCGCTGGCGACTGTGGAGACCACGCTCACGTCCATCGCCTCGGCGGCGCGCGGCACGGCGGCCATCGCCCTGCTCGCCGGCGGGCTGGTTCTGGCCGGCGCGCTGGCCGCCAGCCATCGCCGCCGCATCTATGACGCGGTCGTGCTGAAGGTGCTGGGCGCCACGCGGCGCGAGGTGCTATCGAGCTTCCTGATCGAATTCGGGCTGCTCGGGCTCGCCGCCTCCGTCGCCGCTGTGCTGATCGGCACCTTCTGCGCCTGGATCATGCTGAGCACCTATATGCGGGTCGATTTCGAGCCGATGGCGGGACCGGCGCTGGCGACGGTCGCCGGCGCCGTCCTGGCGGTCCTTCTGCTGGGGCTGGCCGGGACCTGGCGGGCGCTGGGCCAGAAGGCCGCGCCGATGCTTCGTCACAGTTGAGACAGGATGCAGGACCGGTTAACGCCCCAAAAATACGTCGAATTTTCAATGACTTTCGGGGCACCTCTGCGGGGACTACCTATTGAAGTAGGGGGTGGCGGTCCCATATTATGTCGCGTGGAAATCCCACCTAGGGGAGCTGGAAACGACAATGGCTGAAATCGAACGGAATTATTACGGCCGTACCGCCGCCACGGACGTCGCGCTCGACGCCGGGCTTCGGCGGTACATGCTGCGCGTCTACAACTACATGGGCTCGGGCCTGGCGCTGACGGGCATCGTCGCCTATGCCGTGGCCAACACGCCGTCGCTGGTCCAGGCGATCTTCGGCACACCGCTGCAGTGGGTGGTGATGCTGGCGCCGCTGGCCTTCGTGATGGTGCTGAGCTTCGGCATCAACAAGCTGTCCTACGGCGCGGCGCAGGCCGTGTTCTGGGCCTTCTCGGTGGCGATGGGCGCATCGCTCGCGTCGATCTTCCTGGTTTTCACCGGGGCGAGCATCGCGCGGGTGTTCTTCATCACCGCCGGCACGTTCGCCGCGATGAGCCTGTACGGCTACACGACCAAGGCCGACCTGTCGAAGTTCGGGTCGTTCCTGATGATGGGCCTGATCGGCATCATCATCGCGAGCCTCGTGAACATCTTCGTCGGCAGCACGGCGCTGCAGTTCGCGATCTCCGTGATCGGCGTGCTGGTGTTCGTCGGCCTCACGGCCTACGACACGCAGCGGATCAAGGAAATCTACATGGAGTCGGATGACGCCCAGACGATGGGCAAGAAGACGCTGATGGGCGCCCTCTCGCTCTACCTGGACTTCATCAACCTCTTCATGATGCTGATGCAGCTCTTCGGTCAGCGTCGCGAGTAGCAAGTAGCGAAACGACGGAACCTCCACCGACCCCGGAGACGCAAGTCTCCGGGGTTTTTGTTTGCGCGCGCGGCGCTATGCTGTCCGCACCATGCGCATCCCCGCCTTGTCCCTCGCCGCGCTGGCGGCACTCGCCAGCGCCGCCATTGCCCAGCCCCGCCTGAGCCTTCCGGTCGACTGCACGCCCGGCGAGACGTGCTGGATCGCGAACTATGTCGACAACGATCCCGGAGCGGACGCACGCGACTACCGCTGCGGCGCGCTGACCTATGACGGCCATAGCGGCACCGACTTCGCCATGCGCGACGAAGCGACGGTCATGGCGGTCGTCGCCGCGGCGCCGGGAACCGTGACCGCGGCGCGCGACGCCATGCCCGACACCGGTCTGGGCAACGGGCGTGACGCCGTCGCCGGGCGCGAATGCGGCAACGGTGTCGTCATCGCGCATGGCGACGGCTGGGAGACGCAGTACTGCCATATGCGGCGCGGCAGCGTCGCCGTGCAGCCCGGCGAGCGGGTCGAGCGCGGCACCAAGCTCGGCCTCATCGGCCTGTCCGGTGCCACCGAATTCCCCCACCTGCACCTTTCGCTGCGCCAGGCCGGCAAAACAGTCGACCCGTTCCTGGGCGAGGCGCCGCCGGAAGCCTGCGGGGCCGGCGCGCGCAGCTTGTGGGACGAGACGGCGGCGGCGGCCCTCGCCTACCGCCCGATCGCGATCTACAACGCCGGCTTCAGCGGCGGACGGCCTGACTCCGCGCGCATCCGGCGCGGCGAGCCAGACCCCGCCGTGACGCGGCAGGCCGGCGCCCTGGTGCTGTGGGCCGACATCTTCGGCATCAACGCCGGCGACCGCATCAGCCTGCGCATCGTCGGCCCCGACGGGACCGTCGTGATCGAGAACGCCGTCACGGCCGATCGCCGTCAGGCCCGCCGCTTCCAGTTCGCCGGCGAACGCGCACCGCCGGGCGCATGGCCGGCGGGCCGCTACACGGGCGAGATCACCGTCGCGCGCGGCAACGACCTGTCGGTCCGGCGCGCGGCGACGATCGAACTGCGCTGACGCGCCTCGTTGCCGTTCGGAAAGCGACGAACGCACCAGCGCCTTGACCGGCACGGCCGCCGGCGCCTGATATGAAGCGCATTCAGGAGGACGCAATGATCGAACTTTACTGGGCCAGCGGCAGCCCGTTCGTGTGGCGCGTGATGCTGGCGCTCGAGCTCAAGAAGATCCCTTACCAGTCGCGGCTGATCGAGTTCTCCAAGGAGCAGCACAGATCGCCGGAGTTCCTCGCCATCAACCCGCGCGGCCGGGTGCCGGCGATCCGGGACGGGAATTTCACGCTGTCGGAATCGCTGGCGATCCTCGCCTATCTCGACCGCAAGGTGCCGGAGCCGCCGCTGTTCGGCCGCAGCGCCGGGGAGACCGCCCTCATCTGGAAATCGATCTCCGAGACGATCAGCGATCTCGATCCGCCGGGAATCCGCATCGTCGGCCCGCTGTTCTTCAACAAAGCGGCGGAGAAGGCCGACGACATCCGCGCGGCGGCGAAGCCGATGCATGACGAGCTGGCCCGGCTGGAAGCGACGCTGGCGAAGCAGCGCTGGTGCGCGGGCGACGACATCAGCGCCGCCGACCTGGTCGCGCTGCCGTCGATCGAGAGCATCCTGCGTGCCGCGGGCAAGGACGCCGCCAGGGCATTCGACCTCGGCATGCTGCCGCTCGAGAAGGCCTATCCGGCCATCGCGGCGTGGCGCGAGCGGTTCAAGGCGCTGCCGGCCTACGACCGCTCCTACCCGCCGCACTGGCGCGCGGCGCCGCAGGCCGCGGCGTCGTAGGGCGTGCGGGAGAAAGTGTATCGCTCAAAAAAGAATGCGTCTCCCGCGGACTTGATCCGCGGGTCCATCGCGCCGCTTGCGCCATGGATCGCCGGGTCAAGCCCGGCGATGACGCATAGGGGGTGGAGTGCGCACGCGCCTGTAAACGCGCCTTGCGCGACCGTGCCTAGAACACCACGACCTGGCGGACCGCCTTGCCTTCGGCGAGGCGGTCGAAGCCCGCGTTGATGTCCTCGAGCTTGAGGCGGTCGCTGAGCAGCCGGTCGACCGGCAGCTTGCCGGCGCGATAGAGGGCGATATAGCGCGGCAGGTCGCGCAATGGCACGCAGGAGCCGATGTAGCTGCCCTTGAGCGTGCGCTCCTCGGCGACGAGGTTGACCGGCGAGATCGCCATGGTGTGCGCGTGGTTGGGCAGCCCGGCGGTGACGGTCTGGCCGCCGCGGCGCGTGATGCGGTACGCGGTCTCCAGCGCCTTGACCGAACCGGCCATCTCCACCGCGACGTCGACGCCGCCTTTCGTCGCCTCCTTCACCGCGTCGACGACATGAGGATCGGCGCCGTTGAAGGCATGGGTGGCGCCGAGCTGGCGCGCGAGACCGAGCTTCTGCTCGTTGATGTCGATCGCGACGACAGTGCGCGCCCCGGCGACCAGCGCGCCCAGCAGCGACGTCAGCCCGACGCCGCCGAGGCCGACCACCGCGACGCTCTGCCCCGGCCGCACCGCGGCGGTGTTGAGCACGGCGCCGACGCCGGTGAGCACGGCGCAGCCGAACATCGCCGCCTCGTCGAGCGGCACCTCCGGGTCAATCTTCACGAGCGAGTGGCGCGACACGGTCGCGTACTGCGCGAAGCATGACACGCCCATATGGTGGTTGAGCGCCTCGCCGTTACGGCGAAGCCGTTTCCCGCCGGCGAGCAGTTCGCCCTTGCCGTTGGCGACGGCGCCCGGCTCGCACAGCGCGGGGCGCCCCTCGGAGCACGGCAGGCAGTGGCCGCAGCTCGGCACGAACACCATGCCGACATGATCGCCCTTCTTCAGATCGTCGACGCCGGGTCCGAGCTCCTCGACGATTCCGGCCGCTTCGTGGCCCAGCACCATCGGCATGACGCGCGGCCGGTCGCCATTGATGACCGAGAGGTCGGAATGGCACAGGCCGGCGGCCGCCACCTTGACCAGCACCTCGCCCGGCCCCGGCGGATCGAGCTCGACCTCCTCGATCGACAGGGGCTTCGATGTCGCATACGGCGCGGGCGCGCCCATCGCGCGCAGGATGGCGGCTTTGATCTTCATCGGCGTTGCTCCCGATTGCGTTGCCGGCAGTTTAGCGCGGCGACGCCCGCTGCGGCCAGATGGCGCGGCCCTGCCCTACCAGCCGATCGATTTCGGCAGCCAGGTCGCAAGTCCGGGGAAGAGAAAGACCAGCACCAGTGCCAGGACCTGCATGCCGACGAACGGGCTGATGCCCGCGTAGATGTCGCGGGTCTTGACCTCCGGCGGCGCCACCCCGCGCAGGAAGAACAGGGCCCAGCCGAAGGGCGGCGTCAGGAACGAGGTCTGCAGGTTGACGCAAATCATCGTCGCCAGCCAGACGAGGTTGACCTGTTCGGCGATGAACACCGGCAGGAACAGCGGCACCACGATGTAGCTGATCTCGATCCATTCGATGAAGAAGCCGAGGATGAAGATCAGGACCATCACGAACCAGATATCCGCGGTGACGCCGCCCGGCAGGAACTTGAAGAAGTCGTGAATGAGCTGCTCGCCCTGCAGGCCGCGGAAGGCGAGCGCGAAGACCTGCGCGCAGATGAGGATGAACATCATCATCGCGGTGATCTTGGTGGTCGTCTGGACCGTATCCTTCAGCACCTGCCATGAAAAGCGCCGGCCGATCGCGGTAACGACGATGGCGCCGAGCGCCCCCATCGAGGCCGCCTCGGTCGGGGCAGCGACGCCGCCGATGATCGAGCCGAGCACCGCGCCGACCAGGCCGAGCGGTGGCAGCACGACGCGCAGCAGCTTGCCGCCGAGCTGGGTGCGCGAGACGAGCGCGCGTTCTTCCGCCGGCACGGGGGGCACCATTCTTGGCGCCACCACGCCGAGGCCAAGGATATAGATGCAGTAGATCACGGCGAGGAGAAGACCGGGAAACACCGCCGCCGCGAACAGCGTGCCGACGGATTCGCCCATGATGTCCGCGAGCAGGATCAGGATCAGGCTCGGCGGGATGATCTGGCCGAGCGTGCCGGAGGCGCAGATCGTGCCGCAGGCAAGACCCTTGTCGTAGCCGCGCCGGATCAGGGTCGGTAGCGTCAGCAGGCCGAGCGTCACGACCGTCGCGCCGACGATGCCGGTCGTGGCGCCCATCAGCACGCCGACCAGGATGATGCCGATGCCGAGCCCGCCGCGCAGCTTGCCCGCGAGCAGGCCCACGACCTCCATCAACTCCTCCGCCATCCGCGATTTCTCGAGCATGACGCCCATGAACACGAACAGCGGAATGGCGATCAGCGTGTAGTTGGTGACGGCGCCGAAGATGCGGTTCGGCAGCAGGTTGAACAGCAGCGGCCCGAAGCCCAGCCAGCCGAAGATGAAGCCCGAAACCGCGAGGGTCAGCGCGACGGGAATGCCCGCCATCAGGAAGACGAAGAACGACACCAGCATGCCGATGGCGAGGATCTCGTTCATCGGCATCAGGGCGACCTTCTCAGGGCGATGAAGGCCCGGGCGCCCTCGGCGACGGACTGCACGGCGAGCAGCACGAAACCTATGGGGATCAGCGCCTTCAGCAGGTAGCGATACGGAATGCCGCCGGGATTGGCGGACGACTCGCCGATCGCCCATGACTGCCCGACATAGTTCCACGACAGCCTGATGATGATGATCGACACGATGATCGCGAGGATCGCCGTGATGAAGTTGACGATCTGCTTGGTGCGCTCGCTGAAGCCGCCATAGACGACATCGACGCGCACGTGCTCGCCGTGGCGCAGCGCGTAAGACATGCCGAACAGGCAGATTGGCGCCATCAGGTGCCATTCCAGCTCCTGCGCCCAAACCGAGCCGGTCGAGAACAGGTAGCGCAGCAGCACGTTGGCGGCCATGACAAGCACGAGCGCGAAGGTCGACCACGCCGTGACGCGGCCGATCACGTTGGTAAAGGTGTCGATGCGGGCGGCGAGTGTTTCAAGTGCCGACATAGTTGGCTCCCCTCTCCCATCGGGAGAGGGAGGGGCCCACGCGCGAAGCGCGTGGGAGGGTGAGGGGCTGCGGTTCCGCAAGGGCCAGTCTTGCAAACACTTGTGCTGCGGGGAGAGTGCCCCTCACCAGCCGCTTCGCGGCCACCCTCTCCCGAAGGGAGAGGGTCACTTGGGAGCGCGCGGAACGCACGGACGGTGCACTCACCCCTCCACGCGGATCTTGCTGTGGTAGACCGCCTCGCTGTAGCCGGACCACGCGTCGAACTTGGCCTTGTAAGCCATGTACGAATCGTTGACCTTCTTGACCAGCGGGTCCTTCTTCGCCGCGTCGGCGATGATCTCCGCGTTCACCTCGCGCAGCTTCTTGACCACGTCGTCGGGCAGCGGCCGCGCGATGACGCCGTGGTTCTTGATCAGGTCTTCCATCGCCTCGGCGTTGGTCGCCTGGCACCACGCTTCGCTGATCACGTTGCAGGCGGCGCAGGCATTCTCGACGATCGCCTTGAGGTCGGCCGGCAGCTTGTTCCAGGCGGCCTTGTTGACGATCAGCTCGCTGACCGTCGCCGTCTCGTGCCAGCCGGTCGTGTAGTAATACTTCGCCGCGCGGTGCAGGCCGAGGCGGCGGTCCTGGTACGGGCCGACGAACTCCGCCGCATCGATCACGCCGCGCTCCAGCGCGGGGAAAATCTCGCCGCCGGGCAGCAGGCGCACATCGACGCCCAGCGCCTGGTAGACGCGGCCGGCCAGGCCGGGAATGCGCATCTTCAGGCCCTTGAAATCGTCGACCTTCTCGACCGGCTTCTTGAACCATCCGGTCATCTGCACGCCGGTGTTGCCGCACGGGAACGGCACGAGGTTGAAGCGGTCATAGACCTCGCGATAGAGATCCATGCCGCCGCCCTCGTAGAGCCAGCCATTGATGCCCTGGAAGTTGAGGCCGAAGGGCACCGCCGTGAAGTACTGGGCGGCGAAGCTCTTGCCCGTCCAGAAATAGGCGTTGGCGTGGTTCATCTCGACCGTGCCGGCCGAGACCGCGTCGAAGCCCTCGAGGGCGGGAATCAGCTCGCCGGCGCCGAAGACCTGGATCTTGAGGCGGCCGTTCGACATCGCCTCGATGCGCTTGGCAAGGTCCGGCGCGCTGCCCGGACCCGCCATATAGAACGGCGAGTTGGGCGCGTATGCGCTGGTCATCTTCCAGCTGAAAGTCGTCTGAGCCTGAACGATCGCAGGGGCCGCAACAGCACCCGCGGCGCCGCCAAGTGCGGCCGTCATGAACTTACGCCGTTTCATCTAACCCTCCCCAAGACGATGACCGGATTCCCCCGGCCGAAGGTCGGCAAGTCAGGTGTTCAACGAGGCAAGCTCTGTGCCAAGGCTGTTGGGGTGTTTATCGGCCTCCCGGACCGTCAGACGTCGGACGAATGCTCCGCAATGGGGCGAATGCCGTGGAAACAGGCAACCAGCTTGGCACAAGGCGAAGCACAGGTCGACGGGGGGCCTGAACCTACCCCCTCGGGAGCGCCGGCGGACCGCCTGTGCCATCGGTGATAAGGTCACAGGCGTCCTGAGACTGGCCTGCAGGCGAACCAATCACGATCAAAACGACGGGAGGACGTTCGATGACGAAGATCACCAGAAGGACTGCAATCAAAGGCGCCGCGGCAATCGCGGGCACCGCCGCCCTGAGCAGGGGTGCCCGCGCCGCCGCCTACGAGCCCATGTTCAAGATCGAGAAGAATGCCCGGCTGCGCGTGCTGCGCTGGAAGCGCTTCGTCCAGGGCGACGAAGACGTGTGGATGAAGAACAGCGCCAAATTCGCCGAGCTGACCGGCGTGCAGGTGCGCGTCGACAACGAGGCGTGGGAGGATGTGCGCCCCAAGGCGGCGGTCGCCGCCAATGTCGGCTCCGGCCCCGACATCATCCTTGGCTGGCTCGACGACCCGCATCTCTATCCGGAGAAGCTCGTCGACCTGACCGACCTCGCCAACCATCTCGGCGAGAAGAACGGCGGCTGGTTCGACGCCGCGCGCAAGTACGGCATGCGCGGCAACCGCTGGGTCGCCCTGCCGCTCGGCGCCTCGGGCGCTCTGCTCAACTATCGCGTTTCCTGGGTGAAGGAAGCCGGGTTCGACAAGTTTCCGACCAACTTCGAGGACTACCTGAAACTCTGCCAGGCTCTGAAGAAGAACGGCCACCCCGCCGGCTTCGCGCTGAGCCACGCGACCGGCGACTCCGAAACATGGATGCACAACATCCTGTGGGGCTTCGGCGGCAAGCTGGTCGACGAGAAGGATAACGTCGCCATCAACAGTCCGGAGACGGTGGCGGCGATCGAGTACATGCGCGAGCTGGCCGAGACCTTTGTGCCCGGCGTCGCCGGCTGGTCGGGCGTCAGCAACAACAACGCCTTCCTCGAAGGCAATATCAGCCTGACCTCCAACGGCATCTCGATCTACTACGTCACCAAGAGCAATCCGGCCTACAAGGCGGTCGGCGAGGACATGGACCACGCGCCGATGCCGGTGGGCCCGATCGGCCGCCCGACGGAGCTGCATCTGCTCTCGCAGGCGATGGTCTTCAGATATTCAAAGGTGCCGAACGCGGCGAAGGAATACCTGCGCTTCATGTGGTCGAAGGAGCAGTACGAGCCCTGGCAGCAGGCCTCGCTCGGCTATGTCAGCCATCCGCTCAAGGCCTATGGCAACACCGCGCTGTGGAAGTCGGATCCCAAGATCGTGCCGTTCCGCGACGTGGTCGGACGCATGCAGCCGAACAGCCATGCCGGCACGCTCGGCTACGCCTCGGCCGCGTGCCTCGCCGACTGGATCGTCGTCGACATGTTCGCCGAAGGTGCCACCGGCAAGAAGACCGCGAAGGAAGCGGCCGCCGACGCCGAGAAGCGCGCGCTGCGGTACTACAAGGTTTGAACCGGGTCTGACAGGCGGCCCCGCGCAATCGCGTGCGGGGCCGTCGCTTTTTTAGCGCAGCGCGAGGGCGGATCTTAGATCCGCCCCTACACCAGAAAGCTCACGTGTAGGGGCCGATCTTAGATCGGCCCCGGCGCGATGCTAGATGCAGCGCCCGCCGTCGATCTCAAAGGCGACGCCGGTGATCAGGCTGGCTTCATCCGAGGCGAGGTAGAGCGCCGCGTTGGCGATGTCCTCCGGCACCGACAGCCGGCCGAGCGGGATCGAGGCCTTGAACTTGGCGCGGTTCTCGGGCGTGTCGCCGCCCATGAACTCGCCCAGCATCGCCGTCTCGCCGGCGACGGGGCACAGCGCGTTGACGCGGATCTTGTCGGGCGCCAGCTCGACCGCCATCGACTTGGTCATGGTGATCACGGCGCCCTTGCTGGCGTTGTACCAGGTGAGGCCGGGCCGCGGCCGCAGGCCGGCGGTCGAGGCGGTGTTGATGATGTTGCCGCCGCCCTGCTTGCGGAACAGCGGCACGACTTCGAGCGTAGCCAGATAGATCGACTTCACATTGACGGCGAAGATCTTGTCGAACAGGTCCTCCGACACGTCGAGCATCGGCTGGTTGCGATGCGTCATGCCGGCGTTGTTGACCATGATGTCGAGGCGGCCATGCGCGTCGACCGCGGCCTGCACCATCGCCTTCACGTCGGCGCGCTTGGTGACGTCGCTCTTGATATGGATCGCGTTGCCGCCCTGCTGCTTGATCACGTCGGCGACGCGCTTGGCGCCGTCACCGTTGATGTCGGCCACGACGACCTTGGCACCTTCCTGGGCGAAGCGCCGCGCGATGCCCTCGCCGAAGCCCGAGCCGCCGCCGGTGACGATCGCTACCTTGTCCTTCAATCGCATGTGACGTTCCCCGATTCCTAGCCGTGCTTGACCGCGACGGTCTTGACGATGCTGAACGAATAAAGCGCCTCGAAGCCCTTCTCGCGGCCGAAGCCGGAGCGGCGCACGCCGCCGAACGGCAGCTCCACGCCGCCGCCGGCGCCGTAGTTGTTGATGAAGACCTGGCCGGTCTTGATCGCCTTGGCCAGCCGCATCTGGCGGCCGCCGTCGCGCGTCCACACACCCGCGACCAGGCCGAACTCGGTGCCGTTGGCGATGCGCAGCGCCTCTTCCTCGCTCTTGAACGGCGTCGCGGCGAGCACCGGCCCGAACACCTCGTTCTGCGCAAGGTCGTGCTGCGGTGGCACGTCGGCGACGAGCGTCGGTGCGACGTAATAGCCGCCGGGCGGCGTGTTCGGCGCGATCTTGCCCTGCGCGCGCGCCTTCAGCCCATCCTTGGCGGCGCGGCTGAGGAAGCCCTCGACGCGCGCCTTCTGGTTCTTGTTGATGACCGGGCCGCAGTCGAGATCCATGTCGGACGAGCCGACCTGCAGCTTGGTGAAGCGGTCGGCGACGCGCGACAGCACGTCGTCGTAGATCTTCGCTTCGACCAGCAGGCGGCTGCCGGCGGAGCAGGTCTGGCCCGCGTTCTGGATGATCGCGTTGGCCAGGAACGGCACCGCCGCGTCGATGTCCGCATCGGCGAAGACGAGCTGCGGCGACTTGCCGCCGAGCTCCATCGTCACCGGGCGGTTGTTGCGCGCGGCGGCGGCCTGCACCAGCGCCCCCGTCTCCGGGCTGCCGGTGAACGAGATGTGGTCGACGCCCGGATGGCTGCTGAGCGCAGCACCCGCTTCTTCGCCCAGGCCGGTGACGATGTTGATGGCGCCGGGCGGGAATCCGACCGCCAGCGCCAGCTCGCCCACCTTGAGGACCGACAGGCACGCATCTTCCGCGGGTTTCACCACCGCCGCATTGCCCATGGCGAGCGCCGCGGCGAGCGAGCGGCCCAGGATCTGGGCCGGGTAGTTCCACGGAATGATGTGGCCGGTGACGCCATGCGGCTCGCGGAAGGTCATCACCGCATAGCCGTCGAGATAGGGGATGGTCTCGCCATGCACCTTGTCGGCGGCGCCGCCGTAATATTCGAAGTAGCGCGCGAGGGCGACGATATCGGCCCGCGCCTGCTTGATCGGCTTGCCGGTGTCCATCGCCTCGAGCCGCGTCAGCTCGTCCTGATGGTCCTGCACCGCGAGCGCCAGCTTCATCAGCAGCCGGCCGCGCTCCACCGCCGGCAGGCGGCCCCAGGCCCCTTCCATCGCTGCGTGCGCGGCCTTCACCGCCGCATCGATGTCGGCCTTCTGGCCGCGCGCGATCTCGGTGAAAGCCTCGCCGTCGCTGGGATTGATCACCGCGATGGCCCCGGCTTCGGCGGCGCGCCATTTGCCGTCGATGAGGAGCTGCGTGGGCGGCAATCCGGAAATGCTACCGCGGCCGAGTTGCGCGGCTTGGGTCGTCATGGCGCTTTCTCCCGTACGTCCTTCGTGAGGGGGGCGAGTTTAGTGCTTCCGCCCTCGAATCCAAGCCGTATCCCTGCAGCCTCGCCATTCCGGCAGCGCGGCCCAACCCGCGGGCCGGACGAAGCGTTTCAGGGGTCTGCCCACGGATCGACGACGCCGACCGACATTTGCTTGAAGTCGTTCACATTGCGGGTCGCGACCTTGAGCCCGGCACAGAGGGCGACCGCGGCGATCTGGACGTCGGCGAAGGATTGCGGCCGGCCACGGCGGTCGCATTCGCCCAAAATTTCTCCGCACACCCGGGCGGCGCGGTCGTCGAACGCAAGCACGCGACCGGCGAACTGCCTGGGCAAGTCCCCATCAATCCAGTTCCTGAGCTGATCGCGCCGCCGTCCGTCCGGCAGTCGGGTGACGCCGCGGACAAGTTCGGCAAGCGTGATCGCCGACAGGAAGAGGTCGGCAGGCATGCGGCGTGCAACCCAGGCCAGGACTCGCGGATCCGGACTGGCCCTCACGAGCTCGCTGACGACATTTGTATCGAGCAGGAACCCGGGCAATTCAAAGCTCGATGGGCCGGCCTGCGGACCTGTCGCGTTCGATATCGAGGTCGACGCCGACCAGCGGCGAGGCGCGAAAGAAGGCGACCAGATCCGCGCCGGTCGCCGCGCCAGATGCGGTCGCAGCGCCGAGCGCATCGCGCAGAGTCGCAGCAGCGGCACCGCCGTCACGGAGAATCTCCGAGATGTGCCTGATCAGCGGCACGTCCTGCGTCGGAACCGCGACCTCGACTCTCCTGACCCCGGTCTGCGCGAGTTTGCGGCGGTACCGCCCGACGCGCTCCGCCAAGCCCTTCGGCCGTTTCGATCTGCCGGCCATGTTCTCATCTCCGTTTTCGGTAACGTTACCGGAAACGCTTGGGCAGAACAACCTCAAAAAAAAGTGGCCGGGTTCTTGCGAACCCGGCCACAGGGAGGCAAGGCGGCGGGGCCGCCTTGCTGGGAGCTCTATCGCCAGCCGGCGCGGTCGGCGATCCTGACGGCTTCGGCGTTGTTCTTGCCGAGCACGGAGGCATTGACGGAATCGGTCTTGAAGGGACCCCACTCCGTAACCGCGGGCGCCTGCGGCACGCCGGCGCGGACCGGGTACTCGTAGTTGCCTTCGGCGAAGTCCTTCTGCGATTCGGCGGACACCAGGAATTCGATCAGCTTGATCGCGTTGTCGCGGTTCGGCGCGTTCTTGGCGACGCCGACGCCGCTGACATTGACGTGCGTGCCGCGACCGTTCTGGTTCGGGAAGAAGATGCCCAGCTTCTCGACCACCGCCTTGTCCTCCGGCTTCGTCGACGACTGCAGGCGCGCGAAGTAGTAGGTGTTCGAGATGGCGATGTCGCCTTCGCCGGCGGCAACCGCCTTGATCTGGTCGGTGTCGCCGCCCTTGGGCGGACGCGCGAGGTTGGCGGCAACGCCGCGGACCCACGCCTCGGCCTTCTCCGAACCATCGGCCGCGATGATCGAGGCGATCAGGGACTGGTTATAGATGTGGTTGGACGACCGGACGAGGATGCGGCCCTTCCACTTCGGATTGGCGAGGTCCTCGTAGGTCGACAGGTCGGACGGCTTGACCTTGTCCTTGTTGTAGATGATCACGCGCGCGCGCTGCGACATCGCAAACCACAGGCCGCTGGGCTCGCGCAGGCGGTCGGGGATCGTCGATTCGAGGACGGAGGACTTGACCGGCTGCAGCAGGTCGGCCTCGGTCGCGCGCCACAGATTGCCGGCGTCGACGGTGATCAGAACATCGGCGGGGCTGTTGCGCCCTTCGGCCTGCATGCGCTGCAGGAGCGGCCCGATGTCGCCCTCGATGACGTTGATCTTGATTCCCGTCTGCTTCGTGAAGCGCTCGAAGACGATCTTGTCGCCGGAATAGTGCCGCGACGAATAGACGTTCACTTCCTGGGCCGAGGCGTGCGACGCCATCGCCCACAATCCGACGGCCAGGACGCAGAGGCCCAGGCCAAGCTTGATCAGTCGCATATTTATCTCCCTTTGCCCTTTACTCGGGCGTTAGATGCGAATGGTTCTTATTTGCGCGGCTTCTATACCGCGCGCCGGATGGAATTGCAAGTCATTCGCAACTAGGCCCGAAAGGGCTAGATCTTGCGGTCCCGGCCCTGCCAGTAGGCGGCGCGGATGACGTTCTTCTGGACCTTGCCGATCGCGGTCTTGGGCAGGGCGTCGACGAAGCGCACGAGCCGCGGCCGCTTGTGGCGCGCGATCCGCTCGGCGACGAAGGCGATCAGCACGTCCTCGGTCGTGGCCCCCTGCGCGCGCAGGACGACATGCGCCGCAACTGCCTCGCCCAGGCGGTCGTCGGGAATGCCGAACACGGCGCATTCGGCGACGGCCGCATGCTCGTACAGCGCATTCTCGATCTCGGTCGGATAGATGTTCTCGCCGCCGGAGATGATCATGTCCTTCGAGCGGTCGACGAGCGTGATGAAGCCGTCGGCGTCGCAGACGCCGAGATCGCCCGTCCACATCCAGCCGTCGCCGGAGCGGAACAGCGCCGCGGTCTGCTCCGGCTCGCCCCAGTACTCCTTGAGCACATGGGCGCCGCGCGTGACGATCTCGCCTATGACGCCCGGCGGCACCGGGCGCCCCTGCAGATCGACGACGCGCGTCTCCACGTTGTGCGCGGCGCGGCCCGACGAGCTGCGCTTGTCGTGCGGATGAAAGGCGCGGCGCACCGTCATCGGCCCGGTTTCCGATTGTCCGTAATTCTCCGTGAAGGCGACGGTCGGCAGCGCCGTCTGCAGCCGGTCGAGCAGTGCGACCGGCATCGGCGAGCCGGCGTAGTTGATGTGCCGCAGCGTCGACAGCCGCTGCGGCGAGAACTCCGGATGCGCGACGAGGTCGGCGAGCTGCGTCGGCACGAGCAAGGTTCCCGTCACGCGATGCCGCTCCACCGCGTCGAAAAACCGCGCGATGTCCCACGGGCCGATGAAGACGCAGGTGCAGCCGAGCATCACCGCCGGCTGGAACCACACATAGAGTCCGGCGGCATGGAACATCGGCGTCGCGACCAGGCAGATATCGCGCTCGTCCAGGCCGAACTCGACCGTGCCCGTGATCACGGTCGCATAACGCGCGCGATGCGTGACCAGCACGCCCTTGGGAAAGCCCGTCGTGCCCCCGGTGAAGGTCATCGCGTACGGATCTTCCTCGTCCAGCGCGACGCGCACGGGCTCGCCCTTCGCCGACCCGAGGAATTGCTCGAACGGAATACCTGACTCGCCGGCACCGAGCGCCACGAGATGCTTCAGCGACGGCACCTCGCCGCGCACCGCCTGCACGGTCGTGGCGAGCGAGCCCGCGAAGAACAGCGCCTCGGCGCCGATCTTGTTCAGCATGTAGGCAAGATCGCGCGCGGTCGCGCGCGTCGTCATTGCCGCGAGGATGACGCCGGCGCGCGCGGCGCCGTAGTGAAGGATCGCGAAGTCGATGCTGTTGTACGACAGGATCGCGGCGCGACTTCCCTTGCGCAGGCCGAGCGCGAGAAGCGCTTGTGCCGCGCGATCGGCGGCGCTGTCGAATTCGCGATAGGTGAGGCGGCGATCGTCCTCGATCAGCGCGACCTTGTCGGGAAAGCGCGCGGCCGACAGCCGCAAGATCTCGCCGATGAGCATGGTTTTTGTCTTGTCAGGGCGAATCGCCCGGCTCGGATGTGGCGATGCGGTCGAGGAGCTTCATCAGCGTCTGCCGCTCGCCCGCGGACAGCGCGCCGGCGATGCGCCGCTCATGCGCCTCGAGCAGCGGCAGCAGGCGCCTGATCATCGCCGTCCCCGCGTCGGTGAGCTCAAGGGCGTGGGTGCGGCGGTCGCTCGCATGAGCCGTGCGGTGGATGAGGCCCATCGCCTGCAGCCGGTCAAGCAGCGGCACGACCGACGAGCGGTCGATGCCCAGCGCGGCACCGAGCTGGCTCTGGCTCAGCCCCTGGTTGGCCTCGATCATCAGCAACGCGCCGAGCTGGCCCGGCGTCAGCGCCAACGCCGCCATCGCCGCCGCGAAATCCTGGAACACGCGCATCTGCGCGCGGCGTACGGCATAGCCGAGCAGCCCGGACAGCCGGCCTTCGGCGATCGGCGCGCCGTTGCGCCGCGCCGGCCTGGCAGGCTCGGGCTTGTCGCGGGTCTGCGGCGCGCGCGGGCGGGTGGTTAAAATTGTTTGATACTCAAACAGTTTGACTTACCCCCAATCTATCCCATATCCTTCCTGTTGACCAGAGAGCGCGGGCGCCGATGGCCTTCACCGTCAAGGTTCGTCAGTTCGACGAGGATCTGGCCGTCGACATGGGCCAGACGATTCTCGAGGCGGCGCTTGCGCGCGACCTCGCCTATCCGCATGGCTGCCGCTCGGGCAATTGCGGCGCCTGCAAATCCGAGCTGCTCGCGGGCGAAGTGGAAATGTCGCCCTATTCCGAATTCGCGCTGACGGAGCAGGAGAAAGCCTCCGGCCTGATCCTCGCCTGCCGCGCCGTGCCGTGGTCGGATTGCGAGGTCAAATTCCTCGATGCCGACGACGTCGTGGCGCATCCGTCGCGGCGCCTGACCTGCAAGGTCGTCGATGTCGCCGCTGCCACGCACGACATCCGCGTCGTGCGGATGGAGATCCTGTCGGGCGGGCCGTTCGATTTCTCCGCCGGGCAATATGCGAGCGTCCAATTCCCGGACCTGCCGCCGCGCGACTATTCGATGGCGAACCGGCCGGGCGATCCGTTGATCGAGTTCCACATCCGCCTGATGCCGGGCGGCGCCGTCACGCCCTATGTCTCCAGCCAGCTCAAGCCCGGCGACACGGTGAAGGTGTCGGGCCCGCTCGGCACGTCGTATCTGCGCGAGAAGCACACCGGCCCGATCGTGGCGCTGGCCGGCGGCTCGGGCATGGCGCCGATCAAGTCGATCGTCGAGACGGCGCTGGGCCACGGCCTGAAGCAGCCGATCGCGCTGTATTTCGGCGTGCGGGCGGAGCGCGACCTGTATCTCGAAGATCATTTCGGCGCGCTCGCCGCGCGCCATGCCAATCTCAGCTTCATCCCGGTCCTGTCGCAGCCCGATGGGCCGACGCAGCGCCGCACCGGTTTCCTTGCCGATGCCGTGCGCAGCGACTTCCCGTCGCTCGACGGCACCAAGGCCTACCTCGCCGGCCCGCCCATCATGGTCGAGACGGCCGTGGCGGCGCTGACCGAGCTTGGCGTGCGGCGGCAGGACTGCCACGCCGATGCGTTCTATACGGAAGCGGAAAAAGCCGCCCTCGGCTCGTAAGGGAAGGAATTGATGGCAAAGGCGCTCGAAGGACGTGTTGCGATCGTGACCGGAGCCGCGGCCGGCATCGGCAAGGCCATTGCCGCAGCGCTCATCGCGCACGGCGCGAAGGTCGTGCTCGCCGATCCCGGCACCTCGATCGACGGCATCGGCGCCGACCCGAGGGCGACCGAGGCTGCCGCGTCCGCGCTCGGCGCCAACGCCGCCGCGTTCGCCGACAGCATCGCGACGCCGTCGACCAGCGCCGCGGCCGTGGCTCTCGCCGTCCGGAAGTTCGGCGGGCTCGACATCGTCGTGAACAACGCCGCGATCCTGCGCGATGCGTTCGTGTTCAAGCTCGAGCCGCGCGACTGGGAAGCGGTGATCCAGACCAACCTCACCGCCGCCGCCTACATGACGGCCGCGGCCACGCCGGTGCTGCGCGACAACGCCAAGGCGGGACGCGGCGGCAATCCGTATGGCTGGGGCCGCATCGTCAACATCGTCTCCACGGCGGGCCTCTACGGCAATTACGGCCAGGCCGCCTATGCCAGCGCCAAGGCCGGCCTGGTCGGGCTGACGCGCGTCACCGCGCTCGACATGGCGCGCGCCGGCATCACCGCCAACGCGGTGGCGCCGTTCGCGGCGACCCGCGTCACCGACTCGATCAAGCCCGCCAACGAAGGACAGGCGCAGTACAAGGCGCGCGCGATGAAGGTGTCGGCCAGCCATGTCGCCACCTTCGTCGCCTATCTCTGCGCGCCGGAGGCGCAGAAGATCTCCGGCCAGCTCTTCGGCGTGCGCGGGCGCGAGGTGTTCCTGTTCTCGCAGCCGCGCCCGGTCGCGCGCGTGGCGAAGACCGACGGCGACTGGACGCCGGAGGCACTGGCCGGCGCCGTGGAGCGCGAGCTGGCGCCGAAATTCACCGAGCTGTCGACCGACCTCGAAGCGTTCAACACCGAGCCGGTCGTCTGATCAGCGCGAAAGGAGCATTGCGATGTCCGCCGCCCCCCTGCAGGTCAAGACGGTCGAAGAGCTGAAGGACCAGCCGCCGGAGTACCGCGCCGCGCTCGAGAAGATCGTCATCAGCCATGCGATCAACGAGCTGTACGGCGCGCAGGTGTTCGACGAACCCGCGGTCGCCTACGCGCCCACGCCCTATGCGAAATGGCTGACCTGCCGCGTCGCGATGGAGGAATACGGGCACCACGTCCACTTCTTCCAGCTCGGCCGCAAGCTCGGCATCCCGGAGGACCGGATGATCCCCGGCCGCACCGAGAAGCGGCCGCTGTCGATCTTCGAATATCCGCTCAAGTCCTGGGAGGAGTTCGTCGCGATCAAGCTGCTCGGCGACCTCGCCGAGATCCTGCAGGTGGAGGACCTGCTGCACTGCTCCTTCCATCCGCTGCGCAACCTCGCGCGCCAGACCATGCCGGAGGAGCGCTTCCACGCGCAGTTCGGCCTCGATTTCGGCCAGGAGCTGGTGGCCACGCCCGAAGGCAAGCAGCGCCTGCAGGACGCGGTCAACACCGTGTTCCCGGTGATGCCGGCGTTCTTCGGCCGCCCGAAGTCGAAGAACAACGAGGTGTTCCGCAAATGGGGCATCAAGAAGCGCACCAACGAGGACATGCGCGCCGACTATATGGGCCGCGCGCAGGAAGCCGCCGGCAAGCTCGGCCTCACCCTGCCCGCGGTGGCGCAGGAAGCGGCCTGAGAGCCCGCCCCATGCTTCGTCCTTCGACAAGCTCAGGACGAGGGCTCATTTTGGGTTCGGTCCTCATCCTGAGCCTGTCGAAGGATGGGGACCGCGCAACGCCGCCGGACTAAAATCTCTTGCCGGAGGAACCCGACGATGGAAACGCAGCCCAAGCACACGCCCGAGCGCGACGCCTATTACGCCAGGATCGGCGAGAGCAACCTCGCGCCGCTGTGGGAGGTGCTGCGCGGCCTGATCGTCAAGGAGCCGCGCTCCCCCGCCCTGCCCGCGCACTGGCGCTACGAGGCAATCCGGCCGTTCATCATGCAGGCGGGCCAGCTCATCACCGCCAAGGAAGCGGAGCGGCGCGTCCTCGTGCTGGAGAATCCCGGTCTCAAGGGCAAGTCGCAGATCACCAACTCGCTTTATGCCGGCCTGCAGCTCATCCTCCCCGGCGAGGTGGCGCCGGCGCACCGGCACACGCAGTCGGCGCTGCGCTTCATCGTCGAGGGCCGGGGCGCCTTCACCGCCGTCGACGGCGAGAAGACGATCATGGCGCCGGGCGACTTCGTCATCACGCCGTCCTGGACCTGGCACGACCACGGCAACGACAGCACGGAGCCGATGGTGTGGATGGACGGGCTCGACATCCCGATGGTCGCCGTGTTCGACGCGCAGTTCGCCGAGGGCTATCCGGCGGAGAGCCATCCGGCGACGCGGCCTGTCGGCGATTCGCTCGCGCGCTACGGCAGCGGCATGCTGCCGGTCGGCTACGAGCGCAAGGTGCCGACCTCGCCCGTCTTCAACTATCCCTACGCGCGCACGCGCGAGTCGCTGGAGCAGATGCGCAAGGCCGAGGCGTGGGACCCGTGCCACGGCCTCAAGCTGCGCTACGTGAATCCGGTCGATGGCGGCTGGGCGATGCCGACCATCGGCACGTTCATGCAGCTCCTGCCCAAGGGCTTCGCCTCGGTGCCCTACCGCTCGACCGACGGCACGGTGTTCTCGGTCGTCGAGGGCACTGGCCGCACCATCATCACCGGTCACGACGGCGCCAAGGTCACCTTCGCCTGGGGCCCGCGCGACACGTTCGTGGTGCCGAGCTGGCTGTGGCACCACCACGAGACGGACGGCGACGCGGTCCTCTTCAGCTTCTCGGACCGGCCGGCGCAGGACAAGCTCGGCCTGTGGCGCGAGATGCGCGGCAACCAGGGCAACGGCAAGGGCGCGTGAGCGCACCGCATTTGCGCGCCGTGCCCGCCGACGCGCTGCAGCCCGTCGCGGCGTTCGCGGAGAGCCTGCGCCACGTCTCGTGGTTCGCGGCAACAGGCCAGGACCTGACCGACGGCGAGCGCCACGAGGCCGCCGACTATCTGCGCGCGATCGGCTTCCCCGACGCCGCCATCGACCCCGTCAGCGACTGGCGCGCCGCCGAGGCGGCGACGCGCGATGCGCAGTGGAGCCGCGCGTGGTGGGACGCAGAGGAGCGCTGTCGCGCCGAGCTTCTCGCCCGCGCCGGAGAGACGCACGGCGCGCACCCGCTGATGACCGCGCTGTCGCAAGTGACGCTCGAAGCCTCCGACGTCGTGCTGGGCGCGGCCTCCATCGCCGCCGCGCGCTGCGCCATCGCCGACCCGGCGCTCGCCCGCGTCGCCGCCGGCGCCGCGACCCAAGCCGCCTACCAGGCCGGCCTCGCGCTTGCGGCCGGCGCCGGCGACCTGCATCCCTTCGCCATCAAGTTCCGCCTGTTCGCCGCCGGCCGCTGGCCGCTCGGCCTGGTCGGTCGGACCTTCCGCTTGTTCTGACGGCTGCTGCTTCACGCCCCGTGAAGCACCTAACCCATTGATCCAGCAGGCGTGATCGACCGCTGCTTCAGTGCTTCACGTGTTCGCATGCCTCGCTTCCGTAGGGGGCGGGCCTCATCCTGAGGCCGGCGAAGGATCAACCCGCCCTGCCGCCCGCACCGGTGCTTCAGTGCTTCACGCGAGTTTGCGACCTCTCCTCCCGCGGCCCGAGGGCGGGTTGAAACCCGCCCCTACGCAGACTCGGGAATTTAGACACCCCAAACAAAACGCCCGCCGGTCAGCGACGCGGCGGGCGTATGTCTCCGGGCGAAAGCAGAGCATGATTCCGGACGCCGCGGTAGGGCCTTTCTTGGGCTGGACGCTCAGACGTTGCGCCGGCGTCGGAGGCCGAGTCCTGCAAGCCCGGCCGCGAACAGCGCCAGGGCGGCCGGCTCCGGCACGTCGGCGGCGACTGCGATCCAGGTTCCGGCGGCGGCCGGCGTGCAGCTGGTGCTCGACACGTTGTCGCAATAGACCCACCAATGGTCGCCGGGGATCTGGGGGTTCGGAATCGAGAGATCGAGGCGGAGATCAGCAAACGAGAACGGAACGTTCTCGAGGCGGGAATACTGGAAGTCGGAGACGCTGTTGGTGAAGACGCCGTCGACCGGATCGCCGGAGAAGAGCTCGCCGTTGACCGTGTAGCTGAGGAAGCTCGCGCCGGCGCCTTCGATCGTCACCGTGCCCTGGATCTGCGACGGGCACGCGATCACCGACGAGAGCACGCAGGTCAGCGTCACGTCGTAGGTGCCGTCGGCGAGCCCGAGCCAGTCCGCCTTCGCGGCGCCGGGCGCGCACAGCGCCGCACCGATGCCAAGTGTCGCGACAGCCAGCAGACGAGCGATACGCATGGTCTTCCTTCTCCCCGGAGAGTTGTCGTGGCGCGACCGGTGCAAGACACACGCCAGACGCGCGACATGCCGGGAAATCGCCGTGCGATCAGGGACATGAAGGTGCACAACCGCCGCGACGGGAAGGCCGGGCGTCAAGTCGCGCGCACATCTCAAATGGGATGGATGCGGCAGCGAACTCAGCCGATGTCGGTATCGCACAAGGGCCGATCTGAGATCGGCCCCTACAAGAGAACGCGCTCATTCCGTGTAGGGGCGGATCTCAGGTCCGGCCCCGCGCGTCTTATCCGCTACGCGTCACCTGTGCTTCGGATCCAGCGCGTCGCGGAGGCCGTCGCCGAGGAGGTTGAAGGACAGGACCAGCAGGAAGATGCATACGCCCGGCCATACCGCCATCCAGGGCGCGTGGTCGATGTAGTTGCGCGCGGTGTTGAGCATGCTGCCCCAGCTCGGGGCGGGCGGCTGCTGGCCGAGGCCCAGGAAGGACAGGCTCGCCTCGGCGATCACCGCGGCGGCGATGGCGAGCGTCGCCTGGACGAGGATCGGCGCCGTCACGTTCGGCAGGATGTGGCGCAGCGCGATGCGCAGATGCGGGTTGCCGATGGCGCGCGCCGCCTCGACATAGTCCTCCACCTTCACCGCCAGCACCTGGGCGCGGGTGATGCGGATGAAGATCGGCGTCGCGGTGATGCCGATCGCGATCATCGCGTTGGTCAGGCTGGGCCCGAGGAAGGCGGCGAGCGCGATCGCCAGGATCAGGAACGGGCAGGCCAGCATCGCATCGGTGATGCGCGAGATCAGCCCGTCCACCCAGCCGCCGACATAGCCGGCGAGCATGCCGATCGGAACACCGAGCGCCAGCGAGATGCACACCGAGACCACGCCCGCCAGCAGCGAGGCGCGCGTCCCCCAGATGATGCGCGACAGCACGTCGCGGCCGAGCTCGTCCGTGCCGAACCAGTAGAGCTCCGAGGGCGGCTTGCGGATCGTTCCCCAGTTGGTCTTGATCGGATCGAACGGCGCGATGTACGCGGCGAACACCGCCAGGATGATGAAGAAGACGATGATGACGAGGCCGAACATGGCGCCGCGCCGGCGCACCAGCCGCCGCAGCGCGCGCCGCGCGGGGCTCAGCTCCTTCGGCGGCGCCGCGACAGCGGCATCGGCTGCGATGGTCGCCATGTCAGCCTCTCATCCGCGGGTTCACGAAGAAGTAGGCGAGGTCCGCGAGCAGGTTGAGGGTGATGTAGACCGTGGCCGTGAATAGCACCACGCCCTGCACCACCGCATAGTCGCGGTTGAACACGGCGTCGACGATCAGCTTGCCGAAGCCGGGGATGGTGAAGACCTGCTCCGTGAGCACGGCGCCCGAGAGCAGCGTGCCGAATTCCAGCGCGCCGAGCGTGATGATCGGGATCAGCGCATTGCGCAGCGCGTGCTTCATGATCACCACGCGCTCCAGCAGCCCTTTGGCGCGCGCGGTGCGCACGTAATCGGCGCTCAGCACCTGCAGCATGGCGCTACGCGTGTGGCGCATCAGAACCGCGGCGATGGCGTTGCCGAGCACGAAGGCCGGCATGATCATGGCCTTGATGTTGCCCCAGAAATCCTCGAACGGGCTGACATAGCCCGAGGCCGGCAGCCAGCCGAGATAGACCGAGAACAGCAGGATGAGCAGGATGCCGAGCCAGAAATTGGGCGTCGACAGGCCCCACAGCGCCACGATGTTCGCGGCGTAGTCCCAGACCGAGTCCTTCTTCACGGCGGAGATGATGCCGGCGAAGATGCCGATGGTCAGCGCGATGACCAGCGCCATGGTGGCGAGCTGCAAGGTCACCGGCAGCTTCTCCAGGATCAGCTCCGTCACCGGCTTCTGGATGCGCACCGATTCGCCGAGATCGCCCTGCAGGACGCCCCCGGCCCAGTACAGGTAGCGGATCGGCAGCGGCTCATCGAGGTGGAACTTCGCGCGCAGATACGCGATCACGTTCGGATCGCGCTCCTCCCCCGCCAACGCCAGCGCCGGATCGCCGGGCAGAAGCTGCTGCAGGCTGAAGATCAGCACCGACACGAAGAACAGCGTCGGGATGATCGTCGCGAGGCGGTGGATCAGGAAGGTGAGCATAACGTCTGCTGACTATTCTCTCGGTTCCCTCTCCCCAAGGGGGAGAGGGCGGCGCGCGGGACGCGCGCCGGGGTGAGGGGTGCGCGCGATAGCGCGCAAGAGACTCTCCAGTGGCGCCAGCCGCACGATCCTAAGAGTCTGTTGCGCGCTGCCGCGCGCGCCCCCTCACCCTCCGCCGTGCGCGACGCACGGCGGAGGCCTCTCCCCGTTGGGGCGAGGCGAACCAATACCGTCCCACGCCGGCGCATTCACCTTTCAGTTCAGCTTCAGGTCCTGCACGCGCACGAGGCCGTCCGGAATGGTCCGGAGGCCGCTGAGCTTGGTCGTGTAGGCCCACAGCCAGTTGCGGTGATAGAGGTAAACGATCGGGCGCTCCTGGCCGACGATGGCGGCGATCTGCTCGAAGGTCTTCAGCCGTGCCGCCGGGTCGAGCTGCTCGCGCGACTGCTTCAGCAGCGCGTCAAGCTCGGGCTTGCACAGGCCGGAGTAGTTCAACGGCTGCTTGCAGCCGTGGAAGCTGAACAAATTGCCGTCCGGATCGGCGCGGCCGCTCCAGGCCAGGATGTAGGCGTCGAAATCGCCCTTATCGGCAAGGTTGAGCGAGGTCGAGAACTCGGTCGACTGGATCTTGACGTCGAAGCCGGCCTCCTTGGTCATCGCCTGCACGACCTGTGCGATTTTCTGCGCATCCGACGTCGTCGCCGTCATCAGCGTGACCGTCGGGTTGGTGACGCCGGCCGCCTGCAACAGGGCCTTCGCCTTGTTCACGTCCCGCTTCGGGATCGGCACGTTCTTGGCGTAGTAGTTGTTGGTCGGCGAAACCCACTGGTTGCCCGGCTGCGCCTCGCCCTCCATCACGACCTGGACGACGGCGTCGCGGTCGATCGCCAGCTCGAACGCCTCGCGCACGCGCGGGTCGCGGCCCAGCGCGGTCTTCTGCGCCATGTCGCTCTTGCCGACATTGATGGTGATGCCCTGGTAGCCGATCTCGACGATCTTCGAGACCTTGAAGCGGTTGTCGTTCCTGAAGGACGGCACGTCCGACGCGGCCATGCGCTCGATGAAGTCGAGCTGGCCGGAGCGCAGGTTGGCAAGGCGCACCGTCGCATCGACGATCGGCAGGTAGACGATGCGGTCGATATGGATGCGGCCCTTGTCCCAGTAGTTCGCGAACTTCTCCAGCACGATGCGGTCCTGGGCCACGCGCTCCACGAATTTGTACGGGCCGGCGCAGACCGGGGCGGCACCGAACTTCTCGCCCGCCGCCTGGGCGGCCTTCGGCGAGACGATCATGCCGGCGCGGTCGGCGAGCTGGGCCAGCAGCGGCGCGAACGGCGCCGACAGGTTCAGCTTCACCGTCTGCGGATCGACGACCTCGACGCTCTGCACCGGGGCCAGCTCGCCGCGGCGGTTCGAGCCCTGCATGGTCTTGTGGCGCTCGAGGCTGAACTTCACCGCCTCGGCGTCGAGCTTCTCGCCGTCATGGAAGGTGACGCCCGATCGGATCTTGAGGGTCACCGACTTGTTGTCGCCCGACCATTCATGGGCGGTGGCGAGCTGCGGCACGAGATTCAGCTTCTCGTCGATGTCGAACAGCTTGTCGCACATCGCCGCGAAGACGATGCGGCCGACGAAGGTGCGCGCGAGCGTCGGGTCGAGGATGTCCGGATCCTCGGCGAGCCCGAAACGCAAGGTGGTCTGCGCGGATGCGGTGCCCGCAAACATTGCGAATGCCGCCGCCAGCAGCAAGAGCGGACGCTTTGCCATGAGCCTTCCCCTTCAATTCATCAGTGGTCTGATTGTCGTTGGATAAAGGGTAGCAACTTTGTCCGGGGGTGCAAAGGCCGGGATCAGCTCCGCCCTGCTTCACGGGAGCGTTGCGATCACAAAGTAACCCCTCTCCCGGAGGGAGAGGGAGGGGCCCGCGGCGAAGCCGCGGGAGGGTGAGGGGCACCGGGGCAGACCGCGCCAGTGACTGCGGGCACTTGTGCCGCGGCGCCGCTTCCCCTCACCCGCTCGCTGCGCTCGCGCCCTCTCCCTACGGGAGAGGGTTACTGACTCAACCGCTTTTCTTGGCGCTGCGCGTGAAAAACGCCTGCAGGCGGGCGAGACGCTCGCGGCCGCGGCCTGCGCCGGCGGCGGGCACGACGGACTGCGACGGGGCGATCTGCTGCCAGAAATGGCACGCCGTGCCATGACCGCGCTCGGCGACGAGCGCCGGCTCCTCGGCCCGGCAGCGCTCCTGCGCATGGGGGCAGCGCGTGTTGAACCGGCAGCCGGTGGGCGGGTTGAGCGGGCTGGGAACGTCGCCCTGCAGGATGATGCGCTGGCGGCGCACCGCGGCGTCGGGCACCGGGATCGCCGACAGCAGCGCCTGGGTATAGGGGTGGCGCGGGTTCTCGAACAGCGCCTGCTTGTCGGCAAGCTCGACGATCTTGCCGAGATACATGACCGCGACGCGGGTCGCGATGTGCTTCACCACCGCGAGGTCGTGGGCGATGAAGATGTAGCTGAGGCCGAAGCGCCGCTGCAGATCCTGCAGCAGGTTGATGACCTGCGCCTGCACCGACACGTCGAGCGCCGACACCGGCTCGTCGGCGACGATCAGGCGCGGCTCGACCGCGAGCGCGCGCGCGATGCCGATGCGCTGGCGCTGGCCGCCGGAGAATTCGTGCGGGTAGCGCTGCGCGTGGTACGAGGCGAGCCCGACGAGCTGCAGCAGCTCGGCCACGCGCGCCTTCGCCTTCTCGCCGGAGGCAAGGCCGTGCAGCGCCAGCGGCTCCGCCAGCATCTGCCCCACCGTCATGCGCGGGTTGAGCGAGGCATACGGGTCCTGGAAGATGATCTGCATCTCGCGGCGCAGGCTGCGCACGCCGCGCTCGTCGAGCGAGAGGACGTCGCGGCCGTCGAACGTCACGGAACCGCTGGTCGGCTCGATCAGCCGCAGGATCAGGCGCCCGGCGGTCGACTTGCCGCAGCCCGATTCGCCGACGATGGCCAGCGTCTCGCCCGGATGGACGTCGAAGCTGATGTCGTCGACGGCGCGCACCATGCCCGTCGCGCGCCCGAACAGGCCGCGCCGCACCGGGAAATGCTTCACCAGCCGCTCGACCCGCAGCAGCGGCGCGGCGGACTCCTGCCGGAGGGCGGGTGCGGTGCTCACAGGACGGTCGCCTCGAGCGGTGCCCGCCAGCACGCGGCGCGATGGCCGGGGCGCACTTCCATCAGCGGCGGCTCCTCCGCCCGGCATTTGTCGATCGCGAACGGGCAGCGCGGGTTGAAGCGGCACCCCGTCGGCATCGCCATCGGGTTGGGCACGATGCCCTCGATCGCCGCGAGCCGGTCCTGCGCCTGGTGCAGCTTGGGGATCGAGCCGAGCAGGCCGACCGTGTAGGGGTGCTGCGGATCGGTGAAGAGCGAGGCGACGTCGACCTGCTCGACGATCCGGCCGGCGTACATCACGACCACGTCGTGCGCGATCTCGGCGATGACGCCGAGGTCGTGGGTGATCAGCACGATGGCGGTGCCGAACTCGTCGCGCAGCGCACGCATCAGCTCCAGGATCTGCGCCTGGATGGTGACGTCGAGCGCGGTGGTCGGCTCGTCGGCGATCAGCAGCTTGGGATCGCAGGCCAGCGCCATGGCGATCATCGCGCGCTGGCGCATGCCGCCCGACAGCTTGTGCGGATAGTCGTCGATGCGCCGCTCCGGCGACGGGATGCGCACGCGCCGCAGCATCTCGATCGCGCGCTCCCGCGCCTCGGCCGGCGTCACGTTGCGGTGGCGGCGGACGCCCTCGACGATCTGGTCGCCGATGGTGAAGGCCGGGTTGAGCGAGGTCATCGGCTCCTGGAAGATCATCGACAGCTTGTTGCCGCGCAGTTCGCTCATCTGCGCGTGGTCGAGCTTCAGCAGGTCGACGCCCTCGAAGATCACCTCGCCGCCGGCGATGCGGCCCGGCGGCTGCGGCACCAGCCCCATGATCGACAGCGACGTGACGCTCTTGCCGCAGCCCGATTCGCCGACGATGCCGAGCGTACGCCCGCGCTCGATGGAGAAGCTGACGCCGTCGACCGCGCGGAACTCGCCCTCGTCGCTGGCGAAATGCGTGCGCAGGTCGCGGACCTCCAGCAGCGCCGTCATGAATTCCCCTTCGTCGCCGCGACGATGCCGGCTTCGATCACGGCGCGGTCGAAGACGCCGGCGGGCGCGTCGCGCCGCGGCAGGTATTTCGCGAAATGGACGAAGCGCTCGCGGCTCTTCGCCTCCAGCCGGCGCAGCTCGACGAGCGGCTCCGCATGGTCGTCGACGCGCAGGCTCAACTCCGGATACTCCTCCGAGCCGTAGATGATCAACGCCGCCGACTGCTTGCCGCGCTTGTCGCCGCCGGCGGCCTCGCCCGCCTCCAGCGCGCGGATCAGGCGCTCGGCGAACGGCTGGTCGACGTTCGCGGCATAGGCATCGGCCGTGTCCTCGATCACGCGCGGCCCCGCCAGCATGTTGCCCGCGACGGAAACGCCGTGGCGCGCGACATGACCGCACCAGTCGACGCATTCGCCGCCGGTATGCGCGCCGATGCGGCCGCCCGCGTCGAGCACGTGGAGCTGGCGGTGCGCGCGCCCGGCATCGTCGGCGACGAGCCGGGCCACGACATCCGGCGCCGCGACGCCGTCCGCCAGCAGCCGCAGGCCGCGCGGGCCGTAGGTCGGGTTGACCAGCGCCTGTGTCGACAGCGCACCGATGCCGCCCGAGGCGTGCGGGCACAACGCGCCCACGGCGAAGAACCGCGTGCTGATGGCGACGCCGAAGGCTCCCGTCTGCCGGTCGCGGGCGATGATCGACCAGGTCATGCTGGCGACGAGTCGTAACGCGGCGGCCCGCGCCGCTCAAGCGCGCGCAGCACGAAGGCCAAGGCCACGCCTACGGCGGCCGAGGCCATCAGCACCAGCGGCGACAGGTGCCAGTCGCCGACGCGCGCGGCCAGCGCCGCGACCGCCGGCGGCCCGATCGACTGGCCAAGGTTCGAGCCCTGCATGATCAGCCCGTTGGTCGTAGCGAGCAGCTGCGGTCGCGGCGCATGCACCGGTGCGCCGCCGAGCACCGCGGCCGGCAGGATGCCGCAGACCAGCGAGAAGAAGACGCACAGGCCGTAGCGGAACCACAGCGGCAGGTCGCCGTGGTAGATGCCGAGGCCGCACAGCGCCATGACGACGCTCGCCCCCGCGACCAGGGTCCAGCGCGGCGCGCCGCGATGCAGGAGCACGCCGCCCGCAAGATTGCCCGGCACGTTGGCGGCGATGGCGATGGCAGTCAGCACCGCGGCGCTCGCCTGCGACAGGCCCTCGCGCTCCACCAGGATCGTCGGCAGGAAGCCGAGCACGGCGAGGTACTGAAGCGTATAGGAGGCGAAGGCGAGCGCCAGCACCGGCGGTCCGGGGGCAAAAAGCGTGTCGCGGATGTCGCCGGCGATCGACGAGGCCGGCCCGGGTGCCGCCCGCCGTCCGGCCACGCCGCGTGTCGTCCGGAACAGCGCCCAGGCGAACAGCAGGACGAGGACGGCATTGGCGATCCACAGGCCGCGCCAGCCGAATGGCGCCATCAGCAGCGGCGACAGCGCCATCATCGCCGCGGTCCCGGCCGGCATGTAGGCGCCCCACGCCCCGAAGGCGAGCTTCAGGTCGCGCGGCTCGGCGGCGCGGATGATGAGGGTGGGGCAGGCCACCACCACCATCATGAAGCCGAGCCCCTCGCAGAAGCGGCTGGCGAGCAGGGTGAATGCCCCTTGCGCCGCGGCGCCGGCAAGGCTGGCGGCGGCGACCAGCACCAGTCCGGTGAGCACGACGCGGCGGTGGCCGAGCCGGTCCGCGAAGGCGCCGATCAGCATGCCCAGCGCGATGCCGATCACGTTGAACATGGAGATGACCCAGCCCGCCGCGACGAGGCTGAGGCCCAGATCGGCGCGCAGGACCGGCAGCGCCGCCGGCGCCTTGCCGATCTGGAAGGCCGCGACGACACCGGCGCCGACGACCAGCAGGACGACCGGCCAGTTGGTTCGCGCGGCCGTCGGCGGTGAGGACGAGTCCATGGGCCCGCGACCTTAGTGGCTCGCCCGCACGTCTACAACACGCGCGCCCGGGGGTTGCGGCCGCCGCAGCGGCTCGTTATGGAAGGCGCAACGCGCGGGAACCTCCATGACACACAAAGCCTACACGCAGCGCCGCCGCCTCAACTGGGGCGAGGCCGATCCGGCCGGCACGATCTACGCGCCGCGCGCCATCGACTTCGCGATCCAGGCGATCGAGGGGTTGTGGATGGAGGCGCTCGGCCTTTCGTTCCGCGAATTCCAGGCGCGCCACGGCCTGGGCACGCCGTGGGTGCACACCTCGTGCGAGTTCGCCAGGCCGCTGCGCGCCGGCGAGCCGTTCGACCTGACCATCGCCCTGGAAAAGCTGGGGACGTCGTCGCTGAACTGGCGCGGCGAGGCGACACGGCCCGACGGCGAGAAGCTGTTCCACCTAAAGCTCGTCTCCGTCGTGATCGACATGAGCAGCGGCGCCGCGCGCGTCATTCCTGCCGATGTGCGCGCCGGGCTGGCGCCGTACGTCGCGCGGCCGGTGCCTTAACGAACGATTAACCAGTCGCCGACACGATCGTTGCCGCGCGGCGCGATCGCTCGCCGCCGGCACGTCCGCAAAAATCAAACCGATCCGGGAGACGCGATGGATCCGCTGCGCCGTCCTGCCGCTACTGTCGTTGCCAGCTTCGCCGCGATCGCCCGTGCGCGCGCCGCGCGCGACCTGGTCCTGGTGACGTTGCTGTCCGTCGGCGTGCTGATGCTGTGCGCCGCCTTCGACTTCAACGAGCGGCTGATGCGGTGGCTGCTCGACAACAACCGCTTTGGCCTCGAGGAGCTGCCGCTCGCGGTCCTCGCCGCGGCAACAGGCCTCGGCTGGTACGCGACGCGCCGCTGGCGCGAGTACCGCGGTGAGCTGCACCGCCGCCAGGTGCTCGAGCGGCAGTACCGGATCGCCGCCGAGGAGGCCGACAGCGCCAACCGCGCGAAGTCCGAGTTCCTCGCGAACATGAGCCACGAGCTGCGCACGCCGCTGAACGGCATCCTCGGCTTTTCCGAGGCGCTGGCGGGCGGCTATTTCGGCGCGCTGACGCCGCGCCAGGGCGAATACGTGCGCGACATCCACGCCTCCGGCGAACACCTGCTCCGCCTGATCAACGACGTGCTGGACATGGCAAAGCTCGATGCCGGCCGCACGACCCTGTCCGAGGAGGTCGTGGACCTCGCGCGCGTGATCGACGACAGCGTCCGACTGATCCGCCACCGCGCGCAGGAAGCGGAGATCAAACTCACCGTCGAGAAGCCGCCGCCGGGGATGCGGCTGCGCGCCGACGAGCTGCGCCTCAAGCAGATCCTGCTCAACCTCGCCACCAACGCGGTGAAGTTCACGCCCGCGCAGGGCCGCGTGACGATCCGCGCCGGCTGCCGCCGCGACGGCGCGCCCTATATCGAGGTGGCGGACACCGGCATCGGCATGCGCCAGGACGACATTCCGCTGGCGCTGACGCCGTTCGCGCAGGTCGAGAATTTCATGACCCGCAAGCACGAGGGTACCGGCCTCGGCCTGCCGATCGTCAATGCGCTGGTCGAGCTGCATGGCGGCCGCCTGCTCATAAGCAGCACGCCCGGCACCGGCACCGCGGTCACCGCGGTGTTCCCGCGCGAGCGCGTCGTGCAGCAGCAGGACAGCCGGGCGGCGTAGACGCTTGCAAGAATTGCTTTATTATTCTCCGACGCAAGTGTCCTGCGACAGGAGAGCCAGTGCCGATCACCGGGAATCGACGCCGCAAAACTGACGGTCCGGGTCGATCCCCTCGCGACGGTGATGCGAAACAAATTCAGCGTGTCCCGGTCGCGGAGGGAGAGCCTGCAGATTGGTTCAAGAGGAATGCCCGCGCGATCGCCGACTACAACGATCGAGTCGAGAGACGCGGCTTGTTCAATGAAGGCTTGCGCCTCTTCTAGAGAAACCCTTTCGGACGAGCCACGGAATCATCGCGCGAGGGCTGATCTTGGCTCGCCTCGCCCCAACGGGGAGAGGCCGCCGACGCGCGGCACGCGCGGCGGCGGGTGAGGGGGCAGCGCGCGACAGCGCGCAAAAGACTCTCGAGATCGTGCAACCGGCGCGGTCACAGAGTCTCTTGCGCGCTATCGCGCGCACCCCTCACCCCGGCGCGCGTGCCGCGCGCCGCCCTCTCCCCGTTGGGGCGAGGGAATAAGAGGCAAAATTCCGACCGTATTTCGTTTCCGTACAAGATCCGCCCTTGCGCGGTTCCTGACGCTCGCCGCGAAACCTTAGAGAAACCCCTTCATCCGCAGGAGCGCGTAGGCGGACAGCGAGGCGACGTCCATCATGCGCCCGTCGGCGACGAGCGCATCGAACTCGGCGACCGGCAGCTTATGGCAGACCAGGTCGCCCTCCTCGGGGCCGAGCGCGCGCTCGCCCTGCTCCAGCTCCTCCGCCAGGAACACGTGCATGGGCTGGTGCATGAAGCCATAGGCCATCCAGAGCTGGCCGAGATGGCGCATGCGGCCGGCGATCAGGCCCGTCTCCTCGCGCAGCTCGCCGGCGGCGATCATCTCCGGCGTCGCGTCGGGCCGCTCTTCCCACGTGCCCTGCGGGAATTCCCAGAACCGCCCGCCGACGGGATAGCGCTCCTGCTCGACGAGATGGAAGAAGCCACCGTCCATCGGAATGATCAGCGCGAAGGGCGGCTTGGTGACGACGCCGAAGATTCCCTCAGAGCCGTCGGCGCGCACGACCTTGTCTTCGCGCAAGGTCATCCAGCGATTGCGGTAGACCTCGCGCGAGGACAGTTTCCGGATCGTCATGCGGGAGGCCGGACTCAGCCTTCCTTGATCTTGTTGCGCAGCACGCCGATGCCGGTGATCTCGATCTCCACCGTGTCGCCCACCTTCATGAACTCCGGCGGCTTGCGCGCGAAGCCGACGCCGCCCGGCGTGCCGGTGACGATCACGTCGCCCGCCTTGAGCGTCGTGAAGGTCGAGATGTAGGTGATCAGCGCGGGGATGTCGAAGATCAGCATGTCGATCGTCGCCTGCTGCTTCACCACGCCGTTGACGCGCGTGGTCAGCGTCTGGCTGGTGATGTTCGGCAGCTCCTCCGGCGTGACCAGCCACGGCCCGAACGGGCCGGTGCCGACGAAGTTCTTGCCCGGCGTGAACTGGCTGGTGTGGCGCTGCCAGTCGCGGATGCTGACGTCGTTGTAGATCGAATAGCCGGCGACATGGCTCATCGCCTTCTGGCGCGCGATGCGCCGGCCCGTCTTACCGATCACCACCACCAGCTCGCCTTCCCAGTCGACCATCTCCGATTCCCTCGGCTTCAGGATCGGCTGCTCGTGCCCGACCTGGGTGTCGGCCCATCGGGTGAACAGGGTGGGATTGGCGGTGGTCGGGCGGCCGGTCTCCTCGCGGTGCTCATGGTAGTTCAGGCCGACGCAGACGATCTTGCGCGCATCGGGCAGGACCGGGAGGTACTTGATCCGGGACAGCTTGTGGTCCGGCTTCTTGCCCTGGGCGGCCTTGGCCAGCGTCTTCAGGGCGCCGTCGACGATCGCGGCGCGCAGGGTCGGGTACTTCTTGCCGAAGCGCTTGCCGAGGTCGAACACGCCGGCATCCTTGCCCTCGCCGACCACCGCGCCATAGCTCGCCTTGCCGCCCGCCGTGAAACTCAGGAACTTCATGACGCCCCCCGGTTGGTTTTTTTGGTGCCGACGCGCCTGAATTAACGGGGATCAACCGGCAACGCAACGGCCCACCTGTTCGAGGGCCGCCTTCTCGCATCTGCAAAATAAACGGAATGGTTAAGCCCGCGGCGAATAGACCGCCCCGGTTGCGCGTTGTCCCGGCGAACACAGCCGCCGAGGCCCTATCATGCTCGCACAGTTCGCCGTCTTTGCCCTCAGCCTGGCCGTCATGACCGCCGCGACGGTGGCGCCGGCACTCGCCGACGACAAGCGGAAGCATCACCGCCACCATGGCTGGCATGGCCATGACCGGCATTGGCAGGGCGGCCATCACCACCGGAACTGGAACAGGGGCCATCACCATAAGCACTGGCACGGGAACAGCGCCCGCATCGTGATCTGGCAGCCGGCGCCGGTGTACCGGGCCTATCCCGCACCGGTCTACGCTCCCGCGCCGGTCTACATGCCCGCCCCGGTCGTGCACCAGCCGGTCGTCAACGCCGTCCCGCTGCGCCATTTCCAGGACACGGGCGGCCGCTACTGCCGCGAGTACCAGCGCACGGCCGATATCGGCGGCGTGCCGCAGCAGATCTACGGCACCGCCTGCATGATGCCTGACAGCTCCTGGCAGATCGTCAGCGAATAGCCCGCCTCGCGCGAGCGTGATGCCGCGCTGCCCGGCCAGATGACGTATCCTCCCGGCCTCATTCAGGCCGGGAGTGCGTCATGGCCAAGCGATTGTTGGCGACCTGCGTCGGATTGCTGCTGCTGGCATCCGCCGCGTCAGCCCAGGAACTCAAGACAGCGATCTTCGCCGGCGGCTGCTTCTGGTGCGTCGAGGAAGCCTTCGATCATGTCGAGGGCGTCACCGAGACGACGTCGGGCTACACCGGCGGCCGCATACCCAACCCGACTTACGAGCAGGTGTCGCACGAGGACACCGGCCACTACGAGGCGGTGCGCGTGCGTTATGACCCGGGCAAGGTCAGCTACGCCAAACTGCTCGACACGTTCTGGCACAACGTCGACCCGTTCGATGCCGACGGCCAGTTCTGCGACAAGGGCCACTCCTATCGCAGCGTCGTCTTCTTCGCCTCACCGGAGGAGGAGAAGCTGGCGCAGGAAACCAAGGGGGCGGTCGCGAAGCGCTTCTCGCAGCCGGTGGCGACCGAGATCCTGCCCGCCAAGGAATTCTACATGGCGGAGGACTACCACCAGGATTTCTATATGAAGAATCCGGTGCGCTACCGATTCTACAAATGGAATTGCGGCCGCGCGCAGCGGCTGGAGAAGATCTGGGGACCGAAGCCGCAATAGGCCGGTGGCGGCGTCAGAGAGGCGCGCAAATCCGTCGAAGCACGTGAGCTGAAACGTCGCGCAAGGGCGGGTCTTAGACCCGCCCCTACACGAGGAAAGCTTCATGTGTAGGGGCCGATCTCAGATCGGCCCTCATGCAATCCAGCTGGACCAGTCGCGGCCGTTCCGAAGCTATGCGCGGCCGGCAGGTTTGACCTTCCGGCGGTTCGCTTGTGCGCGGGCGCCGGGAGGCGTTTTCAATCGGCCTGCGGCGGACGCCGCAAGCCATCGGGGCATCGCCACGATCAATGGATTCGCGCACAGACATGCTGGTCGGCTTCCGGCGCATCGCCGCCGCGCTGGCGCAGAGCAACTATCGCGCCTTCACGACCGGCAACGCGATCTCGCTCATCGGCACGTGGCTGCAGCGCATTGCGGTCGGATGGCTCGCCTGGGAGCTGACGAAATCGGGCACCTGGCTGGGCCTGGTGGCCTTCGCCGACCTGTTCCCGACCGTGCTTCTCAGCCCCGTCGCCGGCGCGCTTGCCGACCGATTCGACCGGCTGCGCATCGTCGTGCTGACGCAGATGATCGCGATGGTCCAGGCCATCGCGCTGGCGGCGCTCGTCTATGCCGACGCGATGACGATCGAGCGGCTGTTCGCCCTCACCGTGGCGCTGGGCGTCGCCAACGCCCTGAACCAGCCCGCCCGGCTCGCCCTGATCCCGAGCCTGGTCGAGCGCGAGCACCTACCATCGGCGGTCGCGATCAACTCGATCGTCTTCAACAGCGCGCGCTTCATCGGACCGGCCGCCGCCGGCTTCGCCATCGCCCATGGCGGCATCGCCTTCGCCTTCCTCGCCAACGCCCTGAGCTACGTCGCCTTCCTCGTCGCCCTCGCCCTGGTCAAGCTGGCCCCGGCTGACCTCGTGCCGACGCGCCGCTCGATCCTGGGCGACACGATCGACGGCTATGCCTACGCCGCCGGCCATGCCGGTATCGGGCCGATGCTGCTGATGATGGCGGCGACGTCGCTGGGCTCGCGCGCTTTCGTGGAGCTGCTGCCGGGGTTTGCCGACGCGGTCTTCGCCCGCGGCCCGCAGGGACTGGCCTGGCTCACGGCGGCGACGGGGCTCGGCGCCATGGCCGGCGGCGTGTGGATGGCCCAGCGCGCATCGACCAAGGGGCTGACGAGCCTGATCGTCACCAACGTGCTGGTCATGTCCGCCGCCCTCCTCGGCTTCGTGGCGACCGGGCATTTCGGGCTGGCCCTGGGCTGTCTGTTCGTCGCCGGCTTCTCCCTGGTGATTAACGGCATCGGCGCCCAGACGCTGGTCCAGCACGCGGCCGCGCCGAACATGCGTGGCCGGGTGATGGCAACCTATGGCATGATCTTCCGTGGCGGGCCGGCCGTCGGCGCCCTGCTGATGGGCATCCTGTCCTCCCATGTCGGCCTGCCGTTCGCGGTCGGGTGTGGCGCGGTGTTCTGCGCGCTGATATGGGTATGGGCCCGCCGCCACCGGGACCGCATGGCCGCCGCGCTGGAATGACCCCGGGAAACGCGCCCGGCGTCCCGCCGATTGTTTGACTGTCCAACAATCTTTGGTTAGGCTCGACGGTAGTGAAAGAGCCGGTTTACCGGCCTTTTGGCGCGTACAGGCGCGCCAAGGACGGTCGTGCAAACGGCCGTGGGGTTGCAAGAATTTGAGGAGGCGCACGCATGAAATCGCTCAAGTACGCCCTGGCGGCGGCGGCATTGCTGATCGCGGTGCCGGCGGCGCAGGCCCAGACCGTGAAGATCGGATTGCTGCTGACCTTCTCGGGTCCGGCGGCATCGCTCGGCGACCTGATGAAGAAATCGGTCGACCTCTACGTGAAGCAGCATGAGAAGGACCTGCCGCCCGGCACCAAGGTCGAGATCGTCGTCCGCGACGAGACAGGGCCCAACCCCGAGACGACCAAGCGGCTGGCGCAGGAGCTGATCACGCGCGAACGCGTCAACTTCCTCGCCGGCTTCACCTACACGCCCAACGCCATGGCGGTGGCGCCGCTGGCGACCGAGGCGAAGGTGCCGATGATCGTCATGAACGCCGGCACGTCGGCGATCGTGCGGCAGTCGCCGTACATCGCGCGCACCTCCTTCACGATGTGGCAGTCGGGCTACCCGCTCGGCCAGTGGGCGGCGAAGCAGCAGGGCATCAAGAAGGGCTACACCGCCGTTGCCGACTACGCGCCCGGACACGACATCGAGAATTCCTTCAAGCGCGGGTTCACCGAGGCCGGCGGCGAGATGATCGGCGAAGTGCGCATGCCGGTGCTGGCGCCCGACTACACGCCGTTCATGCAGCGCATCAAGGACGCGAAGCCGGACGTGCTGTGCGTGTTCGTCCCCGCCGGCAAGCAGGCCACGGCGCTGATGAAGGCGTATATGGACCTGGGCATGGCGCAGGCGGGCATCAAGCTGATCGGCCCGGGCGACATCACGCCGGACGAGGAGCTGCCGAACATGGGCGACATCCCGTCGGGCATCATCACGACGATGCATCACTATTCGGCCGCCGGCAACCGCCCGGCCAACAAGGCCTTCGTCGACTCGTGGAAGGCGGCCTACGGCGCCGACTCCTCGCCCGGCTTCATGGCGGTGGGCGCTTGGGACGGCATGGCGGCGATCTACCACGCGATCAAGGAGCAGAAGGGCAAGATCGACCCCGACAAGACGATGGAGCTGCTCAAGGGCTGGAAGAACCCGAACAGCCCGCGCGGCCCGATCACGATCGATGCCGACACCCGCGATATCGTCCAGAACGAATATCTGCGTCGCCTCGACCGCGTCGGCGGCAAGCTGGCCAATGTCGAGGTCGAGACGATCGAGCAGGTCAGGGATCCGTGGGTGCGGTTCAACCCGCCGAAGTAAGACCGGCCATCGACCGCATGAAGAGCCGCCGCATGTCCACGCGGCGGCTCTTTTCATAAGAAACCGGCCTCGTTCTCCGCTAGGTTTGCGGCAAGGCTCGTCAAACAGCCCCTCTTGAACGCGCCGGCGGGGCCGCCACGACGAATGGACCAGCTCCTTTCCTCCGTCATCAGCATCCTGTTCCACGGAACGGCCTACGCGATGATTCTGTACATCGTGTCGGTCGGGCTGTCGGTGACGATGGGCCTGATGGGCTTCGCCAACCTGGCGCATGGCGTGTTCGCCATGGCCGGCGGCTACGTGACCGTGACGATGATGAACAATCACGGCGTGCCGTTCGCGCTGGCCCTGCTGATCGCCTGCATCGTCGTGGCGCTGGCCAGCGTCGTGCTGGAGCGGTTCCTGTACGCGCGGCTGTACAGCGCCGGCGAACTCGAGCAGGTGCTGTTCACCATCGGCCTGATCTTCATGGCGACGGCGGCGGCCAAATTCGTCTGGGGCCCGCTGCCGCAGCGCATGAGCGTGCCGGACATCTTCCGGCAGGAATTCACGATCGGCACCGTCACCTTCCCCGCCTATCGCGCCTTCATCCTGGTTGCCGGCTTCGTCATCGTCGCCGCCCTGTGGCTGGCGCTGGAGCGCACCAATTTCGGCGCCCGCATCCGCGCCGCCGTCGACAACCGCCGCATGGCGCAGTCGCTCGGCATCAACACGGGGCTGCTCTTCACGATGACCTTCGCGCTCGGCAGCGCGCTGGCGGCGCTGGGCGGCGGGCTCGGCGCCGAGATCCTGGCGATCAACCCCGGCTATGCCTTCGAGCACCTCGTCTACTTCCTGATCGTCGTCGCGGTCGGCGGGCTCGGCTCGATCCGCGGGCCGTTCTTCGCGGCGCTGCTGCTCGGCATCAGCGACTTCGCCTGCAAGTACCTGATCCCCGAATTCGGCGCGTTCTTCATCTACGTCGCGACCTTCGCGTTGCTGCTGTGGCGGCCGCAGGGCCTGTTCGGGCGGGCCTGACGATGCTTGCGAAGCTCAAGTCGCTCTCGCCCGTCGATGCCATGGCGCGCAGCCACCGCCTGCGCTGGTGGGAGGCGCTGCCGTGGCTGATCGCGGTCGCCTGCTACTTCGTGTTCCCCGACTACCTGGCGCTCGGCAGCCAGATCTTCATCATGGTCCTGTTCGCGCTGTCGCTGGACCTGATCCTCGGTTACGCCGGCATCATCACGCTGGGCCATGCCGCGTTCTTCGGCATCGGCGCCTACACGGCCGGCATCCTCGCCGTGCATGGCTGGAGCGAGCCGCTCACGGCACTGGTGGTCGCCGGCGCCGTTGCGGGCCTCGCCGGGCTGATCTGCGGCATGATCATCCTGCGCACGCACGGCCTGACCCTGCTGATGCTGACCCTCGCCATCGTCTTCATGCTGGAGGAGCTGGCGAACAAGGCGAGTTGGCTGACCGGCGGCGCCGACGGCCTGCAGGGCATGAAGGTCGACCCGATCTTCGGCAGCTTCCGCTTCGACATGTTCGGCCGCACCGGCTACTGGTACGCGCTGGCGATCCTGTTCCTCGGCTGGGCGTTCATGCGGGTGCTGGTGCATTCGCCGTTCGGCCGCTCGCTGACCGGCATCCGCGAGAACGTGGTGCGCATGCACGCGATCGGCACGCCGGTGCGGCGGCGGCTGGTCACCGCCTATGCGATCTCCGCCGTGCTCGCCGGCGTTGCCGGCGGCCTGCTGGCGCAGACGACGCAGTTCGTCGGCCTCAACGTCATCAGCTTCCAGCGCTCCGGCGCCGTGCTGATCATGCTGATCTTCGGCGGCGTCGGCCGGCTCTATGGCGCCTTCGTCGGCGCGCCGATCTTCATGATCGCGGAGGACGAGCTCGCCAAGACCGATCCGGTCTACTGGTTCTTCTGGCTGGGCCTGCTGCTGGTGCTGGTCGTCATGTTCGCGCGCGGCGGCGTGATCGGCCTCGCCGAGCAGGCCTGGCGCCTGGTCACGAGGCGCCGCGCATGACCGCCGTGCTCGAGACCGCCGGCCTGAACAAGAACTTCGGCGCGCTGCGCGTCGCGCAGAACATCGACTTCCACCTCGAAGCGGGCGCGCGCCACGCGCTGATCGGCCCCAACGGCGCGGGCAAGACGACCTTCATCAACCTGATCACCGGGCGCCTTTCGCCATCCTCGGGGCAGATCCGCCTGGCGGGCGAGGACATCACGACCCTGTCGCAGGAGGCGCGCGTCAAGCGCGGGCTGGGCCGCACCTTCCAGATCAACCAGCTCTTCAAGGGCCTGTCGGTGCTGGAGAACGTGACGCTGGCGATCGGCGAGCGCGAGGGCGTGGCCGGCGCCATGTTCCGCTTCGCCGGCTCGAACCGGGCCGTGGTCGAGGAGGCCTATGCCCTGCTCGAGCAGCTTCGCATCGCCGATGACGCGATGCGGCCGCTGAAGGAGCTGCCGTACGGCAGGCAGCGGCTGGTGGAGATCGCGATCGCGCTCGGCCTCCGGCCCAAGGTCCTGCTGCTCGACGAGCCGGCGGCCGGCGTGCCGTCGACCGAGAGCGCCATCATCCTCGACATCGTCGACCAGCTCCCGCGCGAGATCGCGGTGCTGATCATCGAGCACGACATGGACCTGGTCTTCCGCTTCGCGCGGCGCATCACCGTGCTGGTGCAGGGCGCGGTGCTGGTCGAGGGCGCGCCGGCCGAGATCGCCGCCGACCCGCGCGTGCGCGAGGTCTATCTCGGCGAGCGCCATCATGGCTGAGTGGCTCGCGCTCAGGCGCGTCTCCGCCGGCTACGGCGAAACAGTCGTGCTGGAGGACGTCAGCCTCTCGATCGGCCGGGACGCGACGCTCGCCCTGCTCGGCCGCAACGGCGTCGGCAAGACGACCTTGCTCGCGACGATCATGGGCCACACCACGATGCATGGCGGCGCGGTCGAGTTCGGCGGCGCCGACATCACGCGCCAGCCCGTCCACAAGCGCGCGCTCGCCGGCTTCGGCTACGTGCCGCAGGAGCGCGAGATCTTCCCGTCGCTGTCGGTGAAGGAGAACCTCACCGTCGCGGCGCGGCCGGGGCGCTGGACGGTGGAGCGCATCTACGACCTGTTCCCCGGCCTCGCCACCCGGCAGACCAACATGGGTAACCAGCTTTCCGGCGGCGAGCAGCAGATGCTGTCGATCGGCCGCGCGCTGATGGGCAACCCCAGCCTGCTGCTGATGGACGAGCCGCTGGAAGGGCTGGCGCCGGTGATCGTCGACACCCTGATCGCCGCGTTCCACCGCCTGCGCCAGGAGGACGGCCTCGCCATCGTGCTGGTCGAGCAGCATGCGCGGCTGGCGCTCGAATTCGCGGCGCGCAGCATCGTGCTCGACCGCGGCAAGGTCGTCTATGACGGCGACAGCAAGCCCCTGCTCGACGATCCCCAGCGCCTCGGCGACCTGATCGGCGTGGCGGGCTGAAAGACCCGGCGCCATGCTGGGTTGATTGGCCTGTTACGCTTTTGTTACGGTCGCCCCGCCGCCTTGCCACCTGGCGCAAGGCCAATCGTCCTAGAGGGAGGCCGCCAATGAAATCTGTCCGGACCTGGAGCCGCCGCGCGACGCTTGCGCTGGCGGGCGCCGCGCTCGTCGGCGCCGCAGCATCGAACATCGCCCTGGCGCAGGGCCTGGAAGACCGGGTGGTCATCATCACCTCGTTCTCGAAGGACGTGACCGGGCCGTTCGCGACGGCCTTCGAGAAGAAGTATCCCGGTACGAAAGTGGAGGTCCAGAACCGCAACACCAACGCGGCGGTGGCCTTCATCCGCGAGACGCAGTCGAACCCGCCCGACATCATGTGGGCATCGGCGCCCGACGCGTTCGAGGTGCTGAAGAAGCACAAGCTGCTGATGAAATACACGCCGCAGGCGCAGGGCATCCCCGCGAAGGTCGGCGCCTATCCGATCAACGATCCCGACGGCCACTATGTCGGCTTCGCCGCCTCGGGCTACGGCATCATGTACAACACGCGCTACATGCAGGCGAACAAGCTACCGGCGCCGAAGGAATGGGACGATCTGAAGAAGCCGGCCTATTTCGGCCATGTCGGCATCTCGGCGCCGTCGCGCTCCGGCACCACGCACCTGACGGTCGAGACGATCCTGCAAGGCGAAGGCTGGGAAAAGGGCTGGGCGACGCTGCTGGAGATCGGCGGCAACCTCACCACCGTGTCGGACCGCAGCTTCGGCGTGCCGGATGCCGTCAACAGCGGCCAGTACGGCCTCGGCATCGTGATCGACTTCTTCGGCCTCTCCGCCAAGGCCAGCGGCTTCCCGGTCGATTTCGTCTACCCGACCGTGACGACGCTCGTGCCGGCCAATGTCGGCATCATCAACAACGCCAAGAACCCGAAGGCCGCGGCGGCGTTCGTCGAGTTCCTGCTGTCCGACGAAGGGCAAGCGATCCTGCTCGACCCGAAGATCCGGCGCCTGCCGGTGCGCCCCGAGACCTACGCCAAGGCGCCGGCGGACTATCCCAATCCGTTCAAGGACACCTCGCTCGGCGCGCGGGTGAAGTTCAACGCGGACGTCTCCGAGACGCGCTACGAGCTGCTCAACTCGCTCTACGACCGGCTGGTTACCTTCCGCCTGAAGGAGCTGAACGAGGCGTGGAAGGCGATCCATGCCGCCGACGCGGCGGTCGCGAAGAAGAGCACGCCCGAGGCGCAGCGGCTGCTGGCCGAAGCGCGCAAGCGCGCGACCGCCGTGCCGATCACGGAGCAGCAGGCGAACGACCCCGCCGTCGCCGGCTCGTTCCAGGAGCGCAAGAAGGACCAGCCCGTCGCCGCGCGCCAGGCCGAGTTCGAGGAGCAGTGGGACGCCGCAGCCAAGCGCAACTACGCCGAGGCGAAGTCCCTCGCCGACCAGGCCGCACGGGCGGCGCGGTAGACGCCTGCGCGTCAGCGCTGCGGCTCGTCCGCAGCGCTGACCGGGCCTAGCACATGGCGACCATCGATCCGATTGCGGCGGGGCCCGGACCCGGGGTGCTGCGGCGCCTGCTGCGCGACTGGGGGGCGACGCCGCTCCAGATCGCGCTGGCGCTGTCCATCGCCTTCTTCCTGCTGCTGTTCCTGGTCGTGCCGGTGCTGCAGGTCACCTTCGTGGCGTTCTGGGACGGCAGCGGCTTCACGCTGGTGCATTTCCAGGATTTCTTCCGCACGTCGATCTTCCGCGAGTCGTTCTTCAACTCGCTCTACGTCGCATCGATGGCGGTCGTGCTCGCCACCCTCATCGCGGTGCCGCTCGCCTACCTGCTCTCGCGCTTCCATTTCCGCGGTGCGGCCCTGATCCAGACGCTCGGCATTCTGCCGCTGGTGATGCCGCCCTTCGTCGGCGCCGTGGCGATGCAGCTCATCTTCGGGCGCAACGGCAGCGTCAACCTCATCCTCGACGGACTGTTCGGCTTCAAGATCCCGTTCATGGAAGGCCTCAACGGCGTCATCTTCGTCGAGGGCCTGCATTACTTCCCGTTCATCCTGCTCAATCTGTCGGCGGCGCTTGCCAATATCGACACGGCGATGGAGGAGTCGGCGCAGAACCTCGGCGCGCACGGCTTCACCCTGTTCCGCCGCATCGTCTTCCCGCTTGCACTGCCCGGCTACGTCGCCGGCGCCTCGCTCGTCTTCGTCAAGGTGTTCGACGATCTCGGCACGCCGCTGCTGCTGAACGTCACCAACATGCTGGCGCCGCAGGCCTATCTGCGCATCACCTCGGTCGGTCTCGCCGACCCGGTCGGCTACGTCATCTCCGCCATCATGGTGGCGTTCTCCCTGCTCGCGATGTGGCTGGCGGCGCTGTCGCTCGGCGGCAAGGACTATTCGACGCAGCAGCGCGGCGGCGGCGGGCTCGGCAAGCGCACGCTGCGCACGGGCGAGCGGATCGCCGCCTGGGTGTTCATCGTACTGATCCTGCTGATCGTGCTCAGCCCGCATATCGGCATCTTCCTGCTGTCGATCGGCACGATCTGGTCGTTCAGCGTCCTGCCCGATGCCTTCACCTTCGACCACTATCTGACGGTCTTCCGCGAATCGCCGCAGTACATCACCAACACGCTGCTCTATTGCGGGCTCGCGGCCCTGATCGACGTCGCGCTCGGCACCGCGATCGCCTACCTGATCCTGCGCACGCGCCTGCCGGCGCGGCGCACGCTCGACTACCTGGCGACGGCCTCGCTCGCCGTGCCCGGCCTCGTGCTCGGCATCGGCATCCTGCGCACCTTCTACGACATCGAGACGCCGATCACCGGCGAGCCGCTCGCGACGTTCTGGGGCATGCTGGTGATCGGCTATGCGATCCGGCGGCTGCCCTACGCGCTGCGCTCGTGCATGGCGGCGCTGCAGCAGCTCCATGTCAGCCTGGAGGAGGCCGCCGAGTCGCTCGGCGCCGGCAAGTTCACGACATTGCAGCGCATCGTCATGCCGCTGATGACCGGCGGCATCCTGGCCGGCTTCATCACCAGCTTTTCGACCGCCGCCGTCGAGCTGTCGGAGACCTTGATGCTGGTGACGCGCGATGTGAACGCGCCGCTGTCCTACGGCATCTATGTCTACATGCAGTCGTCGGCGGGGCGCGGGCCCGGTGCGGCACTCGGCGTCATCGCCGTGGTGGTCGTCGCACTCGGCGCGTGGCTGTCGCATCGCGTCGCCGAGCGCGACCGCGAGCGCCGCGGCAGGGGGAACACATGACCGATCGCGGCGCCGGCGTCACCATCGAGCGCGTCGATTTCGCCTATGGCGGCACGCCGATCCTGTCCGATGTCAGCCTGACCGTCGGCAAGGGCGAGTTCTTCGCCTTCCTCGGCCCGTCGGGGTCGGGCAAGACGACGCTGCTTCGACTGATCGCGGGCTTTGGCATGCCGGCGAAGGGCCGCATCCTGGTCGGCGCGCGCGACGTCACGCACCTGCCGCCGTGGCAGCGTAATGTCGGCATGGTGTTCCAGAACTACGCGCTGTGGCCGCACATGACGGTCGCGGCCAACGTTGCGTTCGGGCTCGAGCAGCGCAAGGTTCCGCGCGCCGAGATCCGCACGCGCGTCGCGGCGGCGCTCGACCTCGTCGGCCTCGGCAAGTTCGGCGAGCGCAGGCCGGCGCAGCTCTCCGGCGGCCAGCAGCAGCGCGTGGCGCTCGCGCGCACCCTGGTGATCGAGCCGGAGGTCCTGCTGCTCGACGAGCCGCTGTCGAACCTGGATGCGAAGCTGCGCGTCGAGATGCGCGCCGAGCTGATCGCCCTCCAGCGCAAGACCGGGCTGACGACGATCTACGTGACCCACGACCAGGAGGAGGCGAACGCGACCGCCGGGCGCATCGCCGTGCTCGACCAGGGCCGCATCCAGCAGATCGGCCGCCCGGTCGACCTGTACGACCGGCCGGCCAACCGCTTCGTCGCCACATTCCTCGGCGCCGCGAACCTGATCGACGGGACGATCGCACAGACAGGCGAGGGCGCCGTGTTCCAGGCGGAGGGACTCGCGATCCCCCTCGTGGGCGCGCATCGGCCCGGCGCCGCCAGCCTCGCGCTGCGTCCGCAGGGCATCGGTATTCACGCGGCCGCAGAGGTCGCTTCCGGCCGCGCGGAACTGCGCGGCCGCATCGCGGAGCGCGAGTTCCTCGGCACGCTGGTCCGCTACCACGTCGCGGTCGGACCGCGACGCATCCTGGTCGATACGCTCCACCAGCGCGGGATGCAGAGCTTTGCGGCGGGCGACGAGGTCGCGCTTTCGGTCGCACAGGACCAGATCACGGTTCTTGAACGATAGGCTTGGGGCGGGACGCGCGCGGCTCTCCCCGCGCGCGCCCGCGACGCATGCCTACTGCCTGACCTGCCCCACCGCCGTGCACGTGTTGATGAGGTCCGTGGCGAGCGTTGCCAGGGGCGAGCGCTCGAAGAACCTGTCGCGGTGGCGATCGACTTCCTCGGCGAATTTCGTGAAGCCGACCTTGTGCTCCAGGGCTTCCATCCCGCAGATGCACGCGCGCGACGAATTCTCGCGCTCGCAGGCCAGCAGATAGGCCTCCTCGTATTCCTGCCCGTATTCAAGATTCACGCCGGCAATCGCCGGACCGGTGAGGACCATCGCGGCGACGCCGATCATCGGGAACACCCGCAACATGGGATCGCTCCTTCGCTTGAGGGCAACCCGCGCGCCGGCAATCGCCGACGCCCATGTGCATCATGCGCGTGCCCGGGCTTCCGCGGTGTGAAGCCCGTCACAGGGTGATCCCTGAGAAAGCGGAATATCAGACCTTGGCTGGACGTGTCTTGCGCGGTTTGGGCGCGGCCTTGCGGGCGGCAGCCGACTGCAGGCGTGCGTAGGTACCGCTGGCATAGACCAGCGGCCGCGCCTTGGGCCGCGTGCGCACATCGACGACGCGGCCGATGAAGATCGTATGGGTCGAAGCCTGCACGCGTTCGGTTACGACGCAGTCGAAGCTGGCGAGGGCGTCGGCGAGCACGGGCGCGCCCGTCCTGCGCGTGACCCAGTTGCCGATATCGAAGCGATCCTCGCCGAACACGCCATTCTGGCCGGCGAAGCGCGCGGCGAGGCCCTTGTGTCCATGGCACAGCACGTTGACGCACAGCAACGAGCCGCGATGGATCAGGTCGTGCGCGTTGGCGGTGCGGTTGACGCAGACCAGCACCTGCGGCGGATCGGCCGACAGCGACGTGACGGCGGTGGCGGTCAGCCCGCCGCGCACGCCGTCATGCATGGTCGTCACGATCGTCACACCGGCGGCGAGGCAGCGCATGCCTTGCTTGAACTGCTCGGCGGAAACGGCGGTCAGGTCGCAGGCGGAAGGCGGTCGGGTGGTCAATGCGGAACAAGCCTCGTGGTCTATGCCGCCGCGGTGCGCGCGGCGAAGCGCGGGATCACCTTCGCGGCGAACAGGCGCATGGAGCGCTCGGCCTCCGCCTGCGTGATCGTGTTGAAGTTGACCTGCAGCGACGACACCTCGAAGCCGCCGGTCATCTCCATATAGGCCTCGATCTGCCCGGCGATGTCCTCGGGCGAGCCGACCCATGCGGCGCCCTTCTCGACCTGGCTCTCGAACGTCTCGGCGCGCAGGCCGGCGATGATCTTGTCGTAGCCGGGATAGTCCCTGGAGCTGAGGCCTTCCGTCCAGGCCGAGGCCGCGTCGACCAGCGATGTCAGGTACCGGTTGAGCGGCTCGCGCGCGACCGCGACGGCCTCGTCCCTGGTCGGCGCGCAGTACATGTGGAAGGCGAGCATCACCCGGCCCTTGCCGGGATGCCCCGCCGCCTTCCAGGCGGTGCGATACATCGCCAGCAGCTCCTTCATCTTGCCGCCGGCCAGCGGGATCGCCATCACCCAGTAGCCGGCCTGTCCGGCCTCGATGAAGGATTGCGGCGTGCCCAGGGCGGCGACCCAGAAGGGGGGACGCGGCGTCTGCGTCGGCCGCGGCAGCGAGGTCACGTCGCGGAAGCTGTGGAACCGGCCGCTGCTGCTGACCCGCTCGCCCTCGAGCAGCAGGCGGACCTGCTCCATGCCCTCCGCGAAACGCGCGCGGCTCTCGTCCGGGCTCACACCGAAGCGGTTGAATTCGTGCGGCAGGAAGGCGCGCGCGAATCCGAGCTCCAGCCGCCCGCCCGAGATCGCATCGAGCATGCCCGCCTCGCCGGCTATCTTGAGCGGGTTGTTGAACACCGGCAGCACGGCGCCGGTCACCAGCCGCGCCTTCGCGCTGCGCATGGCCGCGGCCGTAAGGAAGACCATGGGATTGGGGCTGTAGCCGCCGTAATCCTCGAAGTAATGCTCCACCGTGCGTATATGGGTGTAGCCGAGTTCGTCGCAAAGGCCGCAGAGATGGAGCGATTCCGCGAAGTAGCGGTCGGCCGGCTTCACCTTCGGGCCGACGTCGGGAAAGAACTGAATGCCGAACTCCATGCGCGCTCCTCGTCGCAGCCTTGTCCCGTCTTGACGGGCACTCTAGCGCAAAGGCGCCCTGCGTCCAGCCCGCCCGCCCCCGGCGCGCTGCCATAAAGACGCCACTTGCAACCGGCCGCGCGGCGGCGTGAAGTGGCAACCACACCGAAGCCGACGATGGACCGATTCGTGCCGTTCCCTTCGCCCCGCTGCGCACTCACAGCCGCCGTCGTCGCCACCGCCCTGATTCTTCCCGCCGGTGCCCCGGCGCAGGACCGCCCCCTCGAGATGGAAGTCGTGCGCGAGTTCCTGACCCTGGAGCTGGCGGGCTGGCGGCTGCCCGACCCGGTCGAAAACTGCCTGACCGAGCTGTCGCTGCGGCGGCTGGAGCCGATGGCCTTCGGCAGCACCGAGATGATCGACCAGCCCGAGCTCGTCGACCCGCCGGGACCGCATTACCGCATCGTCCGCATCGAGCCGGAGGGCGGCGACCGCCGACGGCGCCTGGCACGCATCGAATGGCTGTTGCCGGGCGGGGACGGGACGCCCAAGGTCGAGCCGGATTCCTTCGTCTTTATCGTCAACGACGTCGGCGGCGACCGCGGCGCCGCTTCCATGGTGCGCGAGCCCACCCGGCTGGTCGTCCGCCGCGAGTGCTTCGGCTAGCCTTTCAGCCTCTCGTCGCCCGCGGGGCAAGGTGCTAGCCTCCTTGCATGCGCGCCTGGTGCCTCCGGGCCGTCCTTGTCGTCGCGATCGCAGCGGGCTTCGCCGTCCCGGCGCAGGCCGAGAACCAGGCTGTCGACCTGGAGCTGGTGCTCGCCGTCGACTGCTCGCGCAGCATCGATGACGCCGAGTTCGCGCTGCAGGTCGAAGGCTATGCCGAGGCGTTCCGGCATCCCGCGGTGCTGCGGGCCATCCTGTCGGGCGAACGCCGCGCGATCGCCGTCACCTATGTCCAGTGGGCCGGGCCGTTCCTGCAGAACCAGGCGCTCGGCTGGACATTGATCAACGACAGTGAATCCGCATACGAATTCGCCGACCGTTTCCACGCGACCGCGCGCGCCTTCCACGGCGGCGGCACCAGCCTGAGCGGCATCATCGATTTCAGCCGCGGCCTGTTCCCCAAGAGCGGCTTCAGCGGCAAGCGGCGCGTGATCGACATCTCCGGCGACGGCATCAACAATTCGGGCCGGATGGCGCAGAGCGCGCGCGACGACGCGGTGCGCGAGGGGATCACGGTCAACGGCCTGCCGATCCTCACCGAAGTGTCGGCCCTCGACGAGTATTTCCGGCAGCATGTCATCGGCGGCGAAGGCGCGTTCGTGATCGCGGCGGAGGATTTCGAATCGTTCGCGCAGGCGATTCTCAGCAAGCTGATCCGCGAGATCGCCGCGACGACGGAGGAGCTTTCGATCGAGATGGCGCGGGCGGCGCTGGGCCAGTAGAGCGCGCGCGCCGTCAGCCCAGCAGCTCGTCGTAGCCGCGGCCGGTGAACTGGAGCAGGCAGAAGCCGTTGCCGAAGGGGTCGGCCAGCAGCACGATTTTACCCCACTTCGCGGTGCGGATTTCGCTTTCCACGCGGGCACCCGCCTTCTTGGCGCGCTCGAACGCCGCCTCGAGATCCGGCACCTCGAAATCGAGATGCACCGGCGTCCAGTGGCGCCGGTAGTCGCGCGCGGCACCGTCCTTGAACGCGGCACTCCCGGCCGGCTTCTTCAGCAGATAGATCGGCGATGTCGAGCCGAGCATTTCCACGAAGTCGGTGCCAAAGCGGCGGCCGACGGTGAGGCCGAGGCCGTCGCGATAGAACGCGACGGCCTTGTCGATGTCGTCAACGTCGATGTTGACGAGCAGGCCGGTCATGCGAGGGCCAGGATGACCCGGCGGTTGCGCTTGCCCTTGCTTTCGATCTTCTCGACGACGATCGGGCCGATCTCGCCGGTCGCGCGCACATGCGTGCCGCCGCAGGGCTGCAGGTCGATGCCGGCGATGTCGAGCAGCCGCACCTTGCCGAAACCGGTCGGCGGCTTGACCGACATCGTGCGCACCAGATCCGGCTTCGCCGCCAGTTCCTCGTCGGTGATCCAGCGTGGCGCCACGGTGTGGTTGGCGGCGATCAGCGCGTTCACCTTCTCGGCGATCTCGACCTTGTCGAGCACCAGCTCGCCTGCATCGAAATCAAGCCGGCTGCGCTGGTCGCCGATCTGGCCGCCGGTCACGCCGGCCGGCACCGCCGCGCACAGCAGGTGCAGGCTGGTGTGCATGCGCATGTGACGATAGCGGCGATCCCAGTCGATCTCCGCCGTCACCGCCTCGCCGACCGCCAGGGCCGGCTGGCCGAAAGCGGGGACGTGCACGATGTCGCCGTGCTCCTTGCCCTTGCGCGTGTCGGCGATGGTCACGGTGCTGCCGTCGGCACGGCGCAGCAGACCGGTGTCGCCCGGCTGCCCGCCGCCCGTCGGATAGAAGACGGTGCGGTCGAGCCGGATGCCGGTTTCGTCGACGGCGACGACGCGCGCCTCGCAGGCCTTGAGATAGGCATCCTCGCGGAACAGTTCCTCAGTCATTCGGCGGCGGCCCTCGTTTCGGTTTCGGCAAGCACGGCCGCAAAGGTCGTGCGGTCGACATTGCCCCCTGATAGCACAAGGCCGACGCGTTTGCCGGCGTTGCGCGCGCGCTCCTTCAGCGCCGCCGCCAGCGGCGCCGCCCCCGCGCCTTCGGCCACGTTGTGGGTGTCGGTGAAGTAGTGGCGCATCGCTGCCTGGATCTCGGCTTCGGACACCGTGACGATGCGCGCGGCGCCCGCGCAGATGACCGGCAGCGCATTATCGTTCGGGACGCGGCACGCCATGCCGTCGGCGATCGTATCGGCGGAATTTGTCGAGACAGATTTGCGCGCCGCGAAGGACAGCGCATAGGCCGCCGCCTGCTCGGCGACGACGCCGACGACCTCGGTCCGCAAGCCGAGCGCGTCGCGTGCCGCCATCACGCCGCAGATGCCGGAGCCGAGCCCGATGGGCACATAGACCGTGTCGAGCGCGCCGACGCCGCGGAACAGCTCCAGCCCATAGGATGCGACGCCGCGCACTAGGTCCGGCGCGAAGCTTTCGACGAAGAACAGCTTGCGCTCGGCCGATACGCCCTTGGCGTATTCGAGCGCCGCCTGGAAGTCGCTGCCGTGTTCGATCAGCTCGGCGCCGAGCGCGCGCATCGCGGCGTTCTTCTCGACGCTGTTGCCGTGCGGCACGACGATCGTCGCGGTCAGACCAGCGCGGGCCGCGGCGAAGGCGATGCTCTGGCCATGGTTGCCGCGCGTCGCGGCAACCACGCCGGCGAGGGCCGGCTGCTGCTGCTTCAACGCCGCCATGTAGACGATGCCGCCACGCACCTTGAAGGCGCCAAGCGGCGTGTGATTCTCGTGCTTGACCCAGACCTCGGCGCCGACCCGCTGCGACAGCAGCGGCCAGGCATATTGCGGCGTCGGTGGCATGACGGCATGGACCTGCCGCGCCGCGTCTTCGAGCTGGTCGAGTGTGAACATGCCCGAGACTAAGCATCCCGCCCCGCGGCCGCACAAGGGGCTGCTTCCGGCGACCGAACCGCGGCGCCCGCATGCGGCGGAGATGATTCCGCCGGGCAGCCGCGATTTCCCATATAGTATATTGATTTAACTATGCTAATTCGAATTTCGGCCTGTCCGGAATCTGTCCGGCCCCTGTCCGGCGACACGGCGGCTCATGAGCCGCCGCCTCCCTCACGCAGGCTGGCGGTCGAGTTTCAAGAAGAGCGTATAGGGCGGATCGCGCCAAGGCCGGTCTAATCAGATCGGCCCTGGCGCAATGCTTAATGCCACAACCCCGCAGCGCGTCCCGCGCTGCGCGATCAGCCGTAGCGGCGCTGGCCGCCGCGGCCGCGATGGCGCTTCGGGGCGCGGTGCTGGGCCGGCTGCGGGCGGTTGGACTGCCGCAGCTCCGCGACCGTCGACTTGAACGGATGGTCCGGCACGACCGGGATCGACAGCCGGATCAGCCGCTCGATGTCGCGGAGATAGGCGCGCTCCTCGACGTCGCAGAACGAGAGCGCGATGCCGTCGGCGCCGGCGCGCGCGGTGCGGCCGATGCGGTGCACGTAGCTCTCCGGCACATTCGGCAGCTCGTAGTTGATCACGTGCGTGATCCCGTCGATGTCGATGCCGCGCGCCGCGATGTCGGTCGCGACCAGGATGCGCAGCTTGCCGGCGGTGAAGTCGGCGAGCGCGCGCTGGCGCGCGTTCTGCGACTTGTTGCCGTGGATCGCGTCGGCGCGGACACCCATCTTCCCGAGTTGCTCGGCGAGCCGGTTGGCGCCGTGCTTGGTGCGCGTGAACACGAGCGCGCGCTTGATGCTCTGATCCTTCAGCACCTCGCCCAGCAGGGCGCGCTTGTCGCCATGTTCGACGAACAGCACCCACTGGTCGATGCGCTCGGCCGTCGTCGCGACCGGCGTCACCGTCACCGTCGCCGGATCGCGCAGGATCGAGTTGGCGAGGTTGGCGATGTCGGTCGGCATGGTCGCCGAGAACAGCAGCGTCTGGCGCTGCGCCGGCAGGGTCGCGATGATGCGCCGCACGTCATGGATGAAGCCCATGTCGAGCATGCGGTCGGCCTCGTCGAGCACGAAGATCTCGAGCTTGTCGAGCCGCGCCAGGTTCTGGCCCATCAGGTCGAGCAGGCGGCCCGGCGTCGCCACCAGGATGTCGAGGCCGCGGGCGAGCGCCTGCGCCTGCGGGTGCTGGCCGACGCCGCCGAAGATGACGGCATGGCGCAGGCCGAGATGGCGGCCATAGGTCTTGAAGCTCTCGCCGATCTGCACGGCGAGTTCGCGCGTCGGCGTGAGGACGAGGGCGCGCGGCGCCTTCGGCATCAGGCCCTTCCGGCTCTGCGCCAGGCGCTGCAGCATCGGCAGCGCGAACGCCGCCGTCTTGCCGGTGCCGGTCTGGGCCACGCCCAGCAGGTCGCGGCCGGTCAGCAGTTGCGGGATCGACTGCGCCTGAATCGGCGTCGGCGTCGTATAGCCTTCGGCAGCGACAGCGCGCTGCAGCGGCTCGACCAGGCCGAGGTCGTTGAAGGTCGTCGTCGTTTGGGAAGTCGTCACTGGAAAAGTCTCTTTCTTCGATTCTTCGAAAATTCGCAGCTACTGAACCTGCGCGCGGGACCGCATCCGGCCGGGCATGGCCCGGCGACGGCGGCGAGAAAGGCAGTCAAAGCGTGCGGAAATGATTGATTGTGGCGCTGGACCGATCCGCCTTTGCGGCTGGACCCGATCCGATCTTTCTTCGGTTGAGCGTCCTCGTGCGCGGCCGAGGTCGCCTGTGTTTTAGCGTGATGGTTCTCGAGACGGTGGCACCAGGGCCTGAAGGGCCGGTGCGCTTCGCGCGATCGCGAGAGATCGGGGCGATATTCGCCCGTACCGGTTAATTGATCGTATACGCGCCCCAAGTCAAGGACTCCCGGCCTTTTCGGAACAATCCGACCCGCGTCGCGTTGTCGCAATTAGGGAGTAGGGGTTTCCATCGTGCAATCGACCTTCGACGGTCTGCTGATTGCGCTCCTGATGGCCTTGGCGCCAGGCGATCAGGATCTACCCCCCGATTCCGACCCGTCGTTCCGAGACGGTTTTAACCTAGGATATCAAGAGCTTAAATTACACGAGCAGCCGTCCCAAGGCGATGCGGCGGGGTGTCGCTTCTTCATCGACGAGGCCGCACGTAAAAATTGCGTGGTGCGCACGAGCCGGGCGCTGTCCGGAAGCGCCGAAAATCTCGCTCAATTCCCCGACGACACGATCTGGATCGCGCCCCGCGATCCTGCGATGCCCCTTCGATTCCAGCCGAAAACGCCGCGCTGAACGCGGCAACCCATGGTTGGGACTGAGTTACCAAGACATTAAAATAGAAAGTATTTTTCGATTTCCGTGACAGGAATCGGGCGTTTGGAAGTCACTAATTGATTCCCCCTTATAGTCACGCTTCCGGCCTAGGATGGGTCGCATTCGGTTCACGTCTCCCGCATTTCCCATGAATGCCGGGGGGCGCCGACCCCGCAATCAGAACGGGCGAACCGGTTGCGTAGACATCGAGCCTGAAGAGGTGTCGCATGTTGCAAACGCTGGAAGGAGTCCTGGTGGCATTGCTGATGGCGTTCTCGCCGGGGGACCGTGCGTCCGAAGACGGCCCGTCGATGTCCGCCGCCCTGCTGCTCGATCCGATCGCCGCGTGCGACCGGTATTCGAGCGAGACGGCGCGGCGGAACTGCGTTGCCCGCATCGAGCGTCCGCTCGAGACGGCCAGCGCGGAGGCGTCATTTGCAGAGCAGGTGACGTGGATCGCGCCGAGCGATCCAGGCATGCCCGACCGCATCGCCATGCGCCGGGCGCGCTAACGGGACGTCAGGCCGCTTAGGTGCCGGCGTGACGAGCGCCGGCACAGCTGGCCTCTCTCCACGCCCCTCCAACCTCCCCTTACCGCCAAGCTTTCCCAGAAGCCGCGTTGCCTCTGAGCAGCCGGCTTTTCGCAAATCTTAACCCGCGCCGTTCTAGCCTCGCCCCAAGGTTGAGGCCTACACATGTCGCTTACTGCGGGCGGTCCGGTTCTTCCCTCCACGTCCGTTCTTGCCAAACCGTCCGTCCAAGTCACGGAAGCCGTGACGCTGCCGGGCTGGCTGAGCCTGCTGTGCGGCCTGGCGCTGGCGCAGGTCTATTTCGCGTCGCTGCTGCCCCTCGCCGAACTCGAGGCCCCGCTGTCCTGGCTGACGGCCTATTGGGACGACTTTTTCTACTACCTGCAGATCGCGCGGAACGTCGCCACGGACTTCCGGTCGACCTTCGACGGCGTCGGCCTGACCAACGGCTACCACCCGCTCTGGCTCGCGATCCTCGCGGCGCTGTGCGTCGTCTTCGATCCCACCCGGATCGAGTTCCACTATGCGGTCGCCACGCTGACCGGCGGACTGAGCATCCTGACGGCCGTCGCGATCTTCACCTATGTCCGTGCCGTCTTCGCCCTGTCTCCGCTTGCCGCGCTGGCGGTCGGGCTGATCGGGCAGACGCAGCACGAGATGCTGGCGCGCCACGGCATGGAGATCGCCCTGGCCGTGCCGCTCGTCTTCTGCTTCGCCATCGCCGGACATCGCTTCGTCAGCGCGCCCAGTGCGGCGCGCATGGCGGCGTGGTCCGGACTTGGTGCGCTGTGCATCCTCGCGCGGCTGGACAGCGCCACCGTCGTCGCATTGCTGGGCGCGCTGGTGCTGCTGCGCACGCCGCTCGAAACCCTGCGGCGCTGGGCGACGCCGGGAATCGCCGTCGGCCTCGCGGCGGGCATCGCGCCGCTCCTTGCATATGCGGGACTTAACTGGGCGGTGTTCGGAACGCCGGCGCCTGTTTCAGGGCAGGCCAAGCACCTCGCCGACTTTCCGGTGTTCAGCACGCACATGCTGTATTACGCCGTCGTCAGCCCGATCCAGCGCCTGCCGCATCTCACGCCCTATGTCGTCAACGGGCTGGTGCCTGGCCTCATCGCGCTGACCGCCCTGCTGGCCTGGCGGCGCAGCCGCCCCGATGACTCGTACTGGCGCGACGCGCAGCTCGCGCTGCTGATGTTTCCGTTCGTCCATCTCACGATCCTGTTCCTGGTCAGCGACTGGATCCTGTGGACCTGGTATTTCTACCCCTTCATCATCGCGGTGGCGGCGGCAATGGCCGGCCTCGTCCGCGCCGCGACGCTGCGACTGTCCGATCGCAACGGCTCCACCGATCTGGGCGGCGTCGCCGTGATCGCCACCCTCGTCGCGGCCGGGCTTTTCGCGGCGTTCGTGTCGTTTGCGATCATCAAGCCGCGCCCGGCGGAAACCCGCCTGGAATACGGCATCGCCGAGGCGAGCCTCGCCATCGCGCGGTTCGCCGAACAGCATGACGGTCGATTCGCGATGGGCGACCGCGCGGGCCGGGTCGGCTTCCTCGTGCCGAACCGCGTCCTGCAGCTCGAAGGGCTGGTCGGGACGCGCGAGTTCCTGGCCAATATCCGCGACCAGGCCGACCTTCTCGACGTCCTGCGCCGGCACGGCGTCCGCTACTATATCGGCACGCGCATGCCGGAGGAGGGCGGCTGCCATACCGCCCTGGAGCCAAAGACCAAGCAGGCCGGCGCGAAGTCGCCGCGCATGACGGGCCGCTTCTGCGCCGACCCGGTCTTCCGCCACGTCGACCTCGACGGCGTCACGACATTGATCTTTGATGTGTCGCGGGAGCGTTCCTTCGGCAACCTGCGGTAATCAGTTCTGCAAACCGGCCGCGATCACAATGCGGCCACAATCTTCGCTCTCTCGGATCACAATCCGCCCGTTATCGTTGCATGGCTGCTTGAGGCGGCATGACGCCACCGGAAAGAAAACCATGCTGGAAATGGCAATCGGAGTAACGATGTGGATCGGGCTTGGCACGCTGGCGGCGCTCGCCGTCGGGCGCGCAAGCAGGATCGGCCGCAACCCCGCGAAGGCCGGCGCCCGCCGCGCGGTCTGCCCGCCGCACGCCTGAGCGCCCTCAGGTTGACGTTCCGCCGGCGGCAGCGAAGGCGTTCTCGCCGAGCGGCCGTTTGTGCTTGACCCTCAGGCTCTCGACCCATTCGCGCGCGAAGTCGCGCTGCCAGCGGGCGTTGATGACGAACGTGATGCCCATCGCGATGACGGCGCCCAGCGTGGCGAGCGCCATGTCCTTGTGCGCATCCCACTCGTCGCCCTGCGTACCGAGATACGCCTTGCCCAGGTCGCTGGCCACGAGCACGACCACCGCCCATTCGATCAGCTCGAACACCATCGAGGTCGAGGCGGTCAGGTCGAGCGGCAGGAAATAGCCCCAGAAGCCGCGCACGTTGGCAACCCGCAGGAATATCTCGCGGATAGGATAGGCCAGCAGCAGCCCGTACGCGAAATGCACGACGCGGTCATAGTTATTGCGCGTCCAGCCCAGCATCTCGTTCAGGGGGCGCCCCACCAGCCAGCGCATCCAGGCGTCATACGGAACCTCGGCATAGGTGTAATGCGCACCGATGCAGTGCAGCGTCAGGAACAGGAAGATCAGCGTGTAGGAGACGCGCGAGAAGGTCAGGCGGCGGTACGTCGCGACGAGCGCGGCGACGAAGACGACGACCAGCAGATTCTCCAGCGCCCAGTCGGCGCGATAGTTGGGCTCTATCGCCAGGGCGATCCAGATAACCAGGAAGACGGCGCAGAGCGTGAAGAAGTAGCGCCGATGGGCAACAAGCATCGCCGCACTATGCGTGAACCGGTGCGCGGTGTCATGCGGCGAAGCTTGCCTGCCCTGGCCGGTCCGCTCGCGGTCAGGCCTGCACCAAGGTGTCGAACTTCGCCTGGAGCGCGTCGACGGCGGGCTTGAGCACTTCGCGCACGCCCGGCTGCTCCATGACCTTGGTCAACATCTCGCGCAGCGACGGCAGCGCGTTGCTGGTCATGCTGCCGATTGCCTTCCGGGCCTGCTCCGGAAGCTGGGTGGCAAGCTTGCCGACCTGATCGAGATGGTCCGTCGCCTCCTGTAGCTTCGGCAAGGCCGCCTCCGCCGACGCCTGGTCGGTGATGCCCTGCAGCGTGGCCCTCACATTGTCGACGGCCGTGCCGAGTTGCGCGCGCAGGTCGACGCCGCCGACCGTGAAGTTGGCCGGCGCGGCACCCGATGGCGGTTCGGGAGCGGGCGGCACCCGTGCCGCCTCCTGGACCGCGGTCCCGCTGAACAGCCACCATCCCAGGCCCGCGAGCAGGATCAGCGCGCCGAGACCGTACATCCATCGCGTCGACGAGCGGGCGGAGTCGGCCGCCCGCTGCGCCTGGTAGGCCATGGCGCCGGCCGCATCCGAAGCCGTCTGTCCGGCGCCAGCGACGGCGTCCTGGGCGCCCGTGGCCAACCCGCCGATGCGCGACGTCACGGTGGCGGCGCCTGCTTCGATGCGGTCGCGGGCGGCGCCGAGCAGGCCCGTGCCGCCGAGCGTCTCGGCGAGGCCGGGCGGCATCGCCGCGGCGATCTGATCGCGCTGGTCGCCGAGCAGGCGCGCGAGGCCGCCGGCATCGAGGCCGCTGCTGCGCTGCTGGCGCGAGAGGACGGCCATGACGACCGGCGCCAGCGTACCGATGAGCGACCGCGCCGTTCCGGCATTGAGGCCCAAGAAGCCGCCGATCGCATTGATCAACTGATTCGCCATGCCGCTGCCGAGCAGCGTCGACATCACGCCGGAACCGCTATCCGCCGGCCCCTGCTGCCCCGCCCCGCCGATGGTGCGGCTGAGCGTGTCGAGGATGCCGGGCTCCGTCTGCGCGGTCGCGCTTGCCAGCCGTTCTGCGCCGGCGGAAGTCGAAGCCATGCCGGCAAAGCTCGCCAGCAAGGCCGGAATCGTGGCACCGACCGCCTGTTGTGCGCCGCCGCGGTCGAGCCCGAGGCCGGCGCCGAGTCGGCCGATCATGTCGGGCGACAAATGCTGCATCACAAGACTGACGAGATTGGCGCTCATGCAACACTCCTCGTTGCCGTGGTTGTCGCGGCATCCGTCATCGCGAAACTACGAGGGGCGTACGAAGGATGAAATCCGGACAAGTCCCGATGCATCCGCAGGAATTGCCGCACGTTCTGCGCGAAAGAGCCTCGCGACGCGACGACCACAGCAAGCGTGGCAACGCGGCCGGAACGCCTACGCTTGCGCGTTCCGTCAAACCTTGAAGCCGAGCGCAGCAAGCTCCGCCCGAGTCGACGGATCCTGCAGCACCGCGAAGAAGCGCTGCACGGCCGGCCGCTGGCGCCGCGTCCGCGGCACGACGAAATCGTAGAGCTCGTCCTGGACCGGGATGAATCCCAGCTCGTATTGCCGCGCCACGGTTTCGATCCCGACGCCCCAATCGGCGCGGTTCTGCGCCACCGCGACAGCCACGGCGTTGTGCGACTTGGGCTGCGCCCAGTAGCCGGGCGGCCGCGTGCCGGCCAGCAGCCGGTCGATCAGCAGGCGCGTTCCGCTGCCGGCATTGCGCGACACCATGAGGCAATCGGGGTCCGCCAGCGCGGCGGCGATCGCCGCTGCGGCGGTCCGCCCCTCGAACCTGCGGTCGCCGCGGCGGAACATGATCCCCTGCATGCGCCGGTAACCGGGCACGATCTCCAGCGCCGGCGTGATGAACGGATGATTGTATTCGCCGGTCGCGGCATCCATCAGGTGAATCCCGGCGATGTCGCATTCATTGCGCTTGGCCGCGGCAAGGCCGCCCGTGCTGCCGACATTGAGCATCTTGAGCTGCAGGCCGTCGCCGCGCAGGCGCCGCGCGATCACGTCGAGGCCGACGCAGTGGCTGCCGATGATCGCGAGATCCGCCAGCCGGTGCGACTGGCCGATGCGCTGCACCTTCACCGCCTCGCCCGCGGGCACGCTTTCGGCGTGGCGATCGATGGTGATGAATCCGTCCGCCTGGCTGAAGGACGTCACGGCGCCGGAACCCTTGGCGATCGGATAGGCGACGAGCGCGCCGCCGTCATCCGCGGGAACCAGGGAAACCATCATGAACTCCGTCCGGCCGCGCTCGGAGCTCACGCGCAGCGGCAGGGTCGCGTCGACCAGATCGGCCTGCTCCGGCGGCAGTCCGGCGAAGGCGCGGATCACCGGCGCCGCGAAGGCATGGAAGGTGAAGATCGCGGAGGTCGGGAATCCGGGAAGGATGATCACCGGCTTGCCGCGCGTCACCGCGAGGCAGACCGGCTTGCCGGGCTTGAGCGCCACGCCGTGGACGAGCACGCCCGGGTCCTTGAACAGGGCGACCGCGCGGTAGCAGAGATCGCCCGCGCCCTTCGACGTCCCGCCCGACAGGATCACCATGTCCGCATCGGCGAGGCCCTGATCCACCAGACGCGAGAGGACCATCTCGTCATCGGGTCCGATGCCGAGCGGCCTGGCGATTCCGCCCGCTTCCTCGACCGCCGCGCACAGGATCGCGGCATTCGAATCGTAGACCGCGCCGGGACGGATCGGATGCCCTGGTGCCACGATCTCGTCGCCGGTCGAGATCACGGCCACGCGCGGCTGGCGATGCACGTCGACGGAGGAGCGTCCGACCGCCGCGAGCATGCCGATCTCGCGCGAGGTCAGCACCCGGCCGCCGGGCAGGACCGTCTCGCCGCGCGCGAGGTCGCTGCCCGCGTACGCGATGAACTGGCCGGCGGTCGCCGGCCGCCGCACCTCGATGCACGTCGCATCGTCGCGCTTCACCGTATCGGTGTGCTCGACCATTACGACGGCGTCCGCGCCGCGCGGCACCATGCCGCCGGTGGCAATCAAGGTCGCGATGCCCGGCGTGACCGAGAGATGCGCCTCGTTCCCCGGCGTCAGGATTTCCGGGGTGAGCCGGAGGATCTTCGGCGCCTGGTCGCTGGCGCCGAGCGTATCCGCGGCGCGCACCGCGAACCCGTCGACGCTGGCGCGATCGAAGCCGGGAACGTCGACTTCCGCTTCGACGTCATGCGCGAGCACGCGTCCCAAAGCGGCGGACAACGGGACGGACTCGACGCCGATCGGCTGGAGCCGGAGATGGCAGTGAAAGCGCGCAGTCGCCTCGTCGCGGTCGACGACCTCCAGGAACTGGTCCTGGCGAGCGAGCTGCTCGAGGGCGGCGTCGAGGTGCTTCATGGCGCAACGTCTCTGGAAGGGGAACAGGCGCTCCAGGCATGGCAGTCGCCGAACAGGTATACCGATACGACCGAGCCCGCCGGCATGCCTTCGCTTCCTTCGGCGACGACGACGAACCCGTCGGCCTGCGTCACCGCGCGGAGGTTCGCGCGAGCATAACCGGATAGCGGATCGACGGAGCCATCGCCGAGGCGGCGCACGGGGCAGATCTCCGTCACGCCGATGGCCGACACGATCTTGCGCGCCAGCGTCATCTCGCCGGTGCGGAACGGCAGATCAGGGCTGTGGCCGGCAAGCCGGCGGATCGCACGCCCGACCAGGATCTCATAGGTCCAATAGCAGGACGACGGCGCGCGCGGCAGGGAGAATGCCCATGCGCCGCCGGCGGTGCGCCCGAGCACCGCGCCGCCCGGACTCAGCGCGACCTCGGCGATCGCGAGCTCGCCGGATGCGGCCAGCGCCACGGCCATCTCCCGGTCGCGGCCTCTGTCCGGCCCGCCCGTCACGAGCACCGCATCGGCATCGGCCGCGGACAATGCCTGTCGAATGTCGGCGCGCGCCGCGCGGCGCACGTCGACAACGCGACCGCCATCGCGCTCGATCAGCGGCTGCAGCAATCCTGCGTCCATATCCGCGCCGGCCAGGATGATGGCAACACGCGGCCGGCGAACCACGGTGATGCGGTCCACGCCGCCGAGAGCCAGCAATCCGCGCTCGGGCGGGCGGATGCAGCGGCCGGCCGGCACCAGCACCGCGTCGCGCGCGAAATGGCTGGCCCTGCGCTCCACCTCGTTGTCCGCCGGAACCGCCTCGATAAGGTCGACCATGCCGGCAGCACCGGGCTGCGCGAACTCCGGCGGCGCAACGGTGTCGGCACCTTCCGGAAGGCGGTCACCGGCGCGGACCCGCGCGGCGGCACCCATCGGCAGCGTGGCCGCGCCGTCGCAGAGGCGGAAGGACAGCGGATTGTAGGCGCCGGCGCCCACCGTCTCGTCGGCGCGCAAGGCCACGCCGTCGATCGCGGCGCGATCGAAGGGTGGAAATGCGACCGTCGAAACCGCGTCGGTCGCCAGAACGCGGCCGAGCGCGTCCGGCGCCGCGACCTCTTCCGGCGGCAGCGGCGCAATCCGCGAATCGATCCAGCCGGTCGCGTCGTCGACGGAGCGGCAAGGCATCCTGTCCGTGCTGTCGAGTCCCATGCGCGCCGAGTTTCGCGCAAGAGACGGCAACAAGCCAAGGCATGTCGACGCCGGCTGCCTATGCGGCAATCACGCGGGCCGGCAAGTGCCGCAAATCTAATCATCAGACAATTATTTGACAGCGTCCTAATTATCAGACAATTATCGAACGAAGCCGGTCGCGGCCCCGAATGCCGCACGGCGATCGAATCAGGGGCGGTGGAGGCAATCCAATGATGATGCGAAGCGTTCTCGCGGCTGTCGGTTTCGTCTCGATGCTGGCCGCGGCGCCGGCTTTCGCGCAGGTCAAATGGGACCTGCCGACGCAATGGCCGGCCGACAATTTCTATACGAAGATGATCGTGCAGTATGCCGACCAGGTCAAAGAAGCGACCAAGGGGCAGGTACAGATCACTGTCCATTCCGGCGGCGCGCTCGGCTTCAAAGGGCCGGACATGCTGGCCGCCGTGCGCGACGGGATCGTGCCGATCGGCGACGTGACCGCGGCACTCGCGGCCGGCGAGGAGCCTTTCCTCGGCATCGACCGCCTTCCGTTCGTTTATCCGAACTATGAAGCGTTCTCGACCTTCATGACGTTCGCGCGGCCGGTCTACGACCGGATCTATGCCAAGCACAAGCAGACGATGCTCTTCCTCGTGCCATGGCCGCCGACGAAGGCGCACAGCAAGGCCCCGATCCGCAGCCTCGACGACTTGAAGGGGCTGAAGATCCGCACGCATGAGCGGCTCGGCACCACGTTCTTCCAGGGCATCGGCTCCAGCCCGGTGCAGTTGCCTTGGGCCGAGGTCGTTCCCTCGCTGGCCTCGGGCGCCATCTCGGGTGTCAACACGTCGGCCTCCTCGGCGACCGACGGAAAGTTCTGGGAGTTCCTGAAGCACACGATGCTGTTTGAGCTGCAGTGGGCGACCAGCGGCGTCAATGTCAGTGATGCAGCCCTGGCAAAGCTCAAGCCCGAGCATCGCGCGGCCATACTGTCCGTCGCGCGCGAAATGGAGCCCAAATTCTGGCTCGCGTCCAAGCAGGAGGACGAGCGCACGCTGAAAGTGCTTTCCGACAACGGGATGAAAATCGACCCGATGCCGGCCGACGTGCGCGCGAAGGCAGTGGAAGTCGCGAACGCGCAGATGGCGGAATTCGCGAAGAGCTCGCCTGACGCGGCCGCGGTCTTCACGGCCTGGAGAGCATACGTCAAGTAGGCGCTTGCGGGGCGGCGCGCAGAGGCGCCGCCCCTTTCCTGCTGGACCTTCGAACCATGTCGACGCCCGTGACCAAAGACGCAGGCCCGCTGATCGGCGCCATAGAGTTCGTGTCGCGTGCAGGCGTCGCGGTTTCGGCGGCGATGGTTGCGGCCATCTTCCTCCTGATGCTCGTGGAAATCATCGCGCGCGGCCTGTTCCACACCTCGACCCTGGTTTCGTGGGAGCTGAGCAGCTACCTGATGGCGGCGGTCATCTTCGTGGCATCGGCCGGGGCGGCGCGCTCCGGAAGCCATATCCGCGTCGGCTTTCCGATGCCGCCCCTGCTCGGCCGCGTGCTCGAAATCTTCTGGACTCTGTGCGCGATCGCGGTCTGCGCCTTCCTTGCCTGGACGATGATCGACCTGGCCCATCAGGCGATCGCGCGCGGCATCGTTTCGACAACGCCGCTGCAGACGCCACTCGCCTACTCCCACGTCGCCAATGCCGCGGGTTCGGTGATGCTGACATTGCAACTCGTGGCCCGGCTTGCGCGGCTCGCGATCGGCCTGCCGCCGGAGGTGGCCGATGCCGCCGACCCTGAAAGCGTAGATCGATGACGACCGTCTCGATCGTCCTGCTCATCGTCCTGTTCGGGCTGCTGGCGGCCGGCGCCTGGGTATGGCTGGCGCTGCTCTCGGTTGGTGTCGTCGGGCTGGCCGTGTTCCGCGGCATGCCGGTCGAAAAGCTGCTGGCACAGAACCTGTGGAACACGGCAACGACCGAATCCCTGCTCGCCCTGCCGATGTTCATCCTGATGGCGGAAATCCTGTTCCGCAGCCGGCTGTCGCGACTGATGTTCGACGGGCTGGCGCCGTGGGCGGCGCGCATCCCCGGCCGCCTGCTGCACGTGAACATCCTGGGCTGCACGCTGTTCGCCGCGACCTGCGGATCGTCGGCCGCGACGGCGATCACGATCGGCCGCATTACCTACGGCGAACTCGTCAAGCGCGGCTATGAACGCGCCACCGTGATCGGCTCGCTAGCCGGTGCCGGCACGCTCGGGCTCATGATCCCGCCGTCGACGATCATGATCATCTACGGCGTCCTGTCAGAGACCTCGATCCTGAAGCTGTTCCTGGCCGGGTTCGGCCCGGGGCTTCTGCTGTCGGCCACCTTCGCGCTGTACGTGGCGATCCGCACGACGGCCGCGCCGCGGCTGCTGCCGCCGCACGAAAAGGCCTATTCATGGGACGACCGGCTGGTGTCGCTGAAGAAGCTGCTCCCCGTCATGTCGCTGATCGCGATGGTGATCGGCGCGCTCTACTCAGGGGTCGCCAGCCCGACCGAAGCCGCCGTTGTCGGCGTGTGCGGCGCCCTCGCCCTCACGGCCTTCGACCGCACGCTGACCGCGCGCACCGTCTACAACGCGCTCGTCGCGACCGCACTGACCACCAGCATGCTGGGCCTGATCACGGTCGCGGCGGTTTTCCTGTCGGTGTCGCTCGGCTTCCTGGGCATCCCGCGCTACGTCGCGGGCCTGATCACCGACCTGCAGCTCGGCCCGATCGGACTCATCTTCCTGCTGATGGTCATTTACATCGTGCTCGGATGCTTCCTGGAAGGCATCTCAATGGTCGTGATGACCTTGCCGATCGTGCTGCCGCTGGTGGTCGCCGCGGGATACGACAAGATCTGGTTCGGCATCTTCCTGGTGCTTGTCGTGGAGATGGCGCAGATCACGCCGCCGATCGGCTTCAACCTGTTCGTGCTGCGCGCATTGACGGGCGAGCCGCTGACATCGATCGCCATGGCCGCCTTGCCCTACACCCTGATCATGGGCGGCTTCGTCATGCTGATCGCATTCGTCCCGCAGCTCGCGACCTTCACGATCGGCGGATAGGCGACGAAGCATGAAGCTCGCCCTCATCCAGATGAACAGCGTCGAGGCGCTCGAGCCGAACCTGCGCAAGGCGGAGCGGCTGATCGACGAGGCGGTGGCGGCACACCGGCCCGACCTGATCGTGCTGCCGGAATTCTTCAACCGCCTCTACTTCGCGCAGTATCGCGACTACCGCTACATCGACTGGGCCGAGCGCGAGGATGGACCGACGCTGACCGCGATCCGCAACAAGGCGCGCCAGCACGGGACCAGCATCATCGCCACCGTGTACGAGGAGAGCGGGCCCGGCGTCTACTACGACACGGCCTTCGTCATCGACCCGGAGGGCCGGACAGCGGGCTGCTATCGCAAGACCCATCCCGCCGCCGAACAGAGCCTCGAGAAGATCTATTTCCGCTACGGCTCGCGCTTTCCCGTCTTCCCGATCGGCGATCTCCGTGTCGGGATCAACATCTGCTACGACACGTGGTTTCCGGAATCGGCCCGCGTCGCGGCCCTCAACGGCGCCGACCTTATCGTCGTGCCGTTCGCCGCGCGCGCGAAGGGCGTGTGGCGCTCGGTCATGCGGGCGCGCGCCTTCGAGAACGGCGTCTATTTCGCCCCCTGCAACAAGGTCGGCCAGGAGGGCGAGCAGCACCTGGGCGGCAGCAGCATGATCGTCGATCCGCTGGGCGAGGTGCTGGCGGAAGCAGGCGATGCCGACGAGACGTGCATCGCCGCATCGCTGAGCCGCGACACGGTCTATGCCGCGCGCCGGTCGCTGCCGATGTGGCGCGACCGCCGGCCGGACCTGTATCGCGCGATCGCGACCGAGATGGACGTCCTTCAAGAACAAACGTAACGAGCGAGGAAACTTCCGTGACTGCGCATGTCGCCGAGCCGTCCCGCCTGTGGACGGATGTCGATTTCGAGGCCGAAGGCAAGCAGGTGTCCTGGGTGCATCTGCCGCACTCGGTCACGCGCTCGGCCTATGGCACCATCGCCATCCCGCTGGCGGTGATCCGCAACGGCGAGGGCCCGACCATTCTGCTGATGGCCGGCAACCACGGCGACGAGTACGAGGGCCAGGTCGCGCTGTGCCGCCTCGTACGCGAGCTGGACCCCGCCGACATCCGCGGCCGCGTCATCATCATGCCGGCCGTGAACCTGCCCGCGGCGATGGCCGGTGCCCGCGTCTCGCCGATCGACGACCTCAACCTCAACCGCTGCTTCCCCGGCAATCCGCGCGGCCGCCCGACGGAGCAGATCGCCTATTTCATCGAGACGGTGCTGCTGCCGAAGGCGAACGCCTGGCTGGACCTGCATTCCGGCGGCGGCTCGCTCGACTACCTGCCGCTGGCCTCGATCCACATGTCGCCGGACGTCGACCTCAACCGGCGGGCGACCGCGGCGCTGCGGAGCTTCTCGGCGCCGTTCTCGCTGGTCTGGCAGTTTTTCCCCGAGACGGACATGGCCACGTACTCCGGCCAGCGCCGCGGCATCATCTATATCAGCAGCGAGCTGGGCGGCATGGGTGCGCTCAATCCCGACGGAATCCGCATCGCCTATGAAGGCACGGTCCGGTCGCTCGACCATTTCGGCGTGCTCGCCTCGACGCGCTTCGCGGTGCCGCCGGCGCCGGCCACGCGGTTCATCACGCTGCGCGGCCGCGCCGACTATGTCTATGCGCCCGATGCGGGCCTGTTCGAGCCACTCTGCCGGCTCGGCGACGTGGTGAAGGCGGGACAGCCCTGCGGGCGCGTGCATTTCGTCGACGACCCTGCCCGGCCGCCGGCCGTGGTAAACTTCAAGAACGACGGCCTGCTGATCTGCAAGCGCCATCCCGCCCGCGTCCTGCGCGGCGATTGCGTCGCCCATCTCGCCGGCGATTTCGCGGTTTCCTGAACCAATCTCAGCACCATGAACACTTCTGCTTCTTCCACTTCGGCCGCCTTCAAGCCGCGCATCGGCGTCGACATCGGCGGAACCTTCACCGACCTCGCCCTCGAGACGGCCGACGGCTGGTTCACGACCAAGATCCTGACGACACCGAAGGCGCCCGAGAAGGCGGTGATCGAGGGCATCCAGCAGCTCCTCGCCGAGGCGAAGCTGCGCGCCGCCGATCTCGGCCTCGTGATCCACGGCACGACGCTGGCAACCAACGCGCTGATCGAGCGCAAGGGCGCACGCACGGCGTTCATCACCACCGACGGCTTCCGGGACACGCTGGAGATCGCGACCGAAGGGCGGTTCGAGATCTACGACACCAATCTCGACCTGCCGAAGCCACTCGTGCCGCGCCATCTCCGCGTCGAGATCGCCGAGCGCATCGGCGCGCAGGGCCAGGTCCTGATCCCGCTCGACGAGGCGGCGGTCGACCGGATCGTTGCGAAGATGCTGAAGCCCAACCGGATCGAAAGCGTCGCGATCGGCCTGATCCACGCCTATGCCAACCCGGAGCACGAGCGGCGCCTGCGCGAGCTTCTGCTGGCGCGGATGCCGGGGCTGAGCGTCTCGCTGTCCTCGGAGGTTTCGCCCGAGATGCGCGAGTTCGAGCGCTTCTCGACGACCTGCGCCAACGCCTATGTGCAGCCGCTGATGGGCCGCTATCTGCGCAGCCTGGAATCACAGCTCGGCAAGCTCGGGCTGGTCTGCCCGCTTTACCTGATGCTGTCCGGCGGCGGCCTGACGGATGTCGACACGGCGGTGCGGTTCCCGGTCCGGCTCGTTGAATCCGGTCCGGCGGGCGGTGCGATCTTCGCTGCCCATATCGCGCGCCAGCTTGGCCTCGACAAGGTGATCTCGTTCGACATGGGCGGGACGACGGCGAAGATCTGCCTGATCGACAGCTATGAAGCGCAGACCGCCCGGCTGTTCGAGGTCGCGCGCGTCTACCGGTTCAAGAAGGGCAGCGGCCTGCCGCTGCGCATCCCGGTCATCGAGATGGTCGAGATCGGCGCCGGCGGCGGTTCGATCGCATCCATCGACCACCTCAAGCGCATCGTGGTCGGCCCGGAGAGCGCCGGCTCCGAGCCGGGCCCGGCCTGCTACGGGCGGGGCGGCGCGCACGCCACCGTCACCGATGCCGACGCCGTGCTGGGCCGCATCGACCCGGAGACGTTCTCCGGCGGGCGCGTGACGCTCGACCTCGCGGCGGCCAAGACCGCGCTGGCGAACGATATCGGCACGCCGATGAAGCTGTCCGGCGATCTTGCCGCCTTCGGCCTGTCCGAGATCGTCGACACCAACATGGCGAGCGCCGCGCGCATTCATGCCATCGAGAGCGGCAAGGAGTTCGCGGACCGCGCGCTGATCGCCTTCGGCGGCGCGGCGCCGCTGCACGCCGGGCGGGTGGCCGAGATGCTCGGCATTGGCCGCATCGTCGTGCCGTCCTCGGCCGGCGTCGGCTCATGCGTCGGCTTCCTGCGCGCGCCGATCTCGTTCGAAATCGTGCGCAGCGCCTATCAGAACCTCGCGCAGTTCGACTGGCGCCAGGTCAACCAGATCGTCGGCGAGCTGAGCGCCGAGGCCCATGCGATCGTCCGCCCGGCGGCGGGCGCAGCGCCCCTGGAAGAACGCCGCGTCGCCTTCATGCGCTATGTCGGCCAGGGCAGCGAGATCACGGTGCCGCTGCCTTCAAGCCCGTTCGGCGCCGATGGGAAGGAGCGCGTGCGCGAAGCCTTCGACGAAGCCTATCGCCAGCAATATGGCCGCACGGTGCCGGGCGCCGGCATCGAGGTCATCGGACTTGGCGTGACGGTGACGGCGCCGGTCGCGGTGCGCGATGTGCAGCCGGAGGCGGTCGACGATCATGCGCCCTCGCCCGCCGGCCGCCGCACCATGTTCGATTCCGGCAGCGGCCGCATGATCGAGGTCCCCTACTACCGGCGCGAGGCGCTGCGGCCGGGCGCCAGGATCGCCGGTCCGGCCCTGATCGCGGAGACGCAGACCTCGTCGGTGGTGAACGCCGGGTTCGATGCGTATATCAACCCGTTCGGCCACATCGAGCTGCTGCGCAACCAGCGCCCGAAGGAGCACGTGACATGACCGAAGCCCGCGGCGCCCTGTCGGGCGTCTACACGCAGATCATGTGGAACCGCCTGATCTCGGTCGTCGAGGAACAGGCGAAAGCGCTCATGCGCACGGCCTTCTCTACCTCCGTGCGCGAATCGGGCGACCTGTCGGCCGGCGTGTTCGACCGCCGCGGCCGCATGGTCGCGCAGGCCGTCACCGGCACGCCCGGCCACGTCAACTCGATGGCCAACGCGGTGGTCCATTTCCTGCGCAAGTTCCCGCTCGATGCGATGAAGCCGGGCGACCACTACATCACCAACGATCCCTGGCTCAGCTCCGGCCACCTGCACGACATCACGGTGGTGACCCCGACCTTCCATCAAGGCAAGGCGGTGGCGCTGTTCGCCTGCACCATCCACGTCGTCGATATCGGCGGCCGCGGCTTCGGCCCCGACGGCCGGCAGGTCTACGAGGAAGGGATGTTCATCCCCATCATGGCGCTGGCGCGCGGCGGGGTGATGAACGAGGACCTGCTGGAGCTCATCCGCAACAACGTGCGCGAATCGGACCAGGTGCTCGGCGACGTGTTCTCGTGCTGCGCCTCGAACGAGGAAGGCGCGCGCTGCCTCGCCCAGATGCTGCGCGAGTACGACATCGCCGACATCGAATCACTGTCCGACCACATCATCGACACCTCGAAAGAAGCGATGCTGGCGCGGATCCGCAAGCTGCCGCGCGGCACTTTCCGCAGCCGCCTGAGGATGGACGGCTACGAGCGCCCGATCGACATCGCCGCGGCGCTGACGGTCGCCGACGACGGCATCCACGTGAATTACGAGGGAACGTCGGCGGCGAGCCAGTACGGCATCAACGTCGTCATGAACTACACGCAGGCCTACACCTGCTTCGGCGTCAACTGCATCATCGGCGGCGACATCCCCAACAATTACGGCTCGCTGTCGGTGATCCACGTCGCCGCACCGGAAGGCTGCATCCTCAACGTCCAGCATCCGGCGCCGGTGGCGATGCGGCACATCATCGGCCACATGCTGCCCGATGCGGTGTTCGGCTGCCTCGACCAGGCCATTCCCGGCACGGTGCCGGCGCAGGGATCCGCGTGCCTGTGGAACCCGCAGTTCCGCGGCGGCACTTTCGCCGTCGATTCCGCGGCGGTCGTCTCCGCGGGCGGCAATCTGCGCAAGTTCGACGTGCTCAGCTTCCATGCCGGCGGCATGGGCGCACGGCCGGGCAAGGACGGCCTCTCGGCGACCGCCTTCCCGAGCGGCGTGCGCACGATCGCGGTCGAGGTGACGGAGAGCATTTCGCCGCTCGTCTTCTGGCGCAAGGAGCTGCGCCAGGACACGGGCGGTGCCGGCCGGACGCGCGGCGGTCTCGGGCAGCGGCTCGTCATCGGCACGGTCGACGAGGCGCCGTTCAGCGTCTTCCTGACCGCGGACAAGGTCGATAATGCGCCGCAGGGCCTGAAGGGCGGCCGGCCGGGTGGTGCAGCACGTGTCCATCTTGCCTCGGGCAAGAAGCTGCGCTCCAAGGGCCAGCAGACAGTGCCGCCGGGCGACCGCGTGCATCTGGAGATCGCAGGCGGCGGCGGCTATGGCGATCCGCTCGAGCGCGATCCCGAGCTGATCGCGGCCGATGTCGCGGCCGGCCTCGTGTCGCGCAAGGCCGCGCGCGACCTGTATGGCGTCGTCCTGCGCGGGCGCCGTCCCGACCTTCCTGAAACGGACAAGCGCCGCGCCGGGATGCGCAACGGCGCCACTGCGGAGCCGTCGCGGTGAAGCAGAACAGCGCCACCGCAGTCGCCCGGCGCGACGCCGAGCCGAAGGCCCGGGATCAAGGAGGCGGCGGCCGGCGCGTGACGCGCGTCGAGACCGCGTCGGAGAGGCTCATCCAGCTCATCACCGACGGCCATATCCGCCCCGGCGAGCGGCTGCCTTCGGAGCACGAGCTGATGGAGCTCCTGGGCGTGGGCCGGTCGAGCGTGCGCGAGGCCATCCGCGGCCTCACGCTGATCGGCATCGTAGAACCGAAGCCGCGCCGGGGCACGATCGTCGTCTCGCCGATCACCAACGACGTCGGCAGCGCAATCGGCTCGTCCGTCGCTCTCTGGGCACTGCGCGACCTTTTCGAGGTTCGTGCCCTGCTCGAAGGACAGGCGGCAGCCGCCGCCGCCCAACTGGCGACGCGCGAGCAGGTCACCCGGATCGGCGAGGCCGCGCGCGCGTGCGAAACAAAGGTGAAGGCCGGCCGCTCGTTCTTCGCCGAGAACATCGCATTCCACCTCGCGATCGCCGAAGCCTCGCGCAACATGGTGCTGTTCTCGACCCTCAAGGGCATCATCGGCGCGCTGCGCGACATGCGCGAGCATCGCCTGCGCCTGATGCCGTCGGTGCCCGAGCGCGACATGGTCGAGCATCGGGCCATCGTCGCCGCCATCCGCGCGCGCAATCCCATCGAAGCGCGCCAGCTCATGACCAGCCACATCATCGGCTCGGTCGATCAAATCGAAGCACAGACTGTCGATCATGAACCGCGGTGACCCGCCGACGCGCCAAGCGCACTATCGCGTACTTTGCCAGGACTGCGGTCAGGAAGCCGACGAACCGAGGCAGCCGCGCTGTACCGCATGCGGCGGACTCCTGAAGTTCGCCTATGCGCCTGGTTCTCCGGACGCGCGACCGAAGCAGGCGGGCAGCCTGTGGAACTATGCGCATCTCCTGCCGGTGCGCGACCTGGCCAACATCGTCAGCATGGGTGAAGGCGGCACGCCGCTCGTCAACGCCGTTTCGTCGCCGGGCTGCACGCTGTCCTACAAGCTCGAGAACTTCAACCCGACAGGATCGCAGAAGGACCGCGCCGTCTCGGTTGCGATCTCCAAGGCGCGCGAGCTCGGCGCCACCCGCGTGCTGACCGCATCGACCGGCAGCTCGGGCCTCGCCTGCGCGGCCTATTGCGCGCGCGCCGCGATCGCCTGCGTCGTCCTGGTGCCCGAGGGGACGCCGCCGTCGCGCATCGCGGCGATGACGCTGCTCGGCGCGCACGTGATCGAGGTCGAAGGCGATTTCTCCGAGACCTATCACCTGATCGACCGCCTGACGGCGCAGCCGGGCTGGTACCTCGCCGCGACGAACCGTCGCTCGAACCCGTGGCAGGGCGAAGGCGGCAAGACGATCGCCTACGAGATCGTGGCACAGGCCGGCGGCGTGCCCGACTGGGTGGTGACGCCCGTCGGCGGCGGCGGCACCGCGTCGGCGACATGGCGCGGTTTCCGCGACCTGCACGAGCGGGGCCTGATCGACCGCCTGCCGCGCTTCGCCGGCGCCTATGCCGCGCGTGTCGACCGCTTCGGCCGCGCCGTGGAGGCCGGCCTGCGCACCGACGAGGCGCTGCAGGCGCTGTCGCCCGCAAACGATGACACGGTCATGTACAACCTGAAGGCCGGACGCAAATCGGACCTGGCCGATGCGGTGGCCACGATCGCCGACAGCGGCGGCACGGCGGTGGCGATCGAGGAAGACGATGCCCTGGCCTGGCAACGCCGCCTCGCCGCCGAGGAAGGATTCGTGGTCGAACCCTCCGCGGCCGCGGCCGCCGCCGCGGTGCGGATCCTGGTCGCGCAGGGCACGATCGCGCGCCGCGACCGGGTCGTTGCGATCATGACCGGCTCCGGATTTCGCGACGCAATGCCAACCGGACTGCGCACGCCGCTGCGGGTTCCCTGCAGCGCCGACCCGCCCGCGATCGACGCCTGGATCGCTGCCACTCGCTAGGGCACCCTCGCGTTTCGCAGCGTCAGGCGGCCCGGACCAGGACGGATTTCAACGAGACGCTTTCGTTGGCCAGATCAACGCCAGCGACATCCGCCTGCCGGGAGATTAGGTGTTGCGCGATGCGCAGGTCCCGCGGGCGGTTCAGCGCGATGGCGCCCACCAATCTGCCATCTTGAACACAGAATGAAATAAAGCCGTCCTGATCGTAGCGGCCGCGCAGGACCGACTCGCCTTGTCCGTCAAAGACACCCGTGATCTGAATGTTCATATCGAACTGCTGCGACCAGCTATAGGGCGGTTCGGCATAGGGCTCGCGCACGCCGCACATCGACCGCGCGGCAGCCTGTCCTTGGGCAAGCGCGTTCTGCCACGATTCCTGGCGGAGCAGCCGTCCGGCCAAGGGATGGAAGCAGCACGCCGCATCGCCGGCCGCGTAGATTCCGGGCACCGAGGTTTCGCAGAATTCGTTGACGAGGATCCCATCCGCGATCGTCAGGCCGGCGGTACGCGCCAGCTCGACATTGGGTTCGATCCCGATGCCCACGACAACCAGATCCGCATCGACCTTGCCTGCACCGAATGTGACATGCAGCCTGCCGCCGATGCCCGGTGCGATCGCGCTGACCTGGCTGTTCAAGGCGATTTCGACACCACGCGCTCGGTGGCGATCCTCGATGACACGGGCGATCGCGGGCGGCAGAACGCGGCCCATCAGGTGCGCCGCCGCCTCGATCACCGTCACCCGCGCGCCTATCGCCCGTGCGCTGGCCGCGATTTCAAGCCCGATCAATCCGCCGCCGACCACCGCTACATGCGCCGTGTCCGTCAACCGCGCCCTGATCGCCAGCGCATCCTCGATCGTTCGGAGATAGTGCACCCCGGGCAAGTCGGCGCCAGGCACCGACAGCCGTCTCGGCCGCGCGCCGGTCGTCAGCAACAGCCGATCGTATTCGATCGCGCTGCCGTCGTTGAGGACCACGCTCCGGTCGGCCGGCACCACACTGACGGCAGCCGCCGACCTGAAGACGTCGATGCCGGCCTCGCCGTAGAATTGCGGGGGATTGACCAGGAGCTGATCGGGCTGCATCGCCCCGGTCAGCAAGTCCTTCGACAAGGGCGGACGCTCATAGGGAAGCGATGGCTCGGCGCCGACCAGGCGGATCCGGCCGGCAAAGCCGGCCTCGCGCAACGCCCGTGCGGCGCACCCTCCCGCATGACCGGCGCCGACGATCACGTAGGTTTGGGGCTGGCCCGCCACGTCTAGTGCCCGCCTTTTTGATCCTGCGAGGCGGGTTGCGGCTGCAGCAGGACGTGGATGTCGTTCCCTTCGACTTTCACCGGAAACGTGCAAAGCGGCACGTGCACCGGCGCACCCTTCGGCTTGCCATTGACGATATCGAACCGTCCCTGATGCAGCGGACATTCGATCACGCCATCGATCACGAACCCTTCCGAGAGTCGCGCGTACTGATGCGTGCAGATATTGCTGGTGGCGTAGTATTTGTCGTCGACGTTGTAGAGGGCGATTTCCTGCTCGCCGACCTTGACCGCGATCACATCGTCCGTCTCGACGTCACCGACCGCCGCGACCCGTACCCAGTTGTTCGACATTGGACGGTGCAGCGGCTAGGCCGCCCCCTCCTGCTTCGTGCTACGGCTGACGAGAACGTTGCCGATCACGTAACGATGGACGGCAACGTAGCTTTCCCCCACGGGATGGAGCTTGTGCCCGACTTGCTCGTGCAGCCGGCGAAGGGCATGGAATGGCACCGCCGGGCAAAGATGATGCTCCGCGTGATAGGGCATGTTCCAGAACAGCGCCCGGAAGAGCGGATTTGACCTCGTGGTGCGGGTGTTCCGGCGAAGGTCCGGCCCCTCCTCGCAGCCCGTGTGCTCGGTGACGCGGATCCACCGCATCACCGGCTCGCCCATCAGCCGGGGAATCAGCCAGAAGGTCAGGATCTCGACGGTTCCGGTCCAGTAGGCGGCGACACCGACCGTCGCATACAAGGCGAGCATGACGCGCGCCTCGCGATAGACACGCGGCCATTCGTCCTCGGGGACGTACCAGCGGTCGCGCTCGTGCATCCGCCCCAGGGCATGAGTGATGAACCAGGTCAGATTCCGCCGCCACAGACGGAACGTGGAGATATAGACGACGTAGTCGACCCAGGTCGGCCGCACCGGCATCACGATGTCGGGATCCTTGCCGCGTATCTGGGTGTAGGTGTGGTGGGCGGCATGGAAGTACCGGAAGAACACCGGCGGGCTGATGTAGATGAACGAGATGAGGCGGAAGGCGGCCTCGTTCAGCCACCGGCTGCGAAACGCCGTGCCGTGGCTCGTCTCGTGCATCGGCGCGAAGAGGAAGGCCATGACGACGCCGTGCACAAACATGGCGGGCACCAGCCACGCCGTACCGCCGGCAAGATAGACACCGTATCCGGTGAGGCCGAGCAGGCTGAAATGTCCCGCCAGGTAAAGGAGGCCGCTGGAGTCGTTGCGACGCACGAACTGCTTCAGGTCCGCGCGGGACAAGACATGCTCCGCGCCAAATGCTGCATCCATCAAGTCACCTCTTGGTGGGCTCCTTGAATCGGGGCCTGTGCCGATAAAAGGCCGCCGCGAGGTATAAGACAAATTGAAATCTCAGATAGAAGCTATATCCTGCTTCTATGACGCCGACACAGATGCGCTCGTTCCACGCGGTGGCCAAGTCGGGCAGTTTCACCGCCGCCGCGGAGTTGCTGCATGTCAGCCAGCCGACCGTCACGACCCAGGTCAGCACGCTGGAACAGCTTTACGGCGTCGAGCTGTTCTACCGGCATGGCCGGGGCGTGCACCTGACCGAAACAGGGCGGATGCTGTTCGCCCTGACGCAGCTCGCCACCGCCAATATCGAGGAGGCCGTCGACCTGCTGAAGGAGGCGGGCGGGCTGCGGGCGGGCCGCCTGCGGATCGTCGCCATCGGCCCGGCCCAGATCGCCAGGATCCTGATCGCCTTCCATCGCCGCCATCCGAAGGTCGAGCTGGCCGTGACGTTCGGGAATTCCCTGGAAGTCGAGAACGCGCTGCTGAGCTACCGGGCCGATATCGGCATTCTGGGCGAGCTGCACGAGTTCCAGCGCTTCCATATCCAGCGCTACAGCCGGCCCGAGATCGTCATCGTCGTGGGGCGTGACCATCCGTGGTGGGGCCGGCGCCGGGTGCGGATCGAGGACCTGGCCGGCCAGCCGATGATCATGCGCGAGCCCGGCTCGGAAACGCGGCGCATTCTCGAGCAGGCCGCGCGGAGTTCGGGCACGGTCCTTTCCCAGGTGATGGAGATCGGCAGCCGGGAAGGCCTGATGGCGGCGGTCGTCGGCGGCATCGGCATCGGCGCCGCCTCGGAGGAGGAGCTGCCGCCGCACCGGCTCGTCCACCCGGTCCGCATTTCGAACGCGGAGATGTCCACCATTGTCGACATCGCCTGCCTGCAGGAGCGCAAGTCCGCCCGGCTGCACCGCGCCTTCTTCGAAGCGGCGGACCAGGCCAAATCCGATGGCGACCCCGATCACACCGAGCGCAAGAGCCGCAAGGCCGCCCCGAACGACACGCCGTCAGCGTCGGAAAAGTCCAGAACGATGCTGTAGTGGTGTGCGCCGGCGACCACCGTTTCGCGGTCACCGGTGTTGGTTGCCCGCCACGCGGCGGCAAAAGCGGCGGTCTGTGCTCGAAACGCCGCGCTCTCCTCCGCGCCGACGACCAGCATCATTCGGCAACCACTCCGCTCGATCTGAAGCAAGGGGCTGTTCTCCTGCGCATCGGCATCGGTCAATCCGATCTGCCGGTTGACCGCGCTCGAGACCAGCGGCCTGAGGTCGAATATCCCGCTGATGCAGATCGTGCCGGCGATCACGCCGGGAGGCGGCCGGTCCGGCGAGACGACCATCGAGGCCGCGAGATGCGCGCCCGCCGAATGGCCCGCAACCACGATGCGATCGCGATCGATCCTCATCGGCGCCGCGTGATCGTGCAGCCATCGACAGGCCGCGCTGACGCTCCGGACGATATCGCGCAGACCCGATGCGGGCGCCAGGGGATAGTTGATCGCCGCGACTGAAATCCCTGCCGCAAGGAACGGTGCGGCGACAAAGGAAAACTCCGCTTTGTCGTGCGAATGCCAGAAGCCGCCATGGATGAACACGAGAACCGGCGCCAGCCCCGCAGCCGTAGAGGCCGGGAACCAATCGAGGCACGCGCGCGGCTGCGGACCGTATCGCAGATCCCGCTGCCCAAGCCCGGCCCGCCAGATCGCATCGCTGCGCGCGCGGTATTGCCGATAGAACGCCTCCCGGTCGGGATGGCGTGCGCGGACGTCGTATCCGTCCTCCTCCGCGTCGCCATGTGCCGCAGCGGGGCTCACGCTAGAACGTGACCACGCTTCGTATTGACGCGCCGCTGCGCATGAGATCGAACGCCTCGTTGATCCGCTCGATCGGCATCACGTGCGTGACGAGCTCGTCCACCTTGATCTTGCCGTCCATGTACCAGTCGACCAGCCCGGGGAGCTGGGTGCGCCCCTTCAGCCCGCCGAAATAGGATCCCTTGACGACCCGGCCATAGCGAACGAGCGTCGGACGGAAGGACATCTCCTCCTTTCCGTGCTCGACTCCGATGACGACGCAGGTCCCCCAGCCAACCCGGCAGCATTCGAGCGCCTGACGCATGACCTCGGTCTGCCCGACCGATTCGAACGCGACGTCGGCACCGCCGCCACTGAGCTCGATCAGATGGGGCACCAACCGATCCTTCAGCTCCGCCGCATTGACGAAATGCGTCATGCCCAGGCGTGTGGCCAGGTCGCGCTTACGCTCGTTGATGTCGACGCCGACGATCATGTCCGCGCCGGCGATGCGCGCGCCCTGAATCACATTCAGCCCGATGCCGCCGAGGCCGAACACCACGACGCGGTCTCCCGGCCTGACGCCGCCCGAATGGATCGCGGCGCCAATGCCGGTCGGAACGCCGCAACCGAGATAGCAGACGGTCTTGAACGGAGCATCCGGCCGGATCTTCGCGACGGCGATCTCGGGGATGACCGTGAAGTTCGCGAATGTCGACGTCCCCATGAAGTGATGCAGGGGCCGACCCCGGATGGAAAAGCGGCTGGTCCCGTCCGGCATGACGCCGAGGTCGCGGGTCTTGCGGATCGACCAGCAGACATTGGTCCGCCCGCTCAGGCAGTTCTCGCATTCCCGGCATTCCGGTACGTAGAGCGGGATGACATGGTCGCCCGGCTTGACGCTGCGCACGTCGCGGCCGACCTCCACGACCACCCCCGCCCCTTCATGCCCGAGTATGGCCGGCAGCCGCGTGGTCGCATTGCCGCCCGCGAGCGCGAGCGCGTCGGTGTGGCAAACGCCGGTAGCCTTGATCTCCACTAGGACCTCGCCCGCCTTCGGTCCCTCGAGATCCACCTCGTCGATCTCCAGCGGCCTTCCCGCTTCGAAGGCGATCGCGGCCTTGACGCGCATGACCGTGCTTCTTCCTAAGTGATGCGCTTCCGCAGATGGACCGACGCGATCTCCGTCAGCGCGACAATGCCGACGATCAGCATCAGGATCGCACCGACGCGCTCGTATCTCAGTGATTCGAGAGAGCCGCTCAGTTCGGCCCCAACGCCGCCGGCGCCGACCAGGCCGAGGATGAACGAGGCGCGCAGGACGATGTCCCAGCCGTAGATGAAGATGCCGAACCACACCGGCCGGACCTGGGGATATATCGCCAGGACCATCTCGCGCAGGCGGCCGCCGCCCGCGGCGCGAATCGCCTCGACCGGCCGCATGTCCGCGGCCTCTACGTTCTCGGACAGCAGCTTGCCGGCAAACCCGATGAAATTGATGACCAACACGATGGTTCCCGCCAGCGGCCCGAAGCCGAAGCACGCGACGAAGATCATGGCCCAGATGATTTCGTGCACGGACCGCGCGACGGCCAGGATGAGGCGGGCGATCGGATAGAGCACGCGCGGCGATGGCGTCATGTTCGCGCTGGCGAACCACGCGAGCGGTACGCTCAGCGCGATTCCCAGAACGGTGCCGATGAACGCCATCGCGAAGGTCTCAAGGAACGGATGGATCAGCCGGCGGTGGACGTACTCCAGATCGGGCGGAAACATCCGTCCGCCGATGACATTCCACATCTCGACCAATCCGCCCGGCAGCCGCTCGACCGGCAGGTCCAGATGCCAATAACCGACGCAGACGATGGTCAGGAAGATCAGGTAGCAGAGATAGCGGGCCAGTTGCTGCGAACTGGTTTCCCGAACGACTGCGAGCTCGGTCGCCGTAGCCATGGCCATTGCCTCAGATGATGCGCTTGCGCAGCTGACGGGAGAGCACTTCGCCGATCAGGACCAGAACCACGAGGATGACCACGATCGCGGTCGCGTCGCGCCACTTGAACTGGATCATCGCCTGATGGAAGGCGAGGCCCAGCCCGCCCGCGCCGACGACCCCGATCACGGCCGCCCGCCGCAGGTTGATCTCCCACTGGAAGATCAGCGTGCCGATATAGACCGGCAGGACCTGCGGGATGATCGCGAGGATGAGCACCTTGATCGAGCTGGCGCCCGCTGCCTGCAGCGCCTCGACTGGCCGCAGGTCGACCGCCTCGACCTCCTCGGCGACGACCTTGGTGACGAAGCCGATGTCGCGCACCGCCAGCGCCAGGATTCCCGGCAGAGGTCCAAGCCCGACGGCGATGACGAAAAGAACGCCCCACACCAGCTCGTGGACCGAGCGGGTGACGATGACGATCGTGCGGCCGATGAAGAAGGTGACGATATTCGGCGTGATGTTGCGCGCGGACAGCCAGATGATGGGCGGAGCGATGATGGAGATCAGCAGCGTGGCGAAAAACGCCATCAGGATCGTATCGACCGTCGGCCAGAACAGCCCCGGAAGCGCGTCTATGTTCGGCGGAAAGAATCGCTCCAGGGCTGTCATCGCCTCGCTGAACGACGCGACGCGCGGCCAATCGGTCGCGACCCCCAGGATGTAATACGCCGAGAGCGCGGTCAGGGTGCCGAAGAACAGCGCCGTCGATGCGTGGCGCGCCATGATCGCCGTATTGCGGGTCATGGCTAGGCGCGGGCGGCTACGAGCTGAATGTCCGGTTCGCCGCCATCGGCGTGCGTCGGCTCGACAACCGTGTATATGCTGCGGAAATCCGCGGCCGACGGAGGTCCGTCGAACACCTTCTCGCCGCCGCGCAGCGCGATCACGCGTTCCACGAACTCCTTGGCCAGCTGCACATCGTGCATGCTGATGAGGACCGGGATCCCGTTGCTGCGCGCGAGGCCGCAGATCAGCCCCATGATCTCGCGCCCGATCGCGGGATCGAGGCTGGCCGTCGGCTCGTCCGCCAGGATGAGCCGCGGGTTCTGCATGAGCGCGCGGGCGATGCCGACGCGCTGCCGCTGGCCGCCGCTGAGCTCGTCCGCGCGCTTGTAGCGGTGTGCGGCGAGGCCGACCATCTCGAGCAGTTCCTCCGCCCGGCGGACATCCTGTTTGGGGAATACCTTCAGCATGCAGCGCATGATGCCGGTCGAGCTGGCGCGGCCGCAGAGGACGTTGTCGATCACCGAAAGGCGGTTCACGAGGTTGAATTCCTGGAACACCATGCCGATCTGGCGGCGCATCTCGCGGAGCTCGCGCGGGCTGAGGCGCGTGACGTCCACGCCGTCGAACACGATCTCGCCGGAATCCGGCTGCACCAGGCGGTTTATGCATCGCAGGAGCGTGCTCTTCCCCGAGCCGCTGCGACCGAGAAGCGCGACGATCTGGTTGCCCTCGGTCTCGAAGCTGACGCCTTTCAGCGCCTGGATCTTGCTGGGACCGTAGGATTTCTTGACGTCACGTACGGTCAGTTTGCTCATAACGGCTGGCTGCATCGACATGTCCTCACCCCACTCCCGCTGCAGTCACCCGCCGGCCGCGCGCGCCCGCCGGCGCGCCGGCGGGCACCCGTGCCTATCGGCTTTCTACGGATGATCTTGTATCAGAGCGGGGACTATTCCCACTTCTTCAGCTCGCGGCCCACGAGCCGGACGCCGTCGTAGTTCTTGTCCGACGCTACCTCGATCGAGTCGCTGCGCGTCTTCCGCAGGAACTCCTTGCCCGAAGGCGTGTTCTGCATGTCGAGCAGCGCGGTGACGATCTTCTTCTTCAGGTCGTCGGACAGCAGGTCCTTGCGCCAGGCAAACGGATCGAGCGGCAGCAGGGACGATTGCCAGATGATCCGGAACGTCTTCTCGTCGAACTCCTTCTTGTCCACCGCCCAGTCGAGCGTGACATCCGCGACCGCGGCGGCGTCCGCCTTTCCGGCGAGAATGGCCAGCGCGGCTGCCGTGTGGCTCCCGGCATAGAAGACCGAGCCGAAATGGCTGCTGATCTTCTTGCCGAGATTCTGGCCGACCTCCACGCGCGGCACCAGATTGCCTGACGTGCTGGCGGCGCTGACCAGTGCCAGCGACTTGCCGCGCAGATCGGCGATTTCCTTATAGGGACTGTCCGACTTCACGATGATGAAGGAGCGATAGCCGTTCTCCTTCTTGCGGTAGTGGCCACCGCCCCACATCGCCTGCGCGAAGGCCTCGATCTTTCCTTCGGAAACCTCGTTCGCGCGCACATAGGATTCGGGGCCGTAATAGCCGATATGGACGAATCCGCGGCGCTGCGCCTCGATCAGGGAAGCGTAGGAGGTCGGAAAGTGCCACTCGACCTTCTTGCCGGTGCCCTTCTCGATCGCCTCGACGACGCCTTTGAACTTATCGGCCGTGAGCTGGATTTCTTCGAACGGAATGACCCCGATCGAGAGCGTTTCCGGATCCGCCGCCTTCGCAGTCGATCCCCCGATGCACATCCCGGCAAACAGAGCACCGGCAACAAGTGCCGTCGTCATTGCTCTCGCGATCATCTCCGCCTCCCTCACGGTTTGTCGGCAACTTGTTGTCGCCGCTTATCGAGAATTCAGGTTATCGGCCGCCCAGCTATAGGACAAATTGGAATAAAGAATTCCTGCTATAGATATCAAAAATAGGTCTTGTTTACGGGAAAACGGGCCGGTTCATGCCGCGACGCCGATGAAATTCTTGCCGCGCGCGCCGTCGAGCGCGTGCCGGATCATCGCCGCAGACTCGTCCGACGTGACCCCGTAGGAGGAGAATGTCGTCTTCACGCCCAATCCTTCGAGGAAGGCCGTCAGGCGGTCGGCCGCGCCAGCCAGGGACCCGTCGAAAATTTCCGCCAGCACTGCATCGCGGTCCGCTCGGACCCCGATGGCACGCCCCAGCACCATGGGCAGCGTGAATGAGCAGGCGATCCCATGCGGCAGGCCGTGGCGCAGGGTCATCTCGTAGGAGATCGAATGGGCCAGGGCCGTCTTCGTGTTGGAGAAGGCCAGACCGGCCTTGAGGGCGGCGAGCGCAAGGCTCTCGCGCAGGCGCAGATTGCCCAGATCCTCGACAAGCGCCGGCAGATCCAACAGCACGGTACGCGCGGCAGAGATCGCCAGGGTGTCCGAAATCGGATTGCTGTTGACGTTCCATACAGACTCCAGCGCGTGCGACAGCGCATCGAGGCCACTTTGAATTGTGACCGAGCGAGGCAAGGTCAGCATGAGCTCAGGGTCGATCACTGCCCATTGCGGCCAGCTCTCGTCCAGGTGCAACGAGTATTTCCTGGGGTGGCGAGGGTCGCGGTCCCAGATCGTCGCCCAGGGCGTCACCTCGCTGCCGGTGCCTGCCGTGGTGGGCACCGCGATCAACGGCTTTACCGCGTGCGGCCGGAACGGCCGGCCTTCCTTTAGCAGCGAGAGGAGTTCGTCGAAGCGGCCGCTTTCGGTCCCGATCATCAATGCCTTGGCCGTATCCAGCGTGCTGCCGCCGCCGACCGCGACGATCGCGTCCACCTTCTGACGGTTGTCCCAGAATTCGGCGTAAAGCGGTGCCAGCGACGCAACGTCGGGATTCGGCTCGATGCGATCGATGACCGTCGCGATCGACGACCCGAGCAGCGAGCGCAGACGGTCGACCAGACCGAGCGCTGATGCCTCTGGAAAGGTCACCAAAGCGACCTTGCGGCCGCCGATCAGCTTCGGAAGCGAGGCGCTCGCGCCCGACCCGAATTCGATACGCATGGGGTTGTGGAACGTGACGGTCATAAGCGCGCCTTTCGGTACATGCGAGGTTGAGCGCCGGACGACGCCTCACGCGCGTGCGCCGGGCGCTGCGATCAGTCGGCCCTCACGCTATCTTGGTGTCTCATATCGTTCCGCTTCATTTTTCGAAGGCGAGCCATAGCTTGTGTAAATACCTGTACAGCGAACCACGTGCGCCCGGGATTAACGGGACCGCCGCGTGCGTATACGACATATGAAGGGGCGCAAATCGCGTTTCGACGTGATCGGCCAGCTCTCCGCCCTACGGCGGTACGCCTGGGTGCTGACCCGCGACCACAGCAGGTCCGAGGACTTGGTCCATGACGCGCTGGTGCGCGCCTATGAGGGCCGTCGCACGTTCCGCGCTGATGGCGATCTGCGCGGATGGCTGTTCTCGATCCTTCACAACACCTTCATCAGCGGCTTGCGCCGATATCGCGCCGAGAGCAAGCGCGACCAGGACCTGGCCGAAACGATGGCCCCTCAGACCGATGCCGGCCAGGAGCACGCCGTCCGCCTCGCACAGATCAGAAATGCCTTCCTCAGCCTTCCTGACGAGCAACGCGCGGCGCTGCACCATGTCGCGATCGAAGGAATGTCTTACCAGGAGGCGGCCCAGGCGATCGGCATCCCCATCGGCACGCTGATGTCTCGCCTGGGACGGGCCCGGGACGCGTTGCGTGTCCTGGAGCAAGGCGCCGATGCCCACGACACCACTCCCGCCACCCCGTCACGCCACAGGCTCCGCCTTGTAGGAGGCTCGAATGACCCGGTCGATTGAATCGATCACTGAAGCCGACCTCCAGGCCTATGTGGACGACCAGCTCGACATGGCGCGCCGGATCGAAGTGGAGGATTACCTGTCCCGCCATCCGGATTCGGCGATGCGCGTCATGGCCGATCTGCGGGTCCGTGATGCCCTGCGCCTCACGTTCCGGTCTGGTCCCGCCCGTCCGGCGACAGGGACGATGGAGGCCGCACGGCGGCTGCAGCGCAGTCTGGACTGGATCGGAATCAAGAACCGTCTTCGTCGCGTGGGGGCGGTCGCGGCGCTGGTTGCGCTCGGCTGGTTCGCGCATGCCGAGTTCGGCGCTCTCGGCATTCGGGAAACCGAAGCCTCGTTGAAAGTCCCGCCTTTCGTCGAGGACGCGGTGCACGCCCATCGCACGGCGCTTGTCCGCGCCCGGATGCAGTCGCAGCCGGCGGCGCCACGATACGATCCGACGGAGATCCTGGCGACGACAGACATCGCCCTGCCGCCGCTTCCGGACGACTGGCGCGTCCTCGATGCCCAGGTTTTTCCATCCAAAGAAGGCCACAGCGTCGAGCTGACGATCGATGCCGGGCGGCTCGGCACGCTCACCCTGTTCGCCGCCCGGTCGTCCAAGTTTCGCGTGATCGTGCCGACGGCGACCGGCCACGACGCGCAGACCATTGCCTATTGGCAGACCGGGCCCTTGGTCTATGCCCTCACCGGCAAAGTCCCCGAGCGGCCGCTTCTGCGGGCAGCTTCGGAATTCGCCCGGGCCATGTACTGAACTTCAAACACCAGGAAGGTCTTCGATGAGCATGCCCAATCCCGCTTGGCAAACCCACGAGCGCGTCGATCGCGCCGAGTTCGACGAGGGCCTGCGGCAGCACATGCTGCGCATCTACAACTATCTGGGCCTCGGACTCGTGCTGACCGGGCTCGTGGCATGGTTCGTCGGCACGACGCCGGCGCTCTACGTTCCCATTTTCAGCTCGCCGCTGAAATGGGTGGCGATGCTGGCGCCGCTCGCCTTCGTGTTCTTCCTCTCGTTCCGCATCCACGCGGTGTCCGCGGCGACGGCGCAGGCGCTCTACTGGGCGTTCTGCGGCCTCATGGGCCTGTCGCTCGCGTCCGTCTTCCTCGTCTTCACCGGCGTCAGCATCGCGCGCACGTTCTTCATCGCGGCGACGATGTTCGCGGCCATGAGCCTCTACGGCTACACGACCAAGCGCGATCTTTCGGACTATGCGTCCTTCCTGTTCATGGGCCTGATCGGCGTGGTGATCGCGAGCCTTGTGAACCTGTTCCTCGCGTCCAGCATGCTGCAGTTCGTGATCTCGGTCGCGGGCGTGATCGTCTTCACCGGCCTGACCGCCTATGACACGCAGCGGCTGAAGGAGAGCTATGCCGAGCACCACGACAGCGAGTCGAGCCAGAAGCTGGCCGTGTTCGGGGCGCTCTCGCTGTTTCTCAACTTCATCAACCTGTTCCAGCTTCTGCTGCATTTCTTCGGCCAGCGCGAGGAATAGAAGCTGACGGCATCGGACGAATCGATTGAAAGGCATCAGAGGCGCGATACGTGATCAAGATCTTGCTGCAATTGCATGTCCTCGGCGCCGTCGAAAAGCGGCTCAAGCAATCGGTTGCCTTTTCCGTCGAGGAGATCAGGCACGATGTAGAGGTGGCTACCGGCGATACCCTGGCGCCCGGAGCCGATGTCGAGATTGCCGAGATCCTGAGGACCGTCCCCGGTCTCAAGCCCGTCCACTCGGGGCAGGATCTGCGCTGGTCGAAGACTCACAACGAACCGGCCAGCTCGCCATAGCGCCCTCAACGATGCGCTGCCTGTTCATCGCCGACGAACCCGATCGCTTCCGAGAAGTTACCGCTGCCTTGGAGGCGGCGGGCTTGACGGCGAGCTTGTGCCCAGACGCACGCTCCGCTCAGGCAGCGTTGCACCAGACACGGTTCGACATCGTCATCGTCGCGCCCAACGCCTTCACATCCGAGCCCATGCTCTTTCTGCATGCGCAGAAGCGGCGGGAGTTCCGCTTGCTCGCCGTGACGCACGAGCCGCTGTTGCGCGACGCCCTCATCGGCCATGGCGCGGAGTGGGCCATCGTCCTGCCGGACCGGGACCGCCGCCTGAAACGCGCGCTCGCCATGCTCCAGGATCAGGAGCGACGGCGTGGCTCTCAACACGTGCATCCAATGCTTCTGACCCTGAAGCGCGCCTGGCAGCGCGGGCTCAGGCTGATCTTTTAGAGGGCGACCCAATGGGCGAAGAGAGCGACACGATGACCGCACCACCGCCGCAGGTTTCCGAGAAGACCGCGATCATCACCGGGGCCGGCGGCGGCATCGGCTCGGCGATCGCAAGGACGCTCGCAGCGGACGGAATGCGCCTGTGCCTGCTGGGCCGCAATCAGAACGGGCTCGCGAGCGTCGCGGAGTCGGTCGCGCAGACGTCGTCGGCTCGGCCGGCGGTCTACCCTGTCGATCTGGCGTCCGAGACGAGCCTCCGCGCGTTCGCGACCCAGTTCGAGGAGTCGGTCGGACGCGCCGACATCCTCATCTTCTGTCATGGCAACTATGCCCGTGCGCGCTTCGAGGAGTCCTCGCCGAGCGACCTCGACCGCCTTTACGCCGCCAATGTCCGCGGGCCATTCCTGCTGACCAAGCTGCTGATACCGCTGCTTCGCCGGTCCAAAGGGCAGATCGTGTTCATCAACTCGACGGCCGGCCTCAAGGGCTCGGAGAACGTCAGCCAGTACGCCGCCATGCAGCACGCCCTGAAGGGCCTCGCGGATACGCTGCGCAACGAGGTGAACGCCAGCGGCATCCGCGTCGTGTCGGTCTTCTGCGGCCGAACCGCAACGCCGTTGCAGAAGCGGATCTTCGCCATGGAGGGTCGCCAGTATGCGCCCGAGTTCCTCAGCCAACCCGAGGATATCGCCCTGGCGGTTTCAACGGCCCTGAAGATCGGACCGAACTCGGAGATCACCGATATCCGCATTCGGCCAATGCACATGCTTCCGCCCGACATGCATCCGGATGAGGATGAGGACGTATCGGCACCGGGATCGCACTGAGGATACCGATTTGCGCGCGTCCGAGGATCACGCAGCCCGGTTGTGCCTGTGGTTGGCAGCAATCTCCCGGCGAACTTGCTTGAGCGTCACGCGCTCCGTCGCATCGAAGGTCGATGCTTCCTCATTTAATGCGCCCTTTCCCGCATCGATGAAGCGGCCCATCAGAATCGCGGCGGCAACCGCCACCGCACACCATCCCAATGCCAATCTTAGGTAGAAGACCATGATGCGCTCTCCATCGTTTGGTGGAGTGCATTTAGGAAGATGATCCTTAACCCGGGGCTAACGCTGCCGCGTTGGCACAGAATCGCCGTGGAATACACGCTGCGGCACGTGCGTCCGCGCGCCGTCGTCTTCGAAGAAGAATGCCCCCGGCCCGTCCGCGATGGCTAGGTTGGCGCCTCCGCACATCCTTCGCGTAGGCATCCCGCTTTGCGCTCGCCTCTGCCTGCGCGTCTATCGGCAGTTCAGGTGCGGCGCTTCCTGCGCAGGATCGCGAGGCCGGCAAGCGCAACGCCGAACACGGCCAGCGACGCCGGCTCGGGCACCAGCGTTATTTGACCGCTGTAGCCCACGGGCAAAGGCAGAACATCCTCCGGATCGCTGCCTCGCGTGACGGCTCCGCTAATCACAATCTGATAAACACCAGCCAGGAGGTCGAACGCGAAAGCATCCGGCGTGTGGTCTACCAATGACACGACCAGACCCGTGCCGGACAGCGTCACCGAGGTTATGTCGATATTAAGAAAGCTGAGCGGATCAATCTCCGCGATACCGCCGGCGATCTCTCCGGGGGCGCTGAGCGAGAAGCTATAGCAGTCGCTGAAGGACCGCTCAGAGCTGAAGGCGTTGCCAAATAGCTCTGTCACGCCGGGTGAGAGGGGCGTATTTCCCGAGCCGCACGATGCGAGCGCGGCATGTGACTCGCTCATGAAGGCCAGAAGGAGACCGACGGCAACGACGATGGCTTTCACGACTCATCCTCACCTGAAGCGACGATTCGATCCCTTCATGAGCAAAAATCACGCCAATTGGTTAATTCGCTGCAAAACAAAGGATTGGGCCGCCGGTTCTCTTTGACGTGTAAGGCAAGTTGACGCCAACCGTGCCCGGTTGCGCTCGTAGGCTCCCCGGCAATTCATCTCGCCGGTATCGACGTTCGCGATGCGCACCGTGACGCCAGCAGGAGTTCCGATTGTGTCGCCGGTCTTGATCTGCCAGCCGTCAGCCTAAAAGCTGCGAGAACACGGACGGTACGCGGCTGATCGCTGCACTTGATTTGCACCAGGGCATAGCGCACCGGTTATCACCCAATATCCGAGCGTCGCGCCTTGCGCGGCTTTCGGCAATATCGGGTTGAAAGATGAGTGAGGGAGATGGTGCCGCAGGAGGGAATTGAACCCCCGACCCGCGCATTACGAATGCGCTGCTCTACCCCTGAGCTACTGCGGCATGCCGGTGATGGGCGGGCGGAAGGTAGTGCCAACCGGGCCGCGCTGCAAGATCGCTGTAAATGATTGATAGATTGTGAGGACTTGGCTCTGCCGGACGGGCGGTGACGGCACGGCGCCCGACCGGCCAGCTTTGCCGCATCCCTGGCAGCCGGCGCGGCATGGGCGATGCGCCGATGCCGGGAGGCCGCCGACTGCGACCCTCGGGACGGGCCGCACTCCTCGGCCGCAACCGCAAATGTCATATTCATATAGCATTAGGATTTTCATCATGGTATCGCTGCCGCCCTGATCGGGAGGCGCGATGCCGGCGACCGCAAGGCAATCGTCCAGGGTTCGTGCGCCGGCGGCGCACAAGACTGCGCCGGGACGCGGCGTCGATCCCGGCCTGCCGATGCCGCTCTACCATCAGATCTACGTCCTGCTGCGCGAGCAGATCCTGTCGGGCGTCTATGCCGACCGGGCCCTGGTGCCGACCGAGCAGGCGCTGAGTGCCCGCTTCGGCGTGTCGCGCATCACCGCCAAGCGCGCGCTGGACGAACTTGCCGCCGAGGGGCTGGTGGTGCGCCAGCGCGGCCGCGGCACGACCGTGGTCGGCCGGCTGCCGAGCAGCCCGCTGACGGCCAACATTTCCGGCCTGCTCGAGAACCTGCTGATGCTCGGGCTCAAGACGAACGTCGCGATCGTCGAGTTCGGCTATGTCGCCCCCTCCGCGGAGGTGCGCAAGGCGCTCGACCTGCCCGAAGGCGAGGAGGCCCAGCGGGCCGTCCGCGTCCGTTCGCACGACGGTGTGCCGCTGTCCTATTCGGTCAGCTTCGTGCCCGCATCGATCGGGCGCGCCTACGACAAGCGCGACCTTGCGACCAACGCGCTGCTCGCCCTGCTCGAGCGCGCCGGCATCCTGATCGGCAGCGCCGACCAGACGATCGGCGCCGGACTCGCCGACACGGTGGTGGCGCCGCTGCTGGGGGTGCGCGTCGGCTCGCCGCTGCTGTCCATCACCCGAACCGTCTTCGACCAGAACGGCAGGCCGGTCGAGTACATCAACATCCTCTACCGCCCGGACCGCTACCAGTACCGGATGAAGCTGACGCGCGTGCAGGGGCGCGCCTCCAAGCTCTGGTCCACCGCCGAGTGATCCGAAATCCGAAAAACAGGGAGATGAAGAGTATGAGCAGGCATTCGAAAGCGAACACCGTCAGCCGTCGCACCGTGCTGGCCGGCGCCGCCGCGGGGGCGGCGGCCGGGACATTCGGCTTTCCGTCAGTGCTGCGCGCGCAGGCGCCGGCGGTGAAGGTCGGCGTGTTGCACCCGGTGACGGGCGCCGTCGCCTATAGCGGCCAGCAGGGCCGCGCCGGCGCCGTGCTCGCGTTCGAAGAGATCAACGCGGCCGGCGGCATCAAGTCGCTGCGCGGCGCCATGATCGAGCCCGTGCTCGCCGACGCGCAGTCGCGGCCCGAGGTCGGCGCCGCCGAGGTCGACAAGCTCGCCGAGGCGGGTGTCGCCGCGATCGTGGGGCCGTTCGCAAGCGGCATCGCGCTAGCCACGACGCAGGCGGCGGCGCGGCACAACCTGGCGCATGTCGTCGATGTCGGCGTGGTCGACCAGATCGTCCAGCGCGGGCTGCCCAACACGTTCCGCTTCGCGCCCGGATTCGGCAAGGTGACGCGGAGCGCACTCGACAACCTCGTCGCCATCAACGACTTCGCCGGCAAGCCCGCGAAAACGGTGGCGATCGTGCACGAGGACGGCGCGTTCGGCTCCGGCATGGCGAAGCTGCTGAACGCGGAGCTGCCCGGCCGCGGCTTCCAGGTCGTCGAGACGATCGGCCATCCGACGCCGCACCGCGACTTCACCAACATCGCGCTGAAGCTGCGCAGCGTGAAACCCGACATCATCGTGCCGTCGAACTATCTCAACGAGTTCATCCTGATGGCGCGGACGTTCCAGCAGCAGCGCGTGGCGCCAAAGGGCATCTACGCGATCCTCGGCGGCGGCGCGTCCAACACCCGCTTCGTCAAGGAGCACAACGCGGCGGCCCAGCTCATCATGGACACGAACCACTGGTTCGATCCGCGCAAGGCCCGCAGCCAGGCCTTCCAGAAGAAGCTGGCCGAGAAGAACATCGACCTCACCTACGAGGTGATGCTCAACTACTCCTGCGCGCTGCTGGTCGCGGATGCGATCGAGCGCGCCGCCTCGACCGACCGCGCCAGGGTGATCGCGGCGCTGGCCTCGTCCACCTTCGAGGACCACATCATGCCCTACGGGCCGACGAAGTTCGTCAACGGCCAGAACGAGGGCGCCCAGCCGGTCAACACCCAGATCCGCGGCGACAAGATCGAGGTGATCTTCCCCAAGGAGTTCGCGACGGCCGCACCTGTGTTCCCGAACCCGTCGAAGGGCTGACGCGGGGACAGGTGGATTTCGACCTCGTCATACCGGCCGTGGTGGCCGGGCTCACCACCGGCGCGGTCTACGCGCTGGTGGCGCTCGGCCTTACGCTCATCTACGGCGTACTCCACGTCATCAACTTCGCGCACGGCAGCCTGCTGATGCTCGCCATGTACGGCGTCTTTTTCCTGCACGCCTTGCTCGGCATCGACCCGTACCTCGCGCTGCCGATCCTCGTCCCCGCCTTCTTCGCGCTCGGCTACGCCCTGCAGCGCGGCATCATCATGCCGGCCAGCCATGGCAAGGATCAGAACATCCTGCTGGTCACGCTCGGCCTTGCGATCGTCTTCGACAACCTCGCGCTCTATCTCTGGACCTCAACGACGCGCACGATCGACCTGCCCTATGCCTTCGAGGTGATCGACCTCGGCTTCGCGCTGGTGCCGATTCCGCGCGCGATCGCCTTCTTCGGCGCGCTCGCCGTGGCCGGCGGGTTGTGGCTGCTGGTCGCGCGCACCGATCTCGGCCGCGCCATCCGCGCCGTGGCGCGGGAGCGACAGGGCGCGCGGCTGGTCGGCATCGATGTCGAGCACATCTACGCCATGAGCTTCGGCATCGGCACCGCCTGCCTCGCCGTGGCCGCCAGCCTGCTGATGCCGACCTTCTACGTGACGCCGCAGGTCGGCTACGCCTTCGTGCTGATCGCCTTCACCACGGTCGTGCTCGGCGGCATGGGATCCTTCGAAGGGGCCCTGGTCGGCGGCCTGGCGCTCGGCGTCGTCGAGGCGCTGGGCGGGCTGATGCTGGGAGAGAGCCTTGGCCAGATCGGCATCTTCCTCATCTTCATCCTCGTGCTGCTGTTCCGCCCGACCGGGCTGTTCGGAAACCGGCTGGCATGACAGGCTGGCGCGCCATCCTCGCCGCTGCGGCGGCGGTAGCGCTCGTGGCGTTGCCGTTCCTCCTGCGATCCGAGGCGTGGCTCAGCTTCTGGATCACGACCCTGCTGTTCGTCTTCCTCGGCCAGTCGTGGAACGTGCTGGGCGGCTATGGCGGCCAGTTCTCGTTCGGCCATGCCGTGTTCTTCGGCGCGGGCGGCTATACGACCGCGGTGCTGCAGGTGACGTTCGGCGTGCCGGCGCTGGCCGCGGCGGTCGCCGGCATCGGCTGCGGCGCGCTGGTCGGCGCGTTCATCGGCGCCCTGAGTTTCCGTTACGGGCTGCGCGGCTCCTATTTCGCGCTGGTGACCCTCGCCTTCGCGGAGGTGTTCCGGATCCTGGCAAGCTCGCTGACGCTGACCGGATCAGGCTTCGGAATCCTGATCCCGCTCGATGCGCGCGCCGCGAACCTGCAATTCGCCGATCGCACCGTCTTCTATTACGTCGTCCTCGCGCTTGTGGGACTCGGGCTCGCGATCAGCCTCGCCCTGGAGCGCACGCGCTTCGGCGCCTGGCTGATGGCGGTGCGCGAGAATGAGGATGCGGCGAAGGCGCTCGGCATCGATGCATTCCGCGTCAAGCTCGGCGCCATCACCCTGTCGGGCGCCATGGCGGCGACGGCGGGCGTGTTCTATGCGCAGTACTTCCTGTTCCTGGACTCCGGCATCGCGTTCGGCCCGCATGTGTCGGTGGAGGCGCTGCTCGGGCCGATCATCGGCGGACTCGGCACGGCGTTCGGGCCGATCGTGGGCGGCATCCTGTTGCATGGCGTAGGCGAGATCGCCAAGCGCGCGATGGGCGATGCGCCCGGACTCAGCCTCATCCTCTACGGCGTGCTGCTGGTGGTCATGCTGCGCTTCCTGCCGGACGGGCTGACCGGACTTCTGCGGCGGCTGACCGCCGCGCGACGCGCCGGAGCCGCCAATGCTTGAGGTCGCGGGACTCACCAAGCGCTTCGGCGGGCTGGTGGCCGTCGCCGACGCTTCGCTTGCGGTCCGCGCGGGACAGATCGTCGCGCTGATCGGGCCGAACGGTGCCGGCAAGACGACCCTGTTCGCAATGATCGCCGGCTTCATCCCGCCGGATAGTGGAACAGTGCGCTTCGCCGACGACGATATCACCTGCTTGCCGCCGCACCTGATCTGCCGGCGCGGCCTCGTGCGCACCTTCCAGATCGTCCAGCCCTTCGGCGCGCTGACCGTCCGCGAGAACATCGCGGTGGGCGCGCATCTCCATCTCGGCGACCGCGCTTCGGCGCTCGCGCGCGCGGTGGAGATCGCGCGCCTCGTGCGCATGGACGCAATGCTCGATGCGCCGGCCGCCTCCCTCACCGTCGCCGGCCGCAAGCGGCTGGAGCTGGCGCGCGCCCTTGCCACGGGACCCAGGCTGTTGCTGCTCGACGAGGTGATGGCTGGCCTGAATCCAACCGAGATCGACGAAATCGTCGCGATCATCCGCACGATCCGCGACTCGGGCGTCACCGTCCTGCTGATCGAGCACGTGATGCGCGCGGTGATGAGCCTGGCCGAGCACGCCTACGTGCTGAACCAGGGGCGCATCATCGCCGACGGAACGCCGGCGGCGATCGCCGCCATGCCCGCGGTGATCGAGGCCTATCTGGGCCATGGCGCGGCCGGGCGCATGGGCGCGCAGCTTGCGGCCGCGGAGGCGCGATGAGCGCCGCGCTCCTTCACGTCGAAGCGCTCCATGCCGGCTACAACGGCGTGCAGGTGCTGCACGGCATCGACCTCCAGGTGCGCGACCGCGAAATCGTCGCGGTGCTGGGCAGCAACGGGGCCGGCAAGTCGACCTTGAACAACAATGTCTGTGGCCTGCTCCGCGCCACTGGCGGCCGCGTGCGCTTCGGCGGCGAGGACATCACCGCAGCCGCACCAACGCGCATCGTCGCCGACGGGCTGATCCAGGTGCCGGAGGGCCGGCGCATCTTTCCGAACCTGTCGGTGCGCGAGAACCTCGAGCTCGGCGGCTACCGCCGTGGCCGGCCGCGCCGCGCGCGGAACCTTGACCGCGTCGTCGGCGTGTTCCCGCGCCTGAAGGAGCGGTTCGGACAGGCCGCCGGCACCTTGTCCGGCGGCGAGCAGCAGATGCTGGCGATCGGGCGCGGCCTGATGGCCGAGCCGCGCCTGCTCATCCTGGACGAGCCGTCGCTTGGCCTGTCGCCGCTGCTGGTCGAGGAGATGTTCACCCTGATCCGGCGCCTGAATGAGGATGGCCTTGCCATCCTTTTGGTGGAGCAGAATGTGGTGCAATCGCTCGAGCTTGCCAGCCGCGCCTATGTGATGGAGAACGGACGCGTCGTGCTATCGGGCGAAGCGGCAGCCCTGCGCGAGGACCCGGCCCTCAAGCGCGCCTATCTGGGAATGTGACCATGGGCATGACACTCGCCGAAAAGATCATCGCCCGGGCCGCGGGCCGCAGCGCGGTGCGCGCGGGCGAGATCGTCACCGGCAAGCTCGACCTCGTGATGATCCACGACTCGGGCGGTCCGCGCCGCGTGGCGCCGATGCTGGAGCGCCTGGGCGTCAAGGTGTGGGACCCCAGCCGAATCGTGCTTGTTTCCGACCACTACGTGCCGGCGATCGACACCGAAAGCGCCGCCATCCTCGACCTCACCCGCAAATGGGCGAAGAGCGAGGGCGTCGCGAATTTCTACGACATGCAGGGCATCTGCCACGTCGTGCTGCCGGAGCGCGGCCATCTGCGGCCCGGCCTGTTCGCGGTCGGCGGCGACTCCCATTCGCCAACCGCGGGCGCCTTCGGCTGCTTCATGTTCGGCGTCGGCGCCACCGAGATGGCGGGCGTGCTGGCCACCGGCGAGATCTGGGTCAAGGTGCCGGAGACGCATCTGGTGCGCTGGACCGGCCGGCTCGGACCAGGCGTGGTCGCCAAGGACATGATGCTGAAGCTGTGCCGCGAGATGCGCCTCGGCACGGTGCGCTACGGCGTCGTGCAATACGCGGGCGAGGCGGTCGCGGCGCTGCCGATGAGCGAGCGCATGGTGCTGACCAACATGGCCGCCGAGCTCGGCGCGCAAACCGGGCTGATCGAACCGGATGCTGTCACGGTCGCGGCGCTGGAGGAGTCGGGCGTGAGGGCACCGGACGCGCTGAACTGGCGGAGCGATCGCGATGCGCGATATGTGAAAACCTGGGACCTCGATGCCAGCCGCCTCGCGCCACAGGTCGCCGCCCCACATACGCCCGAGAACGCATCGCCCGCTTCGGAGCATCGCGGCGTGGCGCTCGACCAGTGCTATGTCGGCGCCTGCACCGGCGCCAAGCTCTCGGACCTGCACATGGCGGCCGCCATCCTGAAGGGGCGCAAGGTCGCGCCGTCGACACGGTTGCTCGTGGCACCGGCCTCGACCCGGATCACGGCACAGGCGGCGGCCGACGGCACGCTCGCGGCGCTGACCGAAGCCGGCGCCATCCTGCTGCCGTCGGGCTGCGGTGCCTGCGCCGGCCTCGGCGCCGGCCTGCTCGCCGAAAAGGAGGTCTGCCTGTCCTCCACCGCGCGCAATTTTAAGGGCCGCATGGGCGCGCATTCGGCGCTGGTCTATCTCGGTTCGCCCTACACGGTCGCCGCGTCCGCCGTCACGGGCCATATCACCGACCCGCGCGAGATGCTGGCGGAGAGGGCGGCCGCATGAGCGCCCCGCAGAATGCCGGCCGCGCCTTCGTGTTCGGCGACAACGTCGACACCGACACGCTCGCTCCCGGCCTCTACATGAAGAAGCCGATCGAGGAGATGGCGCGGCACACGCTGGAGGCGATCGACCCGACCTTCGCGACCAGCGTGCGCGCCGGCGACATCGTCGTGGGCGGCGAAAATTTCGGCATGGGCTCTTCGCGCGAGCAGGCGGTGATGACCCTGCGCCAGCTCGGCGTCGCCGCCGTCGTCGCAAAAAGCTTCGCCGGACTCTTCTTCCGCAATGCGCTCAACCTGGGCCTGCCGGCGCTGGCTTGCGCCGACGCAAACAAGATCCGCGCCGGCGATCGCCTCGCCATCGCGCCCGAAGAGGGCAGGGTCGAGAACCTGACGACCGGCGAGACCTATGCCTGCGAGCCGATTCCGCCGCACCTGGTCGAGATGATCCGCGACGGCGGGCTGATCCCGCATCTCGAAAAGAAGCTGAAGAGGCGCGCATGAGCCTGCGGTCCCTTCTCGGCGGCAGCGAAATCGTCGTGGCGCCCGGCGTCTATGACGGGTTGACGGCGATGCTGGCGGTGCAGGCCGGCTTCAGGGCCGTGTACCTGTCGGGCGCCAGCATCTGCTATTCGCGCGCGCTGCCCGATATCGGCCTCGTGTCGATGGCGGAAGTCGCCGACACGCTCGGCGCGATCCGCGAGCGCACCGCCGTACCGATCATCGTCGACATCGACACCGGCTTCGGCAACGCGCTGAACGTGCGCCGCACCATGCAGATCTTCGAGCGGCGCGGCGCCGCCGCCCTGCAGCTCGAGGACCAGGTGACGCCGAAGCGCTGCGGCCATCTGAAGGACAAGGCGCTGATCGGCCGCGCCGAGATGGTCGGCAAGATCAAGGCGGCGCTCGATGCGCGCGTGTCGACCGATACGCTCCTCATCGCACGCACCGACGCGGTTGCCGTCGAAGGCTTCGACGCGGCCCTCGACCGCGCCGACGCCTATGCCGAGGCCGGCGCCGACCTCATCTTCGTCGAGGCGCCGCGCGACCGCGCGCAGCTCGCCGCCATCGCCAGGCGCTTCGCCGGCCGCAAGCCGGTCATGGCGAACATGGTCGAGGGCGGCAGCACGCCGATCCTGTCCGCTTCGGAGCTGCAGACGCTCGGCTTCCAGCTCGTCATCTTCCCCGGCGGCACCGTGCGGGCGCTGGCGGCGGCGCTGCAGGATTACTTCGCCAACCTGAAGGCGCACGGCACTACCGCACCCTTCAAGGACCGCATGCTCGATTTCGCCGGACTCAACCGCCTGCTTGGCACCGATGATTTTCTTGCGCGCGGAAAGAAGTTCGACGCGGAGGCCGCAGAGTGATCGATCCCGTCACCCTCGCCGTGCTCAAGGGCCGGCTGGAGCAGATCGCCGACGAGATGGACGCGACCTTGTTCCGCTCCGCCTTCAATCCGATCATCGCGGAGGCGCACGACGCCTCGCACGGGCTCTACGACGCGGTATCAGGCGACACGCTGATTCAGGGCAAATCCGGCCTGCCGATCTTCGTCGGCGCGATGGCGTTCGCGGCGAAGGCGGCGATCGACAAGGCGGCGCGCGACGGCGACCTCTCGGACGGCGACGTCTATCTCTTCAACGATCCGTATGACGGCGGCACGCATCTCTCGGATTTCAAGCTGGTGCGGCCGTACTTCCATGACGGCAAGCTGTTCTGCTGGCTCGCCTCGGTCGGCCACTGGCACGATGTCGGCGGCAACGTGCCCGGCAACTACAACCCGGTCGCGACCGAAAGCTTCCAGGAGGGCATGCACATCCCGCCGGTGCGGCTGGTCCGGCGCGGCGTGCTCAACACCGACATCGTCGATATCCTCAAGGCCAACTCGCGCCTGCCGCTGAGCCTGTACGGCGATCTCAACGGGCAGCTCAATGCCCTCGACCTCGGCATCAAGCGGCTGGCGGACCTGCTCGCCGACTACGGAGCCGCGACCGTCGCCGAAGCGCTCGGCGAGCTGCGCGCCCGCGCCGCGAAGCTCATGCGCGCCAATATCGCCGCCCTGCCCGACGGGACCTATTCCGCGGAGGACTTCCTCGACAATGACGGCATCGTCGACGCGCCGCTGAAGATCGCCCTCGACATCACCATCCGCGGCGAGGAGATGACGCTCGACTTCTCGCGCTCCGCGCCGCCCTGCGCCGGCCCCGTCAACATCGCGCGCTCGACCGCCATCGCGAGCTGCTATGTGGCGCTGAAGCACGTGTTTCGCGACGTACCCGCCAACGCGGGCTGCCTCGAGCCGATCCGCTTCGTCATCCCCGAAAGCTCGATCCTCTCGGCCAAGGCGCCGAAGCCGGTGGGCGGCTATACGGAGACGATCCTGCGCGTCATCGACGTCGTGTTCCAGGCACTGGCGAAGGCGGCACCCGACAAGGTCAATGGCTGCGCCTATGGCACGATCAACGCGCTGTCGCTCGCCGGCCACCGCAAGGACGGGCGGCGCTGGGTGATGTTCTCGTTCTTCGGCGGCGGCCATGGCGGCAATCCCGAAAGCGACGGCCTGAACCACGGCAACGCCCCCATCTCGACCGCGACCATCCCGCCACTGGAGATTCTCGAGGCCGCCTATCCGGTCATGTTCACCCGCTGGGCGCTGCGCACCGACAGCGGCGGACCGGGATCGCATCGCGGCGGACTCGGCGCCGTGTACGAAATCGAGCTGCTCGAGGAGCAGGCGGACGTGTTCCTGTTCGGCGAGCGCGGCAGGTTCGCGCCGCCTGGCGTCATCGGCGGCCGGCCGGCGGCACTGAACCGGTTCAGCTACCAGCAAGGCAATCGCTTCGAGACGCCGCCGCTTGTGTCAAAGATGGTCGGCATCTCCATCAAACGCGGCGAGAAGCTGCGGCTCGAAACACCCGGCGGCGGCGGCTACGGCGAGCCGCAGCGCCGCGATCCGGAAGCGGTCGCCCGCGACGTGCGGCTCGACTTCGTCAGCCGCGACGCGGCCCGTGGCGCCTACAGCGTCGCCGTCGGCACGGACGGAACGCTCGATGCGGCAGGAACCGCCGCCTTGCGGCAGAAGGCGGCGGAATGAACAACTTGCGGCACAACGCCGACGGCGCCACCCTCACCCTACCCTCTCCCGCAAGCGGGAGAGGGTCCCGGAGGGCGCTGGGCCGCGTTCCTTCTCCCGCTTGCGGGAGAAGGCGGAGGATGAGGGTCTTTCCATTTGTCGCGGCGTTGGTCTGCGTATCTGGGCCAGGCCTCGCCGCCGCGCCGGCCGAGTACGACGGCCTGTATGTGCACACGCCGTTGCGCTCCCTCTACTATCCCAACGCCGACTGCACGCGCGATCCGTACTGGGTGACGCGCGACCGCGGCATCCAGCTCGGTCGCTATATCGACATCGGCCCGTACGAACACGACCGCACACCGCGCGCGCTGCGCATCCGCTTCACCGGCCTCCTCTCGACACCCGGCTTCTACGGCTATCAGGGCCGCTACCGGTACGAGGTCGAGGTCCGCCACGTCATCTTCGCGAACCCGGCGGCGCCATGCCGATGACCAAGCCTTCCATCGTCGTCGGCGTCGATGTCGGTGGCACGTTCACCGACCTCTTCTTTTACGACGAGGCGGATGGCACCTGCCGCACGCACAAGGTGCCGTCCACGCGCGGCGACCAGTCGCTCGGCTTTCTTGACGGCATCGCCGCCGGATTGAGGAACGGAAAGGACAACGGCTTCGGCGCGCTGGCGGCGGTGATCCACGGCACCACCGTCGGCACCAACGCGCTGCTGGAGCGCAAGGGTGCCCGAACCGGCATCATCACGACCGCCGGCTTCCGCGACGTGCTGGAGATGCGCCGGCGCGACCGGCCGCGTACGTGGGGCCTGTGGGGCGAGTTCGTCCCGGTGGTGCCGCGCGATCTGCGCCTCGAGGTCACCGAGCGCACGCTCGCCGACGGAACGGTGCGCACGCCGGTCGACCCGGCAGACGTGCGCGAAGCGGCGCAGGCGCTGCTGGCGCGCGGCGCCGATGCCGTCGCCGTGTTCTTCATCAATGCGTACGCCAACCCCGCCAACGAGCGGGCCGCGCTTGCCGCGCTGCGTGAGGTCTGGCCCAATGCGTACATCACCGCATCGAGCGAGATCCTGCCTGAAATCCGCGAGTTCGAGCGCTGCTCGACAGCGACACTGAATGCCTACCTGCAGCCGGTCATCGCCTCGTATCTCCAGTCGCTCGATGAGCGGCTGAAGGGGGCCGGCAGCGGCGGTGAGCTGCTGATCGTGCAGTCGAATGGCGGCGTGATGTCGGTCGACACCGCGGCGCGGCTGCCGATCCGCACCGCCCTGTCCGGCCCGGCCGCCGGCGTGATCGCCGCCGGGCACATCGCCGGTACGGCCGGGTTCCCCAATGTCATCACCGGCGACATGGGCGGCACCAGCTTCGATGTGGCGCTGATCGCCGATGGACGCTCCGTGCTGTCGCCGCAGACGACGATCGATTTCGGCATGGTGGTGCGCACGCCGATGATCGAGATCACCACGATCGGCGCCGGCGGCGGCTCGATCGCCTGGGTCGATGCCGGCGGGCTGCTGCAGATCGGCCCCGAATCGGCCGGCTCCGATCCGGGCCCGGCCGCATACGGCAAAGGCCAGACGAAGCCGACCGTGACCGACGCCAACGTCGTGCTCGGCCGCATCAACCCGGACCGGCCGATCGGCGGCAAGCTGGCGCGCCTCGACGTCGAGGCCGCGCGTGCCGCGATCGATGCGCATGTCGCGCGACCGCTGGGCCTCGACCTGATGGGCGCCGCCGAGGCGATCGTGCGCGTTGCCAATTCGCGCATGGCCGGTGCAATCCGCCTCGTATCGATCGAGCGCGGCCACGATCCGAAGCGCTTTGCCCTGATGCCATTCGGCGGCGCCGGCGCGCTGCATGCCGGCGCGCTGATGAAAGAGGTCGGTCTTGCCTCGACCCTCGTGCCGCGCTTTCCTGGCGTCACCTCGGCGCTGGGCTGCGTCATCGCCGACATGCGGCACGACTTCGTGCAGACCATCAACCGGCCGCTCGACGGGCTCGACATCGCCGGACTGAACGCCGCGATCGCCGAGATGACCGCCGGCGGCAAGGCCCTGCTCGACCGCGCCGGCATCCGGCTCGGCGGCCACGAGGCGAGCGTCGAGCTCGACATGTCCTATATCGGCCAGACTCACACCGTGTCGGTCCCGGTCGACATCACCCGCGGCCCGCTGACGGCGAGCGGCATCCACGACGCCTTCGATGCCGCCTATCGCGCCGCTTTCGGGCGCCTGCTCGAGGGCATCCCTGTGCGCGTACTGACATTGCGCGCCGCGGTGACCGGTCGGCGCCCGAAATTCGACCTCGCCATCCTGGCGCCCTCTGCCGGGAATGCTGCACCAACAGGCGAGCGCGCCGTCTGGTCCGGCGGCAAGGCGCATGCGACCAGGATCTATGACCGGCTCGCCCTGCCGGTGGGCACCGAGATCCCCGGCCCCGCTATACTCGAACAGCCCGACGCAACCACCTGGATCGATCCCGACCTGACCGGGCGGGTCGACCGTTTCGGCAACCTCATACTCGGCAGGAAATCATGACCGGACGATTCCAGCCCGCGACGACGGCGCTGATGCTGATCGACATGCAGAACGATTTCCTGCATCCCGACGGCGCCTATGGCCGCGCCGGCCAGAGCTCGGCCGCGATCGCCGCCCTGCCGGCGCGGCTGAAGCCGGTCGCTGCCGCCATGCGCAAGGCAGGCGGATGGATCGTCTCGACCCATTTCACCCTGGTGCCCGGCAAAGGCGGCGAGCCGATGATCTCGCCGCACCTGAAGAAGCTGCGGCCGTTTCTCACAAAGGGCGATTTCGCGCCAGGCGCGTTCGGCCACGCGCTGATCGACGAACTCAAGCCCGCCGATCTGGAGGTCGAGAAGATCGCCTTCTCCGGCTTCTACATGAGCCGGCTCGAATTCGTGCTGCGCAAGGCTGGGCTTGAGACACTGGTCTTCGGCGGCATCGTCACCAATGGCGGGGTCGCCTCGACCCTGCGCGACGCGCATGTGCGGGACTTCTCGACCGTGCTGCTGTCGGATGGCTGTGCCGCGTTCGATGAGCGCGTGCACGATGCGACCGTCGCCGAGCTGTCATCGGTCTCCACCGTCATGAGCTGCGCCGATTTCACCGCCGCCCTCGCCGTATGAGCATCCTGCCGGCGCGCGGCGTCGACTTCGCGGTGCACGTCCGGGTCGTGATCGTCGGTGGCGGAGCCGCCGGCCTCACCGCCGCTCTTGCCGCCCGCGATGGCGGCGCCGAAGTCCTGGTGCTCGAACGCGACGCGGTGGCGCAAGGGTCGACCGCGCTGTCCTCCGGGCTGATCCCCGCCGCCGGCACGAAGGTCCAGCAGGCGAAGGGCGTGGTCGACGATCCCGCGCAGTTCGCGACCGACATCCAGGCCAAGGCGAAAGGCAAGGCCGCCCCCGAACTCGTCCGCCTGCTGGCGCGCGAATCGGGACCGACCATCGACTGGCTGGCCGAACGCCACGCGGTGCCGTTCACGCTCGTCGAGGGATTCCTCTACCCAGGCCATTCCGTGCTGCGCATGCACGGTACGCCCCGCCGCACCGGCGCCGAGCTGATGGCCTGCTTGACGGATGCCACCGCCCGCGCCGGCATCGAGCTGGTGACGTCGGCGCAGGTCGATGCCCTGTATGCGGACGACGCTGGCCGCGTCGCCGGCGTGCGGATCGCGCGCCCCGATGGTGCGACGGAGTCGATCGGCTGCGACGCGCTGGTGCTGGCGTGCAGCGGTTTCGGCGGCAATCCCGATCTCGTGCGCCGCTACATTCCGGAGATGACAGACGCGCTGTTCTTCGGGCACACCGGCAACAAGGGCGACGCCGTCGCATGGGGTGAAGCGCTCGGCGCCGCCGTGCGCGACATGGGCGCCTACCAGGGCCATGGCTCGGTCGCGACGCCGCAGAACATCCTGATCACCTGGGCGCTGATGATGGAAGGCGGCATCCAGGTCAACGCCGCGGGACGGCGATTTTCGAACGAGCACCAGGGCTATTCGGAACAGTCGGTCGCGGTGCTGTCGCAGCCGGGCCGCGTTGCCTTCAACATCTTCGACCATCGCCGCCACGAGCTCGGCCTGCAGTTCGAGGACTACCGCAACGCCGTCGCCGCCGGCGCGGTGAAGTCCGCGGTGACGCCGGCCCAGCTCGCGGCACAGCTCGGGCTGCCGGCCGATGCGCTGATCTCGACACTCGAAGACTGCGAGGCCTTCGCGACCGGCGAGGCCGAGGACGGGTTCGGGCGCGACTTCACCGCCAGCCCGCCACTGGCGCCACCTTTCTTCGGCGTGAAGGTGACCGGCGCCCTCTTCCATACCCAGGGCGGGCTCGTCGTCGACGAGACGGCGCGCGTCCGCCGTACCGACGGCGCGCCGCTGCCCAATCTCTTCGCGGCCGGCGGGGCCGCCGCCGGCGTCTCGGGCCCGGCGGTGTGGGGCTATCTGTCGGGCAATGGCCTCCTGTCGGCCGTGACGCTGGGCCGGATCGCCGGCGCCGCGGCTGCGCGCCTCACGACCGCCGGTACTGCCACAGGAGCCAGCAATTGACGAGCACTGCCGCGACGTGGACGGCGAGCATGAAGACATTGGCGATCTGCCGCGACCGCGGTCCGGCGTCGATGCCGCCGACGAGATCGGCACCGACGAAGACCAGCGCGACCATCGCCAGCCAGGCCAGAAAAGCGAGCCCCGGCGCGAGCAGGTAGCGGTAGGCGAACGAGCGCGGCGTGCGATGCGCCCACACCACCGCGTTGATCAGGAAGATCAGCAGGAACGCGGCAAGGGTCAGCACCATCAGGGCGAAGATCGCCTCGCCGCCCTGCGGACCCGCCCCGGGCATGAAGTCGATGAAGTAATAGAAGACCCCGACCGCCGGCAGCAGCCAGAACCACATGAACAGGTACCAGGCCGTCCACCAGCCGCCGCCGAACAGAAAGCCGAGCATTTCCCCTCACCCCTTCAACGAAGGGTGGCGCCACGCTACACTCATGGCAACGACATAGACGGGAGGAAATGACATGTTCGGACGGATTGCGTCTCTGGCGGCTTGTGCGCTGTTTGCCTCGGCGTGGGCGCTGCCCGCACAGGCTGAAGCCAACCGGCTCGCTGTCGCCAAGCAGTACGGGCTCGGCTACATGCAGCTGATCATGATGGAAGACCAGCAGCTCATCGAGAAGCATACCAAGGCGGCCGGCCTCGGCGATATCAAAGTCGAATGGGCGACGTTCCGGTCGAGCGACGTGATGAACGACTCGCTGATCGCCGGCACCGTTGATTTCGTGTGCGTCGGCACGCCCGGCCTGGCGACGATCTGGGCCAAGACGCGCGGCAACATCGACGTGCGCGGCGCATCGGGCTTGAACGCGCTGCCCCTGCACCTGATCACGCGCAATCCCAATGTGAAATCGATCAAGGATTTCACCGACAAGGACCGCATCGCGGTGCCGGCGGTCAAGGTCGCGATCCAGGCGATCTACCTGCAGATGGAAGCCGCGAAGGTGTTTGGCGAGGCCAACTACGCCAAGCTCGACCCGCTTACCGTCTCGATGGCCCATCCGGATGCGTTCGCGGCGCTGACCTCCGGCCAGAGCGAGATCACCGCGCACTTCGCCTCGCCGCCCTTCAGCTATCGCGAGATGGAGCGGCCGGGGATGCAGACCGTGCTCAAATCCTATGACGTCATCGGCGGCAAGATGTCGTTCAACGTCATCGCCGCGACCAACAAGTTCCGCACCGCCAACCCCAAGCTCTATGGCGCCTTCCTGTCGGCGCTGGAGGAGGCGACGGCGACCATCAACAAGGACAAGCGGGCCGCCGCGGAGATGTATATCCGCGTCACCAAGGACAAGAGCCCGGTCGACGAAATCCTCAAGATGATGAACGACCCGGACATCGAGTTCACGACCATGCCGATGGGCAACCTCAAGATGGTCGAGTTCATGAACAAGGTCGGCACCATCAAGGTGAAGCCCGCCTCGTGGCAGGACCTGTTCTTCGAGAACGTCCACAGCCGCGCGGGCAGCTAGACCTCCTCGGACGCGATAGCAAAAAGGGCCGGTCCCGGAGGACCGGCCCTTTCCTTTTTGCCGGGAGCCGCGCCTAGATGCTGCGCGTGCTGCCACCGTCGCTGTCGACCAGCGCGCCGTGGATGTTCACGGCAAGCGGGCTTGCCAGGAAGCAGACGAGCTGGCCGATTTCCTCGGGCTTGGCAAAGCGCGACAGCCCCAGCTCCGCCAGATAGCGCTGTCGCGCCTCGTCCTCGCCGATCCCGTTCTCCCTGGCGACCGTATTGATGCGCCCCTTCAGGCGGTCCGTCTCGACATGGCCGGGATTGATCGCATTGACGCGCACACCGTCGCGCAGGCCGATCTGCGCCAGCGCCTTGGTGAAATTGTAGAGCGCCGCGTTGACCGATCCCCCGATCGTGAAATCGGGAGACGCCGTGCGGCCACCCGCACCGATGATGTTGACGACGCAGCCGTTGCTCTTCTTCAGGTGCGGCCAGGCCGCGCGCGCGACGCGGACGTAGCCATGGAACTTGAGCGCGAAGCCGTCGAGGAAGTCCTCGTCGTTCAGGGCGAAGAAGTCGCCGCGCTTGGTCGCCCCGGCGTTGTTGACGACGATGTCGATATGGCCGAACTCGCTCGCCGCGGCGTCGATCAGGCGGCGGACGTTCTCGTGGTCGCGCAGATCGGCCGCGTCGGTGGTGACGCGGCGGTTGTACTTGCGGCGGATCTCGTCGGCAAGGTCGGAGAGCTGCTCGGCCGTGCGCGCCGCGGCGATGATGTCGCAGCCTTCGCGGGCCAGCTCGAGCGCCGTGGCCCGGCCGATGCCGCGACTCGCACCGGTGACCAGTGCCACTTTCCCCTGCAGTCCCAGCTCCATGGCGCCCTCTTCGCAGTCATCCTGGTGTCGGCATGCAGAGGGGCGGATCTAAACCCGCCCCTGCAACCGAAAAGATATCGTATTCTGGTCCGCGCCACCATCTGGCCCGGACGACGATGCGCCTCTGGCTGTCCCTTGCCGCACTGAACGGATTCCTCGCCGTGGCGCTTGGCGCCATCGGGTCGCATGCGCTGCGCGGCTCGCTGAGCCCCGAACGGCTCGGCTGGATCGAAACAGGCCTCCGCTATCACATGTTCCATGCGCTGGCCCTGCTCGGCGTCGCCTGCCTGTTCGCCTTCGAGGGCGCGCGCGAGCCATGGCCGTTGCGCATCGCCGCCTGGTGCTTCCTGGGCGGCATCGTGCTGTTCAGCTTCGGCCTGTACCTGATGGGACTTGCGGGCCTGCGCTCGCTCGGACCGACCGTGCCGAGCGGCGGCCTGCTGTTCCTGGCGGGATGGATCGCCCTGTTCGTCTACGCGGTCACGCGCGGCGGCTGATCAGTTGATCCGCGGCGCCGGCTCCTGCTCTTCTTCCTCTTCGTCGGCCGGCACATAGGCAGTCGGGCCGGCCTGATGATGGACGATCTTCCAATGCCGGCCTTCGCGCCGGAAGACATTGGTGGCGACCAGGTAGTTGTCCTGGATCTCCTCGTAGCAGATGACGAAGGCCGACTCGCCGTGGATGAAGACCTCGGCGTCGCGGCACCCGACCTTGGGCGAATTCTCGTTGGACAGGATGCGCCGCCAGCTATCCATCACGTCCTTCCGGGTGACCAGCGCGCCCCATCCGGGATGGATGCAGGCCACCGGGACCTCGCGGCTCCACAGCGCATCCATGCCGGCCAGGTCGCGGTCGGCAAAGGCCCGGTAGAAGGCCTCATTGGCGAAGAGGACGGCGTCGCGTTCGGACATACCCCCATCTTACACCGGGCGGTCGCCGGCTTTCACCACGAGCGTTCGGCTGTCGGCCGCCGGCAGCATCTGGGCCGGATCGCGCGTCACCACGACGTCGATGATCGTCGGCTTGTCGCGCTCGGTGATGCCGGTGCGGAATGCCGCGGCCAGGTCGTCCGGATTCTCGACGCGGATGCCGCGGCAGCCCATCGCGCGGCCGATGGCGCTGTAGTCCATCTCCACCAGCTCGCTCGACTGGTAGTGGCCCTTGTACATCGCGTGCTGCAGCGCCTTGACGTAGCCCGACGCGGCGTTGTTGACCACGACCAGGACGAAATTGGCGCCGGTGCGGCGCGCCGTCTCCATCTCGCCGATCACCATGTTGCAGCCGCCGTCGCCGGTGATGCCGACCACCGGCGCATCGGGTGCGGCGAGCTGCGCACCCAGGGCGCCTGGCAGGCCGTAGCCGATCGAGGCAAGCCCGCGGTCGGCGATGTACGTCCGCCCGGCCGCCTTGGTGTCATAGAGCAGGCCCGTCCAGTGCGCGGCGAAACCGCCATCGGCGATCAGGATGCCGTTCTTCGGCATCAGCTTCTGCAGCTCGCCGATCAGGCGGCCCATGTTGATCGGGCGCTCGGCGGAGGTGTAGCGCGGCGTTGCGTCCACGCGCCATTTGTCCATCCGCGTGCCGATCTCGCGGACGTAGTCTGCGCGCGCATTGCGTCGCCCTGAGGCGCCGTCGGCCAGTTCGGCATCGAGGTCGGCGAGTCCTTCGCGCGCATCGCCCCATAGCGCGACGTCGGCGCGCGTCGTGCGGCCGATCTCCTCCGGCATGATGTCGAGATGGATCAGCGGCACGCCCGACGGAATGAGCGCAAAGCGCTTGGTCGCGATCTCGCCGAGCTTGCAGCCGATGACGAGGATGCAGTCGGATTCGGCGATCAGCTCGTTGGCGATGCGTGAATAGCGGCCGAACAGTCCGGCCGACAGGGCGTGCGTGCAGGCGATCGATCCCTTGCCGCTCATCGTATGCGCCACCGGGATCGCCTGGCTCTCGGCGAATTTCTGCAGCGCCGCGCAGGCACCGGATAGATGAACACCGCCGCCGACCAGCAGGATCGGGCGCTTGGCTTTGGCGAGCAGCGCCGCCGCGCGGCGGAGGTCTGACGCTGCGGGCCGCGTGCGGCGCGCGGGCGCTGCCAGCGTGTCGGGATCGATATGGAAGTCGGCGGCGGTGAATTCGTGCTCCCCATGCGCCACGTCCTCCGGCACGTCGAGCACGACCGGACCGGCGCGGCCCGACGTTGCCACAGCGAAGGCGCGGCGCATGAACTCAGGCACGCGCGCGACCTGCTCGACGCGCAGCACGTCCTTCACCGCCGGGCGCAGGATGTCGAGCTGGCGGCATTCCTGGGTCATGTTCTTCCAGGAATGCGCACGGTGCGTGTCGCCGGTGATGGCGATGATTGGCACGCCGGCGTTGAGCGATTCGACAAGCCCGGTGACGAGGTTCGTGGCGCCGGGCCCGAGCGTGCCGTCGCAGATACCGGGCCGGCCGCTGACGCGCGCATAGGAGTCGGCCGCGAAGGCACCGCAGCGCTCGTCATTGATCAGAAAATGCCTGAGGCCCAGCGCACGCATGCCTTCGTAGAACGGCAGGAGCTGGAACCCGCCCATGCCGAACATCGGCCCGGCCTCGTACAGGCGCAGCATCTCGGCCATGGCGCGGCCGCCGGTCATCCGGCCAGACGGGAGGTTGGAAGCTGATGCGGTCATGTCCTTGGTCCTGGTTGTGCGATTGCGCGTGGGTCGGCCGCACGGGGCTCGTCGCTCCGGCGGTCGTGCGGAATGGGCGGTCGGCTAGGTCGCCCCTGAGGGTAGGGGCGTCGTCGGGCATCTCCGATCGTTCCATTTTATGGAACATGTTTTACTGCTTGACGGAACGATTGCATTGGCCGATTTCTTTTGTCAACCGGCGAGCGCCCGGCGGATGTGACCCGCGCCGATGAGCCAGGAATCGACCACTCCCGCCATCGATGATGATGGCGCAGAAGTGACGGTCAAGACCGTCGACCGCGTCGCACGGCTGCTGCGCGCGGTTGCGACGCATGGCGATGGCGCGATGCTGTCGGCCGTCGCGCGCGAGACGGGCCTCGGCAAGGGCACGGTGCACAGGCTGCTCAATGCGCTGATCGATGCCGGTCTTGTCTTCCAGAACCACGAGACCAAGCGCTACGGGCTGGGCGTGTGCCTCGGGCTGCTCGGGCAGGCCGCGCACCAGCAGGACGTCGCGGCAAAGGTGCGCCCGTCCCTGCTGCGCCTCGCTGAAGCGACCGCGGACACGGTCTTCGCCTCGGTCCGCGAGGGCGGGTCGGCCATCTGCGTGGCACGGGAGATCGGCAGCTTTCCGATTCGCCCGCTGTCCCTCGAAGTCGGACACATCCGGCCGCTCGGCGTCGGCTCCGGCAGCCTCGCCCTTCTCGCCTTCCGTTCCGACGAGGAGATCGCGATCATCGTCGAGAAGAATGCATCGTGGCTGACGCGCTATCCCGGCTACTCGCGCAAGGAGGTTCTGGCCGATGTCGCCCTGACGCGCCGGCGCGGCTATTCCTTTGTCGACGGGCGGATCGTTCCCGGCATGAATGCCGTCGGCGTTCCGATCCTCGATGACGGAGGGAAAGCGATTGCGGCGTTGAGCCTCGCGGCCATCGCCGACCGCGTGTCGGGCGCACGCATCAATGAGCTCGTGCGCCTGCTGTCGCGCGAAGCGGCCGAGCTGGCGCCGCTGCTGAACGCGCCACAGGCGCCGCAGGCGCTGAGAAACGGACGGCGCTGACTCCCGTGCCGCTAGCCGCGCTGCCTGAATTTCCCGATGCCAAGCCGCACGAAATCCTGCGTGGTCATGCCCGGCCGTGCGCCCATCTTCGCCGCCGACTCGTTCGCGTGGCTGACGATGCCGGTGTCCCAGGTGGACCGCGCATCGCCGATCCGCGCCGTCATGCAATCGACCGTCACGGCGGCGATGCCGCGCGCATCGAGCGGCGGCAGGCGCGTGAGTGCGGCGCCGTCGGCGCCGACGCCGGCGTCGTTGAACACGGCAGCCAGCGCATCGTGCTTCATTGCCGTCTCCGGCTTGCCGGCAAGAATGCCGCCATGCGAGCCGATGACGAGGATGCGGTTCTTGTCGACCGGCTCGACCAGCGACACGGAATCAAGGCCCCAGACTTCCGGCTCGCCCGCCTGTCCGCCCTGGATCAGGAAGCGCGCCTCCTCATAGGGCGGCGGCGGCGCGGTCGCCGCGGGCGCCTCGGTCAGCCGCTCGGCCGCCTCGGCGCAGCTCTGCCCGGCACGCACGCCGACCCGCGCGGCGACGGCATTGGCGTGCGTGATGATGCCCCGCGCCATCATGTCGATGCCCTCGCCGATGCGTGCGCTCATGTGACCGACCGTTGCGGCGGCCATGCCGATCTTTTCCAGATACGGCAGCGAGGAAATTCCGGCCTGGTCGCGGCCGACGCCCGCGTCGTTAAGGATTACCGCCCGCACGCCTGCCTTCGCCGCGAGGAAGCCGGCAAAGACGCCACCGTGGGAACCCGCAACCAGCACGGCGTCGCGATGGCGCGCATCGAGCTTGGTGACGCTCGCTTCGGCGATGATCTGCGGCTTCGGCATCGGCAGCGCGCTTGTAGCAGAGCGCCCTTGCCTTTGCCACTGCGGGGCACCATTCTGACGCACGCATTGCGAATATCAGGGGGAAAATGCCAGACCGCGCAAAAGAAGCGGCCGGTCGCAACGACGCTCATGTCGCGCGCCTGACTGCGCTCTACCGGACGATGGCGCGCATCCGCGCCTTCGAGGAAGCGACCGATGCCGCCGTGAAGGAAGGCCTCGTCAAGGGCGCTGCCCATCTGTCGATCGGTCAGGAAGCGGTCGCCGCCGGCGTCTGCATCAACCTCGCGCGCGAGGACCTGATCACGTCGACGCATCGCGGGCACGGCCACACCATCGCCAAAGGCGCCGAGCCGCGCGCAATGATGTGCGAGCTGTTCGGCCGCGAGGGCGGCACGTGTCACGGCAAGGGCGGCTCGATGCATATCGCCGACTTCACGGTCGGCATGCTTGGCGCCAACGGCGTCGTGGCGGCGGGACTGCCGATCGCGGTCGGCGCGGCGCATGCGGCGAAGCTCGCCGGCGACGGCCGCATCGCGGTGTGCTTCTTCGGCGACGGCGCGGTCAACCGCGGCCCGTTCCTCGAATCGCTGAACTGGGCCAAGGTCTATACGCTGCCGGTGCTGTTCGTCTGCGAGGACAACAAATATTCGGCGACGACGCACACCGCGGACCTGTCGGCTGGCGGCGGTCCGCTTGCGCGTGCACAGAGCCTGGGTGTTCCCGGCGCAACAATCGACGGCAACGACGTCGAAGCCGTCGATACGGCGGCGGCCGCCATGATCGCGAAGATCCGCGCCGGCGCCGGCCCGCAATTCCTGCACACCGACACCTACCGCATCAAGGGCCACACGGCGGCCGATCCGGCGCTCTACCGCAAGGCCGAGGAGGTCGCGCAGGCATCCACGCGCGATCCGCTGCGGCGCGCGGCCGCGCGGCTTGCGGGCCTCGGCGTCGATGCGCAGTCGATCGCCGCCGTCGACCGCGATGCGAAGGGCGAAATCGACATGGCGTATGCGCATGCCAAGGCGGCTCCATGGCCGGATCACGCACGCGCCTACGCCGACATCCAGGACATCGGGTTCGGGCAATGGCGGTGACGACTTATATCGAAGCGGGCCGGCGTGCCGTCGCGGAGGCGCTGAAGGCGGACCGGCGCGTCGTGGCGCTGGGTGAGGATCTCGGCCGCGGTGGCGTGTTCGGCCAGTACAAGGGCCTGCAGCAGGAATTCGGTGCGGCGCGCATCATCGACACGCCTATTTCCGAGGCGACGATCATGGGTGCCGCCGTCGGCATGGCGCTGGTCGGCCACCGTCCCGTCGTCGAGATGCGCTTTTCCGATTTCGCGCTGTGCGCGACCGACGAGCTGATCAACCAGGCGGCCAAGGCGCGCTACATGTTCGGCGGCCAGGGCCGCGTCCCGCTGGTCGTGCGCCAGCCGATCGGCATGTGGCGTTCGTCAGCGGCGCAGCATTCGCAGTCGCTCGAGGCCTGGTACACGCACATACCGGGCCTTGTCGTCGTGGCGCCCTCGACGCCGGCCGACAATTACGCCCTGCTCGCCGCCTCGATCGCCTCGGACGATCCGGTGGTCTACATGGAGCACAAGGATCTCTGGGGGCTCGAGGGCGACATTCCCGACAACCACCGCGCCGAGCTGGGTCGCGCGCGCACGCACTGCGCCGGCCGCGATCTCACCATCGTGACATGGTCGAAATCGGTCCATGTCGCGGCACAGGCCGCGCAGGCCGCCGCGAAGGAAGGCCTGTCAATCGAGGTGATCGACCTGCGCACCCTGTGGCCGTGGGATCGCGATGCGGTGTTCGCATCGGTGGCGCGGACAGGCCGCCTTCTGGTGGTCCACGAGGCAGTGCAGGCCGGCGGATTCGGCGCCGAGATCGCGGCGACGGTCGCGGAGACGTTGGACGGTGAGCTGAAGGCGCCGGTGCGCCGGCTCGGCGCGCCACGCATCCCGGTCGCCTACGCGCCGCCGCTCGAGGATCTGGCGCGCGTCACGGCGGACCATATCCTGGCCGCATCGCGCGAACTGGTTGCCGCGCGGCGCAGACGCAGCGCGGCCGAATGAGCCACACATAACAAGGCAGAGCGGAGGAAACGATGAAGCGGAGAGCGATACTGGCCGGTCTGGCGGCCATCGGTATGCTGGCGGCCTTACCGGCCACGGCCCAGACCTACAAATCCGAGTACAAGCTGTCGACCGTGGTGGGCAAGCCGTTCCCGTGGGGCATCGCGGGCGAGCGTTGGGGCGACCTCGTGCGCGAGCGCACCCAGGGCCGGATCAACATCAAGATGTATCCGGGGACGTCGCTGGTCGGCGGCGACCAGACGCGCGAGTTCGCGGCGCTCCGCCAGGGCGCCATCGACCTCGCGATCGGCTCGACCATCAACTGGTCGCCGCAGATCAAGGAACTGAACCTCTTCTCGCTGCCGTTCCTGATGCCCGACTACAAGGCGATCGACGCGCTGACGCAGGGCGAGGTCGGCAAGGAGATCTTCTCGATCATCGAGAAGCGCGGCGCCGTGCCGCTGGCCTGGGGCGAGAACGGCTTCCGCGAGGTGACCAACTCCAAGCACGCGATCAAGGCGCCCGCGGACATGAAGGGCCTGAAGTTCCGCGTCGTCGGCTCGCCGTTGTTCAATGACACCTTCACCGCGCTCGGCGCCAACCCGACTCAGATGAGCTGGGCCGACGCACAGCCGGCTCTGTCGACGGGCGCCGTCGACGGCCAGGAGAATCCGCTGACGATCTTCACCGTCGCCAAGCTGCACACGGTGGGCCAGAAATACGTGACGATCTGGGGCTATGTTGCCGATCCGCTCGTCTTCGTCGTCAATCCCGACGTCTGGAAGAGCTGGAGCGAGGCCGACCGCAAGATCGTGAACGAGTCGGCGCTGCAGGCGGCCAAGGAGAACATCCAGCTCGCCCGCAAGGGGCTCATCGCTCCGGACATGAGCCAGGTGTCGGAGATCGAGGCCCTCGGCGTCACCGTCACCAAGCTCAGCGCCGCCGAGCAGGATGCGTTCCGCAAGGCGACGCGCCCGGTCTTCGACAAGTGGGCGGCGCAGATCGGTCCCGACCTCGTCAAGAAGGCCGAGGCGGCGATCGCGAAGCGCTGAACATCGTGCCCGGCTGCCCCACCCTCATCCCCCGCCTTCTCCCGCAAGCGGGAGAAGGGGCGCGGCCCAGCGCTCCTCCGGGACCCTCTCCCGCTTGCGGGAGAGGGGAGGGTGAGGGTCGCGCCGCAACGCTGATCTGACACGCAGAAGCGCCACCCCATGAGCGCCGAGCCGGATCCGACACTCGGCCGCGACAATCCGCCGACACGCGTGCCGGTGAAGATCGAGGAAGCAGCCATGGCCGCCGCCATGGCGCTGCTCGTCGTCATCACGTTCGGCAACGTCGCGACGCGTTATCTCACCAACATCTCCTTCGCGTTCACCGAGGAGTACTCGATCAGCCTGATGGTGGTCGCGACGCTGTTCGGCACCTCGGTCGCCATCGCCGGCGGACGGCACATCGCCATCGGCTATTTCGCCGGCCGCACGCGCCCGGCGACGCAGCGCGTCCTCCAGCTCATATCGATGGCCGCCACCATCGCCATGTTCGGCGTCCTGGTCGGCTACGGCGCGCTATGGGTCTATGACGACTACCGCTACGAGACCACGTCGCCCGGCCTGGGCGTGCCGGAATGGCTCTATACGGTCTGGCTGCCGATCCTGTCTCTGGTGATCTGCGCGCGCGCACTCGGGCGCGCGATCCGGATCTGGCGGGCGCGCCCATGACCGCGGTGATCATGTTCGCGCTGTTCTTCGCGCTGCTGCTCTGCGGCACGCCGATCGCGATCGCGCTGGGCCTTGCCGGCGTCGTCGGCATCTGGCTCGGCGACCTCAGCCTCTTTGCGGTGCCGACCAACGTCTATGCCGGAATCGCCAAGTACCCGATCCTCGCCGTGCCCATGTTCGTGCTGGCCGGCGCGATCTTCGACCGCTCCGGCGTTGCCGCGCGCCTCGTCAACTTCGCGTCCGCTCTGGTAGGGCACGGACGCGGCTCCCTCGCGGTAGTGACGGTGGTGGTCGCCATGTTCCTCGGCGGCATCTCGGGCTCGGGGCCCGCCAACGCCGCGGCGGTGGGCGGCGTGATGATGATGAGCATGACGCGCGCCGGCTATCCGCGCGCCTTCTCCGCCAGCGTGATCGGCGCCGCGGCGGCGACCGACATCCTGATCCCGCCCTCGATCGCCTTCATCATCTACTCCGTGCTGGTGCCGCAGGCCTCGGTGCCGGCGCTCTTCGCCGCCGGACTGATCCCGGGCGTGCTCGCCGGCCTCGCGCTGATCATTCCGATCGTCATCATGTGCCGCGTCTACGGCTTCGGCGACGCCGAGAAGAACGAACCGCTCCCGCCCATCTGGCAGAGCTTCAAGGAGGCGATCTGGGGGCTGATGGCCCCGGTCCTGATCCTCGGGGGCTTGCGTAGCGGCTGGTTCACGCCGACCGAGGCGGCGGTGATGGCGGTGATCTACGGCCTGTTCGTCGGCATCGTCATCTACCGCTCCATCAGGATCCGCGACATCTACCGGATGCTGGTCGAGGCCGGCGAAATCTCCGCCGTCATCCTGATCGTCGTCGCCCTGGCCAGCATCTTCGCCTGGGCGTGCAACACGCTGGGCATCGTCGATCCGCTGGCACGCGCGATCGTCACGTCGGGACTGGGCGAATATGGCGTGCTGACCTTGCTGATCCTGATGCTGGTGGTGATCGGCATGTTCCTCGACGGCGTATCGACCTTCCTGATCCTGCTGCCGCTGCTGATTCCGATCGCCAACACCTACCAGTGGGACCTGGTGTGGTTCGGCGTGATCCTGACGATGAAGATCGCCATCGGCCAGTTCACGCCGCCCATGGCCGTCAACCTGATGGTGTCCTGCCGCATCGCCAACGTGCCGATCGAGGCGACCGTCAAGTGGGTGGGGCCGCTGATCGTCGCGATGTTCGTGGCGCTGGCACTGGTGATCGCCTTCCCGCAGCTCGCACTGTGGCTGCCGCGCGTGCTCGGCTATAGCTGACGCCCCGCAGCTGCTAGTGCAGCACCATCCTGGTGAACGGCGAGACATAGGCCTGGAGCATCACCAGAATTCCGACAAGGCAGGCCAGGGCGATCGAGTGCCAGAAGACGAAGCGCAGGATCGTGCCTTCGTGACCGAACCAGTTCGTGGCGGTCGAGGCGACGACGATCGACTGCGCGTCGATCATCTTGCCCATGACGCCGCCTGACGAGTTCGCGGCCGCCATCAGAACCGGCGACAGGCCGAGCTGCTCCGCCGTCACCTTCTGCAGGCCGCCAAAGAGCACGTTCGAGGCGGTATCGGACCCGGTCAGCGCCACGCCGAGCCAGCCGAGGAGCGTCCCGAAGAACGGATAGAGGAACCCGGTGCCCGCGAAGGCGAGACCGAGTGTTGCGTCGATGCCGGAATAGCGGGTCAGCGTGCCAATCGCCAGCATCGCCGCGATGGTGATCAGCGAATAGCTCACGACCTTGAGCGTCTCGCCATAGGCCTTGATCAGGCGCCACGGCCTGAAGCCCAGATAGAGGCCGGAGATGATCGCGGCAATCAGCATCCCCGTCCCTGTGAAGGACAGATATGTGAAGGCGAATACGGCCCCTTCCGGCGTCGGCTTCGCGACGACGGGCGGCATTTTCATGACGAGGTTGTCGAGACCGGCGACATGGTAGTTCCAGGTGAAGATCGGATTGACGATCGCCTTGAACCAGCCCGTGCCCCAGATCAGGAGGATCACGCAGACGACGATCCACGGCACCATCGCCACCCACACCTGATCGCGGCTCGGCGCGGAGCCCGGTGGCGCCGGTCTGGGCATGGTCGAAGCCGAGTCGTCTCGCGTGCGGAGCGCCGGCGACGTCCACAGCACTTTCGGCTGCCAGATGCGAAGGAATCCGATCAGGCATGCCATCGAGATGAGCGACGCGCCGATGTCGACGATCCAGGGATTGATGAAGTTGGAGATGACGAACTGCGGCACCGCGAACGAAACGCCGCAGACGAGGATCGCGGGCCAGATCTCCATCATGCCGCGGAACCCGGCGAAGGCCCAGATCAGCCAGAACGGCACGATCAGCGAGAAGAACGGCAACTGCCGGCCGACCATCGCGCCCAGCACATAGGGGTCGAGGCCGGTGACGCTGGCGAGGCCAGCGATCGGCGTGCCGAGCGCGCCATAGGCAACCGGTGCCGTATTGGCGATTAGCGACAGGGCCGAAGCCGCGAGCGGCGAGAAGCCGAGACCGATCAGGATCGCCCCGGTCACCGCCACGGGCGTGCCGAAGCCCGACGCCCCCTCGAAGAACGCGCCGAACGAGAAGGCGATCAGCAGAAGCTGCAACCGGCGATCGGTGGTGACGCCGCCGATCGTCTGCTGCAGCGTCGCGAACGCGCCCTTCTCGACCGTCAGTCGATAGAGAAAGATGACGTTGAGGATGATCCAGCCGATCGGAAAGAGGCCGATGGCAGCCCCCAGGACACTGGCGCGCACCGCCAGCCCCATGGGCATGGTAAACGCGACGACCGCCACGACGATCGCCGCTGCAAGCGCGATCACCGCGGCGACATGCGCCTTCACCTTGCCGGATGCAATGAGGACGAGAAGCGTGATGACCGGAATCGCGGCGGCGAGCGTCGACAGCACCGCGTTGCCGAACGGGTTGTAAACCTGGTTCCACATCGCTGCTTGCTCTTTGAGGAGGTCGGGATTGTCGGACCAACCGCCGGCCGCTCACAAGAAACCAAAGGGGCTTATCCTTCCGACGACTGTACTGATCACGTCTCCGCTTGATGTTTGCTGGAGGGAGTGTCGTGATACCGTTGTCGTGAAAAGCTGCGCTGCAGCGCAGCATTCCCGAAGACCGCGCTGACGAAAAAACCGGCACCGACAGGCAAGCCACCGCCCGGCCCCGCGGTGTGTCAGGTCCCGCTTTACTCGCTATCGTTGATACGGCAGATTTGCCTCAGGTCTGACCGTCTGGGAGGGCGGTCGCTCTGGGGCTGCAACAAGTAAACAAGACCCGCCGCGCGGGGAATTTGCGGCGGCCCCTCGGTGTTCATGACAATTCAACCTGAGGAGGAGACGGCGGATGAAGAGCAATAAGCTCGCAAAGGGACGACGCAACTTTCTGAGGACGATGGCGGTCGGCGGCGTCGTGGCGGCAGCCGGCACGATCGCGGCGCCAAACGTCAGCCGCGGCCAGACCGGCCCGATCAGCATGCGCTGGCAGAGCACGTGGCCGTCGAAGGACATCTTCCACGAATACGCCGGTGACTTCGCCAAGAAGGTGAACGATATGACCGGCGGCGAGCTTCGGATCGAAGTGCTGCCCGCCGGCGCCGTGGTTCCGGCCTTCGGCCTGCTCGATGCGGTGTCGACCGGCACGCTCGACGGTGGCCATGGCGTGCTCGTTTACCACTACGGCAAGCAGACGGCGCTGGCGCTGTGGGGCTCGGGCCCGGGCTACGGCATGGACGCCAACATGCTGCTGTCCTGGCACAAATACGGCGGCGGCAAGGAGCTGCTCGACAAGCTCTACAAGTCGATCAACGCCAACGTCGTGTCGTTCCCGTACGGGCCGATGGCGACGCAGCCGCTGGGCTGGTTCAAGAAGCCGGTGCAGAAGCTCGAAGACCTCAACGGCCTCAAGTTCCGCACGGTCGGCATCTCGATTGACGTGTTCACGGGCATGGGCGTCGCCGTCAACGCGCTGCCGGGCGGCGAGATCGTCCCCGCGATGGACCGCGGCCTGCTGGATGCGGCCGAGTTCAACAACATGACCTCGGACCGCGTGCTCGGCTTCCCGGACGTCTCGAAGACCTGCATGCTGCAGAGCTTCCATCAGAACGCCGAGCAGTTCGAGATCATGTTCAACAAGAACAAGTTCGACGCCCTGCCGGCCAAGATGAAGGCAATCATCGAGAACGCCGTCGAGGCCGCCTCGCAGGATCTCGCCTGGAAGGCGATCGACCGCTATTCCAAGGACTACGTCGAGATGAAAACCAAGGACCGCGTCCGGTTCTACAAGACCCCGGATTCGATCCTGCAGAAGCAGCTCGAGATCTACGACACGGTGGTCGACAAGAAGGCGGCGGAGAACGCCCTCTTCAAGGAGATCGTCGAGTCGCAGAAGGCCTTCGCCGCCCGCGCGGTGGCTTGGGACATGGACAACAACGTCAACCGCCGCATGGCCTACAACCATTACTTCACGCGGCGCGCCTCTGCTCCGGCCCAGGGTCAGCAGCAGCGTCGCGGCGGCTGATCGCAGTACCACGGGGCATCCCGCGCCGGGCGCGGGATGCCCCGTTTTCTTATTTTTTGCTTGCGATTGATCATCTGATTTCTTGACTAGCCGGCCTGTTTACTGACTATTTCGCCGCAATGAACCAGAGCCTCCTGCTCGCGATTGACCGTCTCAGCTCCTGGTCGGGAAAGCTTTTCGCTTGGCTGATACTGGGGCTTGCGATCGTCGTCGGGGTCGAGGTCTTCAAGCGCTACATCCTCAACGCACCGACCGCCTGGATCTTCGATCTGAACAGCATGCTGTATGGCACCCTGTTCATGATGTGCGGCGCTTATGCCCTGGCCCAGAACGCTCATGTGCGCGGCGACTTTCTGTACGGTTCGATGCGGCCGCGCATGCAGGCCGGTCTCGACCTGTCCCTCTATTTCCTCTTTTTCCTGCCGGGAATGATCGCCCTGCTCTATGCCGGCTATCACTTTGCCGAGCTGTCCTGGCGGATCAACGAGCACTCGAACGTCACCGCTGACGGGCCGCCCGTTTATCACTTCAAGACCGTGATCCCCATCGCCGGATCGCTCGTTCTGATCCAGGGCTTTGCGGAGATCGTCCGCTGCATCATCTGCCTGCGCACCGGCCAATGGCCCCCGCGGTTGAAGGACGTCGAGGAGATCGACGTCGTCGGTACCCAGCTTCGCTCCAGCGAATACGTCGACGAAGATTCGCGCCGCCAGGCGATGGAGCAGGCCCATAACATACATGAAGCCGCGCATCAGCGCGGCAGGGGCGACCAAGGCAAGGTCGAGAACGTCTCCGTACCGGAGGATCGCAAGTGAGCGACCCGATCCTTGGCCTGACGATGCTCGGCCTGATCGTGGCCGCGATCATGATGGGCTTCCCGACGGCATTCACCCTGATGGGCATGGGGATGCTGTTCGGGTTCCTTGCGTTCTATGACCCGGCCGTCCACTGGTACAACAACCAGATCTTCGACCTGATGGTGCAGCGCACCTACGGGGCGATGATGAACGATACGCTGATCTCGATCCCGCTCTTTGTCTTCATGGGATACCTGATCGAACGCGCGGCGCTGGTGGACAAGATGTTCCACAGCGTGCAGCTCGCCTTCCGGCGCGTGCCGGCATCGCTGGCCGTGACTACACTGTTGGTCTGCGCCTTCTGGGGCATGGCGTCGGGCATCGTCGGCGCCGTGGTCGTGCTGATGGGCGTTATCGCGCTGCGGCCGATGCTCAATGCCGGCTACGACGTGCGTCTTGCAGCGGGCGCTATCACCGCCGGGGGCACGCTGGGAATTCTGATCCCGCCCTCCGTGATGCTCATCGTCTATGCGGCGGTGGCTGGCCAGTCGATCGTCAAGCTCTATGCCGCGGCGATGCTGCCCGGCTTCTTTCTCGCCTTCATGTACATCCTGTACATCGTCGGCCGGGCCGTGATTAATCCGAAGCTGGCGCCGCCGCTGCCGCCGGACATGTACCACACGCCGGTGCCGGACTGGCTGAAGGGTCTCGAGCGCGGCCCCCAGAAGCGCATTTTCCCCTCGCTAGTTGCGGCAGCTTTCCAGCCCGGAAAGGTTCGCGGCACCACTTTGGCCGGCCGACCCGTGGGCTACGCAGTGGTGTTCGGCAATGTTCTCCAGGCGCTCGTGCCGCTGCTCCTCACGATCGCGATCTTCACGCTCGCATGGTGGTTCGTCCTGGTACGGAACGCGCCGGATGTCGATCGGGCGCCGCAGTCCATGATCGAGTTTTCGAACATCCAAGGCGCGGATCGGGTCGGTGACGACGACGAGGAGGAACAGGCGGAACCCCTGGGTGAAGGCGAAGGATTGCAGGAGCCAGGACAGCAGGAGTCGCAGGTCGAGGAATCGCCGGGGCTGGTCGCAGCCGGCGAACCCGAGCCTGCCGGCCCGCCGGAAGGCTTCTACGAATGGTTCGGCGGCCTGGCCGCCTTCATGGGACTCGTGCTGATCTACTACTACTGGCGCATGGACGGCGAGCAGCTCGAAATCCTGAAAATGGTCGAGGCGTCCGTGCTGCCGCTGGCGGTACTCACGCTCTCGGTCCTCGGCTCGATCCTGTTCGGCATCACCACCGCTACCGAATCCGCCGGCATCGGCTCCATCGGTGCGATGTTCCTCGCTGCGTCGCAGAAGTATCGCCGCCTGACCATGTGGAGCGGCCTGATCGGCATGATCATCGGCGCATCGCTCGGCTCGGTGCGCGGCGACACGATGACCATCATCATCTCCGGCGTCCTTGGTGGTCTGTTCATCGGCGCCGCCGCGGCCTGGGTCCGCGACTTCGCGGCGGGTCGCCAGCTCCTCGAAACGATGAAGCAGTCGGTCTTCCTCACGGCGAAGACGACGGCAATGGTGTGCTGGCTGTTCGTCGGCTCCGCGCTCTTCTCGGCGGTGTTCGCCCTGCACGGCGGTCAATCGATCATCGAGCACTGGGTGCTGGGCCTCGACCTGTCGCCGCTGCAGTTCATGCTGATCGCCCAGTTCATCATCTTCCTGCTGGGCTGGCCGCTCGAGTGGACCGAGATCATCGTCATCTTCGTGCCGATCTTCGTGCCCCTGCTATCGCATTTCGACGTCGACCCGGTGCTGTTCGGCACGATGGTCGCGGTCAACCTGCAGGCGGCCTTCCTGTCGCCACCCGTGGCAATGTCGGCGTTCTATCTGAAGGGCGTCGCACCGCCGCACGTGACGATCAATCAGATCTTTGCCGGCATGATGCCGTACATGCTGATCGTCATCCTGCTCCTGGTGATCATGTACATGTGGCCCGGCATGGCGCTCATGCTGCCGAACTTCCTCTACGGGAGATAGCCGCCGCCAAGCCGGAGCGGTTCAGGGTGGCGGTGCCGGCTCCGCCGGTGGCAGCGGCTCTGAAGATTGCGGCGGCAGCGCCGGACGGACCGCATCGGGTTCCTTGACCAGCAGCGGCTGCACGCGCGCGGGGGCGCGCCAGGCGAGCTTGTCGAAGCTGCCGCACCGCGAGCAGTTGGCCTGCCAGCGCGCATGCGCTGCGCCGCAGACTTCGCACACCCAGGCCGGGTCCGGCGGCGCCTCGGCGGCGCGCGTCAGCCAGAGACGCACGGCGGAACGATCAACCCCCTCCTCGTCCTCCAGCCGCGCCATGAGGCGGCACTGCCCGACCGTCGGGTCGCCGCCGCTGGCCTCGATGGCCGCCGTCAGGTGCCGGCGCGCCTCGCCCCACAGCTTTGCATCCAGATTGGCGGTGCCGAGCGCCACGAGGCTCTCGCGATGCAGCGGCGACAGTCGGACCAGACGCTCGACCTGTTTCACCCATTGCAGGGGCTCCGCGACCGGCCGCGCGCGGCGATAGGCGGCCACCAGATCGGGGTGGGGCGTACGCGCCCACTCCTGCTCGACGACCCGCTCCGCGGCGCGCGGCTTGCCCGCATCGATGTAGCTTTCGGAGAGCCAGATCGCGGCGGCGACGTGATCGGGATCGGCGCGGTGCGCCTGCTCGGCGAAGCGCAGCGCCTCGCGCCCGTTGCCCTTCGCTGCGGCGGCGCGCGACAGCTCCACCAGCACCGCGGCTTCGTGGCGGCGCACCTGCGGGGCCGGCAACGCCTTGGCACGCTGGGCGCGGCCGAGCGTGTCGGCGGCGGCGCTCCAGTCGCCGCTGCGCGTCTCGAGCTCGAACAGCGTAGTCAGCACCCACGGCGTCTTCGGGCGCAACGTGCGCGCGCGGCGCGCCAGCGTGATGGCGCGCGCATGGTCGCCCTTGCGCATCGCCTGGATCAGGAGGCCGCGCAGGCCAAGGAACTCCGTCTCGCTGCGCTCCAGCATCTGGGTGAAGTAGCGATCGGCGGCGTTCTCGTCGCCGTTGAGCTGCGCCGCCTGCGCCGACAGCAGCATGGTGAGCGGCGGCTCGTTGAGCAGCACGTCCGCACGGCGGGCCTGACGGCGCGCCTCGTCGGGGTCGCCGGCGGCGACCGCGACCATCCCCTGGGTCAGCGCGACATAGCCCTGGCGGCGGCGGCGTTCCCGGCGCCAGCGGCCGAAAGCGCCCGGCGCGCCGACAAGCGCGCGCCAGAACCGGTAGGCGAAGGCCGTTGCCGCCGCCAACAGCGCCGCAGCGGCGATGAGGATCGGCACGGAGGTGTCGATGCGCCAGCCCTGCCAGACGATGGACACGCTGCCGGGCCGGTCGGCGAACCAGGCGACCGCCAGCATGAACGCGGCAATCAGCAGCAGAAGAAAGAGGGCGCGGATCACTGGCCCGACGATCCCGAACGCAGGACATGCGCCGTCAGGCGCGCCATGGCCGCATCAGCGGCGACGCGGGCCCGCGCCTCCGCCAGCCACGGCTGCGCCGCGGCCGCCGCACCGCCCTGCAATGTCTCGACCTCGGCAACGGCGCCGGCGAGGTCGTCGGCATCGAGACGTTGTTCGGCGCGCGCGAGTACCGCGGGCGTATCGCTGCCCTCGACATCGCCGACGCGGCGAATCGCGACGAGCGAGGACAGCCGGTCAGCGATCGGTCGCCACCACCCGCTCGCGTCGGCCGCGGTGTCGCTTCGCGCAATTTCGACCGCGACCTTGTCGAAGCGCGCCCGCAGGTCGGCGCGCGTCGGAAGTCCCCGCGCGGCGCCAGGCTCGAGCGCATCAAGCGATGGCTGCACGGCCGGCTCATCCCCCGCGAGGCTGCGCGCCGTCGTGAGCGCGGGCGCGTATGGCGCGCCGCGGGCGAGCGCATCGCGCAACTGGCCGATTGCCAGAACGAGGCTGTCGCCGCGGCGCTGCTCGCCGCGTTCGCCCATCGTCGAATTGAGCGAGACCACTTCCTCCTGCAAGCGAGCGAGCTCCTGGCCCAGCCGCCGGTTTTCCGCCGTCAGCGCCGCGAGCCGGGCGGGATCCGCCTCGCTCTTGGGCTCCTGCGCAAGCTGCTCGATGCGCGTCGCCAGAGCCTTGGTTTCCGCAGACAGCGAACCCAGCCCCGCCTCGACCGCGCCGATGCGCTCGGAGAGCGCCGCGGCCCGCCGCTCCGCCTCGGCCCGGACCTGGTCGATCGCACCGATGCGGCCGCCGACATCGCGCTCGAACGCGACGGCGCGCTGTTCCACGCGCGCCAGCCGGTCACCGACGGAATCAGCGCGCGGCGCAAGCTCGCGCCACGCCGTCCAGCCGAGTGCTGCGAGCGCAAGAACCAGCGCGAGGGCCGCGATCGGCGAAACGCCGCGCGCGCGACGGTCCGGCGTCGTGCCAGTCATCGGTGCCGGCGATGGAGCCGGATGCGGTTCGACGGGTTCGGACGACACGTTCACCTGCTCCTGCGTTCCGTTGACGTGAATGGCGGCGAGGCGATCGACCGCCGCCAGCACCGCCGCCTCCGTCGGCGCCTCGGCGGTTTCGCGCACCGCCCACGCGATCTCCGCGGCGGCATCGCTCACCGCCGGGCTCAGGCCCACGGCCGCGACATCGCCGCAGGCCGTGGCAATGCCGGCGGATTTCGCCAAGCTAACAAACGTCCGCGCGGTCCGGGGAGAGAAAAACAGGACGACATCGATGCGTCGGTCACGCAGCGCCGCAACCGTCTCCCCGGACAGCGCGCCGACCGGTTCCGCGCTATAGAGGACGACGCGGCGCACGTCGAACCCGTCGGCCCCGAGCTGGCCCGCCAGGTCGCCGGCAACGGCGGTTCCCGCAGCATGCAGCAGCGTGCCGGCATCGGCGCTGGCCCGGTCGCGCACGAGGCGCACGAGGTCGCCAACATCGCCGCCGGCGCTTTCGACTTCGGCGAAGCCGAGCGAACGCGCCGCCTCGGCGGTCGCATCGCCGACCGCGAATACACGCAGGTCCCTCCGCCCGGAGCGCGCTCCAAAAGCTCGCGCGCCGTTGGCGCTGGTGAACAGCAGCGCCTGCACGCCGTCGAGCTCGAGCGGCGTGTCGAGCACCGCCTCGATCGTGAAGATCGGTTCGATGACGATCGCGTGCCCCTTGGCTTCGAGCTCGCGGGCGAGCCGCTCGGCATCTTCGCGCGGGCGCGTGACGAGTATGTGCATGGTCACGCCGCCGCGAAGAATTCGGATCCGCCGTTGCGGCGGAGCTCGCGGCCCGCATCGTCACCAAGCGCCGCGGCATCGGTTGCGATGCCGGTCCTCTGCGCACGCAGGATATGCCTGCCGTCGGGTGTGGCGACCAGGGCGTCGAGCCGGATCGCTCCCGCCCTCTCGACCGACGCCAGTGCGGCGATCGGTGTGCGGCAGGAGCCGTCGAGCTGCGCAATCACGGCGCGCTCCGCCGCAACCGCAATCCCGGTATCGTCATCGTGCAGCGGCGCGAGAAGCTCGTGCATCCGGCCATCATCCTTGCGGCGTTCGACTCCGATCGCGCCTTGCGCGGCCGCCGGCAGCATTTCCTGCGTCGACAGCACGCCGCTCGCGCGGTGCTCCACGCCCAGACGCCTCAGACCGGCCAATGCCAGCACGGTCGCATCGGCCTCTCCGGCCGCGATCTTGCGCAAGCGGGTGTCAACATTGCCGCGCAGGCTGACGACGCGCAGGTCGGGCCGTTGCGCAAGAATCTGCGCCTGGCGGCGCAGCGATGATGTGCCGACAATGGCCCCGGCGGCGAGATCAGCGATCCGCCCGACCGGTCCGATCAACGCATCGCGCGGATCCTCACGCGGGAGCAGGCAGTCAATCGCCAAAGCGTCGGGCAGCCAGGTCGGCATGTCCTTCATCGAATGCACGGCGATGTCGACGGTTCCCGCCAGCAGCGCCTCCTCGATCTCCTTGGTGAAAAGGCCTTTGCCGCCGGCGTCTGCCAGAGCGCGATCCTGGAGACGATCGCCGGACGTCCTGATCGGCACGATGGCGATGGCGTCGGCCACGGCCAAGTCGGGCCAGGCGGCACCAAGCCTGCGGCGCACCTCTTCAGCCTGGATCAGGGCGAGCGGCGAGCCGCGCGTGCCGATCCGCAGACGAGCGCGATGTTTCATGCGCCCCTGTCTAGCAGGTTAGCGCGGCCGCTGCATGGGTCGAGTTGACGCCGCCGGGACCAGCCCGGCAGCAGCGCTTACTGCTTTCCGGCGAAAATGCCCGATGCGGAATAGCGATTTCCACCGACGTTGAAATTGCCGGCCGTCTCTCTCGGCTGGTTGTTCGTCGACGCGCCGCCCGTATTGCGGTGGCCGTAGAACGCGCCGTCGATGCTGCCGTTGACGCCGGGGCTCGACAACGCCCCCTGGTACGAACGCCAGTCGTTGGCGCTGGTCGGACGGACTTCCCCGGTGAAGGTCTTGCCGTCGAAATTACTGATCGTGACGTCGCCGCGGCGCTGCCCGAAATTGTATACGTTCTTGAAGTCGCCGGCCGCACCGTAGGTCTGGCCCTGGTTCCGCACGAAGCCGACAGCAGTGCCGTTGAAGGTCGCAGAACCGGTCGGGCTAGGGTCGTTGAGGTCGGGCAGGACGCCGGCAACCCACAGCCCGTTCCTGACGCGCACGCTCTCGTCGGACCAGCGGGTGCCCAGCTTTGCCTCCCACACGCCCCATTCGACGAACCGGCATTCGCACAGGACGTTGCCCGCCTCCTGGGATGCGTTCGGACCGATTCCTCCGATCGATACCATCGCACCCTCGGCCCGCGCCTTCGTGCCGTTGATGTGGCCCTTCTCCCTGCGGGCGCGCGCTTCCTGGGTCGCCGCGAAGCTCGAATCGTCGAGGAACACCGACCGCCTCGCCGGCTTGCTGCCAGGACGGTCGCCCATCTCGATGTCGGCGGCAAAGCTCTCGGCGTCCTCGCCGCGGAAGTGGAAGGTCGCGAGGACGCGGCCGTTGCCGTCCGCATCCGGGATCGTCCGGATCATGACGTCGGTCGGCCGATCGTTGGTCACGCGATGGCGACTGTAGTCATCGTCGTTCCGGACCCGCGCGAGGCCGGACACATAGCCGTTCATTATCCGTGCGGTTCGCGTGGTTTCGACCGGCGGGTTGCTGCCGCCATTGTTGCCGCCACCGGTATTGCCGCCGTTGTTGTTGCCGTTATTGCCGTTGCCCCCGGCACCTCCCGTGCCGCCGTTCGAGCCGTTGCCGCTCGTAGGCGGCGGCGGTGGCGGGACGGTGGAGGAGGCGCCGTTGTCTTCCGGACGCGGCGGCTCGATCACCGGCAGGTTGGGGCTGTTCGAATTCGTCGAGCCGCCGGCGGCCGTTTCGATGGCCGCAAGCCGCTGCGCCTCGATGGCGGAGCCGAGCTGCGAGTTCGCCACGCGCTCATTGGTCGGCAGCTCCTGCGCGCCGGCGATCTTTCCCGGCTGTCCTTCGAAGATCTTGTTGACTGCGGCGATCTGTGCCGCGCTGAGCGCGAACGCCTGCCCGGGCGGCTGGTTCAGGGAACCGATGGTCGCGCCGAATCCCGTGCGCAAGCCGAGCGAGCCGCCCTGCGTCTGGACGTTCGCCGAGCCGTGCGTCGTGATCACGTCGGCCTGGTTCTTTGCGCTGTCGAAAGTCACGGTCACGTCGCTGCCGCGGATGCCGATGGTCGCCACCGGCGTCCTCAGCGTCGCATTGCCCTGCTTGCTGAGCTTGCCGCCGATGTAGCGGAACGAGCCCTGCGTCAGCGTCGCGGCGATGTTCCCTTTTTGCGTGCTTGGATCGTAGACGAACTCGTCGATCACGACGCTCGAATTGGGTCCGATCAAAAGCGAGGACTGGTCGAGAAACAGGAGCTGCGCCTGCCCGTCCGAGGTCGTGATGACACGCTCGCGAAACACGACATCGGCGCCGATGAAGAGCTGCCGTGAGGCAGCGCCAGGCGGCGTGCCCGCAGCGGAAGGATTCACCGCGCTCGTCACACCGACGCGCGGCGTCTCCGCCTGCGCACATGATCCATACGATGCCGCCAGAAGCACGCCCGCGGCCGACGCGACAACAGACCTGATCATCCCCGTCCCCACCTTGAATCCGCCGGAACGGTCCACCCCGTCCGGCGGCTTTCGCTTGTGCGGTATTGTAAGCGCCGGCGAGGCGGGAGTCTTTGGTTTATTTAAAGTTTTACTGACCTTCTTTGTCTTTCGGCCTATCCACCATTAACCAATAAAGGTATTTAGATTCAACCGGAAGGGCCCTTGCTTATGCTGCGCGCAATAGCTGGTGGAGGCGCTGCGGGGCTCACGAAGATATGAGAAATGCCCCGCGCTTTCAGCGCGACCCCGCGAAGACGCCGGTCGCCGTATAGCCGCCGCCGCCCACTTGGAAGTTGCCGGCAGTTTCCTTCGGGGTCTGGAGCTGGCCCGCCGCGTTCCGGTTTCCGTAGAAGGCGCCGTTCACGTGGCCCGTCAGGCCCGATCCGGAGACCGAGCCGCGGTATGTGCGCCAGTCACTGCCGGCGCCGACCGTCCCGCTGAATGACTTTCCGTCGAAATTCTGGACCTGCACCGTGCCGCTCTTCGCGCCGAAATTATAGGTGTTCGTGAAGGATCCGGAGGCGAAGTATGTGGTACTGCCCTGGTTGGCCGGGTTGTGGACCATTCCGACCGCGGTTCCCGAGAACGTCGCCGTGACGTTCCCCGGCTGCTCGTTGATGTCCGGCAGCTTGCCCGCAACCCACAATCCTCCCGGAACCAGCAGCGACGCCGAATCAGGCGCATCGAGGCTCGCGAGCCACAGCCCCCACTTCACAAACTCGCACTGGCAGAGCGGCGGCGTGTTCGCACCGCCTTCCGTCAGCAGCCCGACGCTGTCCAGCGGCAAGGTCACGAGTACGCCGGTGACATTCGCAGCGACGCCGTTGATCCGCGCCTTGTCGGCGCTGGCGTCCGCATTCTGCTGTGCATTGAATATTGCGTCGTTAACGAAGGTCGACTGCGTCGCGGAGCCGCTGCCGGGCGGGTCGCCCAGCTCCATCGTGGCCTCGGTGGAGCCTTCGCCGATCGTATGAAAGCCGAGCCGCGCAAGGACCCGGCCGCCGCCGTCGGGATGGGGCATGGTGCGGATCTCGACGGCAGTCACCTGGTCATTCATCACCACGTCGCCCGCGCCATCGGTGGCGTCGAACTGATAGGCGAAGCCGGCAACGAATCCGTTGAGCGTCTGATCCGTCCGCGTGCCGACGTCTGGCACGGGCGGCGGCGGCGACGTCACGACGCCGCCCGATCCCGGCGTCGTCGGCTCCTGTTGCGTAGCATTTGTGACGGTCTGATTGATCTGGTTGACCACAGTGTTAAGGAGCTGCGTGCTGTTGGGGCCGAAACCGCCGGCGGCAGGCGCGATCGCCGCAAGACCCTGGGCCTCGACGGCGGAGCCGAGGCCCGATTGCGAGACCTTGCCATCGGTGGGCAGCTCGCTCGCACCCGCGCTCTTGCCGGCCTTACCCTCGAACTGCGCGTTGGCCGCGAGAATCTGCTCGGCGGTCAGCGCCGACGGAACAGGCGGACGGCTGGATGAATCAACCGTCGTACCGAAGCCGGTGCGCAACCCGAGCACGCCGCCGCCCAAGGTCTGCACATTGGCGGTGCCGTGGGTCGTGACCACGTTCGCCTCGTTCTTCGCGCTGTCGAACGTCACCGTGACGTCGCTGCCGCGGATGCCGATGGTCGCCACCGGCGTCTTCAGCGTTGCATTGCCCTGCTTGCTCAGCTTGCCGCCGATGTAGCGGAACGACCCCTGGGTCAGCGTCGCGGCGATGCTGCCCTTGCTCGTGCTCGGATCGTAGACGAACTCGTCGATCACGACCGTCGAGTTGGGGCCGATCATCAGCGAGGATTGATCGAGGAACAGGATTTGCGCCTGGCCCTCGTCGGTCGTTATCACGCGCTCGCGGAAGACGACATCGCCGCCGATGACGAGCTGCCGCGTCGCGGCCCCCGGCGGGGTGCCGGCGGCAGCCGGATTGACGGCGCTCGTAACGCCGACGCGCGGCGTGTCGGCGAGTGCCATCGTGGTCGACAAGGCGGTGGAGACAAGCGCCAAGGCTACCGCGGAACGCAGCATGGTCATGGTCATCGTTACCTTTCTAGAAACGCCAGGATAGGCCGCCGGTCAGCGCCCAGTTGTTGTACTTGAAGTTCGGCAGGTTCGAATCGACAAGGAATCGCTGTGCCTGCGTGATGACGGAAACCGTATCGGTGATCGGCACGGTGCCGATCACCGAGAAGCGCCACTCGGCGTCCTCGCGGGTGACGTCGGGATCGACTCCCGGATCGGGCGCCTCGTAGTTGGTCCAGATGCGCGCCACGCCCAGGTTCACCGACCAGGGCTGCCCCACGGTCCAGAAATCCGGGTCGAAATAGTAGATGAGCGAGCCCGCCGCCACGTATTGCACGTTGGAACGGAAGTCCTCCTGCGCATTGAGCCCGGAGATGCCCAGGCCGAAGCTCGTGAGCGTGTCCGGGGAGGTGCGGATACGCGCAGAGACGAACGCGCTGTTTTCCAGACCGTCCTGGTCGGTCGCGAACGGGCGCTCCGCGGAATTGCGGAAATGCTTGTCGCGCGCCTCGAGCAACACCTCGCCCAGCACGCGCCCGCCGAACTCCTGGGTGATGCCGGCGCCGGCGCCGAAGGTGTTGTAATAGCGCGCATCGCCGAGCCCGACGATGTTGGCGATCAGGTACGGCCGCAAGGTGGCGATGCCCGGCCCGGAATCGCCCAGCGTGAAGCGCGGCCCGGTCGTGATCTCCGCCAGCGCCACGTCGAGGGACCGCAGCTCGTGCTGGCGCGTGCCATAGAACACGGCGGTCGACTCCAGGACGTCGCCGCTCATCAGCCGCGGATTGTAAACGTGCTGGAAGGAGGCAAGGCCGAACACGTTCCAGTCCGACTGGCGCAGGAACTCGTTGCTCAACGTCGCGTCCTGACCGAGGGCCCGCACTTGCGTCGAGCCTGGCCCGGAATTGGCGTTCTGCTGCCAGCGAGCGCCCACGGTCAGCGATCCGGTAAGGATGCTGCGCGCTGTCCGCCGGTCGATCTCCGCGAGATACGCGTTCGCGCGTTCGCGCACCTCCGGCGGCATGTCGGGCGCGGCCATGGCCTGTTCGAGGTAGGTGCGCGCGGCTTCGTAGGAGCCGAGCTGGAAATAGAGCGCCCCTAGCTCCAGACGCACGCGCGGCAGGTCCGGATTGAACAGCAGCATGCGCGAGAGTGTCCCGATCGCGGCGTCGTAGTTGCCGTTTTCGACGGCGCGCTGCGCATATTGGAACATGACGTCGAGATTGGCCGGCTCACGGAGCATGCGCTCGAACAGCCGGTCCAGCTCCGGATCTTCGGCCGGTGCCGGCGGCGTCGGTGCCTGTGCGGCGGTTATCGAGGGAGTCAGGGCGATGCACAACGCAATGAGCGCCGCGCTCGTAGTCCCGCCCCTCATCCGGGAACGCGCAAGTGTCATCGGTACAGGAGGTCGCTGATTAAGCCGTTTCTTTGATTGGATATTATAAACCGACGGTCGCTTTGTCTCCGGTTGTTTTCGTCGTTAACCGAAGAAAGACGCCACTTGTAGCCGTTCCGAAACAGGTCAGATGCAGGACGGAAACAAAATGCGCGCGCGGCCGACCGGCAGCTTCGTACATCTAGATTTCCGCGCGCTTCTCCGCCGGGACCGCTGGCTGTCCGGTGGCACGTCTGGCATGGCCCGCCCACAGGCCATAAAGCGCGAACACGATGGCGACCGGCCAGGCCGCGCCGACCGCGGCGGCGCCGATCAGCAAGTGCAGAGTCAGGACCTCGCGCGCGTCGCCGCGAATCGCGTGGCGGTCGAAGAAATCATGCCATTGCTGGCGCATGAAATAGGTCAAGCCGACGGCCGTCGCGACCGCCGTATAGACCGCAATGAATACTCCCGTAGTCATGCCGCCTCCTGTACCAAAAGCCGGCTATCGCCGGTCTTCCGCGTCAGGACAACCCTAGCCTGAAGGAGGGAAGCGCAACTGTGAGATGCGTCACATGCCCGCCAGCCTTGTCGCGACGCAACAAAACGGCTACAGCGTGCCCCCGATGCCGCCCCGCCTTGTCCTTGGGATCGAGACGAGCTGCGACGAAACCGCCGCCGCGGTCGTCGACGAGGATCGGCGCATCCACGCGGACCTGGTCCTGAGCCAGATCGGGCTGCATCAGCCCTATGGCGGCATCGTGCCCGAGATCGCCGCCCGGGCGCATCTCGACCATCTGGACGGCCTGATCGGCCGCGCCCTGAAGGAGGCCGGAATCGGCTTCGGCGATCTCTCCGGCGTCGCCGCGACCGGCGGACCGGGCCTGATCGGCGGCGTGATCGTCGGGGTCATGACCGGCAAGGCCATCGCCCTGGCGCGCAAGCTGCCGTTCATCGCCGTCAACCATCTCGAAGGCCATGCCCTTTCGGTGCGCCTGTCGCACGGCGTGGAGTTCCCCTACCTGCTGCTGCTGGTTTCCGGCGGGCACTGCCAGCTTCTGGCGGTCGAAGGGGTCGGCCGCTATGCCCGGCTCGGCACGACGGTCGACGACGCCGCCGGCGAGGCGTTCGACAAGAGCGCCAAGCTCCTCGGCCTCGGCTACCCCGGCGGGCCGGCCATCGAACGCGCGGCCCGCTCCGGCAACGCGGCGCGGTTCGCGTTGCCCCGTCCCCTCAAGGGACGGCCCGGCTGCGATTTCTCCTTCGCCGGCCTCAAGACCGCGATCCGGCAGCTTGTCGAGAAATGGCCGGCGGGCGCCGCCATGGCCCCCCGGGACGTCGCCGACGTCGCCGCGTCGTTCCAGGCCGCGGTCGCCGACGTGCTCGCCGACCGCACCGCCAATGCGATACGGCTGTTCACGAGCCGCTATCCGCGCGGGCGCAACCTTGTCGTCGCCGGTGGGGTCGCGGCCAACCAGGCGCTGCGCGCGCGGCTCGACGCGGTGGCGGCCGAGCACGGCCTCGCCCTCGTGGCGCCGCCGCTGCGCCTCTGCACCGACAACGCCGCCATGATCGCCTGGGCGGGCCTGGAGCGCCTGAAGCTCGGGCAGCTCGACACGTTCGATTTCGCGCCGCGCCCGCGCTGGCCGCTCGATCCCGGCGCGGCACCGGCCATCGGCGCCGGCGTGAAGGCGTGAGCTTGCGCGCGCCGCGCATCGCCCCGAGAATGCGGCGGCCATGACGACCGCTCCCTCCGCCGCAACGACGCGCCGATCCGGCGATGTCGAGTTGCGCAGCTATTTCGCGACCCCGATCGCCGTCGTCGAACTCGACGGCGCCGCAGCGCTCAACGCCGCACTGCGCGAGAGCGTGCTGGCGCGCGAGAAGACGCAGCCCTCCGTCCATCACAGCAACCTCGGCGGCTGGCAGTCGAGCTGGGATTTGCCTGCCTGGGGCGGCCCGGCGAGCGAGGCAGTCCTGCGCAGCGCCGTGGCACTCGCGAGCCGCATGACCGCCGACCGCCAGGGCAAACCGGTCGACATCAAGTGGCGCGTCAATGCGTGGGCCAACATCAACCGGTCCGGCCACGGCAACGAGTTTCACACGCATCCCGGCTGCTACTGGTCCGGCACGTACTATGTCGATGACGGCGGCATCGGCGATGACCCGTCGCTCGGCGGTGAGTTCGAGATTCAGGATCCGCGCGGCGTGGCGCCGGCGATGTATGCGCCGATGCTGTGCTTCGCGACGCCGGGCGGTCGCTCCGCGGGTGCCAGCGAGCTGATCCGCCCCAAGGCCGGCATGATGGTGCTGTTCCCGGCCTGGCTGTCGCATGGCGTGCGACCTTATCGCGGCACGCGCATGCGCATCTCCCTCGCCTTCAATCTCGGCCTGTAGCGATGGCGAACGACAGTTATCAGCGCGTCGCCGTGGTCGGCGCAGGCGCCTGGGGGACCGCACTGGCGCTCGTCGCGCGGCGCGCCGGACGCAACGTGACGATCGCCGCGCGCGAGCGCGAAGTCGTCGAGGCGATCAACGCCGCGCATGTGAACACGGTCTTCCTGCCCGGCGTCATCCTGGACGAAGGAATCCGCGCCACCGCGGACGCCGGCGCCGCGGTCGCGAGCGCGGACATGGTGTTGCTGGCGGCGCCGGCACAGCACCTGCGTGCCGTGGCCGCCGCGATCGCTCCGCGCCTGCCGAAGGACGCGCCGGTGGTGATCGTCGCCAAGGGCGTCGAACGCGGCACCGGCAAGCTGATGAGCGAGGTGGCGGCGGAGACCATGCCGCGGGCCCGGATCGCCGTGCTGTCGGGGCCGACCTTCGCCGCCGAGGTCGCGCGTGGCCTGCCCACGGCGGTAACACTGGCTGCCGACGAGACGATCGGGATGCGCCTGGCGGACGCGATCGGCAGCACGACGTTCCGTCCCTATCTCAGCAACGATCCGATCGGTGCGCAGATCGGCGGCGCGGTGAAGAACGTGATCGCCATCGCCTGCGGCATCGTCACCGGTCGCGGCATGGGCGACAACGCGCGCGCGGCGCTGATGACGCGCGGCCTTGCCGAGATCATGCGCCTGGGGGCTGCACTCGGCGGCCGGCCCGAGACGCTGATGGGCCTGTCCGGGCTGGGCGACCTGTCGCTGACCTGCAACGGGCCGCAATCGCGCAACATGAGCCTCGGCATCGCGCTCGGCAAGGGCCAGAGCCTCGACGAAGCACTCGCCGGCAAGCGGTCGATCGCCGAAGGCGTCGACAGCGCCGCCGCCATCACCGAACTCGCGCGGAAGCGCGGCGTCGACATGCCGATCGTCGCCGCCGTCGAGGCCATCCTGCACCAGGGCGCCGCGATTGACGCGACCATCGCCGGATTGCTGGCGCGGCCGTTCAAGGCCGAGGTTGCCTAGGCAGGCGCCTCAGCGCGCCGCGGACCCGAGCAGGCGATCGCGGTCGACGCGATCCCAGTCCCGAGCATGATAGTTGTCGACCCGCTCGAGCACCGCGCGGGTCAGGTTGGGCGCCACGAGTCGTTCGCCGTCGAGGCGGAGCTGGCGCACCGGCACCACCGCCTTGTCGGCGCCGAAGCCGAGGAAACCGCCCAGGCTCAGGACCGCCGCCGTGACGCGGTCGCGGCGATGGAACAACACGTCATCGACGATGCCGACCGCTTCGCCATCGCGGTTGTAGACGGTGCGGCCGATCAGCTCGCCCGCGCGCAAGGCGCCGATCGTGCCTGCCGCAGGCGGAGGCGCGGGCAGCGACGGGCGCGGCGCGGGCGGCGGCGGCAGGGCCGCCTGCTGGCGGCCGGATTCGCAGGCCGCAAGGACCAGCAGGACGCTCGATAGCGCGAGGGAGCGAGTGGATGTAGAACCTATTCCCATGGACGGCGAGCATAGGACCGTGGAGCAGGCATGCAATACTGGCTGATGAAATCGGAGCCCGACGTCTACGGCTGGGACAAGCTGGTCAGCGACGGGCGCGGCTCGTGGGACGGCGTGCGGAACTGGACGGCGCGCGGCAACCTGAAAGCCATGAAGACGGGCGACCGCGCCTTCTTCTATCACTCCAACATCGGCAAGGAGATCGTCGGCGTGATGGAGATCGCGCGCGAGGCCTATCCCGACAAGACCGACGACACTGGTCGCTGGGTGATGGTCGACGTCGTGCCGCTGCACCCGGTCAAGACTCCGGTGACGTTGGAGCAGATCAAGGCGGACAAGCGCTTCGCCGACCTTGCCCTGGTCAAGTATTCGCGCCTGTCGGTGCAGCCCGTCTCCGCGGCGCACTGGAAGATGCTGTGCAAGATGGCGGGCATCGCGGCGTGAGCGGGGAGGCCCTCTGCCGGTTCGACGAGCTCGCCGAGCCGGGCGCCAGGGGATTCTCGCTCGAGCGCGACGGCGGAAAGCGCGAGGTCTTCGTAGTGCGGCGCCTCGGTCACGTCTTCGCCTACGAGAACGCCTGCCCACATATCGGCACGCCGCTCGACTTCATGCCGGACCAGTTCCTGACGCGGGACAGGCAGCACCTGCTGTGCTCGACCCATGGCGCCCTGTTCGAAATTGCCACGGGATTGTGCATTTACGGCCCATGCAGGGGACGGTCGCTGCGGGCGCTGCCGGTGGAAGTGCGCGACGGCACGGTCGTGCTGACCGGCTGACCGGAAAAAATCGGTTAACGATTTTCCGGCACACTGACGGCGATTTCAGTATGATTCCGGGCGGTTGGGCCCGCGTCGCCTTCAACGGCCGGGCGCGGACGATCGAGGGGCGGTCTTGGAAGCACTGCGCATCTTCATAGGGTTCGACCCGCGCGAAACAGTGGCGTTCCACGTGCTGGCGCATTCCATCCATGCGCGCGCGACGCGGCCGGTCGCCGTCACGCCGATCGTGCTCGACCAGCTCCGGCCCGAATTCCAGCGTGCACGCGATCCGCTGCAATCGACGGATTTCTCCTTCTCGCGCTTCCTGACACCCTGCCTCTCCGGGTTCACCGGCTGGTCGCTGTTCATGGACTGCGACATGCTTGCGCGCGCGGATATCGCCGAGCTGTTTGCGTTGCGCGACGAGCGTTACGCCGTGATGTGCGTCCAGCACAACCACGTCCCGCGCGAGACGACGAAGTTCCTTGGCGAGACGCAGACCAAGTACGCCAAGAAGAACTGGTCGAGCGTGATGCTGTTCAACAACGCCCGCTGCACGGCGCTGACGCCCGACTACGTCGCACGCGCCTCGGGGCTCGAGCTGCACCAGTTCGTATGGCTGGGCGACGATGCGCTGATCGGCGGCCTGCCGCGCCGCTGGAACCACCTGGTCGGGGTCGACAGCTACGATCCCGAGGCGGCCATCGTCCATTTCACGATCGGCGGGCCGTATTTCGAGGAATATCGCGGCTGCGACTATGCCGCCGAGTGGCTCGCCGCGCGCGACGACATGCTGCGCGCCGACCAGCGCCAGGCCCCCCGCCGTCGGGCCGCGCCAGGCTAGACAGCAGCGCGATCAGTTCTCGCGCCCATTGGAAAAATACAGGATCGAGCACGCGGCGATGATGTCGACCGTGCTGCCGTCCTGTGCCAGCGGCACCATGCAGTTCTCGACCGTCTCGTGCTCGCGCTTGTGCGAGAAATGGATCGTGCCCTTGCGATAGGTTGGCCGTCCGTTCGCGACCATGTAGTGGAACCGTTCGAGGAGACGGGGGTTACCCTTGAGCCGTGGATGTACATCGTCGAGCCATTGACCCGTCACTTCCTGTTGCAGCGTCTCCACTTCCTTGGTCCCGACAAGGCGGTAGCGGAACCGCAGCCGTCCGCCGTCGTATACGACATCCAGCAGCCAGACTCGCGGCATGACCGCAGGAATGTCGACAGGATCGAAATGCTGACGCCCAGGCAGAAGGTGTTCCGCCGGCCGGATCGCGAGCCAGTACCCAAAGAATTGAGCCAGCAACGGATTCCAGCATGTCCGGTCGGTAGACGGATCACAGGGCTGCCAGGTGACGGACGCGCCGGCACCGGCGGCCGGCTTGGATTTGTCCGACATCGAATCCCCCAGGCGAGGATCGTATCCGCACGGGCCTTAAACGATCGTTCACGCTGCCGCGCTGCGGTTACCACGTCTTAACGATGAATGCAGGAGGGGGGATGCCGTTGAAACGGGCCGCTTTTGTCGCGGCCATCGCATTGTCTATCACCGCCCCGGCCGCAGGGGCCGACGACGACCGCCCGCCGGACGACCGCGGCACATTCACGCTGCTGATCGAGAACGATGCGATCTACGATTCCGACCGGCACTATACGAATGGCCTCAAGGCCGCATGGCTGTCGTCCGAGCATATTCCGACGTGGCTGCACCGCGTCGGCAACTACCTGCCGTTCTTCAGCTCCGACAGCCGGCGCCGCTACGGCATTTCCGTCGGCCAGAGCATCTTCACGCCCGAGGACAAGGACAGCACGGCGGTGGTCAGCAACGACCGGCCCTATGCGGGCTGGCTCTATGCCGGCTTCGCGATGACGGCCGATTCCGGCAACCAGCTTGACACGTTCGAGCTGAACGTCGGCGTTGTCGGTCCGCACGCGCAGGGCGAGTGGATGCAGAACAATTTTCACAGCGTCATCGGCAGCGACAACGCCAATGGCTGGGACAACCAGCTCCACGACGAGTTCGGCGCCGTGCTCTACTACGAGCACAAATGGCGCGGACTGCTGGAGACGAGCCGCGGCGGCCTTGGCGTGGACGTGACGCCGCATGTCGGCGGCGCGCTCGGCAACGTCTATACCTATGCCGCCGGCGGCGCCACGCTGCGCTTCGGGCAGGATCTGCCGGCCGATTACGGCCCGCCGCGCGTGCGGCCGGCGCTGGCGGGCACGGGCTTCTTCAACCCGAGCGCCGGCTTCGGCTGGTACCTGTTCGCGGGCGCCGAGGGGCGTGCCGTCGCGCGCGACATCTTCCTGGACGGCAACACGTTCGGCGACAGCCCCAGCGTCGACAAGGAACCGTTCGTCGCCGACCTTCAGGCCGGCATCGCCGTCACCATCAAGACCGTCCGCCTCGCTTTCACGCAGGTGTATCGCACGCGTGAATTCGAAGGGCAGAGCGGGCCCAACACGTTCGGCGCCTTCAGCGTATCGTTCCGCTGGTAAGCGACAGCGCAGCCGGCCGGTGCCGGGGGCGGCGGTCGCCTGACCCTCCCAAAGAGGGTCAACCCTAAGGACAGTCGCGGCGGCAGGTGTTTCGGGGGCAGATAGCGAAGAGAACCGGCGGCACGCGCCGGTTTGCGAGATCCGGTGCATGGCCAACCTCCGAAAATCTCTGGCGTTTTCCTTGACCACCCGCTACGGCGCGCTTGTGATTCAGGCGGTCGCGCTTGTGGTCCTGGCGCGCCTTCTGACACCCGAGGAAGTCGGCGTGTACGCGGTTGGCGTGGCGCTTCTGGCGCTGGCCAATGTCATCGGCGATTTTGGCGTCGAGGTCTATCTGGTGCAGGCGCAGCGGCTGCGTCGATCCGAGCGGCGCGCGGCGGTAGCCGTCACGCTCGTGACATCGATGACCGTCGGCGTGGCGTTCATGCTGATTCGCGGGCCAGTTGCCTCGTTCTACGGAGAGCCGCGCCTCGATCCGCTGATGCTCGTCATGGGCATCACGCTGTTCTTCGTGCCCATCACCCTGCCGATGATGGCGATGCTCCGCCGCAAGATGATGTTCGGCGTGCTGCTGTTCCTGTCGACCGCGGGTTATCTGGTGTTCGCCGTGACCGCGATCGCGCTGGGGGCGATGGGCCATGGTGCCATGAGCCTGGCCTGGGCGACGCTGGCGCAGACCACTACCGTCGCGCTGCTGGCATGGTGGCACCGCACGGAGCCGATATACGGCCCCGGGCTGCGTGCATGGCCGCGGCTTGTCCGATTCGGCCTGACCACGACATCGACCATTGCGATCTTCCGCCTCGGCATGTCGGCACCCGACCTGATCATCGGCCGGATGCTCGGCCTGGAAGCGACCGGTTTGTTCACCCGCGCGCATGGCGTCGCGCAGTCTTTCAACAAGCTCGTCCTCGGCGGCATCCAGCCCGTCGCCCTTCCGGCCCTGTCGCTCCAGCTGCGCGAAGGACGCTCGCTCAAGCCGTATTATCTCAAGAAGACCGAGTACATCGCCGCGCTGGCCTGGCCGGGCCATGCGTTCCTGGCCCTGATGGCGGACCCGGTTGTGCGCATCGTCCTCGGCCAGCAATGGCTGGGCACCGTACCGATCATCCAGATCCTGTGCCTGATGGGCATTTTCACGCCATTCGCGGCGCTGAACTCGGAGTTCTTTCTTGCCTTGGGCAAGCCGCAACGCCAGCTCGCCATCGAAGCCGCGACGTTCCCGCTCAAGCTTGCCCTGATCGGAGCCGCAAGCCTGCACAGTCTGGAGGCAGTAGCCCTGGCGCTGGTCGGCGCGCGCTGGGCCAACGCGATCCTGTCCGGTCGCTTCCTGTCCAGGGAGCTGGGATACTCGCGCCGCGACACTGTTGGCGCATCATGGAGGCCCTTGGTCATTCTTCTGGCCAGCATCGCCGGGCCCGCGATTGTGCTCTTTGCCATGCCGGAGCCGTCGTTGCAGCCGGTGCCGGTCTTCCTGGCCGCCTGCCTGGCTGCCGCACTCGGGTGGCTGACGGCGGTGTTTGCGACCCGCCATCCGTTCGAACATGAAACACGCCTGGTCTGGGCACGCCTTGTCGGCCTCGCCCGGGCGCGGCGAAACGGCGGTCTCGGCGCCCGCCCCTGACGATTACCGCGGTGCGGCCACCTGTATAGCGTAGCCTGCTACTTCCATTGGAAGCGCCGGTAATACCGAGCGCGCGTTGAACCCCGGGCGCGCTCCGACCCATGATCGACGATGACCGGCGAACCGCGCCCGCCCGCCCGACCCGGTGCGTCCCTTCGTTGCCTTTTTGTGACGGATCACTGGTATCCGCCGCAGATGGTTGGCGGGGCTGAGT